>Ga0209417_1000255_pt1 | contig 139369 bp, 90 predicted proteins | sample RifGroF2_FD_184002 | JGI IMG/M metagenome (GOLD analysis project Ga0209417, IMG submission 184002) | Groundwater microbial communities from Rifle, Colorado, USA - Groundwater F2 (SPAdes) (version 2) | ecosystem: Environmental > Aquatic > Deep subsurface > Groundwater | place: Rifle, Colorado... | reverse complement strand
GGTTGTATCTCTCAAAATGCAATTGCTCTTTCTGGCTTTTTGTAATTTTTATTTTTATCATATCTCTGTTTTTGTACAAAGATAATTATTTATTTTATTTACGCAAATTATGACCGTGATTAGTATAATCATTTTGAATCTGCTATAAAAAAAGAATCCCCGACTGCAAACAGTCGGGGATTCTTTTTTTAGTAATTCCGAAAATTACTTCACAACCACTTTCTGGTAAGTTTGATTACTCTTCTTCAGAATAATCATGTATGTGCCGGAAGTCAGATTTTCTGTATCAAGTGTTATGGTATGGCGACCCGAAGGCATTACTTCTTCATTGGTTACCATAACTTCTTTTCCAAGTACATCAATCATTTTTATTGAAATTGCTTCGGGTTTTCCAAGCAAGAATTCAACAAAAGCGTGCGTTGTTACAGGGTTCGGATAGATGCTGTAGTTTTCTTCAAACATTACATCTGCCACACTCACGCAAGGATCAACGAATACAACAAGAGAATCACTGTTTTCGCAACCATAAGTATCAACATACGTGTAAACAATTGTATGATGTCCGCTATCTGCAACAGCAGGATCAAATGTTGTTCCTATTACACCTGTACCACTGAATACGCCACCCGTAGGTAATCCACTCAAAGTAACAGCGCCATCATATTCGCAATACATAGAATCCATTTCCTCAATGCTGACAACAGGTAAATCATTAACTGTAATAACAATACTGTCTGTCGAGCTGCAAGTATTTGCGTCTGTTACGATAACAATTATCGTGTCGCTGGCAGCAACGTCTATTGTCTGCGAAGTTTCATTTGTTGACCACAAGTAAGATGCGCCTGCATTTTCTGCATCAAGGGTAATAACAGAATTTGCGCAAATGATTGTGTCATTACCAAGACTAACAACAGGAAGTGTGTTTACAGTTACTACCTTATCGTCTGTTCCTTCGCAGCCAAAGCTGTTGGTAACAGTTACAATGTAAGTATTACTTTCTATAACATCAACTGTTTGTGTTATTTCATTGTTGCTCCACAGGAATTCGAGACCAGTATTTCCGGCATCAATAGTAACAACCACACCTTCGCAAACGGTGGTATCATTACCAAGCGTAACAACAGGAACAGGATTGATATCTACAACTATTGAATCAATAGTTGCACAACCTGTAGCATTAGTTACCTCAACAATAAATGTATCTGCTACCGCGACAGAAATTGTCTGTGTTGATTCTGTTGTTGACCAAGCATAAGCAGCACCGGCATTTCCAGCATCTATAACAAGATTTGCATTTTCACAAATTGCAGTATCAATACCAAGGCTTACAACCGAGTAATCAACCACGTTTACAATCCTTGAATCTGTTGCCTGACAACCTGCAAAATTGGTTAAAGTAACAGAAACAGTATCTGTTGCATTTACATCAATTGATACACTGGTTTCTCCTGTGCTCCAGAGTATCTGTTCATCTGTTGCATTAGAATTCAGAGTAACAATATCTCCTGCACAAACACTTGTATCATTGCCGAGTTCAACAACAGGCAGCGCAACAAATGTAAGTCCGAATATACTTGATTCGCCAGTAATTAATGCATCTGTTGAATTTACACGCAACAAATAACCAGAACCGGAACCTGCAGTTTCAGGAACAGTAACATTGAATACATTTGACTCTACTCCACTATAAGAACCGAGAACTGTAGCATTTGCAAAATCGCCGCTTGCATCAGAAAGTTCGAGCGTAAATGTATTGCCGGGGTTAAACGCTCCTAAAGCGCCAAATTCAACATTTATTTGAGAACCAAGGCAAAGAACCGTATCAACTAATGGAAAAACAGCAAGCATATCGCGACCGAAGCGGTATGCAACCCCTTCTTTACCCACGATAACACCTCTTCCGCCTGCAGATGCTCCTGTAGCTTTAGATCCGGTATATAAATTCACATAACTAAATCCATTCAGATCAATAGTATCTCCAATTGAGAAGCGGAAGAAAGTCTGACCTCCATCAATAGTCTGATAAACCATACCCTGACGACCAACCGCCCATGCTGTATCCGGATTTGCAATCTGAATACGCGTAAACGGTGAGCTGAGTCCATTGAATGCAAGATCCCATGACGTACCGCCATCGCTTGTTCTGAGGATGGTTCCATTTTCACCAACTGCAAGTCCGTACTGCTCATTGGCAAATCCGATGTCATTAAGAGCTACAGCAACCGGGGTTGAAACAGAAGTCCAGGCATTACCATCATACATAAATATTGATCCATTGTCTCCGACGACATAAACACTTCCGGTAATTGTGTCAATATAAACACCGTTCAGATTTACTGTAACACCGTTTATGTCCTCAGGCGACCAAGTTGTTCCATTGTAATGAAAAATCGTTCCATTCGTTCCAACAGCCCATCCTTCATTAGCGCCATGGAATGTAATCGCCTTAAATGTTTCATTTGTTCCAACAGGTACAACAGCCCATGAAAGACCGCCGTCTTCTGTTTTCATAATCAACCCGTTTTCGCCGGTAATATATACATTCGCTGTATCTATTGCTCCGATATTTGTCAGATTAACACTTGTTCCAGAATTCAAGGTTGACCATGTAACAGCACCATTTGTTGTCATAACAAGAGCACCGTTATTTCCAACAGCAAAACCTGTAAACGCGTCTACCATAAGAATGCTTGTAAGGTCATTCGAATCAAGCGGTGCAATCGGAATTGTCGGGAAAATCTGTTCAATATCAATATAATTCATTTTGCTTACCGTAGTAGCGCAACCCGAAGCATTTGTAGCAGTAAGGTTTACCGTGTAGAAACCAACCTCGTTATAACTGTTGAACGGATTAGCCTCATCACCGGTAGCATTGTTTCCAAAATCCCATGCATAGGTTACATTGGTATCAACGCCCTGATAGAAGAACTGAATTTCTCCTTCCGGTAAATATTTCAAGGTATTGTCTGCATAGAAATCAAATTCGGGTGAATTAACAGTAAATGTAGTATCGCTTTCTGTTCCAACTTTAAATAAATTGGATGAAAGAACCCTCACTTTGTAAGTAGAATCATTAGCAATTGTTTCAGGAATAATACCAGCAACATAACCAATCGTGTCTTCCGTAAATTCAGAACCAAGTTCAATCAGAGATGACCAGTTTCCATTAGAGCCTGACATTTGAAGTTTGAACTGGTTGCCTGCATTGTAAACGCCGGTAGCCGTATAATAAACCTTAATGGTATCGCCTTTACAAACCGACATAGGAACAATGCTGTCCACATAAATCTGGTTGTTGTTTACAACAGGAGCCTGAATGCGGAATACTGCATTACTCATATCAACAAGTGATGGGCTTGCAGCATCGCGGATGCGAACCTTACAATTAGTTGAAGGCGTATTTGGAACCAGATAATAGTATGAACCACTTGCCGCAGGAGTACTTGATGTAATAGTTGTCCATGAAGAACCATTGTTGTAGCTGATATCAATTCTCACGTTCTGAACAACATTACTGCTCCATGTGATGTAATTGTAATCGCCCACATACCAGATTTCTCCGCCGTTTGGTGAAGTAACCGTAAGCGTTGGTACAGGCTGGCTGATGCTGAAATAATTTTCACTTACATCATTCACTGTTCCGTTAGATACACTGCTGATACGCACTTTGCATGTTTCAGAAGGCGTATTCGGAGCAAGCCAGTAGAAACTACCTGCGTTTGCCGGAGTGTTGTTTGAAATAATCGTCCAGTCAACATCATTGGTTGAGTACTCAATTTTAACGTTGTTTACTGCAACCGATGTCCATGAAATATAGTTTGCACTACCCACGAGCCAGTTTTCACCTCCATTTGGAGCTAACAGCGTAATAGAAGGATTAATCATGTTAATGATAAACACATCATCACTTTCGTCGTTCAGAGAAGCATTGTTATAATCTGTAATTTTTATTTTGCAATCAACAGAAGCAACATTCGGCACGCTCCACAAGTAAGAACCATTATTGGCAGCAGCGGCAGCTATGGTATTCCAAATAAGACCGTTGTCTGTTGTATACTCAAGTTTCACATAACCGGATAATCCCTGACTTGTCCATGTGATATTCTGTGAACTGAGACCGTCCCATGTTTCTCCACCATTTGGAGTTGTAAGAGCAACTGAAGGAGCAAGAATTGTAAATACAGCGTTACTCATGTCCTTAACACTTGAAAGTGTCGGGTGAGAAACTTTCACAAGACATTCTGTTGATGGCGTATTCGGAATTGTCCATGAGTAGCTTCCGGAAGAAGCGGCAACCCCTGTTTCAATAGAAATCCAGTTAGTGCCATTATCTGTAGAGTAATCAATATTTACTGTCTGAACGCTCACGGCTGACCAGGAAATAGTATGAGTACTTCCTACACCCCATGATTCGCCGCCATTCGGATTGTTCACCGTAATAGATGGGAATGGAATTGTAAATACTGCATCGCTTACATCAAACACGGTTGGAGTTGCATTATCGCGAACACGTACCTTACAATTGATTGAAGGCGTATTCGGAATTGTCCAGAAGTAAGAACCTGAAGCAGCCGGTGTGCTTGCAATAATTGTCTGCCAGCTTGATCCATTGTTGTAGCTGTATTCAAGTTTCACATTCGTAACATTGAGGCTGTTCCAGCGAATTTCACGTGTAGAGCCAATAGTCCAGCTTTCTCCACCATTCGGGGAAATCAATGCAACAGAAGGCTGACCGGCAGCAATTGTGAATATGTTCTGACTTTCTCCAAATACCGTAGAATTAATATAATCAATAACACGCACCTTGCAATCTGTTGATGGAGTATTTGGGATAACCCATGCAAAAGAACCATCATTGAATTCGTAATTATCAACATTTGCCCATGTAGAACCTGCATCCGTTGAATACTGAAGAATTACGTAAGAATTGGCAGCAACATGTGTCCATGTTATGTTCTGTGTGCTTCCGACCATCCAGCTTTCTCCACCGTTTGGAGTCGTAACTGTAATTGTTGGAATAATGATAGAGAAATCGGTATCGCTCACATCATTGATACTTGCCTGCGCAACATTGCTCACGCGAACTTTACAGGTTACAGAAGGTGCATTCGGAATAATCCATGCATAACTTCCTGCAGAAGCCGGAGTTGTAGCAATTATTTCATTCCATATTGCTCCATCAGTTGTGTATTCTAATTTCACATTCGAAACACTTGTTGAGTTCCAGTAAATATACTGTGTAGAACCCACTGCCCAAACCTGACCTCCATTTGGAGCTACAAGATTAACGGTTGGGAATGGAATTGTAAATGTATTGTCGCTTACATCAAAAACAGTAAGATTATTGGCATCGCGAACTCTCACACGGCACTGCGTTGATGGCGTGTTCGGAACAGTCCAGTTATAACTTCCTGTATTAGCAACATTGGAAGTAATCATGGTCCAGCTTGCGCCATTGTTATACGTGTATTCAACACGTACATTTGCAACGCCTGCGCTGTTCCATGTAATAGTTTTGTTTGTTCCAACACCCCATGTCTGACCACCGTTAGGAGTAGTTACAATAATGTAAGGAGTAGTTATTGTAAACATATTGTTGCTCATATCTATAACAGATGTTTCTGCAACATTTGTGATACGGATGCGGCAATTGCTTGATGTTACAGCAGGTACAAGCCATGGATACATTCCTGAAGAAGCAGGTGTGCTTGATACGATTTCTTCCCATGAAGCGCCATTATTTGTTGTATACTCAATCTTCACATCGTTTACATTATACGAATTCCAGAGAATTTCTGTAGTAGCACCCGCTAGTAAGCTTTCATAACCATTCGGATAAGTAACCGTTACAGATGGAGGAACAGGTAATAATGTAAAGATTGCATTGCTCACGTCAAAAATAGAGTTGTTGTTGTAATCTTTGATACGAACAAGGCAGAGTTGTGAAGGATTATCAGGTATCAGCCAGTAGTGACTTCCGTCGTTATAAGTTCCGTTCACAATCGTGTTCCAGGACGTTCCATTATCAATAGAGTACTCAATCGTTACATAATTCGAAGTATATGCGCTTGTCCAGTTGATATACTGGTACGTTCCGCCAGTCCATATTTCACCACCGTTCGGAGTTGTTACAGTAATAACAGGAACAACGATGCTGAATTTGTTATTGCTAACATCAGAAATAAGCGCATCAGTTGCATCGCTAACTCTCACAAGGCAATTTACTGATGGTTCGTTCGGAATTGTCCAGTTGTAATAGCCTTGACTCGCGGGAACAGATGAAATAATAGTTATCCAATTTGTTCCGTTATTTGTAGAATATTCGAGTTTCACATTATCAACACTGACACTGCTCCATGTTATATTATGGTTGTTTCCAACAATAAATGTTTCATATCCGTTTGGATAATTAAGCGTAACAGAAGGAGGAGTCTGAATAATTGTAAATACAGCATCGCTTGTATCAGCAAGGCTTGTTGTGTAAGAATCTTTCACTCTGACAAGACAATTTTCAGAAGGTGTATTCGGAACAAACCACTGATACATTCCGTCGTTGCTTTCCCAGTTGGAAATGCCAATCCAGCTTATACCATTGTTGGTTGAGTATTCCAGATTCACATAATTCGATGAAAAATTGCTTGTCCATGTGATATCATAATATTCTCCGCCTGTCCATTCTTCACCGCCATTGGGAGCTGTGAGTGAAATAACAGGAACAACAATACCAAACATAGTGTTGCTTGCATCATTCATAGCAGCATTTTCAGAATCTGATACTCTCACAAGACATTCGAAAGAAGGTGTATTTGGTATGTTCCAGTTGTAATATCCCTGGCTGGCAGAAATTTCAGTAGCAACAGAAATCCAGTCTGCGCCATTGTTCGTTGAATACTCAATATTAATTGTATTGATACTTACGCTGCTCCATGATATTTCATAATTCGTATTAACAGCAAGGTTCTGACCACCGTTCGGCGCATTTAGCGTAATCGAAGGCTGTGCTTCTTCAATTGTGAACACTGCATCGCTTACATCAAAAATAGAAGCGTTATAGTAGTTTTTAACACGTACAAGACATTCTGTTGATCCAACGTTCGGAACATTCCAGTTGTAAGAACCGTTGTTGTATAAACCGTTATAAATAGTGTTCCATGTTGAACCGTTATTCAGCGAATACTCAAGTGTTACATAATTTGAAATATGCTGACTTGTCCAGGTAATCTGTTGCTGTGAAAGACCTGTCCACACTTCGCCTCCGTTTGGAGAAAGTACCGTTATTGAAGGTACAGCAATTGTGAATGTGTTATTGCTTTCATCTGCTATAAGCACATTTGTAACATCTTCCACTTTTACCTTACACTGTGTTGAAGGCGTGTTAGGAATTGCCCAGTAGTAGTATCCGTTGGAAGCAGGAGTAGAAGCGGTAATAAGCGACCAGTCTGTTCCATTATTCGTTGAATAAGAAATCTTCACATTGTTTACACTGACACTGTTCCAGTAAATGTATTGTGAGTTTGAGTACAGCCATGTTTCACCGCCATTCGGGCTTGTAACAGCAATGGATGGAGGTGTTTGGTTGATGGTAAACATTGCATCGCTCTGATCGGTAATGGTTGAATAATAATAATCATAAACCTTAACCAAACACTGTGTAGATGGCGTATTTGGCACTGTCCATGAATATGAATTATTATTTGCAATACCGTTTGCAATTGTACTCCAGTTTGCGCCATTATTGGTAGAGTACTGAAGAGTTATATAATTAACATCTTCGCTTGCCCACGTTATCTGCTGAACAGTTCCACCTGTCCAGTCTTCGCTGCCATTGGGTGAAGTAAGAGCAATTTCAGGATTAAGAATTGTAAAGACACTGTTACTCATATCTGTTATTGCAGGAGTTTCAGTATCTGTTATGCGAACTTTAACCTGAATGGAAGAAGTATCGGGAACAGTCCAAAGATAGCTGGTACTTGCAGCAGGAGTTGAAGCAATTATTTCGCTCCATGTTGCGCCGTTGTCTGCAGAATACTCAATCAATACATTGTCTACATTGATATAATTCCAATAGATATAATGCGCAGAGCCTGCCAGCCATGTTTCACCGCCATTGGGAGAAGTCAGCGTAACAGAAGGAGGTGTCGGAAGAATTGTAAACACGGCATTGCTTGTATCAGCAAGAGCGGCATTATAATAATCTGCAACTCTAACAAGGCACGTTGTTGATGGCTCATTAGGAATTGTCCAGTAATATAATCCATTGTTGTATGCTCCATTTGCAATATTTGCCCATGTAGTTCCGGAATTTGTTGAATACTGAATATTCACATAACTTGATAATCCGGTGCTTGTCCAGATAATCTGCTGCTGTGTTCCGCCCGTCCAGGTTTCACCGCCATTAGGTTGCGTAAGAGAAATAGAAGGTTGTACGATAGAGAACATGTTGTTGCTCATATCTGTAATCATATTATCAGCAGCATCCGTAACACGAACTTTGCAAGCGCTGGAAGTAGCGGCAGGTATTGTCCATGCATAGGTTCCCGTACTAACTATATTATTAGCAAGCACGACCCAGTTAGTACCATTATTTAATGTGTATTCAACATTCACATTTGCAACTCCGGTACTGCTCCATGTAATATTACGGACATTTCCGGTATACCAAGTTTCGCCGCCGTTGGGAGAATTAACTGTAATAGATTTAACCAATTCGTTCAGATAGAAACCGTCGGCAAGCGTAAGATTTCCAGATGTAGGATCGCTTGTGTATACATCATAGTATCCAGCAGGATGTGAAGTGGTAAATTGGAAATATGCCTGAACATAATTTGAAGTTTCAACATTCACATTCGTTCCATTGATAATAGTAGCACCCTGTTGCAGCCACACTTCTGTTTCGCCCCACTGGAAAGTTCCATAATTAGCATAAATGTTTAACCAAGTATTATTACCCTGCGTGCTACTACTTGGGTTAATAGATGTTAAGTAAGGTTGTGGAGCAGTAATAGTGAATACCTGATTGCTGGTATCTGCCACAATTGGGTAACTGCTATCAGAAATTCGTACCAGACATGTTTGTGATGGCGCATTTGGAACAGTCCAGTTATAACTTGAACCCATTGCAGAATTTGTTAAAAGCGACCAGTTCAAACCATAATTAGTAGAGTACTCAATTTTGAAATAGCCAATAGCACCAAAAGAGCTCCATGTGATATTATAAGACTGACCGGCAGTAAGGTTTTCACCACCATTAGGATTTGTTACAGCAATCGTTCTGATTTCAATATAAAATACATTATCGCTTTGGTCTGTAACATTAGCATTGGAAGCATCACTCAACCTTATTTTTGCAAATTTTGTCTGCATATCGGAAGGAATATTCCATGTCCATGAACTAGCAGCAGCAGGCGCACTGGCATTCAATGTCTGCCATGTAGAACCGCTGTTTGTTGACAGCTCAATATGTAAATTAGTAATATCCGTACTATTCCAGGTAATGTTGTAAGGATTTCCGGCAATCCATGTTTGACCGCCATTTGGAATAAGAAGCGTTACACTTGCATTGGATGGCTCTGCAATTTCAAAGTAAACCATGTTTGCATCATTAACAGCAGCATTGGTTACATCGCTAACACGAACCTGACATTGATACGAAGGAGTGTTTGGAACAGTCCAGAAAAAAGAACCATCGCTGAGCGTACTGGAAACAATTGTTGTCCAGTTTGTTCCTCCATTTGCAGTGTACTCAATTTTAACATTTGTAACATCAGTACTTGTCCATGTAATTTCATGTTGAGAACCAGTTTCCCAAACTTCATCACCAATCGGAGAAGTTAAAGAAATTGTTGGATTAAACTGCGTTGCGATTCTGAACACATTATCACTTGTGTCGCTTAAACCTGTACCCCATGCATCATAAACTCTAACAAGACACTCATAGGAAGGAGTATTAGGAACAGTCCATAAATAAGATCCCGTATTTTCAACACCGTCATTAATAAGCGTCCATGTTGAGCCATTATTTGTAGAATATTCAATTGCTGCAAAGAATAAATCACCCTCATTACTCCATATAATTTCATGTTGTGAGCCAACCTGCCAAACCTCTCCACCATTCGGTGATTGAACGGTAATAGATGGAGCAACAATTGAAAATACATTGTCGCTTACGTCTATTTTAGAAGGTGTACTGTTATCAGTAACTTTAATTTTGCAATATACAGAAGGTGTATTCGGAACAGGTTCCCAAAAATACGAACCATTACCACTTGTTCCAATAGAAGCATTATCATCTATATCAGTCCAGGTTGCGCCATTATTTGTAGAATAAGAAATGGATACAGTGCTTACAGGAAAATGATTATACGTCCACATAATATCCTGACCAGAACCTACTAACCATGTTTCGCCTCCGTTCGGGCCAGTGATTGTAATTCCCGTAGTACCTTCTGCTGCAATAGTAAAACGTAAATCGCTTGAATCTTTCACAGTAGGATCATTCAAATCGGTAATTTTAACAAAACACAATACAGAAGGCATATTGGGAACAGTCCATTCATATTGTCCATTATTTGCAATACCCGTAGCAATGCTTGTCCAGCTTGCGCCCATATCTGTTGTGTAATTAAGAAGCAAATTGTCGCTTACATTACCAGAAGAAGTCCAGTAAATCATTTGTGTTGAATTTGCATTATACATTTCGCCTCCGTTTGGTGAAATTACGGTAAGATTAGTTACAACAGTCTGATTAATTGTAAAAACATTGGTGGTATCAGCGATACTTGAATTTGATGCATCTTCAACTAATATCTTACATTGTGAAGATGGTGTATTCGGAATCAGCCACAAATATGTCCCCATTGAAGAAGAAATATTATCTGCAATCATGTGCCAGTTGTAGCCATTGTCGTAGCTATAATAAATATTTACAAGATCAATATTTGAAGCAGTCCAGTTTATTTCCTGTGTTGTTTCCACATCCCATACTTCTCCGCCAGAAGGATTGCTTAAAACTATTTCCTGCAATAATTGTGTAATGGTAAAGAATTCATCGCTCATATCGTGGATTCCGGTTGCTGCATCTGTGACGTAAACCTTTACTTCAGATGAATTAATGTTTGGAATAAGCCATGCATAGGTTCCAAGAGAAGCCTGAACATTGTTTGTAATTGTATACCATGAAATGCCTCCGTCAGGAGTGTAATCAATAATTACATTACTTACATTGCTGCTCGACCATGTTATATTATGTGTTGATCCCGCATACCAGGTTTCACCACCATTTGGTGCTGTGAGTGTAATTGAGGGGATTTCTGTTCCATTAATGGTAAAAGCATCATATTTAGTAACCGTACCATCAATTGCGGTATATACATTTATATTATAAACACCTGTTGCCTGATCGGCGGGAATCACGAATTGACACTGAATATAATCAGATTGTTCCACATTGATGCTGATTCCATTAATGTTATTGCCTCCCTGAGACAGCCAGATTTGAGTCTGTCCTGACACGAAATGCGTATTGCTTCCATAAATATCGCACCAAACTGTTTGTCCCTGTGTTCCGAAAGAAGGTTCGATTAATGTTATTGAGGCAGTTGCAGGAGATGTTACTGTAAACATATTATCACTAAAATCCATTACTGATGAATCGGAACTCATTATAAAAATGTAATAATCATTGGCAAGGGTCAAACCGGAGGGTATACTCCATTCATACGTACCAAGCGAAGCCTGAACACTTTCAGCAATAGTTGTATAAATTGCATTTCTCCAAAGTTTTATTTTAACAGAAGAAACATTGCTTGAAGTCCAGGTAATATTTTGAGTAGTTCCTGCTGTCCAGTTTTCACCACCATTCGGAGACGTAACTGCAATTGTACCAACAGATGCTGCATTTAAGGTAAATGCATTCGATTTAACATAAGTGCCATCGGGTGTATTATTTACAATAAGCTGATATGTACCTGCAGGATGCGAAGTTGTAAACGTAAAATTAGCAACAAGTTGATTGCTGTTAATTGCATCCACATAATTCGGAGCAATCCACGCATCACCTGATAGCCAGCAGGTATCATTACTTCCGTAATTCATTCCATAGGACTGAATGGTTAAATTATATGTTTGATTCTGAGTTCCGCTGTTAGGAGTAACAGAAATAATTTCCGGCTGGGTCGGTGTATAAATGGTAAACACAGCGGTGCTTGAGTCTTTCAGTGAGTTGTCGTTTGTATTCAATATTTTTACCAAACAGTTTGTAGAAGAAATTGATGGAACAGTCCAGATGTAACTACCTAATGAAGCCTGAATTCCATCGTTTATGAATGTCCAGTTTTGACCATTGTTTGTGCTGTAATACAAATCAACATAGGTAACATCATTGCTTGTCCATGTTATAATCTGCTGTGTTCCTCCAGTCCAGTTTTCACCACCGTTGGGGGCTGTAAGCTCTAGGGTTGCAGTAGTTGAAGCATTCAATGTAAATGCATCATTTAACACTAAATCACCATCGGCACCAGTATAAACATGCAAATCGTAAACACCCGCAGGCTGCCCTCCGTTAAAATCGAACGTACACTGAACATAGGTTTCTTCCTCTACGATAACTCCTGTACCTGATATATTAGTAGTACCATCGCTTAACCAAATTTGTGTTCCACCTGATACAAAATGAGTATTCTGTCCATAAATATTACAGAATTTAGATTCGCCCTGAATTGCAGATGAGGGCTGTATTGAAGACAAAGAAGCAACAACCGGATCTGTAATCGTTACATAATACGATGGTGTAACCAGGCTCGAGTCAGGAGTCATAAGGTACATCATATATAAGCCGCTGTACATTTCTGTTGGAATTGTCCATGCGTAAGTAGCGGGTGTTGCAGCAACTGTAGTAATTGTTTCGTCTGTAGAATAGGTTGCCCATTTAATTTTAACATTTGATATTCCGGAAGAAGCCCATGTAATATTCTGAGTACTTCCTTTTGCCCAAATAGCACCACCAGAAGGAGGATTTGTAAGAGTTAAGCTCTGTGCTGCAGGAAGAATTGTAAACACTGCATTGCTGCTATCGGCTAAAGTTGGATTTCCAAATTCAACTACCTTAACCAAACAATTTGTTGAATTCTCTGCTGGAATAGTCCATGATAATGTACCGGTTGTTGCATCTGCATGATCATCAATATAAGTCCAACTACCGCCATTATTTGTGCTATAGAAAACTTCCAAAAATTCTACATTGCTTGATGTCCATGTAATATTTTGCTGTGTGCCAGCAGTCCAGTTTTCGCCACCATTTGGGGCTGTAAGCTGAAGAGATGCAGTTGTTGAAGCATTCAGTGTAAATGCATCATTTAACACCAAATCACCATCGGCACCAGTATAAACATGCAAATCGTAAACACCCGCAGGCTGCCCTCCGTTAAAATCGAACGTACACTGAACATAGGTTTCTTCCTCTACGATAACTCCTGTACCTGATATATTAGTAGTACCATCGCTTAACCAAATTTGTGTTCCACCTGATACAAAATGAGTATTCTGTCCATAAATATTACAGAATTTAGATTCGCCCTGAATTGCAGATGAGGGCTGTATTGAAGACAAAGAAGCAACAACCGGATCTGTAATCGTTACATAATACGATGGTGTAACCAGGCTCGAGTCAGGAGTCATAAGGTACATCATATATAAGCCGCTGTACATTTCTGTTGGAATTGTCCATGCGTAAGTAGCGGGTGTTGCAGCAACTGTAGTAATTGTTTCGTCTGTAGAATAGGTTGCCCATTTAATTTTAACATTTGATATTCCGGAAGAAGCCCATGTAATATTCTGAGTACTTCCTTTTGCCCAAATAGCACCACCAGAAGGAGGATTTGTAAGAGTTAAGCTCTGTGCTGCAGGAAGAATTGTAAACACTGCATTGCTGCTATCGGCTAAAGTTGGATTTCCAAATTCAACTACCTTAACCAAACAATTTGTTGAATTCTCTGCTGGAATAGTCCATGATAATGTACCGGTTGTTGCATCTGCATGATCATCAATATAAGTCCAACTACCGCCATTATTTGTGCTATAGAAAACTTCTAAAAACGCTACATCAGTAGCAGTCCACGTAATATTTTGTGATGTTCCGGCAGTCCATTCTTCACCACCATTTGGGGCTGTAAGTGTTAACGTAGCTTGAACAGACTGTGGTGTAAATACGGGAGTACTTACAGTACCTCTTGTTATACCATCAATTCCTGCTGTTTTTGAACCAGTTAAATTTGGAACAGTAATATTTTGTCCTTGCCCTGTAACATTCATATCCCAGTAAGCAACAAGACCGCTTTCATTACCAATAAGCTGTGGGTTTGCATAATAATTATTTATTTCATTTATAGTAAGAACCCTATTCCAGAAACTTACATCATCCATAGCTCCATTCACAAATCCTGCTCCACCACAGCAATAACCGCCAATACGTAAAAATCCTGTAGTATTAGCAATTGCGCTATATCCTTCACTGCCAACAAGAACTCCGTTTACATAAATACTAATCATACTCAACGTTTCATCCCCAATAACAACAATATTATACCAGGTATCTGTTGTTAAAGCATAATATGCATTATATAATGTTTGTGTATTACTTGCATTAAATTTAAGATATGTTCCATCATAATAAAACTCAAATCCACCAACTCCTCCATCTGACTCATGTGTAAGAAAAGTAGGGTTACCTGATGTTGAATTCAGATTAACCCAAAAACCCATTGTCCAACTACCCGCTAAATCCCATAAAGCATTATCAGGTACTTCAATATAATCTGTTGTTCCGTTCAAAGAAATAACATTGTCCTGAACCTGAGCCGGAATAATTGTAAAAGCAGACCAACTCACGCCATAAGCAGCAGGATTGTAGGCATCTTCAATTTTTATCAGACATTGTGTAGAATTTGCGTTTGGCACTGTCCACACAAAGGGACTTGTTGTTCCCTGTATATTATCAATAATTAAAATCCAATCTGCTCCATTATTTGTACTATAATAAATATTTAAATTACTTGCATTCGTGTACCATACAATATTTTGAGTTGTTCCTGAAATTAATTCAGAACCTCCGCTTGGTTCCATAACAGAAACCCATGCTGTTGGAGGAGCTGAAAGAGTAAATACAGCATTGCTAGTGTCATATATACTTTCATTGTTACCATCAAATACTTTAACAATACAATTTGCAGATGGAGTATTAGGAACAGACCAGGTGTAAGAAGCCGGGGTAGGCTGAAGAGTACTGGCAACATCAATCCAATCTCCGTTATCATATTTATACTTTATTGAAACAAGAGAAATATCATTGCTGCTCCATGTAATATTTTGTTGAGTACCAGCCTGCCAACTTTCACCTCCATTAGGAGCAATAAGTGTTATACCAGGCGTAATATTGCCAATTGAAAAATTAGCATCGCTTTGGTCATACACATTATTTGCATCACCGAAGTCGCTGACTTTTACTATACAAGTTGTAGTTGTAATATCAGGGACAGTCCATGTATACGAACCTGTTGATGCAGGAGTTGAAGCTACTATGGGACTCCACCATAAACCACCGTTTGTAGAATAATCTAATTTAACATTTGTAACTCCAACGCTGTTTGTCCAGGATATGTTGTATTGCTGTAGAGGAGCCAGCGTTTCACCACCATTTGGTGTTAACAAAGCAACTGTTCCGGACTGTGAAACAATATTTAAAACTGCAGAAGTATCACCAATAAAAGAATTGTCATAATCAAGAATTCTTATGACTATATCACCAAAGGGTTCTGATGGAACAGCCCACTGATACGAACCATCATTTGCGGTTTGCGTTTCAATATCATACCATGAAGATCCGGCATTATCGGAAAACTGTATTTTAACATTCTGAGAAGCGCCAATACTTGACCAGAAAATATTATTAGTAGTACCCATAACCCAGTTTTCGCCTCCAGAAGGATAACTGATAGAGATTAAAGGCTGTGAATAAATGATAAAATAATTTTGAGAAGCCATTGCAAGAGCAGGATTGCCTGCTTCACTTACTCTAACCCTGCATTTTGTGCTTGGAGTACTGGGAACTGTCCATGTATAACTTGCCGGAGATGCAGGAACTGATTCTGCAATTGTGGTATAGGGATCTCCGCCAGAAGTAGTATATTCAAGTTTCACATCTGTAACACCGGTTGTGTACCAAGTAATATTATGTTCTGTTCCCTGCTGCCATTGTTCTCCTCCCATAGGGCTTGTAATAGAAACATACGCTGTATTTGTTGCAACCGTAAAATATGCATCACTGGAATCGTATGTAGTTTCATTATTACGATCGAATACTTTTACAAGATATGTTGAAGCAGCTGTATTCGGAACAGACCATGCATAAGTTCCAGGAGAAGCCTGAATGCCGCTTGCAATATTGTTCCATGAGCCATTGCTGTGTTTATATTGTAATGTTACCATAGAAACATTATTACTGTTCCATGTAATATTTTGAATTGTGTTGCCTGTAAGGTTTTCGCCACCATTCGGAGAAGTTACAGTAATAAAAGTGCCAAGAGCAATTGAAAATAAAGCATTGCTAACATCATTTGTTCCTGTACCTTCATCCCAAATATCTATTTTAACTTCGCTGGAATTAATTGAAGGAACCTGCCATGCATACGTCCCTAAAGACGCCTGTACATTGTTTGCGATTGTGAACCATGTTGCGCCGTTATCTGGAGTATATCCAATACCAACCAAGCTAATATTGCTGCTTGTCCATGTAATGTTTTGTTGTGTTCCGGCTGTCCAGTTTTCGCCACCATTGGGAGATGTAAGAGTAATTGATGGGTTAGAAGTTCCTGTGCCAATTGTAAAATAAGCATTACTGGTATCATACACTGCCTGATCGTTTGAAGATGAAACCCGGAAAACACACTGACTTGAAGGTGTATTTGGGATTGTCCACTGAAAGGTATTCCCTTCATAGCCATCACCAAGAAAATCCCAGTATGCAGCATTATCACACCTGTATTCCAAATTAAAATAACTCACTCCTTCAGAAGTCCACGAGACCGTTTGTTCTGTACCAGGAATCCATGTTTCACCTCCATTAGGTGCAATTAATGTTATGATTGACTGATTTATTATTATTTCATCACTTAATCCCGTGGTTAATCCTGTTACGTTGGCATTCAAAATATAAGTACCTGCAGCACTTAATGTTAAAAGTTCAAAAGAAAAAATACCATTAGTAGTAGCAGCAGTGTTTCCCCAACCCAGATCTCCTGGTCCTGATTCTTTACCAAGTGTTACATCACTAAAAAAGCTTGTAACTACTTGTTCGCTGCTGTTTCTTGCTTCAACAGTAAAAGAATTGAGATTTGTATTCGGATATCCGCTTGTTGGAAAATTAACAAAAACCAAATGGTTTGCTGTATCAGCATCCGTTCTTACAGTGAAGTTATAAGTAGGAAAAGCTTCTATTACAGTTGTTTTGCGAAATTTATTTTTATTGATAAAAGCATTTATAAAATTGGTTTTTGTACCTGCGAGCGTAAGTTCTGTAATTTGTGCATATCCATTAACGAAATATGCATTTTTAAAAGGGCTCGAAGAAGTGTTGAGCGCATTTGAATAATTTGCCAACACAGATGGACAATCTGAAGAATAATTGGGAGAAGCCGGAAGGTATCCAAAATTACACATGGAGAAAGCCCACATAAATTTTGTATCTGTTCCTGTTGTTGGTCTGTTTACCCAGTCTCCGGTAAAAGCAATAATCTGATCGCCGAGATTATTAAAGGCAAAAGTACCACCGGGATTTAAAGTTCCGGTTGTAACCGACCAGCCCGACGAATACGTAAATGTTGCAGTTACCCCAGCAGACAAACCGCTGGCGAGCGTCCACTCGAGATATCCTTCGGTGGTTTCAAAACTATTGCTTGCATTCAGCCAGGCATTATCTGTAAAAGTAATAACCTGACCCGGCTGCACATCTTTCAATGCAACCACGATAAAAGAATTCGGGGTATTCGTATGCACACCAATGAGGGCAATGTCTCCCGGAATCAATTGCTGCGCCTTTATGGCTGACACTCCTGCAAAAAGAAGCACAAACAAAACACACAAACGTAAACTTAATTGTCTCATAATAAAATTATTAAAAATAAATACTTAAATTATTTTCACTTAAATAAAGGCTGTAAATTTAACACTATTTTCATATAAAAACATGAGTATTTATACCCACTTATAAAAAATTTGATTTATGAATTTTTTCTTGTGATGAGCGCTATTTTTTTGATGACGAAAAGCCAAATTTCATCCATAAAGATTGTAGTAACTGTAAAAAACTTTATGACACAGGTTGCACAGATTTACATTGATTTTTTATTCTTTTTTCAATATAATTACATCTATCTTAACCAAGTTAAATCAGTAACAAATCAATCAAAATATCCTTTTGGAGAAAACTTGATTTTTAAAAAAATAATAATTTTTATCCCTTTCATTTTAAAATCACTAAATTTGAAGTTTTTTTGTCATTAAAATCATAAATTATGTGGGGAAAAATAGCCCATATTCTATTGCGTTACCGGATTTTTTTTCTTGCCCTGCTGGTTGGAGTTACATGTTTCATGGCATGGCAGGCAAGTAAAATAGAGCTTTCCTATGAATTTGTAAAACCTCTTCCTCAAACAGATTCAGCGTTGATAGAATATGAAGCCTTCAAAAAAATGTTTGGCGAGGATGGAAATGTTATGGTCATAGGATTACAGGACAGCTCCATTTTCAAACTTGAAAACTTTTTAGCATGGGATAAATTAGGAAAGGACATTAAAAAAGTTTTTGGAATAAAAGAAATTCTCTCGATTGCCAATTTGTACAATGTTACAAAAAACGACAGTCTTAAAAAATTCGATTTTAAACAAATTTTAGCTTCGCCTCCAAAAACACAGGAAGAGCTTGACAGTGTAAAGAAAATCATCTGGTCTTTGCCGTTTTATGATGGTCTTGCCATAAACAAAGAAACCCATGCAAGTTTAATGGCAATAACATTCGATGACAAGCAGCTAAATTCAAAAGCCCGCCTTGAAATTGTAGCTAAAGTTAAAGAACTTGCAGACAGCTTTTCAGAAAAAACAAAAATAGAACTGCACTTCTCAGGGATGCCCTACATACGAACGCAGTTTATGAAAACCGTTTCGAACGAAATGTTTATTTTTCTCTTTCTGGCAATTGCTGTAACGGCAATAATTCTTTTTATTTTTTTCCGATCATTCAGGGTTGTAGCCTATTCGCTGGTTGTTGTTATTATCGGAATTATCTGGTCGCTTGGAACGTTGCAGTTATTTGGTTATAAAATCACAATTTTAACGGGTTTAATTCCGCCACTGATAACCGTTATAGGTTTGCCCAACTGTATCTTTTTTACCAATAAATATCAGGAAGAACTTCGGCTGCATGGAATCAAATTAAAAGCCATAACAATGATGGTAAAAAAAGTGGGGCTTTCAAATTTTCTTGCAAATGTTACAACTGCTGTAGGTTTTGGCGTTTTTTATTTTACGAACAGCTCCTTACTTGTAGAATTCGGCGTGGTTGCAGCTATCAATGTTATTGCAACCTATATTGTAGCATTGGTTTTACTTACGATTGTTCTTAGTCTGCTTCCTGTTCCCTCGCTGAAAAAAACAAAACATCTTGATAGAAAACGCCTGCAAACCATAATTTCAAAAATTGATTTTCTGGTTCACAAAAAACGAATGGCATTATACATCGGACTTCTTATCGTTACGATAATCGGATTTATAGGGATGTTTCGTATTCAGCTTATCGGCTATGTTGTGGATGATTTGCCCAAAGACGACCCTATTTACACAGACCTGCGATTTTTTGAAAAAAATTTCCACGGGGTTCTTCCCTTTGAAATTCTGATAGACACTAAAGAAGAAAAGGGAGTTTTTCAGGACAATGCAAAAACACTTTACAAGATAAGAATGTTGCAAAAAGTTGTAAGTGAATACCCTGAATTTTCAAAGCCTATTTCTGTTGTAGAAGCATTGCGCTTTGCATACCAAGCATACAAAGAAGGAAAGCCCAAATTCTATCAGTTACCGCCACCTGGGGAGCTTGCAAAATTGAACGAATACATTGGCACTGTTTCAGGGCAGGAAAATAAATTTAAAACATTTCTTGATTCTTCGAGAAGATACACCCGTGTAAGTTTTCAGATGGCTGATGTAGGATCTGTACGTATTAAAGAGCTTGTTAAAGAAATAAAACCCAGAATTGACAGTATTTTTAATCCTTCAGAATATCATGTCAGTCTTACAGGTCACAGCCTTGTTTTTCTGAAAGGAAATGATTATTTGTTCCATCATTTATTCATCAGCCTTGGAATTGCTATTATTTTGATTGTTTTAATAGGGATGGTATTATTCAGATCTGTACTGATAATTGTTCTCTCAAAAATCCCCTGCCTTGTCCCGCTGGTAATTACTGCAGGAATAATGGGCTTTTTCGGTATTCCATTCAAACCTTCGACCATATTAATTTTCAGCATAGCCTTTGGACTTGCATCAGACGGAACCATTTATATACTTACAGAATACAGGTTACAGTTGAACAAAGGTGCCGGTCCGGAGGCAATATCAAGAACCATAAAAGAAGTTGGCATCAGCATGATTTATACAAACATTATTTTATTTTTTGGTTTTGCCATTTTCATTGTTTCCAGCTTTGGAGGAACGGTTGCGATGGGAATACTCATATCAATAACCCTGATTTGTTCATTAGCAACAAATCTGGTTATGCTTCCCTCAATACTGTTGTCTCTTGAAAAAAGGATGAACATGAAAAACATGCTGAAAGATGCGGTGGAACTTGAAGATAATGAAGAAGAGGAGAGTGAAGAATCACGAATTACGAATTAAAAATTACGAATTTGAAGAGCAATCCTGTGAGGTATCGCAGAAAAGCCAGTGTGCGGGCTATCCTCACAGGTTTGCGGTTGAGAGGAATTACGAATGTGAAGATGAATCAATTTGAAGACCTGCCTGGCCTGCCTGCTAACGCAGTCTGTCTGGCTGACGCTAACGGCAGACAGGTTTGAAAATGTGCTGATGTGTTCTATGTTTAAGCGGTGACTGAGCGAGTCGAAGACACCGGATTTGATCACGCTAAGGCGTGACAGGTTGTGCTAATGAAAAAAATAATTTTACAAAATATCTAAATATGCGAAAAATACTTGTAACAGGAGGAGCCGGATTTATTGGCAGTGCCTTGGTTGAAAAGCTTATTGCAGATCATGAAAACATGGTAATTGTTATAGACGATCTCACTACCGGAAACATTAAAAAACTTCCACCGCAAAACGGAAATCCCTATCAATTTATTAAATGCAATGTTAATGAATATAGACAGATTTCAGAGATAATGCTGTCTTTTAAATTTGATTATGTTTTTCACTATGCTGCGCTTGTGGGCGTACAAAGAACTCAGGAAAATCCGATAAAAGTATTACGGGATATAGAAGGAATAAAAAACATATTATCTCTTTCTAAAAATACGGCTGTAAAACGCATATTTTTCTCAAGTTCTTCTGAAATATACGGCGAACCTGTTGAATTTCCGCAAAACGTTTATACCACTCCGCTTAATTCAAGGCTTCCTTACGCAATTGTTAAAAATGTGGGTGAAGCATTTCTTCGTTCCTATAAACAAGAGTACGGAGTAAATTATACCATATTCAGATTTTTCAACACTTTTGGACCTAAACAAAGCCGCGATTTTGTTATCAGCAGGTTTTTACTTAGAGCTTTAGAAAATAAAGACATTCCTATTTATGGAGATGGTAAACAAACACGTACCTTTTGCTATATTGAAGACAATGTAGATGCCTGTGTTAAATGCTTTGCAGAAAATCATATTGTAAACGATGTTATCAATGTCGGAGGAAACATTGAAACACCAATTCTTGATCTTGCAAATCTTATCATAAAGCTTACCGACTCAAAATCAAAAATAGTATTCCTTCCCCCACTAAAAGACGGCGATATGTCCCGCAGATTACCCGATAATGCGAGAATGCAGGAAATACTGGGTCGCCCGCTACTTCCTTTAGAACAGGGTATAAAAAAAATTATTGAGACAGGATTGTTTGAGGCGAATGTGGAGGGGTGAGTTAATGTTGCAAGTTGCAGGTTAATCCGCTGACTGAGCGCCTGCCTGTCCGCCTGCCTGCCGGCGAGGCAGGGTAGGCAGGGAGTCGAAGTCGAAGTTGCAGGTTGAGCGAGATTAAAACCTGAGTTCCGAGTTCAGTGTTTTTAGTTTATAAATAAAAATATACGATTCGCATAGGCACAATGCTTGGAGCTTACAAGGAGCAAAAAAACTATCCTTTGTAAAAACAAAAAAATTATGCAATCTTTTAAAGAAATAATAGCATATTTTGACAAGAGGCTTTCTGAAATTCAATATCCTGAAAAGCCCGAACTGCTGTATGAACCCATTCGCTATATTTTGTCTGCGGGGGGAAAAAGAATTCGTCCGAGCCTTACGCTTATGGCATGCAATATGTATTCGCAAAATATTGAACGTGCGCTGCCTATAGCTCTTGCAATTGAAACCTTTCACAATTTTACACTGCTGCACGACGACATCATGGATCATGCAAATATGCGCCGCGGTAGAAAAACAGTTCATGTTAAATGGAACGAAAATGTTGCAATTCTGTCTGGAGATGCTATGTCTATTATTGCATACAAATACCTTGAGCAACTTGATAATGAAATTCTGAAACCGGTATTGCACATTTTCAATCGTACTGCTGTTGAAATTTGCGAGGGTCAGCAATACGATATGGATTATGAAAACATGGACAATGTTTCTGTTGAGCAGTACCTGAAAATGATAGAACTAAAAACCGCTGTAATAATCGGAGCAAGCCTACAGACAGGAGCCATTGCTGGAAAGGCTCATGAAAAAGACTCAGCACTGCTTTACGAATTCGGTAGAAACATTGGTATTGCATTTCAATTGCAGGACGATTTTCTGGATGTATACGGCGATCCAAAAATATTCGGAAAAAACATTGGAGGAGATATTCTTTCAAATAAAAAAACTTTTTTGCTTATCACAGCACTAAACAATGCAGGAGGAGGGCTCAAACAAAAACTTGATTTCGCTTTGCAAAATAATTATACAGATTCTCAGAAAAAAATTCAGGAAGTTACTGCAATTTATAATAAATTGGGCATTCCCGAAGCTTCAGAAAAATTAATTTCAGAATATTTTACAAAAGCTTTTGATTTTATTTCGCAAACCAACGTTTATCCTGAAAAAACAAAAGAACTGTTAAGTTTTACAAAAAGTTTACGTGAAAGGTCGCATTAACGCAGCGATGCAGCAAGACAGGCAATGCTGACTTTCGCTCCTTCGGCTGTAAGAAGCGCATGTGCGCAGGATTCAAGGGTGGCACCTGTAGTAACCACATCGTCCACTAATAAAATATGTTTTCCTTTCAAAATATTTTCGTCTTTAATTTTAAAAATGTTTTCAACATTTTTCCATCGCTCGTCTTTTGATTTTTTTGTTTGCGTTTCGGTTGCTTTTGACCGGTAAAGCGAAGTGATATCAACAGGAATTCCCATTTGCTCGGCTATTCCTCTGGCTATCAATTCGCTTTGATTATAACCCCTTTTTTTCTGTCTTTTCGGGTGTAAGGGAACAGGAATTACCACATCAATATTGCTGTATAAAACTGCATTTTTCAGCTCAGCACCAAAATATGACCCAAGTGTCAGCCCTATGTCCATTCTGCTGTTATATTTAAGCTTATGAAGCAGCTTCTGAAACCCGCTTCCCTTGTGGAAAAGAAACCATGCGGTCGCATTTTCTATGTAAGCTCTGCCCCAAAAAAGTTTTGCAACAGGATTATCTTTGTCCAAATGAAATTTTGTTTTCGGAATATGATAAAGGCAAAAAGTACAAATTACATTTTCATTTTTCAGAAGTTTAGTGCCACACGAAGCGCAAACCTGCGGAAAAAATAATCCAAAAAAATCTGAAAAATATTCTTTTACCTGTTTGAAAAACAAAAAACGATTATCAGGGCACATTATTCAAAATGAAAACTAATATAAACAATATTGGAAGTCATGCGATCAATGGCGCGCGTATACTGGGTTCCATCGCGACGAATAATATCAAGCAAACCTACGCCCAATTTAATTTCTGTTGAAAATTTAAAATACGTAAGATAATAATCAATGCCAAATCCAAACTGATAGTATACATCAAAAGCATTGAGTCTGATTTTGGGTTTTTCTTCTTCTTTTATTTCTTTTTGTGATGCTAAGTCAATGGTTGAGTTTATGCCGCCAATAACATAAGGTCTGTAATTCGCAATACGTTTTGCCTTATATTTTATAACAAAGGGAAAATCAATAAATGTAGACTCAATTTTCATTCGTTTCACGTAGGAATGACCAGAAGAATAATAGGTATAATCAATGTCGCGCTGCCCGAATGATAATCCGGGAAGAAATCTCAAATCAAAATATTCTCCAAGCCTCAGACTTGAAACAATAGAAATATTAAACCCAAGACGCCTGTTGTTTTCAATCATGTGTATTGAATCGAGCTCAATAAAACTATTGGAATGCCTAATACCGAAATCCATTACATTCAGACCAAGCGTAAAACCAAAATGCAGAACTTTGTTATCGTATTTCGGTAAATTTTTAGGTCGGTCGTCTCTTTGCGCATGCGCAATAGAAGCAATAAAAATAAGAAGTATTATAAAAAAAATGTTTTTCAAATTGTTTTACTTTTTCATGAAAATAAACTGACAAAGATTGAAAAAAGTATTTTTATGAGAAAATTTTTCATGTTACGCTTTAATTCCCAAATAAATAGAGGCAATACCAAACGTTAGCTTTCTTTGTTTTACGTTGATAAAACCGGCATCTTCGAGCCTTTTAAGAAAAAGCGAGTCCTCCGGGAATAAATTTATGGATTCAGGGAGATAAGAATACGCAGCATTATCCTTAGAAATACTTTTCCCGATTGCTGGTAAAATATGTTTGGAATAAAAAGCATATAGTTGTTTGATTCCTGCTTGTTTTGGTTTTGAAAATTCAAGAACTACCAAAGGTGCTCCAGGTTTTAGCACACGATTAATTTCTTTAAGTCCTTTATCAAGATTTTCAAAATTTCTTACGCCAAAAGCAACCATTCCCGCATCAAAAGAGTTATCCTCAAAAATTATACTTTCCGAATCGCATTGAACCAATTCAATTTTATCTTCCTGTTGTTTTTTAATAATTTTTCCCCAGCCTTCGCTTAACATTTGAGCAGAAATATCAATCCCTGTTATTTTATCCGGATTTAATTTTGAAGCCATTATGGCAAGATCTGCGGTTCCAGTGGCAACGTCAATAATTGTTTTGGGTTGATATTTTTTCAATATTTTTATGACCTTTTTTCGCCAGCTTTTGTCAATACCAAAAGATAAAAAATGATTCAGAAAATCATACTTAGGAGCAATATTATCGAACATTTCGGCAATTTGCTCTTTTTTTCCAGATTTGCTATTTTTATATGGGGTAATAGTCATATATATATTTTTTATATCGGTGGCTTCGACTCCGCTAACCGGGGCTTCGACTCCGCTAACCGGGGCTTCGACTCCGCTCAGCCACCGGTTAACACTCATTGAAAAGCGTCTCCCGATACCGCACCCTGAGCAACGAAGAAACCGTTTATATCTGTTTTCAAAAACTCCTTCTAAACCGCACCCTGAGCGAAGCCGAAGGGTGCAATATCACTACTCCCTGTTTTTCGAATCAATAATTATTGTTACAGGACCATCATTCACAAGTGCGACATCCATCATTGCACCAAATATACCAGTCCCTATTTTTTTTCTTAATTTCCCCTCCAGATTTTCGATAAATTTCTCATAAAGAGGAATTGCAGTTTCATGTCGGGCTGCTTTAATGTATGAAGGTCTGTTTCCTTTTTTAGTTGAAGCATGCAATGTAAACTGACTAACAATAATCACATCGTAATTTTTCTCTAAAACAGAATGATTCATTACACCCTGATCGTCGTTAAAAATTCGCAAATTCACAATTTTTGTTGTCAACCAATCTATGTCTTCCAGACCATCGCTATCTTCAATTCCAAGTAGAACAAGCAAGCCTTGACCTATAGAAGAAATTTGTTCTCCATCTACAGAAACACTTGCATTTTTAACACGTTGGATAACTGTTCTCATTTTTCTATTTTAATTAGCCAATAACTTCGACTCCCACTTCGACTCCGCTCAGTGTCCGTCTCAACCACCGCTAAAATCCGTTAAAAAAACTTCTCTCTAAACCGCACCCTGAACGGAATCGCCACAGCGACGAAGGGTGCAAATCAACCACAACTAAAATCCGTTAAAACAACTTCTTACTAAACCGCACCCTGAACGGAATCGCCACAGCGACGAAGGGTGCAAATCAACCACAACTAAAATCCGTTAAAACAACTTCTTACTAAACCGCACCCTGAGCGGAGCCGAAGGGTGTATTGCTGCAATGCGTATCATTTTTACATTCTGATAAACGATTCAACTTATTAACATCTCCATTTATTAATGCCTCTTTTTTTGCTCTGCTCCATCCCTGAACCTGTTTTTCCCGATAAAATGCTTCGTCAACCCTATTAAATTCTTCATAATAGACAAGCTCTACAGGAAGATATTTCTTTGTATGGTTTGCTCCTTCGCCCGCATGATGTTGTTCCAATCTTAGTTCTAAATTATTTGTACTACCGGTGTAATAAGTTCCATTAGAGCATTTGAGTATGTACATGTATCCTTTCATTTTTTAATAATCTAATAATACGGTGGCTTCGACTCCCTGCCTACCGGACAGGCAGGCGCTCAGCCACCATTAAGTCCGTTTTTAAATTTTTCTCCCAAATCGCACCCTGAGCGAAGCCGAAGGGTGCAGCTCAAACACCGGATAATACCGTTAAAAAACCTCTCCCAAATCGCACCCTGAGCAGAGTCGAAGGGTGCAGCTCAACCACCGGATAATACCGTTGAAAAAGCAACTCCCTAACCGCACCCTGAGCGAAGCCGAAGGGTGCAAATCAAACAAACAACTCAGTAAACTCAAATTTATTTACATCAAAAAGACCTTTGTCTCCAAGTTTTAATTCAGGAATAACAAGTAAAGACATAAAAGCAAGTGTCATAAAAGGTGCTTTCAGGCTTGAGCCATATTCGTGTGCTTTATTTTTCAGCAGATTGTATTTTTCTGCGACCTGATTCGGGTCTTTGTTGGTCATAAGTCCCGCGACCTCCAGAGGTAAGTTATAAATAGTATTTCCAGAACAGGTAACAAGCCCCCCTTTATTTTCAATTAATGCCTGAAAACAATTTACAATATCTATATCATTTGTTCCAACAACAATCAAATTATGGCTATCGTGCGCAATGCTTGTGCCCAAAGCACCGGTTTTCAGACCAATATTTTTAATAAATCCTACTGCGGGCTTTGACTCATTGTCGTATCTATTTAAAACAACTATTTTCAGAATATCATTTTCTGTGTCTGAAACAACGTAACCATTCTCAATTTTTGCCTGATAAATTCCGCACTTTGTTAACAGCTCTCCGTCTTCTACTTCTATCACACGAATTTTCTCACTCAATGCTTTAACCTTTATTTCAGATAAATGAATATCCTCTCTTTTAAAATTATTAATTTCAATTGGAAATCCTCTAAGTTTGAAATGTAATTTCCCTTTATCGTAAAGTTTATTTCCATTAATATATGTTTGCAGAACATTAAAATTCTTCAGATCATCTACGACAATAAAATCTGCCGGGTCGCCTTGTCTTAATAAGCCAACTTCAAGATTATAATGCAAAACCGGATTCACAGATACAGCTTTTAACAAATTAAAAATATCCAGTCCTTTTTCAATGCCCATTTTCACAATTTTATCTAAATGACCTTCCTGAATAATATCTTCAGGATGTGAATCGTCTGTACAAATCATAACCTGATCTGGGTACAAATCAATTAATTTATAAAGAGCAATAAAATTCTTTGCAGCACTACCTTCTCTGATTTGAATTGTCATTCCAAGCTTTATTTTTTCAATAGCTTCCTCCAAAGAAGAACATTCATGATCTGTTGAAATTCCCTCGCTTACATACTTTTTCAGATCTTCGCCTTTAAGTCCGGGGGCGTGACCATCAATAGGTTTTCCAAGAGCAATTGCTGATTTTATTTTCAATAAAACTTCTGTATCATTATAAATTACACCTGGGTAATTCATCATTTCAGAGAGTCCTACAATTTCTCGGCGCTCCAAAAAATCTGCAACATCCAAGGAGGTAACAGCCGAACCTGCAGTTTCAAAAGCAGTAGCCGGAACACAGGAAGGCACTCCGAAAAAGAATTTCAAAGGCGAAAGCTTGGCATTGTCAATCATGTAATTGATACCATAAATCCCGAGCACATTTGCAATTTCATGCGGATCGGAAACGGTTGCGACTGTTCCACGTGAAACTATTAGCTTCCCAAATTGCTGTGGAGTTAACATTGAACTTTCAATGTGAACATGCGAATCTATCAATCCGGGCAAAATATAATTATCATACTGCCGGTCAGTTTTCCTGATTTCCACGATCATTCCGTTCTCATACAGTATCTCTCCATCATAGATGCTGCGGTTGATAACATCAACAATTTTTCCAAAAATGATATTCATAATAAATATTGATTAAAAATTTCAAAGTTAGTGGTGGCTTTGACTTCGCTCAGCCACCGAATTTAACGACTTCGCTCAGCCACCGGTTATCATTCCAATTCGCTGATTGAGCGTAGCCGAAATCAGCAAACATTACGGTGGCTTCGACTTCGCTCAGCCACCGTTCTCAATTCATAATCCGCTGATTGAGCGTAGCCGAAATCAGCAAACATTACGGTGGCTTCGACTTCGCTCAGCCACCGTTCTCAATTCATAATTCGCTGATTGAGCGTAGCCGAAATCAGCAAACATTACGGTGGCTTCGACTTCGCTCAGCCACCGTTCTCAATTCATAATCCGCTGATTGAGCGTAGCCGAAATCAGCATATATTTCATTTTGTTCCACGTGGAACATTTATCTACCCAAATAAACTAATAAAACATTAATATCTGCTGGAGATACTCCACTAATTCTTGAAGCCTGACCAATAGTTGAAGGTTTAATTTTCGAAAGCTTTTGTCTGCCCTCTGTAGATATTGACTTTAATTCAAAATAACTAATTCTATCCGGAATCTTAATATTTTCAAGTCTCAGGTATTTATCTGCCATTTGCTTTTCTCTTTCAATATACCCGGAATATTTCATTTCTATTTCGGCTGACTCAATTGTGTCGTAACTTCTGAATTCAATTTTATCAAAAGAAGATTTTAATTCCGGCACAAATTCAGAAATATCGAAAATAGAAATATCAGGTCTTTTTATTAAATTGATAAGTTTCGTCTTTTGTATTATCGGAGATGAATTTTTCTTTTCTAAAAAAGAATTTATAATTGAAGGCTCAATACTTTTGTCAGAACAATATGAAATAAGTTCGTTTATAAAACTCATCTTGGTTTTCATTAATTCATTTCTTGTAGATGATGCCAAACCGATTTTGTATCCCTTTCCCGTAAGCCTGATATCCGCAGTGTCCTGTCTTAATAAAATTCTGTATTCTGCTCTCGAAGTAAACATGCGGTAAGGTTCATCAACACCTTTAGTAACTAAATCGTCAATTAAAACTCCGATATAAGATTCATCCCTGCCAAGCTGAAAGTCTCCCGACCCGTTTAATTTCTGATGCGCATTTATTGCTGCCATCATTCCTTGCGCTCCGGCTTCCTCATAACCTGTTGTTCCATTAACCTGACCGGCAAAATAAAGATTGGGGATTCGTTTTGTTTCAAGTGTATGATATAATTGTGTGGGATCAAAAAAATCGTACTCAATGGCATAACCGGGTCTGAAAATTTCTGCTTTTTCAAATCCGGGAATCAGACGTAAAGATTTTAACTGAACTTCCCAGGGCAGGGAAGAGGAAAACCCGTTAAGATAATATTCAATTCCATCTTCCATTTCCGGTTCAAGAAAAAGCTGATGATGATCTTTCCCGGGAAAAATTACGAGTTTGGTTTCAATACTGGGACAATATCTCGGTCCAATACTCTGAATAGTTCCATCATACATGGGAGATTCTTTTAATCCCTGCCTAAGTGATTCATGAACACTTTCATCTGTATTTATGATATAACAACTTGATTGTTTTAAAAAGACATCGTTGTTGTGGAGAGATGAAAAATTAACGATGCGCTCGTCTCCCTTTTGTTCTGACATTTTTGAAAAGTCAAGGGTTCGACCGTCAATGCGAACAGGAGTACCGGTTTTCATCCTTCCGGTAACAAAGCCCATTTCTGCAAGTTGCTCGGTTATCCCATGAGAAGAAGGCTCTGAATATCGCCCTCCATTTATCTGATTTTTCCCGATATGCATTAATCCATTCAGAAAAGTTCCGGCTGTCAAAATAACCGATCTTCCGTAAATAGATATTCCGAACTGTGTTTTTACTCCTCTCAATTCATTGTTTTCAAAAATCAGAGAAACAACACTGTCTTGCCAGAAATTAATATTTGGAATTGTCTCCAGAACAGCGCGCCATTCCTGAGTAAATTTATTTTTATCACATTGCGCCCGGGGACTCCACATCGCAGGACCCTTCGATCGGTTCAACATGCGGAACTGAATCATTGACCTGTCTGTAACAATACCTGCATAACCGCCAAGGGCATCTATTTCCCGCACAATCTGACCTTTTGCCACGCCTCCCATAGCGGGATTGCACGACATCTGGGCAAACTTAGTCATGTCCATAGTAATAAGCAGGGTTTTTGAGCCCAGTTTAGCAGCAGCAGCAGCAGCTTCACAGCCAGCATGACCACCACCGACAACTATCACATCATATAAAGGAAGTAAATCCATTGCGCTTATATTTGTCGCGCAAAGATAATAAAAAGAGAAGAAATTGTCTTACATTAAAATTCTACACTTCATGCCCCACTCAATTCCGGGAAAGCGCTCAAAGTATTGACTATAGTTATAATAAAGCGAATATTTAAAAAAAGTATTATCAGAAAAGCCATATCTTTGCCAGCCAAGAATTCTGTAACCCCATCCTATTTCACCTCCAAAACCATGCTGTCCTGTATAAACTTTTCCGCTCTCTGTTATTGTTTGTGTTAATAAATCTTCTGGAGATTTATAGCTTAAAGCAAGAAAAAATGCTGGTCTCCAGAAAAGATCAGCAATATCTTCTTCCTTTCCCTTCTTTCCTTTCTTATGAAAAAAATAAGTGCAAAGCCTTATTTCGTAATCTTTCAAGTTGAACATTTTTGTAATTTTTTCTCCCCGCGTTTCAAAAAATAATTCCAGATCAACAGGCATTGTCATTTGTTGATCTTTAGTGCAAATCTGGTGTAAAGAAAAATTAATATTAGGAATATATTTCGCTTTTAGCAATTTAAAATACCTGAAACCAAAATTTACATATTTAAAGTAAGAACTGGCAAAATCAAATTTATCGGGTTTGATGCTTTTTGTAGTTCCAATTCTGATAAGCTCTGTTCCATACAACTGTAGTCTGCTACTGTCAATATATTCTTCATAATTACTAAAACTAATACCTATATGCGACCTTATCATTCTAGAGTATGCTTTCGTATAATGAAACCAGTTATTCTTATTTACCCGCGAAATATCATATTGTAGAGAAAAATAATAGAAATCGGCATTGAGTCCGAGTGAGAAAGCACTAAAAGAACCTGCTGACCAAAGTTCCTTATCCCAGGTTGTAAGATTTATAAGATCACTGGTGTGAAAAAGGGCGTAAATGCCTAAAGTATTTTTAATAATTTTATTACCACCTGCTAAACCAAAAGTTTGTGGGCTAACAAATCTTTTATCCCTGTCCTTAGAAAAAATATTTGCATCAATTACTGCTGAAAAAACACTTTTTAAATCGCCACCCGGTCTAACCCCTGGTTTGAATTCTGCATACAAGTTACTCCACCTGTCATAACTTGTTCGCATAATATGTAACCGATTGAAGTAATATACAGAATTGATATAAATATCTTCTGCAGTGTTATACTGGGCAAACAAAATATTTGCATTCAGTATTATTAGCAATATGAAAATAATTTTTCTCGTATGAAATTAAAAATTATCGGGTACAAAACTAATATTCGTACAATTCTGACCAGAAACAAGCAAGCGGTATGTGTGATCATCTTCATCTGAAAAAGGAAAAACCCATAAATTTTTCGTGTCAGTTTTCTTTTTTCTGTCAGATCCAAACTCATGGGTACAAACGCCAAGCTTCCCATTACTACTTATCTTGCACTCATTAGACTGATCGAAAATATAACAAATATCAGCATTATAACCGGTACTTGTAGGATCTACCAATAATGCGCCTATATTCGCCCCCCTATAAAACAAAAATATTTTATTTACATGAGGAACAAAACAGGCACTATGCAAACCTGTAGGCATTTTATTTTCAGATTTTGCATTTTTCCAGTCAATGCGTGAAGGCGTTCCTCCAGTTGCAGGTATAGAATATATAACAGAATTCATTAAATAATAAATAAACGCATCACTTGAACTAAAGGCGGGATATTCTATTTTCTTTGATACATTCTGATAGGCAACACTAATAATAATGTTACTTCCATCTGCATCCATCGTAATTATTTTATATCCAACAGCATCTGCATCCCAAATTACAAAAAGCAAGCGGTTTGAATTATTTGCAAAAGCAATTCCCTGAATATAAGAAGCAATTAAACCAATTGGTGTTGTTGAATATAGGTGGGTTGTATCTCCTGACGAAACATCAAGAATATTCAGATCCATTTTGTTTTTGACAAATAAAATTTTTGACCCATCTCGATTAATAGTAAATTTATCAATATTAAAAACAGGATATGTCTTTTTTTGAGCATTAACAAGGCTTACAGAACGTAATGTATCAAGATAAGTATAAAAGGCAATTTTACCATTCGGTGATGCCTGTGCGGGTTTTCGGTCTGTATATCCCAAATGAAATAAATATTTATCATTTACATGACAAATTGACAATAAATCAGAGGTTGGTGACCAAATTTCACATGTTTCGATATTAAAAAGCACTCGGGTGTCTACAGTAAATGGATTTTCCCATTTTTTACATGAGTAAAGAAAGATACAAACAGGAATCAATAGTAAAAGCAATGCCCGTGGTAACATATTCAGATTGTTTTCAGTAATTTAGTGTTTCAAAAATAAAAATAAATTACTGAAAAACCAAAAATGCTTTCATTTTTTCTAATGATGCAATTTTACAAGCAGACCTTCATAATCAATCAGCTCACATTTAACAGAGCCGACAATCAGATTTAAGCGTATAAGCACGGGTATGAAATTTTTATCATTAGAAATCCACACTTCCAGATCGTCTTTGGTATCGAAAACCCGCCCCGGTTCTACTTCGGGAGAAAATTTCAGACATTTAATTTTTCCGAAAGGAGTTTTTAAGGTTTCATGACCATTGAAGCGAATTTTCAGGGGATATATTTTATCGTCGAAAAAAGTGTTTATGGTTAAAACCTGACCTTTTTTCAAATCTTTAAAAAGAGAATTTCTGGCATAATAAAACGAAGAAACAATATCCTGAATATTATCGGGAACAATGTGCTCTCCTGTTTTCTGGCTTACAGCTTTATTATCTGCAACATTATATTCAACCTCGTTATAAAATTTATATTTGCCTTCATTAACATTACGGATAGATTTTATGGGAGTACAGGTTTCGGGGTCTAGATAACATTCATACAAATCTCTGACTTTAAAAAGTTTGTCTGTTAGACCCGATGTTTTTGCCAGAGCTTTCGCGTGCAAAACTTTCTGCCCGTTCAGTTGTTTTTCTTCTAAAGAAAGATAAGCATGACCACCTTCAATAAAACCGTAATGCAGACGGTATTTAAGCTTTTCTCCGGCTTTAAATGCAGATGGAAAAGCGATTTCGGTATTGTCTGGATTTTTAAACGAACCCAAAAACAATAAAAGAATTATTACAAGCAGGGTTTTCATAATTGTAGGTTTTAGGATAACGAAAACCTAAAGGCAAATAGCGTGCCTGTTTTGGAAAGACGGTGGCTTCGGCTTCGCTCAACCACCGGATAATCTCTGAATAGACAAACGAACCACCGTATGGACTCCTAGGTGGCTGAACGAAGTCGAAGCCACCAAAAACAAATCTAAGGCGTAGATAAAGCAACCGGAATTATTTTTCCATTGAAAAACCTTTGTCCGTTTGATGCGAATTCAGCTATAAAATCAGCCATTGCGTCAGGTTCTATAGGTGCATGATAGCCGGGAAAAGCTTCTGAAAGCATTTCGGTTTGCACGGCTCCAAGTGCAAGGCAATTAAATTTAATAGCAGTTTCTTTATACTCTTCGGCAAGACATTCTGTAAGATTCGCCAATGCAGCCTTACTTGCGCTGTAATACGAAAGCCCCGGAAACTTTACAGAGCCCTGAAAACCGCCCATACTGCTAATATTTACAACATGCGCGTTGCTCGATTTCTTCAAGAGGGGCAGTAATTGTCTTATTAATTGCGCTGGCGCAAAAAAATTCACATTAAATATTTTTTGCGCACTTTCAGATGAAAAAAGCTCAAATTGTTTAGATTCTAGCAGTCCGGCGTTGTTGATTAATATATCAATAGAGTCTGTAAAATCATTAATTAGCTTAAGAAACTGCACATCTCCGGACAAGAGATTTTCAATATCAAAAGGGACGGTAAGAATAGTAACATGAGGATTAATTTTTTTACATTCTTGTTTTAAAGATGCTAATTTCTGGCTGTTTCTGGCAACTAAAATTAGCCTGTCTGTTTTTTGCCTACAAAACGCAATGGCAGTATGAAAGCCAATGCCTCTGCTGGCTCCGGTAATTAGTATGTTCATGAAATATTTAAAATTTGTAAAATTTGTTGCAAGTTGCAGGTTGCAGGTTGATCCCAACTTGCAACCTGTAACAAAAAATCACTGTAATAAACCCGATTAACTAACAGAAATTTTCTAAAATCTTTCCATTTTTGAGAAAAAGAAATCGGACTCTCGTAATGCGCTTTCATCACTGTCTGAGCCATGTACAGCATTTTTCTCCTTAGACTCAGCGTATAAGTTACGAATAGTTCCTGGTGCAGCTTCAGAAGGATCTGTGGCTCCAATTAACTTTCGAAAATCAGCTACTGCATTATCCTTTTCAAATAAAATAACCACAACTCTATCTGAAGACATAAACTCTACAAGACTTTCAAAAAAAGACTTTCCCTCGTGTTCTTTGTAAAAACCAGCAACTTGTTTTTTTGTTAACTGCACTAGCTTCATTGCTGAAATTCTGAAACCAGCCTCATGACATTTTTCTAAAATAGGGATGATAAAACCTTTCTGAACAGCGCGTGGCTTAATAATGCTGAGTGTAAAATTTCCTTCCATTTTAATAATTTATTAGTTAACAATTAATGTTTCTTAAACCCTCTGCAATTTACGAAATAAAAAATATTTTTATTTATTTATTTTTATGTTGTATAAAATATAAAAATTACATGCACTGATATGTTCAATAGATAATATAATAGGAATCCAATTGGAATACAATAGAAATACAATAGAAATTCTATTGTGCATCTATTGAACATCCATTGTTGCACTATTGAACTTCTACCGATTTTTATATTTTGTAAAATCAGTTAAATATATTCAATTCGAAAATTTAATCTATCTTTGTTGTCTTCAAATCATTGTGTTGAAAAATAAACTTTAATAAAAATCTAAAATGGAAAAAGAAAAATTTGATGCTTTAGCCGAAAAAATCAAGACAACTTTAGAAAATGTACGTCCCTATTTACAAGCTGATGGTGGTGATATTTCTTTAGTGGATATTACCGAAGATCTTACCGTAAAAGTTAAACTACTGGGCGCATGTGGTTGTTGCCCGCACAGTATTCAAACATTAAAACTCGGTGTTGAACAATTTCTGAAAAAAGAAATTCCGGAAGTAAAAGAGGTTGTTTCTGTTTAAAAGTGGGATTCGCTCCGTAAAAAAAAAATCAACCTTATCACTAACCTGTCTCGCCTAAAGAGAATAGTGCTTTAGTGGCAAAAATTACCTTATCATAAAGGCTCAAGGTTTACAAATAAATAGCGCTTGCAAGAAAACGTCAATTTCTGCGTTACTCTCGACCTGAAAAACAGTCATGTACATTAGTACACTCCTGATTTTCAGGCCTTCGAAAGCCTTGAACTTGACCTTTTCTTATCAAGCACTCACACTGTCAAGCAAAAAACAAAGGTTTTCTTGCTAACACTAAATAGCATCCGGTTTTTGTAGATTAAGGAAAAAATTTTACTTTTAAACTTTATTTGCAGGATCGATTTTCTGGTCTTGTTTTTTCTGTTTATATCGTTGATTTAGAGAATATTTTGGCAAGCTCGTTTCGGCAGGCTCAACGCATCGCAATGTAACACCTCTGTTATCAGATAAAATAATAATATATATTTGGGTTTGTTCTCAAATTACTTAAATTCTTTACCTTTAAGGTGGAAGTTGCAGGTTGCAGGTTAATTTCGACCACCGCAAAGCGTGGCAGGCAGGCTCAATTACCATGCAACCTGCAACCTGCAACAAAAATGAGAATATCATACGCTTACAGAATATTTTAACATATAATACCAAATAGATTTTTAAAATATTTCTTGAAAAATTACAATTTAACAACAAAACCAATTAAAATAATAACCATGCTTCGAAAAACTATACGCCTGTCTGTAAAAATTTCTATTCTTGTTTTCATCAGCTTTTTCATATTATCTTTTCAAAAAGGGAAAGAGCTGAAACTTACCGTATCTGTAAAAGACGGAAAAACAAAACTCGACAATGTTAGCGCTGTTTTATATGAATCGGACATGCAAATGGCAAAAGGAAAACTTATCAAAACCCACAAAGTAAATGCTGGTACAGTCGTTTTAAATCTGGAATTAAAAAAACAATTTCTTATTGAATTTAAAAAAGAAGACTATGTATCGCAATTAGTTTTTGTTAATACCAATGCACGTGATGAAGAAATTAAAGCAGGTACTACAGATGCCGCCGACCTTGATGTTGACATGTTCCGGTATATTGAAGGACTCAATATTACTCCCATTCAAAATAAACCTTCCATTAAATTCAGATTTATAAAGGACGAAGGACAATTCGATACCGATAGGAAATACGACGAAATAATGGAGCCCGTACTTGAAAAAATAAAAGCTCAGCTTGTTGATATAAAACAAAAAGGTGTCTATCGTAATAATCAAAATGGATATGAGTTCTTTAAAAAAAAACAATACGAAGAAGCATTACTTTGTTATCTCAAAGCACTTGAATATTATGCTGATGATAAAGTTACTTTAAAAAGAATTGCAGAAGTTGAAAAGAAAATGACAAAAGAACAAGCTTTTCAAAAGTTTAAAAAAGACGGAGACGATGCGCTTACTGCAAAATACATAGACAATGCTCTTAAAGCCTATAAAAAAGCACTAAAACTAAAACCCGGCGATGGGTATGTAACGGGGCAAGTTGAGAAATGTAAGAACGGAACAGCACTGGCACAAAACACGCAGGATGACAAAAAAAATGCTGATAAAAAGAAAAAAGAGGATGAGGAGTTAAAAGCTAAAAATAAGGCAGAAGAAGAAGCTAAAAAACAAAAAGAACTTGCAGAAGCTAAAGCAACAGAAACAGAAAATAAAAAAGAACAGGATTCAAAAAAAGATATTGCACAAAACAACCCCATAAACGAAAACAAACAAGAGCAGCTTACAACAACAGAAAACAATAATGCAGAGGAAAATAAAAATGATCTTCCTGAAAATAAGGATGCACAAGAAACCCGACAAATAAAAGAAGATACGCGTTCTGCTCAGCAAAAAATAGATTCTTCTCTTGCAGAAATAAGTAAAATTGCAGCATCGGGAGATAAAGCCTCTTTAGCTCTTGCATACAGCGACCTTGCAGAATTGTATTACGACAACGGAGAAACAAACAACGCGCTTGATTATTATGAACAGACGCTTGAACAAAAAGAAGCTTCCGGTGATAAAATGGGCGTCTCTGTTGCTTTGATGAATATGGGTGTTATATATCTGAATACATATAGGCTCGATGAAGCGCTGAAATTCTTCAACAAATCGCTTAAAATCAAACAGGATATTGTAGATAAACCGGGAGAGTCAAAAGTCTTATACCGCGTTGGAAATGTATACTACGAACAAAAAGACTTTGCCAAAGCAGCTGAGTATTTTGAAAAATCGCTTGAAATTGATAAAACTCTGAAAAACGATAAAGATATTGCAGCCTCCTTCAACAATCTGGGAGTGATGTATTATCAATTGCGCAACTATCAGAAAGCAATGGAATACTACGAAAAGGCTTATAAAATGGATGAAAAATCCGGTTACGAAAAAGAAATGTCTATTGCTTTAAACAACATGGGAAATATAAACTTCGACTGGAGTAAATATAAAGAAGCCCTTGATTTCTACGAAAAATCGCTCAACCTGAAAGAAAAAATTGATTATCAAAAAGGAATTGCCATTTCTTTATTTAACATAGGAAATGTTTATCAAAAGCTTAACAATGCAAGTAAAGCAAAAGATTATTACACCAAGAGTATAAAAATTTCAAAAAATAAAAATTTTAACGACCTGCTGTATAGTGTTTACATTGCGCTTTCTGATTTGTACAATCTGCAAAAAGATTGTCAGGCCTCCTACGATAGTTATAAAAATGCTGTAAATTACAAAGCCTTTGCTCCTGTAAGCGTCGGTCGTCAGTTTTCAGAAATGCACTTTAAATTTGAAGCAGAAAGCCTTCGTAAAACCGAAGAAATTACAATGCTCAAAGAAGAAGTTGCCCGTCAAAAACTATACGCACAAACAATTCGTATTAAAAAAGAGCTTGAAATTACAGAGAAAAATGCAGAGCTGAGTAGAATTGAAGCAGATATGAATTTTCAACGCTTGTTAAAATATACATTTTTTATTGGCTTTTTCCTCGTATTGATATTAGCGGCAGTGCTCTACAGAGGATATAAGCAGAAGAAGAAACAACGCGATGAAATAGAAAAGAAAAATCAGGCACTGGAACATGCAAATTTTGAAATATCTGAGAAAAACGAAGAATTAAATCAACAAAAAGAAGAAATTACATCACAACGCGATGAAATTGAAGCACAGCGCGATCAAATTATATTACAAAAACAGGAAATTACCGATAGCATATACTATGCGCAATATATTCAAAAAGCATTAATGCGACCAGAAGAAGGCATAATGTCTATGCTTCCTGAAAATTTCATTCTGTTTTTACCAAGAAATATTGTGAGCGGAGATTTTTACTGGATGGGTAAAAAGGGAGACAATATTATTGTAATTGCGGCAGACTGCACCGGACATGGCGTTCCCGGCGCATTCATGAGCATGCTTGGCATCGCGCTCCTTAATGAAATTGTTTCAAGAATGCCTGATCCTGAGCCCGGAGCTATTTTACCAGCAAATGAAATTTTAAATCAGCTCAGAGATAATGTTATCAAATCATTGCATCAAACCGGTAAAGAAGGCGAAAGCAAAGACGGGATGGATGTTGCGCTTTGCGTAATCAACAAAAATATCGGCAAATTAAATTTTGCAGGTGCATTTAATCCTTTATATCATGTACCATCGTCCATGGCAGCATCGTCCCATGGGACGATAGTACATGAAATAAAAGGAGATCGTATGCCAATTGGAATTTTTATTTCTGAAAATATACCATTTAAAAACCACGAACTGAAAATTGAAAAAGGAGACACGGTATATATTTTCTCAGATGGATTTGCAGATCAGTTTGGAGGACCAAAATGCAAAAAAATGTCGCATGCTTATTTCAGACAATCACTTCTTGATGTTCAAAATTTACCAATGTGCGAACAAAAAGAAAAATTATTACAAGTACACAACGAATGGAAAGGAGATAATGAGCAGATAGATGATATTTTATTAATAGGATTGAGATTTTAAAAATGAGTCCTATCTGAAAAGTATTTTCTTTGCCACGAAATCACAATTCGCAAGGCGAACACAAAATATCATGAAAAAAAATATAAAATGACAATCATGAAAAAACAAGAAAAAAACAAAAAGAAAAAAGAGGAAAAACATAAAGTTCATTACGAAGCTGCTGCAAGTAATAAAGAGCCTCTTGATAAAAAATTTTACGAAAAAGAACTTTTAACACTTGAGATTGAACTTGTCAAATTACTTGAGTGGATAAAAGAAAAAAAACTCAAAGTAGTTGTTCTTTTTGAGGGTCGCGATGCCGCAGGAAAAGGGGGTGCTATCAAACGAATTACAGAAAGCCTGAACCCAAGGTCTTGCAGAGTTGTTGCTCTGGGTGTGCCAACAGAAAGAGAAAAATCGCAATGGTACTTTCAGCGCTATGTGCAGTATTTACCTGCTGGAGGAGAAATGGTGTTATTTGACAGAAGCTGGTATAACCGCGCAGGCGTAGAAAAAGTTATGGGTTTTTGTACAAACGAAGAATACACAGAATTCATGCGGGCTTGCCCGGAATTTGAACGAATGCTGCTTCGTTCAGGAATTATTCTTATCAAATACTGGTTTTCTGTCAGCGATATTGAACAGGAAAAACGGTTTCAGGAAAGAAATAACGACCCGACAAAACGTTGGAAGTTAAGTCCAATGGATGTAGAGTCGCACACAAAATGGATAGAATACTCAAAAGCAAAAGATGAAATGTTCGCGCATACCGACACGAAACAATCGCCTTGGTGGGTTGTTCATGCTGATGATAAAAAACGTGCGCGCTTAAACTGCATAAAACATTTATTGAGCACAATACTCTACGAAGACCTTACGCCAAAACCCATTAAACTTCCCAAGAGAAAAGAAGATCAGGGATATGTTCGGCCTCCTATATCAGAGCAGAATTTTGTTCCGGAAGTGTATTAAAAATGGCAACCTTATTTCAAAAACTACGTCTTTTATTAGCCCAGAAGTCCAAATTATTAAAATGAACAGGTTTAAGGCATTTTGCATCATATTATTTTTACTAACAACATCATTTGTGTATTCACAATTTGGACCTTGTGATTCCACTGTTCCTGTTTATGTTGTAGATCTTAATGATAACGCTGACAGTATCTGGACGCAACCCAATATCATGCGCGATGGTTCCTGCTGCGGATACAGCCACCCTCCAAATTCTTGTGTAAAATTTATTGTTACACTCGATGATGAAGCTTCCGGGATTATTTTTAATGTTGTTGATGGCGCCATGCCACAAAACCTTGAATGGCAACTAATGAATCCTAATGGTACCGAATGTGACCCCACCACTTACCCTGCCGGCGTTGCAGTTTGTCTAGACGGACAAGGACCTCATACAATTATTTTCTGCAAACCGGGTGGAAACAATAACACTTATTCTATTACTTCTGTCCCGGGTCCTTCCATTTCGGGAGATATTATTTTAAACGACGGATGTTCGGGATCCATTTCTACCTCAGGGTTTGATATTTCTACTTTACAGTATAATTCTATTTACCCCGGCACATTCGGTCAATACAATTATACCCTAAGTTGCACAACAGCTTGCGAAACAGCAAATGCTACTGGTCAGCCCAGTTATCCTCCCTATATTGATTATCAGGTTTGCGGATCTGCTCTGGGCTCATGCAATATAGGTTTTTCAATTTGTGATACGGTTCGTATAAATTATAACCCTGTTCTCGCAGTTACAATCAATCCCGATACTCCTGTAATTTGCTATGGAAACAACAGTATTACACTTAATGCATTTGGCTCTGGCGGTTATCCTCCATATTCTTATATCTGGAGTACCGGAGATACTACAACAAGCATTACAGTTGGAGTAGGGACCTATTCTGTTACACTGATTGACGGTACTGATTGTCCCGCGGCATCAGATGTTATAACTGTAAGCTATTTTGCTGTTCCTATTTCTGTAAATGCCGGTGTAGATCAAATGGTTTGTACAAACAGCATACCTGTAATGCTTAACGGAACTGTAGCTGGTGCATCAGGAGCAAGCTGGACAGGAGGATCAGGAACATTTAACCCATCAGCTAACTCCCTTAACTGTAGCTATACGCCCTCTGCTTCAGAAATGGCAAACGGTGGATTTACGCTTTCTTTGATTTCTACTGGAAACGGAAGCTGTCCCGCTGATACAGACGATATTCATATTACGCTGTTTGTTTATCAGGCAACAATGGCAGACTCACTTGATGTTTCATGTTTCGGCGCAAATGATGGATACGCACTGGCTTCGGGTCTTTCAGGAACGCCCCCTATTCAGTATTTATGGTCGAATGGCGCAACTACCCCTGGCAACAATAATCTGAACGGAGGTTTTTACACCATTACTGTTTCAGATGCCGCAGGGTGTATGGATGTTTTATCGGTATCTATTTATGAACCAACTCAGATTAATGCCACATTAACTTCAACCATTACTCCATGCCAAACCACAGAAGGCTCTGCAACAATAAGTCCATCGGGAGGAGTTCCCCCTTACACCTATTTGTGGAACGATTCGGCCTTTCAAACTACGCAAACCGCTACAAATTTAGGTACAGGCCTATACACTGTAACCGTAACTGATTTTGCTGGTTGCTCGCAGATTTTTGACATTGCTGTAAATAATGAAGGACCACCTTATGTTGGCATAAGCAGCTTTGAAATGGTTTCCTGTTTTGGAGGAAGTGATGGTTCAGCCACAGCTTTACTAACAATGGCAGGTGTTCCTCCTCATACCTACCTTTGGAGCGACCCACAGAATCAAACAACCGAAACAGCTACAGGGCTTGCTGCCGGAACCTATACGGTTGTTGTAACAGATGCTCTTAATTGCGCCGGCTCTGCTGTTGTTACAATAACGGAATCAACAGAACTGACAGCGTTGGTAAGTTCAGGAAATATCAGCTGTTACGGTTTAAATGATGGAAATGCCTCCGTTACAGCATCAGGAGGAACTCCGCCCTACACATACATTTGGTCTAATTCTTCAACCAATGCATCCATACTTAATCTTACTCAGGGAACATACACTATTACGATCAAAGATACGAATGACTGTGAATTAATTAAATCCGTAACAATTGACGAACCGATTGCTGTTACAGCAAATATTAACTATGTTAATCACTGCACCTGTTATGGAATTTCTAATGGTTCCATTTCTGTTTCGGGAATAAGCGGAACACCGCCCTACTTGTATTCATGGTCGTCGGGACAATTTACTTCTTCTGTTACAGCATTAAGTCCTGGTTTGCAAACTGTTACAATTACAGATAACAATGGCTGTCTCGCTGAAACTACAATAACAGTTCTACAGCCAGATTTACTTCAAATAAGCGGAACGACAAGCAATATTTTATGTTTTGGGCAAACAACCGGGCAGATAGACATAACGGTTTCAGGCGGTACAAGCCCCTTCCTGTATGGGTGGTCAAACGGGTCAATAAGTGAAGACGCTATTTTTATTGAAGCGGGTAGCTATTCGGTTTCTGTATACGATGCGAATGGGTGCAATACAAGCCAATCTTTCTCTGTAACCCAACCAACGCCTACAACCATTTACGCCAATGTTCAGGAAATAAGCTGCTACGGATCAGAAGATGGAGCTATCAGCACAATCGTTTCAGGAGGCGTTCCTCCTTACGCTTACTTATGGTCATCAGGTCAATCCACAAATAATATTAGCAATCTTGAACCGGGAGTTTACACATTAACCGTAACGGATGCTAATTTCTGTACTGCGGTTATCACACGTGTAATAGCAGACCCGCCACCTTTTACTTCTGATATTACATATATTTCTAATTATAATGGGTATGGAGTTCCCTGCTATGGAGATACAATAGGATTTGCTAACCTCATTGTCAGCGGAGGTGTGCTGCCTTACACTTATTTTTGGAGTAATAATTCAACGTATATTGACCTTTATAATGTATCGGCCGGCAGTTATTCTGTTACAATAACAGATGCGCACGGATGCACCACTTTTGCAGATACTATTATTTCCCAACCTCCGCAATTACACAACCCAGTAGAGGTTACGAATGTTCTCTGTTATGGAAACGCCACAGGCGCAGCCGACATGACAATTACAGGTGGCCTTTCTCCTTATTCGGTTATATGGAGCACAACAGATTATACAGAAGATTTGACAAATCTTACAGCAGGAATTTATGTTGTAGAAGTAAGAGATATTAACAACTGCATTGCTAAAGATACTGTTTACATAACACAGCCACCAGAGCTACTTTTGACCTGTTCTCCCGATACGTCAATATGTAAAAACACACAAGCTGTTATGCATGCTTATGTTATAGGAGGAGTTACCCCTTATAATTACTTTTGGAACAGCACATCAGGACTTGAAATATTGACCATTACACCGGGAAATGATACAATTTTAAATGTTCATGTTGTTGATAATAACGGATGTGTTTCTGACACCCTAACAACACGAATTTATACATCGCCGGCTCTGACTTTATCTGTAACAACGCCCAATGATTCGGTTTGCCTTGGAGGCAGCACTCAATTAAATGCCATTGTGTCCGGAGGAGTAAACAATCAAATAGGACTTTTCTATAACAACCAGCCGGTAACTTTCCCTATTACTATTACTCCTATTGCTACACAGGATTGGATATATATGGCGAAAGACAGTTGCAATACCAAAGCCTGGGATACGATAAGAATATATGCATTACCTGTACCGGTAATTACAGACATTGATATAACAGACGTTGTTTGCAATGGAGCATTTACGGGAGCAATAGATATTACACCAGCAGGAGGAACAGCTCCCTATTCATATTTCTGGAGTAATACAGAAACGACGCAAGATCTGGTTAATGTTTCGGCAGGTACATACATTATAGAAGTACGCGATGCCAATAATTGCAATGTTTTCGATTCGGCAACCATAACACAGCCCACACCGATGGTATTAACAAGTTCGCCAGATCTGTATATATGTAAAAATACATCAACAACCATTACCGCAAATGCATCGGGAGGTGTTAGTCCTTACAGCTATTACTGGAACGGAAATCCAGGGATAAATACATTAACAATATCTCCACAAAATGATACGATTATCTACATCTATTTTACGGATGTTAATAATTGTGTTTCTGACTCTGTAACTACAGTTGTAACCATAGCACCCGTAATTGATTTGCAACTTACCGTACCCAATGATTCGCTATGTATAGGAACTTCTACAGAAATTACAGCTAGTTCTGTTGGTGGCTACAACGGCTCTTTCACTCTGTTTTATGAAAACGAAGAAGTAACATCGCCGTATCCCATTAATCCCAATTTAACGCTGACATGGATTTTTACGGCAAAAGACACCTGTAATTTCAGTTCGACAGATTCTGTTAAAGTCTGGGTACTACCTGTACCGGCAATTACGGGCTCTTCTGTTACAAATGTTTTGTGCAATGGGGCATCCACGGGAGCAATTGACATTAGCGTAGCAGGTGGTACTCCGGGATACTTTTATTTCTGGAATAACGGAATGATAACAGAAGATATTACAAATGTTCCGGCAGGCACATATAACATTCTTGTAAAAGATATATACAATTGTTCAGATATTGACACAATGACGATTTATGAGCCTCCTCCAATACTTCTTACAAGCTCCCCAGATATACTTGTTTGTAAAAACTCATTTGTTACTATATCAACTTCGGTAAATGGCGGTACTCCGGGCTACAATTATTTCTGGAACAATCAGCCCGGATTCAATTCCATGACTCTTGCTGCTACTGCTGATACTGTCTTTTTCATCTATGTAAAAGACAATAATAATTGTACTTCTGATACTATCAGCTCTCTGGTAAATATTGTTCCTCAAATAAATTTATCGTTAAGCTCTCCGAATGACTCTGTTTGTCTTGGCGGTTCCACACAGATTACAGCAACACTTACAGGCGGGTACAATGGTCCTTATACGCTTTATCACGATAACATTGTTGTTACGTCTCCTTACACCATAACGCCCAATAATACATTTGACTGGATTTTTATGGCAAAAGATACCTGCAATTTGAATTCGTATGATACAATGAAAATTGTTGTTCTCCCGGTTCCTTCAATATCAGGAATTTCGGTTACAAATGCGCTATGTTACGGCTCTGCGACAGGTGGCGTTGACATCAGCACTTCAGGTGGAAGTCCCGGGTACACCTACTTGTGGAATAACGGTGCTAATACACAAGATTTGACAAATGTTACTGCAGGAATCTATTTTGTTCTTGTTAGAGATTTATTTATGTGTTCCGATTCAGACACTATGACAATTACACAACCACCCCCTATTGTTATTAACAGTACACCCGATTTATTAATCTGTAAAAACTCAACGGTTACGCTTAACGCTATTGCTACCGGTGGAGTACCTGCTTTTAATTATTTCTGGAACAATACATCAGGGATGAGTTCTCTTACAATTACTCCGGCAACTGATACTACGTTTTACATTCATGCAATTGACAATAATAATTGCAGTTCAGATACAATATCTACTATTATTAATACTGTTCCTTCCATCAACCTGTCTTTGTATACTCCAAACGACTCTGTCTGTATAGGAGAAGCGACTCAAATTATTGCTTCTGTTTCTGGAAATTATAATGGTTCATATTCTTTATATCAGGATAATCAGCCTGTGAGTTCACCTTACACGATTACTCCTTTATCTACAACGAATCTTGTTTTTACAGCAATTGATTCATGTAATATATCGGCATCCTCTTCAATTACCATTTATGCGCTGCCCGTACCTGCAATTACGGGTGCCTTAATTACAAATGTCTTATGTAATGGAGACTCAACAGGAGCTATTGATGTAAGTGTAAGCGGAGGCACGCCGGATTATACGTTTTCATGGAGCTCAACCGATACAACAGAAGATCTTATAAATACTACAGCCGGAATTTATGTTGTGCAGGTAAGAGATATTTTCAATTGTACAGATACAGATACATTTACAATATTACAGCCCCCACCTCTCTCGATTACCTGTTCCAACGATACTTTGGTGTGTAAAAACACATCGGTGGCATTATGGGCTAATACAAATGGTGGAGTAGCCCCCTATCTTTATTACTGGAACAATTCACAAGGGTTGAGCAACTTTAATATTACAGCAATTTCAGACACAACAATCTCTGTTTACGGGAAAGATGTTAATGGTTGTAACTCCGATATCCTGAATATTAATGTGCTGACGATACCTTCTGTTAATCTCACAATGTCCGCCTCGAATGATTCTGTTTGCATTGGAAATTCCACACAGCTTATTTCTTCCATTACCGGAGGATATCTTGGAGCTTACACTTTATTTTACAACAATCAGGAAATAACTTCTCCCTACACTATTAATCCGGTAGTAACACAGAATTTAATTTTTATGGCGACAGACAGTTGCAACATCAGCGACTATGATACAATACAAATAACAGTATTGCAACAACCCATACTTACAGGAGTACTTGTTTCAAATGCATTATGCAATGGAGATTCAACAGGAAATATCAACCTGACGGTTTCAGGGGGTACTCCCGGATATTCCTATTTCTGGAACACTACTGCAACAACAGAAGATTTATTAAATGTGCCAGCTGGTACTTATTTTGTATCTGTCCGAGACACTTTCAATTGCTCAGTTTCAGATACTTTTATTATATATCAGCCCGAGCCCCTTTTATTAACGGGTTCTCAAGACACATTGGTTTGTCCCGGAAAACCTACACAATTATCAGCCAGCGCAAATGGAGGGGTTACTCCTTATACTTTTTACTGGAACGGTATGCCTGGATTATCAATAAATACAGTAAGTTCAATGCACGATACCATTTTTACCATTTATGTAAAAGATGCTAATGGTTGTATTTCAAACAACATAACTTCGAGTATGCACACGCATCCACTGGTATCGCTTTCTGTTTTCACTACCAACGACTCTATTTGCGCCGGCACATCTACACAGGTTTATGCGCAAATAAGCGGCGGTGTTGGTGAACCCTATACTTTTTTAAACAGCAATATGGAAGAAATTTTCTCGCCCCATATTGTTATACCAAACAACACAGGTGACTGGATTTTTATAGCTCAGGATACTTGCGGCACAAAAGCATACGATACTATTACAATACACACGCTCACGGTTCCCACCATTATTATCGAAGCAGATATTTACTCTGGCTGCATACCGCTAACTGTAAATTTTACGGGAACAACAATCCCTGAATGCCAAAATTATCACTGGAGCTTTGGTGAGCAAGATGCGCTTTCTTTTAATAAAAATCCAACATATACATTTAAAAATGAAGGTGTTTACGACATTAGCCTTTCCGTAACTACCCCCGAAGGTTGTTCTCAAGGAATCCAGATAAACGACCTGATTAATGCATATCCGAAACCGGAATCACGTTTTGCTTTTGACCCGATTGCTCCAAGTATTGCGAATTCTCTTGTATCTTTTCACAATTACTCAAGTTCTGAAACGATGAGTATATGGGCATTCGGAGATGGAGACAGCTCCAGCACTGAAAATCCCTCTCACATTTACCAACTTGTGGGAGATTATATTATTTACCTTTACGTGATGAATATCTTCGGGTGTAAAGATACTTCCTCTGCACCAATCAAAATCAGAGATGAATTTACATTTTATGCGCCTACATCCTTCTCTCCCGACCATAACGACATCAACGAATATTTCAGCGTTTATGGGTATGGAATTGACCCAAATAATTTCATATTGCTAATTTATGATCGCTGGGGAGAAGTGATTTTTCAAACAACAAAATTACATGAAACAGCTACAGGCGGACAATACAGCGAACCCTGGGACGGTAGCGTGAAAGGAAAAAAATCTACTGTTGCTAAAATGGATACTTACACATGGACGGTACAATATAAAGACATTAAAGGAGCGTTTAAACAGCGTTCGGGTCCAATCTTTGTTATTCGATAATTTTTAGTCCTTCTTTCTCCACAAACTCTTCGTCGGGTTCAACGATTTCCTGATCGGGCAACACAAATTTAAGGTATTTGATATTTTGTCCTTTAGCCATAAACAAAGCTTCGTAGTGTGTACGGATTGAAAGAATATCGTCTGTTATTCCTGATTTATATAAATCGGATGTATTAACAAGTACCGTAAGATTATTTTTCTCAACAAGGGCTGCTGTATAAGCATACAGAATATCGCTGTCTGTCTTTAAATGAATTGTGGCATCTTTAACAAGAAAACTTTTATAACTGTTAAGAAATTTAGATGAAGATAAGCGTTTTGAAATACGTTTTTTCCGGTTTGCCTGTGGGTCGGGAAACGTGAGCCATATTTCACTCACTTCGTTTGATGCAAAAAAAGCATAAATTAATTCTATGCGGGTGCGAAGAAATGCAACATTAGGCATTTTTTTTTCTGTTGCAGTTTTAGCGCCCCTCCACATTCTTGCGCCCTTGATATCAACACCAATAAAATTACATTCCAGATATTTTTCGGCAAGACCAATTGTGTATTCTCCCTTTCCGCAACCCAGCTCTAAAACAATGGGGTTGGTATTCTTAAAAAAAAGTTCATTCCACTTTCCTTTTAAGAGAAAAGAATCCGTTAGAGCAGTATTCAAATCGGGCTGAAAAACGCAGGAAAACGTTTCCATTTCAGAAAATCGCTGTAATTTATTTTTTGCCACTTGTACCTATTAATAATTTACTCCCCGCTCCGTACTGTAACATCGTTTCATGCTTCGACTACGCTCAGCACAGGTGGAACGATGTTACAATACAACACCTACCTTGCCTTCTCAACCCGTAATCCAACATCCACAATCATGGGAAGGTTTTCAGAGCGCATTGCCTGTTCAAATTCAAAATTATATATTCCTGAATGCGGAAAGCGAATATTTTTTTTAAAAGAAACCTGATGATCCCATAAATCGCCAAGCCCGTCTCCAAACCATTTTCCTTTCTCGTCTGCAAGCAAACACTCTAAGGTATCTTTAACGACAATACCTTTTGAAGTAGTAGTGATAAACAAATAAATATTTCTATAAGGATAACTCCCGCTGTTACGGATGTTTACATAAATATTGTGCGGTGTTATACTGTCTTTAATATCAACCTGAAAAGAAACCTTGTAATCTCTGTTCCATACGCCATCAGGAATTTCTTTATTCTCCTCAAACACTCTGTTTTTATCACATTGAATAAGCAAAACAGCCAAGAAAATAAGCATTATAAAGGCGAAAACTTTTTTTTTACGCATAATTTACTGTTTGGGAGTAGGTTTCTGATTGTTAGAATACGGCATTTTTTTCTTTTTCTTCTTTTTCTTTTTCTTGGCCGCATCGAACCGGGAAATACTGTCTTTTCCTATTGCATTTTCAAAGCCTATTTCCGGAGCTTCTTTTTTTAAAGCTATTTTTGCTTGCTGCTCTTCCTGATCTATTAATGCCGGCACTTTAATGTTATTCTTATTCGCATCAATAATTGCCTTTACTCTCTCAATAGGAACAGGAGTCAGGTTCACTGCATTGTTTCTATCAAAAGAGTACCATACCAGACCTCGCAGGGCATCAGTTTTCTGGAAAAATGCCGTTCCCTCCATTGTTTGAAGCTCTACGCGTGTATCCGGAAAATCTTTCAACATATCAAGGTAAGCGTCGTGTTCGTAATTAAGACAGCATTTTAGTTTTCCACATTGACCGGCTAATTTCTGCGGGTTCAGGGATATTTCCTGATCACGCGCGGCATTTGTCGAAACCGAAATAAAATTCGTAATCCACGTGCTACAGCAAAGCTCCCTGCCACAAGTACCCAAACCACCAATTCTTCCAGCCTCCTGACGCGCGCCGATTTGCTTCATTTCAACCTTAATTTTAAAAATATCGGCTAAAATTTTTATCAATTCCCGGAAATCAACCCTTTCATCAGCAATATAATAAAAAATCGCTTTCGTTCCATCGCCCTGATATTCTATATCGCCGATTTTCATATTCAATTTCAAGTTTTCTGCAATTTCGCGGGTTTTTATCATCGTATAATGCTCAAGGCTGATTGCTTCAACCCATTTTTGAATATCAGCAGGCTTAGCTTTTCGATACACTTTTTTCAAATCTGCCACAACAATGCTAGCTTTGTATTTCCTTGCCTGATTTTGAATCAATTCACCTGTTAAAGAAACCACACCTATATCATGACCCGGAGAAGCCTCTACAGCCAAAACATCTCCTTGTTTTAATATCAGTTTGTTTACATTATGATAAAATCCTTTTCGGGTATTTTTAAAACGTATCTCAACAATATCTGTAGTTAAAAAATTCTTTGGTGTTTCTTCCATCCAGTCATGAACCGCCAGTTTTTGACAATTACAGGGAGAAACGGATATCTGCTCCGGCTTATCAATATCATTTACCGCGCAGCCTCGATGGTATAATATGTTACTTTTCATTTATCGTCTTTCTTTTGAAAACCTACAAAAATAGTAATATATTGCGTACATTCCAAAATCGTAAAAATTTTGCTATAAATCGAAAAAGAATTATTTTAGAAGTTTTAATTCTAAACAACCAAGGTCATGAAGGAAAATAAAATTTTACTGAACCCTAATAAGCTTGTAAAATATCTAAAAAAACCGGCATCAGAATTTACAAAGCAGGATATTATTAAATATATTGTTGATAACAATATTGAGATGATGAATTTCCGTTATGTGGCAGAAGATGGCAAGCTAAAAACGTTAAATTTTGTTATCTCCGGATATAATCATTTGGATACTGTTTTATCAAGCGGAGAAAGGGTTGACGGATCAAGTTTATTTTCTTATATTGATGCGGGATCAAGCGATTTATATGTTATCCCTCGCTTTAAAACTGCTTTTCTCGACCCATTTGCCGAAGTTCCTACAATAAGTTTTTTATGCTCTTTCTACAACAACGAGGGAAAACCTTTGGAAAGCGCACCGGGATATATTCTCAAAAAAGCAAACGAACATTTTCATAAAACAACAGGCTTTACCTTTAAAGCTATGGGTGAGTTGGAATATTATGCTATTAAAGAAGCAACTGATATTTATCCCGCTACCGATCAAAAAGGTTATCACAGTTCAGAGCCTTATACAAAATTAGCAAATCTAAGATGCGAAGCCATGAAACTGATTGCAGAATCAGGAGGATTGATTAAATACGGACACTCCGAAGTTGGAACTTTTGCAAAAGATAATTTTTTGTATGAGCAACATGAAATTGAATTCATGCCGACAAATGTTGAAGACTCCATGGATCAACTCATTTTAGCAAAATGGATATTACGTATGCTGGGACAAAAATATGGAGCCATCATAAGCTTTGCGCCAAAAATTACTGTTGGAAAAGCAGGAAGTGGTCTGCATTTCCACATGATGGCTGAAAAAAATGGTAAAAATGTTTTAGTTGAAAACAACAAATTAAGCGACACCGCAAAAAAAATGATTGCAGGAATAATGGATCTGTCTGCATCGCTTACAGCATTTGGAAATACGATACCAACCTCCTATTTAAGACTGGTTCCACATCAGGAAGCACCAACTTATGTATGCTGGGGCGATCGCAATCGTTCTGCTCTGGTTCGTGTACCTCTGGGCTGGATGGGCGTTGGCGATATGGTAAAAGATGCAAACCCTTCTGAAGCAGATGACCTGCGCGACTTCTCGAACAAACAAACGTATGAATTCAGAGTTCCCGATGGTTCTGCAGATATATATTTAATAATGGCTGGTCTTATTGTTGCTTCCCTACACGGACTTTCAATGAAAGACGCTTTGGAGAAAGCAGAAAAACTGTATGTTCCGGGAAATATTTTCAAAGATGAATTTAAAGAAAAACTGAACCTTCTCAATCAGCTTCCGGTTTCTTGTTACAACTCTGCAGAATACCTCGAAGCAAAAAGAGATATATATGAAGCAAACGGCATTTTCCCGAAAGGTGCTATTGATGCTATATGCAAAAACCTGAAATCTTTCAACGATACAAACCTCCGTGAAGAGCTTGAAGGAAAAGATGAAGAAGTAAAAAAATTAGTGGAAAAGCACCTGCATTGTAAGTAGTGTCAGCAAGAAAACGCCAACTACTGCGTTACTCTCGTCATGAAAACAGTCATTTACAAAAGTAAACTCCTTGGTTTTCATGACTTCGAAAGCCTTGTATTTGACGTTTTCTTATCTGCCACTAGCACTGTCAAGCAAAAAAAGGCAGTTTTCTTGCTGACACTAAGTAAAAAAATTATTACGTCAACAAAGATATTTAACTTATTAATGTTCGTTGCAGGTTGCAGGTTGCAGGTTGGTTTCGAGCACGGAAAACGTTTGGCGGACAGACTAAATTACCCTGCAACTTGCAACCTGCAACAAAAAAGTAAGGAATTTAAGTATTCATAAAATTGTAACCTCAACAATCAGTTTGCATATTTTTTAAGAAACCCGAGAAGCTGCATCCAGTATTCGTTGTGATTTTTATTGGCTTTCCATAGGGCTTTTGAGCCATGCTCGCCATTTCCGGTCATAGGTTGAAATAATAGTTTATTTTTTTCAACATTTACCATTAACTCCTCAAGATAAGTAAATTCTGGTTTTGAACATGCTGCGAAAACAGGTTTGTCATAACCTTTTAGCGAGCTCTGCACGTTTAGCACCCTGTCGAAATACTCACCCGGACTGAATGCAACCACCGCGCTTACCTTTTGATTATTCTTTGCTAAAACGAGAACCAGAGATGCCGAATAAGAACTTCCAAAAAGAATTACCTGTTTCTGGCTTTTGTTGTAAGCATACTCAATAGCTCCGAGGATATCATTTTTGGCGTCAATATAATTTTGTGGTAAATTCTTCTTTTGAGCTTCTGCGGCAGTTTCATTGCGGATAAAATTTACCTCTTCGCCTGAGCGCAAATCAACAGCAAGGCAGTTAAATCCCAGTTTAACCATTTTCTGCGCGGTTTCCTTATATTCTCCCCTGCTGTATCCTGCCTGATGAAATAATAAAATATAAGGTGCATTTTTCACATTTTCGTTTTCATAAAAATCGGCTGTTACCGTTAATTTATCAGCCGCGGGAAAAGTAATTCTATCCTGAGAAAACACAAGAAATCCGTAAATAAAAAACACGCTTAAAAAAAGAAAATATTTCATCTGAATTTATTTTGTATTATCGTAATTCTGCCAGAATAATTACTTTGTTATTGAGGCATTCCAGAATTCCGCTGTTAATTTCAAAAGTAACTTCATCCTCTGAGGAAGTAATAAGTCGTACAGTACCCTCCTGTAAAGTGGATATAATAGGAGCGTGATTGTTAAGCAACTCAAAAGAGCCATTCACACCAGGAGCTTGCACCAGCCTTATTTCTCCTTCAAAAACTTTACGTTCCGGACTTACAATTTCTATTAACATTTATTATTTGTTTTTGGCATCAGCGATTAATTTTTCACCCTTTGCAATAGCATCTTCAATAGTTCCCACGAGGTGGAAAGCTGCTTCGGGATATTTATCCACTTCACCGTCCATAATCATATTAAAGCCTTTGATTGTGTCTTCAATACTTACAAACACACCTTTCATTCCGGTAAAAGCTTCTGCAACATGGAATGGCTGTGATAAGAAGCGTTGAACTCTTCTTGCACGATGAACGACCAATTTGTCTTCTTCAGAAAGCTCATCCATACCAAGAATGGCGATGATATCCTGTAATTCTTTATAACGCTGTAAAATTTCCTTAACTCTTTGTGCTGTGCGATAATGGTCTTCGCCCACAATCTGGGGTGTAAGAATTCTTGATGTTGAGTCGAGCGGATTAACAGCAGGGTAAATTCCAAGCTCTGATATTTTACGGTCAAGAACCGTGGTAGCATCAAGATGGGAAAATGTTGTTGCAGGAGCAGGGTCTGTAAGGTCATCGGCAGGAACATAAATTGCCTGTACCGAAGTGATTGAACCGCGTTTTGTGGAAGTAATTCGTTCCTGCATCTCGCCCATTTCCGTAGAAAGTGTAGGCTGATAACCTACAGCAGAAGGCATACGTCCAAGCAGCGCAGATACTTCAGATCCAGCTTGGGTAAAGCGAAAAATATTATCAATAAACAACAGAATATCGCGTCCTCCGGTTTTTTCGTCGCCATCTCGAAAATTTTCTGCTATGGTTAAAGCAGATAACACAACGCGGGCTCTTGCTCCCGGAGGCTCATTCATCTGACCGAAAACCATGGACAAACTCGATTCTTTAAGCTCTTCCATATTCACTTTAGAAAGATCCCAGCCTCCTTTTTCCATGCTTTCAATAAACTCATGACCGTATTTTACAATATTTGCTTCTATCATTTCACGAAGAAGGTCGTTCCCTTCACGGGTACGTTCTCCAACACCGGCAAAAACAGATAAACCTGCATGCGCTTTTGCAATATTATTAATAAGCTCTTGAATAACTACGGTTTTACCAACACCGGCACCACCAAACAGACCAATTTTACCACCTTTTGCATAGGGTTCAATAAGGTCAATAACCTTAATTCCTGTAAAAAGAACTTCAGATTCGGTTGAAAGATTTTCAAAAGCCGGAGGTTTTGCATGAATCGAATTACCCTTTTCTTTAGGTATTTGCGGCATGCCATCAATCGTATCGCCAATAAGGTTTATTAATCTGCCTTTTACCTGATCGCCCACGGGAACTTTTATGGGAGCACCGGTTGACACAACTTTCATTCCACGACGCAGACCATCGGTAGAGTCCATAGCTACTGCCCTGACGGTATTTTCGCCAACATGCTGTTCACACTCCACCACTAAAGGAGAGCCGTCATCACGTGTTATGATAAGGGCATCATAAATATTGGGAAGATCGCCCCCTGCGCGTTCAAAACTAACATCAATAACCGGACCTATTATCTGGATTATTTCACCTGTTTGCTGTGACATTTATTTGATTTTTTATGTTATTACTATTTTGTGAACCTACAAATTTAAAATAAATTCCGTTTCAGCCGAAAATTTTTCTATAAATTTTCTTTTGAGGTGAATTTGGATTAAGGATTAAGGATTAAAGAGGATTGGATTGAAGTTGGAAGTTGGAAGTTGGAAGTTAGAAGTTGAACCAGCTTCGTGCTTCAAACTTCGTGCTTCCGACTTATTAATTTTGCATAACGTCAGATCTTAGTCCTCATCCTACTTCTTAATCCTTAATCCGTATATAACTTTACCCCAACTCAGCAAACCTGTGAAGAGCCTCCGCACAACCCACCACGCAAAACCTCACAGGATTGCTTAATCCTTTATAATACATCAACGTTAAAAAACCATTAAAAATTAAAGGTTTAATTCGTTTTTAATTTTTCGCTTCAAAGAGTTTTGTTTTTTTGTACAAAGCTTTGTTTGTTATAGTTTTAAACAAATGATTGTTTTTATTGGTTAATACTGAAGCGCAAGCCGGATTTTCAAAGATTTCTTTTCATAAGCCATAAGTTTCTAAATACCCCAACCGGCTTTGCGCTTTTGTATTTCTTCCTTGATATTAAATCATACCATTTTAATACACAAGTCTACTCCGAAAACCCCATAGATTAAAAATGCCACTAAAACACGAAAACTCAAAAACACACAAAACATTAATAATCAATAATGTGTTTTTTGTGAAACCTGCCTGCGGAAGGCAGGTTTTGTGATTTTGTGCTTTCGTGGCAAAATGATACTTTTCGGACTGGATTCTTACACGATATTTCTTAATTTTAATTATTTTTGAATCTTTAAAAACATCACGTATGCCAACAACAAAAATTCTTATTATTGAAGATGAAGTAAAAGTAGCGGCTTTTATTAAAAAAGGGCTTGAAGAGTATTCCTATGATGCAGAAATAGCTTATGATGGAATCAACGGGACAAAAATGGCCTCAGGGGGCATATACAACCTGATAATTTTAGACATTAACCTGCCCTATTTAAACGGAATTGAAGTTTGCAAACGAATACGTTCTTTTAATAAAAACTTGCCTGTGCTAATGCTTACTGCAATGGGAACAACAGAGGATAAACTTATGGGCTTTGAATCCGGCGCAGACGATTATCTTATAAAACCTTTTGAATTCAGAGAGCTTATAGCGCGCATCAAAGCTTTATTAAAACGCTCAGAGCATAATCAAACACAAAATAATATTCTTACAGTTGCAGATCTAATAATTAACACAGAAGCGAAAACAGTAACACGTAATGAAAAAATAATTGAACTCACGGCTAAAGAATTTGCTTTGTTGGAATATTTTGTACTGAATAAAAACAGAGTGCTCTCACGCAATGAAATTGCAGAAAAAATATGGGATTTGAATTTTGAAACCGGAACAAACATTATTGATGTTTATGTTAATTTTCTTCGTAAAAAAGTTGATACGGGTTATAAAACAAAGCTCATACACACTCGTATTGGAATGGGATATGTTTTGAAAGACGAATAAAATTATGAAAATAAGATATCGCATTGCACTAAAATTCACACTGATTTCTGCATCACTACTTTTACTTTTCTCTTTCGCCATCTACTTTTTTTCTGCAAAACATCGCTCCATTGAATTCATTGATCGAATAAAAAACCATGCTATTTCTTCCTCTATTGTGCTTTACCATGTAGATGAAGTTGACAGCAGTGTTCTTGAAAAAATCAATAAAAGCACCCTAAATCTTCTTTTTAATGAAAAAATATATATTTATGATATCAATACCCTAAACCTGATATATAAATTTGAAAAAGACACAACATGGAATTTCACTACGTATTTAAATCTTGAAGAAATTATTGAAGACCGTAGTTTTGCAAAAAATATCAATGATTATGAAATAGTGGGTATAACGTATCCTAAAAAAAAACCTGAAATTTTAATCATTGCATTAGCCAAAGATGAAATTGGTATAAAAAAATTAGAAACTCTAAAATTTATTCTGATTATAGGGTTTTTATGCAGTGTAATTATAACAATTATTGTTGGTGTTTTCTTCGCATCCAATGCACTTAAACCCATTTCAAACCTGATAAAACAGATAGATGGCATTTCTGCTGCAAAACTGAATAAACGAATTGAAGACCCTAAAGAAAAAGACGAAATAGCAACGCTATCCAGTGCCTTTAACAAAATGCTTGACAGACTTGAAAGCAGTTTTGAAATGCAAAAAAACTTTGTTTCAAATGTGTCTCATGAACTACGCACACCTCTAACAAGTATCAATGGAGAAATTGAAGTTACGCTTATAAAAAAAAGGAATATTGATGAATACGAAGAAACATTAAAATCAATACATGCAGATATACAGAACCTGATTTCCCTTTCTAATGGCTTTCTGGAACTTGCAGAAGCAAGTCTGGAAAATGTAACGCCAAAATTTATTTCTGTCAGATTGGACGAATTAATTTTCACTGTTAAAGAAGAAATGCAGAGAAGACCAAGCTGTGGTTTTATTGATATTATTTTTATCGGTAATATTGAAGACGAAGACAAACTTACTGTTTTAGGTAATCCTTATCTGATAAAAGTAATGTTTATAAATCTGATAGATAATGCCTGGAAATTTTCTTTTGACAAAAAGGTAAACATTTGCATACATTCTGATAATAACATACTGAAAATATCTTTTAGTGATATAGGAAAAATCATACAAATACAAGAAATTGAAAAAATAGTAAAACCTTTTCAAAGAGGAAAAAATGCGAAAGGTGTGAGCGGGCATGGAATCGGACTGGCTATCGTATCGAAAATAATTACGCTTCATAATGGCAACTTGCATATTGAATCTGATAATAATGGTCTCACAAATATCAGTGTTATATTTAATAAAAATATAGGGTAAAAGCTGTTGATTAAATGTAGAATCTCTCCATAGGGAGATTCTACATAACCATATAGCTTTTACCCTTAATATTTGAATTTAAACAATGTTAAACAAAACCGCAGGCATAGTATTAAACCACATTAAATATACTGATTCAAGTATTATTGTTACTATTTACACTAAAAATTTTGGTAAACAATCGTATATAATAAAAAATATTCATGGGAAAAAATCAAAAATAAAATTCAATCTCTTCCGACCACTCAGCATTTTAGAACTTGAAATAATTTATCGCGAAAAAAGAGAACTGCAAACACTTTCGGAAGCAAGAATTTTACACCCATATTTTAGTTTGCACAATGATATACTTAAAAGTTCTCTTGCTCTTTTTATTTCTGAAATTCTTTTTCGCTCTCTGCGTGAAGAAACTTCCAATATAGAGCTGTATAATTTTCTTGAATTATATTTATTAAAACTTGATGCAGAAATCGTCAGTATTGAAAATTTCCATATTTTTTTCTTGATGCAGCTAACAAGGCTTTTGGGGTTCTTTCCTACAAATAATTATTCTGAAAGTAGCAATTATTTTGACCTTATGGAGGGAAATTTTACAAGCGCAATGCCTCCTCATCCTTACATAATTGATAAAGAATTATGTTCGTATTTTTCATTGCTGATAAATATGAATTATGAAGCTTCCGTAACGAATAAAATTCCTAAAAAAACAAGGGACGAACTTCTGATAAAACTTATTGAATACTATCAGGTTCAATTAATTTCTTTCCCGGAAATAAAATCATTAAAAATACTTAAAGAAATTTTCGTATAAATGCGGTATTATTGATAAGCCGGGCAGGGTTTTCTGTTCTTGCCAATGCCAATTCCCCCAAATGAAGAAGAACCTTTGTCTTTACAACCAAAAGTTTTAGAAAGAGATATTTCCCATCCACCTTTCATTCCGGTTATCGGACGTAAATCGCCATAATTAAAATCATAAGTAAATAAAACCAACCATCCTCTCCAATCAAAACCTATTGTAGGAATTATATCTCCTGAAAGCCTGTCCCAGATACCGAGGTAAAGATCAAAGGGTTTAAGTGCAAAAATAAAATTAGTACCAATGATAATTTCCTTTGATTTTCTTTGCGAAGAAAACATAAATTGGGGCTTTAGAGTAACATTGCCTCTTTTAAAAAAACCACCACCATGAATAACATTTCTTCTTCCCATATTTTCTTTTCGCGTAGTAAAACTTATGTCAGGGGCATTCAAATGGTTCATACTAGCACCCAGAAAAGCTCCGTATTTTGGTTTTTTAAAATCAGCAAAAACACCAACGTTCATATCTAAATAAAAAATCGAATTGTCAACAAAATTTTCATCGGCATCTATTGAAGAAGTAAAGGTATTACCATTCCACTGGCTATCAAAAAGCAAATCATCTGAATTGTAGCTTTTATTAACAAGTCCAAGGCTGGCACCGGCATTAACAGTGAGCATATCGCCTCTAATTAAACCTTTATGGTAGGCACCGGAAATCATAAATTTAATATTTTTCATTAATTCCACTGCCTGATCGCCGTATATCATCCCTCCAACGCCTATCCAGTCGTTCCTGAAAAATCTTTTATTAAGCTTTCCATCTCCCCAAACAGCCTGTGTTTTGAAAGGCGCAAAGCCCGCCCATTGGCTTCTGTAATTCAAACCAAAACGTAAAACACAAGGGAAAAATCCTGTTAAAGCCGGATTCAGTTGTAAGGGTGCAGAATAAAATTGAGAAAAATGTATATCCTGAGCCTTTGTTGAAGCAACAGTAATAATAAATAAAATAATAATATATAATCTTTTTATTATCAAATCTCGTTATATAAATTTATGGACGACCACTACTTAATAAGGGCAACATGACCAGTCTTTTCATAAACAGTTCCATCTGAAAGCTGTGCAGATAAAATATAAATATAAACATCAGGGTCTTGTTCAGAACCACTAAATTTACCATCCCATCCTGAACTTACACTTGTGCCATGATAAACTAAAATACCCAATCTGTTATATATTTTTAAATCAATACTCGCTATATTGTTTCCCCTTACATATAATACATCGTTTTTACCATCTCCGTTTGGAGAAAAGGCTGTGGGAATTTGGGGATTTACAGGGCAATCTGTAATAGTAATCGTATCTGATGCAGTACATCCACCAGAGTCAACAACAACAGAAATAGTTACGTTTCTTAAATTTACATCTATAAATTGTGTAATTTCTCCGGTTGACCATAAATAACCGTCGTACCCCTCCCCGGCATCTAAATTTATTGCTGTTCCCATACATTCTACTCTGTCAGATCCAAGATCTACTGTTGGATTTGGTCTAACCAAAACATCAATAGTATCACTCCATATTCCACAAATATTCGTAACACGTACCCAGTATGTACCTGTTTGGTTAATTACAGTTGTTTGAGTAACATCCCCATTACTCCATAAATAATTCGTAGCTCCTTGTACTGTAGCATCTAAAGAAACAGAAACTCCTTCACAAACTACTCTATCTGAACCTAAATTTATTACATCCTGAGGATGAGGTAAAACACGTATAGAAACCGTATCATAGCGAATAGGGCAACCTATTATAGAAACTCTTAAAAATAATTTATGTAAACCTACATTATCGGAAGAAAAGGCAAAGAAATTTGAGTTAGATAATACTTGTGAAGAATCGCTCCATTGATAAGAAAAACCTTGATACCATGAAGCATAAACAATTTGCGACGAACTTTGACAAACAGGAGAAACAAATGATACGGTAATATTTGTATCGCACTGTCCAAATACATAAGCGGAATATAAAATAAAAAATATTTTTAAAAAGAATTTCATTATTGCTTATTAATTAATGTTATGCAAAATGCTTTTTTACAAATACGTCGGGAATCTGAAGTCTGAAGTCTGAAGCTGCTTCACCTTCTGACTTCTAACTTCCGGCTTCAATATTATTTATCTAACCGGAATTTTATCAATGCGTACCTGATGTCTGCCTCCCTCAAATTTTGTATTTAAAAAAACTTTCATTATTTTTTCAGCATCTTCTAACCTAACAAACCTTGCAGGTATTGCGCACACATTTGCATTATTATGAGTTCGCGCTAATTTTGCTATTTCTGTATTCCAGCATAAAGCACCTCTTATTTTCTGATATTTGTTCACTACCATATTTATGCCATTTCCGCTTCCACACAAAGTAATACCTAAATCATATTTTCCTTCTTCAATAGCTTTTGCTAAAGGGTGCGCAAAATCCGGGTAATCACAACTTTCTTCAGAATGTGTACCAAAATCAAAATAAGGCACTTTCATATCATCCAAAATTTTTTTTAAATGTTCCTTGGTTTTGAAAGCTGCATGATCACAAGCAATAGCAATTTTCATATATAATGACCTGTTCATAAAATAAATTTCCAAAATTAAACTATTTCTCTTATTAAAAAAATCAACCAAATAACTAACAATGTTAATTTGATTAAAATCAATTATTAAGCATTTTTTAAAAACATATACACTTATTACAATGAATATTACATAATTTTAATATTTTGTCAATTAATTAATATAAAATTTTCATCCATAAATTCCCATAAAAAAATTAACTTAGTTTGATCTTTAATTTTTAATAAACTAATAAAAAATAATTAACAATATTTATAAAAACCTCTTCAATGAGTTAAAAATAAATTTATGAATAAAAATAGTAATTAACAAGTGTTAATTACTATATAAAACCTTATAAGACAAAAGAAAGTATTTAACATATATGTTAATAAACTGTATTATTTTCTTAATAACAATATTTACTAATAAAAATCTATATTTTTTTAAACAGTTTTAACAGGATAATAAATATAACATAAAATTTATTTAATATTTATAAAAAATATAATAATGTTATTTAATATTGTAGTGTTAATTAAAATTAAGTTTTTTTGCCACAGGTTTCATGGATTTCCACAGATTAATATTCTGTATTAAATTAATATGTGAGAATCTGTGTAACCTGCCTGCGTCTGGCAGGTCAGTGGCATATATATTTTTTTAATTGTATTACAGCTTTTTATTATTGGCAGCTTTATAATTAAGAAAATACTAAATTAGTGTTTCATTTGAGCAAATATGAAAATTAATATTGAAGATATAAAAGAAAAAGGTTTCTTTGATATATCAATTGATAAATCAGTTGATTTAATAAAGGAAATAAATAATTTAAAAAAAGAAAAAAACGCTGTAATTTTAGGACATTATTATCAGACAGAAGAAATACAAGATATTTCTGATTTTATAGGAGATAGCTTACAATTATCTCAGGAAGCTGCAAAAACGAATGCCGATATTATTGTATTTGCTGGTGTACATTTTATGGCTGAAACTGCAAAAATACTTTCTCCCTCGAAAAAAGTATTGGTCCCCGATATAAAAGCAGGCTGCTCACTTGCAGATTCTGTTCCTGCAGTAAAGTTTAAAAAATTTATTGATAAACATCCCGATCATGTTGTAATATCTTATATAAATACAACTGCTGAAATAAAAGCAATGACGGATATTATATGCACATCCTCCAATGCAGTACAAATTGTAAATAGTTTACCAAAAGATCAGAAAATTATTTTTGCACCCGACAGAAATCTGGGCAATTATATTAATAGCATTACAGGTAGAAATATGGTTGTTTGGGACGGTGCTTGCCATGTTCATGAAAAATTTTCTGTAGAAAAAATAATTGACTTAAAAAATGCACATCCTGATGCCAAAATTCTTGCGCATCCTGAATGTAAAAAACCCGTTCTTTTGCTTGCTGATTTTATAGGTTCAACCGCTGCCATTTTAAAATTTTCTTCACAAGATGATACTAAAAAATATATAATAGCAACAGAATCAGGAATTATTCACCAGATGCAGAAAAAAAATCCTCAAAAAATATTTATTCCTGCTCCACCGAATGATTCTACCTGCGCTTGCAATGATTGTAATTTTATGAAACTTAATACTCTTAAAAAACTTTATATTTGTATGAAATATGAGGTTCCTGAAATTATTTTAGATAAAGAACTTATTGAAAAAGCAGTGATTCCTATCAAAAGAATGCTTGAGTTATCGGGAAAGTAGAGATTGAATTTATTTGGAAACACTATTTAGTCTGTCTATTAAGTCAGTGTTTCGTTCAGAATGTTCGAGAGCAAGCCTGCCTTGCCGGTAGGCAGGGCTTTCGAAGCCCTGAAAATCAGAAGTGTACTTGGGTACATGATTGATTTGAAGGGCGAGAGTAACGCAGCTACTTGCCTGCAAGCAAGCAGGTCGGACATTATGGACAAACACTATTTAATCTTCCCCTACAACAATATTTTTATCATAAGTTAAAGAAAGCGACCAGTTGTGTTTCCCTTTTCCTGAAACAAAAACAGAACCGTTTATTGTATCGGTTGCGCTTATTGCAATTACATTATGTGAAGTTTCGTTGGGAGTATCTTTGTATTCTGAAGTACCTCCGCCCGCTGCAACATTGCCGTAAAAATTTGATCCAACCGTGAATGAATACAAAGTATTTGAACGATTAATTACCCGAAGCTTATGCTCTGTTTTTTCACACGACAGAAAAATAACAGAGATAAAAATAAAACAAAAAAGAAGTATCAGATTTCGCATGAGTATCTTAAAAAATTTCTGCGCCAATATACAACAAATATTTTTTTTAACAGGGGATAGCTTATATAATTCATAAAATTTTGCAATGGTTTTAATACATTTTGAAAAACATTACCCATTAGTATAATAAAATTGGGTAATGCAAATTGCGACACCTGATTTATATATTTATATTTTTGTAACCTAAAAAAAGAAATATGACAAAGAATTAAAATATAAATTAATGTTACCGGACGAAACTGTAATATCAAAAATATACCAGATACGAGAACAAAAAATAATGATTGATCGGGATTTGGCAGAACTTTATGGAGTTGAACAAAAAGATTAAAAGAAGCCGTAAGACGCAATATAGAACGCTTCCCTGAAAATTTTATGTTTGAAATGACAGATAGCGAGTTCAAAAATTGGAGGTCGCAATTTGCGTCCTCCAAATCAGATATAATATTCATCTGCGTATACCTGCCTTGTCGGCAGATTTACCTAGTGTAAACAGACAGGTCCGCGTTCCATAATGGCACAATGACGTAACCGATGTTCTCTCTCAACAATGAAATCAGGGCGTATATTTGGTAAATTCAATCTCTCGAAGTATAATTGCATTACATCTTTGCAAAAAATGACTGAAAAAATTCAAAATCCGATTCAAAAGCTAAGTATTAAAGAATGGGCAGCAGACGACAGGCCCAGAGAAAAATTGCTCGCGAAAGGTGCTACAGCTCTTTCTGACGCAGAACTTATTGCTATATTAATCAGTTCCGGAAACAAAAAAGAATCTGCTGTTGAATTATCAAGACGCATTCTTAAAGAATCAAAAAACAATCTTATCGAACTTGGCCGTTGCACAATAGCTGAATTATTAAAATTTGAAGGAATAGGCGAGGCGAAGGCTATAAGTATTATTGCAGCTATGGAGCTGGGAAGGCGAAGAAAACAGGCTGAAATTCTTGATAAGAAAAAAATTAGCAGCAGTAAAGATGTTTTTGATCTTTTTCATCCGGTTTTGGGAGACAAAAAAACCGAAGAATTCTGGGCTTTATTTCTGAATCAGGGAAATTTTATTTTAGACTTTGTGAATATAAGCCTTGGGGGCATTACCGCAACGGTAGTGGATGTTCGTGAAATATTTCGTATTGCATTGTCGAAACAAAGCGTAGGACTTATTTTATGCCATAATCATCCTTCCGGAAATATACAACCAAGCAGTCATGATAAATCAATAACAGAAAAAGTAAAAAATGCAGGAGAAATAATGGACATAAAGCTTCTCGACCATATTATTATTTCAAATAATAAATATTACAGTTTTGCTGACGAAGGAAATCTCTGATTATGGAAATTATAGTTTACACAACAAACCTTACCAACAGAGTAAAATATGCTTTTTCCCTTGTCATTAAAAATGTATTAGGGCACAAGCCTGTTTTTGTTACCTCTGTAGAAGAACTTCATTCCTCACAATTCCCCAAAATAAATTACTCCGAAAACATCTTTGAAAACGCCCTGAATATTGTTCCGCATTCGTTGCTTTTTGAAAATGGTATTCAGAAACAAAACATACAAGTCGAAAAAATTAATAACATATTTTTTTTCTTCAGAACATCTGGTAATAATGCTTTCCCTCACGATATTTTTGCTGCTGCATTTTATCTTGCTACAAGATACGAAGAATATCTGCCGCACCTGAAAGATAAAATGGGAAGATTTTGTATTACAAATTCTTTAGCCTTTAAAGAGAATTTTTTGGACGAGCCTGTAATAAATCAATGGGCAGAAAAACTTTTATTTTTTCTTAACGAAAATCAGCAAATAAAAATTCACGATAACAGAATTTTTTCTTTTCTTCCAACTATAGATATTGATAATCCATGGGCCTATCTTCATAAGGGAAGATTTCGTTCTATTGCTGGCGCTGTAAGAGATTTATTAAGAGGAAAAACAAAGTTGGTAGCATTAAGAAAAAAAGTGCTTGCAGGTAAAGAAAAAGATCCGTATGACACGTTTTCTGTATTAAAAGAAATACATGAAAAATTTTCATTAAAACCTGTTTATTTTTTTCTCGTTGGCAAATATAATAAATACGGGAAAAATCCTTCAGCAAAGAAAAAACCGTACAGAAAGCTTATTAAATCAATAGCTGAAAATAATATTACCGGAATACATCCCTCGTTTCCTTCAAACATTTATTTCAAAGAATTAGGGAATGAAATTACTGTTCTGAAAAAAACAACGAAAAAGAAAATTACAAAAAGCAGGCAACATTTTTTAATGCTTACATTTCCGGAAACATATTGTAATTTGATAGCGCATGGTATTGACGAAGATTACACAATGGCTTTTCCGGAAAAGTACGGTTTTCGTGCAGGTATATGCAGCCCTTATCCCTGGTACGATTTGCTGAAAGAAAAAAAGCAAACTCTTACAATTGTCCCAACCTGCGTTATGGATACAACGCTTAACAGGTATATGAAATTATCGCCTCAGCAGGCAAAAGCTGAAATTGAAGAATTAATTGATAAAGTTAAAAAAGTAAAAGGTACTTTTGTGTCGTTATGGCACAACGAATCTCTAAGCGAATGGGAGCATTGGAAAGGATGGAAAGAAGTGTATGAAGAATTACTTGAAAAGATTTCTTGAATAAAAATGGCTTTAGATATAAAATATATAAAACATCAGGATTTAGACTACAAGCAATGGGACAACTGTATTGCCAATGCTTTCAATGGAATTGTTTATGGGTATTCATGGTATCTTGATATTGTCTGCGACTCATGGGATGCTTTGGTAGAGGGAGATTACGAAATTGTAATGCCTCTTACTCACAGAGTCAAATATGGAATTCATTATTTATACCAGCCTTTTTTCACACAGCAACTTGGCCTTTTTTCAATTAAAAAACTTGATGCAACAACTACGGAAAGCTTTATCAAAGCTATTCCTTCCAAATACAGATACGCAGAAATTAATTTGAATATTTTTAATAAATTAGAAAAGAAAGAATGGATAGGTCGCAGAAATATAACGTATGAACTTGATCTGATAAAACATTATGATAAGCTTCATAAAGCCTATTCTACAAATACAAAACGAAACATAAAAAAAGCGCAGGAACATAAAATAAATGTTGTTAAAGGAAGCAAGCCCGAAGTGCTTATCAATATGTTTAAGGCTGATAAGGGAAGGGACTTGAAAAAGCTTCAGGACGACGACTACAATCGTCTGCAAAAAATAATGACGTTTTCAATGTCCCATAATATCGGACAAATTTATTTTGCCCACAACGATAAAAACGAAGTATGCGCCGGAGCTTTTTTTATTACTGCGAACCAAAAATCCATTTTTCTTTTTTCAGCTTCCAATAAAGATGGAAAAGAAAATTCAGCCATGTTTGCTATTATTGACAGTTTTATAAAAGTTAATGCAGAGCGCAATCTCACACTCGACTTTGAAGGATCGAACATAGAAGGGCTTGCTCGCTTTTACAGCAGCTTTGGAGCAAAAGAGTGCGAGTACCTGACTTTGAAAATTAATAAACTGCCTCTGTATTTGAAGATTTTTAAAAGATAAGAAACGTAACTTGAATTATTCATGAACTTTAATAATGATGTTGCATTTAAAGCCTACCTGTCAACAGCTACCGTGTGGACACAAATATGATAATATTTTATTTTTTCCATAAAAAAATATTAATTACAATGGTTAATATCGAAGTATGCGTTTTGTATGATTGTTGCTAAAATTATTATTGGACAATGTTGCGAAGCTGAAATTGTACTAATTTGGTTATGCAAACGGTCTTGAAAAAAACGACTCTGGAGGAGTCGAATGTTTGTAACCCCGAGCATTGCTCGGGGTAAAAACAACTAACACATAAACGATTTTGGCGAAAAATTTGCACAAGATTGTCTTATGTAAAAAATAGATAAACCGCAAATTTTATGACAAAATCCAGTTTAAAAAAGATGTGTCCACACGGTAGCTGTCAACAGACAGGGTTGCAAGTAAAATATTGAAATATCATATATCATTGTAAACAACTTGCAACCTGCAACCTGCAACAAAGGGCATAAGTTTATGAATTAAATAGGTTAATAATTTTCATTTTACTCAAACTGAATTATTATATTTGCGTATTCTTTAATCAAAAGCGACCATGATAAACCTTGTCAATATCGGAGAGAAAAATTCAATTTTCAATCAGTTTGTTTCTGAAATCCGTGATCAGAACATCCAGAAAGACAGTATGCGTTTCAGAAGAAACCTTGAAAGAATGGGAGAAATCTTCGCTTATGAAATCAGTAAAACATTTGAATATGAAGAAACAGCCGTTACAACTCCGCTGGGAATAGCAAATGTGCCGATATTAACAAAGCAACCTGTAATTTCAACCATTCTGCGCGCCGGATTACCCTTTCATCAGGGCATTCTGAATTATCTCGACAAAGCTGAAAATGCTTTTATCTCATCCTACCGCAGATACAGCAAAGATGGCAGTTTTGACATTCAGGTTGAATACGTTTCCTCCCCTTCTGTTGACAATAAAGTGTTGATTTTATCAGATCCCATGCTTGCAACCGGAGCCTCGCTGGTTCTTGCCTATAAAGCGCAATTACAACGTGGAGTTCCGAAACATACGCATCTTGTAACAATCATTGCAAGCCGCGAAGGCGTTGACTACATTCAGAAACATATTTGCGGAGATAAAATCACGCTCTGGGTAGGAGCAATAGACGATGAACTTACCGTAAAATCATACATAGTTCCGGGTCTCGGAGATGCCGGAGATCTTGCTTTTGGAAGTAAAATATAATTTTTCAACATTCGTCTTTTTTATTTTTTTCTCCCATAGCATCTATAACCCATTATAATTTAATTTAGATTTATTATTTATAGATTATTCTGTAATCTCTTTTTTCTAATATAAGCAAAGCAACTTATCCTTATAATTTTTCGTCTATTGAAATATAACAAATGCCCGTTTTTATGAAAATGTACCTATTGGCGCTTTTCCTGTTTTTTACAGGATATTTTTCTTTTGGTCAGCACCGTGTAACTATAGATCCGCTAGCTGCTGAATACTTCACGAAATCCCAAATTGACTCGATGTCCCAGAATTTTATTAAAGCCCAGAATTATATTGTCCGTTATTCATGGAATATTTATGGACGATGGGACAAAGAGAGAACCCAGCCTGTAATTTTCAACCGCGATACCGTTGATATAAGACCTTTTCTGAAATCACGAAAACAAAACAAACCTAAGCGGATATACGAAGCTTACCCGGGTTTATTGATTGAACTTGATTCGAAAAATTCTGTAGAATACCATGTGAAACGAATTTTAGCCGGCGAAGAATGAAAACTACTTTAAAATTTATAATTATTGCTAGCAAAAAAACTCAAGTGATTGATAAGAAAAGTTCAATTTCAAGGCTTTCGAAGCCTGAAAAAGCGGAGCTTACTGATGTAAGTGAGCATTTTTCAGGCGAGAGTAACGCAGAAAGTGGACTTTTATTGCAAGCACTTATTATTGCCGGACTAATTTTTGCGTCAATAATTGCATACTCACAAACTATTAATATTGGCTCCCAGCAATATATTGCAACTTGTAATTCTCAATTTTTTGATGCGGGAGGAGCAAATGGATTTGCCGGTTATGATCATAAAATTACTACGATCGGCTCTTCTAACGGAAAGTGCCTCGCTGTTCTTTTTACTCATTTTGATCTGGGTTTCGGTGCTGATTTAAAAATATATCAGGGCTCAGATACAGAAAGCGGAATTCTTATAGGATCGTATTCCGGAAACAGCATTCCCCCTCTGATTGAAGAGCAAATGCTCACTTTTGAATACATACCACCCTTCTTTTTTATGGGAAATATACCCGGCTGGGAAGCTCTTGTCAAGTGCGTTGATTGCACAACAGATATGATTCGTACTGATCCTGCAAGTGATTGTGATGGTGCAATTCCGCTTTGCGACAACCAAACTGTTATTGTTTCAACAAATCAATATACGGATACAGGCAATGATGATGACGAAGATGGCACATGTATTGGTGGTACAGGTAGCGGTGGCTCTGTTTGGTATACATTCAGCTCGCAGGCAACAGGGCAACTCGATTTTTCTATAGCTCCAGATGGAGGAACAGATTATGATTTTGTGCTATACGATGCAACAAATGGATGCACCGATCTGGATGAAATTAGCTGTAATTATTCTGCTGATTTTGGACAGACAGGTCTGACTACAAGTTCATCAACTTATCAGGACAGCTATGACGATTTTATCAATGATGGCTGCTGTTGTTCTGACTATTATAGCGGCAATTCCAGTTGTGGTGCATGGAATGAACCTGTGGATGTTACAATTGGTCATCAATACATGCTTTTTATAAATTTTTACTCCGGTTCAAACGATGGTTTTACGCTCCACTTTCAAAACGATGCATCTACTGTATCTATTACAGACAATATTCCACCTTTGTTTGAAACTGTTACCCAGCCTGGTTGTAATGGTAGTCAGATTCAGGTTGCATTTTCTGAAAATATTGATTGCTCAACACTGCAGGCATCTGATTTTGCTATTACAGGATATACCGTTTCTATTGCAAATTCCGGGTGTGTAAACAATATGACCAACGATGTTGTTTTAAATATTACTCCTGCTTTACCTGCCGGGAATTATACTTTATCAGGTAATACAATGACAGACATGTGTGGAAATATTTTAAATGACACGTACACATTTACTATCTCCAATACTCCTGTTTCCGTTACTGTTAATGGTTCAGATTTTTGTCAGGGAAACAATACTACTTTAACAACAACAACATCTGGTACAGGTACGCTGACATATAACTGGAGTACTGGTGGTTCTGGTTCTTCTATTGCAGTCTCTGCTGGTGGCACCTATTGTGTTACGGTTTCCGATGCTTGCGCACAAAGTGCGAATGATTGTGTTACTATAAATGCTCTACCTGCACCCACGATTGCCACATCTGTTGTCTGCGGAGGTGGAGGAACCACCGCCAGTCTTACCATGACAGGCTGTACGGGTACTCCTGCTTGGTTTGAGTGGGATTATGTTTGTGACAGCACCTGCATCGGAGGAATGCTTTTCGGAAATTGCATCGGATATTGGCTTGTAACATGTGATTCAAACTGGGTTCAGATATCTTCTACAGCGAATGCAAGTGTTAGCGCTCCTTATGCATCACAATATATGGCACAATGCACTTCTTCAAATGCTTGTGTAGCGCAGGAGGTTGTTGATGTAAATTGCTCAGTGAGTCTTTCGGTATCTGTTAACTCTGCTACTGTTTGTTATGGTGCATGTATTAATATTGCAGCAACAGTAAGCGGCGGAACTGGACCCTTTACTTACACATGGAGCTCCGTAGGCTTAACAGGAGCAGGTCCACATAACTTGTGTCCGGGTATCACAACTACTTATACGGTTACTGTTACAGATGCTGCAGCAGTAACAGCAATTGCTTCAGGGACAATTACTGTTGGTTCCGAAATAATAATTGCATCTCCTACTGTTGTACAACCTTCCTGTGGTAGCACCAATGGATCTGTCAGTTTAAGTGTATCCGGAGGATCGGGAGGATATACTTATTTGTGGAGCCCCGGTGGAGAAACAACATCCTCGTTATCAAATCTCGGAAGTGGTTCTTATTTTGTAACAGTTACAGATAATTCAAACTGTACAGCAACAAGCTCGGCAAATTTAAGCAGTGTCGGTGGACCCTCTTTAAGTGTTACGGTTACAGATGTTCCTTGTGTTGCAAACAGTGGCGCAGCTACAGTTACTGCTACGGGCGGGACAGCTCCATATATCTATTTATGGACTAATAGCGCAACTACACCAACCATAAGTAATCTTGCAGGCGGTACTTATACTGTTTCTGTTACTGATGCAGCAGATTGTGTAGTTTCTATTTCTGCGGTAGTAACCGATCAAACACCTGTAAGTGCAAGTATAACAAATCCACAAATGATACCCTGTTACGGCACTTCTACCGGCGGCGCAACTGCATCCGTAAGCGGGGGGACAGCTCCAATATCATTTTTATGGACAAGCGGAGAAAGTTCTGCTACAGCCACAGCCCTTCCTGCTGGAATAAACGGTGTTCTTGTTACAGATGCTAATGGATGTCAGGATACAGCTACTGTAGTAATCACACAGGCTGACCCTGTTAATGTTTTCGCCCATGGTACAAATCCTACTTGCGGAAGCAGTTGCAATGGAACACTTACTGCCGATGTAACAGGAGGATTGACACCTTATACCTTTGCATGGAGCAATGGACTGGGAAATACTGCAAATGTTACAGGAGTTTGCGCAGGAACATATACTGTAACCGTAACGGATGCAGGAGGCTGTGTTGCCCCGCCTGCCACTGTCCCTTCTGAATGTTTTGAAATTCAAAGTATATTGGTTGATGCTTGTCAGACTACTGAAGGATATCAGGAAATGGTGTTTTTTCAGGTAGGTACGACATCCTTAAACACATCCGATTTGGATGTTACGTGGGCATCTTCAAATATCTGGCAGGGCGTATGCACAGACCCGGTCTTTGTTGCAAATGTGAATGCTACTATTACAGGGGGAGGACAACTAATCGAGCCAATTGGAGGCGTAATACCCGCTGGAGCCAATGTTGTTCTTATAACCAGTTCCGGTTTACTTACACAATCATTCAACAGTTTTGTAAATCTTTCAGGACCCTTATATGTAATTTTTCAATGTGGGTCTGTAAATACAGGAGGTCATTTTGCAAATGCGGGAACAGGTACACGTACACTGATAATGAACTTTGGCGCTGGCTGCTCTGACGTGGTTACTTATGACCGGGCATTGCTTGTTGATCAGTCAGGAGCAACGATTGCAGCAGATGGTGCGTATGTTAATTTTTCATACAGCGGTAATGCTTCTTATGAAAATTATGGTTGTGTTGCTCCTTTTACAATACAGGCAGACAGCGTAACACTCACCGGAAGTGGAGACATCACTTCTTCTATTGTTGCAACAAATGTTTCATGCAACGGAGCCTCTACTGGTGCAGCTAATCTTACAATTACCGGAGGTACTGTTCCTGTTATATATAACTGGTCAAATTCAGCATCTACAGAAGATTTAACCAACATAGCAGCCGGAACCTATTATGTTACTGTTTCAGATGCAAACACATGCACAACCATAGATACAATCACAATAACAGAACCAGAAGCTTTGAACGTATCTGCTACAGAAACTGACTTGCTTTGTAATGGCGCAAATACAGGAGCTATAGAGCTTTCCGTCAGCGGAGGAACTTCTCCCTACTCCTATTCCTGGTCAAATGGGGCAAGTTCACAGAACCTATCCAATATTGCTGCTAATTCATATACTGTTACCGTTTCTGATTTGAATCTTTGCACACAGCCTTTTTCTGTTACAATTACCGAACCACCAGCATTAACAGCTGTTATTACAGGAACAAACAACCAATGCTCTGGTGATACAACAGGTGCTGTTTTATTAACTGTAAATGGAGGAACTCCGTCTTATACCTATGTATGGTCGAACGGACAATCATCGCAAAATCAAACTGGACTTATAGCCGGATCTTATGCTGTAACTATTACAGATTTGAATAACTGTACTACTACATCCGGCGTTACAATAACACAACCGGCAGCCATAAGCGCATTAATAAATGCTTATACAAATGTGAGCTGTTATGGACTCAGCGATGGATCTGCCAGTGTTTCTGCAATCGGTGGAACCAGCCCTTATATTTACTCCTGGAGCACAACTCCGCCACAAACAACGGTAATAGCTACAGGGCTTGCAGCAGGAGCCTATTCTGTTACAGTATCTGATGCAAATCTCTGTACTGCCTCAACCAATGTAACGATAACAGAACAAATGGCTATGAATGCGACTGCAACAGCTACAAATGTATTGTGTTATGGCATGAATAGCGGAACAGTAAACCTCACAGTAACGGGAGGAAATCTCCCTTACACCTATATTTGGTCAAACGGAGCAACAACTGAAGATTTGTCCGGTCTTATTGCAGGAACATACGATGTTACTTTATCTGATGCAAACTCATGCACTGTAACAGCAAGTGTAAGCGTAACAAGTCCAACACAAATAATTCTCTCAACAGAAAATGTTACAAATCCGAGCTGTAACGGAGGAAGCGACGGACAAGCAAGTGTTATAGCCAGCGGTGGAACTCCTCCCTATACATACAGTTGGAATACAAGCCCGCCGTGGAATCAGCCTTCTATTAATAATCTTCCGGCCGGAAACAGTATTGCCAATGTCTTTGATGCTAATAATTGCATGTCATCTGTTACAATACCACTTTCTGATCCTTCACCAATAATAACCAATATGTCTGATGACGTAACCGTTTGCAGGGGCATTCCTGCAACTCTTTCTGTCATTGCTTCCGGTGGAACACCGCCCTATTCGTATCAATGGAGCAATGGGATTACGACTTCGACAAACGTTGTTACTCCCGATACAACAAGCTCATATTCGTGCTATATTACAGACAGTAATAATTGCAACGGAAGCAATGAGTTTATAACAGTATCATTATATCCATCAGTTACACTGGATGCTGTATGTCCTCAAAATTCTATTTGTCCGGGAGATTCAACTCAGATTTATTTAACACCTGGAAGCGGAGTTCCCCCATACACCTTGTCCTTAGAGGATGGTTCAATTATTTCTTCACCGTATTATTCCCATTTAACGCAATCGGAATGGGTTTCTTTAACAGTAAGAGATCAATGTGATTTAACGAGTTCCGATTCTATTTATATCAATGTGTATCCTGCGCCCCAATTGAATGTTTCGGCAGATAATTATTCCGGTTGTAATCCGCTTATTGTAAATTTCCATGAAACATCGCCAAATACAGGACAATCGTATGTATGGAATTTTGACGATGAGGATGAAAATAATTTATCACTTTCTCAAAATCCTGTTCATGTTTTCAATATTCCCGGCAGTTACAATGTTTCTTTACAAGTTACATCTGCTGCTGGGTGCAAGGCTGATACTACTTTTGTTGATTTTATAATTGTGTACCCTTTACCAGATGCAAGGTTTACGTATACTCCGACAGTTCCTAATATTATAACCCCTCGTGTTGAATTTACAAATTTGTCAAATTTTAATATTACAAATTACTGGTCTTTTGGGGATGGCAGTTCTTCTTTGGCTGAGAATCCAGACCATTTATACTCTTCAATTGGAACATATATTGCTTCACTTATGGTAACAACAGATAAAGGATGCACCGCAACAACATCACAACTATTGATAGTGCAGGATTACCACACTCTTTATGCTCCAACAGCATTTTCTCCCGATGGAGATAATATTAATGATATGTTTTATTTATATGGTTCCGGCATACTGCAAGGCTCATTCCATCTATTTATATATAACAGGTGGGGTGAAATGATATTTGAATCGGAGGATATATTAAAAGGATGGGATGGAAAATTAAGCGGAGGAGAAATCGTTAAAGCAGGAACTTATGCATGGCTTGCAGTGTATAAAGATTTTATGGGAAATCAAAAAACCGTGTCAGGAAAAGTTACTGTTGTAAGATAAGTTGCATAACGCTACCTTGTTTTATTTATACGTAATAAAAGTATAAATTATTTATCCGGAGGAATATTTTTATCTTTTTCTTAAAAAATTCCTGTAAAAGTATATATTTGCAATCCCAAAATACATTCGGCCCCTAGCTCAGTTGGTAGAGCACGTGACTCTTAATCATGGGGTCGAGGGTTCGACTCCCTCGGGGCCGACTAAAGAAAGCCTTTCAGTACTTGTATTAAGAGGCTTTCTTTTTTCTCAAAACCCATTCAACTGCAAATAAACAGTCGGAATAAGCAGTAATAATCCAAGAATAATTAAAATTATCATAAAAGGAAGTATCCATTTTACCCATTTACCATAGGGGATTTTTGCTATGCTTAAAACGCCGAGCAGCACACCCGATGTGGGGGTAATCATATTCGTAAAACCATCTCCAAACTGAAAAGCCATAACAGTTGCCTGTCGTGAAATTCCTATCAGGTCAGAGAATTGCGACATCATCGGCATGGTAAGTGCTGCTTTGGCAGAGCCAGAGGGCATAAATAAATTTATGAAGGTCTGAATACCGTACATGATGCTTACAGAGCCAAACTTATCAAACCCCTCCATGGCTGATGATATTTTAAAGAGAATCGTATCTACTACTTTTCCTTCATTGAGGATATAAATGATTCCACCTGCAAGTCCTACTATTACTGCGGCAGAGAGAATGTCCTTCACTCCCTCTAAAAATAATTTTGTTATACTGTTGGGTGAGTAATTCATAGCAATGCCCGAAAATATTCCCATTACAAAAAACAGGGTTGCAATTTCTTTTACATACCATCCATAGCCCATCACGCCGATAATCAAAAAAATTATTGTAAACAATAAAATATTCAATATAAAAAAATGAACCGATTTGCGAAGTGTAAAAAGACCTGACAATGCAAACAAACCCGCAATTACAGCCATCATTGGGGCAGTGAAAGTGGAATTGCCGATTGTGATTGTTGTAGTTGAATATTTTATTGCAAAAACAATCATTGCTGCAAGTAAAATAAAATAAGCGACCCAGGCAGAAACAGGAGTATGAAATTTTATAGTTTCAGTATCATCACTTTTTTTATCTCTCCAGTATTGATCGTCTTCATAAACAGGCGAAGCTTTGGGGTTTCTTTTAATTTTTTTCGCATACCTGATAATGAAAATAAATCCAATCAGATTGAGTACTATCCAGCATACAAAGCGGTATTCAATTCCTGAAAACAGTGGCAGCCCTGATATGCCTTGCGCGATTCCTATTGTAAACGGGTTAAGCAATGCCCCAGCAAAACCTAATCCGGCAGCAACAAAACACATACACACTCCCACAATAGAGTCATAGCCCATTGAGATTGCCATGGGAACAAAAATAATTACAAAGGCAATGGTTTCTTCACTCATTCCGAAGATAGCGCCAAACAAGCTGAACATAAGCATTACGAGTACAAGAATGATGTTGTTTACACCCAGCCGCCTAAACAGAAAAAATTTTTCGAGTTTGTGTGTTTTTTTCAGGAAAGAAAGAATACCGACATCAATAGCTTTGCTGCTGTTCATTATCCAGAAAGCACCACCAATAATAAGAATGAAGATAATAATATCTGCCTTATCTACAAAGCCGTCAAACAATGCAGAAAACACTTGCCAGGTCTGTGGTTCGCTTTGTGTGTACTCAAACGAATTATTGACAACAACGCTTCGCTGTATTCCGTTTACATAAATCTTTTCACGCTGGAATGCGCCACCGGGCATTATCCATGTTAATACAGCAGCAAAGATGATGATGTAAAAAACAATTACATAAGTGTGTGGAAATTTTAATTTCTTGAACATTTTTCGGACAAACCTTGTTTTTATTCAACTATAAAGCGAGCCTGATATTTTTTACTGCCTGATATTTCAATAAAATAAATTCCCGGTTTCAGGTTTTCTTTACGAATAATAATAGCATCATTGCTCGATGTGTTGTTTATTATTTTAACAATTTGACCAAGCGAATTATAAATAATCGTTTTACAATTTAAAAGATTTTCTCCTTTGACCGTGACAAAAGATTCTCCGGTAACAGGATTTGGGAAAATGAGGATACCTTTATTGATTTCAGATTCGTTTATTCCAACCGTGATATAAATAATATTAGAGGTATCAGAGTTACAATTTCCGGCGTTAACAATCGCATAATATTCACCATGGCTTATGACCGGATAAAATGAATTTGTTGCTCCTGCTATAGGTGAACCAAAATAATACCACTGATTACCATAAGGTACATCTGAAAACAATGTATCATTAATTAAGCTTATAATCGGGGCATCAGGTGCTGTTTCTACTGTTATTACAACAGATGAAGATGTTCCTGTTCCGCAGCCATTGTTCCCATAAACAGAAAGCAAGCCAGTTGCAGCAGAAAAACTATAATCAATAATTATAGAATTCGAAAGCGTAATAAGAGTGCTGCCATCAGGAATTGTCCATATATACGAAGCGGCATCGCTAATAGCCGGAACAGTATACATAACATTATTTTCTCCCTGACAAACAGTTGTAGCACCAGTTATTGTTCCTGCGCTTCCCGGTAATTGACTGTTAATGGACACGAATAATGCCACATCCAGACCTGATCCGCATGAATTAACGCCATGCACACTGATTGTTGCATTTCCGATAAAAGAAGAATTCCATGTTACATTGGCAGAAATACCATTTGCAGCAATAGTTCCGGCACTTCCTGGTGTTATTTGCCATGAATACGAATCAGCATTGGAAATGGCAGATACCGAATATACTGCCGTGGTTTGTCCCATACAAAATTCTGTTGTTCCTGTTATATTCAGTGGGATACCGGGTAGTGGATGAACAACAATTTCAGCAGGCCAAGATACGCTTCCTCCGCAAGAATTATTTGCTATTACATAAACCTCAACATTCCCCGTAAATGAAGGATCAAGTATGAGAGATGCGCTTGTTCCCCCTGATATATTTCCAGCATAAGAAGGGGAGATATACCAGTAATAAGATGTAGCATCTGGAACAGGTGGGATTGTTAATGTAACAGAAGCACCCTGACAAATTGTTCCCGAATACGAAGGCGTAGCAGGTGCCGGGCAATCTTCCAATAAAAATCCTGCTGTTTTTGTAACAACACCATCTATATTGTTAAATACATTCACGTCATAATAACCAAGCGGATAATAGCTATTGAAATAAAAATTAGTGTTTATCAGGGTAGTTGAAGAAGGGCTAATATTTTGCGGATATATTGTTGTGCTGCCCTGACTGAACCAAACGTTATAACCGTATAAAACCTGATCGAAGTGCGTATTCTGACCACTTATAGAAACAGAAAGAGATTGATTTCTGTAGCCCGTTGATGGATTAACAGTAATAATTTCCGGAGGGTTTGGATTCGGGTTTAGCAAAAATCCAGAATATTTAGTTACAACGCCGTCAGAAGGTGTATATACGTTTGCATCGTAATAACCTAAAGGCAGATTGTTGCTGAACGAAAATTGCGTGGAGAGAGTTGTCTCGCTCGTTGCATTGGTGTAATTCGGATAAATCGTTGTACTGCCCTGATTAAACCAAACATTGTAAACCGATGTAGCCTGTGTGAAGTGCGTATTTTGACCACTAAACGAAACATTTAGTGTTTGCCCTCTGTATCCGGAAGAAGGATTTACAGTAATAATTTCGGGTGGATTAGGATTCGGGTTCAACAAAAATCCCGAATATTTAGTAACTAAGCCGTCAGAGGGAGTATATACATTTGCATCGTAATAACCTAAAGGCAGATTGTTGCTGAACGAAAATTGCGCAGAGAGCACTGTCTCACTCGTTGCATTGGTGTAATTCGGATAAACCGTTGTACTGCCCTGATTAAACCATACATTGTAAACGGAAGTAGCCTGAGTGAAGTGTGTGCTTTGCCCACTGATTGAAATGTCGAGCAATTGACCTCTGTAACCTGAGTTTGGATTTACTGTTGTTATTGTCTGCGCAAAAGCATTATTATATGAAAGGAAAAAAAACGTGGTTATAAAAAAAATAATTGTTTTCATAAGAAAAATTGTTGTTTGATTTCGGTTGCTAAAATACTATTTTTTTTGTTATTTTCTAAACACCAGATATAATCAAGAAGAAGTTGCTTTGAAAAAGAAATACGATTTTTTATTGATTTAAGATAAATTTCTGTAAAAAGTTTTTCGTTGGAAATTAATTTAGAATACCATTCTTTCAAATGATTGTTTTTTTCTTTTTCAATTTTTTCTTCGAGTTGTGCCCCTGCAATAATTTTTAAAAACTGTATGTATTTTTGATTCATAGTATCCGGATTAATCTTTTCAAAAACCGTATATGCATCGGTAAATTTTTTATCATTAAAATATACGGCGCAAAGGTTTAGCGAAGCATCTGAAAAATTAGGAGCTATTTTCAGCGATTCTTTAAAAAGCCTTGTCGCTTCTTTGGTATTTTGCTGCAAAGCATAACAAGTTCCAAGATTATTAATAACATGAATATGATAAGGATTAATTTTATATGCCTTTTTAAAATCTGAAAAGGCTTCCTGCATTTTATTCATATTATAATTTGCAAGCCCGCGATACCAATAAAGAGGCGTACTCACAGGGTCTATCTGATAAAAATAATCAAGGGCAATATCCGTTTTACTGACAACTTCCGCCCAATTGCTATTTGCACGCGCATTGTATGCATACATCGTATTTATTTCAGCCCTTGTTCGTTTTATCCCGATATATAAAGCAATTCCTGAAACAATAATTAATAAAATAACAATAATTAACGTACCAGTTTTTTTAAGATTTCGTGGAGGATAAAGTTTCCACCGGTATATCAAAACCGGAGCAAACATGGCGGTAATAAAAACAATGTGCTCTATTCTTTCTTTCGGGAAACTCAACAATGAAAAAATCAAATATCCTGTAAACCCAAAAAAAATAAGGATGAAAAATAAATTTGTTTTTTGATCTTCAGATTTTTTAAAAATTGAAAAAAGATATTTGTAAAAAAAGAATAATAAAAGCAGATATGCAGAAAGCCCAAAAATGCCTTGTTCTGTAAGAATCCAGAGGAAATCGTTATGGGGACGCTGGTAAAAAGTGCTATTATTTTCAGATTTTAATTCCTGATTTCCATATTTCAAAATATTGATTTTCCAACTACCGAGACCTGTTCCGACGACCGGATTTTCATAAAAAAATTCAAAGGTTTTTTTCCATAGCTCAATCCTGTCTTTTGTGGAGCCATAAGTAAAACCCGTAATGCTTTTCGATTGTTTTACAATAGTTTCAAGAGAACCAAATTTTGCAAAAACAAACAGAACAATGGAGCATGCTGCAATAAAAATAGCTGAAAGAATTATAATTTTTTTAACACCTGTTTTTATAGTTTTAAATTTTCTAAAATAAAAAAAGTACAACAGAGGTAAGCTCATTACAAAACTTAGAATAGCAGCTACCCACACAGCTCTTGTTAGGGAAATTATTATTAAAACCACAGAAAAAAAACTAAAAAGAAATCCAGAAATTTTCCATAAGCCCCGATACGTAAAACCACAGTAAATAGTGAAGGGCAGAGACACGAACATTATTTCCGCAAAAATATTTTTATTGGCATACAAAGAACTCATCTTGTAGGCAGACTGATGCGTAAGCCCTTCATGGACTAAAATATCATAAAGCTGAAATAAACCCGTAAATAATGCTATTCCTGAAACTATGACAATAATTTTAGATATTTTTTCAATAAGCGCGTCATCGTTTTTCATGTTTTGCACCAATAGAAAAAGAAAACCTCCGGCAAGAAAAATTTTCATCCATTCAAAGAGACCATCCGCAAAATTTATGGAATAATAAAAGAGACTAAGGCTTGAAATAATAAAATACAAAAGATAGATTGTGAAAAATTTTTCTTGGACAAAAAACAAATTCTTTTTTCTATGCGCATATAAAGTCATGAAAGAAAATAAAAGAACAAATGCCGCAAGAACCGTAAAGCGTGGATGCAGAACAGGGTCAATGGTTGAAAAAGAAAAAACAAGGGGAATAATGCCAATGGGAAGCAGATAGATTAGATTAAAAAAAACACTTTTTAATTGCTTGCTCATTGCAAATAATATTTTTTCAAAAGTAAAAAAACAAATTATTTTTTATGTAAAAATTCAGATATATAATTACAAATATTATATTTACATGATAGGAAAAAAATGGTTATTCGACATTTTTAGTGAATGCTTTATTTAGTTACAGGTTTAAAGTTTCAAGTTTAAGGTTCGTTTCATCAGAAACATGAAACATGAAACTATTTTCAATCTACCTAATTTAACAATTCCACTATTTTTGTCGAATTACCAAAAAAATAAAAAAACATCAATATTCTTTATTATTATGCAAAGCATTTTTACTGATAAGAAAAAAACACCTGGAGCAGAAGACCTGAAAGCGGCTATTGGAGATACATTTGATATTTGGAAAATAATCTCAGATTTTACGTTCAAAATTAAACCTACAGCAAAAGATTCCTGGCATTTTTCTGGTAATAAATATGGATGGAGTTTCAGGATTAGTGATAAAAAAAGAGTACTGATTTATTTGCTGCCCCGTGATAAATTTTTCAAAATTGCTTTTGTATTCGGACAAAAAGCAACGAATAAAATAATTGAAAGCAACATCGCAGAAATTTTAAAACAAGAACTCCTCAACGCTAAAGTTTATGCAGAAGGCAGAGGAATAAGAATTGACATTAAAGACAAAGTTTTATTAAACGATTTATTTAAACTGATAGAGATAAAAAATTCAAATTAATAACTAGTGTTTGCAAGAAAACGCCAACTACTGCGTTACTCTCGTCATGAAAACAGTCATTTACAAAAGTAAACTCCTTGGTTTTCATGACTTCGAAAGCCTTGTATTTGACGTTTTCTTTATCAAACACATAGTTTTCTTGCGGACACTAACTACAGTAAAACATGACAAATCAAAAACCATCTGAAGCAATTTGCTGTCCTGAATTCGAGCCATCGCAATGGGATGACAAAATCATTGATTGGAATAAAAAAACATTCATCAAAGATAAAGTATGTACTTTTCTTTATATGCCTCTAAATTTTGGAAATGTAATGAGACGGCTTGATAAAAAAGTGAGAGAGGCAAGTGCATCTGTTCCTGAATATCTTTGCCTTTCTGAGCATACTTCTGCATGGAACATAAATCTGTATCTTGCTGTTGATAAAAAAATTCCTGATTCAGAAACTATAGTTTTCAGCGGTTCTTATTACTGCAAAGTTTATGAGGGAAATTTTAAAGATACAGGTAAATGGTGTAAAGATTTTGAAAGCACAATAAAAACCAAGGGATATTGTTCAGAAAAAATGTTTATGTGGTATACAACCTGCCCTAAATGCGCGAAAAAATACGGAAAAAATTATGTGGTAATTTTAGGAAAAATAAAATAAGTTATGGATTTCGACAAAACAATACTTCTCGACCTTGTAAGCATGAAAATGCCCTTTGGAAAATACAAAGATCGTATATTGTGCGATCTGCCGGCATATTATCTTGAATGGTTTTCTGCAAAGGGCTTTCCAACTGGCAGACTTGGCATGCTGCTGCAAACTCTTTTTGAAATTAAAACAAATGGTTTGGAAAGTTTGCTGGAACCTTTAAAGAAATAATTAGTATTGACTTATGATACTAATAACAAACTTGCAATCTGGGTTTCGATGTCGCAAAGCACCACGGGCAGTTCAACCTGCGGTTAACCTGAAACCTGAAATTTGCAACCTGCAACCTGCAACAAATTTATATCAATATAATAATCGGTTAAAACAATGACCACGGAAAACATTCTTTTTGCATTCGGACTTACACTTTTTGCCGGTTTATCCACAGGCATCGGGAGTACGATAGCATTTGTCTCAAAACGCTATAATCCTCAATTTCTGGCAGGGTCCTTGGGTTTTTCTGCCGGTGTTATGATTTACGTTTCTCTTGTTGAAATTTTTGCAAAAGCGAAAGATTCTCTTGAAGCGGTGTATGGAGCAAAGGAAGGTAATATCATAACAATCGTGTCATTTTTTGCCGGAATAGCTCTTATTGCTTTAATAGATAAACTAGTACCATCTCCCGATAATCCGCATGAATACAAAGACCTGAGCAAACTTGGCTCTGCGCCATCTTCTGCATCAAAAAAAAAACTTTTACGAATGGGCTTGTTCTCTGCGCTTGCAATTACAATTCATAATTTCCCGGAAGGTCTTGCCACCTTTGTCGGAGCACTTGAAGCACCGGCTATGGGTATCAGCATTGCGGTTGCAATAGCCATTCATAACATTCCTGAGGGAATTGCAGTTTCTGTTCCTATTTACTACGCAACAGGAAGCAGAAAAAAAGCTTTTTTATTTTCTTTTTTATCGGGTCTGGCAGAGCCAATAGGAGCTGTATTGGGCTATTTTATTTTGTTGAATTTTTTCAGCCCGGCTATATTCGGATGCCTGTTTGCAGGAGTAGCAGGAATAATGATATACATTTCGTTGGATGAATTATTACCAACAGCAGAAAAATTCGGTAAACACCATGTTATTATTTATGGGCTTATTGCAGGAATGGCTTTGATGGCTGTCAGCCTGCTACTTTTCGCTTAATTCCCAATACTATTCACTGGTACAACTTGTCCGCCTGAAATTTTGAAAACATTCCATTTTGTCCCACTTTGACCAGCGGGTACGTGAAATTCATTCATCAGTTTGTTATTTCCGTAAACCATAACATGCGCCCTTGATTTTGAAAGTTGATCTGAATTGCCTTTGTATTGATTGGTGTAATCATGAACAAAATAGTCATAATCCATTTCGCTTGAAATCTCCATAGCTGTAATTGTTTCAGGACCGTATCCGTCCATATCGTCTCTGTCGAGCATGGCCTGTCCGTCTGCTGCGATTTTTGCGTTTCTGTATGAAATATGATACACATTTTTCTTTTCCAGATGTGAATCTAAATCTCCGGGTTTGGAATCCCAATCAAGAACAATTCTTATAGAACCAAGTTTTAAAACAGGTGAAACAGTAAACCGGTTATAAAATAATGATCCGGCAATAACTTCTGTTTTAAACGTTGCTGTAATATAACCGCTGCAATTGAACTGACATAAAATAATCTGATCTTTTTCTATATTCGGGAAAACAATTTTTCCTTCCATATCTGTTGTGAAATCGCCAAAATCTTGTATGGTTATCGTTGCATTCTGAACACCGTTTCCTGTCTTTGCATCAATAAAACGAAGGGTCATCTGTTTTTCTTCGTCTTCACGGAAAGTATCTTCAAACTCTTCATGCTGCATTTTGCTTTCTCTGTTTATTTCTGATTTCTTCTCTTCACTGATTTTCTGATTTTTCTTTTTGTTTCTCTGTGCAAACGACATGCATGTTACCAGAATCAGGGCTATAAAAAATACGGTTGTTCTCATGTTTTATTAGGTTTAAATTTTTACAAATGTAATTATTTCATTTTAATTGAAAATCTTTGATGTAAATTTTATAAAAAGGAGAAGTGTGAAAAATTGAAAATTTAACTATACAAAATTCATGCTGAAAATTTTTATTCGGATAAGATGCTCTTAGCAAAGCAACCTGCAAATAGAATTTCGACCACTGCTATGGCAGGGCAGGCAGTCTCAACCTATGGCTGCAACCTGTAACCTGTAACCTGTAACCTGTAACCTGTAACCTGTAACCTGCAACCTGCAACCTGCAACTTTAAACCCCAATTCACAAATTCCGACATATAATATTTTTATTTTTCAAATATGTTTTTACTTTTGCGATATGAAGAAAAATACTATTCGGCAATGACATTATTGATAGGAATAGATGATACAGATAACCGCTGGAGCAAAGGTACTGGGCATCGGGCACGCCAGATGGGCTTAAAGCTTATGAATGCAGGTCTTGCTGATCTTTTTTGCATTACCCGCCATCAGCTTTTGGTTGATAAAAGGATTCCTTTCACGTCGCACAACAGCTCTGCATGCCTTCTTGTGAATGCAAAAGCAGACAAAGAGGAAATTATTATTTTTTGCCGTAAATACCTGAAAAGAGCTGGTGCCTTTTTTTCTGATGTGGGACTCTGTGTTGCTGAATATGAAAAAGTGCACGAAAATGTTGTAAAATGGGGGAATGATGCAAAAAAAATCATTCTCACTAAAGAGCAGGCGCATAGCCTTGCCACCAGCGAAGGGATTCATCTGGAAGGGCTTACCGGGAAGAAAATAGGCGTGATTGGCTCTCTTGCAGCTGTCGGATTACGTAAAGAAGGAAACGATGGTCGTGTTTTATGGCTTAATCAATTGAGGGAACTCAGAGGAGTGCATCTGGCGGGAGAATTAAAAAAAATAACCAGAATTGAATCAATAATCAGCATGGAGGGTACTCCGGTTGAGGATCACGAGAATATTGATCTGGGTGAATGGTGCAGACCCATGATGAAAAATAATAAAATAACTTTAATTACACAGGAGGATACAAATAATGGAAAATGTAAATGGAAGGTTGCTCCCAAAGAGCATATCAAAAGTATTACCGAATAATGCAAAGCTGGCTCTTGCCTTAGAAATTTTATTTCTTCTCTTACTTGGAATGCTTGCCGTAGCTTTGCATGCCAAACTACGCATTCCTATGAAACTTCCCGGAAAACACGGTTTGGTGTTTATGTTGCTGATGGTTTCTTCACGATATATTTCACGCTTACCTTTTGCAACAAGCCTGAGTTGTCTGGGAGCTTCCCTATTGCTTTATGTTAATGTACTTGGATTTCATGATCCCTTTATGCCAGTTGTTTATATTACATTGGGTGTAATTCTTGATATGCTTTTCGGTTTTACAAACCGCCTCGGTTCCAAATGGTGGCTTATCGCTCTTGCCGGTGGTATTGGCTGGATGATGATTCCCGTATTACGAATTCTGATTTCAATGGTTTCGGGATTTCCTTATGCCTCCCTGCTGGTTGGATTCGTGTATCCCCTTGCAACGCATTTCTTTTTTGGACTTACCGGAACTCTGATCGGAATACTTATTATTAAAGCTGTTTCAAAGAATAAATAAATAAATGAATATTAAGCTGAAAGAATTTAACTTTTATTATTGCTTGCGATATGTTTTTTTTATCATATCGTTTTTTATCATATTTATTTTATCATGTAAAAAAGAGCGAAGCAATATTCCCCCGGAAATATCATTTATAAATGATTCAGGTTTTGTTTTTTCAGATACATCGGTGCAGCTTGGAACGGTAATAAAAATTGGCATTTGGGCTAATGGATCCGATAACAATATTACATTTTTAAATGTAGCTGTTGATGATGGAACTGTACGCACAGCACTTGACAGTGGATTAAATACAAACAATGTTTTGTATAAAAAAAATATTGTGAAATCAAATGCCGAAAATGAAACATGGATTTTTACTGTAATGGACAGAAATCGCAATAAAAAAAGTATTTCTCTGACATTGAAAAAAGCCTCAACATCAATTTATGGCTCAATTATTACTTATTCAAATTTTACACTGGGAGCGCAAAACAATAGCAGCCATGGAGGCTTTTTTTCATTAAATAATGGGCTTCGGTACTTTTATCAGGAAGCAGAACAAAATAAAAACATAATTGATATTATTTATTATTACGATATTTATGATGCCACACTTTCCTCGCCCAATGAAAGCGACGCCCCTGCTGTATTTCCAGGACTTGCGGATTGGATACCCAAAAATGAAACCCGTTATGATACTACAAATGTTACGGCTCAGCAATTCGATCAAAGTAATAACGACAGCCTTTTATTTGCTGTATTCAATGCAATAGATGGGAAAAGAAAAGGAAAAGATATGCAGCCGGGCATGGTCGTTTCTTTCAGCAATCATGAAGGCAAAGTGGGTCTTATAAAGATAAATTCTGTAAGCCCGGGAACAAACGGATTTATAAATATAACAATAAAAATTCAGGAATAAAACAGGGTATTGTTGCATCGCTTCATGGAGCGATGTGTACCATACCCTGTTTCTATTATTATAAAAAAATGCGAATATTTTTTTTAATAGTATTTCAAATAATAATATTTCAGGTTTTTGCACAGCAGAAAATTACTGGCTTTGTATTTGAGCAAGCTACAAAAAAACCGCTGCATGGAGTTTCAATAAAAAACATGAATTCTGAGACTGGTACTGCAACAAATCAGGATGGAAGTTTTCAATTGCAGATTCCTCAGACTGATAAATTAAAGCTGCATTTTTCACATGTTGGGTTTCGTGATACAGTACTCAATATTACTATTAAAGAGAATTCTGAACCCATACTCTGCTATCTTGTGTTAAAGGTTACTGAAACCCCTACTGTATTTGTAACGGCTAATCGCAACGATCAGGATCCGGAAATTATACCGGCGCGTATTGCTATAATTAAAAAAGAGCAAATTGAGGCATTTCCGGTACTCAATGCAGATGATCTTTTTATGCTTATTCCTGGAATCAGTATTGACAGAAATCAGGGAATTTTTTCTAAAAACTCAAGCATTACCATGCGCGGACTTACCGGTTCGTTGCGCTCTCTTATTATGCTTGATAATATACCGATAGTGAAAGCAGATGGTGGCGGCGTAAACTGGAATCGCATCATTCCTGAAAATGTTGAAAAAGTTGAAATTGTAAAAGGACCTGTTTCTGCCTTGTATGGCGGTAACGCTATGGGAGGCGCTGTAAACATTATAACAAGAAGACCGGTTAAAGAACTCGAAGGCGACATCAAAGCTTTTTATGGGTCTTTTAACACTATGGGTGCAAATGCGAATCTTTCCGGAAAAATGAAAAATAATTTTTATTGGAGCGCCTACAATTACTACAAACAGGGCGATGGATATATAATTACTCCAGATAGCACCCGAAGTATTTTTGACGATAAAACCTATTTATGGGAAATGAACAGCGCACTGCGAGCCGGTTATCAGATCAGTGAAAAATCATACATTGAAGCAGAATACACTTATTATGATGACAAGCGCGGCGATGGGACAAAGGTTGCAGAACCTGACGGTGGATTTAATAAATATACAACCCATTCAGCAAGAATTTCCCTAAATTATGAAGCTGAAAAATATAAAGTTTTTGTGAATACTTTTTTTCAGTATGAAAATTATCAACGTCAGGCAGAAACTGTTGCAAAGAAAAAAAATAATAAATATACCCTCTACAACACAGATGCCGACCGCTTTGATCAGGGGCTCTGGTGCAACATTGTAAAACCCCTGAATGAAACTATAAATTTGTCATTTGGAACAGATGTGAGAAGAGGCGCAGCAAATGCTTCTGATATTTATTACACTTCCAGCGATATTTTAACGAATAAAGGAATCATGGATTTTTATGCGCTTTTTGCCAACTATGAACAAGTTTTATTTAAAAAAAAACTAAGAATTAATGCTGGTCTTCGCTTCGACTATGTAAGTTTTCACAACGGCGCTTTTATCGTTGAAGATCCTTCTACCTTATCTGCTTTCATGGAAAATTATCCAACTCCCTTTACCAATGAATCGTGGAATGCATTCACTCCAAAACTTGCTTTGAAATATTTTATTGATTCTGCATGGAACGTGTATGCTTCTGCTGCTCGTGGTTTCAGAGCGCCCATGCTTGACGACATGTGTAAAAATGGAAATATTACCCGCGGTTTTAAAGTTGCAAATCCGCAGTTAAAGCCTGAATTGCTCGACAATTTTGAATTAGGTGTAAATTATTCTTTATCAAGAAAGTTTACAGCAGAAGCAACTGTTTTTTATTCTATCGGAAGGGGTTTTCAGTATTTTGTAGGAACAGGCGACAGTGTATATACGGGCGGAGATAACCTAAAACCCTTGCTGAAACGACAAAATGTGGCTCGGGCTGAAATTATCGGAACAGAAACCTCTGTAAAATATAATTACAACAAAAATCTTTATTTTATTGCAGGATATTCTTATTGCCGTTCCCTGATTGCAGAATTCGACACAGCAATTTCTCCCGGAGCTGTAGATATTACAGGGAAGTTTATCTCCCAGACTCCCGAACATCTTTTTAATACAGGTGTTTTCTGGAAAAATAAAATTGTGGATTTAGGGTTTACGTTTTTCTACACTGGGAAACAATGGTATGACGATAATAATATACAATTAATCCCTGCCTATTATTCCACAGATATTAAATTTGTGAAAACACTGAAAGAAAAATATCAGGCAGCTTTAACAATACAAAATATATTTAACGAAAAGCATTTTGACAATAAAGGAAACCTTTCTCCGGGAAGATTTTTTATGCTGAGCTTTTCTTATAAACTTTAATGGTTCTATATGAAATCCTATGGGTAAAAATTATCAAAAAATTAATATTTCGGTGCTCTGCACCTTTATAAAACAACACAATATAATTTTACTAATAAGGTTACCGCAGCTCTGCTGCTCTTTTGATTAAGCGACAGAGCCGCTTAATATTTGTAAAATATAAATGGTCATAAAACTTTAAGGTGCAGCACACCGAAATATTTTTACTATACCATATACCATATTAATTTACTCATATAATAATATAAACCCACTTTAATTATGAATGCTCGAACAATAAAAAGTATCAAAACATTAATAAATATAAATATGAAACGATTTTCGACCATTTTGCCCGTTCTTTTTTTTTCAATAATTATTTTAGTATCCTGCAAGAAAAAAGAAGACGAAAAATTACCTCCTGCCATAAATTTTAAAAGTGGAGAAACTTACACAAAAGACAATGATACCGTGATGGTAGGCTATCGCCTCTCTTTCGGCATTCAGGCGCGGGGTACCAGTGAAAAAATAACCAATCTTTCTATAAAAAAAATTCTTGAAAACGGTACAGTTGTTACAATGTTTGATACCGGTATGTATGCTGAAAGCCTTGACTTAAATAAAGTTTTTTATCAAAATGTTGAAAGCAAAGCAACCTGGGTTTTTACCGTGATGGACAGAAACCGAATGAGTTCTGAAATCAGAAGGGTTGTGTATAAAGATCTAAATTCTCAATTTGGTGGCATCAATTATTATCCCTCAATAAAATTGGGATATCAAAACAATACCACGTATCCACATTTTCTAAATCCATATACAGGCATTGTGTATCCTACTGATTCAGCTAATCAGTTTTTTAGCGAAATAGATATTTTATGTTACTACATTTTAAGTGATGGAACACCGTCTCCCGTACTTTCATCTCCGGGAGAAATGGATAACTCCAGTACTGAAGCGCAAACGTTTTATCCCTATATTGCAAGCTGGAGCACACGTAGATATACATTGTGGGACATCAGCGTTGATGATACTCCTGTAAGCACATCTGATTTTAATGCGGCTCAGAATGATAGTCTGCTCATTGTTGCTTATCATGATGTCTGGGGAAAAAAGAAATTCAGATGGGCTACCAGCGGGAAAATTATTCCTTTTATAACAGCTTCGGGTAAAAAGGGTTTAATCCATGTGGTAAATGCAGAAACTTTTGATACAGGAATAATGGAAATAGCGGTAAAAATTCAACAATAAATGAAAAACCTGCTTCCATTTCAATTTATGATTTTCATGTATCGGTTTCTTTTCATAATGCTTTTTTCGCCCATACTACTTTGTGCTCAGAATGTTAAAACAGGAAGTATGTCAGGAACTATTATTGATGCGGCAACCGGAGCACTGCTTCCCAATGCAAATATTATTCTTATTCCATCAAAATCGGGTACCACTGCAGATCGCAACGGAACTTTTTCTATGAAAAATATTTCTCCTGGAAAGTATTCGCTGCAAGCAAGTTTTCTAGGTTATAAAACATTCAGAAAAAAAATTGAAATTGTTGCCGATCAAAACCTTGTGGTCGAAATTCACTTGAAAGACTCTTCTTTTTCAGGAAAAGAAATAGTAATTATTGCTGAAAAAGAAAAATCCTTGATGGAACAGACTTCACGTATCAGCATGATTACGGCTGATAAAATACAGCTTGCACCTGTGCAGGGAATTCCTGATATGATTGATTATTCTCCCGGCGTCAGCATGAGTAATACCATGGGGATTTTTTCAAGCAAAGCAGTTGTTACCTTGAGAGGACTTCCTTCTAACGATCAGTCGCGAACGCTTGTTCTGCTGGATGGAATACCTTTAAACAAATCAGACGAAGGCAGTGTAAACTGGAATTTATTAAATAAAAATACGATTGAAAATATCAAAGTAACGAAAGGACCGGGACCTGCAAAATTCGGAAGTGGCGCTATGGGAGGCGTGATTGAGCTGAAATCAAAGCGTCCTGAAAAAAAGCTGGAGGCTGATGTGTCTCTGGATTATGGCTCTTATAATACTTTAAGCACCAATATCGGCGTAGCAGGTTGCAAAAAAGACAGTCTTTCTGACAGGGAATTTTATTGGAGGTGGAATGGCTTTGGTCGCATGAGCGATGGATATATTACCCTGCCCGATCAATACAGAACAGAAGCTGACAGTATTGTTGTTCCTGTATTTTTAAAAGAATTCAATACGGGAATCCGGGCCGGATATTCTTTTAACAAGCGCCATAGCGTAGATGTCAGATTTTCGTATTTTGATGATTTACGCGGAAACGGAATAAAGGTATTTGATAATTATGGTGCTTATTCAAAACATGGAACCTATATGGGATCTGCGGCATATCACGGAAGGACGGGATTATTAAAATGGAGCGCGCGAATTTTTCAGACAAGAGAAAATTATTTCAGGATATACGAATATATGAAAGATGGAGAATACATGCTTTATGGAGCAGATTCCAAAAGACAGGATGCCGGCGGAGATGCAGAGTGTATTTTACAGCGGTTTTTAAATCATGAAATAACAACTGGCTTAAATTACAAGCAGGGAAGTGTAGATGGGAAGGACACATATTATACATCAACAGATATTATTTCAAATGCGGCAAAAATGGAAACATCTGCATTTTTCATTCAGGATGAAATGACATTCTTTAATGAAAAAATGAGAATCAATGCGGGTTTGCGTTACGACGTTGCAAGATATTTTGATGGTTTTTTTAATATTCAGTATCCGTCTTATTCTTTGGAGTTTTATAAAAATTTTGAAAGCAATTCGCTGGAAGAAAAAAACTGGAATGCATTATGTCCCCGCTTTTCTGCACAATATTTATTTTCAGATTCGTGTCGTATTTATGCGTCTGTTGCAAGAGGCTTCAGAGCGCCCATACTCGATGATATGAGCCGCACCGGGAAAAAGAAAGGAGGTCTTAAAATTGCGAACCCTGATTTAAAACCAGAGTTGATTACAACTTTTGAATGTGGTAGCGATTTTAATATTTTGAAAAAAATAATGGCAGATGTTTCAATATTCTATAGCATAGGAAAAGACTTCATGTATTATGTCAGCAACGGAGATTCAGTGAACATGGGCTATATGATTGCTCCCGTTTTTCAAAAACAAAATATTGGTAAAGTAGAAATTTACGGAGCAGAGGCTGAACTTAAATATTCAATGAAAGACAGCCTTACTCCATTCCTGAATTATACATACACACATGCGCAAATCAAAGAACATGTTATACGTAACAGTCTTGTGGATTCCAGCCTCACTGGGAAATATCTGACCGATATTCCCAGTCATAAAATCAGTGCAGGAATTTCATGGAAAAACAAATGGCTTAATCTTTCTTTATCTTTGAAATACCTGAGTTCAACATGGATTAATGAATTAAATGCAATTGAAGAAGAGTATTTGAAAACAGATAAATATCCTGGGTATGTAACTGTAAACATTCGTGCAGATAAAAAAGTTATTAAAAACCTTTTTGTATCTGCAATGATCGAAAATATTTTTGATAAAAAATTTATTACAAGCGATGTACAGCAAAGCCCGGGGAGGTTTATTTCGGGTTCTTTGCGCTATTTGTTTTAAATTGTTTGATTATCGTTTTTATGAATTTATGTTACCTTAAAATGATTTAGTAATTAGGTATTAAAAATTGCAATCCTGTGAGGTTTTGCGCACTAGCTTGTGCGAAAGCTCCTCACAGGTTTGCAGAGATGGAGTAAATGAATTAAAAATTAAGAATTATTACACTTTTATTCCAAAAAACGTGATTAATCCAACCCATTTGAAATATAATTTTTGAAAATTCATTTTATAAATTACTTTTGCGATATGAAATAAGTTTCATGTCGTGTATAAATGTTTAATTAAAATTTATTATTATGAGAAATTTTTTTACTTTTTTATTTGTTGCTATGGTTTCTTTAAACCTTGCGAATGCACAGGATACGATTGCTTTGTGGAACTTTCCCTCAACCTCTCCTGATTCGTTAATTGACGGAGGTCTAAGCATTAATTCAAGCCGTTACATTAGTGCTGAATTTGGAATCTATAACACTCCTACCTGGCATGCAATTGCAATAGACTACACAACAAACGGCGTATTGGGCTCCCCGGACAAATGTGCTAAAACCATTGGATGGGACAATGCAACGGATTCTGCATTTTACATGGTGAAATTTAAAACTACAGGATACGGAAGTCTGAAGCTTACTTCTAAAATGCAGGCTGGCGGCAACAACCCCGGTCCTCGTGATTTTAAAGTTCAGTATAAATTACCAGGAACTTCCACATGGTTAGATCTTACCGGAGGAACAATTGTTTGTGCGAACGACTGGACAACAGGAGCTATCACCAATGTTGATCTTCCTGTAGAATACAACAACCAAAGTTCAAACGTTTCTCTGCGCTGGATCATTACTTCAAATTTAGACTTGAATGGTGCAACATTACTTTCAACAGGTATATCTAAATTAGATGATATTCTTATTACAGGAACAGCATTATCCGGAATTGAAATAAACCAGATGGGTAACAACATTGAAGTATATCCAAATCCTGCAAAAGACGTATTATTTGTTGACCTTAACAATTCTGGTTTCAACGCTGCTTTAATGGAAATATATGACATTACTGGCAAATTAGTACACAAAGAAAATTTAAATTCAAGTGTTTTGAAAAAATTAGATATTTCAACATTCAATAAGGGAATTTATTTTCTTCGCTTTATTGGTGATGAAACAATAGAAACGCAAAAAATAACAATTAACTAATTATTATATTTTCTAATCTGGCGGGCTTTTTTGCCCGCTTTTTTTATATCTAAAAATCATGAAAGCAAAATTGTATTTATTTTTATTTTTTATCGCTTGCAGCGGATTTCAGCTTAATGCGCAGGATAAGACAGATAAAACCAATGATTTTTTCGACAACGAAGAAACCATAGCACTTGGGAAAGTTTCTTTAGAAATATTGGGTGAAATAAAAAATCCGGGCAAAGTCGATTTTTCTAAACTTCAGAAACATTCTGTTATTGTTAAGGAAGCCATTTTAAAAAACAACAAAGATACGTTTGTTGGTGCCTACAGGTATGATGGGTATTCACTATACGACATAATGAACCTTTATGCTATTAAAGACAAACCCAATGAATTTAATTCAGTAATAAATTATTTTCTTGAAATTGAAAATGCAAAAGGAGAAAAAACAGTTGTAAGCTGGGGCGAAATTTATTATCCGAACCATCGCCACGAGATACTTGTTGCAACAGATGTGATGCGTATAATACCAAGCAAGACAAAGGAACTATGGACTTTACCAACAGAACCAAAATTGGTTGTTGCAGGAGATATTGTAACAGAAAGAAATATTTCCTCTCCAACAAAAATTATAATTCGTTCGTATCCTAAAAATATACCCGATAAAAAAGGTTTAAAACCATTGTATTCAGAAAGCTTTAAAATTTTCGACAACGATAAAGAAATTGCAGTTATAAAAGATTATCCGAAAGCAGATTTTGAAATATATCCCTGTGTTTTTTACGGTAGAGGAAGAGGAATTCATGGAATAGATAAATTTAAGGGAATAAAGGTTAAAGATTTTCTTGTGCGGTATTTTCCTGAAAATGTAAATAACATTAAAAATGCTGTTCTTTTAATATCTGCACCCGATGGATTCAGAGCTGTTTATACCTATAGCGAAATATTTAACCGTAATGATCAGTCTGAACTTCTTCTTATTGATTTAGGTCGAAATGATAACGGTGGGTGCTTCAAATGCTTTCCTGCCGGCGATTTTTTCAGCGATAGAGCTATTAAAGCAATAAATGAAATTTATTTTATGAATGTGAAGTAGGAAATTATTTATAAATTAATAATCCTGTTTATGGAAGAATTAATTTTACGTCATCTGCTTGCGGCTTTAAAACCGCCGGCTTTTTTCTTTTAGTCTGTCAGGTATAAGACAGACATTTGTCCAGACAGGTACTGAACCTGAATTCATATATGATAGATATTTTGTTCGCACATGAATGTTTGTACTTTTTAAACTCATTTTAATATCCGGTATTATAATCATTTTCTAATTTGATTTAGAGAAAAAGCATAGAAAGAATTAAACTGTAAAAAGAAAAATTTTCGGAGGAGACTTAAAGAAGTAGGCTCAGGAGCAACAACCTTAACAATCTGCTTTGACACACAAGGTGATCTTACAGTTTCTGAATCTCCAATTGATGGTAATATCATTGCGAAAGGAAAGAATGCAAAACTGGATGATAATGGAAAAGTAATGAGTAAATCGCAGGATGCTTTTGTTTTCTGGAGAAGAATGACGGCTCCAAAAAGAGGTGAAATTGTGAGGCAAATAGGTCTTGCGCTAGGAGATACGCAAGAAGATTTGGGCTATCTGGTTTCTTTGGAATTGTGCAAAATATATCAGGAAGGACTTGGAGAAGTTCAGGAAATGATTGATATTTGTGATTTTGACGTTGGTTAGTTCTATTTGCTGAATGGTTTTACAATGCATTCGTAAAGGGAAGACCACAGGATGTACAGATCAGTATCATCCGCTAGGAATTGTTGGGCTATAACTTCTTTTAATTTTCCTGTGGCTGTATGGGCTTGGAATGCAATGTTGACTGCCGTGTGTGGTAATGTTGTTGTTTGGATGCCCAGCTCAAAAACTCCATTATACGCCGCAACACATAATATCATTGCCGGAGTACAAAAGAAAAACAATCTTCTGGAAAGAATTTTCAATTTGATTATTGCCAAATCATCTGTATTGGAAGATAATTTTGTTGCAGATAAAAGAATTCCCTTTTTTTCGATTACAGGTTTTCTTACTCCTATTTCATATAATAAAAAAAAATAGATAAATGATCGCCATAGCTGCGACGGAGTGATAAAAGATTTTAGGTATTCATACAAATATTCATTAAATAAAATACAATGACAGAAATTAAAGAAATGGTAAAAATTTTAGCAGAGAAACATGGACGAGAAAGAGGTGCTCTAATGCCTATTTTACAGGCTGTAGTAGAAAAACAAAATTTCTTATCGGAAGAAGCAATGACTGAAATTGCTCGCCAACTTGATATTTCTGCTGCACAAGTTTACGGCACTGCATCGTTTTATTCTTTCCTCGACATTAAACCCCGGGGTAAATATGTAATTCGGGTATGCAAATCTATTATTGCTGAAATGAAAGGTAAAAAAGAAATATTGAAAACTCTTGAAAACAGTTTAAAAATTAAAGTGGGACAAACAACTCCAGATAGAATGTTTTCTCTTCTTGAAACAAACGACATTGGTTGGAGCGACCAGGAACCGTCTTTGCTTATTAACGAAACTCCTTACACCAATCTTACATCTGAAAAAATTATTAATATTATTCATGAATACCGTTCTAAAAATTAATCAATATGAGGTCAAATAATTTTAAAAAAACCGATGTTATTTTTAGTGATTGTCAACATACCGACGGTCAAAAATATCCCATACTTGAGAGCGTACTAAAGAAAAAACCACAAGACATAATAAATGAAATTATAGACTCAGGGCTTAAAGGTCGTGGTGGCGCAGGTTTTCCTACAGGATTAAAATGGAAATTTGCAGCCGCTCAGGAACAAGCTGAAAAATATGTTATCTGCAATGCCGATGAAGGAGAACCGGGTACATTTAAAGACAGGGAAATTTTATTAAAAGTACCAGGAAAGGTATTTGCAGGTATGGCTATTTGTGGTTATTGCATTAATGCGAAAAAAGGATATATTTATTTACGTGGTGAATATAAATTCATGGTACCGGAATTAACAAAATTTTTAAATGAATTTCATACCACAATCCAAAAAATGGGATATGATTTTTCTATACAGATTTTGATGGGAAGTGGCGCTTATGTATGCGGTGAAGAAACAGCTTTAATGGAATCTATGGAGGGCAGGAGAGGAGAACCCAGAAACAAACCACCGTTTCCTGTAATCGAAGGGTTCAATAATAAACCCACTGTTATTAATAATGTTGAAACATTCGTGAATGTTGCGATGATTCAAAGATACGGTGTTGCAGAGTTTAAAAAATTAGGAACTCATGATTCAAGAGGAACGAAAGTCTTTTCAATTTCTGGTGATACCTCAAAACCCGGAGTTTATGAACTGGAATTAGGAATGAAATTATCTGATTTTGTAGATGAATATGGAGATGGAGATACTAAAGCTGTTCAGGTTGGTGGAGCTTCTGGTTTTTGTGTGCCAAGAAAAAAATTCAATGAAACAATTATAGGATTTGAAGGTGTTCCAACAGGTGGCTCTATGATGTTGTTTAATAGTTCCCGTTCAATGTACAATGTTTTGTCAAATTTTATTCACTTTTTTGCAGAGGAATCCTGTGGTCAGTGTACTCCATGCAGAGTTGGCTGCCAGCAATTAGTTCAGGGCATTAAAGCTGTGAAAAACGGAGCGAAAGACGAAGATTATCTTAAAAAATTACTTAAGCTTACAGAATCAATGAAACTTACCGCGAAATGCGGACTTGGACAATCTGTCGCAAATTCTTTTTCTTCAATAGTTACTAATTTTAAAGAAGAAATGATTTATTAAAATAATTTTAACATTAAGTCCTATCCGATAAGTATTTCCCGCTGATTACGCAGATAAATTGTATATTGTAGATCAGTAAATTTCATCAGCGAAAATCAGCGATATCTGCGGGAAAATAATTAAATAAGGCTTTTCGGAGGAGACACAACCTAATAAATTTAAACAAATGGGAAATATTATAAAATTAAAAATAGATGGTATAGTTGTCAGCGTTGTAGAAGGAACAAGCATTTTAAATGCCGCCAAAAATGTGAATATTAAAATACCAACTCTTTGCTACCACCCTGATTTATGTGTAGCCGGAAATTGCAGAGTATGCGTTGTTGAACAGGAAGGCGCCAGAACATTAACGGCTTCATGTGCGACCCCTGTTTCTGAGGGGATGGTTATTAATACAAATACGGTTAAAGTCAGAACCGCAAGAAAACATATTATTGAATTGTTATTATCAGAACATAATTCGGAATGCACCAAATGTTATAAAAATGGTAATTGTGAGCTTCAATCTCTTGCTGCAGAATATAAAATCACAAATGAAAATTTTATAGATCTTGTTCCTCTGCATAATTACACGATTGATAATTTTTCACCTTCCATAATTAAAAATAACAGTAAATGTATTCGTTGTCAAAGATGCGTAAGAACCTGCGAACAACTTCAGTCAGTAAGCGCTTTAGTTGTTGCACATAAAGGTGAACACATGAAAATTTCTACTTTTCTGGAAAAATCTTTGTTTGATGTGGTTTGTACAAATTGCGGTCAATGTATTATCAGGTGTCCGGTTGGTGCTTTAATTGAAAAAAATTATATAGAAGAAGTTTGGAATGCTATTTATGATCCGAATAAACATGTTGTTGTTCAAACAGCTCCTGCGGTACGAGTGGCTCTGGGGGAAGATTTGGATATGAGGCATGGCGAAATTGTAACAGGTAAAATGGTTTCTGCCCTAAAAAAAATAGGTTTTGACTCTGTTCTTGATACCGATTTTGCGGCCGACCTTACAATTATGGAAGAGGGGACAGAGCTTTTAACCAGACTTAAAAAAGCTTTGGTTGAAAATGATAAAACCGTGGCTTTACCGATGATTACATCCTGTTCACCTGGTTGGATAAAATTTATTGAACACGAATTTCCACAATTTCTTTCAAATGTATCAACATGCAAATCTCCGCAGCAGATGTTTGGAGTGCTTACTAAAACATATTATGCAAAGAAAAGAAATCTTGATCCGGCGCAAATAGTATCAGTTTCTATTATGCCCTGCACTGCTAAAAAATTTGAAGCAGATAGACCAGAAATGCGCTCCAGTGGTTATAAAGATGTTGATTATGTCCTTACAACAAGAGAACTCGCAGTGATGATTAAACAGGCAGGTCTTGATTTTAGATCATTACCAGAAGAAAAATATGACAGCTTTATGGGGCAATCAACAGGGGCTGCTGTAATTTTTGGCGTTTCAGGCGGTGTAATGGAAGCTGCATTACGTACAGCTTACGAGTTTATTACCGGAAGGGAAGTTCCATTTACAAATTTAGAAATTAAACCTGTCAGAGGAATGGAAGGCGTGAAAGAAACTTCTGTAAAAATAGAAAGGACTTTACCCGAGTGGCGTTTTCTTGAAGGTGTAACTCTTAATACAGCAATTGCTCATGGTTTGGCTAATGCAAAAAAAGTAATGCAAAATGTTGCAAGCGGAAAGGCGAATTATCATTTTATTGAAATTATGGCTTGCCCAGGTGGATGTATTGGTGGTGGAGGTCAGCCTATTCCTACTAATGCTGAAATTCTTATGAAAAGGAGTGAAGCAATTTATATGGAAGATACAGGAATGCCTATTAGAAAATCTCATGAAAATCCAGAAATAGTACAAATTTATAATGAATTCATAGAAAAACCTCTTGGGCAAAAGTCTCATGAGTTATTACATACGAACTATATTGACAGAAGCGAAAAATAGTTCTAATTTTACGAATGAAGTATAAATATCATTTTTTACAATCTATCAACCGGCGGCTTTAAAACCGCCGAGGTTTGTTATAGAACCTTTATCAATACCTCCCGTGAATTTCCCAAACTTTTGATAAATCCCATTTTTTTCAGAAAAAATTCATGACTGGGGTTGTGAATTTTCGGATAAACAATGGTGGTTATTCCTTTGGTTATTAGAAAATCTTTTTTCTTTTCAAAAATAAATTTTCCCACCTGAAAATCCTTGTATTTTTGTATGGTGAAATTTATTTCAACTTCTATGCGGCTATCCCCAATGCGTTTGCCAACAAAAATATTTGCAATGTTCATATCGCGCAAAACCATAAAACAAATCCGGTTACTATCTTCCATAAATTCAAATTCGGGGAAATATTTTTTAATATCCTCTTTATGGAAACTTATGAATCGGTCGGCAATTTCATGACCTTTCCTGAATTCCATAATTTCAAAATATTCTTTCAGATTGTATATTTTATAAAGCTTGTAAATATTTATGAAAAGCAATATCAGATTCGTCGCTATAACAGGGCTTGCATTAAGAAGAATTCCGTATATGATAAAAACAACATTCCCAATTGCGCTTATCCAGCGAAACCGTAGTGTACCATTAATGAGAAGCGCTGCTGCAAGAAATGCTGCTGCAATATAACCAATTGCTGTTGTGATGTATTCGAACATTTTTTTTGTTAAAAAGAATTGCAAAGGTAAGGATTTTAGATAATTTTGATAATTTCGCAGGATATGTATAATTAATCATGTCGCCTTTATGAAACAAATTTTGAAATTCCTTAATAAAGAAAATTTAAATATAAGCTGCAACAGATCACATAGATTAGCACAGATTAGTTTGATTACATTTCACAATAAAAAATTTGTGAAAATCTGTGAATTCTGTGGCATAAAAACTTCCAGAATGAATTCAATAATTAATGCCTTTATTTTCTTTACTGCTATTCTATTTTGCGCATGTTCTTCTTCAGAGCAAAAGAATCAGCGCAGTGATAAAGATATTTCAGGTGATCTCATTATTTTTCACGCCGGCAGCCTGAGTGTTCCCATGAAAGAAATAGCAAACGCATTTAAAAAAGAAAATCCAGATGTGAATATTATAATTGAAGCAGCAGGCAGCGTAGAATGTGCGCGTAAAATAACTGAAATAAAAAAGCCCTGCGACATTATGGCTTCGGCAGATTATACGGTTATTGACAAATTGCTCATCCCGACTTATGCAGATTGGAATATAAAATTTGCTTCCAATGAAATGGCGATTGTTTATACAGAAAAATCAAGAAAGAGCAATGAAATTAATGTCAATAACTGGTATGAAATTTTGCTTGATAATACTATTCAAATTGGACGTGCAGACCCGAATTCAGACCCCTGTGGCTACAGAACAGTTCTTGTTTTAAAACTCGCAGCAAATTTTTATAAGATTCCCGGATTAGATTTACAATTGTTGGAAAAAGATAAAAACAACATACGTCCGAAAGAAGTAGATTTAATAGCACTTCTAGAGTCAGGAGCGGTTGATTACATTTTTTTGTATCGTTCCGTTGCAGAACAGCATAAATTAAAATTTTTTACATTGCCTGACGAAATAAATTTGAAGAGTCCAGAACTTGCTGAACATTACGCACAGGTTTCGGTTGAAATTAACGGGAAAAAACCAGGTGAAAAAATTATACAAAAAGGAGAGTCTATGGTTTATGGCATTACGCAGATAAAAAATGCGCCCAACAAAAAAGCTGCGCTTGCATTTATTAAATTTCTTCTTACAAAAGAAAAAGGAATGGCAATCATGGAGAAAATGGGACAACCCTCTGTTATTCCAGCATCAACAAATAGTTATGATAAAATTCCAGATGAATTAAAAATGTTTGCATTTGGCAAGTGATAATTGGCGTGTAAATACGTTGCATTATTGGCATGTAAAGACGTTGCATGCAACGTCTCAACATGACAAGAATGCAACGTATAAACAAAAAAAAGCAATGTTTAAAAAGCCCGACATATTACAATTAATTTTTATCTTTCTAGGAGGACTTTTGTTGCTTTTCATAATAGCACCAATTGCTGGGATGCTGATTTCCACATCACCGATTGAGGTTTTCCAAACAGCAGCAGACAAAGAGGTACAGAGCAGTATTTGGCTTACATTATGGACATCAATGGCTGGAGTAATAATTTTTGGATTAGGTGCTATTCCCCTTGCATGGATTTTTGCACGAAAAAAATTTTTCATGAAACGTTTGCTACTTGGCTTAATAAATATTCCTGTTATCATTCCACATTCAGCAGCCGGTATCGCATTGTTGGGATTGGTTTCCCGCAATACAATGGTAGGAGGGTTAGCAGAACATGCCGGATTTAATTTTGTGAATTCTCCTGCCGGAATCATTATTGCTATGGCTTTTGTCAGTATACCCTACCTGCTGAATTCAGCTATTGATGGCTTTACAAGCGTTCCTGAGCATCTCGAAAAAGCAGCACTTACTCTTGGAGCATCCAGAGCACGTGTGTTTTTTACAATTTCATTACCCTTAGCTGCCAGACAAATTTTTACAGGTCTGATTATGATGTGGGGAAGAGGCTTGAGCGAATTCGGTGCTGTGGTTATCATTGCATATCATCCCATGATTACACCCGTAATGATTTTTGAACGTTTCAATTCTTTTGGACTTTCGTATGCAAAGCCTGTTACAGTACTATTCATTTGTATCTGTTTAGTGATTTTTGTTGCCATGAATATAATTTCAAGAAAAAAGAATGCTCGAACTCGATAATATACAATATAAGGTTGAAGATTTTTCTTTAATAAATATTTCATTGAAAATTGAGACAGGTAGCTATTTTGTGCTGGTAGGCGCTTCTGGCTCGGGAAAAACAATGCTGCTCGAAATAATTGCCGGATTGTGCAATTTGAGCGAAGGAAAGGTTTTTATAAGAGGTAAGGATATTACAAAATTTCCAATTCAGAAAAGAAATATTGGTCTTGTTTATCAGACCCGATCTCTGTTTCCACACATGAGCGTTTTTGATAATATTGCATATCCACTTCGTAGTAAAAAAATATCAAAAACTGAAATACAAAAAGAAGTTCTTACTATTTCTGAAGATCTTGGCATCTCAAATTTATTGCAAAGAAAAATTCAGACTTTATCAGGAGGAGAAGCACAGCGTGTAACATTAGCACGTACATTGATTTTCAAACCTGATATTCTTTTGCTGGATGAACCACTTTCTTTTTTAGATGTACAGCTTCGCAAAGGTATGATGCAGCTTTTAAAAAAAATAAACAGCAACGGACAAACCATTTTACATGTTACGCACGATTACACAGAAGCATTGCAATTAGGAACTCAAATGGCAGTAATAGAGAAGGGTCTTATTTTACAAACAGGAACACCCTCGGAAGTTTTTATGAATCCTCGCTCACAGTTTATTGCTGAATTTTCAGGTCAGAAAAATTTTTACAAAGGGATTCTTGAAGCAGCCTCGGGCAAAGATATTCAATTACGCATTTTCAAAACAGCCGGTCTTGAAATTCAGATTCTAACAGAAGAAACGGAAAGCGCAGGAAATATTTTAATTCCCGAAGAAAGTATTTCTATTTCTGTTGCTCCTGTTGATTCGAGTTTGAGAAACACATTTAATGGAAAAGTAAAACACATTTTAAATGCTCCACTCGGTGTTGAAGTAATAGTAAATATTGGGGTTGAGATTGCAGTAATTGTTTCATCTTCTTCTTTAGAAAAACTGGAGCTTCGAGAAGGGTCGGAGGTTTTTATCAGCTTTAAGGCTTCGGCGGTGAGGTTTATTCGGTAAAAGATAAATATAGGGTTATGGATCTGCCTGCTTGACGCAGTCTGGCAGGTTAAGGATTAAGGAGTAGGAGTAGGAAATCTGCATGGCAGACCTTAATCCTACTCCTAAATCCTCAAATTTATTTAAAAACTTTTTGCCCCTTATTTAAGTACGGTAAATCTATGCACTGCAACATCACCTTTTTCAGGAACTATTTTCATAAAATATATTCCGTTTGTTAATTCTTTTAAATCAATTTCTCCTAAATTATCTGACATTCGGATATCTATAATTTTTATAAGATTTCCATTTTCATCATAAATATACACAAGGTAGGGATTCGAACCCGGTGGAAGAAAAATAGCATCTTTTGCGGGATTTGGGTAGGGTAATGTTGCATTGGGTTTTACCATGCTTTTGTAACCCGGATTTGATGTTAAAGAAGTGTTACTGTTTTGACTTTCAGTGCCTGAAAAACTCTGCGAAAAACTGGTTAATGTTGTGGCAGTTATAATTATCATTAATGCTGCCTTTAATACTTGTGTTTTCATAATTGTGTTTATTTTTTAAATTAATAATTCTGAAAAAATCTATTGTAGGACGTTTTTGTCATTCTTTTGTTACAGTGATGTTTGATATTTAACTTTTTCTTAACTTACATCCCTGCTATTTCATTTTCAATACAAATATCCTTCATAAGATTTCACAACACAAATCAAATCTGTCAAACAGTATAAAAGATATGCTGAAGGCTTGTTTGTAGGTATCAAGTCGAATAAAGAAAAATACATCTGTTTAGCCGGATAAAAAACGTATTTTGTCGAATCTGATTTAATGGAAGATATCGTCAAATCGCTCTGTTTTAAAGTGGAATCGTAAATTTGTTTTCTGCCTTGTAATTTGTATATTTACAATCTTATTTCATATATAATAATATCAAACGTGCGATTTATTTTTTCGATATCTTTAATATTTTGTATTTGTTTTCATTTGGTTGCAGACAAATCAGATTCATTGCTTAATGTGTTTAATCGCACTCAAACGGATACGGTCAAAGCCAATCTCCTTATAGAATTATTTAAAGAGAATATTTATTCAAATCCAGATAAGGCACTGCGTTTTGCAGAACAGGGATTAAAAATTTCGGAGGAAGCAGACTTTAAAAAAGGAGTAGCAAAATTTCTACGATATCATAATATTTATTACCAATCAAAAGGCGATTATCAGAAATGTCTTGATTACTCGAAACGGGCAAAAGAAATTTACGAAAGTATTAATGATAAAAATGGAATCGCAGACAGTTGGATAGATTTGGGTCTGTTGTACTGGTATCAGTCGGATTATACGAACAGTACAGAGTGCATGCAAAAAGCATTAAAAATAAAAGAAGGAATCAGCGACAAAAACGGGGTTTCCATCTGCCTGAATAATCTTGGAAATATTTACGGAGATCAGAAAAATTATCTGGAAGCGCTGAAATATTATAAAAAATCATTGAAATTATTCGAAGATCTTGGAGACGAAAAAGGAATTTCGGATTGTCTTAATAATATATCGGTTCAGTTTATGGACATGAAAAAAAACGATAGTGCTTTGGTTTATGCTACACAAGCCCTTACTATTCGTGAAAAAAACGAAGATCAAGCTGGTATTGCAGAATCTATAATGAGTTTAGGAATTTTATATTACAAAAATAATCAATATACTAAAGCGCTGGAATATTATAGCAAATCCCTTTCATTATTTGAAGAAATGGGTGATAAAAACAGATTGGCTGTTTTATATAGTAATATTGGTGATTTGTATTATAAAACAGGGCATACTCAGGAAGCAATTTCGGCTTTACACAAAGGGTTGGAATTGGCAAAAGAATTGGGCAGTTTGTATTCTATGGAAAAAATTTACAAAGGAATTTCTTCTGCTTATGCAAAAGCTGGAAATTTTGATAGATTTTCGTTTTACGATTCTTTATATATGAAAATGCAGGATAGTATTTTTAATTATGAAAACCGGAAAAAAGCCGATGAAATAAGCGCAAAATACGAAACTGAAAAAAAAGAGCTGCAAATCTCCATGCAGGGCCTTGAGCTTAACAAACAAAAAACTGTACGAAATTATTTGTATGGCGTTGTTGCTTTGGTTCTGTTAGTTGTTATAGCAATGATTGCAGCCTTTCGTACAAAACAAAAAGCAAACCGGCAGTTGCAAATATTAAATGCTGAAATCATTGGTCAGAAAATGGAGATTGAATTTAAAAACGATGAGTTGAACAAGCATAATGAGGAAATATGCACACAGCGCGATGAGATTGAGCAGCAAAAATCAATAATCGAAGAAAAAAACCGTGAGGTAATGGACAGTATTCATTACGCGAAACGAATTCAGCAAGCGGTTTTACCTACTCGTGATGTTATAGAATCTTCTGTTGCTGAATTTTTTATTTTTTTCAGACCCAAAGATATTGTAAGCGGCGATTTTTATTGGGCTGCAAGACGAAAAAATCATTTGCTCATTGCAGCTGCCGATTGTACAGGACATGGTGTTCCGGGAGCATTTATGAGCATGCTTGGAATGTCGTTTTTAAATGAAATTGTCCCCAGGGAAGATATAACAACATCCTCGCAAGTACTTGACGAATTGCGAAAATTAGTGATAGAATCACTGCAACAAAAAGGTGTTCTGGGAGAGCAAAAAGACGGCATGGATATGGCATTTTGCGCACTGGATGTTGATACGTTAAAATTGCAATATGCAGGAGCGAATAATCCTTTAATGGTAGCATCGCCCCATGGAATGGCATCAGCGCCCCATGGGGCGATGATACCATTAAGGGAAATCAAAGCCGACAAACAACCCATTGCAATTTTTGAAAAAATGACTCCTTTTACAAACCATGTAATTCAACTGCAAAAAGGCGATTCTTTTTATATTTTTTCTGATGGTTATGCAGATCAGTTTGGAGGATCCTGCGGAAAAAAAATGCTGAAAAAACGTTTCCACGATTATCTTATTCAGATTAAAGATTTGCCGATGGAACAACAGCAAAAACTCGTGGAAGAATATTTCGACAACTGGAGAGGAGCGCATTCTCAAATTGATGATGTGCTTGTAATTGGTGTCAGAGTGTGAGGGGAATGGGGAGAATTATGAATTACGAATTAGGAATTAGGAAAAATTGAGATATAAGAAATTCAGTAGATGTACAATTGTTTATTCGATAATTGTTCAATTGTGCTACGATAGAAATTCGATAGGTGTACAATTGATGAATTAGGAATTACGAAAAATAATAGCGTGAGGTTTAGTAATATTTTTTTCAAAAAATGTATATCATACAAAAAAGTATATTATTTTTTCTTTTAATTCCATTTTTATTTTGCAGTAATCAAAGCCGCACAGATACTAATAGAAAAGGCAATTTATATTTTTTCAGAAATTTTTTACTGGATGCAGACAGTCTGAAAAAAAATGAGATAAAACCCGCACATTTATTTTTTTTAGAAAATGAAAAATATGTTTTTGCTTTTGAGGATTCTTTATTTAATGCTACTATTTTTTCTAAAGAAACAGGAAAAATAAAAGTCGGTGTTTATTATGCAAAATATGGCGTTTTCAGAGTAGATTCCGACTGGGTGCTTCCGTATAAAAAAGATTTTTTTGAAAATGAAAAACAAACTGTTTTTAATGAGAATTTGTTTGTGGCTATTCCAAATAGTCACGATGTTAAAATTATTAATTTAAAAACTCAGGAAGAAACAATAATAACAACAAAAAAGGCTTCCGGCGATTTGAGCCCTGATGGCTTGTGGCATTACAACAAGCTCTTCAGCATAGATGATGGTGTTATTTATATGAAAAAATTTTCAAAAGATTTCCTGATTTTAAAATATAATGAAAAGGGAGAACTGCTTTTCTCAAAGCAAATAGAGCACACCCGTGTTGAAATAAAAGGAAATGAATATTATTATCAGCCTTTTTTAGATTTCCTTGAAAGAAAAAATAATTTCATGGTTTTTACAAGCTTTAAAACAGAAAAAAAAAATAAAGTAAGCCGCATAATAAATCTGAAAAACGGAAAAATGACCAGTGCCAATTATTGCGCTTCAGGAATTGTTTTAAATGATAAAAAAGAACTTACAGGTATTGCAAGAGTTTCTTCAGGAAACGATTCTCTTTCTGTTTTACTGCCCAATAGCGAAGTAAATATGTGGGTACACGTGGAACAACCGGGAGTTTTAAAAGACAAAAGCGAAACCCTTTTATTCGGAGATACGCTTTTACTCGTGAATCATTCTCCCATTGCCATGCTTGCCGATATTTACGCATTCGAATATTCAAGCGGAAAATTATTATGGACAGCCCATACTCCCGTTTTAGTTGTTGGACATTCTCAGTATTACAATCGCGTTATGCTAACAAAAGTGGGAAACCGCGCTATTATACATGGAATTGAAGCCGGTGGCACTTATCTTCTTGTTTACAATATGATTTCCGGGAAAATGGAATTTCAGGAATAAATTTTATTGTTTGTATAGATATGTCTTCCCTTCCTGAATATATAGTTAGTGCCTGCAAGAAAACATCAATTTCATCGTTACGCTTGACCTGAAAAGTAGTCATGTACATTAGTACACCTGTCTGCCGACAAGGCAGGCTCCTAATTTTCAGGTCTTCGCAAGCCCTGCCTACCGGACAGGCAGGCTTGAACTTGATGTTTTCTTATCAGGCACATACATTGTGAGCAAAAAACATGAGTTTTCTTGCTGGCACTAGTTAGACTAAGGTCTCAAGAAAATTTCGACATGATAAAACAACAGATGTGACTGATGAATTATTACTTGACAAATTATAAATTGTCGTCAAAAAAAGCCGGAAACAGCCACTAACTCACACTTATTTTTTACACAGGTATATTATTTCTTTTTCAGGCAGGCGGTATTTATCTCTTGTTGCCTCATCAAAGCTCATCAGGAAATTATCTTCAATAACCGTAAATCCGCCACCTTCTAATCGCTGCGTATAATCTAATCCGTGATAGCGCAAATGGTCGTATTGTCCGAAATGTTTCTCGCGTTCTTTCGGGTCTGTAATAGAATCGTCTTCGTAGGTTTCTTTGTTCATATAATTTACAGGAACTTGTAGAATGGCCCATCCACCTTTTTTTAAAATACGGTATACTTCACGCAAGGCTTTGTTTTCATCGGGAATGTGTTCCATCACATGATTGCACATTACCACATCAAAAGTGTTTTCTGCAAAAGGAATATCTTGAATATCCATTTTTACATCAGCAATCGGTGAAACCAAATCTGCAGTGGTATAATCAAGATTTTTTAACGCTTTAAATCTTTTAATAAAGGGTTGTTCGGGCGCAACGTGCAGCATTTTTAATGGCGCAGAAAAAAAATCAGTTTTGTTTTTAAAGTACAGCCATATTAATCTGTGACGCTCTAAAGAAAGGCATTTCGGGCAAAGGCGGTTGTCCCATCCCTTGTTTCCCCATGGGAACATTTTTCTGAATTTTCCGCCACAAATAGGGCATTCATATTTATCGCCTTTATAAAACCAAACAAATATAAAACTGAATGCAGAACCAAGTCTTATCAGCATTGGGCGCGGTATGGTTCTTACTATAAATTTTAGAAATTTTTTCATTAATACCTAATGTTGCGAAATACAATTTATGACACGAACTTGCTTGCCGGCTTACCAACCACGGTTGGCAGGCAGGTTACATAAAATGAGCTATTTAATCTTTCGTGGTAATTTGTGAAATTTATGTCTTCTTGCTGACACTATATAAAAAAAGGCCAATCCTTTCGAATCAGCCTTTGATAAAAATCTTATTTTGTGTTATTCAACAACGATCACACAATATTTGCTTGCATTCCAGAATTCTTCCGGATTAACAATCACAAGGCTGTCTGTTTTATTTTCGCCTGTAAATTTAAAAGAATTTTGCGGATGCACGGTAATCAATCTCGCTTTCTTTGAAAATAATGGTATGGCTTTGAGATTTCTAATATCAATTTTTGTAAAATACTCTTTGTTAAAATTATCTGCAAGTTTCTGACTTTTTGCAAGTCCACCCAAAGCTCCTTTAGCAAGTACATTATTTTCTATAAGTTCTTTTTGTTTTCCAAAAGCATAATATGCAGTATTCAGTTCATCGGTTTTCTGGTCAATTACTTTATCTTTTTCTTCAATATCTGCAACAAGCGTATCAATTTTTGCCTCCATTGCGGTAACTTTAACATGCATTTTTTCAAGATCAGCTTTCATTTCTTCAATTTGTGCGTCTTTTTCAGCAATCATTTTATTAAGATGGGCAATCATTTTTTCAAGCTCCCCGACTTTTGTATTTGCTTTTTTCAATTTCTTGTTCAATTGAAAAACTTTCTTTTTATTTTGAGCGATGAGATCATAAATAGACTGAATGTCCTCATTTATTTTCTGCGCCATTTCTTCTTTGTTCTCAGGATTGTTTTTTGTGTTGATTGAGATAATATTCTCTTTCTCCTTAATCTTGTTGAGATTGTTCTGAATTTGGTTAAACGCAACGATAAAATCTGTAACAGAATTATCTTTAGCATGCGTCATGCCCTCAAGACTATCTGCCTTTGCCTGCAACACTTTATACTCTTCACTTTCTTTAGGGTTGCAACTGGTAAATATTACAGCCAGACCCATTGCAAAAATTAAAAACTTTTTCATAAACATATTTAGATTAATTATAATATTCAATTATTTAATGCCTGCAAAAATAGATAAAATTAACATAGATTAAAATAAAATTAAAAAATATTATAAAACTCTGATTATAAAGAAAGAAAATTTTTACTTTTGCGACCTGTTTTAAAGATATTTTGAGTATGAGATTCATGCCTGCCAATAGAAAATTCAGGTACTTTATTTTAGGAGCCATAGCAGTATTTGCTACCATAGGCTTTGTTCTTACAGGTGCTTTTCTTGCTGTTAAATTACATCTTACCAATGACCCCGGAGCAGTAGATTATAACGACCGCATTTTTCAGGAACTTGCAAATAAAAAATATAAACAGGACTCTTTACGCTTGAAAAATGCAACAGATTCAGCCTATGTTACCACCCGTGAAAAAGCGTACATTTATTATAAAATAATGGCATTGAATGAATATTACCCTCTGAATGCCTCACTTTTGCTGAATGCTTTTGAAAAAACAAAAGATCCCGAACGGGTGGAACAAATGTTTGATGCATTAATGCTTCGTATAGACACTCTGGAAGGCTTGAAAAAAAAATTTCAGTTTGCAGTAAAAATATTAGAACGACAACCTCCAAAAGAACAAGTTAACAGAAATGCTTTTGAATGGATGAATTTTGAAGAATGGGATGTTTTCAAAGAAGCCGTTGTGAAAGATAAGCAGCAGATAGACTCCGCAGCGCAGGTATTAGGACTGGATTCTCGGCTTATTGTTTCTGTGCTTGTAGGAGAGCAGATACGGCTTTTTACATCTATAAGAGAAACCTATAAAAATGTTATTGCGCCATTAAAAATATTATCTGTAGAAAATAAATTTTCTTATGGTGTAACCGGTGTTAAGCAAGAAACAGCAATGAAAGTTGAAGATAATCTTAAAAATAAAAATTCAGAATTTTATCTTGGAGAAGAATTTGTGCATTTGCTCGATTTTCAGACAGGAGATAGGGAGGGAGAGCGCTTCAACAGACTCGTGAATTACAGAAATCATTATTATTCCTATTTGTATGCCGGCATTATTCTAAAGCAACATATTGCGCAGTGGCAAAAAGCAGGTCATGATATTTCCGATCGTCCTGAAATTATTGCGACACTCTTTAATCTCGGATTTCATGCATCTAAGCCGAAGCCAAATCCCTCTGTCGGAGGCGCAAACATAAATGTAAACGGCGTGGTTTATACTTTTGGCGCTCTTGCATACGAATTCTACTATTCCGGCGAATTAATTGAAGCATTTCCTTTTCCTGAAAAGAAAAAGACGAAATAAAATTTCACTTTTAGGTATTTTTAACTATTTTTGGCACTCTTTTTCAAAACCCTTTGGCTAAATTGTACAATCGCTCCACTTGTGCTGAGCCAAGTCGAAGCATGGAGCGATTATTACAATTCAACAATCGGTTTTGAATAAAACAAATAATTAAATTATATCCCATGAATATTTCATTAGAAAAAAAAGATGAGTTAAATGCAGTATTGCGTTTGAAAATAGAAAAACAGGATTACGAGAAAAGAGTAGACGACCTCCTGAAAGATTACAGAAGAAAAGCGAAATTCGATGGTTTCAGACCCGGAATGGTTCCAATGGGAATGGTGAAAAAAATGTATGGAAAACATGTGCTCCTTGAAGAGCTCAATAAAATAGTTTCTGAAAATCTTTCGAAATATATTATAGATGAAAAATTAGATATTCTCGGCGATCCGATTCCGTCAAAAGATGAGCAGCAAACAATTGACCTCGACACACAAACCGAGTTTGATTTTGCTTTCGACCTCGGACTAAGCCCCGAAATTGACCTGACTATTGATAAATCAATGAAGCTTCCTTATTTTAATTTAATTGTAGAAGATAAAGTAATAGACGATCAGATAAGCAGTTACCAGACACGTTTTAGCACCTCTGCCGAAATTAGCGAAGTAGTTGAAAAAGGAATGGTAAAGGGCAATATTGAGCAGCTCGATGCTTCGGGTAGTATACTTGAAGGAGGAATTGCAAAAGAAAATATTTCACTTTCTGCAAGTGTTATCAGGGATGAAGAAATAAAGAAATTGTTTATCGGAGCCAAGGTTGACGATATCATTGATTTTTCTATTAAAAAAGCATTTCCGAATGATACTGAAATTTCATCTATGCTTTCTATTTCTAAAGAAGAAGCTGCCGCTCTCGATTGTAATTTCAGACTTACCATTAAAAATATTACTGAATTTGTCCCCCATGAACTAAATCAGGAGCTTATTGATCAGGTTTTTGGAGAAGGTACTGTAACCGGTATTGATGAGTTCAAAACAAAAATTAAAAGCGAAATAGCAGATTTTTATATCAAAGAAAGTGATTATAAATTTTTAATTGATACGAAACAAAACCTGCAAGACAAGGTACAATGTAAACTCCCAGAAGAATTTCTGAAAAGATGGCTTCTCATGACACAAAAAGAGCTTACAGAAGAAAGAGTAGAAAAAGAATTCTCTTTATTTGAAAAAGACCTGAGGTGGCAGCTTATAAAAAATAAAATCACAAAAGATAATGAAATAAAAATTAACGATGAAGATTTGCTTAAATCAGCTAAAGAAGCCATACTTATTCAATTCAGGCAGTACGGACTCACAACGATTCCCGAAGAACAGCTCACGAACTATGCAAAAGAGCAATTGAAAAAAGAAGATTACAGAAGGCAAATGTTTGAGAGAACGCTTGAAGACACAATTCTCATCCACATAAAGAACAATGCATCACTTGACATTAAGGAAATAAGTCCGGAAGATTTCAACAAAATGTTTGAAAAGGAACACGATCACGATCATGACCACGACCAAGATCATAATCATGAAGAAGAAAAATAATAGTGCGGTTTTTAAAGATTGTTAGTTCCTGAAGTTACAAAAATTATGGAAATTGATGTTGAAGTTGGAAGACCGAAGCACGAAGCTGCTTCAACTTCCAGCTTCTGACTTCCGGCTTCCGACTCATTTCAAAACAGAAAATTTTTGCATTGTACCATTCTTCATTCATTTTTAATTTCTATCTTTAAACCCTTAACTAATATTAAAAAATTATGAATTATAAAGACGAATTCCGAAAATACGCTGTAAAACATGCGGGAATTAATAGTACAACTTTTGATAAATATACTTCAGTTTATAACAATTATATTTCGCCAACAATTATCGAAGAAAGGCAGTTAAATGTTGCCAGCATGGACGTATTTTCCCGTCTTATGATGGACAGGATTATTTTCCTTGGAGTGCCTATTGATGATTATGTTGCAAACATTATTCAGGCGCAGCTTTTATTTCTGGAATCAGCCGACTCTTCAAAAGACATTCAGATTTACCTGAATACGCCCGGAGGCTCTGTTTATGCAGGTCTTGGAATTTATGACACCATGCAGTTTATTCATTGCGACGTGGCTACTATTTGTACAGGAATGGCTGCTTCAATGGGAGCTGTGTTGCTGGTTGCAGGAGCAAAAGGAAAACGCTCTGCTCTGAAACATTCCCGCGTGATGATTCATCAGCCAATGGGTGGCGCAGAAGGTCAGGCTTCCGATATTGAAATAACAGCGCGCGAAATACAGAAACTAAAAAAAGAACTCTACGATATTATTGCGCTTCATTCCAATAATGATTATGCACGAGTAGAAAAAGATTCTGATCGCGACTACTGGATGACCTCCTCTGAAGCTAAAGAATACGGAATGATTGATGAGATTTTATTCCGCCCTGAAAAATTAGATGTATTTAAAAAATAAATAAAGAGAAATAAATATAAAATGGATTTAGGAGTAGGAGTAGGAGTAGGAGTAGAAATGAAAAAAACTCTGTACCCTTCCTTAATCCTTAATCCTCATCCTTAATCCTTAATCAAAAAAACCATGGATCGTTGTTCATTTTGCGGAAGAACTAAAAAAGAATCGAATATCCTAATTGCCGGAATGTCTGGTCATATTTGCGACCGCTGTGTTGAGCAGGCAACCGACATCATGAAATCTGAGATTACGGCAAAGGGTGCATTTGATTTCGAGAACAAAGCACTACCAAAGCCACTGGAAATGAAAAATTTTCTGGATGAATATGTAATTGGACAGGATGATGCAAAAAAAGTAATTTCGGTAGCAGTTTATAATCATTACAAGCGTCTTGCGCAAAAAGGGAAAGGCAAAGATGTTGAAATTGAAAAATCAAATATTGTTCTTGTGGGTGAAACCGGAACCGGAAAAACTCTTATAGCACGCACAATCGCTAAAATGCTCAAAGTCCCTTTTACAATTGTTGACGCTACGGTTTTAACAGAGGCCGGCTATGTTGGCGAAGATGTTGAAAGTATTTTAACCCGCCTTTTGCAGGTAGCAGATTACAATGTTAAAGCGGCAGAAAAAGGAATTGTGTTTATTGATGAATTGGATAAAATTGCACGAAAAGGAGACAATCCATCCATTACACGCGATGTTTCAGGAGAAGGAGTACAACAAGGTCTATTAAAATTACTGGAAGGCTCTGTAGTAAATGTTCCACCGCAGGGCGGTAGAAAACACCCCGAACAGCGCATGATTGCCGTTGATACGACAGATATTTTGTTTATCTGCGGAGGTGCTTTTGATGGTATTGATAAAAAAATTGCGCAGCGGCTTAATACAAAAATCGTAGGATACTCTGCCAGCATGGACACAGAACATATTGATAAAAAAAATATGTTGCAGTATATTGCACCACAAGACCTTCGCTCCTTCGGATTAATTCCTGAAATAATAGGAAGACTCCCTGTGTTATCGTACCTACTGCCTCTTGATAAAGAAGCACTTCGCAGAATTCTTACCGAACCCAAAAATGCGCTCACAAAGCAATACGCTCATTTGTTTTCAATGGATAAAATTGATCTTTCTTTTGACGAGGAAGCGCTTGATTATATTGTTGAAAAAGCTGTCGAATTCAAAGTCGGAGCAAGAGGCTTGCGCGCAATTTGTGAAGCAGTAATGATAGATTCAATGTATGAACTTCCATCCGGCAAACAAAAAAAATATGTTGTTACGCTAGATGAAGTCAGACAGAAAATGGAAAAAACAACTTTGAAAAAACTTCGCAATATCGCATAAATGTTATGTTTGTAAAAAATAAAAAAGCCTTCACACGAAGGCTTTTTTATTTTCAGGAAAATCAAATTTATTTTATTTCAAATACGCCACTCGCTGCCATTACGTCGTTCACGCATTTAATCTTTGAGTTTTCTTTTGCTTGTTTAATTTGCTCTTCAACAAGGTCATCATACGTTGGATACATTGCCGAGCGAATAACACCAAGGGCTACAGGGTATACAGGAGGTGCCATTTTTGCAATCATCAGGTGGATCCCTGGGTCGCCGGCATACTGGTCGTGTACAAGCAAATCATTTTCTGTAATATCGTTTTTCCCTATTTCCACAACTTCAAGGCGTCTTTTATTCAGTCGGATGCCTTTTTCCATATTAGCTCCAAACTTCATAGGTTCGCCATTTTTTAAATGAAGCTGGTAATTATCTTTTGTTTCTTTAGCTGTGATAAGCGCATGAACTTTATCGTTATAAATAATACAATTCTGTAATATTTCAACGATTGAAGTACCATCATGACGGGCAGCTTCAAACATAATTTCAGTCATCATTTTCGGGTTGGTATCAACACCGCGTGCGAAAAATGTTCCCTGGGCTCCAAGTACCAATTCGCCACAATTGAAAGGGTGTTCAATCGTTCCCTGTGGAGATGTTTTGGTAATCTGCCCCATGTTTGTAGTCGGGGAATATTGTCCTTTTGTCAAACCATAAATTTGGTTGTTAAAAAGAATAATATTTATATCCATATTTCGTCTGATGATATGAATAAAATGGTTTCCGCCGATAGCCATGGAGTCGCCGTCCCCGGTTGCCATCCACACACTGAGGTGGGGATTGGTAATTTTAATACCTGTTGAAATAGCTGCGGCGCGACCGTGAATTCCATGAAATCCGTATGTGTTCAAATAATATGGAATACGGGATGAACATCCAATTCCGGAAACAAACATGAAATTTTCTTTTTTGTAGCCTATTTTAGGAAAGACATTTGAAACGGCTGATAAAATAGCATGATCTCCGCATCCGGGACACCATTTTACCATCTGGTCGCTTACAAAATCTTGTTTTGTTAAAGGTATTCGTGACCTTTCTACTGTAGTATTATTGTATTCTATCATGGCTTATTTCTCCTTTAAAATTTTAGTAAATGTTGGCAATAAATCTGATACAAAGAAAGGCAATCCCTGTACTTTGTTACACTGAAGCATTGGATATCGCGGGAATTTCATTCTGAGATAATTCACAAATTGACCTGAATTTAATTCAGCAACAACAATTTTTTTGTATTTTTTCAGAATTGCTTCTGTATTTTTTGGAAGAGGCATAATATATCTGAAATGCGTATGAGCAACTTTGTTTCCTTGTTTTTGTAGTTCTTGAACAGCAGTTCTCACTGCTCCAAGCGTGCCACCCCAACTGATAACCAATAAATCGGCATCTTCGTCTCCGAAAACAGTTTGTTCGGGAATAAAATCTGCAATTTTTTCAACTTTTGCAGCTCTTAAATCAACCATTTTCTGATGGTTTTGCGGATCCATGGAAACATTTCCGATGCCATCTTCTTTTTCAAGACCGCCTACTCTGTGGCGCAAGCCTTCGGTTCCAGGAATAGCCCATTTGCGAACCAGCGTTTTCGGATCGCGGTTGAATGGCTTATAATCTGGATCATTTGCTTCAGCAATCGGAGGTTTTATCGGAGCTAATTTTTTCACATCCGGAAGTTTGAATAATTGCGAACCCTGACCAATGTTTCCATCAGTTAAAAGAATAGCAGGAGTCATGTGTTCCATAGAAAGTTTTGCAATTTCATAAGAAGCATAAAAACAGTCTGTACATGAAGTGGCAGCCATAACAATTAACGGAGCTTCGCCGTTTCTTCCGAAAAGCGCCTGATATAAATCGCTTTGTTCTGATTTTGTTGGCAAACCTGTTGATGGACCTCCTCTCATAACATTTACAATAATCAAAGGAAGTTCAGTAATAACAGCAAGACCGATGGCTTCAGATTTTAATGATAAACCCGGTCCGGAAGTAGTAGTACAAGCCATTGCACCCGCATAACTTGCACCAATTGCAGAACAAATTCCGGCAATTTCATCTTCTGCCTGAAAAACTTTTGCCCCTAAAGATTTATGTCTTGCAAGCTCCATTAAAATCTCCGTAGCAGGAGTAATAGGATAAGAACCCAAAAAGAAGGGTCTTCCAGATCTTTCTGAAGCAGCAAGCAAACCCCATGCTGTAGCTATATTCCCGGTAACAGTCGTGTATTTGCCTTTTTCAAGAGACGCAGGCTTTACAGTGATTGTTTTATCAATACTTTCATGAGAAGATGCATAATCAAAACCAGCTTTAATAACCATTTTATTGGCTTCAATCATCTGGGGTTTTTTAGCAAATTTTTTATCCAAATAATCAAATGTTGTATTAAAAGTACGGTTAAATATATACAAGACCATGCCTAAAGTAAACATGTTTCTGGTTCGCTCCATCGTTTTAATATCAAGACCAAGAGGAGCAAGAATTTCTTTTACCTTCGTAGTGATAGGTGCTTTAACAATAATATAATCCTTTAAACTCCCATCTTCAAGAGGGTTTGCTGTACAGCCTGCGCGCTCAAAAGCCTTTTGGTCAAAGGTGTCGCTGTCAATAATAAGAATTGTCCCTTTTTTCGCCCATTTTTTATTAGCTTTCAGGGATGCAGGGTTCATCGCAACAATAACATCGCAAAGGTCACCAAAATTATTGATTTCCTTACTGCCAAAGTGTACCTGAAAACCAGAAACACCGGCAACCGTGTTGTGTGGTGCTCTGATTTCTGCCGGGTAGTCCGGGAAATTGGCTAGGTCATTACCGTCAATGCCAACAGTTTCGGAAAACAATGTACCGACAAGTTGCATCCCGTCTCCGGAATCACCTACAAACTTAACGACCACATCTTCCATTTCAATTGCATTATTTTTTTTGCTCATTTTAAAAGTATTTTGTTTCGTTTGTGTTAAAAAAAAATATATAGGGCAAAATTATATACTTTATTATTACATTATACATGACATTAAACATAATTTTAAAAATAAATAATTTAGGGAAAGTACTTTAAATAAGGCTTTTATATTAAACACATATAATTTTTTAATAATTTTATTATTGAAAAAATCAAAAAGGATTAAGAAATTTGAAGAAAAAATATATTTTTATAAAAAAATATTTTATGATAGTAGTTTCAGAAAAAAGTATAGACAAAGCATTTGACATTATTAATGATCTGAATGATGATGAAGTGCAGAATTACATTGATAATTCAGCCAAAGAACAACCCAATATTATTGGTTTTGCAATGGCTTCAGGGCAAGATTTGTCTCCCGATTTATCAGAAGATTTACTTTATTATACATTAATAATTTGGGAAGCCTTTAAGGCAGAAGCAGGTAAAATACCTCAAATATCGGAAGACCTGCTGGAAGAAAAAATTGAAGCATATTATTCAAAGCTTGAAGAAATTGAAGCTTCGCAAGATATGGAAGCAGCAGCTCTTGAAGAAATTAATTCAAACAATCAGCCTGCGCTCATGTCTTTTATTGTTACACAGATTATGGATGAAAGAGATGAAGAAGAAGAAAAAAACCTTTCAGAAGCAGCTATTTCAGAAGAAGGTTCTTTTTTCGCGGCTTTACAAATAATTGCTGATACATTCGATGCAGCCCTTAATCCGGAATCTAAATTGAGAATTGTATAAATAATCGGTTGCTGAGCGGAGTCGAAGCCACCGATTAACATTACGTAAGCTTATTTCTAAGTCCCAGCATTTTTATTGCAGTTACGGCAGCTTCTATACCTTTATTTCCATGTTTGCCCCCTGACCTGTCTTTCGCCTGTTGCAAATTGTTGGTTGTTAGCACACCAAAAATAAAGGGTTTCCCGTATTGAATGGAAAGTTCGGTTATTCCATAAGCTACACCCTGACAGATAAAATCAAAATGTTTTGTTTCACCCTGAATAACACAGCCAATACAAATTATTGCATCCGCTTTTGTATATTCGGCAAGATATTTTGCGCCAAGCGTTAATTCAAAACTTCCGGGAACATAATGAATAAAAATATTTTTTTTACTTGCTCCGAATTCTAGCAATGTTTTTTCAGCAGCATCTGCCATAGCATTTGTTATCTCACTGTTCCATTCAGACACTACAATTCCAAACCGCATATTCTTTGCAGAAGGAATTTCTTTGCTATTATGTTTCGATAGATTTTTTAATTTTGTAGCCATTGTTGAATAATTGAATATTGTTAAAATAGGTTGCAGGTTGCAGGTTGCAGGTTGCAACAAAATTAAACTAACGCACAAAGATAATTGGAAAGAATTAAATATTGGGTGTTTAATGTTATTTTTATATTCGATTCTTTAAATTAGATTTGCTGCATTATATATAACGCAATGAGACTTTTCACACATAAAATATTACTGCTGTTACACGATTTGATTGTAGTAATTCTATCATTGCTTGCAACTCATTTATACACGTATATAACATGTGATTATTGTCGTTTTGATCAATTGCTAATATGTGAAATTGGTGCTGCAGTTTCAATGATTGCCGTTCTTATTTTTAATGATAATTTTTACAAATACCAGTTTGTTTTAAACAGAGCAAAACATACGATCGGACTTATAAAAATTATTCTTATAAGTTTGTTTCTCTTAATTATTGTTTCATTTTTTCTGAAAGCTCATGATATAACATCAAACAGGGTTTATATCGGTACAATTTACTTTTTCATTATCCTGTTTTTTTTTATGAGCAGGGTTATGCTCATCCCCGAAATTTATTACTGGCTGGTAAAAAAGAAAATCGTTACCCGAAATATGATTATTTTAGGAACAGGTCCGTTAAGCAGAGAAAAAATAAAATATTTGAATGAAAGCCAAAAAAGTTATTATCATATTATCGGATTTGTAGACAATAATGCCATTACAGGGACTGCTATTGAGGGATACCCGGTACTTGGAAAAATGAAAGATTTAAAACGAATAATTAAGGAATATAAAATTAAAGATGTTTTAATATCTCTTGAGGGGTACAGTAATTACAAATTACAGTGTGTCATAGATTTTTGCAAACGATCAGGGAGAACCATTCACGTTGTTTCGGAATTGTATGATATTATCACAGAAAAAATGGAAATTGATGAAATCGGCGGTATTTCTTCTTTTCGTTTAAAAAGGAATAATTTCAGTGTGTATGAGCCTGCAAAACGCGCAATTGACATTGTGTTATCATTAATTGTAATCGTGGGACTTTTTCCGTTCTGGATTATTTTAACGCTTTTAATTATTATTACATCACGAGGTCCGGTTTTTTATAAGGCAACGGTTGTTGGAACTCATGAAAAACAGTTTATCATGTACAAGTTCCGTTCAATGTTTTATAGAAGCAGTACGTCTACACATGAAGAACTCGTATCTGAAATGATAAAAAACAACAAGCCTACAGAAAAACTTAAAAACGATCCACGTATTACTCCTATCGGCAAACTATTACGAAAAACCTCCATTGATGAGTTTCCACAATTTATTAATGTTTTAATTGGTAATATGAGTATTGTGGGACCACGCCCCTGCCTACCCTACGAATACAAACTTATGGATCGCTGGCATCGAAAAAGATTTCTTGTTAAACCGGGGATAACAGGTCTGTGGCAAATAAAAGGGAGAAACAATGTACGTTTTAATGATCAGATCGCTCTTGATTTATATTATATTGAGAATCGTTCTTTCAGACTCGATTTTGAAATTATTGTAAAAACCATTCCTGTTATTTTGTTTGGGAAAGGTGGAGCGTGAGGAAATTATTTATTCTAAATTAATTCAAATACCATGAACAAATTAATGAAAGTTCCACTGTGGCTTCCTTATTCAGGGATGATAATCGGCTTTGTGTTTTTAATTATTGTTGCAAGCATGCCCAATACAGCATTGCTCATAGCAGGACTGATTCTTTTGCATGTTTCTGCATGGATTGTCGGTGCAAAATTTATTCTTTGCGGCTTTGGCTTTTTCAGCTCGGTGCTGAGTTCGAAATAATATATTTTTCAAAACAAACTAGCCTGACCGCCACTCAAATGTATTCGGTTCAAATGCCTGTAAGCTATCTCTGTTGCTTCTCTTCCGCGAGGTGTTCTTTTTATAAATCCTTCTTTAATTAAAAAGGGTTCATAAACTTCTTCAATAGTTCCCTCGTCTTCTCCAACTGCTGTAGCAATGGTCGTAATTCCCACGGGACCTCCTTTGAATTTATCAATTATTGCAATCAGTATTTTATTATCCATTTCATCCAGCCCGAATTTATCAATATTCAAAGCTTCCAGAGCGTATTCAGTAATGGCAAAGTCAATTTTTCCGGAACCTTTTACTTGCGCAAAATCTCTGACACGGCGCAATAATGCATTGGCAATTCTCGGTGTTCCTCTGCTGCGACCTGCTATTTCTACTGCGGCCTTTTTTTCTATTTCTACATTTAAAATACTTGAAGACCTTTCAACGATATGTGTTAAAATAGTTGAATCGTAATATTCAAGATGGCAACTAATGCCAAAACGTGCGCGCAGCGGGCTTGTGAGTAAACCCGAACGTGTTGTTGCGCCAATAAGGGTAAAAGGATTCAGCGTTAATTGTATGGAGCGGGCTCCGGGGCCTTTATCAATCATGATGTCAATCCGGTAATCTTCCATAGCGGAATATAGATATTCTTCAACAACAGGACTGAGGCGATGAATCTCATCTATAAAAAGCACATCGTTTTTTTCAAGATTGGTTAGCAAACCGGCAAGGTCGCCGGGCTTGTCAAGTACCGGGCCCGATGAAACGGTAAGTCCTACGCCCAGTTCGTTTGAAATGATGTTGGCAAGTGTCGTTTTTCCTAATCCGGGAGGTCCATGCAATAAAACATGGTCAAGGGATTCATTACGCATTTTAGCGGCAGAGATAAAAACCCTGAGATTATCCACAATCTGCTTTTGCCCCATAAAGTCGCTAATAACAGAAGGTCTGAGAATGCGCTCAAATTCTTTTTCCTGTGGAGAAAGATTTTCTGAATCCGATATTAAATTATCATTCATGTTTTTTATTTGCACTGCAAAACTAATAGAAATTTAGCAGATTCGCAAAAGACAGGAATTGTATGGGAAAACACATTCTTTTTTATTATGCGGCATTATAAGTGAATTTTTGTTTTCTAACATGAGCTCATTCAGAAACGTGCAAATTTGTTGGCGAATTGCTCCGTTGGAGCATACTGTTTATGGAAAATTATCACATGAAATCTTTTGACGCTCCGGTGCGCTCTATTAATTGTGGCAGGTCGAATGCTTGTTGATAAATTTTTCTTCGGTAAACAGGGTGCTCCTACGGAGCTTATTAACATCAACGCAAATAAATTTGCTATACACAGGACGCTCCTACGGAGCTAAACGCATCAAAACAATTTTTTTGTTATTTTAACAATCCCCTTGCTGAAAGATTGTTCATAAAAGCATTAAAAATCATTTTTTTTATTTCTTATGCAGCGTACTTTTACAAACAAAAAAAATCAATTATGTCTGAAATCCGAAAAATTAAATCAGCCCTGATATCTGTTTATCATAAAGAAAATTTAGATCAGATTGTTAAAAAGCTTGCAAGGTTAAATGTTAAAATTTTTTCAACTGGCGGAACAAAAGATTTTGTAGAGTCGCTTGGTGTTCCTGTTACTGCTGTTGAAAATATTACCACCTATCCATCCATTTTAGGAGGTCGTGTAAAGACGCTTCATCCGAAAGTTTTTGGTGGTATTCTTGCCAGAAGAGAAAATCAGAGCGATAAAGAACAATTGCAGCAATATGAAATCCCGGAAATTGACCTTGTGATTGTAGATTTATATCCCTTTGAGCAAACAGTAGCATCCGGAGCAGGAGAACAGGAGATAATCGAAAAAATTGATATTGGTGGCATATCCCTGATTCGCGCTGCTGCAAAGAATTTTAAAGATGTTTTGATAGTGCCCTCACAGGAAATGTATCAGGAGCTTAACACGCTGCTTGATGAAAAAAATGGAGAAACAACGATTGACGACCGGAAAAAATTTGCATGCGCTGCTTTTAATGTTTCCTCGCATTACGACACTGCCATTTTCAATTATTTTAACAATGGAAATAGAGATGTTTTCAAACAAAGCATTTTGAAATCTCAAACACTGCGATACGGCGAAAATCCGCACCAGAAGGGAGTTTTCTATGGCGATCTGGATGCGCTTTTTGATAAATTACAAGGTAAAGAAATTTCATATAACAACTTGCTTGATATAGATGCTGCTGTTGCGCTGATATCGGATTTTCAAGAAACAACTTTTGCAATTTTAAAACACAACAATGCCTGTGGAATTGCCAGCAAACCCGTCCTTCTTGATGTATGGAATGCAGCGCTGGCTGCTGATCCTGTTTCTGCTTTTGGCGGTATTCTTATAACGAATGTTAAAGTTGATAAAATAACTTCCGAAGAAATAAACAAACTGTTTTTTGAAGTAATAATTGCTCCAGAATATGATATTGAAGCATTGGAAATTTTAAAACAGAAAAAAAACAGAATTATTTTGGTGCAAAAACAGGCAGCATTGCCGGAGTTTCAATTCCGTACATTATTGAATGGGGTTATCGGTCAGGAAAAAGATTTAAAAACAGAAAGCCGGACAGACATGAAAATTGTTACATCTATTGCGCCCACTGAAAAAGAATATAGCGACCTCGAATTTGCAAATAAAGTTGTGAAACATACAAAATCCAATACCATTGTTCTTGCAAAAAACAAACAGCTTTTAGCAAGTGGTGTTGGACAAACATCGAGAGTTGATGCGCTTAGACAGGCAATAGAAAAAGCAAAAAATTTCGGATTTAATTTAGATGGCGCAGTAATGGCTTCCGATGCTTTTTTCCCTTTTCCCGACTGTGTGGAAATTGCTAACAATGCAGGAATTAAAGCTGTTATTCAACCCGGTGGTTCTATCAAAGATAAAGATTCGATAGACTATTGCAATGCAAACAGAATGGCAATGGCGTTTACCGGAAACAGGCATTTTAAACATTGATGGGGCTAGTGGGAACGTACCTTATTAATGGATTAAGGACCTGCCTGCTTGACGCAGCTTGCCTGATGCAAGCAGGTCTGGCAGGTTAAGAAGTAGGAGTTAGCAACCCTGTGAGGTATTGCGCACATGCTTGTGCGTTGCAATCCTCACAGGTTTGCATGGAAAAAAAATAAAAAAAATAAAAAAAATAAAAATGAACATTATTGGAATAATCCCTGCGCGCTTTGCGTCTACAAGGTTTCCCGGAAAACCTCTTGCAGATATTTTTGGAAAACCTATGATTCAGCATGTCTTTGAGCAAGCGTCAAAAGCCTTTGATACTGTTTATGTTGCAACAGATGACATAAATATTTTTTCAGCAGTGGAAAATTTTGGAGGAAAAGCTGTAATGACAGCCGATACGCACAACAGTGGCACAGACCGTATTGCTGAAGCTATTGAAAAAATTATAATATCCGAAAACAGTTCTTTTGATGTGATAATAAACATTCAGGGGGATGAGCCTTTTATTCAGCCGGAACAATTATTATTGCTTCAGAAAAGTTTTGAATTAAATACAGGAACACAAATTGCAACCTTAGTTAAACCCATTTCAAATTTAGAAGATTTATTCAATACAAATATTCCAAAAGTTACACTTGCAAAAAATAAAACAGCTTTGTATTTTAGTCGCTCACCCATACCTTTTATCAGGGGAAAAGAAAACGACAAATGGCATACCGCACATACATTTTATAAGCATATCGGCATTTATGGATACACCTATGACGCATTAAAAAAAATAACACAACTTCCGCAATCTTCACTCGAAAAAGCAGAAAGCCTTGAACAATTGCGCTGGCTCGAAAATGGCATCCCTATTCATGTTGAAGTAACTGATATGGAGACTTTGGCAGTTGACACTCCTGAGGATTTGGAGAAAATTATCAGAAATTATTCACGGCAAAAGAAATAAGCTATTTATTCTCAATTCCCTCTATAATTTCTTCAAGCTTCTTCAACGTTTCGTTATTTCCATCTTGTGAATATTTGTTTATGTTTTCTCTGTAGAAATCCAAATCATAAAGGAAAGCTTTTATACCCTCTGAAGAGAATACATTCAGGTGTTTTCCGTATTTTAGAAAGTCAATATACGCGGCATTTACAAACTGTTCAAACTGCTTGCTTATGGGGTATGAACAAACAGGTTTTTTCATATAAACTGCTTCGCTTATCAAAGAAAAACCTCCATTTGAAATGACAGCTTTGGCTGATGCAAGATCATTAATAAATGCATCTTCACTAAATGGTTTCAGTTCCACGTTGCCATGCTTTTCTTCTTTATTAAAGCCATACACATGAAATTTTTCTTTTGGAATTTCCTGCAGCATTTTAATAAGATTTCCCTGACTGGTCGAGGTCTGATATACTAAAATATGATCGCTATAACTTGTTTGGGTTTGAATAATTTCATCCCGCAAAATAGGTGGAATAAAACCTGTGTTTTCTTTAATTATCGGTGGATGAAAAAAGGAGGTGATCAGGTAATTCCTGCAATCAGGCACTTTAAGTTTGATAATATTTTTGGCAACATTGTAATTCATTTTTTCCTCAGAAGGAATTTTTATTTCAAGCTTGCAACGGTCTATTACCTGCATGTTGTCAATACTGATAATAGGAATCTTGTTATATTTTCCAAAATAATAAGAGAATGATTCAAAGTCAGAAATAATAAGATCAGGCATGAATTCATTGACAATTTCAAAATATTTTGAGAAGTTTTCCATAAGGCTTTTCGGTCCATTTTTCAGGGTTTCATTCAGGGTTTTCAAAAAAGAAACGCCACCATTTTCATAAGCTATATGAAAACCTTCAATTTTATATGCCCTCTCCGGAAAATTTTTGTTTAAAAAATCAAATGCCCTACGGCTGGATACAATTTTCACATCATGTTTTTTCAGCAAATGCGATATGATAACCTTGCTTCGTGTTGCATGTCCCATGCCCTCTCCGGGTACGCCATAAAGTATTTTCATGATTTTAATTTAAATTTAAATTTGTATGAAAAATATAAACTTTTACACTCTCACACCCATAACAAGAATATCATCCACCTGCGGATACTCGCCCTTCCATTCTGTAAGGGTTTTCAGCAATTCTTCCTTCTGTGCTTCCATGGGTAAATGATGTATTGAACTTATTTTAGCTTTTAAATTTTTATTAAGAAATTTTTTCCCTTTAGTACCGCCGAATTGATCAGGAAAACCGTCCGAGAAAAGATATAATGCATCTCCCGCGAATAATGGCGCTTCGTGGTTTTTGAATTCAAAAGAAAGGGGCGTAATTCCTGCTATAGATGTGCGATCCCCGTCGAAAATAGAAAGCTCTCCGTTTCGCATCAGATACAAATTTCTGTTAGCTCCAGAAAAACTTAATATGTTTTTTCTTTTATCTATCGCGCAAAAAGCAATGTCCATCCCATCGAGGTTTTCCATCTGCCCGTCTTCCTGTCGCAAAGAAATTTTCACAAATTTATTCAAGCGCTTTAAAATGTCGGAGGGCTTTGTAAGTCGTATCTGGTTGAAAATTTCATTTAGTAAAATATTTCCAATCATACTCATGAAAGCGCCGGGCACACCATGTCCTGTACAATCAACCGCGGCAATATATAAAATACCTTCTCTCTCGTCTACCCAGTAAAAATCGCCGCTCACGATATCTTTCGGCTTATAAATTATAAAATATTCATTTAATAATTTTTGTGTTAATTCTTGCGAAGGCAGCACGGCAGACTGTATTCTTTTCGCATATTCAATGCTTGAAGTAATTTCTATTTTCTGCTCTTCTATTAAATCGCGGTGCAGCTCTACTTTTTTCTTCTGCGCTTCAATTTCTGCATTGTATACCTGTAATTTTTTATTCACTTTTTTCTTTTGTCGTATCTGAATAAACAGGTTTATAAGAAACACAATCAAAAGAAATATTCCTATGGAAGCAAGCGTAATAATGAGCTTTTGTCTTTTCACTTCGGAAGCATAAAATTCTATTTCCTGTTCTTTTTTTTCAACCTGATATTTTGTTTCCAGCTCCATAATTTGCTTATGCTTTTCTTCGTTCATTATTTCCTGCTTGCGACTTGTATATTGCTTGTAATAGTCGAAAGCCTGCTCAAATTGCTTCATGGAATAATACAATTCGCTTAATGCTACAAAACTGTTTGCCTGCGCGGGAAGCAGCTCAAGACTATCTGCCAGAGATAGACTTTTATTGAAAAATTCTTTTGCCTTGTCGTATTTTTCTGATTTAAAATACGTGTAACCAATATATAAATACGTGTTGGCAAGCCCTTCTTTAAATTTATTGCTTTCTTCTATTTCGCGGCACATATTATAAAACTCCAGCGCGTTTGTGTAATTTTCATTTTCAAAATATATACATGCAATGTTGAAAAAAGAATTTGCCTGTCCCTTGGTGTCGCTTGTGATTATTTTTAATTCTATGGATTTCTGAAAATACTCAATCGCCTTATCATATTCTTTGGTGTAAGAATAACAATTTCCAAGATTATTATAAGAAGCGGCTATTCCCTTGTTGTCTTTTAAAATTTTATTTATATCGAGTGCTTTGTTGTAATATTCCATTGCCTTATCGTATTCTTGTAGCTCGTCATATACCACCCCTATATTATTAAGGGCTTTTACAGAAATTTCTTTAAGGTTTTTCTTTTCACTTATTTTAAGCGATTGCCTGTAAGATTCAAGCGCCTGATCGTAAACTCCGGTATGGTATTGCAATATTCCAATCATGTTATACATGTTTGCCTGGCCTTCAAAATTCTCGCAATTCTGATATGCTTCGTTGGCAATAATGTAAGAATTTATTGCTTTGTCGTATTTTCCCTGTGCCTGATAAAATTTTCCTAAAAGTGCTATAGATTCTGCGCCAAGAATTTTCTCGTCAAGATCTTTGGCTGTTTGTATCGCATCTTTAATAAATTCAAGACTTTTTTCAGGATTTTTATTTAAATACTTATCTGCAATACGATTTAAAAGAATTATTTTTTCTTTTCCTGAAGCATTGTCCAATAAAACAAGAATACTATCAGGAATAGCTATATTAGCGGCTTTAACACCCATGCCAAGTAAAAGAAAAAATGAAAAAATTAAAAATATTTTCAGCAAACAGGGTTTAATCATTTAAGTTAATTTTTTTCAGGAAAAAGTTTCTGTTAAATGTAATATGAATTCCATAAGAGTAATCAAAATTTTTATCATACAATTCATAATAGCCTTCAAAACGCACTTCAATAGTAATGTCTTTATGAACCTTCTTTTTTAATCCGATTTTGCCGGTCAGCAATTGATTGTGCGGAACAAATATTCCCTTGTCTTTAACAGAAACTGATGAGTACAAAGGTTCTCCTCTCGGTGCGATAAAATAATTTCCATCCCAGTATGCTGCAAAAAGATTAACATATTTTGTATTTATCCATGCTTCTGAAAAGATGCCGTATCCGCTGATATAGGGCTGAAGCTTCGTGTGGGAAATATCATTGGATGCAACATACATGCCGTTAACGCCCCATGAATTAATAAAGTCTGATTTGATTTTATGCAGAAAAGAAATACCTCCGGCAAGATTTGTGAGCGATTCTAAAGGTTCGTCTTTTGCAGCATCAATCTGCCCGCCTTTGTGCGTAACAATTCCCTGTACAGGAATGGAAAAAACAAAATCAGAGGCCGTATCATTCAGAAAAATTTGCGTGTTTGTTCCTACGGTAAACTCTTCTTTAAAAGGGTCGCCGGGAAGAATAAATTTTTCCCAGTTCAGCCATATATCTGATTTAATTCTGGCGTAACGTGTTAATATCTGAACACCGTTTTCCCAATTGTTTTCAAAGTGCCGCTCCGGTTTGTAGAGTGGCTCTATGAGTCCGTGATTATATCCGCTATACAGAGAACCGAGCAAAACATCCAGTCCCTTGACTACATTTACCTGAAATGAAAAAACAGGATATACTTGCGATATTTTTTCTGTACCAAAATATTTCAGCAAATGCACACCTGCCTGTAGTTTTGATTTTGATGAAGGATAATAGACAAAGCTTGGTTTTAAAAGAGAGCCAAGCGTAGTGTATCCATCTTCCAGCACGCCGAAATATTCATTGTTCTTGAAAAAATTTGCATTTTCAATGCGAAAAAAAACTTTATTGCTATCCTCCGCTTGAATTTCAGAGCTTGTGCGAAACATCTCGTTAAAGTCCTGCGCTAACAGAAATAAGGGTGAAAATGCAAACAAAATTGCTGAAATAAATTTCATGAGTATAATATATATTTCATGCAAAGTTAAGTTTTTCATTTTGAAATGGAAATTTGTTGCTATTTTTACAATTCTAAAAAATAAAAATATGGCAGACGATAAAAAAATAATTTTCTCAATGGTTGGGGTAAACAAAATTTTTCCGCCCCACAAACAGGTGCTAAAAGACATTTACCTTTCTTTTTACTATGGTGCTAAAATCGGAATTATTGGTTTAAATGGTTCCGGAAAATCTACTTTGCTGAAAATTATTGCCGGCGTAGAAAAATCATTTCAGGGCGAAGTCGTTTCAGATAAAGAATATTCGGTGGGCATGCTCGAACAGGAGCCGATTCTCGATGGCTCTAAAACGGTTAAGGAAATTGTCGAAGAAGGCGTGCAGGATATCGTAAATCTGATGAAAGAATACGAAGAAATCAATCTGAAATTTTCAGAGCCCATGAGCGATGAAGCGATGAATAAACTCATTGAACGGCAGGGTGTGGTAACTGAAAAAATTGATCATGTAGGTGGCTGGGAGCTCGATCATAAGCTGGAAAGAGCTATGGATGCATTGCGTTGTCCTGATAGCGATCGTATTATCGAAACGCTCTCCGGTGGCGAGAAACGCCGTGTTGCTTTGTGTCGTCTGTTATTAAAGGAACCCGATGTGTTGCTTCTTGATGAACCTACCAATCATCTGGATGCTGAATCAATACAGTGGCTCGAAATGCACTTGCAGCAATACAAAGGAACGGTTATTGCCATTACGCACGATCGTTATTTTCTTGATAATGTTGCAGGATGGATTCTTGAACTCGACCGTGGGGAAGGCATTCCGTGGAAAGGAAATTATACTTCATGGCTTGAACAGAAATCGAAACGATTAGAGCAGGAACAAAAACAGGCGAGCAAACGGCAGAAATCTTTGGAACGAGAGCTGGAATGGGTACGAATGTCGCCAAAAGCAAGGCAGGCAAAAGGAAAAGCCCGTCTCTCTGCGTATGAAAAAATGATGAATGAAGACGTAAAAGAAAAAGAAGAACGCCTCGAAATTTTTATTCCCAATGGACCCAGACTTGGTCAAATGGTAATAGAATCCAAGGGTATTTCAAAAGCTTTTGATGATAAATTACTTTTCGAAAATCTGAATTTTTCTTTGCCTCCCGCAGGTATCGTTGGGATTATTGGTCCGAACGGTGCTGGTAAAACCACACTTTTCCGTCTTATTATGGGACATGAAAAAGTAGATAAAGGAATATTTGATATTGGAGACACTGTTAAAATAGGGTATGTTGATCAGACACATGCAGCCATTGATCCGGAAAAATCTGTTTTTGAAGTAATTTCTGGTGGGCTCGAACATCTGAAAGTTGGCGACCGTACAATGAATGCCCGCGCTTACGTTGCCCGGTTTAATTTCAGCGGCGCAGATCAGGAAAAGAAATGCGGCATTCTTTCCGGAGGAGAAAAAAATCGTCTGCACCTTGCCCTAACACTGAAAGAAGAAGCAAATGTTCTCCTCCTCGATGAGCCAACGAACGATATTGATATCAACACCCTGCGCGCACTTGAAGAAGGTCTTGAAGGTTTTGCGGGTTGCGCTGTAATTATTTCGCACGACCGCTGGTTTCTCGATCGTGTTGCAACACATATCCTCGCTTTTGAAGGCGACTCGCAGGTCGTGTATTTTGAAGGAACCTATTCTGAATACGAAGAAAACCGGAAAAAACGAATGGGAGATGAAGAACCGAAGCGCATCCGTTACAGAAAACTTATGGTAGATTGATAATGTACGGACGATGCGTGCATCGTCCATACGTTACCGGAAGTTTTTTCTACTCTTTTATAAACTTTCTCAAATAGCTTTTTTCATTAGAAATAATCTTTATTAAATAAACTGCGCCGGGCAAAGCAGATATATCTACTGTGGCTTTTTTATTAAATTCTGAGCACAAAATTTTCTGACCGAAAATATTTGTTATTTCAAATTTAGAAACATGCTGCAAATCGCTTTCAATAATCAGCTCGTTTTTAGCAGGGTTGGGATATACTGTAAATTCAACATCTGTAGCTTTTAGCAGTTGTGAAGAAACCGGATCAATAATGCCGTTATCCTCAATATTTGAAAGGGATTGACTGAAAGGTCCACCCATTTCTTTATTGCCTGTCGGATTACATACATAAGGAGAATTTACCGTTATCATATAATTCAATTGTCCCTGATTCGGAGGCAAATCTGTATAGGAATTATATCCTGTAGCAATGCTATCAATCAACTGCCAGCCTGTAGAGCTCATGTAGCGATAAATATAATATCCAGGGAAATTAAAGCCTTCGTATTCTGTCCATATTAAATTCCATGAACTACCAATACCATCATTGATGGCAAGATGAAGTGTTTTGTGAGGAGTGCTTGCCTCGCTTTCATTTCCGCAATGGTCAACAGCCGTTATTTTATATCTGTAAGCGCGCATAGCCGGATTAGAATTCATATCTACAAACTGACTCACCTCGCTGTATAATTTTGTCCCTGCAAGCGCGTAATAGCCAGCCCAGCTTCCCTCACGATAAATGTTGTAGTGGTCAATGTCGCTTGTAATTTCTTTTTCCCAGACAATCAAATTTTTTCCTTCGGAACTGTCAACTGTAACAATGCAAATTTGCGGCGTATTAATTTCCATATATTCAATTGTTGCATTAAACGCACCTATACAACCTGAAGCATCGGTAACGGTTAACTGATAATTTCCGGTGCTTAAACCTGTAATATCTTCGCTTGTTTCATTATTCGACCAATTGTACATATAGGGTTGTGTACCGCCTGAAACGCTTACATACACAGCGCCATCATTGCCCGCGCAGCCGGTTTGTAAAACACTGTCGGATGTAATTACAGGGCCTCCGGTAGAATTAATAGAAACCATTACAGGAGAAGAGGAACATGCGTTCGCATCTGTAACAGTAATCATATATACTCCGGCAGATAATGTGTCAACAAAATTTGTCTGCAAGCCATTGCTCCAGTTATAAGCGTAGGGAGGAGTTCCACCATTAGCAGTAATTGTTGCGCTACCATTGGCTGTTCCGCAGGTTGCAGAAGTACTGTTTGCTGTTGCGTTAAATGCCGGGGCTTGCGATACAAAATAACTCGCTGTTGCCATACAACCTGCATCGTCGGAAACCTCCACTTCATAGGCGCCTGCTGTAAGTCCGCTTATGTTCTGGGTTGTGGCACCGTTGCTCCAAAGATAAGTTGTTTGCAAACTTGCGCCACTTACTGTAATTTGTATAGCACCTGTTGCTGCTCCGTAACAATTTACATTTGTGATACTGTGCCCTGTAATTTCGGGTCCTCCTGTATTGCTGATACTTGCCATACCCGTAATTACACAAGCATTCGCATCACTCACGGTAAGTAAATAAATACCTGCGCTCAGGCTGTCTGCAAACGCAGTTGTATGCCCGCTTGTCCAAGTGTAAGCATAGGGCGTTGCTCCACCGCTTACTACTGCTGTTGCGCTCCCGTTTTCTTGTCCGCAGGTAGCCGCTTGTATGTTAATATTCAGCGTTAAATTTGTTACGGTAAGGTTGGTGGTGATAATGCTATCGCAGCCAAATACATTCACATAATTATCGTAATAAGTTCCCGTTGTTGTTTGATATGCGCCCCCTGCAAAATAAGATTGTCCGTTGCAAATAACAGGGTTGTTTGTGGCTGAATAAACAGGGTTGAAATCAATAGCGACAGTATCTGTAGAACTACACGCATTGTAATACATATTTCGTTCTCTCCATATAAAATAATAAGTACCATACGAACTAATCTGAACCGATGTAGAAGGATTTGTCATATCAGAAAAAACAGGATTTGAAGAAGGGCCTGAGAACAACGACCATTGCCCCGCAAAAGCAGTAAGGCTGGGTTGTGCGTTCATATCGGTACTTAAACCACAGGTATTCTGATCTGTTCCTGCATTTGCTATCGGTCTTTGATAGAATGTAACATTTACTATATCTGAAGCAGTGCAGCCACTACCGTTTGAAACTGTAAACAACATGGCGGTCGTGTATTTTGATGAATCGCCAAAATCAGTAAGCGCCGGATTGAGACTTATCATTGGGTCTTCTGAAAGTGGATCACTGATACTAATATTAGAAGAAGATGTTGTCCATGTTGTAGTAGTACCTGCAATATAATTTGTACCATTTAATATTGCTACTGTATCGCATAATTCTAAATCAAAACCTGCAACAACCTGTCCCGGACCTGCAAAAGGCTGAAACGAAATTACTACTTCATCAGAATCATGGCAAACACCTTCGTACTGATGCCACCAGAAACTGACATCTATCTGTGTTGTAACGGGAAGAATAATAGCTGTAACAACATTAGAAGTATCATTTGGTTGATAAAGCGTTCCATTAGGACCAATCCAATGTCCGTTAAATACACTGCCATTGGGCGTTCCTGTAAGATTAACCGTATTACCGCAAACTGTCTGATTAGTACCGGCGTTTGGAACAGGCACGTTTATAAAGTGGACTTGTACGGTATCTGCTTCGGAGCAAGTGCCATTGCTTACCGTCCAGACAAAAGAATACACGCCGGCAGAAGAAACAGTAACAGATGATGAATTTGATTGTGGATTAGCAAAAATCACACCTGCATCAGCGCATGACCAATTACCGCTTGTACCTGTTCCCGGGCTGTTTGCCTGAAGTGTATAAACCAGTCCGCAGACCTGATCATCAGATCCTGCATTGGCAGAAGGTTCTGACAAAAAGCTAATATTTATTATATCACTTGAATTGCAAGTGCCTGCTACAGCCGATAACTGGAATGTATATATTCCGGGCAATGATACTGTTACCATTGTTGAGGCATTGTTTGTATTTGCAAAAATAGCAGTGCCCGGACCGGATACCATCTCCCAACTTGCTATTGCTCCTGTAACGGAACCTTGCAATAAATACGAAAAGGCGCAAACAGAAGCATCTGCTCCGGCATTTACAGGAGGCGGCTCACAACAGCTTGGACTTGCAGCCTGCACAACTTGAATTTGTTGCGTTGTTGTAGCCGTACAACCCGAAGGATTGGTTACGGTAAGGGTAATATCGTAATAGGTAGCAGAAACAACATCTGCCCAATAAACATTTGAAACATTTTGTGTGGTAAAAGTAGTTTGTGGCATCGCGTTTTGCACTGTCCACTCATAGGTAGCATTGGGCTCTGCAGTACCGTTAAAGGTAATGCTTGCATAATTTATAACACCCGGCGGAATGGATGCACAAACCGGCGGAGCTGTAAAGGTTACAATAGGTATGCTCCCTGTATTTTGTAGAATGTGAGTGGCAATAACACTATCGCAGCCCGCACTGTTTTGAAGTGTTACATAGTAAGTGCCAGCCTGCGAAACCACCGCATTATCAGGCAGTGTATAAGATTGCCCCTGACATATAGTGGCATTTACCTCAACTGTATCGGCCACACAATTGGTGATGGTAACAGTACCATTTTCAATGTTGTTAATGGTATCGGTATTGTAGAGAAAATCTGTAATAAGCAAATCGGAAACACCTGCCTGCAAGGGATTAAAGAGCAGTTTTAAAATAGCTCCTGCTCCGCTTAATGGGGTTGAGGTCATATAACTAATTTGTAGTTGCCCGGGTGTAGAATTATTTACTGTAGCTGTGCCACCACTTGCAATGGTTCCGGTTAAACTGTAGTTGCTGTATTGCAGTTTTGTGTTGTCGTAAGCGAGGTTGAATTGATAGGAAATAATGTTGTCGGAGGTGTTTAATGTGCTTGTGTTTACTGGTATTTCGAGAGTTTGTGTTATGTTTTGGATGGTGTCGGGGATTGTTATGGTGGCTTGAATACCTTGTCCTTCGAGGTAGAGAGCTTGGATTTCAGCTTCGGTTAAGGCGCGGTTGTAGATGCGGATGTCGTCGATGAGACCATTGAAATAACCTGTCTCAACTGTTCCATGATATCGACCAAATGTAATAGGAATAACTGGCGAAATATTTGTTGAATAACCACTAAACGTAAAGCAAACATTCTCTAAAAGTACACCATTTTTGTAGATTTTAGCCACGCTTGTATTATTACCAATTAGCCCATCATAAACAACTGTATAAAAATCCCATGTGTTACTATGATTTGTTGTAAATCCAATGTTATCATAATAAGTATCAAAAGCTATAGAATTTGGTCCACAATGTGCATTAATAATAATACGAAAATCATTACCACCAATACCATCGTTTCCATAACCAATAATGTGACCCGATGTTGTAGTATTTGTTTTAATCCAAAAAGTTGCAGTAACTGTTGGGTTTCCTGTTGGGCCACCATTTATACATCTAATATAATCATCCACCCCATCAAAGCTATATGCACTATTCACATTTCCAAACCTATCAGTAGTAAGCGTAGCCCCATTTACCGTTCCATTATTTCCATTTCCACTTTCATCGTTTGCATTGCCGTTGAATGGGTAGTGGGCAACGAGTCCTTGGTTTAATGAAGACCAGCCACCTTCTTGGTAAAGGGCTTCGATTTCTTGTTCGTTTAAAATGCGGTCATAAATTCTGTAATCGTCTAATTTGCCACTGAATGTTTGATTAGAACCAGACCAAGTTGAAATATCGCCAAATTTCAAACCACAATCATAAGAAATTGGCGTTAAATTGCCAACGATAGTATTTTCAATATTTCCATTAATATACGATTTATATAAATCCCCATTTTTTTGAAACGTAAAATGATACCATTGATTATTTTGAAAATTGTCAGTGATGCTGCTATCGTTAAGTACATCCCACGACCACGGGGTAGATGGATTTGAATTTACATAATAATATACTTTATTTGAACCAGTTTGGTTTAAAACTAAACTTACACCATTATGTGGTATGGTATTAAAAAATGATTGCAATGTTTTACTCAGGTTATCACTACAAAACCAACCTGAAATTGTGTAATCTTGCCAACCATTATTAAAAAATGTACTATTAATATCTATACAATTGCTAACCCCATCAAAACTATAAGCCTTCCCCACATTCCCAAACCGATCCTGTGTAAGTGTTGCACCATTCACTGTTCCATCGTTTCCATTTCCGCTTTCGTCGTTGGCATTGCCGTTAAAATAATACTTTGCAACAAGCCCACTTTCGAGGTTCACTTGTGCATAACCATTGCTCAGTCCAAACAAGACGAGCAGTCCGCATAAGGCGGAAAAAAACGTAAAAAACTTTTTCATAAATTATGTGTTAAATTTGTATTTTTGTAAAAAATAAGAATTATGGAAACAATTATACGATTAGATATTTCGGAATTAAATATGGCTTTTATACGGTGGCTTCGACTTCGCTCAGCCACCGGGGAGACCCTCAGCCACCGGACTTGCGGTGGCGGAGGCAAAGAGTTGCGTAAATCGAAATGCTATTGAAACTATCATGGTTTAATTTTATTATTTCGTGATTTTTTATTATTTTTGAATTAATTAACAATATTTTCAGGTAATATGCAAAGCCTTATAATTCCAATAGAAAGTCAAAGCGACCTCTCGTTGCTGATGGCCATACTTGAGAGAATGGGCATCAAGGCAAGCCTTGTGAGCGAAGATGACACCCGGATGCAAGCCCGTAAATCTCTGGTTTCCTATAACCGGAAAATCAAAAAGACGAATCTTTCGGAAAACGAAATTCACGAAGAAGTGAAAGATTACAGAAAAACTAAACATGTGCAAAAATAAGATTAAAGTCGTTTTTGACACTAATTAGTGTCTGTCCATACAGTCAGCCAAATTTTTTATTTGGCGTAAAAATTTTTTCTTATCAGAATTTTTTTTTGAATTTTCAAGTGCAAAATTTTCAAAAAAATAAAAATGTTGATTTCATAGCAAAA
>Ga0209417_1000253_pt1 | contig 139936 bp, 85 predicted proteins | sample RifGroF2_FD_184002 | JGI IMG/M metagenome (GOLD analysis project Ga0209417, IMG submission 184002) | Groundwater microbial communities from Rifle, Colorado, USA - Groundwater F2 (SPAdes) (version 2) | ecosystem: Environmental > Aquatic > Deep subsurface > Groundwater | place: Rifle, Colorado... | reverse complement strand
CGGCTACTTCAGCTCCTGGCGGCAAAGTTGGAACATCGACGACGACTACGGTAACCGTGCTCGGACTGACTAACGGCACAGCCTACACCTTCAAGGTAACGGCGACGAACGCGCTTGGGACAGGACCGGCATCGCTCGCTTCCAAGGCAGTAAAGCCTGGCGTAGTACCCGGCGCTCCGACTATCAAAACAGCAACTGCAGGAAATGAAAAGGCGGTTGTCGCCTTCACCGCACCTCTCTTCAACGGCGGCAGTGCGATCACATCGTATACCGTAATTTCTGTGACTCCGGACAGCAACATCACGGTCACACGTTCCGGCAGCGCGGCAACCCCGATAACTGTCACCGGGCTTACACCTGGAACTTCCTATACCTTCGTAGTAGTGGCGACGAACGCGCTTGGAACAAGTGCTGCATCCGGCGTCTGCAATGCAGTAGTCCCGACAGCGACAGTTCCCGGCGCTCCTACTGGAGTCCTGGCGATCGGGGATGATACGCAGGTATTCCTTAACTTCAATCCGCCGGTCTCGAACGGCGGCAGTGCGATTACATTGTATACGGTCTATTCCGGAGGCATAATCGTAGGAACCTCGGCTTCAAGGCCTATAACCATAACTGGTCTGACAAACGGCAAGGCCTATACCTTCACGGTAAAGGCGACGAATGCGATTGGACAGGGTCCTGCATCAGTGGCTTCCAAGGCAGTAAAGCCTACGGCGCCGCTTACGGCGATCGCAGTAATAACCGGCACGCCTGCAGCAGGCCAGATATTGACAGCCGGCGCATTGACACCGGCTGGCGCAACGGCGACATACCAGTGGATGATGTCTGCAGACGACATAACATATACGGACATTGTTGGAGCAAGGGCAAAGACATACAAACCGCTTCCAGTCCATGCAGGCAAGTACATCAAGGTGGAAGCAACAGGTACGCTCGCCTTCTCCGGCACGGTGACAAGTGCGGCTACGCTCCAGGCAACAGCCCCGATCACGGCGATGGGTGCAATAGTCGGGACGGCCAAGGTAGGCTATTTACTGACGGCAGGTGCATTGACGCCGGTGGGCGCGACAGCAACCTATCAGTGGAAGAGTGCTGCCACAGTAGGTGGCGTATATTCTGATATTGTCGGTGCAACGGCAAATAAATACACGCCGGTTGCAGGGGATACAGGCAAGTTCATAAAGGTTGAAGCAACCGGTTCAGGCTTCTACACCAGCGCAAAACTTAGTGCGGCAAAAGGTGCAGTGGTAAAAGCAACACCGAAAGTGAGAACCGCTGTCAACCTTGGAACAGCCGGCGATTTCGTGATTCTGTCAAAAGCAGGAATCTCAAGAACGGGAGTCACCTCGATTACCGGAGATATCGGGGTCAGTCCAATTGACCAGACTGCTCTTACTGGATTCTCGGAGACAATGGATCCCTCGAATCAGTTTTCAACATCGATTTACGTGGTCGGCGGCGGAAAACTGTATGCAGCAGACTATGCTCCACCGACTCCAGTGAAAATGACTACGGCTGTAAGCGACATGGAAACAGCGTTCTCAGACGCAGCTGGAAGGACATTTCCGGACTACACTGAACTTTACGCAGGCGATGTTACCGGGCAGACCCTCACACCTGGTCTCTATAAGTGGGGTACTGGTCTCCTGATATCAGCCGGTGGTGTCACTATCTCCGGAACTGCGACTGATGTCTGGATTTTCCAGATAGCCCAGGATCTGACCGTGGCCAACAGTGCCATTATTACATTGAGCGGCGGAGCAAAGGCCGAGAACATCTTCTGGCAGATTTCCGGACAGACCACCCTTGGAACGACGTCGCAGATGAAGGGGATCATATTGTGCCAGACGCTGATTGAGATGCAGACCGGTGCAACGCTGAGCGGCAGGGCGCTGGCGCAGACAGCGGTTACGTTGGATGCAAATACTGTGACTGCCCCTTGAATAAATAGGTAAAGATAACAAACGGGGAGGGAGAAATCCCTCCCCGTTTTATTTTGTCGAGGTATTCAATAGATTACGCACGCTGTGAACTCCAACAAGACTCCATCACCCGACTTAGCCGAATTTTCGACATCGCTTCATGTTTCTTAACTAAAGAGGCAATTTCAAAATTGCCTCATTTGAGCTGATTTCTAAAGTTGGAGTGCGCTGCTTTAGCGTGTATAACCTGTTTAATACCAAGACACGCTGAAGCTGTGAACTCCAACAAGCGTTTTTCCCACAACAACCGTTTTTTTGTATTTTTGAAATCAGCTCTAAAGAAAACACAGCCAATAATGGCTTAACTACAAACAAATCAGAATCTTGGCTTGTTAGCAGCAGCTCGTGTTCGAGCGTTCCTTAAGTAGGTACATGCTTTAGCTTGTACCATCCTTGAATTCCTGTTTCCCGTAATCATTACTTCGCAGTTCGTGTTGTCCGCCATAGTATCTTGGCGGCGGCGGATTGTTCGTGATTCCACTGGCATTTCTTTCCTGCTCCCATGATCATCACTTCGTAATTCGATTGTTCGTCATTCGATATTCGTCCTTCCCCTGGGGCTTCCACCCCATGGAGAAGCAGGTGTATACCCCATGGTAAGCGATCCGCCCGCGACCTACACTCTATCAACAAGACAAATAAAATAAAAGGAATCAGAAAATGAGAAACACAAATGAAGCCACACTTCAAAAAGAGGAATCGACACGTTCGATTAATGAATCTCCTCCATGGTCATCTGGATTGAAGGCAACGAAAAGGATTTTCCTGGGTCTTGTCATTGCGGCAGGCATGATGCTGGCGCAAACCATGATGGCGGCGAGTCCGGCTACGGTCCCACTGGGATCGTGTTCGCATTTCGCGGTCCTCGCCGGTACTACCACAACGACAACCGGAGGCGGAACAATCAACGGCGATGTCGGACTTTATCCGGCTGGTTCGCAGGGAATCCCTCCGGCGCAGATCAATGGTACGGTATACAACGGTGATGCAATTGCACTGCAGGCCCAGACTGACCTGACAGCGGCGTATAATGACGCCGCAGGCCGGACCCTGGATCAAATCACGGTGTCAGGCAATATCGCAGGCCAGACACTCGCCCCTGGCCTTTATTGGTCCGCGTCCTCCGTTGAGATAACCGGAGACCTGACCCTTGACGCCGGCGGCGATCCTGATGCCGTATGGATATTCCAGGTAGGCTCCACACTGACCACGGCAGCAGGCGCCCCCGCTTCTCCTGCAAGCCAGATCATACTGGCAGGCAGCGCGCAGGCTAAAAACATTTTCTGGCAGGTTGGAAGTTCAGCGACTCTTGGAACCTACTCGATCTTCAAGGGAACCATAATGGCCAACATATCAGTTTCGATGGACACTGATTCCGTCATGGAAGGCAGGGCGCTGGCACGGACTGGGGCAGTGACATACAACGGCGTTGGCGGCAGTCTGCCTCCAGGGGCGCTGGATATCACAGTAACAGCGGAGAACTTCAACACAAACAAGGGTGCAGACTACTACGGAGCGACTGTCGGTTATTTGTTGAGCGGCGTTGACGCAGGAAGCGTAGCCTCCGCCAAAGTTGAACTGTATGACGCACTAAACAACAAGCTTGTGGAAAACACGTCAAAATCAGCAGAAAAGGTCAACAACACATTGCAGGGCCCCCATTACAGCAGCGCATTCATCGTGAAGGCAGGGACATATACAACCAGCAGCACTTGGAATTTTGGTGCATGGACGGCGCAAGCCAGTATCAAGCCGGCAAAAGCGGTTGTCACATTGACAGATATTTATGGATTGACCTATGTAGTGGAAGATGCAATATTCCTGGATCTCCTGCCTGCTCATCCGACTTGGATAAGCCTGTTCCCGATCCTGACCTATACCGCAGGAGCGAATGGAAGCATTACCGGCACTTCGCCCCAGGCAGTCGACTATTATGGAGCAGACGGCATTGAGGTTACGGCAGTTCCAGATGGCGGCCACGGTTTCATACAATGGAGCGATGGCGTACTGACAGCTGTAAGAACAGACTTAAGCGTCCAGGCTGACATTTCAGTCACCGCGAGTTTTACAGTTGACACAGCTGATCTTGTTGTCGTGGTCGGCGTAAACGGAACAACAACCGGTTCTGTTTCCGGAATACCTACAAACACAGACACTCCGGTAACGGCAGCTGCCGATCTACATTACAATTTTACAGGATGGACTCTTACGAGCGGTTCGGCGACCTTCACTGATGCCGGTGCAGCTTCGACAAATGTCCAGCTGACAGGAGCCGACGGTTCGTCGGCGACGGTAACTGCGAATTTCGCAGTCGACACATTTACACTGACGTCTTCAGCCGGTCCAAATGGTTCAATCACGCCCAGTGCCACCGTGGATTACGGTACAAGCAAGACTTTTACAATAACATCCGCCCTCGGATATCATATTGAAGATGTCCTTGTCGACGGTTTGTCAGTTGGCGCTGTCGCAAGCCATGCATTCACAGGCGTAGACGCGAATCACACTATCTCCTGCAGCTTTGCAATTGCGGTGACAACTGCCAACTTGACCATGGCTGTCAACGGAATCGGAACAGTCAGCCCAGTAGCCGGAGAATATACAGTTGACAAGGAGGCGATTACCCCCATATCCGCGACTCCTGGGAATATTGATACTGCATTTACGAGCTGGTCGGTAAGCGGTAGCGCCGTTGTCGCCGATGAGAATGCGGCAGACACGACAGTGACGCTGTCAGGTGACGCGACAGTTACCGCCAACTTCACAACCGGGCCGATCACCACGCTGCTGAACGGTGTTCCGGTCACTGACATAGGCGGAGACGAAGGAAGTGTAAGGATGTTCAAGGTCACATTGCCTGCTGGACAGACTCTGCTCACGGTCGAGACTACCGCAGGAGTTTCCGGCGACTGCGACATGTATATGAGGCACAGCCTGCTGCCGACGCTTTCCTCCTACGATGCTAAAAGCACGAATGAAGGGAATGAGGAACTGATAACGATCCATGATCCGGCATCAGGCGACTGGTATGTGATGCTGAAGGCGTATGCGACTTTTTCCGGAGTGACACTCACTGCCACATACACGGCGGATGCGCCGGCCAAGGTCACGCTGCTGAATGCGACGCAGGGAGCTTATGCGGACAAGGTAAGGCTCACGTGGACAGCTGTAGGCGGCGCCACGGCATATGAGATCTGGAGTTCGGAAGTGAACAACATCGAGCTTGCGGTGATAATTGAAACCGTCGATGCGCCGGTGGTGACTTATGATGACATGCTGACAGCCAAGAGCTCATACAAGTATTATTACTGGGTACGGGCTGTAAACGCCAGTTATACCGGTGGTTTCAGCGACTATGCATATGGAACGACAATCGCGGACAATTCAATCGTGGATCTGAAAAACGGTGTTGCAAAGACAGGGATATCCGGAGTAATTGGTTCAATGAGGACCTACAGGCTGGTGGTGCCTGCCGGCCAGACTGTTCTTGACATAACAGTTTCCGGTGGAACAGGGGACTGCGACATCAATGTAGGCATCGGGGAAACTGGAAGCAGGAGATATTCCGTGCGTAGTGAAACCAGTGAAAACATACAGTATGAGAGCCCTGAAGCTGGAAACTACTATATCAATATCTATGGAAAGACGGCCTATGCAAAAGTCACCCTAATGGCGAAATACATGCAGGGCGCGCCCAAGCCGCCGACAACGTTTGCAGCAGGCAAAGGGACATTCGCGGACAGGATCGTCCTCACGTGGAAGGCAAGTTCCGGCGCGACGAGCTATGATGTCTACAAGGCCCTGAAGACCACATCAGCCAAACCTGCAATGCCAGGTGCCTCCATAGCTACAGTATCCGGTACCGAATACGAAGATACGGACGTAGTCTTCGGTGCGGGCGTTACTCCCAACCTCTATTACTATTGGCTCAAGGCGCATAATTCGGATGGTTTCAGCAAGGAAACCCCTGCTGCCATCGGCAACCTGATGCCAGTTCCAGCAGCAGCCGGAACTATTGCGGCTTCCAATGGAACCTACTTCGACAAGATACGCGTAACCTGGGCAAAAAAGAAGAACGTCACGAGTTATGAAGTCTATAGGACGGCAGGCGATACTTTCGTTGGAGCAACACTTGTAGGTGGATCCGTTGAAGCCAGCAATCATGCTTCAAATGTGATTGATGATGTCAATGTTCCGCTGAATACTCTCCCGGCTACGAAATATTATTACTGGATCAAGGCGATAAATAATGTGAACAACGAATCGAGCATCAGCATCAAGCCTGATTACGGGTATGTCTCGAATAAAGGACCGGCTACTGTTACAGCGACAAAGGGGACCCTCTCAGACGGGAAAATAAGGGTGGACTGGAAAGTTGTTTCTGGCGCCACGTCCTATGATGTATACAAGGATGGTTCGTTTCTTTCAAACTCGGCCGTCCCCACATTTGAAGAGACTCCCGGGAATAACTTGCCGCATATGTACAATGTCAAGGCGAAATATAACGGTTATGAGAGCGCATTCAGTCCGACTGCCACAGGTTTTGCGGCAGACGCTCCAAGCATATTGGCTTCTCCGGTACTGAAGAGCGCGAGCACGAATCTGTACGACCACGTGCTGGTCAGCTGGGGCGCAGTTTCCAGGGCGCAGACATACAGGCTCTACAGGAGTGAGGCGAATGTGTTTCCCAATGACGCAGGAATTGCAGACGTTGATGGCCTGACCTACGAAGACATAGTCAAGCCGGGTGGAATAGTTGCTGGCGTGAAATATTACTACTGGGCCGCGGCAGTGAATGGTATTGTTATAAGCAAACCTAGCGCATCAAAGGCAGGCATGGCTGCGGCGGTATTGGAAATTGCCAACTTTGACGATCCGGCAGGATATCCTGATGGTCAGACGGTAGCTGTTGCAGGTGCAGCCCATGGAGTTGCCACGTATTACTCAATAGTCGTGCCTGCTGGCACGACGCGTCTCATAGCGACGCTTTCAGGTGCGGCTACAGCTGCAGACGACTGCGATGTATACGCAAAGCTGGGCTCTTATCCGACAACTGCTTCCTTTAATAAAAAGGGAGTGGAGAACAAAATAACAAGTGATGAAGTGCTGACTGTTTCGAATCCTGCGGCAGGAACATGGTATGTCATGCTGTATGGAACAGGGACTGCCGGATATTCTGCAAGGACTCTTACGGTCGCCTGCTACGCCGCCGTGGATATTTATCTGACAACGGTCCCCCCGAACGACATGAATGCCCCTTTCAAGGCGACATTCAAAGGCAAGGTCGTCGATGCGTCCGGGAAAGGCATACCCGGCCTGATCCTCATGGCCAGGAACCCGATGACCGGGATCAGTTCATATCTGACGGCGAAGACCAATGCTTCAGGAATGTTCACCTATTCCGACATCATCAGCACAGAAGGCGAACACACGTTCGACTTCTTCTTCACAGTCATGCCCGATCCCGCAAAGGGGACGGCAAGCCACACCGTATGCACGAAGAATACCAGTCTCAACACATCCGTCTTTGACTTCACCTCCTATCTGAAGTCGACGCCGGTCCCCCTCAGCACAAACGCCCCTGACGATCTTGCAGGAATGCAGGCGTTCCTCAACACAAGCAACGGATGGGATGACAATGCCATAAGTGCAACCTACAAGACAATGTGGATTGAAAAGACGGTTGGCAAGGTCCAGGCAGGCAAGGCGCTCATAGGGAAGCTTGATTCCGGGCTGTACATGTTCTTCTACGGAGTTGAAGGAGCCGGCGCAGGCAATGATACGGCTCTTGCCGCGAATCTTCCTGTTTCCGGACTGTCCCCGGTTCCGCTTGTCGTACATGTCGAGGCATCGATGAAGGATGCTGTTGCGACGAACCTGAACCTGCTGGGCATAATCGACGACATGCAGATGGACGCGGTTGAAGCTGGCAGGATTGTAGTTGTCACGGTTACTTCCCTGGACAGTGCCGACGCAGACAAGGATATTTCACTGTCTGCATATGAACAGCTGAGTATTCTTTCGAATATTGCGGACAAGGATGTTTCGGTGGTATTTGTCGAGGACGGGAAATACTCGGATGTCCTCACGAAGAAGTTCAAGGTGACTGTGGGCGGCAGGGACATGAATGTGATCACCTCGGCTTTTGAAGCGCTTACCCAGGAGGAATAAAATTTACAGATTGATTGAATGAACAAAAAGAGGCCGGTTTTTCCGGCCTCTTTTCATTTTATTGACACCCCGCGCTGCATTAGCCGCACTGTGAATGGATTGTTTTTCGCATAAGAGAGTACACCGCATGGAACGCCGGACCTCCCGACGCACTTACACCCCGTAGGATGACTGGGGCCGTGGCCGGGATCTTGGGACCTGCCGGCATCGGTGGCTGAGCGGAAAAAGAAAGAAAAATCTGCCAGCAGGTCGCAGATCCCGGCCACGGAGTGCGTCGGGAGGGCTGGCGGTCCGGTAAGATGTAATTCTTTGCGTATTCCTGATGCGATTTTGTAGATCGAGGCTTCATGATTCGTAATCCTTGTTCGGCCTTCCCCTATGGCTTTAATTTTCTATGTTCCCCAAAATATCACCTTCGGAGTTCGAATGTTCGTCATTCGATATTCGTCCTTCCCCTGGGGTTTCCACCCCATGCTGAAGTAGGTGTGCACCCCATGGCGGGCAGGCCATTCACGTCATAATCTAAAATTGGCAAAACAAATGACAAAGGAAAGGAGGCGGAGCCGGCAAGGGAGTTCGGAAGTTCTGGAGTTTTCAAAACTCAATTCGAGTGAAAATCTGAATGTTTTATGAACAAGCAAAGTTATGGGGAATATCCCCGCGAAAACAAAAAACAGAGGGAATAATGAAAAATTTAATCATGCTCGCAGTCGCAATCATCGCAGTTGGAATCTTTGCCGGATGCTCATCGGTCCCGAAACATGACAACATGACCGGCGACTGGAAATACACGTTCGAGGAAACCGGCAAGGATGGAGTCCATAACGGGACGATGACCATAGCCCAGGAATCCTACAAGCTGAAAGGCAAATGCAATGACGCCTCCGGCGAGTTCGAGCTGTCGGGTTCCATTTCGGAAAACGGCCCTAAGTTCATGATTGATGGCAGGCGCAACGACAACAAGAGGAATTTCCATCTTAACGCCGCGCTGCTGTCCCATAATGAATTCGAAGGCACCTACACCACCGACCAGAATACAACAGGTACGATGAAGGGAAACAGACTCAAGCCTGAATAGGTTTATGGATCTTCTGGCGAATGGGTCAATCAAAGGAGAAATGATTATGAAAATAGATTTAGTAAAAGTGATGGGAGCTGTGGCGGTTGCCGGGGCCTTGTCTCTGGCAGGCTGTGGCGAAAAGCCTGGGGAGAAGGCAGGAGCTGCGGTGGATAAGGCTGCGGAGAAGACCAGCGAGGCCGTGAAAAATGCGGCTGCGGCTACAAAGGACGGTGCGGTAAAGGCGGTCGAGAAGACCGGTGAAGCCGTGGAGAAGGCGGGTGCAGCGGTGGAGAAGGCCGGCGAGGACATGAAGAAGTAGCTGTTGGCGGGTGGAGAGAAAATTCAGAACAACACCCCTTGCGGGGGGTTGGCTGCAAACAATGAGCACTGAATTCGAGGTGAGTTCGTTCGTAGCCAATGCCGCAAGGCATGTTCTTGGATTGGTATTCGTTTGTAGTCAAGCCATTATTGGCTGTTCTTTGGATCTTGGAAATTTTGGCAGGATAAGGACGTTTAATTCATGATTAAGAATTCTAGAATCACTGTTGCCTTGTTTACTGGAGTGCTCCTGTTGGCGGCGCTGGTGGCTGTGTCTTTCTGGGCTTTCAGGCAAATCAAGGAAGCTGCCGGAGAGCGCAAGCATACCTACGAAGTAATACAGCAGGCGGACGCTCTGCTGTCCGCACTGAAAGACGCCGAGACCGGCCAGCGCGGCTATGCGCTTACAGGGGATGAAGCCTTTATGGAGCCGTATTTGGCGGTTCGCGACAGTGTCCGTGGCGATTTGCTGAAATTACGTCGAAGCAGCTTGATCGGCTCTGCCCAGAAGCATCTGGATGCAGTGGCTCCATTGATTGATGCAAAATTGGCGGAAATGTCGCGTGTCATTGAGTTGCGCCGTAAAAATGACATGGCTGCCGTAAAGGTGGCCGTGGCTGGCGGCAAGGGCAAGCAGCTGATGGATTCCATCCGTGCCGAAATGGACAGCTTCATCCAGGTGGAGGAAGGGGCTCAGGTGCAGCATGACGCAGCTTTCCAGTCGAACATGAGCTATATGTTTGCCATTATTGTCGCCGTCAGTTTATTTACGCTGCTCTGTGCGCTGTTGTTCGCATATATGGTACATCGGGAAACACAGCATCGGCTGGATGATTTAGTCCATCTCGAAACACGGCGTTTACTCGATATTCAGGAGGATACGAATAAAAAGCTGCTGTGGTCCAATGTAAACTTGCGTATCAGCGAGGAAAAGCTTGCAGTTACACTCAAATCCATCGGAGATGCAGTCATAACCACCGATGACCGTGGATGTGTGACGATGCTGAATTCCCTTGCCGAGAAACTTACCGGCTGGACACAGGCTGAGGCCGCAGGCCGCCCGATAGACGATATATTCCACATTGTCAACCAGGAAACCCGTCAGCCATCCGCTATCCCCGTAAAGGAAACCTTGGCGCATGGCACGATACAGGGCCTGGCCAACCATACAATACTTATTGCACGCGATGGCAGTGAATGCTCCATCGCCGACAGCTGTGCTCCGATTCGCGACGGTGACGGCAAGATGGTAGGTGTTGTCCTGGTCTTCCGCGATGTCACCGAGGAATATGCGACGCAGCAGGCATTGCGCGACAGTACTGCAGTGATCCAGAAGATTCTCAATACTGTGGTGGACGGAATCATTACTCTCCATACCGGCGGGGCTATCGTAGAGACGGTCAATGCGGCGGCTGAACGGATGTTTGGCTATACAGCCGCGGAACTCACCGGACAAAATCCCCGTCTGCTGATACCCGAGCTTGACCGGGAGCAATGCAATATCTTCCTCGAGGCGGGCAAAGATGCGCGGGCAGTCGGTTTTGTACACGAGACTGAGGGGCACCGCAAGGATGGAGGTGTTTTCCCGTTGGAAGTGACCGTGAGTGAAATGTGGCTGGGCGGCCTGCGCCACTTCATCTGCATCCTGCGTGATATCTCCGGGCGCAAGCAGGCTGAAGAGGCTCTTCTCAAGGGTGGAGCCCTGCAGGCAGCAATATTCAACAGCGCGAACTTCTCAAGTATCGCCACCGACGCTAAGGGTGTCATCCAGATCTTCAACGTGGGCGCCGAACGCATGCTTGGCTACACGGCCGCCGAAGTGATGAACAAGATAACGCCTGCCGATATTTCCGATCCCCAGGAAGTTATAACGCGCGCCAAGGCGCTGAGTGTTGAGCTAGGAACACCGATTACTCCTGGCTTCGAGGCATTGGTGTTCAAGGCTTCACGCGGAATCGAGGACATCTACGAGCTCACCTATATCCGGAAGGATGGCAGCCGTTTCCCGGCGGTCGTATCTGTCACCGCACTGCGCGATGATCATGAAGCCATCATCGGCTACCTGCTGATCGGCACGGACAATACCGCGCGCAAGAGGGCGGAAGAGGCTCTTCTGAAGGCGGGAGCCCTGCAGGCAGCAATATTCAACAGCGCGAACTTCTCGAGCATCGCCACCGACGCCAAGGGTGTCATCCAGATCTTCAACGTGGGCGCCGAACGCATGCTTGGCTACACGGCCGCCGAAGTGATGAACAAGATAACGCCTGCCGATATTTCCGATCCGCAGGAAGTCATAACGCGCGCCAAGTCGCTGAGCGTCGAGCTTGGAACACCGATTATGCCAGGGTTCGAGGCGTTGGTGTTCAAGGCCTCCCGCGGGATCGAGGACATCTACGAGCTCACCTATATCCGGAAGGACGGCAGCCGCTTTCCGGCGGTCGTATCTGTCACGGCACTGCGCGATGATCATAATGCAGTAATTGGCTACCTGCTGATCGGTACCGACAACACCGCCCGCAAGCAGATCGAGGCGGAGCAGAAGAAACTCGACCAGCGTCTGCGCGACCAGCAGTTCTACACGCGTTCCCTCATAGAGTCCAACCTCGACGCCCTGATTACCACTGATCCGTCCGGCATCATCACTGACGTCAACAAACAGGTCGAGACACTTACCGGCTGTACTCGCGATGAACTGATCGGCGCGCCGTTCAAGAATTATTTCACCGATCCGGCCAGGGCCGAAGCGAGCATCAAACTGGTACTCAGCGAAAAGAAGGTTACCGACTACGAACTTACCGCGCACGACAGGGACGGAAAGGAGACCGTGGTGTCATACAATGCGACCACCTTCTATGATCGGGACAGGAAGCTGCAGGGAGTGGTCGCCGTTGCCCGTGACATCACCGAGCGCAAACGCCTGGATCTGGTGCTGCAGAAATATAACGTCGAGCTGGAGAGCGCCAAGTCGGTGGCTGAAAAGGCAAACCTCGCGAAATCGGATTTCCTTTCCAGCATGAGCCATGAGCTCAGGAGCCCGCTCAACGCGATCCTGGGTTTCGCCCAGCTGATGGATTCCTCAGGTTCCCCGGCGCCGACCGACTCACAGAAGGAGAACATCGCACAGATCCTCCAGGCGGGATGGCATCTACTGAAGTTAATCAACGAAATTCTCGACCTCGCCGTGATTGAGTCCGGCAAGGTGTCGATGTCACGGGAGTCAGTTTCGTTGGCGGAGGTCATGTCCGAATGCCAGACCATGATGGAACCGCAGGCGCAGCAGCGTGGCATCAGCATGACATTTTCCCGGTTTGAAGGTCCGTTCTTCGTACATGCCGACCGGACCAGGCTGAAGCAGATCATCATCAATCTGATTTCCAATGCGATCAAATATAACAGGGAGAGAGGAACGGTGGTCGTTGACTGCACTGTGAGTGCGCCGGAACGCATCCGTATCAGCGTAGCGGACACGGGAGAGGGTCTGGACCCGGAAAAGATGGCGCAGCTGTTCCAGCCGTTCAACCGCCTCGGACAGGAAGCGACCGGCGTGCCAGGCACGGGCATTGGACTGGTTGTGACAAAGCGGCTGGCCGAACTGATGGATGGCGTTCTCGGTGTGGAAAGCACGGTCGGCGAGGGAAGCGTGTTCTGGTGCGAACTAGTCTCGGCCGAGGCACCAAAGCTTGCTGTCCATGGCGGCGAAAGCGAGATTCCAGCTCCACAGCAATTACCGGACGGCATGCCGCGGCGTACACTGCTCTATGTCGAGGACAATCCGGCGAACATGAAGCTGGTCGAACAACTTATGGAGCGTTATCCTGACATTCGGCTGGTGACCGCTGTCAACGGAACTCTCGGGATCAAGCTCGCCCGCTCTTCCAAGCCGAAGGTAATCCTGATGGACATCAACCTGCCAGGCATCAGCGGCGTGGAAGCCCTGAAAATCCTACAGGAAGATCCGGACACCATGCACATCCCCGTCGTTGCCATCAGCGCAAATGCCATGCCCCGCGACATAGCGAAAGGACTGGAGGCTGGATTCTTCCGATATATCACCAAGCCCATCAAGGTCAAGGAGTTCATGGAAACCCTGAATGTGGCGCTGGAATATGCGGAGAAGAACAAGGTGTGAAGACGGAATTGCATGGAACGCCGGCACCCTTGCCGGCATCGGCGGAGAAGTGGAAAAGAGGAAGAAAAATCTGCCAGCAGGTCGCAGATCCCGGCCACGGAGTGCGTCGGGAGGGCTGGCGGTCCGGTAAGACGGAATTGCATGGAACGCCGGCACCCTTGCCGACATCGGCGGAGAAGTGGAAATAATGGAAAACATATCGGAAAATAAATTGGTAGAACATAAACCATTGCCGAACATCCTGATCGTGGACGACATGCCGGCCAATGTGCTGTTGTTGGAGAAAATGCTCGCCGAGAGAGGTTACAAGGCGCGTCCGGTTCCCAGCGGAAAGCTGGCGCTGCAGGCCGCCCGTGATGAAGCGCCCGACCTGATTCTGCTGGACATCAACATGCATGAAATGAACGGATACGAAGTCTGCGGGCATCTCAAGGCCGATGAGGCTCTCAAAGGTATTCCGGTAATTTTCATCAGTGCGCTGGATGGAAAGATTGACAAGGTGAAAGCATTCAGTGTCGGAGGGGTGGACTACGTAACGAAGCCGTTTCAGTTCGAGGAAGTCGAGGCAAGGATCCATACGCATTTGAAGCTTCGCCGGCTGCAGATTGAGCTTGAGATGCGGAATCTACAGCTGCAGGAGAACTATGATCAGCTCAGGAAACTGGAGGATCTGCGGGATAATTTGACCCACATGGTCGTTCACGACATGCGGTCGCCTTTGACCGGCATCATAGGGAATATGGAACTGCTGGAAATGTATGCCGGGAAAAAGCTTGATATCGACGAAATGGCGCTCCTGAGAGGCGCCAGAAGCAGCGGAGTGATCCTTGTGGACATGATTAATTCCCTTTTGGATGTCAGTCGTCTGGAACAGGGGCAGATGCCGCTCGATGTGACGGAATCAGACATTGATATCCTGATTCAGAATGCTGTCAACTCCCTGGGTTCACTCACGAAGGACATATCGCTGCACCATGTGAAGCAAGTCCTGCCGGCAATGGTCGACTGCGACGAGACCATAGTTACCCGTATCATCGCAAACCTGGTGGGCAATGCCGTTAAATTTACGCCAAAAGGGGGCGCTGTCGCCATTTCCATAGAATGTAATGAAGATGGGACAAGGCTTTGTGTTGCAGATACTGGCAAAGGTATTCCCGGTGAATATCACCAGAAGATATTTGAGAAATTCGGGCAAGTTGAAGTCCGGCAGCAAAGGAAAATGTATTCAACCGGACTTGGGCTGGCATTCTGCAAGCTTGCAGTTGAGGTCCACGGCGGACAAATCGGCGTCATCAGCGAAGTCGGCAAAGGCAGCACCTTCTGGTTTACACTGCCCCGGCTGAAAGTGTCACCGGAATATGCGAATAAAAACAAGGAAGGAATGGAAAAATGAAAGACATATCGGAATACCAGCGTATAAATACTAAAACATCGCCTAACATTCTGATCGTTGACGACACTCCGGCAAACGTGCTGCTGCTGGAGAAAATGCTCTCGGAACGAGGCTACAAGACGCGATCGGTCATCAGCGGCAAGCTGGCGCTGCAGGCCGCACGTGCAGAACAGCCCGACCTGATCCTGCTTGATATCAATATGCCGGAAATGAACGGTTATCAGGTCTGTGAGCAGCTGAAGTCCGATGCGTCGCTGAGGGACATTCCAGTCATTTTCATCAGCGCGCTGGATGGGACGATCGACAAGGTGAAGGCGTTCAATGCGGGCGGTGTCGACTACGTTACGAAGCCGTTCCAGTGCGAGGAAGTCTATGCCCGCGTCCTGACGCATCTGAAGCTGCGCCGGCTGGAAAAACTCCGCGACGATCTCGGATACATGATCATCCACGATCTGCGCAGCCCCATGACAGTCATCTTCGGTTTACTGCAGGTACTGGAAGGCAAGAAGGATCAGCAGCTGTCCACCCTCGACCAGGAACTCGTCACGCTGGCCCGCCGCAGTTCCGAGGAACTGCTGAACATGATAAGTTCAATACTCGATGTCAGCAAAATGGGTGCGGGCGAGATGAAGCTGAACCACGATTCGTGCGACCTCGATGCCATAATCCGTGATGTGCTGGCGACAAATAAACCCTTTCCTGAGAACCGCACGGTCATGTTCACCGCGCCGGAATCCTCCCTCAACATCACGGCCGACATTGTTCTTATCCGGAGGGTGCTCCAGAATCTTCTCGGCAATGCCATCAAATACACCCGTCCCGGAGGTGACATCCGCATTTTCATTACATCATCCAGCAGCGAGGTCCGCGTCGCAGTGACCGATACCGGGCCCGGCATTGCGCCCAGATACCACCGGCGGATATTCGAAAAGTTCGGACAGGTGGACAACAGCAAATACCGCGTGGGCAGCGGGCTGGGTTTGACCTTCTGTAAAATGGCCGTCGAAGCCCATGGCGGCCGCATAGGCGTCGAAAGCGAGCTGGGAAAAGGCAGCACCTTCTGGTTTGTCCTGCCACGTCCGAACGCGGCGCTTGAACATGCGGAAAAAGATCAGTGTCCTCCCACAGGATGACGGATTAATGGATTTTTGGATTAGTGGATGGGTAATGGAAAAATAGTGGCGCAGTGGCCAGGAGGGTTGATTGCAAAACAATAGAAAAGGTTTGTGCGGAGATACGATTCGTTGGAGTTCAAACTTTAATTTGTCCCTGAATTTCAGGCCTTGGGAAATATAGACAAGCTAAAGCGTGCCACGTGAGTCACGTTCCACGTGTCAACGTGATCAAGGGAGACTCCAGCTTAATAAAACAGCCAGGATGAACGACAGGGAAGAATGAAAGACATGCCAGAAAAGAAACTTTCAGCCATAGAACCATTTACGGACATACTGATCGTGGACGACACGCCGGCAAATTTGCTGCTGCTGGTGAAAATGCTCACGGACCGAGGCTGCAAGCCGCGTTCGTTTCTCAGTGGCGAGCTGGCGCTCCAGGCCGCCCGCGCTGAACCGCCAGACCTGATTCTGCTTGATGTCAACATGCCGGAAATGAGCGGATACGAGGTCTGCGAGCAGCTGAAGGCCGATGAGAGGCTGAAAAACATCCCCGTCATTTTCATCAGCGCCATGAGCGAGACGATTGACAAGATCAAGGCCTTTGCCGCAGGAGGAGTCGACTATGTGACGAAGCCATTCCAGCTGGAAGAAGTTGAGGCAAGAGTACGCACGCACCTGGAGCTTCGCCGGCTTCAGATTCAACTCGAGAAACAGAACCGCCAGTTGAAGGACAACTATGATCATCTCGGAAAGCTGGAGGAATTGCAGGACAGGCTGACCCACATGCTTGTCCACGATATGAGCCTGCCCTTGAATGGCATTACAGGATATCTGGAAAAACTGGAAATGGATCCTGGGAAAAAGCTGACCGGCGATCAGCTGGAGACTCTGAGGAACGCCAGGGCCAACGGACTGGTTCTTCTGGGCATGATCAATTCCCTCCTGGATCTGCCAGTGGTCTGCAACAGGGGCAGATGCAGGGTAAATAAATGAGAAGGCGGATAGCGCATGTAATTTTGTGGTTCGGAGTTCGGTTGTTCGTCATTCGTAATTCGTCATTCCCCTGGGGTATTCACCCCATGGGCAAGTAGGTTTCCACCCCATAGCAAACAGCCTGTCAAAATACTATCTTGCTTTTGACGGATAAGAACAAGTTTTAAAACAAAGGCCGAAAGAAAGGAGGCGCAGGAATCGAGAAGATATCGCCAGGTGAGATGATAAGTGAACAGTCAATAACAGATAAACAATTACGAAGAAGGAAAAGGAAAAAATGAAAACTCTAATCGCAGTTTCTATGATGGCGGCTCTGATCACGGTGTCAGGATGTTGGAGCACGCAGAACAGCAGCCAGGGCGGTATCGCGCCTGTGAATGAAGAATTCAGCATCACCGTACCGTCATCCAGCACAATCAAGCAGGGCGAGGATGCAACTGTTGACGTCACGCTCAACAGGGGCGCCGCCTTCAAGCAGGACGTGCAGCTCGACATCAAGGCGGATGGCATCAGTGTAACGCCTAAGTACGTTCTGGTAAAAGCGAGCGACAAGCCTGAAGTGAAAGTCAAGATTGCTGCTGCGAAAAATGCTGCTATTGGCGAGTATCCTGTAAATGTAAAAGGAACGCCGGCAAGCGGGAAGGCAACCTCTACGGAATTCAAGGTCAAGGTTGTAGCTCCGTAAATTCAGGTTCAATAAGTTCAAAGCGGCGTCGTCCGCGGAAACGGGCGGCGCTGCTGGAATCATAGAGGTGATTTAAAGGAAACAGGTTTAACTGGAAAGACAGGTGAATTCATGCAGAATGATTCTTTAAAGGAGAATTACTTATGACTTTATGTCCAATTGCATTGATGGTGGGCTGCAAGAAGTGTTCGGTATTTGCAATCTGTCCCCTGAAGACCGTCATAGGGGACTATAAGAAGCCGGAAAAGGACACGGATCAGTACAGCAAGAAGCAGAAGAAATAGCAGGCAGCATCATGAAAAACAATTCACTGAAACAATTGGAAACGCTCGGGCAGTCCATCTGGCTGGACTACATCAGGCGCGATCTGATCACCGGCGGCGGGCTCAGGCGCATGATCGAGGAGGATGGACTGCGGGGGTTGACCTCGAATCCATCGATCTTTGAGAAGGCGATTCTGGAGAGCCACGTCTATGATGAGGACATCCGGTCCATGACCCTTGGAGGAAAGGGCGCCAAGGATGTCTATGAAACCATCATCAGGAGCGATGTGCAAGGCGCTGCCGATGAATTTCGTGCGATGTACGAAAGTTCAGACGGTAAAAATGGTTATGTCAGCCTGGAGGTCAATCCGCATCTGGCGCACGACACAAACGGCACGATAGAGGAAGCCCGGCGCTTCTGGGGTCTGCTGGACCGTCCCAACGTCTTCATCAAGATTCCCGCCACGCTCGAAGGGCTGCCCGCCATACAGCAGCTCATCAGCGAGGGGATAAATGTCAACGTCACGCTGCTCTTCGGACTGTCGCGCTACCGGCAAGTGGCGGAAGCCTACCTTTGCGGCATCGAAGAGCTGGCAGCCAAAGGGAAGCCATTGAAGCATGTGGCCTCGGTGGCAAGCTTCTTTGTAAGCCGTATTGACGCCCTGGTGGATCCGATGCTGGACAATATCATCATGCAGGGCGGCAAGAACGAGGACATCGCCAGGAAGGTGCGCGGGCAGGTTGCCGTCGCCAGCGCCAAGACGGCTTATCGGAGCTACAAGAATATCTTTGGCAGTACCCGGTTTACGGCACTTGCCGGGCAAGGCGCGCGTGTGCAGCGGCTGCTCTGGGCCAGCACCGGCACCAAGAATCCCGACTACAGCTACGTGAAATACATCGAATCGCTCATAGGGCCTGAAACGGTCAATACTGTTCCAGTAGAGACCCTCGAACACTACCGCGAACACGGCGTGCCGAAGTCCAGCCTCGAACAGGAGCTCAAGGAAGCCCGCTGGGTGATGGCCAGGCTGCCGGAACTGGATATCAATATCGACAATGTGACGCGGCAGCTCGAGGATGAAGGAATCGAAAAATTCAAGAAGCCGTTCGACAAGCTGATGGGGACCCTGGGGCATAAGGCAATGCTGCACGGGACGGGAGAGCAGTCGGATGTTCACTAGTGAGAACCTGCTCGAAAAGGGGGTAGCACAGACATTCCTGTCTGTGACGGAAAATTAAATTTGAACCCACAGACAAGAATGTCTGTGCTACTTTTTAGACAAATTTCATTTTGAGACTACCTTTTCGAGCAACATCCAGTTAGAACCTATTGGATTCCAAATATCCGAGGACATGGAAGATGAATGACAGACCGGTAATATTGGTTGTCGATGACGAGCTTCCAAACGTCAAGCTGCTCGAAGCGAATCTGGTTCCGCAGGGTTATGAAGTTGTCCATGCGGCAGACGGTGAAGAAGCTCTGAGGAAGCTGTCTGACAACCTCGTCGATCTGATTTTGCTGGATGTAATGATGCCTGGAATTGATGGCTTTGAAGTCGCCCGCAGGGTCAGGCAGGATAAAACGCACAGGCTGCTTCCTATAATACTGGTTACCTCATTGCGGGAAAAGGAATATCGCTTAAAGGGAATTGAAGCAGGCTGCGATGATTTTCTTTCAAAACCCTATGACAGGATTGAGCTATTAGCCAGGGTCCGGTCCCTGCTAAAGGTCAAGGGCTACAATGATCTGTTAAGTAATTACCGGAAAGATCTGGAATTGGAGGTAGGCAGGAGGACAGAGGAATTGAAGCGAGCCTTTGAGAGGATAAAAGCAGATTCGCTCGACTCCATTTACCGGTTGTCCATGGCCTCGGAGTACAAGGACAGGGGCACGGGTGCGCATATCAAGCGCATGAGCCATTACGCGGCCGCAGTTGCCCGTGGCATGGGGTTGGATGAATGTGCTGTTGAGACCATTCTTTATGCATCGCCAATGCATGATCTGGGAAAGATAGGGATACCCGACGTGATACTGATGAAACCAGGCAGTCTTGATCCGGAAGAGTGGGATATTATGAAGCAGCATACTGTCATCGGCGCCAAAATCCTAAAAGGTTCGGATTCCGAATTCATCAGGATGGGTGAAACAATAGCCATGTGCCATCACGAGAAGTGGGATGGAAGCGGTTATCCAATTGGGCTCAGCGGCCTGGAGATACCGGTTTCCGGCCGTATTACGGCTATCGCAGACGTATTCGATGCCCTGACCTCCAAACGACCCTACAAGGAACCATTTTCCGTGGAGAAGTCTCTGATGATTGTCAGGGAAGGCAGGGGAAACCACTTTGATCCTGACGTGGTCGATGCTTTCTTCGCCATCCAGGACGAGATACTCGCCATTAAGGAGCAATATGATTCAGGGGATCTCTGTACGGCTCCTAGTGTCATGTATCGCCTTGTTCCATCCAAGCCAAATCCGCATCAAAAATAGACATAATTTTATTCGGCGTATTTGCGATACATGACACTATGCAGACACTCCAAAAGGATCTCAACCATGATGAGGTCCTCAAGTAAATCCGAATCCGGGCCGACATCTCCGAAACCGTCATTCTGAGGATCGCCCTGGAGGCGAAAGATGAAACCCGCTGGATTACCATCCTGCTTGGGCCCGGGCCGCCAGGGAACGAGCGGGGGAAGCCTGCAAAGGTAGGTTCACACCCCATGCCAAGGTAGGGTTGGAACCCATGGCATCTGGATGACTTGCATCTAATGTGGATAGTAGTAGGCAACAATAAACGAAGGGAAAGAACCATGGCTATTGCAATGGAAAAAATCAACGAGGCCTTGAAGCTCCTTGAAGACGCCGCAAAGGAAAACAAGGATCAGTTCCTCAGCGCGACAAGCGGGAAATTCGAGAATCTCAAAGGTGCCATCCTTGACGAGAAGGGTTTGAAGGAGAGGCTCGCTCTTGCAGCGCATAAAGCTGCGGAGATCGCAGCGGACATAAAGGATGCCGCAGCCGAAAAGACCAGGGAAATAGCCGGAGCCATCGACCAGAATGTCCGTAAGAATCCATGGCCTTATGTTGCCGGAGTCGCAGTTGGCGCGCTAATGCTCGGTTTCATCCTGGGCCGTAAATCAGCGAAGTGACACAATGATGAATTTCGTAAATGGGATGATTTACTCGTTGGCTTCAGGCCTGATGAAAACTTTGAAGGGAACAGTGATCTGCACCGTCAAGATTGAAGCGCTGAAGAATTATATCAGGGCGGTTGGCATTGCCAGGAAATTAGGCATCTGGATGCTGACCGCCATTTCCGCGCTTCTGCTCGGGATCATTGCGTTCGCAATGGTGCATGTGGGCGTCCTGATCATTCTTCCCGTCAGTCTGGAAACCAAGGGATTTCTTGTTTTGATCCTCGGGGTCTTCTATGGCATCATCGCCTATTTCATCCTGAAGGATATATGCTCGGAAAAATCCTGGCTCGACATGTCAAAAGCAACAGAAATGCTGGATGATATCCTTAAAAAGGAATAGCAGGAGTAGAACAACCGTAACCGTCAGCAATCGAGCATACGTTCTTGGAGTATGCCACTTTCGCCGAAAGTGCCATACTTGATTGCGTCAAATGAGGCTGACATTCACATCTTGACGGTTACAAACAACCTGGCAAATTACCGCCCAGCCTTTATCACACCGGCAATCTTGATTTATAATTTTTATTTGATATATTGTCAGATATGGAGGCGGGGATTCCATAACTAGCCACAGGATAATATATTTAGCGCTTGACTCGGCTGCTTCCTGCGCTGAAAGGCACCTATGGGCGTCAACATAAAAAAAATGCAGGCACAGTTGAATGCGCTATCGGAGCATTTGGCGCAGATCCAGGAAAAACTCCTGGATACATGGCGCGCCAGCGCGGAGGGTGATGATGGGCTTGCTTCCTACCTGCATCTTTCGCGGACGGAGTTCATCAACCATATTCCACGGATACTGGTCGCCTTTTGCATCCGGCTTAATTCGTGGCCCAAGGATGATACCCCGAAACAGCGGCAGCTGGAACTTGATGCCGTGAAATCCCATTCGCATCATCGCTGGCAGATGGGCTACAACATGCAGGCCCTCACCCGTGACTGGGGCCATTTGAACATCTGCCTGCTGCTGGAGCTTGACGACTACGGACGGAGCCATCCCGAATTGCAGGAGTTCGTCCTGCCGAAAGCGCGTCAGATATGGGTGAAGATCTTCAATGACAGCATATCGCAGAGCGCCCTTGAATATCACGATTTGCTGCAGATTGAAGCGGTCGCGCGGCTGAACCATCTGGAAACCTTGCTGGTGCACATGCACGAGATGGAGCTGATGCGCGGAAAAGTGCTGCGCACAGCGACACATGACCTCAGGGGCAGCCTGGGCATGCTGATGGGCACTGCCGATCTGATTGGAAAAGAGGAGATAAGCCAGGAAGACCGCGGACAGTTGAGCCATATTTTAAACCGGGGGGTTTCGACGCTCCATGAGATGCTTGAGGAGCTGATGGACATGGCGCGGCTCGAATCAGCACAGGATCCCCGCTGCATTGCCCCGTTTGACGCCGGGAAAGTTTTCACTGAATTATGTGCAATCTCGCAGCCTATTGCTGTGGAGAAGGGTTTATTTATCAAGACGGACGGACCAGCCAGTTTTCTTGTTGAAGGCGACCTTGTAAAAACGAGGCGCATTGCCCAGAACTTATTGCTCAATGCGCTTAAATACACGGATAGGGGTGGAGTTACAATTACTTGGAAGGCCTTTGAAGGCAAGAAATATCTGCTCTGCGTGCAGGATTCCGGGCCCGGACTGGAAAATGACATCCCGGACGTGCTTGGACATACCCATGGCGAGGGCGTAGGCTTGTCCATCGTCAAGAGGTTATGCGAATTGTTGAATGCCAAGCTCGAAGTTGAAAGCAAAGCCGGTGTCGGCACAAAATTCAAAATCCTCTTTCCGATTCAATACGGTGCTGGAAGCAAGTGAGATGAGCTATCACTTCGCAGTCATCCCACAGGATGACGGATGGATGGATTGTTGGATGAATGGATGATTGGGTTTGAATTCAAAGAGAAACAAGGAATGCTATCTTGTAGACAAATCTTGAAAAAGCCATTTCGGATTTTTTAGCAGGATTGAGCTGATTTCAAAAATACGAAAAACGGTTGTTGTGGGAAAAACGCTTGTTGGAGTTCACGGCTTCAGCGTGTCTTGGTATTCAACAGGTTACACGCGCTAAAGCAGCGCACTCCAACTTTAGAAATCAGCTCAAATGAGGCAATTTTGAAATTGCCTCGGATTGTTTTATTCTTATGTCTTTGACAGGCAACCATCCAGAAATTCATTCATCCAATCATCCATGGAACGGCAGTGTTATTCCTTCGGAGTTCAAATGTTCGTCATTCGATATTCGTCCTTCCCCTAGGGGTTTCACCCCATGCTAAAGTAGGTGTCCACCCCATTGCAAGTGATTCAGGCTCGGTCTATCCTAAAATCAGCAGACATAATAGGCTTGGTCTTGAAATAAAGGACAATAGAGGGGAACGGATGAAACAGAAAGCAATATATCGAATTGTATTTGCGGCGGCCGTGGCTGCGATATTCGCAATTGGTCCGCAGCCGGGCGCGTCGGAGTCCGATGACAGGATAATTGAGTCATTGTTCCAGAAAACCCATGTATATAGGACGTATCTCAAGGATGATGCCATAAAGGCCGACGCCAGAGATGGCGTCGTCACGCTGGAGGGGAGCGTGATCGAAGAATCCCATAAACTTATGGCTCAGGACATCCTTGAGTGTCTGCCAGGTGTAATCCGCGTGGACAACAAGCTGGCGATAAAAGCCGGGGATTCCCCCGAAAGCCCGGATATCCGCATCCGGAGAAAAGTGAATCTAGCCCTCCTTTTCAATCGCAACGTCAATTTCAATAAGACTGCCGTCGAGGTGAAGGATGGAGTGGTGACGCTGAAGGGCGAAGCTTCAAGCATGGCCCAGAAGGAACTGGCGGCCGAATATGCCAGGGATATCGAGGGCGTAAAAGAGGTGAAGAATGAAATGGCGGTTGTGGCGGCGCCGGAGCCGAAGGAACGGACAGAGGAGCAGAAAATTGATGATGCGTCCGTTACAGCCCAGGTAAGGACTGCATTGCAGACACATCGGTCGACAAGCGCTGTCAGGACGAAGATAGTGGTGCGTGATGGCGATGTCACATTGACCGGGATAGCCAGGAACGATGCTGAGAAGGTGCTTGTCACCAAGCTCGTAAACGACATACATGGAGTGGCCACCGTCAAGAACATGATGACGGTCGAAGAGGCCGGAAACAAGTAGTCTGATGGTTTGTTGCCGGATGGTGCCACCCCCGCACCATCCGGTTGCAATCCTGAAATATTGAATGAGGAGATTGTTATGAAAAACGATATCGAATTTATGTTCATGCAGACCTATGTCTACAAGACGTATCTCAAGGACTATGCCTTAAGAGCCGAGGCCAACTATGGTGCCGTTACGCTGACCGGGAGCGTGCCCGACGAATCATACAAGGCATTGGCCCATGAGACCATGGCTAATCTGCCCGGGGTCACAAGTGTAGATAATCAGCTTGCGACCGCAGCCGAAGTCGCGGCCGAAAATGAAGATACGTGGATCGGCAGGAAGGTGAAGCTCGCCCTGTTGTTCTACCGCAACGTTAACTACGGCAAAACTATTGTCGAAGTGAAGGATAAAGTCGTGACGCTGAAAGGCGAGGCTTCAAGCACCGCCCAGAAGGAGCTTACCTCTGAATATGCCAGGGATATTGAAGGTGTGGTAGAGGTTAGGAATGAGATGACTGTGACGGCAGTCCAGGAACAGACAGAGCGGACGGAGGGCCAGAAAATCGACGATGCGTCCGTAGCCGCCCAGGTCAAGACTGCGCTTCTGACACACCGGTCGACAAGCGCTGTCAGGACGAAGACCGAGGTGCGGGACGGCGATGTCACGTTGACCGGAATAGCAATGAACGAGGCTGAAAAGGCCCTGGTGACCAAACTCGTCAACGACATCCAGGGAGTCTCAAGCGTGAAGAACATGATGACGGTTGGAGAGCCGAAAACCAAATAGAATGAGGGTAGTACGGGATGAAACTGCTGCAGCCGGACATAGGAAGAAGAGTGCGTTTCAAGTTTTCTGCGGAACCGGGAAACCAGGTGTCCGTTGCCGGAACGTTCAACAAATGGAGCCCGACGGCAAATCCCCTGATGGACAGCCAGGGCGCAGGGAATTATAAGACGGTCATGTGTATTCCGGCAGGAATGTATGAGTATAAATTCGTTGTCAATGGCGCCTGGTTCATGGATCCGAGGTACACTGGCCGGGTTCCGAACGCATACGGTTCACAGAACAGCGTGCTCCATGTTCCATGTTTTAAGAATGGCCTGTCCGCATGGGGCAGTGTGGCTGAAGTGCAGGTAATCGACCCGTCTCGCCTGCCTGACATGGAACAGGATGAGAAGACCATAAAGATAAATCCTCTGAAACACCTGCGGAAGCGAAGGAAGTCAACCAGGCGGGAGCTGATCGCCGGCGGCGGTATTGGAATCGTTTTCCTGATCCTGTTCGTGCTGATTTTCATGGGCCGGGTTTAGGACTATCTACCATATGCGTATCTTGAATCTGTTTTGATGAGCAAAGCGAATCTTTGGAGTGCGCAGATCATTCTGCGCTTTGGATTCCGATTGATGCGTGGAGAAGGCAACAGCTTTCGCCTTTGCTAAAGCTATGGTGTGAAGAACAGCTGTAAAAACAAAGCGGTGAATAATCACCGCAGTCCAAAGTCAGGCCGAAGCGCCTGACGTAAACACACACAGTAGGTAATCATGATGTAGACAGTACTGGAAAATGCGTATAAACGAGTGGCATGACAAAACCGCCTTGTGCCGGTTTCGGCGAAACCGACATACTTCTTGAAAGCAGATTCCAAGGGTATCTCAAATCGAATCCGACACTGTCGTGCCGGTTTTATTTTATGATGGTGCACTGGACGCTGTTCTCGATGATTCCCGCCGAAATCGCGTACCGGGTCAGGCCGGAAGTATCATGGATGTTCAGTTTGCGCATGACACCCTGCCGGTGCTTTTCCACGGTCTTTATGCTGATGCCGAGGTCTTCCGCGACCTCCTTGTTGGCACGGCCTTCGGCGACCAGCTGCAGCACTTCCTTCTCTCTTGAAGTCAGATTCAAATCCGTCTTTATCCTGTGGTCCGCGCGGTTGAACCTGTGGGTCTGACCCAGCTTCCCCCAGTGGTGATCGCGCATGCGTTTGTCAATGGAAGGACTGAAGAATACATTTCCCTTGTGGATTTCCCTGATCGCCTTGCACAGGATACTGGTGGAACTTTGTTTGAGGAGATATGCCTGGACGCCCATCGCGGCCACCTGCTCGATGTAGGCATCATCAGCGTGGGCTGAAAGAATAAGCACCTTCGGAGGAGTGGGGGTGACCTGCTGGAGTATCCTCCTGGCGGCCTCCATGCCATTGAGTTTCGGCATCGCAAGATCCATGACGACGACGTTGGGACGGAGCTCCCGTGCCATTTCCACGGCTTCCAGTCCATTCGCCGCCTCTCCCACTACCTCGAAATTGCCTGATAATTCCAGGAGGGACCTGAGACCTTCGCGGACAACCGCGTGATCGTCAGCCAGCAGAACAGTTATTTTTTTCATGGTATCTTTCTTTAAGGCTGCCATTACATCAGGCACCCAGGGTTTGTTTTTGGCCGTTGCCGTTCTGCAACGGCATATGTACGCCGACTTTGGTACCTTTTCCTTTTGCTGATTCAATGGAGAAAGTACCACCGACCATTTCTACCCGTTCGCGCATGCCGAGAATCCCCAGGCGTTTGAACCTTCTTGCGCCCAGTGCGCGATGCACATCAAAGGACTTGCCATTGTCGCTTATCGTCATGCAGATGGCTTCTGACTGTACCTGGATGGACACCTTGGCCTGGCTGGCCTTGGCATGCTTGGTGACATTGGTGAGAGCTTCCTGGGCGACGCGGTAGAGCACGGTCCGCTTGATGTTGTTCAACTTTTCAATCTTGTCGGCTGCGAGGGCGGTGAAGCGAATCTGGAGGCCGGTCCGCCTCCCGAACTCCTTCATGAAGGCGATGAGGGCTGGAATCAGTCCGAGGTCATCCAGCATGGCAGGGCGCAGTTCGCGTGCGAAGCGGTGGACGGCCGCCACTGACTTCTCCACAAGGCGCTGGGTGGTGGAAATCTTCTTCTTGAGGTTTCCGGTATTGCTGGTGACCTCCATTTTCAGGGTGGCCAGCCTGACATTGATGCCCGTCAGGATCTGGCTGATGTCGTCATGCAGTTCTCGGCTGATGTGCTTCCGCTCCTCCTCCTGCGCCAGCAGGATCTGGTGGGAAAGATGCCTCATCTGCTCCTGCATGAGGCGCGAATGCGCCAGCAGCTGATCGTAGTGATGCTTGCTTTTCCTGAGGGACTCTTCAGCCGCCTTGCGACGGACTATTTCCCATTGCAGGCGTTCTTTTGTGGCGGCCAGCCTAGTTGTGTTCGGACGCGCTGTCGCATTCGGTTTCACCATTTTAACTTTGGCCCGGGCTGAGGCCAATCTGCGCGACTTCGTGTTCATTTGGAAGACTCCATCTTCGGTGTTTACAGCAGTTCGAAACTAAGCGCTATTGCAGGGTCGTACATTTTATCAAATATTAACTAGTCGCCATGCCAGTAACATAACAGGAAAAGGCAGAAAGTCAATTGCCCTAGGGGTAGGTAAACACCCCATGGTAAGGCAGGTATCCACCCCATGGTAGAAAGCCGCCCAGGGTCTATACTGAAGTAGGCAAGGAAAATGATATAAGAAAGGAGCTGGAATCGCCAAAGAGGCGTTCAGAGGAATGGATTCAGGACACAGGAAATTCAATGGGGCATACCCATCAACAACGTAAAGAACAAAGGTAGAAGAATGAAACAGAAATCAATATGTCAGTTGGCGTTTATGGCGGCTTCAGCGGCAATGTTCGTAACCGCTTCACCGCTGCGTGCATCGGATGTCGACGACAAGATAGAGTCGTCCTTCAAGAATACTTATGTCTACAAGACGTATCTCAAGGACGATGCCCTCAAGGCCGATGCCAAGGACGGAGTCGTAACGCTTACCGGCTCCGTGTCAGAAGAATCCCACAAGGCGCTGGCCCAGGATACGGCGGCGGGCCTGCCGGGTGTGACCAGCGTGGACAATAAACTCGCGACCAAAGCCGAGGTCGCGGCTGAAAGCGCGGATACTTGGATTGGCAGGAAAGTGAAACTGGCCCTGCTGTTCCATCGCAACGTCAACTACACCAAGACCACTGTCGAAGTGAAGGACAAGGTAGTTACGCTGAAAGGCGAGGCTTCAAGCCTGGCCCAGAAGGAACTGACCGCCGAATACGCCAGGGATATCGAAGGCGTCAAAGAGGTGAAGAATGAGATGACAGTGGCGGCGGCTCCGGAAAAGGCCGAACGTACGGAAGGCCAGAAAATTGATGATGCGTCTGTCACCGCACAGGTCAAGACGGCGTTGCTGACCCATCGTTCGACCAGCCTGCTGAAGACCAAGGTTGAGACACGTAATGGCGAGGTCACGCTGACCGGAATTGCCAATAACGATGCTGAAAAATCACTGGTTACCAAGCTCGTCACCGATATCCAGGGAGTGGCAGGCGTGAAGAACCAGATGACTATATCAGAGGTGAAGACCAAGTAGTTTGATGGGTTGTTGCCGGCGGGTGCATACCCCGCACCCGCCGGCGGCGATTCTGACAAACTTAAAGGAGTAGCAGCATGAATGTCGGAACTATACTGATTATCGTCCTGATTCTCGTTCTCGCGGGCGCATTCCCGGCCTGGCCCCACAGCAGGAACTGGGGTTATTATCCCAGTGGAGGTATTGGGCTCGTTGTCATGATCCTGCTCATACTGGTTCTCATGGGCCGGATTTAGAGAATGGAGATGACGCGGATTTCGCAGGAATTGATCAAAAATAAAATATGGAGGGAGATTATGAATTACAACAGATTTCAACGACAGGAAAATACCGTTTCGAGGGAACATTATGTGGCAGCGGCCGTAAAATGCGTGAACGGAAGAAAGGGCATTCTCATCAGACTGGTGAAGTGGAGCATTCTAATTCTTCCTGTTCTCGGGGCATTTTTTCTAACTGGCTGCCGTCTGTTCACGATCGGTGACTGAATGGATTCAAGAAGAGTAAATAAAAGAAGGAGGGATAAACAATGAAAAAGCTAATCGCATGTATCGCCACGATACTGATTTCGATCAGCGCCATGGCGGAGACCAGGCCCTTCAACCTCAGTCTCACTCCGGATGTGGCGATTTATCCCCGGACTGACATGATCGAGGGAGTGACTCTCAGTGTCTGGGGCGAAAACCAGCAGAAGTCGTTCGCCATTGGGCTTGCAAACGGCACCGCAGCCCAGAGCTACGGCGTGAGCCTGGGCATCCTGAATTATGCGGACAACTATACTGGACTCCAGTGGGGGCTGGTAAACTACACGAAGCAGGATTCCACCGGCTTTGCAGGTGGTTTCATCTTTGGCTTCCTTGCCAGCGGAGTGAACTATACCGTAGGGACCATGAAGGGATTGTATACCGGCGTAGTGAACTACTCGGGCAACCTGTCAGGACTGGAACTCGGAATCGTCAACTATACGGATGATGCATACGGCGTCCAGATCGGGCTCATCAACATCGTCGGCAGGAACAAAAGCTGGTTCAGTGATTTGCCAGACAGTCTGGCCCCGGCGATGATCTTCGTCAACTGGAGGTTCTGAGAAAGGGAGCCTTTGATTCCGGCGGCTCCAACAAGCTTTTTCCCACTGCTGGAGAAGGAGGAGACAATGAAGGGAGCTAAATCGGTGCAGGCGATTGGCGCCTTCGACAGGACCATCGGAGAAATAGGAAATATCGAGTATTGCAGGGGATGGAAAAAGGAGGCGCGGCATGGGCAGTCTTGATGAAATCAGGAACACGAGGAAATTCGTGGAGGAGGCGGTGCTGAGGAAACAGGAGTCTGACAGGACGAAGTCAGGCCAGGATGTGAGCCGTTCGATAAAGACGGCACAAGCAAGAAGCAAAGTTCTCAGCAAGTCTTCCAGGCCGGATATCCCGTTCTTCCTGATTTCCAATGTGGCGGCCAGCTATGTCCTATTGTTGATAGCCAGCCTGTTTTTATTCTACAGCGTATACCAGAATGTCTTCGCTTCGGATCCGAACTATACTTCCTGGTATGTCAGGCAGGGGGATTTTAAAAGGGCCGAGACTTTCGTCAACAGGTTCCTGTCCGGCAGTTTCATGGATCAGGATTGCTTCATGCCTGAAAAAGCTGAATCCCTGAAGAAAAGTGCGGCCGGGCTGATTCCTCCATTCAATGGGGTTCCGGCTTCAAGCGTCGTCGTCATCGGGAATGACGGCAATAGATGCCTGGTCCTGAAGGCGACATGTCCGAAAGGTGCCGAGGCCGTGATCATCTATCTGACTCCTTCGGGAAAAAGCTTCTACGTTTCAGGAATAGAAATTGACAAGAAATATGCCATGAACAATGTGAAGGCGAAGTAGGTGCAGGGATAAATTTATGACTAGGAAAAATTTCACAGTTGTCGAACTAATGATCGTAATTACGATCATCATGATTCTGGCCGGACTGCTGCTGCCGGCTTTGATGAAGTCGAAATCCATGGCGATTGAGAGGACGTGCATGTCGAACATGCATCAGATACATCTTGCACTGGCTGGATACAGCGGGGACAACAGGGGCTATTATCCCCTGGAACCCACAGAGAGCAATGGGCACCTTGGACTTATTGGCGCCCTTGAAGCGAGTTCCAACGGGCTTAGGGAGTCCTTCTACTGCCCGCGGTCGAACATGATGGAGGAGTATGCGCGGGAGACTGTCCGGTATCCCGCAACGGGAGACTCCACCTCGGTGGTCAACACGGACGCGAACTGGAAGGCCGGCAACATCTCGTACAATTACTGGAGCTTCGAGATGCCGAAGATGTTCGGTGGCGCCACATGGGTTGCGATCAACAAGGAATCCTTCTGGCCACGCACGCTCAGGGGCGATAAAATCAAGAAGTCCTCCTGCTATGCCTATCCTGCCGCGAACTTCGACTACGATGCGAAGAAGAACGTGATTCTCCCATATCCTGACCTGCCTCCAAGCCAGCGCTGGATACTGACGGATTTTTTCCGCCAGGGGGCGCCGTTTCCGCACATGTACAGGCAGGCGACGGGGTTGACAGTTGCATGCCTGGACGGGCATGCAGAGATGTCCTATGGGTGGCCGCAGGACAACTTCAGATGATAAACAAAGGGAAATATAATGGTCAAGGTGCTTGTAATGCTGTGTTTAATTCTATTGGCGCTTGCGTCAGTGGGATTTTATCTGTTTCTCTCCGAGAAGATTGCTTTAGGTGAAAAACAAATAGCCGATGGTCAAAAGGAGATCGACATAGGAGGTCCGGTGTTCGAGGCCGGAAAAGCCAATCTGGAGGCCGGAAAGCGAGATCTGTCGGACGGCAAGAAGGAGTATGAGGAGGCCGAGGACAACATATTCATGTCGTGGGCGGATACGCTGCTGAAAGGCGGAAGGGGCTTCAGGGAGGCCAGGGAGCGGATCGCCGAAGGAGACAGGCAGATTGCCGAAGGGGAGGCGAATGTCGAGGTCGGAGAAAGGCGGATCAATGCAGGCATCCTGGAACTGCGTCTGGGAAGGGAAGATTTGACGCTGGCCAAGGGGCTGCGTATTGCATGTGCGCTCTGGGCTTTGTTCTTTGCTGCCGTATTTGTTGTTTTCGGGTTTCTCTGGAGACGCCCGCTGGCCCGGATCTTTATGCACCCTGATGCCTGAGAGATACAGCCGATGCAGGTGAATCCTTGACTTGAATTTAATAATGTAGGACAGGCATCTTGCCTGTTCATTAACTAATAAATAAATTTGGATGAAACATGGAAATTGACACAGAAGCAGTTATCCGTCGGCTGGCTATTGTCCTGAGGGATTCGCATGACGCCATCACTGTTCAAGATCTGCATGGGAAAATAACGGCCTGGAACAGAGGTGCGGAAAAAATGTACGGCTTTACTGAAGTCGAGGCGCTGGAGATGAATGTCGCACAGATTACCCCTCCAGACAAGAAAATTATATCCTGACATAAACTTGGATGCGGACAATTTAGAATTGGAATTTTCAAACAAAGGAGACATCGATGAAGACAAAAGCGGGTCTGTGGATTGACCATAGGAAGGCTGTTGTAGTGACACTCAAGGAGAAAGCGGAGGAGATCGCACTGATAATATCTGAGGTGGAAAAGCAGCTCCGGCGTTCCGGTGATTCACCTCTCAAGGGATCCTTTGAACCAAGCCAGGTCCCGCCCGATGACAGCCGCTCGAGAGCCCTTGCGGGACATCTCAACATTTATTATGATGAGGTCATTGCCAGTATCCGCAATTCAGGATCCGTCCTGATATTCGGTCCTGGCTCGGCAAAGAATGAGCTGAAGGAACGTCTTGAAAAAAATAAACTCGGTGGACTCGTGGCAGGTGTTGAAACCGTCGACAAGATGACGGACCGCCAGATCGCCGCCAAGGTTCGGAAGTATTTTGCCAAGTAGCATCCGACATTATTATTTAAAAATAAGCTTCTTGAAGGCTTGCAAAGATTGCATTCGGAGATTTAATTTTGAGGTTGCCAATCCCATGGCAAGGAAGGCAAGCAATAAAATTAACTCCTAGGAGGCGATGCTGAGCCATCGTCGAGCGCAAACAGACGGTCCGAACGCCAAAGACTCACGCCGCAAAGCGGTCATGCATCTTTCCTCGCGGCCTTCGTCCTGTCGGGAAATAACGATACTGCTGTATCGCCTTATTCCCGCCAAGCCGAATCCGCATCGAAAATAGGCATGATTTTATTCCACTTATTTGCGATACATGACACTAGTTAAGATTTTTCTCTTGTCTTCAATGTCATCCCACAGGATGACGGATTGATGGATTTATTCGCCACAGGCGAATAAATCCAATTATCCACGGGACGGCAGCGTAAAAATATCCATGCATCAGGGGAATTATGGCTGGAGCTTTGAAAAATAAAAACCTGTGGAGCGATCCCGTCTATATGGATCTGACAGGCGGGAAGATCGAGGCGCGCATCAACCTGAAGCAGGGCCCGTCCAGGGGCTTGAAGCCTCATTTCCATCCGCATTTCGAATTGCTCTATATAACGCGGGGGACAAGGAAGCTGGAGTTGAACGGCCGCCAATACAGCGCGGATGCCGGTGACCTCATGATCTTCCGTCCAGGTGATGCGCATATCGAATTTGCGGGGACTGACACGGTCTCATACTTCGTTTTCCGGTTCAAGCCCGAAGAGCTTGCAGAAGCGGGCATCGAATTTCCCAGGATAGAGAAGGTTGGACCCGTAATTTCGCTTCCTAGGAAGGAAATGTTCTATGATATGTTCAACAGCATGATCGAGGAGTTTGAGAATCCTGGCGAGGGCTCTGAACTCATCCTTGGCGCCTACCTCGTTGAATTCGTCATCAAGCTGCGGCGTGCGATCAACGAGATGCTGAAGAACCAGATTTCAGAAGGAGTGGATTCCGTACAGCTGAGGGTCAGCCGCGCCATGGACCTGATGGAGAAGAACCTCACAGGCAGCCTCGACCTGGAGAAGATCGCAGGCAGCGCGTTCATGAGCGTCTCGCATTTCTCGCACACCTTCAAGGAGAAGACCGGCGAAAGCCCGAAGCATTTCCTCATCCGCGGACGCATAGAGATGGCCAAGAGGCTTCTTGAGACGACCGACAAGACTGCGATGAGGATCGCCGAGGAGCTCGGATACGAAAGTCCTTACTTCTTCTACCGCCAGTTCCGCCGCAAGACCGGGATGACGGCGAACAAGTACCGCATGACGCACCGCAAAAAAGTGCATATGGAATAGCGGAACCGTGCATTTTCTTCCCGCTGGCATATATTAGATTTCCCCTTTCAAAACAATTCAAAGGAGCAGATTTAATATGTCAATGAATCCCGAATGGCGCCGCAGGGTGGACAACTGGCGCTGGAAGATGCCAAGCCTTTTCTACTTGCAGCTTGGGACGATCGATTTTGAAGGCTTTGTGACAAAGGAACAGCTTACCGCAAAGGAAGCGCTCAAGAAGCAGTTCAAAAAGATGCAGCCCGGCGCCGAATGGGGCGCAAAATGGGAGTACGGCTGGTTCAAGGGCAGGATGTCAATCCCGAAATCCGCCGCTGGTGAACGCATCGCCGCACGCATAAACGTCGGAGGAGAGGCAGCCATATCCGTCAACGGCATGAATTACGGCGCAAATGATATCGGACATAAGGAGATCACCCTTTCGCGCAAGGCGAAGGGCGGTGAGAAATTCGAGATGCTTGTCGAGTCGTATGCAGGACACGGTACGCGCACATCCGGAGGCGGACCCCTTCCATACGGGCAACAGACAGTTCCGGAGCCGGGTCCGACCCAGGTGAAGGTCGGTGTCAACTCCTTCGGGATCTGGGAGGAGGAACTCTACCAGCTCTGGTTCGATGTTGAGACACTTGTACTGCTGCGTGACGCCATGCTCGACACGGAATCGCTGAGAGTCGCACAGATTGACGATGCCCTCAAGGAAATGACTCTCGTGGTCGATGTCGAACTGCCGAGGAAGGAGATGCTCGCGACTGTCAGGGCCGGACGTAAAATACTCAAGCCCATGCTTGATCTCAAGAACGGGCCGACATCTCCGCTGATGAAATGTTTCGGACATTCGCATATCGACGTGGCATGGCTCTGGCCGCTGCAGGAGACCGAACGCAAATGCTGCCGCACATTCTCATCACAGCTGGCGCTTATGGAGGAATATCCCGAGTACAAGTTCCTACAGAGCCAGGCACACCTCTACAGGATGGTGAAAAGAAAATATCCCGAACTCTACGAGAGAGTCAAAAAGTCCGTCAGGAAAGGACAGTGGATCCCGGACGGTGGAATGTGGGTTGAGCCGGATACCAATGTGACCGGCGGCGAAAGCCTGATCCGCCAGTTCATGCACGGCAAGCGCTTCTTCAAGGATGAGTTCGGAGTAGAAAGCGAGCTCATGTGGCTGCCCGACGTCTTCGGATACAGCGGCGCCCTTCCTCAGATCATGGAGGGATGCGGCATAAAATATTTCTCGACGCAGAAGATCTTCTGGACATACAACGGCGGCGATCCGTTCCCCTACAACATCTTCTGGTGGGAAGGTATTGACGGCACCCGCGTCCTCTCGTATCTGCACAACGACTACAACTCCGAGACGAAGCCTACGCACGTGATGAACCGCTGGAATGAACGCGTACAGAAGGATGCAATACACTCCGGCAGGATGATGCCGTTCGGCTATGGCGATGGAGGAGGGGGGCCGACCCGCGAGCACCTCGAATTCCTGCGCCGTGAAAAGAACCTTGAAGGGCTTCCACGCTGCCAGATTGATGTGCCGGTCTCATATTTCGAAGACATCAGGACCGACAAGCTCCCGACATGGGTCGGAGAACTTTATTTCCAGGCGCACCGCGGCACCTACACTTCCCAGGCCAAGACGAAAAAAGGCAACAGGATGAGCGAGAATTTCCTGCGCGAAGCCGAACTCTGGAGCGCGGTCGCGGGAGTGCTTGCGGGATTCAAGTATCCGCTGCAGGAAGTTGACAGCCTCTGGAAGGACATCCTCCTCAACCAGTTCCATGACATCATACCGGGATCATCGATCCAGCGCGTCTACGAGGAGGCCGAGGCGTCATACGCAAATGTGATATCACAGACCCGGGAGATTGCCGGAAAGGCCTGCAGGAAACTTCTCGACAGCAGGAAGGATCAGGTCACGGTGTTCAACTCGCTGTCATGGGATCGCGATGCGGTCGTCGAACTGCCATCCGCTTTTACGGGTGCTGAAACTATTGACGGAAAGAAACTGTCCGTCCAGAAACATGACGGAAAGAATTTCGCACTCGTCGAAGACATTCCGTCGGCCGGCTGGATGCCGGTAAGGAAATCCGCGCCTGCAAAAGCCGAGTCTTCCCTGAAGGCGTCGGCGAAATGCCTCGAGAACGAATTCCTCAAGATAAGCATTGACGCTTCAGGCGAGATCACGGAGATACTCGACAAGGAGAGCGGCCGCGATTTCGCGGCTGGCGCCTGCAACAGCATAAGGATGTACAAGGACGTTCCTAGCTCATATGACGCCTGGGACATCGACAGCATCTACAAGCTGCAGCCTGTTGCTCTCGACAGGAAGGCGAAGATCGAAGTCATCGCCGGAGGACCGGTGTTCGCGTCAGTGCGAGTTGAACGGATGCTGAACATTTCAAAGCTGGTCCAGGAAATAATAATCTATGCTGGAAGCCGCAGGATCGACTTCAAGACCGTTGTCGACTGGAAGGAGAGCCACAAGATGCTCAAGGCTAATTTCCCTGTGTCCGTGAAGGCCGAGGACGCGCTCCACGAGATCCAGTTCGGCCATACTCGCAGGCCGACGCATTTGACCCGCCCTTACGATGCGACCAGGTTTGAAGTATGCAACCACAAGTGGGCCGCCCTTGTCGAAGAGGAGCGCGGAGCCGCCGTGCTCAACGACTGCAAATACGGAGTGAGCGTCGAAGAGAACAGCATCAACCTGACCCTTCTGAAATCCCCGCTGGCGCCGGACATGAATGCCGACAAGGGGATTCAGGAGTTCACGTATTCATTCTACTGTTGGAATAAAACGTTCAAGCACAGCGGACTGATCCGTTCAGCTTATGAACTGAATATTCCTGCATTTGCCGTGGAAGGCGGAGCCGAGAAGAAGAGCCTGTTCAGCATCGACGAGGAGAACGTGATAATTGAAACGGTGAAGCCTGCCGAGGATGGTTCCGGAGATGTCATCGTCCGTCTTTATGAGGCGGCGCGCACGGCAACCTCCTGCGAACTTCGCACAAGTCTTCCATTCAAGAAGCTCGTTGAGACCGACATGCTGGAGAACGTGAAACGCGAAGTGAAGACTTCATCAGGTGCGTGCAGGCTGGATTTCAGGCCGTTCCAGATCAGGACCCTGAGATTCGTCAGCTGAAAAAAGCCGGGAGGCTTTTTTAACTGCCTCAGTAGATTTTGCAGTAATGTAGAGTTGTCCGTCTCGGACAAGAGATTTTGAATCTTCTCCGGGACGGCGAACCCTGCATCTGAAAAACATTCTTCATCGTGCCGGCGTCAGCCCACATGCCTGTTCCACTCGAACCCGACTGCGTCCAGGAACGCACGGGCTATAACTGCATGTCCGATCTGGTTCGGATGGACACGGTCCCAGGCAAGGGCGGCAGGATGGCAGGTTTCCAGGATGGTGTCAAATGCGGCCTGGGTGTCGGCAAACAATGTCTTCCGCTTTATCGCGACCTTTTTTACTACAGCGCCATATTCATCCATTCTGGCGCGCATTGCGTCATTGCGGTTCGGTTCGATATAGTATGGTGCCATGAGAACAACGCCTTTTGCAGAACGTAGAGTCGTCGCCACGAGCCTGTCAAGTGTTTCCTCGTATTCGTCGAGCATGACATGCTGTTCCTTCATCAGAGGCAAATCGAACTGGCGCCAGACATCGTTGATCCCGATCATGATTGAAACCCAGTCGGGTTTCAGATCTATGACATCGCGCCGCCAGCGGTCCTTGAGGCTCTTCACGTTGTTTCCGCTGCATCCGACGTTGACGATCCTCGTCCTGTATTCCGGATAGGTCGCGCCTATCAACGCTGAAACGATGTTCACATAGCCTCTGCCGAGGGGGTCGAAAAGTCCTTCTGCCACAGGCTGGGCACGTCCGCAGTCCGTAATTGAATCACCGATCATTATGAGCTTGCTTCCGGGTTTTATCTTCATATGCAGGCACTCCTCAAAGTTGGAATTATTCATTTGGAAAATCAAAAATTAGCATGTGGAGGGCAAAAGTAAATCATGTTTTCCTCTCTTCCTCTGCTGAAAAAATATCGAATGATTTGCAAATTCATATGGATAGAAAGGATATTTCCCTTTGCATTTTCCCGTATCCACTGCTATTTTTGAGCCAGTTAAAACAATAAACAGGAGGAAGACAAGCATGGCGAAGACAGCAAACTCGAAGTTCATGGCCCCCGTGACACCAAGCGAAGCACTGGCAGCGATCGTAGGATCAAAGCCGATTCCGAGGACAGAAGTCACGAAGAAACTCTGGGCCTACATCAAGAAGAACGGTCTCCAGGACAAGAAGAACAAGCGCAACATCAACGCCGATGACAAACTCAAGCCTATCTTCAAGAAGGATCAGGTAACGATGTTTGACATGACCAAGTTGGTAAGCAAGCACCTTTCCTGAGTACCCGATACTTTTTCAAAAGCGGAGCCGGACAATAACGGCTCCGTTTTTTTTTTGTGTACGGCCAAAAAATCTACCGCATGGAAAATTAACCACTGTATAGGAAATTGTATTGTCGGATCGCTGGCAACCTGCCGGCATCTTTTTCCCTCTCCGCTTTGTCTAATCAAATCAGAGTCATCCCACAGGATGACGGATGGATGGATTGTTGGATGAATGGATGATTGGGTTTGAGTTCAAGATAACACAGAAGTCATGGAGATACACGAGAATTATTAGAAAGGCATTTCGGATAATTTATCTAGGATGTTTTTGGTCTTATGTCTTTGATACCCAACCATCCATCAATCCAGTCATCCAATCATCCATGGGACGGCAGTGTAATCAAATATTGTGCCACAAAGTCTCAAGATCCCGGCCACTGAGTGCGTCGGGAGTGGTGGCGTTCCATAGAAGTTCTGGCGAAGCCGGTACTCGTGCGTGTTATTTTTGCAGATTACGTGATGCTGTCATGATAAGACCATTTGGAGTACCGCCTTTAGGCCGAAGAATTATAGATGTGTCCTAGCCCCTACGAATCGGAACCCATGCTGTAGCTTATCAGGAAGTTTCCTGTAATCCTGCTGATTTCCTCGACGCTGGTGAGTCCGCGGTTGAGTTTGAGCCAGCCGTCCTCGCGCAGGGTCTTCATCCCCTTCTGCCTGGCGGCTCTCCTGAGCTCGCTGGATGCGGCATGGGCCGCGGTGAGGTCCTGGATCTCCTCGTCGAGAAGGAACAGCTCATATATGGCGACCCTTCCCTTGTAGCCGGTATGGTTGCATTTTGTGCATCCACTGCCCTTCCAGGCCTGCACTTCTTCAGGCTTGATCCCGAGAAGACGCGAAATTTCAGAACGGATCTGGGGGGTGATGTTCTCGTCCTTCACCTTGCAGTGGGTGCATATTCTCCTGACAAGGCGCTGGGCGATGCAGGCCACCAGGGAGGAAGCCAGCAGATAAGGCTCAACGCCCATGTCGATGAGCCTGTTGACCGCCCCGACGGAGTCGTTCGTGTGGAGCGTGCTGAAGACCAGATGGCCGGTGAGCGAGGATCTGATTGCGATCTCCGCAGTCTCGGCATCGCGTATCTCACCTACAAGAATGATGTCAGGATCATGGCGGAGGATCGAACGGAGCCCGCTGGCGAAAGTAAGTCCGATCTGGCTGTGCATCTGTATCTGGCTGATGCCCGGCATCTCATATTCGACGGGATCCTCGACTGTGATTATCTTCCTGTCCTTCCTTGTCTCCGCGAGTTTCGCAAGGGCGGCGTAAAGAGTCGTCGTCTTTCCGCTTCCGGTGGGGCCTGTCACAAGTACAATCCCGTGCGGCAGGTCTATGAGCTTCTGGACGATCTTGAAGTCGGAGTCTTCAAGGCCGAGATCGGTCATCGAGAGGAAGACAGTCTTGCGGTTGAGTATCCTGAGGCAGATGGTTTCGCCGAAACGGCTTGGCATGATGGACACGCGGAGGTCGAATTCGTCTTCGCCGGCGCGCACCGATATGCGTCCGTCATGTGGAAGCCTCCTCTCGGCGATGTTGAGGTCGGCCATGATCTTGAGCCTTGAAGTTATGGCCTCGTGGAATTTGCGGACGCCATCAGGCACGGGGATCTCCTGGAGCATCCCGTCAATCCTGTAGCGGAGCCTTACGCTGTCCTGGAAAGGTTCGATATGGATGTCGGTGGCGCTCATTTCGAGGGCGTCTGTGAGGATCTGGTTGACCAGGCTGATGATAGGCACGGATTCATCGTCGATCTTGATGTCTCCGTCGGCGGACTTGTACCGGATCTCCCTTGCCGCGCTCAATCTTTCGCCGATCTTGGATTCGCGGATCTTGATCACGGTTTCGGCGCCGAGCCCGTACATGCTTTTAAGCGTAATGCTGATTTCAAGCGATGTGGCGAGCCGGGGTTCGATGCGTTTCCCGACGAGGAGGCGCAGGTTTTCCAGTATGCGCATTGGAGGAGGGGAGGAGAATGCCGCCTCAAGTGTCCCCTGCCTGAGGGATATGGGGACGACCTTGTAATGGATCGCGGTCTTGGCTGGAATGCATTTTTTCGCCTCGTCCGGTATTTCAATCTTGTTCAGCGATATCAGTGGTATTCCGGTGTTTTCGCTGAGAGCCCTGTATATCTCCTCCTGCGGACAGCAGTCAAGTTCGATGAGGGACTGGTGTGAGGGGATGCCCTCCCGTTTCATGCGTTTCTGCGCTGTCTCGGCCTGCTGCTTCGATATTTTGCCGCGGCTCTGGAGTATGTCGAAGATATCGCCTTTGACAATGGTGCCTTGTTCGCTCATTCCTCCACCACCTTTTCACTGGTCTGGAGCATTATGCTCTGCTCCTGGTTCTTTTTGTCGAGGATCACGATCATGTCGGAAGTGACGACGGCTACGGCAAGGTCGTCGATCGTGTCTCCCTGCGCGATAGTCAGATCCTTTGTCTCCTTCGTCTTGCTGTCGAACACCGATATGAGCGCCAGTGTTTCCCCCGAAGCGGACTTGGTGGATCCCCTGTACTCTATCGTCTTGAAATCCCGATAGCGCATTGTCATGACTTTCACAGGCGGCGGAGGTGCGGCAGGCGGCGGAGGAGGGGGGGGCGGCACTACAGCCACCTTCTTTTCCGGGGGAGGCTTGACGTTCTTGTTCTCCGGGGGCTTTTTCGGCTGTTTCGTGGCGAACAGCTTCTGGAAATAGAAGGGATTCCCGCCCTTCGCAAGTACCGGAGGATCATCCAAAAAGACAAGTGCATTCTCATTGAGCAGCGTGTGCGGCTTCGGGGCAGAGGTCGACAGCGAGAATTTTTCCTCCCTTGTTCCGAAAAGGTTGAACAGCAGGAAGGCCAGGGCCATAAGCAGCATGAGCAGGGACAGCCAGAAGAAAGTCTTTTCCCAGTCCTTCTGGAGCTTCTCCTTTATCTGTCCTACATCAATATTGTTAAGGTTCATGCTCTCATGCTCCTTTCGGGAGGATTTTCGGCGCCGTCGATTTCCTGTCGGCAGGTTCGCCTGCAGGCCTGTCCAGCGGGCAGAAAAACGCGGAACATTCTATTTCAATCCTTATATTCCTTGTCTCCATCGACAGCTGCGTGTCATCGTTCCTGACGTCCGGGATCGACGATACCTGTATCTGCGATACCGGCAGGAAATTACCGCCTGACTGGAGGATCCTGAGGAATTTACAGACGGTCTCGGTGTTCCCCTGGATGGCGAAACGGAGCGGGATCTCGTAGAGGTAGGGGGTCTTGTCATCATCATAGAGACGGTACTCGATGATGGGCATGAACTGAAGTTTTGCCGCAGCCTTTTTACGGCCCTTCTCGTCCTGGTAGACCACCTTGTCGTCGGTCTGTATGGTGAGATTGTTGTCCATTATGAGGGAAGTTATCCTGTCGAGCATCCATACCTGCAGCATCAGCTGGTACGTGTATTGCGCCTGCGTGTTTTCGCCGAGTCCCAGCATTTCCTCGGTAAGGAAGATGTTTTTCCCGGCGAGCCTCTGTTCGAGGTCGTTGTATTCCTCCTGGAAATCAAGCCTGGTCACGTCGTGCGTGAAATCGGTCGTGTTTCCGAACATCTTCTGGATCTTGTTGTTGAGCATCGAGGTGCAGCGGTTGATGACATCCTGTGATTTCCTCCTCATTCCGATTGTGTCCTTCACGGCGCCTTCGAGCTTTCCTCCATTCAGTTCGGCCTTTTTCAACTGGAGGTAAGTCGCCAGGCGTCCCGGATCAAGGGGCCAGCCTGTACTTGTCAGTTCAGCCAGGGTGGTGCTGATATAGGAGCGGTCTGCCCGGACCTTGACCGCCATGGGCCTGATAAAGAAGAGATGCGTGGCGACAACGGCAAGCAGGAGGAACGCCCCGATGGCGAAAAGGTTGGCATGCTGTTTAGGCCATTTCCTCATTTTTTCTTTTCCTTGGTCTTGGTTTCCTTGAGCTCCGCCTGGTTGACGATGGTGTCGGCAAAAGGAAGTTTGATGGCGAAATCACGGAATCTCCTGCCGTTCAGCTGGGAGTTGATGTCCCTGTTGTTCGCGACCTGCGATATCCACGGAGAGGACATGATGTCCTCCCTTCCCATCCTTTCCTCGTCCGACAGGATGTCGACCTCCTCGCTCTGGGTGCTGAAAAGGGTGGACTGGCTCAGCTTTGTCTGGATCAGCCGCACGACGTCGTAGTGTTCCTTCTTGCTGGACACGATCGTGAATCCAATGAGGACAAGGGAGCGGTTTTCTGTCATATTGGTCAGGGATACCGACTCGCTCCTGATTTTTTTTGAGGAACCGGCGGGATCCTTGGCGGTGAGATTGCCGAAGAATATCCTGCTCTGGGCATCCTTCGCGGCGTTCCTCTCCAGTTTCAGGCCCTTGAAGCTTTTCTCGTCGGCAAGATTCACGAAGACGAAATTGTCGCCCTTTATCTTCCCGATCTCATTGATCGCCGAAATGAATCTCGGTATGTTGTCTCCCTTTATCGCCAGTGGTACGAGCGTCTTTTCATAATGCCTGATGTCCTCCCCCAGTTTTTCCAACTCGGGTATGACCCCCTCGCATGCCTTCAGGCGGGAGATTATTTTCGCGTTGGCGACGTCTTCATTGCTCAGCTTGATGTAGAAGTCGGCAAGATAGATGAACAACGCGACGATGACGAGGAAGACAGCGGCTGACAGGAACGCGAAGTTTCTTTTCCTCAGGGAAACCCAGCTTATTTCCGGAGGCGCAAGAGAGATGCGCACATCCTCGATCTCAAGGGCCTGCAGGGCCAGTCCGTAGGCGGTGGAAAGTTCAGGAAGCACTTTTCCTTCGGAGTCCTTCGGACCGTATATCTCCACCTGGCAGTGCTCGAAATTCCCCTCCAGGACTTCGGGGAGCCCGCCGAGCATCGCGCCTCCGCCGCAAAGCCAGATCTTGACGAAGTCAAGGCCCGCCATCTCGGAGTTCTCATGGGCCTTCCACTGCTCTATGGCATTTTCCAGTTCGGATATCAGTTTTATGGAGACGTGGTAGAACGGATGTTCGCTGTTTTCCAGATCGATCCTTGTCTTGAATTTCTCCTCTTCGGCCTTCTCCTCGTCAAGACTGAGGAAATCCGCAAGAGCCCTGGTATACTTGTCCGAGCCGAACATCAGCGTGCTTATGAAGAGGATCTGCGGACCGCCGAAAATGACGACTGTTGAATTCTCCGCCCCGATCTCGAGGATCATCTGGGGGTCGCTGACATCCTTCACCTCCGGATGCAGGCTGAGGAGGGTGTTTATGAGCCCCATGCTGTTCATTGTCATGTCGGACGGCGTGAAGCCGGCCGATTCCATGATGTTGAGTTTTTCAGTTACGGCGGAGAGACGGGAAATGCCTATGAGCGCCGGATTCTTCCTGCCGTATCTGGGAGGCATGACGTGGTAGTCGTGTATGAATTTTTCCTCGGAGATTCCGGACAGCTGGTGTGTTTCGTAGGAGATCATCTCGTCCAGCTTGGCTTCAGGGGCCTCGGGGAAGTCCATCACCTGCACTGTGGCGAGGTATTGAGGGAGTCCGGTGCATATCTCCCTTTTCTTCCAGGCTGACTGGTCGAGCCAGTGCGAAAGGCTCTGCTTCAGCTCAGCTTCATCGAGGATTCCTTCCGCGCGGAGCATCAGCTGCTTGTGGGAGACAAGGCTGACACCGCCGTCCTTCGAGCAGGAGAGTTCGACGGCCTTGATGGAGTTGGAACCTATGTCGAGTCCGACCCCCCTGCGTATTTTATTCTTCAAGAACATAACTGTTTTTCAAAAGATTGTTTATAGCTGATTGTGTAAGTTGAAGTTCAGGTTAAGGAATTTTAAAGTTTTATCACATTAATATAAAGACACGCTGTGAACTCCAACAAGATTTTCGAAATTCCGCATTTTCGAACTTAAGTCTATTTTTCCTTCCAACACTTCGATATTCGATTGTTCGCCTGTTCGATTGTTCGCCTGTTCGCCTGTTCGATTGTTCGATTGTTCGATTGTTCGATTGTTCGTCATTCGCCTGTTCGATTGTTCCTACGGCTCCCAGACCCCTTCTTCCCAATGCAGCCTGCTCAGGAAATAGTTGCCGCCAAAACTTACGTTCAGGACGGGTGCCGCAGTATTGGGGATCGGCCTCGAAGGGGAATAATCTTTTATGCTCTTGATATGCCAGAAGCAGCGGAGGACAGGGAAAAGAGTCTGATCATATGCACCTGGATGGGTGTCATCCCCGTTCTTGAGCTGGAAGTTCTTCAGCTGGGCCCAGGTATAGTCCCCGGTAAGCCCGGAACCGGTCAGGTTCCAGGCGCATTTCGCGTCGGAGAACTCATAGAAGTAGCTGACACTCCCTGCCGCAGGGTTGGGATTCACATTAAGACCCGTGTTCCCGATCCTGTCATAGGTAGTGGAATGATCGTTGTCCTTCCTGGCAAGCCAGGCGTTGGCCGGAGTGTCAGACGGATTGCCGTCGGAAGGGCAGAGGTAGACCTGCGTGGTCTTTATCATGTCCGGATAGAGAAGGGAAATCCAGCCGACATCGAAGTCCTTGTTGTCAGTCTTGTAGATTATGAATGAGAGTCCGAGCTGCTTAAGGTTGTTCAGACAGTGGGTCTGCCTGGCCTTTTCCCTGGATTTGCTCAAAGCCGGAAGCAGAAGCCCTGCGATGATGGCGATTATCGCGATTACGACCAACAGCTCAATTAATGTGAATTTCTTGCTTTTATTCATTAATTTTCCCCGATATATCTTGCTTATGAAGACGGAACTTTCCAATTACTTCGTAATTGATACATTATAGCATAACGTGTTTACATAGCAAATTATTGCATTAAATACAGTTTAAAATGAAATTTGCTGAAATGCCAGGATTTCGCCGTTTGCATGGTTTTTAGAAAAGGTGATGGGCATCTCGCTTCGCTCATCTTAAAACCATTTGAATCAAAATTAATTTACAGTTCTATAATGTAGCGTTGTCCGTCACGGACAAAGAGAATTAAGATTCTTCACCGAGACGGCGAACCCTACATTAAAAAAATGCCCCGAGCGCTCAGGCCTCAGGGCGCTCCATCTTGCTTCGATATTTCATCCTACACTGGATTTGATTTTTTCACTTCGTAATTCGGTTGTTCGTCATTCGATATTCGACTGTTCATCCCTCTTCCTCTGGTATTGTCTCTTCCTTCTTGGCAAGGCCGTGGATGGTCTTCTCCCAGTAGAACGGCTTGGTGAACAGCTGTATGAGCCCTTTCCAGGCGCCTATTGAGATCAGCACCCAGTAGATGGGCATGAGGAGTGCATATGGCAGCAGATAGTAGTTCTTTCTTTTCAGGCAGGCCAGACAATGGCAGAGGACGAAGAAGAAATTCGCCAGTACGAGGGCGATTCCAATTGTAAAGAAGCATATGGATAATACTGACCAGAAACGGTCCTGGTCGATTCCCGTGTAGAGCAGGGGCCAGGCCTTGAAGTGCCTGCCGAAGAGTTCGAATCCCTCGTAATTCTCCACGACCGAGTTCCTTATCATTCCCCAGAAAGTCTGTCCTTTTGCAAAACCATGGGCCAGAAGCAGGAGGTAGAACGAACCGGCAATCCAGTAGAGGACGTTGACCACCATCATGAACGAGCTGGCGCCGACGCACATGTAGAAGCCGAAAAGCCCCCAGGGTCCGAGATCCTTCAAGGTCCTGAATGGATTTCTCATATGGGTCAGATGCGTCTGCATGAACCCCTTGATCCATCTTGAGCGCTGCCGTATCCAGTTCCAGACTTTTGAGTTCGCCTCCTCCCAGGTAGTCGAGTCGAACATGCAGGTCCTGTATCCCTTCGTGTAGATCCTTATGCCCAGGTCGCAGTCCTCTGTCACGTTGAAAGGATCCCATCCGCCTATCTTCCCCAGGATGCTTGTCCTGAAATGGTTGGACGTGCCGCCGAGCGGGATTGGAATATTGAGCATCTCCATGCCCGGCAGCAGCAGGTCGAAGGTCGTGCTGTATTCGATCGTGAACCAGCGGGTCAGGATGTTCTGCCGCGGATTGTAGTAGTTGAGCTTGGCCTGGATGCAGGCGTATTTTTCTGGAAGCTGGCGGAAGATCACCACCGCCTTTTTCAGCTGGTCCGGCTCCGGCCTGTCTTCGGCGTCGAAGATGACGCAGTATTCGCCCCTGGCCCTCTTCAAACCGAAATTGCACGCCCTGGGTTTTGTCTTGGGAAGGAAATCCGGGACTACGATGACCTCGTAGTATGACGGAAGGGATGACTGGTGGATCGCCGAAAGCGTCTCCTTGTCGTCCTGTTCAAGGAGGAGCTTGACGTCGAGCTTGTCCTTCGGGTAGTGCAGGCGGTCGACATGTGTTATGATCTTGTCGGCTATGCTTGCTTCCTTATATAGAGGTATGAGAATGGTATATATAGGCAGATCCTCGTCCCTGAGGGCGTTTATCTGCTCGTGCGAGATCTTCCTTTCCCCGCGTCCGGTCAGCGAGATGAAGACGGCGAGGCTCCTGAAGAAGGCCGCGCTGAAATACCAGAACGATACATACAGTGTTACGAGGCAGACTGCGACATCCCAGCGGTAGGCGAGCAGGAACAGGAGGACCGCCGCGATCAGGAAGTAGAAGGCTGTCTGCCACCATTTGAAGGTGACAACGGAGCAGTATCTGCCGTGTTCAGCTATGAATTCTTTCGTTACTTCATCAAGCTTCATTATATTTCTTCCAAGGTCATCCCGCAGGATGACGGATGAATGGATTGTTGGATGAGTGGATGACTGGGTTTGAACTCAATAGAAAAATAGAAATGCCCTCTTGCTTATAAATGTCTGAAAAGTCATTTTGTATTATTTTCATTCTTATGTCTTTGATAAGCAACCATCCATTCATCCAATCATCCATGGGATTTCAGTTGAATTCTTCATGGTACATTATTCTTAATAAGCACAATATTCCATCCAATCTTGCGTTATTAAACCCGTAAAGTTATATTTAACGTTTTAATTATTCTGTTTATTGTGCTGGCATTGCTCCCGTACGGAAAATTATAGCGATATGTTCTAATTCCTGGCGCAGCCGGTTGAGTTAAGGTTTAGGGATTTCTAGGTTTTCTAAAAAGTAGGTACGTGCTTTAGCATGTACCATTTCTTAAATTCTGTTAAATTCTGGGGACAGGCTAAAGCCCGCCCCTACTTAAATTGCGGCCTTTGGCCACATCAAAAAAATATGACAATCGTTAAGAACGGAACTCTTGCAATATTCGCCGCGGCCATTGTCCTGCTTGGAAGCGCAGGAAATGTATTCTCCATCGAGGAGGAGCAGAAGGAGATAAGGGATTTCGAAGGATCATGGTATTTCCAGAAGAACACGAATCTCCCTGAGGAAATAGAAGGGGACGACGACGGGACGGTTTCATCCTCGTTCAGGCTCCAGGACAATGCCATGATCTACTTCGAGAGGAAGAGGGAGACCTTCCGCCCGCAGCCTGAAGTCTTCCAGAAGGACAAGCTGTCCATGGAGGTGAAGGTTGAATGCACCGAAGGAAAGGCCGTGTCCGGCAACATCTTCATAAAGGACAAGGACGGCCTGTGGTTCCAGAGCCGGAAGACATACGGCATCCCTCCCGGAAGCTGGCAGAAAGTTGAAGTCGATCTCAAGTCCTCGTCCTACGATCTCGTGCCGGAAGGCCATTCCGCCTCATGGAGCTGTCTCAACGCGGCAATAATTCATACAATGGGCTTCAAGGTCTTCGGTGCGGAGAACAGGCAGATCAGGTTGTCATGCCGTGATCTCAAGCTTTCCGGGGAAAGGATCCCCCCCGAGTTCCACTTCATGAATCTCGAACATCCCGACAAGACCCAGATAAACAAGATGGTCGAAGGGCATTTCGAACTTTCCAGGGAATATTTCAATCCGTTCAACGCCGATGAGATCAAGGTCGACGTGCAGGTCCTGACTCCGGATTCAAAGGAGATCACTGTTCCGGCATATTTCACGATGGACTACGTCAGACAGCTTCATTTCAACCGTGAGATGAGGACTCCTGCAGGCAAGGCGCACTGGGCCTTCCGTTTCACGCCCTCGGATTCAGGCACATACAAATACCGGATTGTCGCCACGGACTTCACCGATGCCGTTAAAAATGAAATCACGACCCCTTATTTCAAGCTGGAGGTCGAACCCGCTGGAAATCCGGGCGTCGTACGCGTATGCCAGGACGATAAGCGCTATTTCGAATTAAGCACCGGGGAATTCTTCTATCCGATAGGCTTCAACATACATTCGGTCAAGGATGTCAGGAGCGAAACGGAACTTAAGCTTGGATACCGTCCGGACAGGGGCACCTACTCCTATGAGGAATATTTTTCCGCCATGTCGAAGAACGGCGTCAACGCCGTGGAGATATGGATGGCGGCCTGGTCGTTCGCGCTTGAATGGACAAGCTCCAGGACCGACTACTATGGACTCGGACGCTACAACCTGTTCAACGCCTGGCGGCTCGACCATGTCCTTGACGACGCCAGGCAGAAGGGGATTTATGTCCATCTCGTCCTCGACAACCACGGAAAGCTCTCAAGCAGCACCGATCCTGAATGGGACAATTCACCGCACAACAAGAAGACGCCGTTCGCGGCGGCCGACGGCGCCATGCTCGATCTGCCCAAGGACTTCTTCACCGACAAGGAAGCCGAAAGATATTATCTGAACCGGAACCGGTACGTTGCCGCGCGATGGGGCGCCTATACGAACATCTTCGGATTCGAGTTCTGGAGCGAGATAGACCTGATCACCAAGCATGATGAGGTATACAACAGCGGCAGGAGCGTCGAATGGCACAAGATGGCGGCGGATCATTTCATGGCACTGGATTCCGGGAGGCACATCCTTACGACCCATACATGCGGAGAATACAACAATCCCATCAAGCACCGGAAATTCTATGAGCTCCCCGAGATCTCCTATGTCGTCGGCGACGCATACCGCGACAATACTCCATTCGTCGACCACATGGTCAAGCATACCGAAAAACTGAGGGAGCTGAAGAAGCCCCTTCTCATAACGGAATACGGAGGCAACCCCCACGGCAGCGCTTTCAGCGCCCTCGAGGCCGACCTGCACGCCGGATTATGGTCCTCGTTCTTCTGCGAACAGGCGGGCTCGCCCTTCCTCTGGTGGCACGACTTCATACACGACAAGGGCAAATACCAGCATTTCCGCGGATTCTCCCTTTTCATGAAGGACATCGATCCGAGGAACAAAAATTTCACCTTCCCCGAACTGCAGGTCGTTTCAAAGGAGGGGGCCGTCAACAACGCCTTATATCGCTGCATGTCGGCCGGGAACCACAAGGAATACTACGCATGGGCGTTCAAGAAATCCTGCCTGGAGAACTATCCCGAGGACGTCTCCTCGGTCGAACCGCTCGAGGATCACATGATCGTATTGAAGGGATTCCCGCAGAATTCCGGTTTCAAGGTCGATTTCCTCGACACGATGACGGGTGAGACCATCAAGACGGACATTGCCGCTGTGGCTGAAAACGGAGACCTGAAAGTAGAACTCCCTCCGTTCAAGATAGACATCGCAATGAAAATAAAACCGGAAAACCCAAGTGCGGGGAATAATGCCGCCGTTACCGGGGGGCTGGAAACAAAATGATAAGAGACAGCCGAAATATTCAATATTTAAAGGAGCGCGGGTTTTCTTACCCGCGGAAATCCAGTTCAAATGGCGGACTGGAAAGTCCGCCCTCCTTTATTTTTGCATTTCCTATAGGTAAGTTTGCAATCACCGCTAGGAAAATCCTTTGCCTGCTGCTGCTATTGTCCGGACTCCCGCTTCTTGCGGAATGGAATGACAACAGCGCGAAATTCCGTCTTGAAGTGAAGCCGGAGAAGCCGAATGTAATCCTGTATATCGATCTGCATGGCATGATTTTCCCATCCAGCCTGGACAAAGGTGTCGCAGTCTATACCGACGGAGGCAGGAAGGTCCCGCATCTGCTCGACAAGGAAAGCCTCGTGCTTTTCACCGGCGGGGCCGCAAGCGACGAAAAGCTTCATATTTATTTCGGATACGATGAACTGCACCCCTTTGACAGCTGGAACGAGTCGGAGCTTGGAAAAGTGCCGGAAACCCAGAAGCTCAGGCTCCGTATCGCAAACGACAGGGTATCCACTCCTCCGGAAGCCGACATGCTTGCGAACAGCAACTACAGGAAATACCTTGAGGTGAAGAAGGCCGAGAAGGAAGTCTTCGGCCGGGAGCAGAGGCTCAACTTCCTGTTGAAAAAGCTGGAATCCCTGAAGGATGAGAAAGCAGTGGAGATGAAGAAACAGATCGATGCTGAGAAGATGGATATAGAGGAGAGGAGGACAGCTGCCAGCAACAAGGCTAAGGGCGTTCCTCCCGGAGACCTGAAAAAATTCAGGGACAGGGAACGGGAGATTGAAAAATTCTTCAGGCCTGATGCCAGGGCGCTGGAAAGTACGGCCGTGAAAAAAGTATTCATAGACCAGAATCCATCCACTAAGATCAAGAATTTCTCGGCGCAGTTCTCCGGCAGCCTCCTGATCTCCGAACCTGGAATATATGTCTTCGCGATAAATTCGCGCGATGCAAGCAATCTGGTGATTGGCGATACTCCCATAGTCGGCTGGCCGTACAGGCACGAAAAGTCGGATGGCTGGGACAGGACGGGTGAAATCTATCTCGAGCCGGGCCTGCATCCCATGTACTTCTATTTCCAGAAGGGAAGGGGGGGGCCGTATGCTTCCGCCGCCTGGAAGAAGCCTGGAGAACAGGAATTCAACGTCCTGGAAGAGAAGGATTTCACTCCCGCGTACCGGGCCTCGATAATAAGCTGTTCCGACAAGGATGGCGTGAGAAGTCCCATCGTCAGATACAAGGTCAACGGATATTTCTTCATAGACCGCGACAACAAGGCCGACTGGCTGGACTGCGAGGTGGAGAAGGCCGGCAGCAGTTTCACTCCGCTATGGAAGGTGGATGGAGAAGTTGTCTCGGAGAACAGCCAGGTTTCATTCGCGCCGCTCAGGAAGTCGGAATCCCAGATTTTCCTCTCTTCAAAGGAGAAGGCGTTCACCGACATAAAAATCGAGATACCCGGCGAGCTTCTCAAGGAAAGCGACAGCAAGCATATAGAGCCCGACATATTCATGAGGCTCATGGCGCCTCCGTTGATATTCGACGACGAAACCCTTGAAATGACCATGGAGATCATCTCAAACCTCCCTCTGGAGAGCCGGATCCTTCTGAAGATCAGGCCGGACCATGAGAACCAGACTCTCAAGCAGAACACGACATGGCTTGAACTTGAACCACGTAAAAACATCGAAACGGATCCTTTCGCCCAGCCGTTTGTCTTTAAAAGGAAGATTGAGCTCAAAGGGGAATCCTTCGCCAAGGATCCTCTTAAACTGAAATTCAGCGCCAGCGTGCCGCCGCTTCAGATCTCCGAGGAGATAATTCGTTTTATCCCGCTTGCGGACTGCCCCCTGCTGAAATATGACGCTGTCAGCGAGTCATTCCTGGATCCGCAGGGCGGGAAAGTGGTTCCGGTCCTTCATCGGCTCTCCCTGTCGGAGAAACGGACATGGTCTTTCGCGCAGTCTCTTTTGAAGGAGGTGACCCCCACCAGGAAAATGCTGGTGGTTGCCGATGATTTCGGAGAGAATGGAAATACGTTCGGCAATCAGCTCGAAAGGCTTTTCAAGAGCAGCAGTATAAACATGGAATTCGTGGCCTGGGGGAAAAAGGACGAGGTTCCCACGATGGCCGCAAACCTCGGAAACGTGATCCGCAGCATCGCCGGCTCCGATGCGGACGGTGTGCTGATCATACCGTCTGTGTGGGACACCGACATGGGCGTTCCGGCCAGACTGCAGATGCGGACATTGTCGGCGATCATCCAGACCGCACAAGCCAATAAGAAAGTCAGGAACATCATCCTCGCCACACCTTATCCTTCCCTTGAGAATAATCCGGTTGAGAACGAACTCGTAAAGGGGATAAGGAACGACCTGAAAAGGGACTACGGCATCGAGAAGATCATAGACTTCAATTCATTCATCAGGGAAAAGGACAACTGGAAATCATTATACCGCAGAGACATCTCCTCTTCCGTCTTGTATTCCCCGTTCCCCGTCCAGCAGATCAGCCAGATCTGCCAGAAAATCCTGGATGCCGACTGAGCCCGCCAGTAGATTGGATACATGGAATATAGTTATAATTTATCTCTTGTCTTTTGTTTGTAGTTACTAATAGTCTCGAAATAGTATTTACAAAAAAGGTAGGGCGCTCTCGCCGAGAGCGCCGCGGACGGCTCGACGAGCCGTCCCCACCAAGATGTCAATATAATTATGGGATTATTAGTAAGCTATTATTGGCTGTGTTATTTACTCAATCTCTCCAGAGTAATCCAAAGATGCAAATGTGAAAACGCCGGACGGACCATCAGGTCCGTCCGGCGTTGTTTTCCTATAACTTTGCCTACTTGCCGGCGCGCATTCCCGCCGGACAGTTCCGCAGGCAGGGCTCCAGTATGCAGGTCCTGGACTTCATGATCGGATCCTTGGCCTTGCATCCTTCTGCCAGCTGTTCGATGCTGATTTCACCCTTAGGGATTTCCGCACGGGTATTGTTGCCGATCAGCGCCGGACCTTCATCCGGATGGAGGCTGTAGCGCTTCGCCCAGTCGCAGCGATGGCGCGGAATCAACGGATAATCCACCGTCAACCCGCCTACATCAAGCTTCATGCTCTTGCCGGTGATGGCGTCCATCGGGCATTTCTCCGCGCAGACCTTGCATTTGCGGCAGACGCCGGCGGCTTCCAACGGCTCATCGTAATTCAATTCCGCATCGGTGACGATGCAGATGCAGCGCTGATGCGGGCCATGCGCCTTCGTCAGAAGAGCTCCGCTGCCGCCTATCTCGCCCAATCCAGCCGCAACCGCTTCAAGAGCATTGCACCGCATGTCCGGCAACGGACCGCGCGGCGAGTCGGTATAGGATCCTATCCCGAGCAGGTTTTCGGTGATCATGGACTTGTAGCCCATCTTGTCAAGGTAGTTGGCAAGTTCAAGTGCGGCAAAAGACAGTTCCCAGCGTGTCTGGTACTGGTGGAAGTTATAACATCCGATCTGCTGGCTTTTTTCAAGACCTGCGTTGCGGATCAACTCGTCGGGGTAATGCATTCCCATAACGATGACCGACTTCGCCCCTTTCATCAAGTCCGAAGGTTTCCTGATTTTTACATCTTCCTCGGTAATTTCCGGAATGAATGCCCCGTGATAGGAAAGTTTGCGGTTGCCGTCGATGATCCGTTTGCCAAGCTGTTTTTCATCAACAGACTTCTTCAGCTGATCCGCCACCGGATCAAGGCGGACGGCAGGAGAAACTCCGAACATGCTGATAAGATTGTTTTCAGCTATAACCTCGAGTTTCCGTCGTAGCGCTTTGCCCTCAAGTTTTGAAGGACGGTCTATTTCAAGCTTGCCGGAAAGACGGTTCGACGCATCCACTGGCGCGCTGGTCGTTATTGCGCCGATGAACTGGTTGCGTCCGAATTCCGGTGTGATGAACTCGCCGTTTTCGATTTTACCGAGATCGGTCATCGCGGCCAGGGCAGGGGCGCTTTCCTGCCATGATTCGGTATATGATGCGGCACTGTAGCCATAATCTTCGATCATCCTGGCAAGACGCAGGAGCGCCTGATGCATTTTCAAGGAAACAGGATAACCGTATGCCTCTCCGCACTTCTGGGGAAGGTCTTTCCTCCTGGCTTCCGGCGGGATCCGGTATGCGAACGAAAATACTGTGCGTACTCCGGGCGCATCCTTCAGCGCAAGCCGTCCGGCATCGGTATCCGGCTGGAGCGGCGCCACAGCGGCAATGTCAATCCCAAGCTCCACTGCACGTGCGATCACGTCGTCGCGCATTTTCCTGAGAGTAGGCATTGAATCAGGATAGCGCTGGTTGATGCGGTTCTGCGCAATCATCTTGTCGCGTCCGAAACTCTTCTTGTCTGTCCGCAGGTGCGGAGGGACGCAGTATTTCTGGCAGACGCCGCGTTCATGTCCACGCACCCCTTTGGTATGGAGTTCATTTATGATGGTCTTTTCGTCAATATGGGCTTCCTTCTTCAAGGTATCGGAGTTCAGGTCCAGATTGAAGTGTTCAGCCCAGGCGCAGCGCCAGATGTTCTTGTTCGCGTATTTGTAGGTCTTGCCGCCGATCTCGACTACATGGGGTGCCTTGGTGTTCATGTCCTTTTTCATTGCGAGTGACGGACAGTGGCTTATGCATTCGCCGCACATGTCGCAGAGCTTAGGTCCGTCGTACATCGGGGTCGGCACAAGTTCGGCATCGGTTACTATCGAGATGAAACGGCAGCGGCTGCCGAATTCCGGGGTGATCGCCAGGCCGCACCAGCCGATTTCAGCAAGACCGGCTGCCGTCGCCGCGTGAATGTGCGAAAGATCCGGAGCAAAGAGGCTGGGAATCCCTTCGTACTGGCGGTAGCGCCAGATATTTGAGCTTGCCACGCCGATCGCCTGCTGCCCGTGGTCGTTCAGCATGCGGACGATCCGGTAGGCGGTCCTGTCAAGCAGGCCGTTCTGGTCCATCCAGCCGCCGGGACTGCGGTCCTGGGGTTCGGGTTCGCCCCCCATCTCAGACCAGGTGTCGGTAATATGGATCGCCCCGACGACCACCGTCTTCGCCTCAGGCAGGATGGCCTGCGGGCTGAGCAGATAAGGGGCGTTCTTCCATCTGTCGACCGGGCCGAATCCTACAAGATCCATTCCAAAGTTCAGCATTTCAGCCTTTATCTTCTCTGTCAGTATCCTGTTCATGGCATTTCTCCTTTAGTATGGCGGTTTTTAAACCGCCAATTAATCGCCGGGTTAAAACCCGACATACTTTATTCCATATTGTGGAAATAATTCTTTAATAAGGAAATTATACGCCTATAAGGAGCTGTGGTCAACACGGTATGGAAATATAAGGCAATAATTTCCATATTGTGGAAATTGATTGGCATGTCCTGCAATTGCTGGTCTCCGAGGATCCGTTTCGTTGTTCCGACGCTAAAAGCCGGAATCCAGTCTGGAGCCGGGAATAATACCTGAAAGACCCAGGGGTTTCCTGGCTCAGGTGGAGCGGTCATTCGACCTTTTCAACCGTTAAAACCGAAGTCCACGGACCGGTACTGAGAGAAAACTCGGCATTCCAGTACCAGGCAGAGATGTCGCTCCATGACTTCCCTTCGGAATCAAAGACTATCTCCCTGACCCTATATGCTCCGCCATCTGGATGTGAAGCAGAAAACACCCCCCACATCCTTTTCCGCGAGTCCAGCTGGATTCCGTTTCCGGAGGTCGAATATCCCATTCCCCTGAAGCACTCCATTGCGGGATGAAGGAGGCGAGTGGGAGTGTTGACGGTCCTCAATATCATCGTGCGTGTTCCATCGCTGAATTTGGCGGCTTTCCCGGGAAATTTGCTGAAGAAAATCTTTTCCTTCGACGAAAGCCCTATTTCCGACATCGTTCCAATCTCAATTCCTTCGGGGAAGACAATATCGCCATCTACCGCTGGATTTTCCAGGTTTCTTCCGTCATCTAGCAGCGGAATGACGGCCGCGATGATGCAGAAAAAGACAAATGTCATACGGCAATGCACGTTTCTCTCCTTTTTACGAGCCATTCTGAAATGACGTAGATTCCAGCTGCAATCCAGATGAAGACCGATATGCCTATGGCTGTGTGCAGGAAATCCCTGCCAAATGCGACAATGCCTGTCTCCGTGAAGAAAAGGACTGTGGCGCGGACGACATTGCCGAAGATGACAGCCACTGTCCCGGCAAGCGCCAGCAGGCACAATCCCTTTAATGAAAGATTGCGGAAATAGCCTAGCAGAAGGACAAGGAGAACTCCGGCATAAAGCATTCGTATCCCGCTGCACGGGGCATCGACGGAAATGCATTTCCCGTCCCAGAAGATCGAAGTTCCTGATGAAGATACGTCATAACTGAGCATCCCGAGCAGCGCCGACGAGGATTTGGCAACTATCACGCGCAGCGGATATCCGAAGTAGAACTGGGCGGTGGGTATCGCAGGCAGCGACAGAAAAAGCAGTCCGAAGACTGATACATCGATAATCCTGCCCTTGAGCCTCCTGCTGAATACTATGCCCAGAACCGTCAAGGCGATAATCGCGCGCAGCAGCATGAAGGTATGGTGATATGCCAGAATATATATCCCGAGCATGGCCGACATGGCTAGAAAGTCCGCTCTTCCCAGTCTGTGCGCAGCGTCCTCACCAGCTCCAAGGCGCCCAATGCCGTACATCCTCCTGATCCACATGAAAAGGATCAGCAGCAGAGGCAGGCAGGCGGCCGTTTCATCATTTGCGATCCAGCGGCTCCCGCAGTATTTCCAGACAGGATAAAACGCGGCTAGGAGCAATGCGGCCACGCAGTCATCCGAAAATGTTTTTCTTAACCAGCCCACATTTCCTCATGCGGTAAATGATGAACAGGAATATTGCGGCCGCGGCCAGAAGCATCCAAGTCTCGGGCTCAGGGATTGTTGGGATGGAATCCTCTGAAGCCGGTTCCAGGTTGCTCTCCCTGTATTGTGCGGCATTCTCTAGTACGACGGCTCCGGACACCGGCGTAACAATGTGATAGTCCCCGGCTATTTTAATCGCCTTCTCCCTTGCCCCGGCTGCATTGCCTTTAAGGAGCCCATCGATCCTGCTGGCGGCCCAGAGGCGCAGGATGTGGTCCGAACTCTTCTTTAACTTTCCTGACCCCGGGAAGGAAGCCTCTTCATTCCAGGACCAGTCCAGAACATGGCCGCCGTCAATGATGTTTTCCAAGACCGCCTTCAGATCCGTCTGGCCCCGAAGATGGTGATATTTCACCGATTCACCCAGCTGGTTGGCGATGCGGTTCGGACCCGACTGCACCTGTACGTCATAAAGGTCGGGGCCGTTTGGACGTCTTTCCCATCTCTGCAGCAAGGGTGCGGTCGAACTAATCTCCACAGGCGCCGGACCGTGTATCCATATTATCGGGCAATTGCCGGCCTCAGCCGCGATTTCCCAGGCACGCTCCAGTGCGGGGACATTGTCGCATCCGCCGTTGAAATCCCCCTTTGATAGACTGTTCGCCAATTCGACCGCCTTGCCATTCTCGGCAACAGATACATTGTCCCCCGCAAGAACCAGGGAGCAGAGTCCGGGGCATGCCTCAAGTGCAGCCTTGATCTCGGGCAGCTTTCCCGCGACGACGCCGGAGCAGTCTACAACCACCACAAACTTATCGCGCCTGACCTTTTCAACATCCTTGATGCCCTGTATGACAAAGGTGCCGGCCTTGCTGTTCTCCACCAGGCCCCCGGCAATCTCGGGATTGCGCGATACCGCGAGTGTGAAATTCTCCATCATATCGATTTTTACATTCCCTCTGAGAGCGCAGGTGCCGTCCTGCATCTTCTCCTTTTTCATCTCGAACCCTTCGGGAGGTTCAAGGGGATTCTTCGACTCGGCCCATAGGCTCGAGGAAAAATCTTTGGATACGACAAAGTTCCTTTCGGCAAAATATGGCGTCTGCACAATAGCCTTGTTCCTGGAGCCGGAGCTTATCCTCACAGGCGAGGTGATCCCGATCCTGACCTTCATCATGCCGTTCTGTGGAACTGGGAAGCACTGGAACAATATCTTGTCCTTTCCGCTAGTGGTGATAAGCGCCGGATCCCGTTTCCTGCTCACGACTTTCTTATATGCGGCCTTTACATCATTCCTTCCTGCAAATGCGGCCTCCCTCTCCTCGCCGTCAATCCAGAGCGTGAGCCTCGATACGATTCCGCCTTCAGGCAGGACGATTTGCGCACGCGCCTCGTGCTGCTGCCATTTTGACGCGTTCTTGAACTCCATGGTCCACTCGGTATAAGACACGCCTGCATCGGAATCTATCGAGGAGTCTATGCGCGAACTGTCGAGACTCAGCTTGGATAGCCTTTGTTCCACCGAGTCTCCTCCGACATTCGGATCCCATTCGTCGAAATCGCGGTCACCTCTCCTCGCCAAACCCTTAAGCCTAGGAGGATTAACAGCGTTGAAAGGTATTCCTGTGACCAGATAATAGACCTTTCTCATCTGGTCCGACGAGAGGTTTTTACCGGAATAATTGTATATGGCCGAATATATGTTCAAGTTCGAAGAAGCCCTCTGATAGCAGAGACGCAGCATTATGTCATCGTCCCCGTAATTTCTCAGAAGCCTTAGCGCTCTTTCCCTTTCCCTTGCAGTTGCATCATCAGAACTCATCTTGCCCAGACTGTAATATGTTATGGATGAAGGCAGGTCAATTATAAAAAACAGCAGAAAGGCGCAGACCGCGGGAAGCAGTACTCCTGACAAGCTCAAGGTCTTTTCGACTGACTTCAACCTGAGCATCAGCCTGATCTTTATGGCGGCAAGCAAGGAGAGAAGCGGACACAGAGGCAGAATCCCGATACCGAAGATTAGCAGGCCTATCAGCCCCAGCGGTATCAACGGGATAAATATGAGGGAATAGAAGAAACTCACACCAATCACTGCTCCATTGGCGATTCCATCGAAGAGGAGAGAACGAGTTGTCCCTCTGAAATGTCTCCACAGTATGCAGGAGTTCAATATAGGTACTGAAGCGACCATGATCACATGCCAGAATGTCGGAATCGGATTGAAGAACATTTCTCCGCATATTCCGGTGGACAGTTCCAGGAGAAGAGCGGCTACCGGCAGGAATATCCCGCAGCAGACAACAAAAATATTAGAGATGTCGGAAAGGATTTTTCCACTTGAATTCTTTCTTTCGGCAGGTTCACTCCTGCCTGTCTCCTTGTTTCGGCATCCATCCGTACTTCCAGATGTGGCCTTTTCGCTTTTTCTACCGGTTGCAGGGAATATCCTCCTGACATCATCCTCGGTCACAACCTTGCGGCCGCATTCGGCAATCGTCTCCTCGACATGCGCACGCAGATCGCTCCTTACCTCCTCGGGATCCGCGCCAGCGTCCTTTATCTCAAGAAGATGGGCGGAAAGATGTATCTCGAACGTTTCTTCGGCCTGTGGAGTCCATTCCATAACTTAATCCCCTTTTTATTCTGCCGATATTAAAGTCTTCCAGTATTCATTCATAAGATTCAACGTCTCCTCCCCCGATCCGGTCAGGGAATAATATTTTCTTGCAGGCCCCTCGTCCGATTCCTTCAGGGAAGTCTTCACAAGCCCCTGGACACGAAGACGGGAGAGGAGCGGATAGACCGTTCCCTCGCTGAGCCCGGAGCCAGGTATCGCAATAAGTTCCTTGACAAGCTCGTAGCCGTAGCACTCCCCCTTCTTGTTGAGACGGTTCAGTATCATCAGCTCCAGGAGTCCCTTGCGGGCCTGAACTATCCAGTTTTCGTAATATGAAAGATTGGTCTTGATCATGGAGATTACTATAATGCCATGCAAGGTAGCATGCAAGCCGATGTATAAGAAAATCGATTCCTTATTTTGAATGTGATTCTTCATAATTTCGGAATCAGGATGCGTGAGCTGGTCGGCGGCAAGGCGGAGACGGACAGGATCTTCTTCTAAAGTATCGCCTTGACTTATATTCCGTGTGTCTTCAGCGGTGTATGTTCTGAAATGATGCTGAAATGCTTGTCCGAGGTCATGAGTTCCAGATTGTTTTCCAGGCATTGTACGGCGATCACCAGATCTGTCAGTGGAATGGTGAATCCTTTTCTGCGGAGGGAGAAACCCATGTCACCCGCCTTCATGAGGATCGAATTGTCGATCGGCATTACATGCACGCCCAGCAGGACGTTCTTTATCAGGTCCGCCTCCTTGTTGGAAATGGCCCCGTAGACAAGTTCGGATATTATTATTCCGGACACGCAGGCATTGTCGTTTCTGACGAATTCATTGACAGACTGGGACGTCCTGCCTTTTCCCGAGCGGAAAAAATCCACCCAGCAACATGTGTCAACCATTACTCTCATCTTTTTCGGCATTCCTGATCTTATAGGGTGAGAAATCCTCGGAAATAATCCCTTTCCCCTGGCAGGAAAGCAGTTTTTCACGCCTGAGCTGCCTGTCGTATTCGATAAGGGCGTTGGTTATCAGCCGCGTCTTGTTCTTCTCCCCGGAGAGCCTCATCAGCTTTTCCAGGAGCGATTCCGGCAGATCTAATGTTGTTCTCATAGTTATATGCATCCTTTGTGCATAAGATATATGCATATGAATATTATGTCAAGAGATTCTCATGGCTAAATCATAGGCGAGATCTGTCCTGAGTTTATCGAAGGATGCCTGTGCTACGTTATCACTGTGCAGAAAGCTCATCTGCCGCCAGGCGTAGGACGGCCAGGATCATTTTCTGGATCGGCGGACCGCAGCGGAAAGGCGGGGCATAGCAGCCGATCGCACCGAGGAGCCGTCCGTCCTTGTTCCTCACCGGGAGAGCAAAGGAGTTGACACCGCTGGCGTCCGGCAGCATCAGACACCGGCCTTCCTTCTGGATGCGCTTCAGATCCGATTCGAAACCAGGCCAGCTTTTGCCCGGCTCGCCGTAATTGTCAAGAATCCGGCGATAGTCGCCCGGAGTCGCGAACGCAGTCAGGATTCGGCCTGTAGGAAGACGATAGATATTGTTGCTTTCAACAATCTGGCGGTCAATTCTGATGACCTGGCTGACCGGTTCGGAACTGGCGAGTACCACTCTTTTTCCGCCATGCAGCGCGGCAAAAACCATCGCTTCATTGACTTGTGCTGTATGTCGTTTGAGCACTTCAGCAAGCTTCTGCTTGAAATCGCCGCCTTCAACCTTGTTGATCAGCCCGATCCGCCGGCATTGCGGGCCGGGACAATAGCGTCCCGACTCGTTCTGGACGACATATCCGCAGACAACCATGGTCTTGAGCAGATTATGGGTGGTGTTGGCGGGAAGCTTGAGCCGCTGGGCCAGATCGGTCAGCTTGATCCCTTTTAATTCAGGATCATCAAAAATCAGCATGGACAGCAGGTCCAATGCTTTCCTTACCGACTTCACCGGCACGTCAGGCATAATGCAGTTCCTCCATATGGAAATGATTCATCATTGTGGAACATATATTTCCATGCATGATCTGTCAAACGTAAATATCTGCATATTGGATGTAGAGTTCGCCGTATGCCCCGTCGGATGACTGGGGTCTCGGCGAAGCTTTTCTTTTCTTGTCCGAGACGGACAACCCTACATCAATCCCAATAATCCATTCATCCAACAATCCATCCATCAGTCATCCTGTGGGATGACTTTGAATGAATTCAGCAATGGCTGCATTTGTTCGTAGTAGCGCATGTTTGCGCGTTCTTCAGCGTTTTATATTGAAAAGGAACGCCGACCTCCAGGTCGGCATCAAGAGCCGGCCTGGAGACCGGAGCTCCTCTAATTCATTCCCCAATAATCCAACCATCCATCAATCCACTCATCCAATCCCCTTCCCATCACTTCCACGCTCCGGGATTTGGCTCAGGATTATTGTACATCTCGGGGAACTTGCCTTCGGCTATGCCCCCGGTCTTGTCGGTCTCAGGATGCTCAAGCTTCCAAGCCGGGCGAGGGGAGACTTTCGTGTGGAATTCGCACTGACCGACCTTTTTCCTCTTTTCCAGACTGTCCATGCATCCCCTTATGCAGCCTTTCGCGCCGCATATCGCAAAATAGCTGGTATGGCTGATGATCTGGTTGTAGTAGGTCATGACACTGTTCGAAGGCGATTCCGGTGAAGGCTGCCACTTCGCCAATGCCATGGGATATGTCATCCTGTAGGCTTCCTCCTCAGACATCGTTGACTTCCTCACATCCAGATTGAACCCGGGCATGTCCTTCTTCAGGAACGGCGACGCCTCCCAGTTCAATCCGTGATGGGTCAGCGTGCAGCGGCCCATGTGGACATCACCCCACTCGTATTCAGTATCGTCGATTTTGATCTTGATGGATGGACGGTCTCCAGGCTTGGGTATCGCTCCTCCGGGGCAATCCTTCGCGCAGCGCATGCACTTGTTGCAGAAGGTGCCGGGCTTTACAAGGGGATCGGGTTCGAGTTCGACATCTGTCAGGATTGTGCCAAGTCTGACACGCGGACCGAATTTCGGGTGGATGAACACTTTCGACCATCCCATTTCGCCCATCCCGCAGGCGACTCCGGCGATACGGACGTTTATGTTGATCTCTGCCGGCGGACGCCCTTCGGCGACAGGCTTCTGGAGTCCGGGTCTTTCCGGTACTCCGGGATAAAGAGGTACTGCCTCGAATCCATGGTCTTCAATGAAACATGCGGTTTCATAGGTCACAAAGGGACGGAATAAAGTGTTCAGTTTGTTATATGAATAATATGTATAGTTCGCCCAGTGCGTCCCTTCCGTGATTCCCCTGTAGGAGCCACGGGGGATCGGCTGGACAATTGTTATGACGGACTTGCAGTCCGGAAAGATATTCGACGGATGCATCATCTGCGGTGCGTTCTTGAAACGTTCTATGTTCGCTATGCCTATATCCCCGCAGCCGGCATTGAAAGCCGCCTGCTTGATCATCTGTGATGTGAGTTTCATTCTTACTTCTCCTTATTCTATGTTATAAAAATTCTCCTGGAGGAGAATTTTTATTTTGCATACTGCTTCGAGCAACCTAGATCCGAGGCGTCCGGCATGTCTTCCGCCGCGACCGGGTTTTTGAAACCGTCCAGCAGCCAGACTGAACGCTTGCGGAACTTGTTCTCGAATTTGTTCGAGGATTTTCCGGCCTCCTCGAGCTTCACCATGCATGTCCTGCCGCAGATCGCCGCGATCCTGTCCGGCCTGCTGCCTCTTCCTGGCCCCTGCATCGCGCCGTTCGGACATGATGCGCATATGGAATAATCTATCGTCGCCGATGAGACGGATATTTCAGAATCACCGGTCTTCTTCATTTTAGTCTTGTCAATTGCGCCGAACGGACATACCTTCGCGCAGGCTTCGCAGCTGCCGCAGATATTCTGGGAGACAACCGTGTCAGTCACGAGCTTTGCATCTGTGAGGATCATGGCGAAACGCTGCCTTATCCCGAATTCAGGCGTGATGAAGAATCCACCGAGTCCAAGCTCGCCGAGTCCGGCCGCATACGCGGCGAAATCAAGGTCGACCAGGACGTTAGGTGCCGGTTTCCCAGGGGCGACAGGCGCTCCGGTAGGCATTCCCTCCTCCGTATAACCGAAAAGTGGAACGGCCTCGAATCCCTGGGTTTCAATGTGGCAGGTGAGATCGTAGGTTGTCCTGGCGAGGAAGTTATCCTCAAGCCATTTGTAGCCGAAGGTGGAATAGGTCGAATGGAAGTTAGTCCCTTCTTCCACTCCGCGGAGCGCGCCTCTCAGGATGCGGCGTCCGACTACGATCACAGACTTGCATTCCGGGAAGATCGACAGCGGATTCTTGTTGGCCGGCAGTCCGGCGAATCTTTCGACTGGTGCGATACCGATAAGGTCAGCACCCTTTGACTTCGCAAAGTTCTTAAGTTCGTTGGCATTCATTTCTTAACTCCTTTTCATTTGGATTATTGGATTACTGGATCTTTGGATTGTTGGATTTAATTTCAAAAACCCATCAATCCATCAATCCAATCATCCATTATTTCATTTTATATAATGCATATCCGAGCGCATACGACGCGGATTCAGCCGCGTCATAGATGCTTTTCTTGTACTTGTTCCAATCTTTTTCAGTGTGCTCGCCTTCAGGGAGCATAGTGCCGATTACAGCAGCCAGCGCTCCGTTGCAGTCGAAAACCGGCGAGGCAATCGCCGCTACTCCTGGAGTCCTTTCGGAATCCATCACCGCCACTTTTTCCTTCCTTACCTTTTCAAGCTCGATCTTTAACTTCGAGAGATCAGTAATCGTCTTGTCCGTCATCTTCCTGAGGCCATATTTCTTCACATGGGCTTCCAGCTCCTTTGGTGATGAATAAGCGGCGCAGACTTTTCCGCCCGCCGTATAGTTGATCGGATTGATGCTTCCAATATCAAGGCCAAGATCCCGTTTTACTCCTTCCGGCGAAACCACGTCCACGACCATGGACTGGCAGTCATGCGGGATCTGGAGATAGATTTCGCGTCCAAGCTCGTTTGCAAGCTTATAGAGGAAAGGACGGACCCTCGTCCTGGTCCCCATTCTCCTGAGGCAGCCATTCGAGAGGCAGAGGATCTTGAGGCTTATGAAATATTTCCTGTCATCATTCTGTTCGACGTAACCAATGTCCTTGAGGGTTTTAAGGAGGCGGCAGATATGGCTTTTCGGGAGTTTCATCCTGTCGGAAAGCTCCTTCACCGAGTGGGCTTCAGTGCTTCCAGAGAGGAACTCCATGATGCTCATTCCATTCTGCAGCGTGTTATTCATATCGGCTCCTTCAAGTGATATCATATAATAGAACTAATGATAAAATAGTTCTATATATTAGAACGTCAAGCCGGGAAAGAAAGAATTTTGAAGATTTTTTATAAAGGAGCGCCCCGAGCTCCTTACGGCCTCGGGGCTTCTTCCATGCCGACCTGGAGGTCGGCATTCCTTTAGGAGAAGCATTTTATAATTTACTCTAGCGTTTCGAAGGATGTTTGATGGCCTGTGTTGGTTTCTTCAAGAATGTGAAACAGGCGTCCCGCCTGTGGCTTCAATTACAGCCGAGACGGCTGTATCACATTTTTGATCAACTCATCTGCGCAGACCGGCTGCGAAGGTCGCAATTCCCTCCGGTTGCCGATGACTATATGTTGTCAATATGCGACAGTCACTATGCTGATCTTCCTTGAGCCGCCGTTCAGCGAGATCGTGAAGACATGCGTCGTGATTCCTGAATAGTCGGCAGTGGCCGGCACTGCAGGCACAGTATTTGTGTTGCTGATGAAATCCGATATCAGCGATAGCTGATCAGCAGGAAGCAGTGACAGGTCTGATGGAGTCAAAGCCGCCTCGTCCGGATCTTTCAGAACTGCAACGGCGATAATTCCTATTCCACCCGCAAGTATTTCGGTCTCCTGGGCAGCGCTTATGACTGACATTCCTTCCAGAGTGTTGAGAACATCTATCAAGTTGGCTGGCGTGATATGGACCACCAGCGGAACTGTCGAGAGAGCCGAAGTGGCTGTAGTGTCATTGCCTGCTCCTGCACCTTCAACGCCGTAGAACACGATGAACAGTCCGTCCGTGCATCTGTCAGCAATTGCTGAATCAGTACTGGTCTTGATGATGGTGCTGTTCACCCACATGTCCTCATAAGTGGTATCGATGGGGCCGGTTGAGCTCCATCCGTTGCGGATGTTCAGGAATGTCTGCATCCCGGTCGTGTCAGCCAGGTTTGCAAGCGCAACAGGTGTCGCGGGCAGATATGAAGGAGCATCAAAGAGTTCGGAATATGCTGCGGAGGCACCAATTTTTGTGCTGACGGTATGGCTTGCAGTCCCCTTTGCAGTATCCGGGAAATTCGCGAAGAAGAAGTCGTATGTGTGCTCTCCTTCCAAATTTACCGTGGTGCTGTAGGTGAAGTAGCCGGTTGCATCAGTCTTTGTCGCAAGCGTGGTCACTGTTCCTTTGATCGGATCCCTGACTTTGATGTAGAGGCCTGGTATCCCGGTTCCGACCTCGTCCACGACTCTTCCTTTGAAGTTCGCAAGTAGTAACGGGACTGCCTGGTTGTTCAGAGGCACCTGAGTAAGAATTATGTCGGCGGCCGAATAGCAGTCCACCTTAAGCGTGACGTCGGAATAAACCGTAACCCCATAGAGCATGATGTACCATGTGCCGGTCGCCGGATTTGTCACTATGGCGGTTTCGCCGGATGTGGATTCAGTTCCTTTTGCATTATATGAGGTCGTTGTAGGATAGCATCCGTATTTCAGGAAAAGGTTGCAGTCGTTTGCGACGGCATTTGTCGTGCCGGTCAATCTGGCCACAAGGCGAGTGGTCCCTGCCGGCACAACTATCGAATAATATTTGGATTCACCCTGCCCGCCAGATATTGAGGTGACAGGAATTCCGCTGGTGAGAGGGACTCCACCTTCAATATCTGCAGCCGCCCTGCCTGACTTCATTGCGCTGGGCAAGCTTTCCTGAGTAGCAGAAGCTGAGTTGACAGCTGTCACCCAGTAATTGTATTTGGTGCCAGGCGTCACGCTATTCGGGCCTGTAGGAAGATTGTCATAGGACAATGTGGGAATATCCACTGTGGCAATCAATGTTGCTCCAGTGAACGTTGTCACAGTGCTTGGTTGCCTGTATATCTTGTATTGTTCAGCAAGTCCGACTTCACCCCATGTAAGCCTGACATACTTATAAAGATCCATGCTTGCAGACTTTAGGACAGGTGCAGCAGGTTTTGCCGGATGTGTTCCGGCCTTACCTGTGGCGATAGGACTGGGATCGCTCTCGTTAGCAAGATAAGCTGCCGTGACCTTGTATTTATGGGCGATGAGATCTCCCGGTACATGTTCATATGCAGTAAGGGAAGAACCTGTGTCAATCGCAGGATCCAGGTCGATATAGACTTTATACGATGTTGCGCCGGGAACTGCGGCCCATGACACGCGGACATTGTTATAGATAGTTCCGGAGGTAGCTTTTATGCTCGCGGGACCCTTTTTGGAAAGGATACCGGCATTACCCTTGCTCTTTAAACTTGAATCATTGGCATTCTTCGCTATCACGGCGTAATAATATGTCGTGCCTATTTCGCAGCTTACGTCGTCATATGACAAGCCTGTGATATCGGCAAAAGTATCGTCCAGCGCGGACAATGCTGCATCCGTATATCTTTCCACATCATAGGAAGATGCACCTAGCGAGGCAGTCCATGTCACGCGGATCTTGTCGAAGTAAGTTCCGTCAGAAGCAGTAACTGTCGCTGGAGGCAGTGGCTTTTTAGTTATATACCCGGCGTCTCCGGCGCTGAAGAGGGTGCTTGCAGTGGCAGATCTTTTGGCCTTGAGGAAATAAGTGTAGGTCTTAGCTGCATCAAGTGGGGTTGCAACTGTGCCTACATCGGTATAGGTGGTGTCTTCAACCTCGGCGATAGGGTTTGCTCCACCGCTGGTCTTACCGGTATCATTCCTGTAAATCACATAGCTTGAAGTTCCTGCACTTTCAGTCCATGTAAGCACGATCTTGTCAGTAAATGTTCCGTCTGTGGCCTTGAGTCCTGCCGGAGCCGCCGGGATGCCGCTGTAATATTTTGCCACAAGTGAAAGACCTGAGACATCAGTCCTGCAGAGTAGGGTTATAGTCCATTTGCCTTGTGCCGGATCGCTTATCCTGATTGTTTCGGAGTTTCCGGTGTTCAAGGAATATTTTTTGACAGTCCCATTGGAATTCCTTACCTCAAGATCACATTCTCCGGTTCCTTTGGAGACCTTGATTTCAAGGAGATCCTGCCCATCGATGACATCAATAGTGTAAAGCTTGTTTGCTCCTTTCAATCCGGATATGGCTGTGATGGCGGTACCGCTCTTGAGGGAAATTTCAGCAGCCCCTCCGTCGGTGGTCACATTTGTAAGATTACCATTCTTGTCATAGCTGAAGTTTGCAGTCCGTCCATTCGAATATATGACTTTTGTCAGGCAATTGTTCTCATCATAGGTGTACGTTGCCTTTTCAGAAGGGGCGGCCGCCTGGGTTGCAAACGACAGAAATGCGGTGGCTGCAACTGCGATAAGTAGCGAGATTGTATTGAATGTTTTCATGGTCATTCTCCTCCCTCGGTTTGTTGTGGCTGCGGCGCTTCCATGGAATCCAGGAGTGGCTCTTTTATAGCATTGTCCACGATCTGGTCTGTAACGATGTCTTGGACAATCTTCCCGGCAGGCGTGTTCGCTCCAGGAATCAGGGCCTTTCCGACTTCTATGCCGGTGTTTACTATGACCTGTCCAGTCCTTCTCATTGTATTTTCGTTCGCATCCAGCGTCAAGTCAACAGACTTGTCATGCTTCTGCCAGCTTTCAGCTGTATCTCCGTTCTTCTTGAATGACTCAATCATGTCACCTCGGGCATCAGAAGCTTTTTTGACATCAGCCATGGAGGATTTCACCGCATCAACGGCATAAGACGTTGCCCCCACTACGGCCGTTATTGCGAGGCCATAGACAACGAGGGAAAGGGGATCTATGAATTTTCCTGTGGGGTCGGCATTCGACATTGGGTTGTTGCCTCCGAAGGCGTAGAGATTGTTTCCGGCATTCAAACCCAGAGGATCTCTTGAAAGGAATCGCGCACTCAAGGAATCATAGAAGCGCTGCTGCATGTAGAATCCGCCGTTCCCTTCGTCCTGAACTCCAAGGACACCATTGAAGGTGAAGGGATTCTTGTCGATCTCCTCATCTTTGACACCGAGCTTGTATGTGGCCACCTGGCCGTAGGGCAGGTAATCGTATTTTACCAGTACTTCACCATTGACGTCTGCTATCAGGCGGACATGCGCCTGACGGTCGGCATAATATTGGATGGCTTTATTATTAGGCGGATCATATGTTGCGACGAGCGCATTGCCTGCATAGACATGCTGGTCGATGAGCGTTCCGAGCCCGTTGGTGGTGTAAAGAAGGATTCCGGAGGGCAGATAGTGATATACTATCGTGTCTCCGCCTACAATCTCCTTCTTTACGCGGAGTCCGGCCGCATTGTAGGTGTTGTTTATGGTCTCTGTTGTTGTGGCATCGATTTTCCGGACGGTCTGAATGAGCCTGTTCTCGGCATCATACGTGTTCTTGATTGTCCCGGCGCCGATGTCGGTTATGTTCCCGTCAGCATCGCTGATACAGGACTGTGCGCCCTTTTTGGTGAGCTGCCCCGCGATGTTGTAGGTCAAAGCCATCTTGAGGGGAAGCTCTGTGTCCTGATAATAGGAGTCGCCGGAGAAGGTTTCAGAAGTGACGTTGGAAACGGCATTGAAGGCATAGTCGGCAGTGAAGTCGACATTGTTACCACCGCTGTGCTTGATCTGTGTGACACGCCCACAACTGTCATATGCGTAGTCCGACTGTGTTGCGTTTGGACGGGTCATCTGGGTGATTTGACCACGGCTGTTATAGGTCATGGCATAGTTGCCATGCGGTGCTCCGCCAAGGGTCACTGCAATTCCCGTAACGGCATTTGTGGTGCGGCTTTCGCCGAAAAGTTCGGTGCCGGGATTGTTTTTGAGGATGCTGGGGACAGGATATCGGTTGAAGTTGTCGTAGGTATAGGATACGGCAAGGGCGGTAATGCCCGGATAGGTTATGGTATCGATTTGTCCACCGGCTTTCCATGTCAGAGCTACAGCTGTCGTGTCAGGATAGGTTATGGACAGGATTCGGTTGTAGTCGTCATATGTGTATGTTGTCGTGCCCCAGGCATCTGTCTGAGTAAGTATGTTGCCGTTGCCATCGCGGGTATATGCGATCGGCGTGGAACCGGCGACGCTGGAGGTTTTGCCGGAAAGCCTTCCGTCGTCATCATAGGAGCAGGTGACGGTCTGTCCGCGCGCATTTGTGATGGTCGCTTCCCGTCCAATCGCATCACGAGTTATGGAGGAGATTTTCTTGAGGGGGTCGGTTGTGCCGACAAGCCTGTTGTTCGCGTCATATGAGAATGTCGTTTCCGAACTGTTCTTGTCCTTGAAGGAAATGAGGTTCCCGCCTCCATCATAGCTGCGGGTGATTGTATAGCCCTTGGAGTCGGTGAATACTATCGGACGCCCATCCTTGTCGTAGGTTGTCGAGGTAATCCTGCCCAGAGGATCGGTTTTCTTGATAGGACGGCTTTCTGCATCGTATTCGGTCTGGCTTATGTTTCCAAGCGGGTCGGTGATCGATGTGATGTAGCCGAGTTCGTCGCGGACAATCGCAGTTTCCTGACCAAGTTCATCCGTGAAATTAATCTGGCCGAAGGCGTTATAGGTGTTGGTATACGAAGCGCCGCCGGCGGAGGTATAGGTTACCGTCGTAATGCGGTCGTTGTTGTCCCAGGCGATTGCCTTAATCTTGCCATTGGCGTCCGTGATGAAATCGCAGTGGAATTTGTCGGTGTACGTGAATGACGTGGACGGTGATATCGAAATGAGATTGCCGTAGGTGTCATATCCAAAGGAAGTATCATTGCCTCTGGAATCGTTGATGTTGGTAAGATTCTTGCCAACATAGGTAAAGGTAGTGTCGTTGCCGAGAGGTGTGGTGATGGTCAGGGGCTGGTACTTCGTGTTATAAGTGTAGTCCCAGAACTTGCCCAGGGCGTTTGTGACTTTAGTGACGTTGCTGTCGGAATCATATTCGCAGGCCGTGACGTTGTCCATGGCGTCCTTCTTTTCGGTCATGTTTCCCTTTTCGTCATATTTATAGGTGAACACCCCGCCTTTTTCGTCTGTCACAGTTTCCGGCAGCTTGGCGCCATTATATTCGATCGTGCGGATATTGCCCAGAGGGTCGGTTATTTTGGTGGTTTGTCCGTCCTTGTTGGAAAAAAGGGTTATCTCGCCGGCGGCATCAGTGCGCTTGACAGTTTCACCTTCGTCCTGAAGCTCATACTTGATCTTCTTTCCGCCGGGCCTGGTGATGGAAGAGAGATATTTGTCGCGGGTTTCAATCGGATCGGTCTCGTAGCCGGGCCTGTCAACATATGTGAAAGTATTGGTCTTTCCTGCCGTAGTCATCGAGGTCATGAACCCATATTCATCATATGCGTACGAACCGTGGTAGTCCATCATGTCATCGATGCCGATGAGATTCTTGTCGGCATCGTACGAGAAACCTACGGAGCGTCCGCCGGAAATAGAAATTCCTGTGCAAAGGTTCTCGCCGTTGTAGGCGAAGGTGAATGAGCGGGCCGGGGTTGAAGGATCATCTATCCAGTTGATCAGTCCGGTGGCGGCGCTGACGTTCAGAGTCGTCGTCTTGCCAAACTGATCCGTGATCCCGGTGAGATAGAAAAGACCGGTATTGTCGGGGCCTGTGCCGGCGGTGCCATATATGTAGGTGAGATGCGATGACTTCAGGGACAGCTCGAACCTTGAAACTCCGCCGTTGTAATAGTACTTCAGCTCGTCGAATATTCCGTCCGGTGCCTTGAGTGTGACGTCGGTGGTGACAGTTTCAAGATCCTCTCCGTTGGGCGTCGCGAAAGTGTGGCTGCGTCCGCCTCCGGCGATGACCTGCGCCTCCTGTCCGAAACGGCCGACTGCCGACTCATACCTGAACCGCCAGTTCTTGCCGAACGGGCCGATCGACGTGTCGCCGTTTGCGCAGGGCTTGGAATTGTAGACGAGCTTGAAGTTGAGAGGTGCGGCAGGTGTTTTTGCATAGAAGAGAGTGGCTTCAAGAACCAGATTCAACGATGCGGTGTTGACACGGTACTGCGGAAGCCCGATACGGTTCGGCGGGCCGTCCTCGGTATCAAAAACTGTGTATGGATAATCGGAGCTGCACCCGTTACGCGCCTTGAACCAGGAAGGAGATTTCGAAAGTCTTTCTCTCAATGCACCACACCAGAATGCCCTTTTAGCATAGCAGAGTGAAAAAGTGTAATCGGCGTCGTGCATTAATTGTGCAGTTCTCCACCGTTTCCATTGGCGTCCGGTTTCGGAGATCCAGATATCTGCGTAATATTTGAAGTCGTCACCGTTGTAATAGGGTTCCCGGGTTGCCAGGACAAAATAACCATCCGCGTAAACTACGCTTGATGCGGCATCGGTCAGGGAACTTACACTTTCATAGCCTTTTGCCTGCGTGCCGGTATGCCAGGTCAGTCCATTGTCTATCGTCCATTTCGGACCAGTGGATGAGGCGACAACAATGGTTGATTGATTTGAAGCGACTTTATATCCCAGCATCTGGATATTGTCAACTGCCGGACCGCCGCTGATCCAGGAGGATGCCGTAGCCGGATCGTCTGATCGATAGGTTCCTGATGTGGAAAAAGCATACCAGTTTCCGAGTGCATAGCCAACAGCGTATAACTTATTGAGGAATGACTCGTAATCGGTCCCGGCTCCGTTGCGGACAACTCTCCAGGTGGTCCCGTTGTCGTTTGAAACGGTCATCCATCCACTCAGATAAGGTGTTCCTCCAACGGCAACGAGTTTTCCATTGCCATTAGAAGCAACGCCGTGCAATCCACCTGGAACAATGAGTCCGGCATTGTCGGTATTACGGGTCACCCAGGAGTTGCCATTGGTATCGGATGTCCAGATACGGGCATTCCCCGAGTCAGGCTGCTTGCACACGGCAATGAAACGGCCATTTGAAAAAATTACGGAATGGAAAAGTGCAGATGTGCTTCCTGATGATCTTATTGTCCATGTCTTGCCATCAGTTGAATTGGCAGTAAAAGCCTTTCCTGTGATGTAGTTCTGCCCGACAATTACATAGGTGTTGTTGCCGTAGGCCATGCCGTAGATATCATAGATTTCCGTGGTGCTGAGCCCGGGATTTTTCGCCGTAAACGTCCCGAGGCTGTCGCTGGCGGCCTGGACTGAAGTTAATAAGGAGAAGAAAAAAAGCGCTGAAAGCAGCGACGAGATGCGCGGATGACGAAACATTTTCATACCGACCCCCTAGCATGATAAATTGATTTTGAAACACTGTGGATAACACTACCATCCGGGATGGAAAAATCCAGCTGTGTTGTATAGTTTAACATCAATTTAACATACTCCATATAAAAGACTTTGACGTCATCGATGCTTCCTCTTATTTACCCGTTTCTGCGCTTTCATTTGTAAAGTCGGTGTAGGTGGCCTTGATGGCATCCCAGGCTGTGCCAAGATAATCGCCCAGAGCCACGTTTTCAGCCGTACTCCCGGCAATCTCGGCCGCTTCGCCGGCGCGGTTGCCGACCTGTTCGGTAGTTTCAAACAAACTGCTCAATCCGCGCTCATACATGTTGCTTGTTTTTTGAGCATTGGCCAATTTCTGATTGAAATCCTTGGGATTGCTTTTAAATGTCTCATTGAATTTCTTTTTTGCTTCCAGCTCCTTCTGACGATATTTGGCGTTGATTTCCGCAGCATTCGCATTTGCATTGTCATGGCTTTCAAAGATTCCCAGGCCATAGTGGGCAAATGATACTAGTCCAAGAATTACGATGAATACCGGAATCCTTCCGGTCGGATCGGCATAGATAATGGGGTTGTTCTTGCCGAAAGCGTAAAGGTTGTTGCCCGCCGAGAACCCGAGAGGATCCCTGCCAAGGAACCGGGCGGTGGAGGCGTCATAGAAGCGCTGCTGCATGTAGAACAGGCCGCTTCCTTCATCCTGGACGCCCAGCATGCCGTTGAAGGTGAAGGGATTCTTGTCTATTGCTCCATCGTTCACCCCCGTCATGAGGCTGTCAAACTGCCCGTAGGGAAGGTATCCATATTCCACAAGCACGGCGCCTGTGGCATCGGCGATGAATCTCACATTCGCCTGCCGGTCCCCGTAGTAGTCAAGCCAATCCCCATTGGCCTTATAGGTCGAGAGAAGTGAATTTCCGGCATAGATATGGCGATCAATGATGACACCTGCATCATCTGTAGTGAATAGCAGGATGCCGGATGGCAGGTAGTGATAATTGATCGTCTCGGCGCCGTTGACTCGCCTGATGCGGTAGCCGTCTGAATCGAACGTGTTGACAATGGTCTCTGTCGTTGTCGCATTTATTTTCCTGACAATTGCCGTGAGCCTGTTCTCGGCGTCATATGTGCATTTCGTCGTTCCGGCTCCGAGATCCGTGAGATTTCCGTCGGCATCGCTCGTACAGGCCTTGGCACCCTTCTTGGTGAGTTCCCCGGCCGTGTTGTAGAGCATCGCCATCTTTTCCGGCAGATCATTGCCCTGATAGTATGCGGTTCCGACAGATTGTTCCCTTATGACATTTCCCGCGGCATCCATGCCGTAGTCGGCAAGGAAAAGGCTTGTGCCGTCCGCTGTCACGCTGTGCTTGATCTGGATGAGGCGTCCAGCATTGTCATAGGCATAATCGGACTGTGTCCCGTTCGGCCGCAGCATCTGGGTGATCTGCCCACGGTCATTGTAAGTGAAATCATAATCATCGTTGACGGCGCCCGTGACAGCGACCTTGGTAATTGCATTCGTGGAACGTCTTTCGCCCACAAGATCGGTTCCGGGATTGTTCTTCAGCACCGAAGGTATTGGAATACGGTTGAAGTTGTCATAGCTGTAGGTGACGGCGAGGCCGTCGGGATAGGCGATGCTGGCGAGCTGTCCGCCTGCAAGCCATGTCAAATCAACCACTTTGCCGTCCGGATAGGTGATTTTCGTGATACGATTGCTTGAATCATATACATAGCCTGTGATGAAATCAGTTCCCTCCGATGTGTCGGTCCGTGTTGTGACGTTGCCGTTGGGATCCCGCACATACGCGACCTTGGTCGCCGGTGCTGGTGCCGCCGGTGCTTTTTCCTGGAGCCGTCCATCAAAATCATATGTATAGTTTATAGTATGGCTGCGTGCGTTTTTGGTGGAGGCGATCTGACCTGTCTTCGTCCGGGTCATGGTGTTATACTTCAGGAGCGGATCCATGACACTCAGCAGACGGCCGTTCGCATCGTATTTATAGGTCGTGGTGGAATTATTCGAATCCCTGAAGGATACTAGGTTGCCGGTGCTGTCGTATTCGCGCACGACCTTGTAGCTTCTGGCGTCCGTGAATATTGTCGGTCGTCCTGCGCTGTCGTAGGAAGTCGCTCTCGAGTGCAGCAGGGGATCGATGGTCTTGGTCAGCCGGTTGTCAAGATCGTATTCCATCTGGTTGACGTTGTTAAGGGGATCGCGGATTGTTGTGATGGATCCCAGGTCGTCGCGGGTGGCATATGTCCATTCGCCAAGTTCGTCCTGGAAGGAGGTCTGTCCAAAAGCGGAGTAGCCGTTCAAGTATGACGGTGGTCCAGCAACGGAATTATAGGTTACGGTTTCCAGACGGTCGTTATTGTCCCAGGAGAGGGATTTTGTCTTGAGATTTGCGTCCTGGATTGAGATGCAGCGTGATGCAACATCGTATGCAAAAGTTGTCGTGCCTGAAGCAGGGCTTGTAACTGTAGCCACCTCTCCCTTGTCATAGGTGAAATCCGTGTCAGTGCCGCGTGCGTCGGTGAGGGTTGTAAGACGACCCTGTCCATCATAGGCGAAATAGGTGATGTTTCCTACGGGTGTAGTTATACTTGTCGGCTGGCAATTAGAATAGGCATAGACCCATGGATAGCCGAAGGCGTCTTCCATCCTGGTCATATCGTCAGTCGCAGGATCGTAATAATAATTTGTAATATTTCCGAGGGCGTCGGTCTTCCTGGTCATGTTGCCGCGGGAATCGTATTCGTATCTGCAGACGCCGCCTTTCTCATCCGTGAAAGTTTCCGGAAGCTTCGCTCCGCTGAAGGCGATGCTCCGCACATTCCCCAGCGGATCCTTGACTGATGTCGTCTGGCCTCCCGAACTGGAAATAATCGTCGACTGACCAAGCGGATCCGTGCGTTTTACGGTCTTGCCGTCCTCCAGGATTTCGTATTTGATCGTGCCGTATGCACCGGGACGCGTGACCGTGGCAAGGGATTTATCGCCATTGCTGACGCCGACCCTGTCCTTGTATGTGAACGTGGTGGTTTTGCCTGCTGTCGTCATCGAGGTGATAAATCCGTTGGAGTCGTAGGCATACGTGCCTGAAAATTCCTCTGCGTCAGTAATGCCAGCGAGATTTTTTCCGGTATAACTGAAACTGACCGATCGTCCCGGCATTGTCATTCCGGTGCAAAGTCCCGTTGCAGGGTTGGGATTGTAGGTAAAGTTGATTTCCCGTAAGGATGAATCTGTTATCTTGGTGACGGCGCCGCTGGTTGGGTCGATATTGAGAGTCGTCGTATTGCCGAACTGATCCGAGATGCTGGAGAGATGGAACTGGCTGCCGCCTGAGTTGCTGTCCGTTACGGCATAAGTGTATTTCAGATGGGAGGCTTTCAAGGTAAGTTCGAAGCTCGGAACCGCATATTTGTAGACAAGCTTGTCATAGATGCCTTCCGGAGATTTCAGGGTCAATGCTGTTTCAGGACCTGCATAAGTTCCGAGATCCTCACCGTTGGGAGTGGTGAATGTCATGCTTCTGCCGCCGCCATTGACCAGCCTGGCATTCTTGCCGGAGCGTCCGACAACTGACTCGTAACGGAACCGCCAGTTCTTGCCGAACGGCCCGATGTCTGTCGCATCGTCCGCACAGGGCTGCGAATTATAGACCAGCTTGAGGTTGATCGACGCGCCCAAGGTCTTCATATGGAAAAGAGTGCCTTCCATGACAAGGTTCAGTGATGCGGTATTGACCCGGTACTGTGGAAGGCCGATGTGGTTCGGAGGGGCGTCCTGGGCGTCAAACAGCGTATATGGGAAATCCGTACTGCCGCCGATCCGGGCCTTGAGCCATGGCCCGGATACTGCAATTGTCTCCGACAGGCCGCCGCACCAGAATGATTTATTCCCGTAGCAGAGCGCGTTTGTCTCATCCGCCGTCGGCAGCGTCCGCCTCTCCCATGTCCGGCCATCCTCGGAAGTCCAGACATCCCCGTCGCGGCGTGTCGCAACGACGAACAGGCCTTCCGCATAAACCACGCTTGAAGTCCAGCTGTACAGGGAGGCTACTGCTTCGAAACCCGGCGCCGGTGCGCCATCGCTCCAGTTGGCGCCATTGTCGTCCGACCATTTGGGGCCGGACAGCGAAGCCGCGACAATCGTTGTCTGGTTCGAAGCGAACTTATAACCCGGCAGGTCGTCGCTCTGCGTATAGAACTGCGAGGAATCAGGCACCGGGTCGGTCCAAGCCGTGCAGTCGATCCCATTCGACTTATAAACTCCGTTTGATCCAAGCACATACCAATTGCCGAGTGCATATCCTACGCCAAAGAATTTCGTTGGAAACGTCTTGTAGACTGCTCCGTCGCGGACAACGCTCCAGGTGTTGCCATTGTCCGATGAACAAGTGATCCATCCATTCCAGACATCGGTGATTTCACCGACGGCAACCAGTTTGCCGTTGCCGTCACCGGCGACTCCATTCAAACTGCCGTCCACAAGAAGGTCGGAACTCCTGGGCGTCCAGGTGCCGCCATTGTTGTCGGACGTCCAGATCCGGGCGCTGCCGGTAGCCGGTTTTGTGCATACTGCAATGAAACGGCCCTTGGAGAAAATAACCGAGTTGAAGATCTCAGATTCGCTTGCAACACCTCTCAGGGTCCAGTGCGTCCCATCAGTGGAATTGGCTGTGAAAGCCTTGCCTGTGCTGTTGCTTTTTCCGACAATCACATAGGTGTTGTTGCCGTATGCCATGCCATAAATCTGGTAATTCCCGTCAAGGCTGAGCCCGGGATTTTTCGCTGTCCATGCCCCGAGCGTGTCGCTTGCCTGGGCTGATGCGAATATTGAGAATAGGATGAGTCCGGCGATGGCCGTTTGGAGCCGTGAACCCCATGAAGTAATCATATTCCCTCCAGAGAGGATTGAATTACCGCTTTCGCAACGAAGTTAATCTTATCCTAAAAGGAGGAGAAAGTCCAGTAAATTCTGGGAACCTCTAAAAATTCGCATTCGGCGCGTTGTGGAAGATTCTTTTTTGAGCCAAAAAGATCCGCAACCCAAAAAAAGCTTCCCAGCGAAGGCGGGTCATCCAATCATCCATTGGACGGCAGTGATTTTGAATTACCTTATTCCTCCTGCTCGGCACCCTGGTTTTCAATCTCTTCTGAAATAGCGCCGCCAGCATCCAATCCTGCGCCTACAGCTCCTCCAGTAATCAAGTTTTGAGCCGTGTTCGCGCCAATCTCTCCAACCTCTCCCATGCGATTGGCTGCCTGGTCAACACCTTCATGCAATGCATCGACGGCATTAGACTGGGATGAGTGAAGCCCCTCCGCCTCCATCATCATTTCCCTCTCACGGCCGTGATATCCTTTGAGGCGATCATTCAGTTCTTTTGCCTTTTTAAGCTCTTCTGCCCGGTATTTGGCGTTGATGGCAGCAGCTTCGGCATTTGCTTCTTCGTGACTTTTTGACGAACTCATGCACCAGTAGATGAAGCCCGCACCTGCCATTACAAGAGGCACAACTACAGGTATTTTTCCGGTAGGATCCGCATAGATTATCGGATTGTTCCTCCCAAACGCATAAAGATTCGAGCCTGCTGTAAAACCAAGGGGATCCCGGCTGAGGAAGCGAGCCGAAGCCGCCTCGTAGAAACGTTTCCCCATGCAGAATATGCCGTCGCCTTCGTCCTGGACTCCGAGGATGCCATTCATGGTGAAAGGATTATTGTCTATCAGAGCATCGTTAATTCCGAGTTTGTTCGTGCCGACCTGTCCATATGGCAGGTAGTCGTATTGCACAAGAACGGCACCGGAATTGTCTGCTATGAACCTTGCGTTGCCCTGCAGGTCGCCGTAATAGTGGATCAGAGCTCCCGAAGCTTTAAGAGTCGCAAGAAGAGTCCCGCCCGCGAAAACATGCCTGTCCATCACCGTCCCGCTTCCGTCCGTCGTGAAAAGAAGGGTGCCTGATGGCAGGTAATGATAGAAGATTGTCTCGCTGCCGATTACGCGCTTGACGCGGAGACCGCTGGCGTTGTAGGTGTTGTCAGTGGTCGTGCCTGCTTTCCTGACCATCCTGGTGAGCCTGTTTTCAGCGTCATATGTGCATTTCACGGTTCCTGCCCCGAGATCGGTGAGATTGCCGTCCGCATCGCTTATGCAGGCCTCCACTCCTTTTTTCATGAGCTGTCCAGCTGCATTGTAGGCAAGGGCCATGGATGAAGGCGTCTGGGCGGACTGGTAATAAGATGCTCCGCAGAAGTTTTCCGAGGAAAGGTTGCCTACGGCGTTAGGACTGCATTCAACAGTGAAATCCACTGCCGCAGATCCTCCGGTCTTGCTGTGGACCAACCTGGTTGTCCTTCCCGCATCGTCATAGGTATAGTCGGATTTTGTGAAATTATCCGGTCGGGTCAATGTGCTGATCCTGCCGCGCTTGTCATACGAAAGTGTGAAATTGGCGGAAGCTGCTCCGGAAAGCGTGACGTCCGTAATGGCATTTGTCGATCGGCTCTGTCCTGCAATCTCAGTTCCGGGATTGTTCTTGAGGATGGACGGTACAGGCTGGCGGTTGAAGGTGTCGTAAGTGTAAGTGGCGACAAGACCGTCAGGATAGGTTATGGTGGCGATGTTTCCTGTATTGTTGTAAGTCAAGGCCACGGTTTTCGCATCCGGGTATGTTATGCTTGTCACGCGGTTGTTGGTGTCATACGCATATTGCGTGGCGGTGGCGGGGGTGCTTCCCCAGGAATCGATTTGTTTTGTGATGTTTCCATTTTCGTCGAGCGTGTTTTCAACGAGTGGTGTCGCAGCCCCTGTCAACGTCTTCTTTTTTAAGAGGCCATTGTCGTCATATTCATAGCCTATGACCTGGAGCCTTGCGTTCGTGGTCGAGGATATCCTTCCGATGATATCGCGGGTGATCGTGTAGGTTTTTTTGAGAGGATCAGAGGTTGACACGAGCCTGCCGTTAGTGTCATAGGTGTATTTCGTTTCCGCACCGTTCTTGTCCTTGAAGGAGACGAGGTTTCCGGTGCTGTCATATTCCTTTACTATCTTGAATCCCCTGGCGTCGGTAAAAAGGATTGGACGCCCAGCATTGTCATACGAGGTCGATGTCGCCCTGCCCAGGGGATCAATGGTCTTCGAAGGCCGTAGATCAGCGTCGTATTCCTTCCGGGTGACATGTCCGAGTGGATTCGTCACTGATGTTATGAATCCGAGTTCGTCACGGACCACTGTGCTGGATTTTCCAAGCTCGTCTGTGAATCCTGTCTGTCCGAAAGCATTGTATGTGTTTGTGTATGCAGGCAGGTCTGCGACGGTATCATAGGTGATGGACAGGAGGCGGTCGTTGGCATCCCATTCCAGTGCCTTTTCGTTCAAGCTGGCATCTTTCATCTTGGTGCACCTGAACCCCTGCGGGTCGTAGGTGAGATCCGTTACTGCACTGACCGGAGCCGGGGATGTCGCAGTATCAAGATTGCCGTACGGGTCATAGGTGAAGGACGTTTTATTACCGCGTGCATCGGTTATGTCCTTCATGCGCCCATTTGGCCAATAGGTGAAATTTGTCTCATAGAGCATGGGTGTGGTGATCTTGCCAGGCTGATAGTTCGCATAGCCGGTATATGTCCAGGATTTTCCAAGGGCGTTGGTGGTTCTTATGAGGTTGCTGCTGGCATCATATTCATAAGAGGTCGACCTCCCCATTGCATCCGTCTGCCTGGTCATGTTGCCGTTGACATATTCGTAGGTATAGACCCCGCCTTTTTCGTCGGTGACAGAGGAGGGGAGCTTTGCGTCGTTGAACGTTATGTTGCGCACGTTTCCAAGCGGATCCTTCACGGAAGTAGTCTGCCCTTCCTCGTTGGATATTAGAGTGATCTCTCCCGACGGTGATGTGCGCTTCACCGTGTCTCCGCCGTCCAGGAGCTCATATTTCGTAATGCTCCCGTTCGGGCGGGTGAGCGACTTGAGATATTTGTCGCCCAAGTTCTCGACGGTGCCTGCTTCGTTGTAGCCCGGTCTGTCCGCATAAGTGAAAGTCGTGGTCTTGCCTGCCGTCGACATTGACATGAGGAACCCAAGATTAGCAGCGTCGTAGGCATATGTTCCCTGGTAGCCCCTCATGTCCGTTATGCTGGTGAGGTTTTCGTGTGCGTCGTAGGTGAAGTCGACGGAACGCCCGTCGGGAATGCTGATTCCGCTGCAAAGTGAGCCAGTGTAGGTGAATGAGAAGGTTCTGCCGCCATTTGCTATGGAGTCGATCCGCCCGGTGGGGGCGTCTATGGACAGGGTTGTCGTATTCCCGAACTGGTCCTCGATGGCGGAAAGATAGAAGAGGCTGTCGTTTACGTCTGCCGTACTGCCCTTGGTCCCGTATATGTATTTGAGATGCGAGGATTTCATAGTAAGTTCGAAGCTCGGAACCGCATGCTTGTAGACAAGTTTGTCAAATGTCCCGTCCGGAGGATCGAGAATCAATTCCGCGTCAGGGCCCGAGTAGGTGTCGAGGTTCTCTCCCTTGGGCGTGGTGAAGGCGAAGTTTCTGCCTCCGCCCTTGACGAGTATAGCATCCTGTCCGAATCGTCCAACCACCGACTCGTAGCGGAAGCGCCAGTTCTTGCCGAACGGCCCTATGGTCGAATTGTCGTCATCGGTCGGCCTGGAATTGTAGACCAGCTTAAAATTGATGGGTGATCCCAGGGCCTTGACGTAGAACAATGTGCTTTCGAGGACAAGGTTCAAAGATGCGGTGTTGACCCTGTACTGCGGAAGGCCTATGCGGTTCGGCGGTCCGTCCTCGGCATCGAATATTGTGTATGGATAATCGCTGCTGCATCCGAGACGCGCCTTGAACCAGGAAGGGGATTTTGAAATCGTTGGTATGTTGTGCATGGCAAACGCGCCTCCGCACCAGAACGATTTTTTTCCGTAGCATAAGGCGTAAGTGGTAGTTGAGGGAAGTGTCCATCTCTTCCAGGTCTGGCCGGTTTCAGAGCTCCATGCCTCTCCCGAGTTGCGTCCGGCAAGAACGAATGTGCCATCCGCATAGACTACGCTTGATGCCGCCGATGTCAGGGAACCTGTAAACCCATTTGCATACGTGCCTGCATACCACGTCGCTCCGCCATCCTTCGACCATATGGGGCCAGTTGATGAGGCGACAACGACCGTTGTCTTGTTTGAAGCGACTTTATATCCTTTGTCGTCTACGGCAGGAGATCCCGCCACTGAAGCCCAGGCAGTTCCCCCGTTTGTTGACTTGTAGGTCCCCGACGTCGAGAACGCATACCAGTTTCCGATGGCATATCCTACACCGTAGAATGTTTCTCCAGGGAAGGACGCACCCTCGGGGGTAAACCATGTTGTTCCGTTGTCAGTTGAAACCGTCAGCCATCCGTCGCCATCAGCATTCGCTCCTGCGGCGATAAGTCTGCCATTGCCGTCCGAAGCAACTGCATTAAGTTTGCCTGCGACAGTGATATTGGAGCTCCTGCTCACCCAGGTGTTGCCATTGGTGTCCGATGTCCAGATCCTGGCGGTCTTTGAATCAGGCTGTCCGCATACCGCGATGAAACGGCCTTTTGAGAAAATCACGGAGTTGAATTCCAAGGATGTGCTTCCCGTGGATCTCAGGGTCCAGGTTGTCGCGTCAGGAGAATTTGCAATGAAACTCTTACATGTGCCGCCGTTGTAACCGGCTATGACATATGTGTTGTTCCCGAATGCCATGCCGTAGATTCTATACAAGGCCGTACTCGGGTCTTTCGCCGTCCAGGCTCCGAGGCTTTTATCCTCCGCCTGTGCGGATGTGAAGGAGATGAATAAAAGAAGACTGGCCAGCGCGGTTGTGCATCGGGACGAAAATGGAGTATGCATGGCTGCCCCCCAGACATGATTTGCCTTACGTGATAAGTGGAATCTACATCGTGGGATAATTATGTCAAGTTTTAGCGGTCATACATGTTACTAAATTCAATTTCATGGATTATTGGATTCATGGATTTCTGGATGGTTGGGTTTCAAAGACATAAGAGCAAAAACAGCATGGATAAATTATCCGAAATGCTTTTCCTATAATCCTCATGCATCTCCATGGCTTTTGTGTTATCTTGAACTCAAACCCAATAATCCAGCAATCCATAAATCCATTAGGCCGTCATCCTCTGGGATGACACCGGGTGTGATTCGTTTGTAGTAGCGCATGTTTGCGCGTTCTTAAAGGAACGCCGACCTCCAGGTCGGCAAGAAGCCGGCCTGGAGACCGGCGCTCCATTTTAAAACCGAAAAACGCGCAAACATGCGCTACTACAACGTCCCGGTTGTGTTTGTATTTCTGATGCAGGGTTGCCCGTCCCGGGCAAGAATCTTAAGATCTTCTCCGAGGCGGCGAACGCTACATTCGGAAGTACAAAGTTGCAGGTGAGATCTGTTCTTCAAGTAGGTACGGGCTTCAGCCTGTACCATTCTTCAATTTCATAATGGAGCTGTAGGGAATCTTTCCATGTACAAGCTTTCAGCTACGTCAAAGCGCTACTGCAGCAGACGCGGAATTCATGGTACAGGCTGAAGCTCGTACCTACTTTCACTTCACGAATGCGGAGGTGAGCACGTTGATTTTCCTGTCGCTGCCGGGGAGGGTGACCGTGCCCTTCCTGGTAAGGGTGCCGGAATACTTGTCGGCGTCAGCCGTTGGAACTGAGCCCTCTGCGAGTCCCACAAGGATTTCAAGCTGCTCGCAGGCGAGCATGGAGATGGTGCAGTCGCCTTCTACGGCGCCTTCTACCGGATTGCTTATGGCCGCAACAGCGACAACACCGATTTTTCCATTCAGGATGATGTCATTGTACTGGGTCTCGTCAATTATGCCATTGAGCTTGAGATTGCCTAGGACAATATCCCGCTTGTCGGAAGACACATGGACTACATAGGGTACTGCGGAAAATGCGGACTTGGGCGTCTTGTCAGTATCGTTTCCAACTCCAGCGCCTTCGACGCCGTAGAAGAACATGTACAGGCCTTCGTTGAGCTTGCCAGTCAGTTGTGCGTCGTCTTTGGCCTGCACGATGGTGCTGTTGATCCACATGTTTTCATAAGCGTCGCCAGGAGCTACCGTGTCTGCCGTATTCCAGCCGTTGCGGATGTCCAGGAAGTTCTGGAGGCCTCTGACGTCCGCATGGTCCGCGACCACAACCGGCTTCGCAGGAATGTACCCGGACAAGTCGAAGAAGTTGTTGACCGTATCAAGGCAGCCTTTCTTTGTGGCCACGGTATGGCTTGCCGTGCCTTTGGCAGTGTCGGGCATAGTGTTGAAGAAGAAGTCGAAAGTATGCTCTCCCTCGCTGTTGATGAGCGCCGAATAGGCAAAGCATCCCTTTGCATCGGTCTTTACAAGCGGAGTTGTCAGCCCCGTGATTGGATTCCTGGCCTGGAGGAGCATGTTCGGGATACCTGTCCCGGTTTCATCAACGACCTTGCCCTTGAATGCCGCCGTGAACGGAACCTCGAGATCATTCGACGGAACCGTTGTCAGGAGGATGTCGGTCGTCGCATAGCATTTCACCGTCAGCGTGACGTTTGAGTAGGCCATTGTTCCATATAGCAGGAAATACCAGGTGCCTGCGGCAGGATTGCTCACTGTTAGGATTTCAGTTTTGGCCACGAGATTTTCAATGCCTTTTGCGCTGTAGGACGCCTTTGTCGGAAAGTTTGCGAACTTCGCAAACAGATCACAGTCGTTGGTGGTTCCGACAGGCGGTGGAGTTCCGCTGAGCGTGGCAACAATCCTTGTGGTTCCGTAAGGAACGTCGACCGAGTAGTAAAGCGAACTGCCCTTGAGTTTGTCGGTAATGCTGCCGGAATCGGTATTGTTGTCCAGCGCCAGTTCCACCGTAGGGCTGGATGCGCCTGTCGTCATCTTGCCAATCGCGGTGCCCAGACAGAAGTTGCTGTCGTATTTGGCGTTGTACTTCGCCTTCACTTTGTAGTAGTAGACGGTGTCCGAGACAGGCGGCACATCCTCGAATTCCAAGCCCTCGACTGCGTTGCCGACCGTTGACGGTCCCAGAATGAACTTGATGTCGGTGCAGCGGTACACGTCATAGGCAGTTGCTCCAGGCACTGCCGCCCAGGTCACTACAACCCTGTCTGAATATGTGCCGTTGCTGGCGGTTATCGTGGCGGGACCCTTCTTGGAAAGGAATCCGGAATTTACCTTGCTTATGGGGCTTGTCCCATTCTGGTTCTTCGCGGCTATCCAGTAATAGTAATTATTCACGTTCAGAACCCCGCCAGCCTGCGGGACGAAGTCCTTTGCGAAATCGTCAAGGAACAGGGCTGTTGTTTCGCCAGCCGGTGTATCTACGCCAATAAGAGGTGCGGTAAGGGTTTCAGTACGGTAAACCTGGTATGATGTCGCCCCAATCACCTTTGTCCATTTGACGTTGATCCTGTCAAAGTAAATGCCGTCCGAAGCCAATGGCGCTGCGGGAGTAAGAAGCGGTGCCTTCATGATGAATCCGGAATTGCTGGCGCTGGGTTTGCTGGTGCCTACAGTATTTTTAGCGGTGACAAAATAATAGAACAAAGTTCCAGGAATATCGTCTACGATCACTTCCTTTGAGTTGTCTTCGTATGTTATATCGGCGACTTCCGCGATCTTATCGTTGATGGGATCTGGCGGGAGCTTTGTCTTGTTCCTGAAGACTTCATATCTTGTCGCTCCTGGCACGGTCTTCCAGTTCAGGAGTATCCTGTCATCGAACATCCCGTCGCTTGCGGAGACCACTGGCGCTGCAGGCACCGCGATCAGCTTGCTGTATTTCGCCATCAGGCCCAGGCCGGAATAGGCAGTTTTACCGTAGAGATGGATAGTCCAGAAGTCGGTGGCAAGAGGATTGCCGGTTATCTGCACAAGTTCGTTGCTGCTCCCTTTTACCCCGCGTTTCACGGTGTCGCCGTTAGGAGCAACGACATCGAAATCGCAGTCGCCGACTAACCCTTTTATCTTTATCTCGAGGAGAGTCTGGGCGGCAGGAACCTTTATCTTGAAGATCTGTATGGAACCAGCAGCGCCGGAAATAAGTTTTTTCTCCGTTCCACTTACTAACAGAGTGAACAATCCATCTGTCAAAGTCGCATGCGCCGATTCGCTGAATTTTCCTTCATCGGTGGCTGTTACAGCCCTCACCCAGTAATAATAATCATAATTGGGTGTCGCAGCGGTGAACACATCGTCATATGTCAGCGGATCAGCCGCATCGACCTCTGCGATCTTTGTGGCAACCTCTATTTCATCCAGTTCCGCCCTGTAGATTTCATACGCGGTGGGCGAACCTGCTGCAACAGCCGGCCAATCGAGCTGGACCTTGGCAGTCGACGGCGTAACTGTAATAGGCCCCGGCTGTCCAATAGCAAAGTCTCCGACTTTCACATCGAGGCTTACAGTGTCATATGCGGCATATGCATGTAGCATTATGTACCAGGTGCCAGGGGTCGGATCCTCAATCCTGACCTTTTCCGAAGCTCCGACTCCCGTTGAACGCTTGTCATACGTTGAAAGGGTAGGGGCTGCCGCATAACGCACATACAGATCACAATCTCCATTTCCTGATGTCGTAACTTCAAGAAGGGAGTTGCCGGGATCAACTGTGACCTTGTAAATCTTAATGCCACCGACCGTGCTGTCGGTTATCCCGGGCTCCGTGGCTTCGCCAGCGACGAGAGGGAGGACAGTTGCCGATCCTACGATGAAATTTGCCGTGACAGTGACTGCGGAGCCGTCTTCGCCTGTGAGGGTCAGGTTGGTAGTGGGATCCTCGGTGTCATCGATTGTTGCGTTTCCAATTACCGACCATCCGGCGAAGCTGCTTCCTCCGTCGGGAATGGCTTCGAGCGAAATCGCGGTCACATTATCAGTATTTCCAGATGCAGGTGCGACAATCGCAGGTCCCGAAACTGGAGTCGCCGTCGCTGCTCCTTCACCGGCAACTGCCATGGTGAGTGCGACCGAATCATGTGCGAAGTTCGCAGTGACGATAGAGCTGCCTTTGTAGGCTATTTTTGTATTTGCGGAATTCGCATTGGTGAAAGTGACAGGTCCTACCGCTGTCCAGTTCACGAAATGGTAATTGGCGTCTGGTACAGCTGAAATATCGGCGGTCGTTGTATCGGAGGAAGAGGAAACGGGCACAGCGCTTGCAACCCCATTGCCGCCTTCAGCAACCAGCGGATGAATTTCAAGCAGATAGTCATTGTCGATAATCGTGAATTCCGCGGAGCTCTGGGCGCCAAGGGCTGCTCCGACGGGATTATTCAAAGTGATGCTCGCTGTTTCGTCTCCTTCGATGAGATCATCCTCAACGACATTAATATCGAAATACTTTGAAGTTGATACTTGATCGGCCCATGAAAGAGTTACCTTGTATCTGCTGTTGACGGCGTCATAGGTGACAAGTCCAGCACCGGCGCTGACAGTGTAATCGGCTGCATGTGTTGCTGTGATGTCGGTGATATAGACATCTACGCTCGCTGAACCGTCTTTTCCAATGTCACGCCTAACAGTGATTCTCTGCAGACCGGAATATTCGTAGCACGAGGGAGAAGCTGCGGTGAGCTGGAAGACTCCGGGTGAATTTCCAGAACCCTTAATAGAGAAATAGAAATTAGGTTTTGTTGGATCATCGCTTATTATACTTACAGTTGCAGTTTTTGTTCCAGAGTCAGCCGGCGTGAATGTTATCTGGAAGGTCTTGCCGTCTAGCGCAGCTATTGGTGAAGGAGGGGGGCTGGTAACTACAAACTGGGAGGCGTTTGTTCCTGAAATATCAACTTTTGAAGTGCCGGTAAGATTCAGATCAAGAGTGCCGTTATTGTAAATTGTGAATGTGCGCGTGCGGGAAGTTCCAAATGTCACGCTGCCAAAGTCAGTATCATCGGACGCGGATGGTGTGATGTCTCCATTTTTTATGGGTACGCTGTTTCCCTCCAGGGCGATCCTGGGTCCGGGAATATTTACGTTTACGGTTTTTGGAGAGGACCATTTCTGCCAGAATGTGTTCGCATGCGCCCTTACCCTGTACTGGTATGATCCAGATGTTTTCCCGGAGATATTATAGCTTGTAGCTCCGCCGGTTGTGCCAATGGTTGAGCCGTTGAAGCTGTTGCACAGGGTGTTTGTGATTGAAATATCATCCACTGCCCAGCCAAAAGCGGGGAATCCGTTCGAACCAGCCGGATTTTCCACGTCCATCACAAAACGGATTTTTATCGCATCGTCAAGAACAAAACCAAGGCTGGTGAAACTTGCGGTGTTTTTGACAACCGCCTGCCAGGATGAAACAAGACCGCCGATATGGGTCCAGAGAGTCTTCCATGTTACGCCATCGTCACTGGAAGCCTGCAACTTCAGATAGCCATTGCTTGATTCGGAGTCACACATGAAATAGTAGCTGAGGTTGATGTTGCTGGTAAGCTTGAAGGAATCCCTCATTGTCATAGATGACACCGACGAATACCATTTGGTTCCATCGTAGCTGGTGAAGTAATAGCTGGAAGAGCTGCTCCTGCCTGTACTGCCGATCAATACCTGCCCGCCGATTGACCAGTTTTCCCACATGGCGTCCACGTCCTGGGCGCCGTCAAAGAAAGAAGTCTGGCCTCCTAACCCTTCCTGGATCTCGTAATCGTCTGCGTTTTGCGAAGGCGACCAGCTGACTGTATAGCTGCCGGTAGTATTGTCGGCCATGTCGTCAAGCGTAGGGACAACGGTGGAGATCTCATATGTCATCGTTGGTGCGGAAAAGGAAAAATTGCTTAAAGTGTTATAGGTATAATAGGATGGGATGTTGCTCCTTAAAAAATAATCTGCAGCCTGATACTTCATGGAATTGCTGGAAACGGAGCCAGTCCAATCCTTGAAATCTCCGAGTGCACTGGCATTTGTCCAGGCATCCGAGGCCTGTCCCGCACCACTGCTTCCAAGAGTGTTGTTGCCATCGGCCTCTTCTATTTTCACAACCGGATGTGGCCAGTTGCCCAGATCATTGTTCGAGCTGTTGCTGTCAACATGGTATATGAGGATTCCATCCCCAGGGATGGCGCTGTCGAAACCTGTCTGCTGGCGGTTTTCAATCAGGAAATATTCCCCGATTGCACATCCGTCGCGGAGCATGTGGATATCCTGATTGTCGAATACTTGTCCTATGGAAATTGGGGTGGAGCTGTCGTGTACTATTTTAGGATTTACAAATCCAAGGGCAACCTTGCACCAGGCGCTGAAATGAGCCGGACGTTCCCCTTCGGCACCGTTCCAGCTGCCATTTGACATTAAGCACCACTCGCCAAGTCCGCCAAATGTACTGCTGTAGTCATAAAGATCCGGAAGACCGAAGAAATGGCCAAGTTCATGGCAGATTACGCCGATTGTTGTCATTTCCCCGAAACGGTCGCTTTCGTAGCCTCTGCTGGCTGGTTCAGTATGATATGTATACATCTTGACGCTGTCTTTAATGACTGGAGCAGCCAGGCTCCATTTATGCGACCAGATGCAGTCGTCCTGACCACCCCATTCCTCTCCATACCCTGAATGGATGATAGTCAGACAGTCAACCCAGCCGTCTCCATCTTTATCTCCCTGGGAAAAATCAAACCCTGCGGCTTTGGCGGCGTTAATGGCATCGATTACCATCTGTCTGGGTTCGGCATCATTTCCCCAATAATCATTTCCACCGTAATATGCCTGATTCTGTGGCAGCTTCACCCAGGGAACTATAACGCTCTCCATGGTAACCTTGCCGTAGGAAACTTCGCTGTAGTAGTCTTTGACTGATCCCACGGCGCCATCGGCATTATAACCAGCTTGGTTGAAAAGGTTTATATATTCAGCAGAAGGACGTCCATAAGCGTTTAAAGCTGTTGACTTGACAGCTCCGAGTCCGCCATTGGCGGCAGGATCCCACTGGTCTGCAAAACATGCGAGGATCACGATGTTTCTGACGGTAGTCGTTCCGGAAATTGGAATTTTTTGGATTGGAGGCTGGGGAGAGGAACTAGACTGTTGGAGGGGTGCCACTTGAATATTGTTTGCTGGAGCAGGGGCTGGCAATGGCGCGACTTCGTTTACAGTATTATTTTTTCTGGAGTTTATCTTGTCCTGAATGAGCTTTTTTCCCGGCAGATCACTTTTCTTCAATCCTTTCGCTTTTGGATTGACATGCCCAACCTTGCTATCAGGAAGCACTTCAAAAGTGGCTTCATCCTTCCTGGGAACAGCATATTTCCAGAATCCATCGGCCTTATCCTTCTTTATGACATATCCATTGGCGTCCTCCTGCCAGGAAAAGTGCTCGTCGCCTTTCGATCTGACTGTTATCTTTTTACCGTCAGGCTGAGCAATTTCAAACGCTTTGGGATTCGCAGGAACTGCGAAGAGGGAATAGGCGGGAATAAAGAAAAGGGCAAGCAGGAATATCAGAAGATATTTCCCCTGGAAATTCAGGTTCTTCATATCAAAGTCCTCCATTATCGGAATTGTACATGTAAATCATAGAAAATTCAATTAGGGAAAACCCCACCCTTGAGTAGGTACGTCCTTTCTGTGTCCGCCGTAGCATCCCTGCGAAGGCGGAAGGATGTACCATTCTATAAATTCATGGTACAGGCTAAAGCCAGTACCTACTTATAAAAAACGGGGCTGTCCGAAGACAGCCCCGTTTTGAATCACTTTTAAGACGGACGGCTCGGAGAGCCATCCCTACCTTTACACTGCCAACAGGGCTTCGAGTCCAAGGTCGATTTCGCTCTTGAAGAGGCTGTTGCGTTCCATCAGGCGGCCACGGTCGGCCATGCTGGCGAACATGCTGTCCACGGCAGCTCTTTCCTGTACTTCGGCTACCATCTGCTGTTCGGCAACTTCTTCCCTGCCGCTCATTATTGCATCAATGAACTGCTCTTCAAGGTCGTCGTCAATATGCTGCATTCTGAACGAATTGTCGTTCATAGCGACTATCGGATTCATTGAAACCGAGTATGAACCGCCATTGATAAGGGCGTCTGTCTCATATGTGCCATATGTGTTGAGCGGATTAGTGTCAGGTCCTGGAGCCCCACCCTTTCCGCAGCTTGTGCCCCAGCTTGTACCGCTGGAGAAGAACAGCTTGGTGTTCAGATCGGTAAGCCTGCTGCCCTGTTCGGTTGCCGTATCCCAGAAGAATTTCACGGTCAGTGCAGAAGCGTCACCGGCTGTCCTGGTGATGGTCCACGCCCTGTTGACTACGCTTGCAAGCGTGCTGGAGCCTACTGGAATTCCATTGTACAGTCCGTTTACAGTGACTGGTGTGAATGTACTGATTCCAACGAGCTTGTTGCTGGAGCCTGTCACATCGACTTCCATGACCAGGTTGGACGTACTGTCTGTCAGGAATACGCTGTTTGTAAGGGCGGAAGCCGTCACAAATACCTTGCTGGAGCCGCCAGTGACGAAGTAGTGGGTGAGGTCACATCCTGTAAGGGTTCCGATGACTTCAAGAGATGTACCGGTGGTCGAATTGTTCATCTGGAAGTAGGTTCCGGCACCGAATGCGAAGTCTGTCGTCGTCAGCTTGCCCTGGGTCATTATCGTGTTGCTCTGCAGGGATATATTGGCGGTCGTGGCAGTACCGGCGATGCTGATGTTCCTTGTGCCTGGGCCAGACAGCGTCATGGTATTAATTACGTTGAGGAACTTGGAGCTGCTGAGATCGGCTCCGTTAAGGGTTAGGTTGTCAATGACCAATGCATTTGCAGCCGTCGATGAATTCGTCAGCGTACCGCCTACAAGAGTGATGGTTGAAACTCCGCCCCTGTCAGCGATCGTGCCTGTGAGGGAGTTGACCAGATTTCCACCGTTGAGGGTGATTCCGTCGGCTTTCAAGGTCTTGGACGTCAGCAGGCTTCCAGTTCCGCCTATCGTTATCGTGTTTGCGTTAAGAACGGCCTTGTTGGTTATCGTCCCGTTGGTGAGATTGACCGTGCTTGCCGTCAATGTGCCTAAATTGTTGTTCAAGTCACCAATTATGGAATTAGCGGCAAGTGCTGTGTTGAAGCCATTGAAGGAGAGAACATCAACAGTCGTCATTGTGCCTGTGTTCGTAAGACTGCCACCGGCAAGTGTGACGTCAATGTTTGCACCTCCAATCGTCTTGGAGTTGATCAGGTTTCCAGTGCCTGTGAATGTGATGGATCCAGCATTCAGGGCGGACTTGTTTGTCAGGGTCCCATCGACAAGGGAGACAGTGTTTGCAGTTATCGTGCCGGTGTTGTTGTTCAATGCGGCTGTGCCAGTCAAAGTTATTGAATCCACATTCATATTAATGCCAGTATTTGTGAGGACTCCTGCATTTAGGAGACTGATATCTGTCACTCCTCCAAGTCCCGCCTTGCTTAAAACAGTTCCGGAATTCGTGAAATTGCCAGTCTTTGGAGCGACAATATCAAGATCATTCATTGATATCACATCGGTCTTCAATGTAGATGAGTTGATCAAGCTGCCCTTGCCGGTGAACTGGATTCCTGCAGCACCGCTGACGGTCATTCCTGCTTTGTTCGTGAGAGTCCCGTCCATCATGTTGATGTCACCGCCGACTGTCATCGATCCAGTATTGTTGTTTAATGCGCCTTTCAATACAAGGGTGACATCATTGGCTACGGTCATGGCTCCGGCATTCGTGAGGGAGCCGCTGTCCGCGAATGTGATGCTGCCTGTTGACGTAAAGGTCTTTGAGTTGGACAGGTTTCCTTTTTCAAGATTGTAATCAGCCGCTGAAATGATTCCGGTATTGGTCAGGCCACCGGTGCTGATGAGATCAATGTTGCCTGTAACCGTCATTCCTCCCGCAACTATTCCTGAATTGGTCAGATTTCCATAATTTGAATTGGCCAGATCTCCAACAAACGTATTTGCTATCGAAGCAGCGGCAAATGTCTTTGAATTGGTCAATTTACCGCCTACAAGCGATACTGCTCCAGTTGCGTTTATTGTTCCCAGGTTGGTAATGCTCGCAGGGGCGTGGACAGTAATAGCGGCATCAACGGCAACAGGGGCCTTGAGGCCTTCGCTGATAGTTATTGATGTAGGTGTAGCTCCACCGACAACGCTCATTACTCTATGATTTGTCGCATCACCGGCGATTGTAACAAAGCTTCCAACCGATATAGGTCCGGTAAATCCTGTAACAGATATGCTAGTCACTCCGGTATTGACAACTCTTGTAACGACTGTCAAATCACCTATTGCGCTTACAAGAGGAGTGCTGAAAGTTATTGATGTCGGAGTTGCGCCGCCAACCGTGCTTATGACCTTATGGGTATTTGCATCGCCGGCGATCGTAATATAGCTTCCAACCGCTATTGCGCCGTTGAATCCATTGACATTGATAGTTGTAGTCCCGATTGCATAGCCGCCAGGATTATTGATGGCGCCGACAACATTGAACCCACCGACGTTGTTGAGTGTTCCTGCAAAAGTCGTGTCGAGAAGATGGATGGTCGCCGTGTTGATTGTACCAGTTGCAAGATTGTTGATTATGCTTGTCGAGGCTCCGCCGGCAAGCTGGATATCCCCTGAAACCGTAAGGACTACGGAGTTCTCAAGCTTGCCGTTGCCCTGGATATCAATATCGCCGGTGACATTGAGCGCAGCCTTGGTAATAAGATTTGCGGCGTTGGCCGTCAATGTTATGTCTCCACTGGCAAAATTGCCTTTCAGGAGGGTAAGCGACCTGTTCAGGCTCACATCACCGATATTGCTGCTGTTGGCAACCAGGCTTCCTGCAGTGAGCTGCAGTTCGCTGCCGTCGCCGCCGGCGGCTTCAAAACCGGTGTTGTTGACGTTGCCGATTGTTCCGGCCAGTCCGGCTGTGATTTTGATCGGGGCTAGAACAGTTCTTGCTGTTGTCGTGTAAGCTTTTCCAACCTGGACTCCATTAGGATTTGCAGTGATGAACTCAACGTTGCCGGCAACTGTTATTGAATTACACAGATTAATGTCAATGCCAGCGTCGACCAGGAGATTTCTGACCATGGTAATATTTCCGACAGTAACATCTCCGAGTGTCGAAGTAAGAGTCAGATCCTTATTGTTGCCGGTGTATTTTGCGACCGTGGCCACATCGCTTCCAATTGAAACGTCTCCGTTTGTGGAGGTAATGAAGACGGCTCCGGTAACGCCAGTGTCAACTTTCACGTTCCCTACAAACACGATGCTGTTTGGCATTGAAATGGTGGCGTTCGTGCCAATCGCGTCTTTCTTGATCGTGACCTCGCCGTTGAACTTGAGTATGCCGGAGTTGTTCAGGGTGAGAGTGAAGTTGTTGTCAACAATCGCCTTGCCTGTCAGTACAAGCGTTCCGGCTATGCTTGCCGCTGCGCCCGAAGCTGCAGTTATGGGAGCCGCATTCGTGGTGGCGATTTCCAAGGTGCTGTTCGCATCTACTGTCAGGCGGTCGACACCGAGGTTCAACAATGTCGCTGTGCTGTTGGTCGTGTTGGCTGTCAGCTTAAGTGCCTGCGTGGAGATGTTTATCTTCAGGGAGCTGGCACCGAGGCTGTCATCGACGTTGATTGAGCCGACCCATGGGGTGAAGCTGACATCAAGTATCTTCGAGTAGATGGTGTTGTTGGTGGAATGTGCTGTTATGATCGTGTTTCCAAGCCGTATAGTTGAAGTTGCGGATCCGACCGTGGCATTCCCGTCGAGGGTCAGATTGTCATTGATCGTGATGAATTTTCCGGTTCCGGCCGTGACGGTCACATCCTGGAGGGTTATGTCGCCTGTGAAAAGGATGTTTCCGGTCGCCGAAATGGTCTTGAAGGCACCTAATATGCTGCCTGTCGCGGAAAGATTCAGATCTCCTCCGACCGTGATCGCCTTGGAAAGCTGTATGTCTGTTCCGGCATTTACGGTAAGCGTCTTGACGCTAGTAATAGTGCCGAGGGTGACGCTGGTAGCCGCATTTAGTGTAAGATCCTGCTTATTGCCTGTGAAAGAACCGACATTGGCGAGAGTAAGGCTTCCACTTGTCGAAGAAATCGTTATCGCCCCTGGGACAAGGATCTTGTCGACAGTGATAAGGCCGGAGAGGACAAGGCTGTTCGCTGTAGAAAGATTGTTCGTCTGGACTAGGATGGTTCCGCCGAGTTCAAGGGTTGCAGCGGGTTTTACTACGTCTACGAAAGTATTGTCGAGGTTGATCTTGCCTGACAATCCCAGCGTACCGTTGATCGCTCCGGGTGCTGCTGCTGCGGCACCGGAAGTTACTGAGCCGGTGGTGACAATTTCAAACTTGTTGCTTGCATTAATCACTAGACGGTCGAGTCCGAAGTTCAGCAGTGTCGCGGTGCTGTTTGTGGCAGCAGGTGTGATATTTAGATTCTGTGCTCCGATGTCAATCTTGAGCGCTCCGTTGACACCGTCAATTACCTGTATGGTCCGTCCAGCTGTCCAGGCAAGTGTGCTTACATCCATTCCTCCCTTTGAGTTTATGACGTTGCTGAGGCCGTCAACCATGATGCTTGCATTGCCCAGTACCAGTGAATTGGCGGTTCCGCCGATGGTGACATTTCCATGGAGATTGACCGTGGAGAGCACGGCATTGCCCATGTATGCTTTCTTTCCGGTGCCCATGGTCATCGTAACATTTGTCAGATTCATGGCTAAGCCGTTCATATAGACATCGCCGCTGACACTGGCTGTCATAATGCCTGCAGGACCGATCAGCGAGACATTGGTCATCGTCAGATCACCGCCGGAGACGGTGATGGCCTTCTGCGTATTGATGATGACGTTGGTCAGATCCATGAACTGAGTGGCCTTGATGCTTCCACCGCCGTCAACAGTGACGCCGGATGTAACATTACTGATGTTTATATTGCCCGCAACTATTTCTCCAAAATTGTGGATTGCGTTTGCTCGAGCGTTATCCAAAGGATTTCTAAGGATCTGGAGGTCCGCGTTGCCGGATCCGTTTACATTCAGGACGTTCAGCTTGACATTGTCGGTGCCATTGCCAACCGAGAGGTCTTCATTTATGTTCATCGGGCCATAAGCGGTCTTTGTGCTGAGAGTGGTTCCAGTTTTGCCAAGGAGCGTGAGGTTGTCATATTCCATTGCACCACCTGTCACGCAGTCGACGGCAAGCACCTTCTGGGTTGATGCGGTGGAACTGTAGATTACCGTTGTGGAGCTTGTTGCAGTATGGGCGACTGACAGCTTGACGGAATCAAGATTTGTCGTCTGGAACTCAAGTGTCGATGTTTCAGTAAGATAAGGTGTTATCGAAGGGTCATCGTCATTGACGACTATTTTCCCGTTGAGAGCCAGAGGAGTAGTAGTACCAGTGGCATGTGCGGCTATTACCAAGTGGGCATCGTTGATGAGCGCTATATGCGAAGTGTACTTTCCTGTCCAGTCAGGACCATTGACGGTCCAGTTGTGGTCGAGGGCCGGGTTCAGGAAAGTAATGACGGCGGTATTAACTACAGCATTTGCAAGGGCATTGGAGAAAGTTATGGATGTAGGCGTCGACCCGCCAACTGTGCTGAGGACCTGGTGTACATTTGGATCCCCGGCAATTGTAAAATAGCTGCCAACAGCTATTGCACCGGCAAAGCCATTGACGGCAATGGTCGTAGTTCCTGCAGCGTATCCAGCAAGATTGCTGACAGCGCCAGTGTCCATTGAATAATGGCCATCATCAAACACGAATATGGTGTTGTTCGCATTCAATATGCCATCAGCTTCGGTGAGAGTAGTTCCTGGTACGTTCTGGCTGACCCAGGTGGATCCGCTGTCGCTGCCAGCGCCTATCACGCCGGAGACATAGTAGAGTACCTTGGAGACGGAATTCTCGTAGGCGCCCATGGTGCTGCGGGCTGTAAAGGTTTCAAGATGTGTCTGATCAAGACCGCCAGCGGCTCCGACGATGTTGAAATATGCGCTGTTGAACACATAGACAGTCTTGGTACGTCCGCCATTGTCGGTGAGCTTGTCGTGGAGCTTCGTCGTTGCGAATGAAGCCCAGTCAGCTGCCTGTACCTGCTTGTTGCCGCCAATAAGATTAAGCGTGCCGGCAGTGGCGCCGTAAACAGTGGTGGTCAGGTTGTTGATTCCATTGCTGGATAGGTCGTCATGGATGCCGAGTGCCTGGTTTGCCGAAGAAAGAGCCACGGCGGGGGATTCAATGGATCCGCTCTGGCTCAGCGCGGTAGCATTGTTGAACTTGCCACAGAAATTCTGGGCCAGTATCGAATTTGTAAGGTTGAGCGTGCCGCTGTTCATATAGATTCCGCCGCCAAACGCGAATGCATTTCCTGAAGCTGCGCCAGCAATTGTCCATCCAGACTGGTTATTGGCTATGGTCGTATAGTCGAGGTTGAGTGTGCCATCCGCGAGGAAGGAAATACCTCCGCCGTTCCTGCCTGCAGTGTTGTTCGCGACAGTGCTGTTGCTCATGTCGAATACATTGGTGGTGTTGACAAAGATTCCGCCGCCGTCTGATACGGCCTTGTTTCCTCCGATGGTGCTGAACTGGAAGCGGGCATCGCCGCTTAGAAGGAATACGCCTCCGCCTCTTCCGTTGGTCGCATTGTTGGCGGTATTGCCGGTTATGCTTGTGCCAGATACGTCAAGCACGTATCCGGAACCTGCGTTCCTGCCGCTGACATATAAGCCGCCACCCATCGAGGCGGTGTTGCCGCTGATGATGGAGTTGGTCAGGATCAGATAGCCGGAATCCGAGAAGATTGCGCCGCCTAGTCCGTCTGTTCCAGAGGCACCAGCAGTTGCCGTACAGTTCTGTATGGTAACATTGTTAAGGGTCAGGTTGGAGGCTGAGAAAATTCCGCCGCCATTGCCGGTCACATTTCCGCCGGACATTGACATGTTGCTGATTCTGATATCCGAGTAATCGAAAGAGGTCGAAGGAGTGACAATATCGAAAATCCTGCTGTTTGTACCGGCTTTAAGCTGGGCTATGCTGCCCGTGTGTGTGGCAGTTATGACTCCAGCAGCATTAACTTCGTTCCAGCTGAACACTCCGTCAATGCCCACAATTGCGCGGTTTATATACAATTCGCCACCTACGAGATTGATGATGAGGTTTCCATTGGCATCAAGTTCGTTTACGACTGTCGTTGTCACGGTGGGTGCGGCAGGATCAGCAATATATTTTGTCCCATTCTTCTGCCAGGTGTCCTTGAATGTGATGTCGGAACCGTCGTCGGCAAGGCTTACAGCTTCGCGGAGGGTCAGAGTGTCGCTCAACCAGAGGGGAGTGTATGTGGTATAATCAAATCCTGTTCTCGGCGTCGCGCTGTCATAGGTGCTACCTACGACCAGTTCAGCCACCAACGAGTCGAAAGCTCCAATGTTCGTCGGGTCGCCATCGATATTTGTGCGTGACGCTCCACGCTGGTCGGTGTAGTATGTCGCATCATTAAATCCAAACGTATTTGCAACGATAATACCATGGTTCAAGGCCGTATCCATAGCTACGCTTCCGGCAAGGACGCGGTATGAACGTGTCATTCCACCATTGTAGGCGAGGGTGTATTCCATGTTCAGATTGTCGACCAGCCCGTAGCGCGGATTGTTGGTGTCTGGAACTGTTCCGCCGGGGTATGGATGTGCGGGGTCGGAGTCAATGAGAGTAGTTGCACCGGGTTGTGTAGCTGTATATACGTCTACTGAATATACGGTATTAGCGGTGGTGAAAGCGTACGGCGTAGTCTTGTCTGCAAGATAAAGCCCTTCATAGAGATTTGCCGGATCGCTGGCGCGGTTGAGAGTGTTGATGTATGAGAAAGTACCATCGGCATTGACTCTGAACCATTTTCCGGTAGCCACTCCTCCATTGTCCAGTTCTTCGACATAGATGAACGGCGTAGTAAGTGCATGCGCGAGCACATACGGGTTCTGCATGAGAGAAGTTGGTATATTGGTGGGGGTGGTGATATTTATGCTCAGATAATCAACTTGTGCGCTGGGTGCGATGAGACTGTAGAAGCCAACGGTGTTGTTAAGCGCGACGTCCGACCAGTCAAAACCTGTCGCCACAGTAGGTTTAGAAGCATCCAGAATAGCAACATATTCATAAACCGGAGTCCATACCTGCGTGGTGCCATTATAGGTAAGTTCGTAATATACCGGTGTATTTATAGTAGGAAGTGCCGGTGTGTCAATCGGAAGGTAGTAATATTCGCTTTCTAGAGCAGGACCATTGAATGCGCCGATGACGTTATGGCAGCCATCGCTATCGCCGGCGCCATCCACGACCACGTCGCCAAAGGTGCGGACATATATGTCCGCCCTCTGCTGGACTTCCGGACTATTGAGGGAAAGGACTACCTTGTTTCCGGTAAGGATCGAGTTTGAAAGCTGCAACGGGCTTCCGTCCGCGTTATACAATGCGGCAAGTGAACTTAGGTTGTTGCCCTTCTGTGTTGAAGCATTCCAGAAGGAAGCATCGTTGACGAGGGTCTGATTGTTCATTATCGTGTTATAATAGGATATAAGGCTGGTTCCGTAATTGAAGATTCCGGAGCCATAGCTGCCCCATGAGTAAAGAGGCAGTTTTGTTACCTCGTCGACGCTCCTGTTGATCGCTACGCTCAATGTGTTGAGGGTATTCTCTGCAATAGTGCTGTTCGCTATTTTGAGATTGCCATAGTTTGCGATTCCTGCGCCTTTCACTCCGCCGTTGTCGATGGTGAAGCCTGATACGGTGTTCTGGGTGATTTCAGAACGCGTAATGGTCATATTTGCGATGTTGAAGATTCCACCGCCGAGCATTGCGTCTCCTATGTCTGTCACGCCAGTGGCCAAGTTGCCGCTGATCTGTGAACGATCAATTATAATCGTGCCCCAGTTGGCTATTCCACCACCGTATCCTGAGCTTACAACTGATATTTTGGCATTGTCCCTTATGCAGGTGACGGTGTTGTTGAGGAAGGATGAATCATATACATATGCATTTCCGGTGCTTGAGTTGTAGAGTCCTCCGCCAAGACCGCCGCCACTAGCTGTTTCCACGTTTCCACTGCCGGAAGTCGAGCAGTTCTGGATGACTACGTTCGTCAAATACAAAACAGCATCGTTTCTTATGCCGCCGCCAAATCCATCTAGACTGAACTGTGTACCATCTTGCGTGCCTACTCCGCCTGAAAGTGTGAGGTTGTTGACGGACAGTGCGGATCCCGCTGTATTCATGAACAATCTGTTGACTCCGCCGCCGCTGTTTCCGGCAAGAACGGTAATTCTGCTTGCATCATCCTTTGCGCGGAGAGTGTCGTCGTGGGCTGTCAAATTTCCTGACTGGTCAACATCCCTGATTAGATATCCTATCGCGATATCCCTCTTGGAACCGGAGCTGTCCCATAACGTGCCGCTCCAGCGTCCGCCTATTTCAATCTGTCCATAGTTAAGCTGGATGTTATTGTTGGAATTGGTCGAGGCGAATACAGTCTTGTCGAATCCTATATAGCGCGAGTCGTAAAGCCCTGTAAGAGGATTTAAAAGTGTTACAGGATCAGTATAAGTCTTGAGTGTTGCGCGCGTATCTATCCAATATGCGGCTTCGCGCAGGGTCAAGCCGGTTCCGCCTGAGGCACTATTGAAAAAATGTGCATTTTCATCGCCAGTAAACCAAAGCATCGAGTCATCACCTTTGCTGTCGACTTCAACATGGAATAGAGGCTCAAATGCTCCAATTGCATATTTTCCGGAAACCTTGGTCCAAGTCTGCTTTGTGGCATCCCAGGTCCATGTTGAACCACGCACGTTTCCGCGCTGGTCGTATGTGATTCCGGCTGAACCGGTGAGGTAGGCAATGCTGTCCTGGCTCAAAACGGCAAGGCACATTGTCCTGTAGTTTGCCGCATACATGAGGGTGTCGTCGAGGTAGATATTGCTCTCTATGTACTCTGATTCCGCACTTCCCTTTATGCCGCCGATCAGCTTGTTTGCCGATACATCGCCAAGATTGAGGGAATATCCCCTGTTCGGAAGTTCAAGCGGATTCTGTAAAAGATCTTCGCCGTAATGGCTGTAGATATTGCTTGTGAGGCTGAACGTTGAAGTTATCTCGGCCGCAGCAGGGAGACGTATCTGCGAGGTGAACGTTTCCGCTGCAGTGCTGGCGTCACGATTATAGATAATGGAATTCTTGACGGTGAGAACGCTTTTGTTCGCCGCGGCCGCATCGCCATCGATATATATGGCCGCACCAATACCGCTGTTATATGCAAGTGTGGCAAAATTTATATTGAGATTTCCATAGTCCATGTATATGGCACCACCTAGGCACGTAGCGCTTCCGTTGAAGGAAAGTGTATCATTCTCTATGAACAAGATACCGTTGGCCTGGTAAATACCGCCACCGGCAGTCGTCGCATCATTATTGCTGATATTGCTTCTTTGGACATTGAGTGAGCCGGAAGTGGTGTTTGTGTAGTAGATTCCACCGCCGAGATCAGCGGAATTACTGGCAATTTCCATGTCTGTCAAAGTAATGGTCCCAGAGTCCTTGACCATTATTGCTCCACCGTTTGCTGTAGCTATATTTCCAGACATGTTTAAAAAATCGATTGTCACGTTTGCGCAGTTCTGTATATATACTCCGGCGCCATTGGCGGCGCCGTTTGCATTTATCGATGACTGCGTATTGTATTCAGTATAAGGAGTTATGACTGTCGCAATGAGAATATTGCCGGCATTGTTGAAAAGGTAGATTCCTCCTCCGTTGCCTGCTGCAGCGGAGTTGCCTTCGACATGGCTCCACTCATACTCGAAGACGTTTGCAGTCGAAGTGGAGTTTCCGTTGGTCAGGAAAAGACCGCCGCCATTGCCTGATGCGACATTGTTATACAGGTTGACAAATGTGAAATGCATTGGAGTCGCCTGCTGGTAGTTCGAGAATATGTATATTCCACCGCCGTTTATCGCGGAATTTCCACCAAGCAGTTGATCGCCAACTGACACGAATGACATGGTAATATTGCCATTACTGCTGTAAATGCCTCCTCCATCGCCTGCCAATGCTGTATTGTTATATACCTTGACCTGTCCAAGTGAAGTAGTGTCCATGCCGCTGACGGTGATATCTCCGGCATTATAAATTCCACCGCCATGCTCTCCAGCAACATTATTGTAAACCCAGGTAAGCGTTGTTATGGTTCCTGAACCTGCATTGTAAACTCCACCGCCTGAATAATTGGAGTTGTTCCCATAGATATCCATGGCTCCGGGACCGCCAACGAATTCCGTCTTCAATATTCCAGCATTGTATATTCCACCGCCGTAGTCGGCCCTGCAGCCTGAAACATCTACGCTACTCATGAGGACAGAAGAATTATTGGTAATATAAAGACCGCCACCGTTGCCTGCTGCTATAGCGGAGTCGCCTGCCGATGTCGCTCCATTATATAGGTACATATGCTGGAGCGTGACACCGGTCAGGTCAGGGTTCATCTGAGAGTCAATAACAACATTGCGGAAAGTTGCGCCGGCAATGCCAGGGGCTGGATCGACTCCTGGAGCAAGACCAGTAACGCTGGCCGCATTGAGAATGACTCCATTGTTGACGGCATTATGATGGGTTTTTGAAACAGGGTCATCCCAGGCAGGAGTTAAGATTGTTCCATCAATCGTGATATTTGTCTTGATGGTCAGGGTGGCGACCAGGGAATAGTCGACGGTTCCATCAGCATGGATATGATATATGGCTGAGGAAAGGAAAACGTGTCCGTCGCGCCAGGCGGCTATGGGTGTGTCAGGAGTCGAACTGTTCGCGTTGTGCAGCACCGTATAGTCTGCAAATACGATATTGTCGCCGTCTGCAGCTATGAGGACGGCTTCACGGAGGGTCAGGTTGGATTCGGTTACTTCAAAGGGGTTGGTCACGTTGTAGTCATCAAGGCGCCTGACTGTGAGAGTGTTGAGATTATGATAGTAGTTGTTTATCACAAAATTCTGGGCCTGGATCTGGCCGACGTTGTATTCGAGGTCCCAGTTGCCGGCAAGACCTGTAATATCGGTTGATGCGGCCACGTCCGCGCCGGTGACCGTTGCTATCTGGCTGATCAGATCCTTGCCAACCTGATCCTTCGCTACGTTGCAGCCATAGATCATGATGTCGCCATCGGCCGACATCGATTTGCCCCATGCGGCAAGTTCAGCCTGGTGGGTCGCCAGGAAGTCGGCGTTGACGACGTCGTTGCCAAGGAAGAATCCACCTGTGGTGTAGTCGGCATCGGAAATAAGGCTGATGGAATCGACATCGGTGCGGCCTTCAAGGTAGGAGGTGATGTCGTTGAAGGCGTTGTCCCTGCTCAGGTATACGATCTCGACGTCGCTGTCAAGCTGGCTGACGATGGTGTCTATGCTCCTGACCGAGGAATCTATGAATGCGATTTCCGTCGGATTCTCGATGCGGTGGTCGAAGGACTGCATTGCTTCGCGGTCGAAATACTGGTCGATGAGATCTACCGAGCCTGTGCCCTTGGCTACATATTCGAGCTCCCAGTTTCCGCCTGCGTCGGCATCGCCGGTCACGTCGGTGCTTGCGGCGACCTGGTGGTTGGTGATCTGTGAAAGTGAATCTACGAGATGGCGTCCGTTTTCAGTTGAGGCGAGATCAGAGGCGAAGATGTTTACTTTGCCGTTTTCACCGAGGAGGCCTTCAACGCCGTTCCAGAAATTCTGCTGGGCTTCGGAGGAAAGGGATTGCGCGGAAGTATCGCTGTCGGCGAAGAGCTCAATCGCCCCGTCGTGCGCCTTGTCCGTCACGAAACCTATGCTGTCGGCCTCTTCGCCGTTGAGCGCGTCGGTTATCTGCTGTAGGAGTTCTGTGCTTGTGGTTGTCTTCGGGTCGTATTTGACGACGATGGTGCTGGAATTGGCGCTCTGGAAAAGGGTGTCGGCGTTTTCAAGCGAGTCGGAAACAACGAGTACGTTCACCTGGGGGTCTGCGGACTGGGCTGCTGAAGCGGACGGATCTATTGCGGCTGCGACGGGGGTGGCGTCTGCTGCAATGTCGGTGTTCTGGACGGCCGGGGCGGAATCCGGGTTCAGAATAGGGGACGGGTCTTGAGTGTTTTGAGGCTGGTTCTGATCTGAGGGCTGGGAAGGATCAGCCTGTGTCTGGGATTGCGCGTCCTGAGCCTGCTGTTCCTGCTGGGCCGCTGCAACGTCCGCCACTGCAGCTCCATCGAATAGAATTCGTTCTTCGAGTTGATACATTTGAACACCCCTGTGTTTGATTACGTCTTAATCGTACGCAGTCCGCACTGCGCAAAGAAAAATACCCGTTTATTAATATATTCCAGTATTTAAAGCATTATTTCGAAAACATGTCAAGCTATAACTATAAGAAACTAATAAAATACTTGCTGGCAGTCCAGCCAATTATTTCGGGTCTTCCAGCACTCACTTTCCAGCTCATTACACAGGTTGCCGGAAAATATTACGGCGGAAATGAAAAATAATCACAGTCATCCCGCAAGATGACGGATGAATGGACGAATGGATGAATGGATGAATGGGTTTGAGTTCAAGATAACACAGAAGTCATGGAGATACATGAGAATTCCTAGAAAGGCATTTCGGATAATTTATCCAGGATGTCTTTGGTCTTGTCTCTTTGATACCCAACCATCCATCAATCCAATCGTCCAATCATCCAATCGTCCAATCATCCAATCATACATGGGGCGGCAGTGATATTTAATGGTAATATGAAAGTTTTCCAGAAAAGTAGCACAGACATTCTTGTCTGTGAGTCCAATCCTGGGTGTTTCACTCTGATGACGTATCTGAAATATTTACCACAGAGGCGCGAGGAGTCAGCGGAATCATCAAGCAGAGGGCTTCAAATCGGCACCCTCGTTGCGAGGCCACCGGTTTGAAGCCAGTGGTTATGAGAAAACTAGGAGGAGTTCTCGAAAAGAAGCCAAATCTGTGAGGTAATTACAAAACTTCGGACGCGGCTTAGCTTAGCGAAGCGATGCTTGCCGAAGGCAAAACCGCGTCCCTCCATTCTTACGCCCGTTTCGGGCGTGGAGGGTCATGCTTGCCATGACCATTCCTTGAGTTTTGAAATTACCTCCTCTGTGTTCTCATTGCTGCGTCTCTCGGTGACTCTGTGGTTGGCCCTGTTTTTGTATGTGGCATAAGGAGCCCCTGCTAATTTACATTTTCGCGCAGCGTGCTAGTTTATAGGTAAGCGTTAAGTTGCCTTTTGACAGTAGGCAATAGTGCATGTTTTGTTAAAGTATGCTGGTTTCGCCGAAACCGGCACGAGGCTCTTTCGGCGAAAGAGCCATACTTGATTGCGTAAATAAGGCTGACATGCCCAGCTTAACGGTTATGCTTATATTTAGGAGAGCTGATCGTAAAATGACAGGCAAGAAAACAAGATTCGGAGCTCATATATTCCTGTGGACCGAGAGATGGAGCCCGGATGAGATGCATCTGATCCGGCAGGCGAAATCACTGGGGCTTGATATGCTCGAGATCGCCGTCGGCGACGATGTCGAGTATGATCCGGCAGAGATAAGGCGGTGCGCTGCGGAAAATGACATTGAAATTGTCATAAGTCCGGGCGGCGTATGGCCGATGGAGGCGGATCTGTCGTCTTCAGATCCCAGGAACAGGAGGTTCGGACTCGACTGGCACAAGCGCTGGATCGAAAAAGGCGCTGAAAGCGGTGCAGCCGCATACACCGGCGCCCTCTATTCGCATCCCGGACACGTCGACAGGAGGAGGATCACACCGGATGAAATCAAGCATGCGGCTGAAAATCTCCATGAACTGGCCGGATATGCCGACAAGCTGAATGTGAAGATCGTCCTTGAGCCCATGAGCCACTTCCGGGTGAGTCTCGCGAACACTCCCGTGCAGATGATGGATCTCATACGGGAATCCAGCCATGAAAACCTGTTCGTCCTTCTGGACACATACCATCTTGTGACCGAGATCCGTGATTACTCGGAGGCCGTGAAGGTACTTTCACCGCGCCTCTGGGGCATACACGCCTGCGAGAACGATCGTGGGGTTCCAGGTGGTGGAATCATTCCATGGGAGGACATGTTCAGGGCTCTTAAGAGGCATGGGTTCGACGGCTGCTTCATCCTTGAGACCTATAACAGCTCCTTGCGCGGCGGCGATTTCGCCTTTTCCCGCGGAATGTTCCATGACGTCTGCCCCGACGGGGATGAATTCGTGAAGAAGGGCATGAGTTTCCTTAAAGGGAACCTGTAATCTGGTCTATGTATGATTTTCGTAAGCGTTTAGCTTGACAGTTTAAGGCAAAAATGAATCATTCCTCATAAGTAGGGCGGTTTTTAAACCGCCAACCATGCGTCGGGTTAAAACCCGACATACTTTTTACGGACAATCAGCCTCAAAAACATCCAGCTTAACGGTTGCAGACTTTCGGTTATACATGAAATATTCCTGTTATTAATCAATAGTTGCGGGAATATGCCCGTTGTTCAAACTTTAGCTTGTCTTATTATTCGAGGTAATTTCAAAACTTCGGACACGGCTTAGCTTAGCGAAGCGATGCTTGCCGAAGGCAAAACCACGTCCCTCCATTCTTACGCCCGTTTCGGGCGTGGAGGGTCATGCTTGCCATGACCATTCCTTGAATTTTGAAATTACCTCATTCAATATGTTATGCAAGTTGAAGTTTACCCGTCCTGGGGCCTGTAGGACTTGGCTTTTCAAAATTGTTTGGTAGTCAAGCCATTATTGATTGATAGGAAGACCGCCAGATTGATATATATTATACTTTTGAAAATCACGGAAGGATAAAATCAGATAAGGTGAAACAACGAATATGGAAACCAAATTCTCTGTTGCTAAGATATTCTCCAACAACATGGTCCTGCAGAGGGATGTTGCAATTCCTGTCTGGGGGAATGCAGAACCTGGCGACAAGATTACAGTCTGTCTAGACAGGCAGGAAAAGACGGCAACCGCTGGAAATGATTCCAAATGGATGATAACTCTTGATCCAATCCCGGCAAGCTGCGAACCTCGCAAAATGACCATATCCTCTTCAATCTCCCAATCTCCAGATCACCAAATCCCCCAATCTCTAAATCACCAGATCTCCCAATCTCTAAATCACCAGATCTCCCAATCTCTAAATCACCAGATCTCCCAATCTCTAAATCACCAGATCTCCCAATCTCTAAATCACCAGATCTTAAATATATTGGTGGGCGAAGTCTGGATCGCGGGCGGACAGTCGAACATGCAGTTTGCACTATCGGACACGGAAGACGCAAAAGAGGTGATTTCGAAGGCGGATCATCCTGGGATACGGTGCTATCAGGTTCCTCAGATACCTTATGTCGGGGCGGATCTTGAAAATCCATCTGCGTATCCCGCAAAACCTGAATGGAACGTCTGCACACCGGAGAATGCAGGAAAATATCCCGCTGTCGCGTATCACTTCGCGGAAAGGATACACAAGGCGTTGAAGGTTCCGGTCGGGATCGTAAGCTGCAGCTGGGGCGGGACTTCCGCCTCGTCATGGATGAGCGAAAAATATCTTTCTTCAGACAAGGACATCAAGGTTTATCTGGACGAGTATCAGACCTTGATCGCCGGCATCGACATGGAGAAATACGAGAGTGATCGTATTGCATACAGCGCTGCTGTTGAGAGGTTTGTTAAGATAAAGGAAAAGGCTATAAGCGAGAATGTTGCCGGTACAGCGCTCAACGAGCTTCTCGGTCCGTATCCATGGCCGCCGCCTGCCGGACCGAAGAATTTCCAGACTCCTTGCGGATTGTACCATACGATGGTTGAAAAGATCGTTCCATACGCCGTGAAGGGCGTTATCTTCTATCAGGGCGAGAGCGATGTCGATAAAGGTGCACTTTATGAAAAACTTTTCGGCAGGATGATCCAGAACTGGCGCGACGACTGGAAGAATCCGAACATGCCTTTCCTCTTCACGCAGATAACCACCTATGGCTGCGATGGAAAACCCGACAATGACGACTGGGCGATCCTCAGGGAGCAGCAGCTGTTCGCATCCAGGAATATTCCCAATACCGCCATGGCAGTAAGCATCGACTGCGGCGACATGATCGACATACATCCTAAAAATAAAAGGCCCCTGGGTGAACGTCTCTCCCTTCTTGCAAGGGCAAAGGTATACGGACAGGATATCGAATGCTCCGGTCCTGGGTTCCGTGAAATGAAGCTCAAGGGAGACAAGGCGCTCCTTTATTTTGATCATGTCGGCAAAGGGCTTATGGCCAAAGGTGGAGCCCTGAAAGGATTCAAGGTCTGCGGGGCAGACAAGGTCTTTGTCGACGCCAGGGCGGAGATCAAAGGTGATACCGTTGAAGTTTCCAGCAGTGGGATGAAAGCTCCAAAGACAGTCCGGTACGGCTGGGCGAACTACTCCGAGATCAATCTATTCAACAAGGACGGTCTTCCAGCAAGCCCGTTCCGGACTGATGGTCCATAGGTTGATGTCTGTTTCCTGTCCTAGCTGGGACAGGATGGGAATAGGCAGGGGCTTCAGCCCCTGTTGAATGGATTATATGTATTTAGGCGTGCCATAGGTACGCTGTGAAAACCATAAACCCGGACATTGACATCGCGTACCTGTGGCACGCGAACACAACTATGACAATAAACAGGGGCTGAAGCCCCTGCCTATTTCCATTTCGTCCCTCTGGGACAAAAACTTGCAGGGATGCTTCTTATATGTAAATATGCGTTTATGACCGAAACTGCATAGTTATTGCCTGTTTTTGATAAGAATAAATCATTTTTGGAAAATATGTTATTTCCCTAAAAGGATTTATAATGAAAAGAAAAAGCATAATATTCACAGGCAAGGAAGCCGTCGAACTGATCCAGGAGGATGTCCCGGAAATAAATGATGACCAGATCCTGATTGAAACTGAAAAGACATTGATCAGCACCGGAACCGAAAGTACCGTCTACCGCCGTAATTTCGCGCCGGGAACGCATTGGGACAACTGGGTCAAATACCCGTTCTATACCGGATATCTCAATGTCGGTAAAGTCGTCAAGGCCGGAAAGAATGTCAAGGACTGGAAAGCAGGCGATAGGGCCGTCTCACGTTCCGGGCATTCAAGCTTTATCATGGCAGATGCCGTGGAGAGCAAGAATACCGCCAAGGCGGATGAAGGCGACTGCACCCCCGTCAACAGGGCGGTGAAGGTTCCTGACGATGTAATAGACGATGAGGCCGTATGGATGGGACTCGGCAAGATCGTCCAGGTAGGTGTCAGGGCCGCGGAACACAAGCTCGGGGACGATGTCGTGGTAATCGGACTTGGTCTGCTCGGCCAGCTCGTAGTCCAGTATGTGAGACTTTTGGGGGCGTCTGAGATAATTGCGATCGACACTTCCGCGAAGAGGCTTGAAATGGCCAAGGCGCACGGGGCGACGCAGACGCTGAAAATGTCTTCTGCCGAGGCCGAGCCCATTGTCAAGAAACTTACCGGTGGCAGGAAGGCTGACGTAGTGTATGATGTCACCGGACATCCTGCGGTTTTCGCGACCGCACTCCCGCTGGCTCGCAATTTCGGTACGGTAGTGCTTCTAGGGGATCCCGGTTCGCCGCATCTCCAGACATTGACACCGGACCTGATAACGCGCGGCTTGAAACTTGTAGGGGCGCATGACTGTCATCCTCCGGCCATGCCGAACCAGTTCGTCAGATGGTCGTCGCAGGAGATGTACGATCTGTTCCTGAAATATCTTTCACGCGGGCAGATGAAGGTTTCCGACCTGATCACCAACCGTTTCAAGCCTGAGGACTGCAAGAAGGCATATACATACCTGCAGACCGACAGGGAGAACGCGATGGGCGTGATCTTCGACTGGAAATAAATCCGCGAGGAGAACTCGCGGATTTATAAATGGAAACTCAAAACACTGAAGAACGGTAAGCGTTAAGCTGGTAACTTAGCCCCATAAGTAGGGCGGTTTTTAAACCGCCAACCAAGTGTCGGGTTAAAACCCGACATACTTTCTAGGAAAAACAGCCTCGCTTCACCCAGCTTAACGCTTTCGCGCAAACATGCGCTACTACGAGCAAAATCACGTGTGTTTGAACTAATTTCCGAGTCTGACAGCTCCTGCGGAGGATTCGGAGGACAGCCTTTAACCCTATGATTGCAAAACTGTAGGAGTTCACAACTTTAGTTGTGTATTCTCATTAGTATTCTTCTACTCGATTCTCCCCAGGATCTCCCTGTCGAATCCTTCATCCGTGCCAGGCAGCCTCAACATCGTGATGAATAGGTGCTCCTTTGATTTTGCCGCAGTGCTCACACGCAGGGCATGCCAGGGCTTGCCTTCCTTCAGCACCTCGATGTATTTCTTGACTGGGAGGCTTTTCTCCTGAGTGATCTTTTCTCTTTTTCCATAGAAGATAATCCTGCATCCGGAATGATTTTCAAATGCCGGAACTTTTCCAGAAGGAATCTTCTTCCATGGAAAATCCGAACCCCATGAGATTGTCAGCCGACTCTCGGACTTGCATTTGACATCGTCGATTACGGCAAATCCCTTTCCGCGAATTCCGCAGACGGTCCTCTTCCAGCGTTTCAGCCCGAGCGAGGATGGATAGTAGCATGAGAGATCTATTTCAGCTTTGACCAGATCCCCATGGGCGCTGGGCTTCATCCGTGGCGGATTGATGTCGAACGGCGGAGGGGTCATCCAGACATGTCCGTCGTTGTGCTGTCCATGTCCATCCACAAGAAGCACATTGTGCTCGCTGCTGAGCTTGCACCATGTATAGCCGGTATCCGCCAGTATCCATTTGCCGTCATAGTTGAAGATCACGTTGCCTACATCCGGATGGTGGTGCCCGTAGTTGTAGGTGTGCTGGTCCTTTTCGAACAGATTGTAGCCCTGTGGAGGTCCTGTCAGGAAATACGACTTCGACTTGTCGTTCAGGCTCAGCGCGAAATAGCCGCAGTCGTCGAAGAATGAGCTTGTGGACTTCGATGAGCTGCCGGGTTTGAATTCCTTTTGCGTGATGTCCGGCGCCCAGAGCATGTTCAGGAAGTTCACGAGGATGCAGTGATACTTGAAATGGTCCGGATTATATTTGAAGAACTTGTACAGGATCCTGCCGGTCAGCCTGCGGACATCCGATGTCTTCGGACGGTGCCCGTATTCCCACAGCGCCAGTGGCGCCAGATAGCCAAGCTGTCCGTCTCCGTCGTCGGTGGAGAATCCAGCCTCGGTATTTTCGGGGAGCATGGCGTCGACGAAGTTCCAATGTCTGCTCAGCCATTTTTCCGGCATGAATTTTTCTCCGGTGGACTTTTCGAGCAGCATGAGCGAAGGGATGAGCCCGACCATGCCGAAAGCCGTGTATCCGTTTCCTTCGTGATATGAGCCGTCCGGGGGCAGCGCCTCCGTGAACCTCTTGAACGCCGCGATTCCGACGTTGAGCCATAGGATCGCCCTCTTGTCCCTGCCGAGGAGGAGAAGTCCGGCGAGTATGAGGGTCTGGTTCCCGAAGAATGCATGGTTCTGTGCAGTCACTCCCGGCCAGGAACTGCGCGAATGTATGATCCATTTCAGCATCTGCTCCGCCTGGTATCCGATCTTCCATTCAAGCCTTTCAGCCCTTTCCTTCCCCAGTTTTTCCCTATGCCAGCTGAGGGCGACCGCAATCCCCAGCATGTTGAAATCCGCCGTCAGATCGTTGTTGTGGTCGGCTCCGACAGGATCTTCAGTGAACCCCCAGTACGGCAGGGCGGCAATGGCGTCCACCCAGGTTTTCAATTGTTCAAGATCTTCCTTTGATGGACGGACAAGCAGCCTGAGCGACAGCGCGGATATGTAGTTTCCGGGAAAGATGACGCTGTCCTCATATCTTTTTCCGGATCTGGAAGTGGTGCCGCTTACGGCTTTGGCCTCCTCGACGTTCTTCGGAGGTGGGGCGCCGGCACAGTCGTCGAGAATCCCATTTATGACTTTCGCCCATGGGGAGACATCCCAGTTTTTTCCGATGAGCTTGAGAGTTGGTTCATCGAGCCAGAATTTATGTCCGGTCTTGAAGGCGGATTCAGGATAATCGGCCTTGAAGCCGGCAAAACGTTCAATGCTGACTTCCGTCCATTTCACCTTCGGAGCAGATGTGCGAATGGACAGCGTGACTCTTTTCCTGTGATCGACATAAAAACCTATCCTGCCGTTGAAGTATTTCCTGTCGAGTTCAGTCTTGCGCGGGATGAAGACCCTGCTTTTCCTTTTCAGCTCCTGCGGAATTTCCAGCTCCACATGCGGGAGCAGGCATTCCCCCCTGTTCGCTGCGAAGGACGGCGCGTAATCCCAGGGCCCTGTGTTCCGTCCCATGAATTCGAAATACAGCGAACTGATATCGAAGTCCGGATCCTCGAATCCGTATATTATCTCATAAAGCCCTTCGTCAAGTGTCCCTGTCCATTTCCTGCCGTCCTTAACGCAGCCTAAAATATTCGTTTTCATTTTATTCCTTTGTATTATATAGGTAGGGCTCTATCGCCGAGAGAGCCGAATAATAACGGACGGCCCCGCTCAAGCGGGGTAATTTCGGCGCTTGCCCTGCTAAGCAGGGAACCGTCCCTACCTTGAATTCGTATTTTGAATCTTTTCTCCAAGGATAGCCATGTTCAATCCGTCGATGACACCCGGGCTGAAGGGTGCTTTTCCTTCGACACATTCAAGGAAATATTCCATCTCGGCAACTGCCCCTTCATTGATCTCCACCGGGGCGAGGGGGTCGATCCGGATCTGTGAAACAATTTTCCCATCATGCCAGATTTCCATGGAATTGAAATAGTCGATCCTGGCGCAGTACTTGCCGCCGATCACTTCATAGGCTTCGCTTAGGATTCCGCAGTCCGGTGCGATCATCAGCTCGGCGAGGGATCCGTTCGCAAACTGCATGTCGACCTTGGTGACAGGCTCAGTTCCTGGTTTTGAAGATGATTGGACGATATTTGTCCTTGCAGGCATGCCCATCACGGATACGAGTATGTCCAGGGGGTGTATTGCCGTGGCCGAAAGGAAATTCAGGTCGTGCCGGTCATGTCTCTGGATGGATGCCCTGAACATCTGAGGAGCCGAATTTCCGGTGTTTTTCCCGAGCCATTCCAACGCGGGCCGGATCATAGGCGAGAAGCGGCGGTTGAAGGACACCATGATCCTTGAAGAACTTTTTTCAGCTATACCACAAAGCTCTTCGGCCTCCTTCAGGTTGTTCCCAATCGGCTTTTCCATCAGTATCGGAATGCCGGAGGGGATGATGTCTCCTACGATTTTGCGGGTTACGGCTTCCGGGGTTACAGCGATTACCGCGTCAGGCTTTTCCTTCTTTATCATCTCCATGTAGTCGGCATAGACCGACCTGAATCCGAAATTCATAGAGAAAGCTTTCGCGGCATCGATGTTGCGGTCGCATACTGCGGCAAGATCCATTCTTTCCTTCAACGCCCTGCATGCAGGCCCGTGATGAAGGCACGAATGCCGTCCTGCGCCTATGACAGCTATCTTAATCATTGCACTGCCCTCCCTTGGATGATTGGATTGATGGATGATTGGATTGATGCGTATCAAAGACACAGGCATAGGACAAATCCATGGAGAGAATAAAAAATGACTTTTCCAGTTTTTGCATACAAAATATTTCCTTTAAATTTTCATGGAGTTCTACCCAATCATCCAATCATCCAACAATCCATTCATCCGTCATCCTGCAGGATGACTTTCTACCGGTTACGAGTCCGAGATCATCCTGTCGAACCTTTTCGTTGAAATGCCTATCGGGACATCCTCGTATTTCTTCCTGCGGAACTCCTGTGTGCTCGTCCCGTAGACCTGCTGGAAGGCCATGTTCAGGTTCTTCGCGTTCTTGAAGCCTGAATTTGCCGCGATGCTTGAGATCTTGTCCCTTGATGCGAACAGCCTTTCAGCGGCGAAGCCAAGCCGCAGCCTCCGCAGATATGAAAGAGGGGAGACGCCTCCCATCTCCTTCTTGAATGCCCTGCAGAAATGGCTGGTCGTCACTTTGGAATGCGATGCGGCATCGTCTATGGTTATGCTCTTCTTGAAGTTCCCGTTCATGAAGAGGATTCCGTTCCTGACGACTTCCGAAAGAGAATCATTCAGTCCGACCTGATGTGGTTCATCGAGCAGCATAAGGAGTTCTGAAATGAGGAACGAGGCCTTTATCATGCCTTTGCCTGACTGCAGGACTGCTTCCGCGAGAGCCTTTTTAAGGAGCATTTCCGCCTCCGGCATGAGCCTGGGATCAACCTTTACAGCTGGAGAAAGAAGTTTTCCTGAAAACCCCGGCATCTTGAAACGGCATGAGATCCCGCTCAGCAGATTCTTTCCTTCCGGCCTGATCTGATGCAGTTCATTTGGATTCATGATGAAGAAGACATTGTTCTCGATCTTGTATTCCCTGCCGAATATGATGAACTTGCCGCTGCCCTGCGTGAAACAGGTGAGCTGGAACAAGTCCGCGTGCATGTGCTCCGCCACGTCATCGTTCTTCATGCGCTTGTCTGTATTTATGAAGCATATGACAGGATGGCGCTCCTCCAGGTATTTCAGGAGCTTCGATGGAGTCTGGGCGGATTGGATGAAATCCTCCTGCCCGTCAATAATTATATTTTTCCTTTTCGCGGCCAATTTTGATTTCATATGATCGTTCCCTTTATGATTTTCCAGCGGCGGCCGTGTCAAACAGCGCCGCCACGTTTTCCGGAGGTGTTCCAGCCTGTATCAGATGCGAAGGCCCAAGGATGTATCCTCCATCCCTTCCGAGTACGCGTATCCGTTCCAGGACTTCGGCCCGCACCTGCTCCGGCGTCCCGAACGGAAGCGTCGACTGGACGCTTATCCCGCCTTCAAAGCAGAGCCTGTCGCCATAGGTGCTCTTCAGGAACTCAGGATCCATGTTCCTGGCGTCGAACTGCAGGGCCTGCAATACGTCGATGCCCATGTCTATGAGTCCCGGCACAGCCTCTGTGACCGCCCCGTCGGAATGGTATATGACCTTTGCGCCGTGCGAATGGATTATGCTGTTCAGTCGCCTGTGCCATGGCTTGATGTTCTCCTCCCACATCTCCAGGGAGACGAGGAGGTTTTCCTGCGAGCCGATGTCGTCGGCGGTGAAGACAAGATCTATCTCCCCGTCCGCGGCTTCCAAAATCCTCCTGAAATATGATACATAGAACGTGGTGGTCTTCTCCAGTATCGCCTGCAGCATTTCCGGCGCAAGGGCCATGTCCATCAGGCTCTGTTCAAAGCCGCGGAGATACCAGGAGCTTTCAAAAGGATTTCCGTTGTGCGCCATGAGGCAGTAGTCGCCTTTTCTGCGGAGTTCGCGGATCTTGCCGGCGAGCCCGGCGTAGTCGAACCATTCCGGCGACGGCCATTTGTATTTGATGATCTCGTCCATGGATGTGGCATGTGCAAGCGGACTGTGTTCGATCTCGTCGTAGGCGCCTTCCCCGTAGCTTACGGATTTCCTGCGCACGCCCCAGATGTCCGTCCCAGGGGATAGGGAAGGTCCGATGTAGGAAGGTTCGACATTTCGTATGTCTATCAGAGGTTCAAAATATCCATCGACGGTTATCCCGCGGTTTTTCCGCAGATACTCTTCAAATGATTTGCGGACCGGGGCATTAAGTCCGGAACAGACCATCGCGATCGGAATCCTGTCCGTCTCCCGGTGTTCCAGCGCCAGCCTCACGCGCTCCCTGTGCGTCATATTTGTTTTCACATCCTTATTTTAGGACGTGAAAACAAATATTGCAATAAAAATATCAAAAATAGTTGTAATTTAATAAAAATAGACTAATAATATGCATGCAAGTCAATAATAATGATGTAAGGGAACCTCATGCCAATTTTTAGAGGTTCCCGAAAAATAAAGAGGGCCTGTGAAATGAGAAGACGGAATATCCTCGGTTTTATTTTCACCTGTGCATTTATGAACCTGACACTTTTTCACACATACGGAGAAAACGACATGAACGGAAACAATATTGGTCAAAACGGGAAGGCAGGTCCGGAATCTCCCGCCGCAAACCTCTTTCCCGGAGACAGTTCTTTTGAAACGGGAAATGAAAGCTGGTTTGGATGCAGGAGCGCAGGCACGACGGTATTTGATGGAAAATACTCGCTTGAACTTGACGGCGCAGTCGAGAGGAACTGCCGTACGCGGCTCTACTATAATCTTCTCAGGAAGGATCAGGAATACACGCTTTCCTTTTATGCGAAGGCTTCCGTGGCCGGTGAAAAACTCAATGTCGGGATCAACAACCTGTACTACCAGACATTCCTGCGGAAAACCTTTGCTTTGAATGAGGACTGGCAGCGCTGCGTCATTGCAATTCCAAAACAGGACAAGGCGCAGGATTTCTATATGGATCTGATTTTGACCTCCGATGCAAAGATATGGCTGGATGCGGTACAGCTCCAGGAAGGCAGGAAGGTCAGTGAGTATTCACGTCCGGAAAAAATCTCGCTCGGTCTCGGGAACACCGGCGCCCCTGGCAACCTTCTTTTTGAAGATGAAGCTGTACCGCAGCTTGAGGTCGGTGTATTAAACAACGGCTCTGAAAAACAGGAACTCGAAATGTCCTTCGACACGGTGGATTATTCTGGAAAGATCATTTTTTCCAAAAAGGAGAATCTCTCCCTGGAGCCAGGCAGTACATTCAGAAAGAAAATCCCTGCGATGGAAAAGATGAGTCTCGGATATTTTATCAGCACAGTGGCTCTTTCCGGAAAAGACGGCAAGGCTATTGCAAGACGCCAGATTCCATTCGGCGTCGTTCCTCGTCCTCTGCCGGAAGAGAGCAGTCCGGATTCGTTCTTTGGCATCCATGCGGGACGGGTCACTCTGGCTGCGCTTCCGCGGATCGGTGTCAAATGGATAAGGCATTTTACGACCTGGTGGCAGGGCGAGAAGGAAAAAGGGACTTTGTCGATTCCCGACGACTATTATGATCAATACATGAAATACGGGTTCTCGGTGATGGACTGCCTGAAGGCGCAGGTCTGTCCGAAATGGGCCATCGGCGATGACGGGAAGCTCAAGGACATAAGGGACTACAGTTCGTTCTGCAGGAGATATGTCGAAAAGATGAAAGGCAAGGTCAAGTTCTGGGAGATAGAGAACGAGCCCGACCTCGATTTTGTAAGGAAGTTCAACATGCCGCTCAAGGAGGCCGCCGAATATTATGCCGACGTGGTGAATTCCGCAGGGCCGGTGATCAAGGAAGCCGATCCCGAGGCGGCCGTGCTGGCGATCAGCAATTCCGGGATGGAGAGTAATTTCTGCGAGACGGCATTGAAGAGGTGCGCCGGGGCATTTGACATCATGACGATCCATCCGTATACGGGGACGCGAGAGATCGGACCGAACAGCACCAGCGTGGCGCCGGAAACCTATCTCCGGAAGAAGATACTCGGATTTGTCGACACTCTGAAGAAATATGGGAAAGGGCAGAGACTCTGGGTTGACGAACTTGGATGGGCGATTGACGACAGGGAGGCATATCTCAGCGAATACACCCGGAAATATTCCGACTATGTGGCAAGGACGATGATCATATGCAAGTCGGTTCCCGAGGTCGAACATCTCTTCTGGTTCAAGGCGCAGGGATGCTATGAGAAGCAGTTCTACCAGTATGGTTTGTGGCGCAGCGAATTCGAACCGCTGCCGGCGGCCGTGTTTTATGCGAACATCGCAAAGATCCTGTGCAGGACGAAACCTGTGAAAGTCCTTTTCCAGAACGACGTCCAGGCGTATGCTTTTGAAAAATCCGATGGAGGCGCCGTTGTGGCATTGTGGAAATATCAGGGCAGCACGAACGAGATGGCATTGGATTTTCCTGAAGGCTCCTCGGCAATCACCGACATTTTCGGGAACGAGGTCCGCGAAGTCCGCAAGGAAGGCAGGCTTGTTGTCCCGCTCTCGGAAAGTCCTGTTTTCATCCAGGTGAAGGATCTCGGCACGGCAAAGGTGTGTGAAGTCATTTCCAATGCTTCGATCAACATGGAGCCGGTTTCCCTCACCCTGTCAATGAGCGAGGCTGGGAGCGTCGGAGGAACTGCAAGGAACAATTATCCGAGGGAGCAGAAGGTTGAAGTGTGCCTCAAGGACGGCATCGGCCAGGAGAAAATTCAGCTGGTGCTTCCTCCCGACGGCGTCCAGGCGTTCTCATTCAAAGTTCCAGCCGCCGATGTAAAGGCCGAGTGGAAATATCTGATCGAATGCTCGACGCCATCAGGGAAGGTTTCCAGGGAGATGAAGGTGGAGCTGAATCGCTGTTCCAGCGCCAGTCCCGTGGGCGGGGGATTCCCGGAGATGCTCAGGATGAAGAATGCAATTACGCTCGCCGACAGGAAATACATCTATCCGCCGGATCCTGGAATTGCCTGGCAGTCGCCTGAAGATCTGAGCTGCGCCTTCAACTGCGCCTGGGATCCGGAATACTTCTACTTCAGCGCGGATGTGACAGACAAGGTCTTCTTCCAGAAGTCAGACAACTACCAGGCATGGCATGGGGATTCCATCCAGCTGGCGTTCGACACTCTCAACGATGCTCCGGAGAATTCATTCCAGTTCAACGAAGACGATGCGGAATTCATCGCGTGGCTGTCGCCCAGGGGCGCGAGGATCGCAAAGACCTATTCGGCGAACAAGGAGGAGTGCGGAACCGATGTCCAGGGAGCGAAGATCTCGATTGTGAGAAAGGAGAAGACTACTGAATACCGGATTGCAATTCCGTGGAAGACCCTCGGCAGGCTTGAGCCGGTCAAAGGCCGCATATTCGGATTCAACTTCATCGTCAACAACAACGACGGCAACGGGCGGAACTACTGGCTCGGTCTGACAAACGGGATCGGCGAGGTGAAATATCCCTTCATCTACAGGAAGTTCATGCTTGATCAGGAGTCCGGCAAATGACCGAAAATGCACAGTGTTTACCTGTTTTTGACAAGAATAAACTGGAATATGATATATCATAAACGCATTGGATGGGAAAAATGCGTATGGTACGGATGGTGGATTCGTATTTTTAAAACATAGGAGGAATGCAATGACAAGGAACGAGCGTGATAAGCGGAAGGATTGTCCATTTACTTTAATTGAACTACTTGTCGTAATTGCGATCATCGCAATTCTCGCAGCTCTCCTCCTGCCCGCGCTTGCAAATTCCAAGGAGACCGCAAGGGGGATTGCATGCCTGTCTGGCCAGCGCCAGGTCATGACGGCATTCACGATGTATGCCGACGACTACAACAACTGGGTGCCGGGATATCTGCTATATACATTTAATACCGGGCAGGCATCCTGGCCTGTTTTCATGATAGGCTGGAAGAAATCTATTCCGTTCGGGCCCGGAGGCGGGCCAAGCTACCTGGCCAACCGGAACATCGTGCGCTGTCCCTTTGCTCCTCCCTATGATGCTCCTATCGTCGAAGACACAAGCGATGAGGGCAATGCGTGGTACGGATACGGAGTGCTGATAAGCACCTCCGTAAACGGTGAAGATGTGTCGGGGGCGAGGATTACGAACTGGGACGGCCCCGCATGGGCAGGGTATGCCTGGAATTTTTCAAAGATAAGAAATCCCAGCAAAATCCCCTGGCTAGCAGACTCTTCGCGCGATGCGGAGAACCAGAACCAGTTTTATGGTTTCACTGTCGACAGCACCTGGCCGGCACCTACGGAATATGGAGTGATAGCACGGCATGGGACGACTTCCAACGTCGTCTTTGTCGACGGCCATGGCTCCCCCCTGAACGGAAACACGCTCAAGTCCGAGGCGGGCATACTGAGACACTATAAGAAGAACTTCCAGAAAGTTACGAATTGAGTGAACTGCATGATTGACCGTTATTGCACAGTCTTTGCCCGATTATGATAAGAATTGCCGTGGCCGGAAAATTATGGTATTCTGCCTTGACGATTTCATGCATTTAAAACAATTTTCAACAGGCGGGGGGAACGTGACAACTATCAGCCGAAATGCCGGAAGGCAGAAGTGCCTGAAACCTTCATTCACACTTGTTGAACTGCTCTCCTGCCAGGGCGCAGCCCCAAGGGCGAAGCGCTCATCAGCTTTTACGCTGATAGAGCTTCTGGTCGTGATTGCGATCATCGCAATCCTCGCCGCGCTCCTGCTGCCGGCGCTGAAGAACGCCAAGGATTTTGCGAAATCCGCAATGTGCATCGCGACGCAGAAGCAGGTTGGTCTCGCCTTTGAAATGTACAGGGGCGACAATGACGACTATTATACCGCCAACGACGATGAATTCCCGTCAGGAACTTATACCGGATGGCAGGAAAGGGCCATATGGGACGCCCATCCGATCTACAGGTGGTTCAATAAATTGGAACCGTATACGAAAAACTATGCTGTCTTCAACTGTCCGGTACTGAACGACGGGAAAGGCTATGCGGGAAATCCCGGAACAAGATCAAGGGTGGCAAACAAGGACGGTGAAGGTGCGGCCTATGTCAAAAGAGGAGCTTCCCCCGACGGTGCGAGCTGCAATTATGCGTACAACCGTGCGACTTTCGGATGGTTCGAATGGCCAAAGGCTGGCGAGGGGTGGACAGGACAGTCAAAATTCATAGTTAAAAAATACGTTGCGTTGGAGAACATGGCCAGGGAGGCGGGTGTCAACGTCACAAGCATAATCATGTTAATGGATGGAGTACAATGCGTCGCCTCCGGAAATCCTGCGGAAGACACGAACACCTGGGAGCACACGATGGCGCAGTGGAGGTATATCCATAACGGGATGAAGACCGTGAACGTAATGTATCCGGACATCCATGTTGAGCCGAAGAAGAGGTCCTCGATGAAATATACCCCAACAGGCAACGGCGATGTGTTATGGACGGAATGAATATTCCAGCATTTCTTCCAGCCGCCTTTCCGGAATGACAATCCAAAATCCACTACGGCAGTGAAATTTCCTGTTATCCTGCAGGCAAGGTCTCCTTGGCAGGTTAGGCATCCGACTGTTAATAACGTTACGAATAAGAAATTCTGTCAATATTTTAATATTTTTCATATTTTGTATCTATTTAGGCTTGACAATCTCTTTCTTTATATTATCGTAACGTTACGAAAAGCAATAAGCAAGCACTATGAAAGGATGTCATGACAGTTGCGTTAAAACATATCGCCAGGGGATCCGGATATTCCATCTCAACTGTTTCAGCCATTCTCGGTGGACGGGCAAACCTGCATTCCAAAACCGCCCAGTTGCGCGTCATGGAGATCGCCGAGAAGCTGGGATATCAGGCCAATAGCGGTGCGCGGGCCATGCGCCGCGGTAGCTTCGGTGCCGTTGCGCTTGTCATGGGGCCTGAAGGTCATACTTACCTGCCGCAGGATCTTCTCGCCGGAATCGAAGATACTCTTGCAAGGGAGGGGCTGAACCTCATCATCGTACGCGTATCCGAGGAGAACCTCCAGTCCCCGGAAAAGATTCCGCATGTCCTGCGGGAGCGGATGGTTGACGGCCTCCTGATCAACTACATCATCAAAGTACCCCCGCGGCTGACTGAGCTTGTGAACCAGCGCAGCTGTCCGGCCGTGTGGATCAATGACAAGCAGGATCATGACTCAGTGTATCCCGACGACTTCCGTGCCGGAATGGAACTGACGCAGGCTCTGCTCGATATCGGACACCGGCGCATCGGCTATATAGACTTCTCCGAGACGGTACATTACAGCCGGAATGAGCGGATGCGAGGATATTCGGAGTGCATGCTGGCCGCCGGCCTTGAGCCTGAGGTGAGCTTCTATCCGGTCATGCGCTCCGGTTCATCGTTCGGAGACCAGGCGTTCAGGAACTGGATGACCTTCCCGCGGAGGCCTACTGCGCTCATTTCGTATTATCCGCCGACAGCGCTGCTTTACGCCGCCAAGACCGAGTACGGGCTTGAAGTGCCGAGGGATCTGTCGGTGGTGTCTTTCTCAGATAGGCCGGACCGCTCTCTTGGTCTTGAGATTGGCTGCATGCTGCTGCCTGAATATGAGATTGGTGTCAACGCAGTTCAGATGCTGCTGGGCAAGCTCGCGGCGGGAAAAACGAAAATGATCTCCAAGTCCTTTCCATGCAAATTCTATCCTGGAGATACCTGTGGAGCACCCTCTTGTTGAGATTTTATTCCGTTAAATAAGGAGGCGGTAATATGATTGTCAGGAATCGATTCACCCTTATAGAGTTGCTGGTCGTGATTGCGATCATCGCAATACTCGCCTCTCTTCTTCTTCCGGCTCTTAGGATGGCGAAGGAGATGGCGAATTCCTCAGTATGCATGAATAATCTGCGGCAGCATGCGGTCGCCTACAGCATGTATGCCGGAGAGTCGAACGAATTTCTGCCGATGATGCAAAGAGGTGAGGTTCAACCAATATTTACAGGTGAAACGTTCCAGAATCTCCTCGCGGGCGGCCTGGGAATACGCAACGCCACCCAGGACGGAGCGCAGAGCGGAGCCAGTCAGGTGGCCGTCTATTATAGCAGTGCGTCCTTCCCTGTGCTTTTCTGCCCCAGTTCAAAAGGCCTGCCAAATCTGGTCAGCGCCACGGCGACGGTTCCATCGCAGAAGGTGACCACGACATCCTATACTCAGAACTGGTTGTGGAAAAACAGGCAGTTCCCCGGCTTTGGCGGAAGCAATTGGCCAGGTGCGCATGCCAGGCTGACATACTTTCAAAATACCAGTGCCGCCATTCTGATGGCCGAGATCTGGCAGGGTGCCGATTCGCGGAACATCAGGGGTGGGGGCAGGGACGGATATCCTTTTGACACGCATCGTGTGGGACGCAGTGTCCTGTATGTCGATGGCCATGCCGAAATTCTGACTCCTGGGTTCGATGATCTTCCTGCTCCTCCCACATATGGAGCCAGGATCAATATTTCCCATCTCTACGTTTATTAGAGATACTTGGACGTGAACCTGGTTGAGCAGGAGTTCAGCCGATAAGATTCGAATAAAAATCAATTTAAGGGAAACGAAAGAATGATTGTCGGCAAAAATGGAGTTTTTAGTCTGATTAATTCATGCGCCCGCAAAGCGGTGGATTATTCACGTCGCGTGAATAATCCAGGTTGGCGGATAAGATGGCTTTACGGGCGAATTTTATAAAAACAAGAAAACAGCCAACTTCGGGACTCTGGAAAAATCAGGGTTTTGCAGTTGGTTCAAAGGGGAAGAAGCAATGAGCAAGAGGAATAGGTACTCCAGTCTGCTGTTGGGCCTCCTGGGCATCTGCATGGCAGCTGCCGCGGACGCAGGCGAACTCGATCTGAAATTTGAATTCAGCACAGATGGCGGGAAGACGTTCAAAGAGGAGAGTCCTGTCCTGGAAGGGCCTGGGACATTCGTCCTCCGCACCCATTTCATCACCGACGTCGCCGCCGAGCAGCGGCCCGTCTATCAGGTTGAGTTTTCCGCCAGGCGCGATTTTGCCAGCGCAAACAGGGGAAGCCTCGCCACCTTTTCAGGCAAGGGGACCTGGGCGCAGCGGCCGAATCCCTATTGGCTGGAGGCAAAAGTAAAGTCATTTGATCTGACGGTCGACACGCAAGCCAGGCCGGAGGGTGTCGAGGGATATCAGGACACCTGGGATACAAGCACAAACAAGTTCGTGAACGGAAAGCTGCCCGCCTGCACCGCGTTGCCGCGGGGCAGGACCGAATTCACGATGCTCGTATTCTGGAGCAATAAGGATGGCGGCAAGGTGGAGGCGAGGAAATCATTCAGCCTGGAGCAGAAAAGCGGTCCGGACATCCAGGAGGTGCAGAAGAAAGCAGTTTCCGTGGAGCGGAAACCGATTCCGGACGCACAGAAGGAGAATGTGATCATCAGCGCGGTCAAGCTGGCCGAGATTTTTGTGAGCCCCACCGGCAAGGATGACAATCCCGGCACGAAGGAACTGCCGTTCCGGAGCATCGCGAAGGCGCTGGGCGCGGTGTCTGCGGATGGCACCATCAATCTGGCCGAAGGAATCTACCGTGAGGGCAACCTCATGGCTACCCAGAGCGGCACGCCTGGAAAGCCGGTGCTCATCGAGGGTGCCGGACGGGACAAGACCATCATAAAGGGTTCTCTCGAAGTTAAAAATTGGGAATCGACGGGCAATGGTTCCATCTGGAAAACTGCATGGGACACAAACAGCCAGCAGGTGTTTTGCGATGGGAAGCCGCTCCAGCAGATCGGCGAAACCTGCGGATGGCATACAAAAGTGGCCTGGGCGGAAAAACTTGCCCTGCCTCCGGTCGGAAAAGGGCTTGACGACCTTAAGCCCGGCTCCTTCTTTTATGATGGTGCTGCCGGACAACTCCATGTGATGCTTGAGAAAAAGGATGATCCACGCACCCACCTGATGGAGGCCAGCGCGATGGACTGGATCTTGTCGGGGAAGGGTACGGAATATGTGACAATGCGCAATCTCTCCCTGATGCATTGCAATGGCAGCCGCAGCGGTACTTATTCAGTCATGCTGAGCACTGGCAAGTCGCACTGGACGGTGGAGGACTGCAGGATCGAATACGGCGACTTCGGCGGTTTGTCCGCCGGGGGCAGAAACCACCGCATCGTCCGCTGCATCATCAGCAACAACGGCAACAACGGTGTAGCAATGAACAATTCCGATGCGGCACATGGATGGGCGTACTATCCGACCGCCCCCCGACAGGACACAGTTGTCGAGGACTGCGAAATAAATGAAAACAACTACAGGAACTTCCAGGCGGCCTGGCATTCCGGCGGGCTCAAGCTGATCCCGGCATCACGCGGAGTCACGGTGCGCCGCTGCATCGTCAAGGACAACAACGGGCCGGGAATCTGGTTCGACAACACAATAGGAGAGAACACGATTGAAGACAATCTGTGCGACAACAATACTGCCGGAATCTTCTACGAAATCTCGAAGCCGACCGAGGACTGCGCATTCAGCGCCATCATCCGCAACAACCGCATTGCACGGAGCCGCGAACAGGGCATCTATGTTTCCGCCTCCAGCGGGGTGCTTGTGGAAAACAATACGGTGTATGACTCATGGGTGGGAATTGCCGTGCATGGAATGCCAAGAGGAAAGTTTAAGCTTGCCGACAACACTGTCCGCAACAACATTATCATGGGAAGATCGCATGCCGACGCGGTCATTTTCATCGGAGACAATGCCACGAACAACATTATGGACGGCAATTTCTATGTTACTGGTCCTGCCTCAACGTACAGCAAGAATGGACCGAGGATCTGCGTTGTCAAGGGACCGGGCTACGACATTACTGATAAGACGCTGGAGTCGCTAAGGGGGAAAGGCTATGAAAAGAATGGCCTTGAAGGCGATCCCATGTGGGTGAATGCCGCCGCCTTTGACTTTCAGCTCAAGCCCGACAGTCCGGCCGCTGGCAAGGGGTGGCGGAAGCTGCCCGCCGTTGATGCTGCAAAATGATCGTGGCAATGGGAAATGGAGGCATTCGTTCCCTATGATCTCATTTTATTTTATAAAAAGCATCTCCTCTGATTGAAATTGGACGGCAAAGATGCTTTTTTATAAGGATTTTTTTCGTAATAAGGGGAGTTTTTCTTGAAATATATTTTCGTCGCCATCCTTTTTGTTCTTATTATCGCCACCATAGGCACCGTAATGGTCAACAAGCAGACCAGCAGCGGCAAGCCCGTCATATACTGGGTCACCGACAACAACCCGGCGCGTGCGCTCCAGATCAACACTTTCCAGTCATGGATGAAGAAGAAGGGCTATCCCGACTGCGAGCTCAGGCTCGACACAGCCAACCGCGACGTCTCAAAGCAGGTCATCCAGAGCGTTTCCGGAGTCGGCGGCGATGTCATGGACTGCTGGAGCGGCGGCGGCGACATAATGTATTTCGCGGAAATGGGGATCATGGAGGATGTCACCGAAGACGCCAAGAGGCTCGGGTTCGACCCTTCAAAGACCTTTCCATCGCTTGAAGACGATCTCAAGGTCGGAGGGAAGCAATATATCTTCCCGTGTAACGTCGGGGCAAGCATGTATTTCGTCAACTGCGACGCCTTCAAGAAATTCGGACTTACACCCCCTCCCATGACCTGGGACATTGCTGAATTCGAGAGGAGAGGCAAGGAATTCGTGGAAGCGGCCAACAAGGGGCTTGAAAGGCGCCAGTATTTCATGGCCGAGAACATTGACATGATTTCAACGATGCGCTCATACGGGAATGATGTGTTCAACGAGACTCTGACGAGATCCAGGATGACAGGCGAAGGAAATGACGGATACATGAAGGCGCTCATCCTCAATAAGAAATGGATAGAGGTCGACCACATCATCCCTTCGGCCGCCGAAGTCCAGTCGTTTTCCACCGACAGCGGATATGGAGGGGCGACTTTCCAGCTTTTCTTCAAGGGTAACTTCGCAATGGTCTCGACAGGCCGTTACGCGCTGATACAGTTCAGGCAGTTCGGAAAGATGGATCTCGACGCGGTTCAATATCCGAACGGAGGCTATCCCAACACCATAATCGCAACCCGCGCGGCCCTAGTCTACAAGGGCGGAAAGCACAAGGATCTCTCGAAATATTTCCTTGCGTATCTCGCAAGCGAAGACTACAACATGAACATTGTGAATGACGGCGACTCACTTCCGCCGAACCCGGAATTCACCAAGACCGAGGAGTATCTCCATCCTAAGGACTACCCGAATGAATGGAAGGTCCATAAGAAGTTTGCGCAGGATGCCGTGGACATCTCAATCGTACTCACGAAATCGCCTTTCGTCGCCAACAAGAGGGTATACGGCTACATGGATGACGCAAGACAGGCCGTGCTTTCAAACAAGCAGACACCGGAAGAATCCGTGGCATACTGTGAAACCAGGATCAACGAGGAAATTGACAGGAACCTTCTGGAGAAGCCTAAGCTGAAGCCGGAATATGACAGGCAGGTTGAACTGCAGAAGAAGATCGATGAATACCGCAAGACCGGCAAGAAGATACCAAAGGATTGGATCAGCAACCCATACCATAAGAAATACTATAAGGATATGGGCTGGCTTGAATAGAGGGGGGAAGTTCGAGAGTTCGAAAGTGCGGAAGGTCGAGAGTTATTATACATGGAGCGCCAGCGTCTCGCTGGCAATAAATAAACAGCGGCCGGCAAGATGCCGGCGCTCCGAATAGGAATAGAAATGCTCAGCAAAAAGACATCGAATACGATTGCAGGAATAGCTTTTCTCTCGCCGAACATCCTCGGCTTCCTGGCATTTACCACCATCCCGCTCATATTCAGCATGATCCTGGCGTTCAGCAACTGGGATCTGACCTTGCACAACATGTTCCATGATGATACCATCCAGTTCGTCGGCCTGAAGAACTTCATCCAACTCTTCCGGGAACGCGATTTCTGGAAATTCCTGGGCAACACCCTCTTCCTGATGATGGGCGCACCGTTCGCCATCGCTGGAAGCCTCATCGCCGCAATCCTCCTCAACAAGGACCTCAAGGGCAAGAAGTCCGGAATCTTCAGGATTATCCTTCCAGGCGCAATACTCTTCGTTTCATGCGTGATGCTGACACTCGTCGGAATGGGCGCAGCGGCACTGACCATTGTGATAGTGGGTGCTGTCGGCATGACGCTTATCAGCGGAATCCTTTTCGGACAGACTGTCTACAGGACCCTCTTCTATCTGCCGAACTTCACTTCCGGTGTCGCGGTGTACATACTTTGGAAGAAACTCTACAGCCCCCAGACCGGTCCGGTAAATGCCATCCTGGAGAAACCGGTGGCTGCCGTGGGAAATATTGTCAACGCCACACCCTCCTGGGTTATTTCCGCAGGTGAATGGCTCTTCCTGATTATAGGTCTTTTCATACTGATGAAGGTCCTCAAATCGCTTTTCAACCATTGGAAGGACGGCGATCTCGGAACCTGCGGCCTCGGACTTTCGCTGGTTTTCGCAATGATGCCCTTCTTTTTCGCGATACTCTGGGCGCCCTCGGCCGCTGCGAAGTTCGCAGTTCCCGCCATTGCAACGGCAATCCTGGTGTTCCATCTTGCCAGAAGCCTGAGAACCAGGGATTTCCCATGCACTACCTGGCATGGCGTCGGCACGGGATTCATGATTTCAATGATTTCGCTTGTCCCCATGTTCATGCTTATCGGATTTGCCGCAGCAATAGCCAACCTCCCTGTCCTGTCAGCCGACGGACTCCAGCCCCCCGAATGGCTCTCGAACTATGACTGGGCGAAGCCGGCCATAATGATCATGGGCCTCTGGGGCGCCATCGGCTCGAACAACATGCTCCTGTATCTCGCCGGACTCAGCAACGTACCGCCCGAACTCGAGGAGGCGGCCGACATCGACGGCGCAAGCCCGTTCCAGAAATTCTGGAACGTCACATGGCCGCAGCTCGCACCGATCACCTTCTTCATAGTCGTCATGTCCGTCATCGGCGGACTCCAGGGCGGTTTCGAGATGGCGAGGACGATGACGCAGGGCGGTCCATGGGGCTCGACCACGACTTTGAGCTATTTCATCTATAACGAGGGTTTCGCAACCGGAAGGCTCGGATATTCATCGGCGATATCCTGGGTGCTCTTCATCATGGTCTTCTCAATAACCATGATCAACTGGAAATTCGGGAGCAAATATGTCAATGACTGAAAAATCAGATACGACCACCAGGGATTCCGCCATGAACGTCTCGAAGGGCAGGACCTTCCAGAAGGAAGTCATGGGCATAAGCCTGCTGCATATCCTTCTCGCGGGAATGAGCCTCATGTTCATGCTGCCGTTCCTGTGGATGCTCCTGACAAGTCTCAAGACGCTCGCGGAAGTCGGACTCCCGGAATGGATGCCTGCATCTTTCCAGTGGGGCAACTATCTTGAGGTTTTCAACGTGATACCGTTCGCCAAGTTCTACTGGAACAGCATACTGATCGCCTCATGGGTGACTTTCCTCCAGGTCTTCACCAGCTCGCTGGCGGCATTCAGCTTCAGCCGCCTCAACTGGCCGGGACGCGACAAGGTCTTCCTCATGTACCTTGCGACCATGATGCTTCCCGGACTCGTCATGATGATCCCCAACTACCAGATCATGATCTCCCTCGGCTGGGTAGACTCGTTCATAGGCCTGATCGTTCCCGCCTCGTTCTCCGCCTTCGGCACTTTCATGATGAGGCAGTTCATGATGACCATACCCACAAGCCTCGATGAGGCCGCAGAGATCGACGGCGCAAACAAGTGGCAGCTCTACTGGGATGTCATACTCCCTCTTGCAAAACCGGGCCTGCTCACACTCACCATATTCACGTTCATGGGCAACTACCAGAGCTTCTTCTGGCCTCTCGTCATGCTGAAATCCATCGACAAATACACACTTCCAGTCGGTCTCCTGTTCTTCGACTCCACCCGCGGCCAGACCACGCACCTGCTCATGGCCGGCGTAACCATGTCCGTCCTGCCGATGGTGATAGTATTCATCATCATGCAGAAACAGATGGTCAAAGGCATACAGATGGGCGCCGTGAAGGGATAATGCAGGGAAAGTCGCCAGTTGCCAGTCGTCAGTGGCACGAATCCAACGAACATTCAATCCGCCACGGCGGAAACTTCCAACTTCAATGATTTGTTTGGTAGTAGCGCATGTTTGCGCGTTCTTCATTTATTTATTTCCGGTTCCACGGAAATAAATCCGAACAGCCTGTGCTTCTGGACGGCTCTCTGCATCTCTTCCTTGCGGCTGTTCTCCTTCTGCTGTTTCAAGGCGGCATAAGCTTCCTCGAATATATCCGACCGCGCACGCCATGCGCCGTTTTCCAGTTTGACATATCCTGATGATGCATAAAGCTCCTCCTCAAGCCTCTTCCTGTTTTCCTCGAGGTACTTTTCGCTTTCAGACTTGAATCCGCTTTTCAAGGACTTGACCTTCTCCTGTGCCATGAAGTCCGCCGCGCCGGGATCAAAAAGATATTTATACTCCTCCTGTATGTCCCTGATACTGTATTTCCCGGTATCTATCAGGACAAAAACACCATCCTTGCCCTTGTATGTCCCCCGGACAACGTCTGCCTTAGTCCTAGTCATGAACTCGACCTGCTGGCCAGGCCTGGCTTCATTGTAGGATTTGAGGGCATCAGTGATCTGCTCCGCAAGGTTCCTCGGGTTGAATTTCAAATCCGTCATTTTCCTGGCTGCATCCATGGCTTCTTTTGAAACCTGATCCTGTGTTTTCGACGGGGGTTTGACCGGATGCTCCAGCTTTGCGGATTTCGCAGCCTCCAGTCGGATTTCCTCGTCGGACATGACCTTTATTTCCGAAAGTTCCTTTGACAGAAGCCTCTGCTCGTTCCTGTATGAGCTCTTATAGTACTGGATGCCGGCCACTGCCACCATAATCAATATGGCAGGGACAAGCAGCAGCCCCGCAAGCGCCTTCAGGATAGACATCCCTGACGATGACTGCTTCCTGTGGTTCGGATTAAGTTTCTTTGACATATGGTATCGATAATCCTTCAGGCTGAAGGGACTATGGTTATCGAATATTTCACAGGCGCGATAAGTGCTTTCAGGTCAGCATCCTTTTTTGCCTGTATCTTGCTTAATTTGTCTTTGAGTGTATCGAAAGCACCCTTGAGCTCAGCATCGTCCTTGGAATATTCATTAAGGCTGCGGAACTGGGTTATTACACCCTTAATCATCTGGGTCTCGAAATTCTGTTTTGCCCCGACCGCCTGAATTATCTTTGAGAAGTTCTCATCGAACGGCGTTTTTGAAAATTCTGCCGCAAGGTTTATTCCGGACTCAAGCTGCTCCTTCGTAAACTCCTTGGTCTCTTCACCCCAGGTCACCTTGGCTTTTGCGGAACTCAGATTCTTCACCTTGAGAGTGAACCTGTTGAGATCCTGGTTGAAGGGAATATATGGAAGAATGCTGCGGTTGCTGCCTGACTTGTCCGGATCTGCGTCAAAGCAGAAGGGATATTTCATGCTTTCAATCTCCACTTTTCCGTTCGAGGATGAAAGAACCTTGTGTCCTTCACTGGCAGTCGCGTCGCCTTTCATGTCGACAGTGATTTCAGCGATGTTACCGTCGCAGCCCAGCGCCTTGAGGAAGGCATATGCCATGATTAGGTGGCCGTTTGCGCCGGGATGGACTCCGTCGCGGCCGCATACATCATATTCATCTCCCTTTGCCTTTTTTGCTTTTGCCATGGCCTCGACCAAAGGGGTGTGCACATCGGCAAAGGATGTCTTCAGTTCCCCGGCAAGCTTCTCGCCTATGTCGCGGAGATGCCTGAGGCTGTCATTGTAGCCGTCGGCGGACGACTTGTCGCCAAAGACTGCAGGGGGCTTCTGGAAATATTTCGTATCTACGGCGCCTGGCGATCCGGCTACGATCTGGGAGACGCCGACAGCCTTGAGTTTTTCCAGCACCGACCGCATAGCCTTTTCGTAGCTGCTGCCGACAGAGTCGTTGAAAGGACGATATCCACCGTCGTTCATGCCGTAGCAGAGCGTGGCAGCCGTCGGTTTGAACGGGGAGAGATCATTCTCGAGGCGGCCTGCAAAACCGCCGGCTGTCTCGCCGCCCCAGCCGAACTGGAAGACCGATATGTCCTTCCGCCCGGCGCACGCCAGCAGGTACGTCTCCATGTATTTGCTGTACATCTTCTGTTCCGTGATCGAATCTCCGATTATGGCCAGATGGGAGTCCTTTGGCAATGTGGATTTTGCCATGGAAGTACCGGCATCCTGTGAATAGGCTTCTGCAGACGCAAGAACTGAGATCCCAAGAATAAGCATGCAGACCAGGTTTTTAAGACTTCTTCTCATTTTGCCTTCTCCATATTAAAAAATTTGGAAATTAAATTTTATCAATTACTTTTAAGATACAGGAAACTATAAAATTAACAACAAAGGTTTTTAAATATGAATTCCTTCCAGAAGGTTGCCGAAGCATTGACCAGATCCGGTTCATTCACCGTCGGCGCAAATTACTGGGCCTCCCACGCCGGCACGAACATGTGGGCCGACTGGCGTCCCGAAGTCGTCGACAGGGATTTCAAGACCTTGTCAGCGGCAGGTGTCCAGGTATTGCGTGTGTTCCCGCTCTGGCCTGATTTCCAGCCTCTCACAAGGCAGCGCGGAGGCGGCGGCTCCCTTGCCGGACTTTTCTTCGGTGAAAAACCTATCCCGGACACCGAAGCAGGGCAGGCGGGTGTTGACGAGATAATGATACAGCGTTTCGAAGAATTTGCGCGGCTTGCTGAAAAACACAGGCTCTCGCTCATAGTCGGACTTGTCACAGGCTGGATGAGCGGGCGTCTTTTTGTTCCGCCTGCATTTGAAAGCCTGAATGTGCTCACCGACCAGCTTGCGATAAAATGGCAGGTCAAGTTCGTAAAATATTTCATCAAGAAGCTGAAGAAGCATCCCGCGATCATCGCATGGGATCTGGGCAACGAATGCAACTGCATGGGCAACGCTCCGCGTCCCGAAGACGCCTGGGGCTGGACATCCGCCATCGCCGGTGCAATACGGCTCTCCGACAACTCGCGTCCTGTCGTCTCCGGCATGCATTCCCTCATACCAGAATTCAAAGGCGGCAACTCGTGGCTCATCCAGGACCAGGCCGATCTCTGTGATCTTCTGACGACCCACCCTTATCCCATCTTCACTCCCCACGCCAAGCACGATCCTATTGACACGATACGTACGATATTGCATGCGACCGCGGAAAATCACTTCTATGGCGACATCGGAGGCAAACCGTGCTTCACCGAGGAAACTGGAACGCTTGGACCAATGATAGGCAGCTATGAAAAGGCATCGGCTTTCCTCAGGTCGAGCATGTTCTCGCTATGGGCGAACGACTGCCGTGGTCTTCTCTGGTGGTGTGGATTCGACCAGAAGCACCTCCAGCATCAGCCCTATGCGAATAACGCAATGGAATCAGAACTCGGCTTGTTCACAAAGGATTATTCGCCCAAGCCAATGGCTGCGGAATTCGCGAAAATCAGCCGGTTCATAAAGTCAATGCCGTTTGAAAAACTGCCGGAACGAACGATCGAGGCAGTCTGCATCCTTCCTGCCGGCAACGACCAGTGGGGTGCCGCCTATGGAAGTTTCATTCTCGCCAAACAGGCGGGGTTCGATATCGAATTCCAGTATGCCGATCAGCCACTGAAGGATTCAAAGCTGTATATGGTCCCCTCGGCAAGCGGGATGCATTCCATGTTCCGTATAAAATGGCACGAACTCCTGGACAAGGTAAAGGCGGGTGCAACGCTCTATCTGTCGCTCGATGACGGATACTTCACTGACTTCAACGAGACTTTCGGCGTTGAGCTGCAGTCGAGAGCCACCGGGACTTCGAAATCGTCATTCGTAATGCACGGTGTCAAGGACAGCCCGACAGTGTCTTTCAGTACCAAAACATGTTTGTCCATGAAGACGAAAAAGGCCGAGATACTCGGGAACAATGTTACTGGAAATCCAGTCTTCTTCAGGGCGAAATACGGGAAGGGGACAGTTTATCTCCTGACATTGCCGGTTGAACAGCTGATGATAACAAGTCCCGGATCCTTCCAGTCGGAGGAAACCTCCGACGCCTGGAAGATCTACGCACATATGGCTGAACCTTTCTGCCGCAGGCGCGCCTTGAAAAGCAATCATCCCTTCTTGAACGTCACGGAACACGTTCCAGGAAAAACCAAACGGATATATGTTCTTGTAAACGCAAGTCCGGAAAAGATCGAGACCGAACTGGAAATCTCCTCCGGTTGGAAGCTGGACAAGAAATATCCCGCAGGACTTTCTCTAGGCAAGATTACTGGCGGCAAGGCAAAGATCTCGATCGATGCAAATTCAGGCGCAGTGCTGATCCTTGCCAAATAGGCAGGACAGACCTTACGGGCTTAACTACCAACAGAAACGTAACATTTCTGGTTTGTTCGTAGTCAATGCCGTAAGGCATGTTCTCCAAGGTAGGGACGGTTCTCCGAACCGTCCGTCTTGAAGCGGCGCGTTACCCCGATGTATTTTGGAATCGGGGTAAATTCCAAACGCGCCCTGCCTTCGCCAAATTTACAATTGGCTCATAAAAGACGAATGAAAACAATATGTATACCTTAATTACACAAGTCGCGGAGATCTTTAAAAAAGCCGACAGGATCCTTTTCATCACCGGGGCAGGGCTGTCAGCCGACTCCGGTCTTCCAACCTACCGTGGAATTGGAGGACTTTATGACGACAAGCACACCGACGAAGGAATCCCAATCGAGGAAGCGCTCAGCGGTGACATGCTGAAAAGACATCCTGAGATCACCTGGAAATATCTCTGGCAGATAGGTTCAGCCTGCAGCGGCAAGAAGTTCAACCGAGGGCACGAAGTCATTGCACTGATAGAAAAAATGAAATCAGAAACATGGGTGCTCACTCAGAACATTGATGGTTTTCACCGTGACGCAGGTTCGAAGAATCTTATTGAAGTCCATGGAAATGCTTCTGAACTGTATTGCACGAAATGCAGTTTCAAATCTTCGTCGCAGAACTTCCTGTCAGGATATGGAACGGCAATCCAGATTCCGCCGAAATGTCCTGAATGCAAAGGGCTGATACGCCCGAACGTAGTCCTCTTCGGTGAAATGCTTCCGGAAAAGGCCTTGAAGCAGATATATGAAATTGAGACGATCAGGATGGATGCCGTGCTTTCTGTCGGAACCTCAGGAGTTTTCCCTTACATCTCCGGACCTGTGATCATGGCGCGCCAGGCCGGCGTTCCGACCGTGGAAATCAATCCCTGCGATACCGGACTGTCGGACATGGTTGACTTCAAGATCAAGGCTGGCGCGGCGGAAACGCTGGATAGGATCTGGAAGGAAATGAACAAGGCGTAGCAGCCATGCTTGATTTATGCTCCGTCTCTGGCTATCTTTCCGGCCGCATGAAAATTAAAAAGACTGTCAGTCAGTTCCTGAAAATATCGAAGGAAAGGTAAGCGTTAAGCTGGGCAGATTGAGGTCAAAAAGTATTTATACGATAAAAGTATGTTGGGCTTTAGCCCGACAATTCTTAAATAGGCGGGTTAAAACCCACCTTACTTATGAGGTAAAACATACAGCTTAACGCTTACGAGGAAAGTGCTAATAAGATGAGAACGAAACAAAAGGCAGAAATTGAGAAGATAGACGCGCTGATCCACGTAATGCGCGGCAAGAACGTAATGCTGGACTACGATCTGGCAAGATTGTATGCCGTCACTACAGGAAACTTGAACAAGGCCGTACGGAGGAATTTAAAAAGATTCCCTGATGACTTTATGTTCCAGCTTGACAGGCAGGAACTTGCAAGCTTGATGTGCCAAAATGGAATATCAAGTCATGGAGGCACAAGGAAGCTCCCATTGGCCTTCACCGAGCAGGGCGTAGCCATGCTTTCTGGCATCCTGAATAGCGACCGTGCCATAGTGATGAACATCTCCATCATGCGTGTATTTGTCCAACTTCGGCATCTTAGCGTGTCAAGCCGTGAACTTGCATTGGAGATAGACAAGATAAAAACGCGTCTCGATAAGCATGACAAGAACACAGACATCATCTTTGAAGCATTGAACCGCCTCCTGAACTTTCCCGCGCCGCCCCGGAGGAAAATCGGGTTCAGCGAAACCCATGAATAGCCGATTGCGGAACTCGCAGGTTTATTTCAAAGGAATATATCCATGATTGACCCGGAAGTGCTAGTAAAGCTTATTGACCGACTGGACAGCTATCCGGTGGGACTTCCTGATGCGCCCGAGATACGGGAGTTCCTGAACATCTTCCTTTCACCTGATGAGGCTTATCTTGCTTCGATATTCCCGTTTAAGGAAGTTACTTCCATCGAGCTTGCCAGCCATGCCGGATGGGGACAGGAGAAAGTGGAAAGCACCTTGAACTCCCTGGCTGAAAAAGGGGCTGTCTTTGATTTCAAGCTTGAAGAAGGCCGTGTCTACTGGCTCTTGACTCCTTCCGTCTTCGGTTTCATTGAATTTTCAATGATGAAAATCCGCAGAGATCTGCCCATGGGGAAATTGGCCGGGCTTCTTGATGCATATGAAGAGAATCATCTGAAAAAGGAAGTTTTCGGCTCCAAGACTCAGATTTCCAGAGCTCTTGTCGACTTTGACGTTCCAGTCTCGTCGCAGATAATGACGACATCGGAAATTGAACAGCTTATAATTGAGTCGGGTGGTGGCTGCGCGCAGACCTGCTATTGCCGTCAGAAGAAACAGCTGCTGGGAAAAGGCTGTACGCTTACGCCGCCTCAGGAGACCTGCTTTACTATCAGCAAAGCCGGTGCCGATTTCCTGGTAAGACGTGGCTTTGGTGTAAGAATTACCGCAGAGGAAATGATAGGCAGAGTAAGGAAACTGGGAAAACTCGGGCTTATACATGTGACCGACAATATCCGCAGCAAGCCGTCTTTCATCTGCAACTGCTGTGGTTGCTGCTGCGTCCTGCTTTCCGGGATAACACAGAAGAAGATTCCGCACGCGGTCTCTCCCACCCAGTATATCCTGAATATAAACCGGGAATTATGCCGTGGCTGCGGCCGCTGCGCGGAGAAATGCCAGATCAAGTCAATATCAATTGGAAATAAAAAAGCGGAACTGGATTCTTTGAACTGCCTGGGCTGTGGTTCCTGCATTAAATTCTGCGGACACGGGGCGCTCAGTCTTGTGGCAAGGAGCAAGCCTCCAAGGATCCCTAAAACAGACAATGCTAAATTCCTGAGAATCGCCTTTGAAAAAGGGAAGCTGCCGGCGATGGCCTGGCGAATCTTGAAAAGCAAGTTCTGGTAACGGGCTGATGTTCTATGCCGTTATCCGACATAGCTTTTCTGTGAGACAGGGCACTAAAGCATGTACACGAAAATAGTCATATGAAGAATGGGGTGAATGAGGGGACTTGAACCCCCGGCCTCTTGGGCCACAACCAAGCGCTCTAACCAACTGAGCTACATCCACCATGAAATTAGGGAGGGTAATAATAGTTCGAAGTTCGCAACATGCAAACTGGAATACGAAATAACTGGATCAAGGAGTCATGCGATCTTATCCGAATCCTTGTCGTTTTTCTCCTTCTTCAGATCCTTTTTTTCGGCACTTTCCTTTTTGGCTTCCTTTTCGATTTCGTCCTTGATGCCGTCCTTGGCTTTCTTGAACTCATTTATTCCTTTGCCGAGACCGCGTGCGAGTTCAGGGATCTTGCTGCCCCCGAAAATAAGAAGTACTATAAGGAAAACAATGATTAGTTCCTGGTAACCCAACATAAAGACCTCCCGTAGTTTGCAGTTATTCTAGTATTTTAACAGTCAGCACTTCTCGAACTCCAGAACTTTAGAACTCCAGAACTCCAGAACTCCAGAACTTTAGAACTTTCTATACACTATCATCATTTTCTGTTTTTTGTAATGAAGCAACAAATATACCAATTTCATAGAGCAGATAGAGCGGTATGGCTACAATTAACTGTGATATGGCGTCAGGGGTCGGGGTTATAACGGCTGAAATCACGAAAGATGCTACAAGCGCATACTTTCTCATTTTCTTCAGGGATGCCAGTTTGACAAGCTTGAGCCGGACGAGTATCACGATCACAAGCGGCAGCTGGAACATGAGTCCGGCACCGATGATCCATACGAAAACGAAGTCTATGTATTCCCTAATCCTCCACAAGTTCTGTGCGCCTTCCACGCCGAATGAGACAAGCATGGGCATGACAATATATAATGCGAAATAGCCGGCTATGATGCCTATCAGGAAAAGAATATTTATGGAGGAGAAAATCCACCAGAACGCGTCCCTTTCCCTTTTTTTCAGGCCTGGAGCGACGAACGACCAGAGGAAAAAAATTACAAAGGGGATGCTGACGACTATTCCAGCAAGGATTCCCACCTTCATCTTGATCATGACGCCGTCGAATGGTCCTGCCTGGTTTAGAACGACTATTTTCTTCTGGACAAGCTCATTCAAGGGGCCTATGAGTATTTCCAGTATCTCGTTGATATAGATGAAACCCAGTCCCGTGGCGACTAGCACGAGCGCCAGTATCTTGAAAATAATCCATCGGAGCTCCTCAAGATGCTCCCACAAGGACATTTTTTTATCTTCTGCAGATTTTTCCGTCATAAGCACATCTCTTAAATCTTATTGTAATGGGTAAGATAACTCCTATAAACACGACTGCAACAACCATTAGGCTTATCCAGAGTCCTTTTGCGGATCTCGCAGTAGCCTGCAAAGTACATTCCCTTGCAAGAGGCAGAACATAAACCGTACCGCTGTACGACCCATGGACAAGGGATATTTCACTTCCTGCCTGCACGCACCGTATTGTCGATACAGTTGCCGGCCATCCTCTGCCGCAGCTCCACATAGCTTCCCTGGAAACCGAGAAGTCCTTTTTCAACTATCTTGATGTCCCCGAAAAATTCAGCGAATATGTTTTCCAGATATCCTAGTGTCTGATTCAAATCCATTTTTTACTTGTTCAGCCTGTTTTTCAGATTGTTCAGGTACTCCGCCGGAATCTTATAGTTGAAATCATTGGCCTTCTGCAGCAGTTTCCATGCCTCTTCATATCTTTCCTGATGGTAGAAGCATATGGACAAGCTTAAATATGTGCTGCCTTTCGGGGCCAGCTTCGAAGAAGTCGTAAGGATCTCCTCGGCTTTCTTGAGATCCTTGCCCTTGGCGGCATTGTCCTCCACACGGCATGCCCTGTCAATGTATGCCTTGCCAATCGAACTCATTATCGAAGTATTGCCCTCGTCCAGCTCCAGCGCCTTCTCCAGGAGTTTTATCGACATGCTGATCATGTTGATTTTCCTGGTTTCATCATTCTCGTCAACGGCTTCAATGCCGGTGACAAGTCCCATGCCCCAGTAGGCCTTTGGATTGTCGGAGTCCAGCATCCAGGCCTTGTTGAAGAATTTCATTGCGTTCCTGAGATCTTTCTTGTTGTACAGGCAGTCCCATCCTTCTTCTGCGGCCTCGGCGCTTTCATCGGTCTTCTTGTTCTGGAAAGGCACCCTCTCTCCGCCATACATAGGGATCTCGTTTATCGGGTCGACATCCTCGGGGATCATGTACATCTTGCATCCCTGGAGCAATACCAGCATCAGGATTGAAGTGTAAATTATATTTCTGCTGGGCATTTTATATCCTTGTCAATTATTAAAGATTCTTTTAAAAATAACCGTGCATACCGTATTTGGCAAATGTACTTGGAGGGAGTACGGAAGTTCCAAGCTCCAAAATCCAAGCTTCAATCAATATCAGTCTCATCCCACAGGATGACGGATGGATGGATTTATTCGCCTATGGCGAATTGTTGGATTAATGGATGATTGGGTTTGAGTTCAAGAAAAACCATAGATGCTGGAGATAATTTCAAAATTGCCTCATATGAGCTGATTTTTAAAGTTGGAGTTCACGGCTGTTATGTAAACAGTCAAGCCGCCTCCGCCCCATTTCTTTTATTTTTCCATGTTTTTTTATTGACAGGAGGACAAAAATCCTCCTGTCCCATTTCCAGGAACTTCTTTCTAAAATCCAATTTTTCA
>Ga0209417_1000252_pt1 | contig 140015 bp, 133 predicted proteins | sample RifGroF2_FD_184002 | JGI IMG/M metagenome (GOLD analysis project Ga0209417, IMG submission 184002) | Groundwater microbial communities from Rifle, Colorado, USA - Groundwater F2 (SPAdes) (version 2) | ecosystem: Environmental > Aquatic > Deep subsurface > Groundwater | place: Rifle, Colorado... | reverse complement strand
CCATCAGCGCTGCCCGCGCCACCTTTTTCGGAGATTTAGTAGTATTGCTCATCCTCGATTGTATATAGCAAACGAGGGCTTGGCGCAAGTTAAAATAGGAAAAATTTCAGAGCTTTTCTACAGAGCTCAACGTCCAATGATGAAGCTGCTGGATTTTTGTGAGGAGGAAATTTTTAATTTTGAATTGTGAGGAACGCTGTAACCATTTCGATAAGTTCGGAACAGGAATTTAAAAATAGACTGTCTTAGTTTATTTAGAGTAAGTCCTATACAAAGTTAATGAGTTTTCCCTATACCATCTGACGTAACACTATGTAAGTTGTTATGACACTTTGAACGAGGGCTTTACTGATAAAAAACGGGAACCGCGCATCTATTTTGCCAGAGGGGCGGGTTCGCTAAGTATTTTTTAGTTTTGTTCGTTTTGAATAGTTTAGAAACTTTTTAAGAGGTAAAAAAATGAACAAGTCACTTCTTTTTATCAACGTTGTTATTAATGAGGCAATTTTTGCATATCATGCTTTTGAGTTTGGCATTTGCGGCAACAGCCGGTGCGGGAGTTTACACCGGCGACAACAATAATAATACTTTTTATTTAAGCGGGAACGGCCATCTCGGGCAGTTCACGGCGACGCTGGTTAATCCGTATTCGGGCTACACAGTTGCGATTGACGATGAGAAATATATTAATGATTCATATTATGACGGTTTGGGCGGCAGCGATACATTGTACGGAACGGCTTACGGGGATGTCGTGATGCTGTGTGATGCTTTCGGTGTCCAGATGGTTGTTAATATAGAGACTTTGGCCTTCGGTAACGGCGGCGATATAGTCATTTTAGCGGATGCGACCATTGTGCTGGGGGATACGACAGTTTATGGCGGCGCACTCGATGATATTATCTGGGGCAATGCGGGAGCGGACTATCTTGATGGCAGCCTTGGCAATGACCTGGTAGATGGCGGGCCGGGAACTGATATAATCATCGGCGGTGATGGCGATGACCATCTATGGGGCGGAACGGGTGACGACATATTCCGTTATTCAGCGGGGCACGACCAGGATATTATCGAAGGCGGCAGCGAATTTGACACTATCGAGTTAAACGGCATAACCGCGGAAGATATTACAATAACGCCCAACGTTACTATCGGAACTATGACGGGATTTCAGATTACCGTAGCGGGCGGGGGTTGGATGCGGACAGTTGATGTCGAGCAGCTTCGCTTTGGTGACGGCAGCACTATGGCAATTCCTGAACCGGCGATGATTACGCTATTGGCATTCGGGGGTATTATATTGACTGGCAGGAAAAAGAAAGGCGCGCGATAAACTGTTTTACTTCATACATTTGCAAAGTCTTTGAGTTTTGTCGGGTCGAGCGGTTAAACTTTTAAATAATACGATTTCATCTGAAAACCGCTATTTTGATATAAATAATGAACTTTTTTGCTTTTCTACTATTTGCAAAAAGGCTTGCTTTAGCATCCTATTTACGGTATACTATAACTTTAATTTTTGGGAAGGCAGGAAATGAAGAAAAATTTATTAATTATAGTTTTGTTTTGCGCAAGTTTCAGTTTCGGTGAATTAATAACACACAGCGGAACAATTCCGGCGATAGCTAACAATTCATCGCAGGCTTTTAATGTGCCTTTGTTCAATTCAAGTCTGGGCACGCTCGATTCAATTACAATCTCATTTACTACTACATCGAGCGGGACGATATCGGCAACGAACAACGGCGACGGTTATGACGCGTTTTCATGTGATTATGGCGGAATGGTCAGGCTTTATTTGCCGGATAATTCTTATTATGTGTCGCTAAACGAAACGCCAACAAATTACGGCACATACGGTGTTGCGCCAAGTGAAACAGTGGTTTATACTGTCGAAGCTTTCGGCGGAACACCTGTAAATGGTACACTTACATCGGCCGTTGATAAGGCAATGTTCACTGGAACAGGAAACGCGGAATTAATTTTCAATCCGAGAGATTTGGCGGTTACCTGGGTTTCAACATACCATTATCCATATACAGTTGTCGCGGCATCAAGTACGAGTATGGATTGGACTATAAAATATAATTATACAGTGCCGGAACCAATGACACTGGTTTTGTTCAGTGCTTTGCCGCTGTTTATACGTAATCGCAAAATTAAATAAAAAATCAATACTGACATGAATAAATAGAATCAGAGAAAGCAGAAAAATACAAATGAACTTTCTTCAAAGAAAATTTTTCCGCTTATCTGTGTTATGTCTGCTTATTGTTTCCTCATTTTCTTTTGGGTTCAATCAATCATTGATTGAAACATACGGAACTGGAAATGGGTTTAATGCTCCTTTGTTTAAGGGCACTGAACTTTCCGGTAAATCAATCAGTCTTAACGATTATACCGGCGAGAATCTGCTGCTTGTGTTCGCAAGTCCGGGCTGTCCGCATTGCAAAAAGAAAGTTCCGCTGCTCAATTCGATTGTCGCAGACGGCGATCTGAAAGTTGTAATGGTTATTTCTGCAAACCCGCAGCAGGCAACGGAATTTCAACAAACGCAGAACGCAAAATTCGATATCATCGCAGATGGCGATTACAAAATTTCACAAACTTATGGGATACGGTCTGTGCCACAGGGATTTTTAATCGAACAAGGTAAGATTACTTTTTCGACTATTTCAGACGGCAGCAGTATCTGGAGTCAATTAGGCTCAATTGAAAACAAAATTGGAATTGAGGCAAGAAAAAATACATTGGAAATCGCCAGGCCTCAAGAAATCTTGATGACTGGAGAATTTTGCCAAGGCCACTGGATGTGTGAGGATGATGACGACTGCACATGGGATCTATGCGTAGATAATGTTTGCAGAAATACAACTTATGTATGTGATGATGATATTCCATGCACCTTGAATATATGCGACGGAAATGGAATCTGTTCGTTTCCAGTGGATGATGAGCATTGTTTAATATCCGGGTATTGCTATGCGGCAGGAACCGTAAAGCAAAGTGATCCTACTCAAAGCTGTATTCCGGAAATCAGCAAAACAGATTGGTCATATAACACATTGCCTTGCGATGATTATAATCCCTGCACATATAATGACCATTATTTAAATGGAGTTTGTGTTGGAACGCCATATTCCTGCATAGGTGAACATGACGGATATATCTGCACATATAGTGTGTGTGATGGACAGGGCGGCTGTTTTCATATAGTTGATGATGAACATTGTTTAATAAATGGGCAATGCATAGAAGCTGGAACTGTGAACCCGCTAAATCAATGCCAACGATGCAAACCCGAATGGAATAAAGTCCAATGGTCGAATGACAACGAATTGCCATGCAGTGATGGTAATCCCTGCACTTATGACGATCATTGCACTCAAAATGGCACTTGTGAATCGACAGCATTCACATGCAATGATGGATTAAGCTGTACGTCGGATGTATGCAATGGAGATTTCACCTGTACTTCCGTTATTGTGCAGGGCCATTGTGTAATAAATTATCAATGTTATAATAGAGGCGATATAAATCCAAATAATCCATGTCAGGCATGCAGAGATGATTTAGGGCAGCAGTATCAAACAAGCTGGGGGCCAGCGGACAGCGACAATGATGGGGTTGATGATTGCAGCGATAACTGTCCCAAAATTTCTAACCCTGAGCAGGAAGATTGGGACCAGGACGGCAAAGGTGATAAATGCGATGCGATGGGATTAATCAGGGCGTGGGGACAAAATGATTATCATCAAACCGATGCGGCGCCGATAGATGGCGGATATATCGCGGTTGAGGCGGGTATCAGCAGTTCAATCGCATTGAAACAAAACGGCTCTATCGTTGGATGGGGACAGAATCGTTATGGCGAAAGAAGTTATCGACCAATCGAAAGTGATTTTGTCGCGATTTCATTAAGCTGTTACCATTGTCTTGCATTAAAGGAAGATGGTTCAGTTGTTGCATGGGCGGGAAGCAGCGATTATGGTCAGACAAGTCCGCCGGTAAGGAATGATATAGTTGCTATCGGAACAGGAATGTTTCACAGCATCGCGCTTACGGAAGCGGGGAATATTATAGCGTGGGGAGATAACTATTATGGTCAACGAACCGTGCCTGCGGGAAATGATTTTGTCGCGATATCGGCAAATGATAATCACAGTGTCGCGCTTCGTGAGAATGGGACTATCGTCTCGTGGGGCTACAATGTTTCCGGGCAGGTATCCAATACGCCAACAGGAAATGATTTTATCGCTGTCTCGGCCGGTGTAGGTTATAGCCTTGCATTGAAATCCAATGGAAGCATTGTCGCGTGGGGCGCATACAGCACAAGCTATAATAAGCCGCCTATTGGATATAGTTATATCGCGATCTCTGCGGGATATAATAATAATCTTGCGCTGAAAATTGACGGGACTCTTGTCGCATGGGGCGAAAATTATGATGGGCAAACAAGTCCATTGCCTGCGGGTAACACATACACAGCCATTTCATCGGGAGATTCTTTTAATACAGCAATTATGAATTGCAGAAATATAATTGCGGGTGATATTAATTTTGATTGCTATACGAATTTAAAAGATTTGCGGACTCTTTCACTCGAATGGCTGCAAAGCACAGAACCTATGTATGCTGACATAGACGTAAGCGGCGAAGTTGATTTTGATGATTTTGTGATATTTGCGCAAGACTGGATGCTTTGCAGTTATCCGTTAGATGCGAATTGTCAATGATTTTTAAACAACAGGAGCAATGAATAATGACATTTACAACTAAAAATGGATATTTCAGCTTTTTGGTATTAATCTTGCTTTTTATTTCCTCTTTTTCTTTCGGATCTAATGAATCATCGATAGAGTCATACGGCACAGGAAATGGATTCAATGCTCCTATGTTTAATGGAACTGAACTTTCCGGTAAAGCAATCAATCTTAACGATTATGCAGGCGAGAACCTGCTGCTTGTGTTCGCAAGTCCGGGCTGTCCGCATTGCAAAAAGAAAGTTCCGCTGCTCAATTCGATAGTTCAAGACGGCGATTTAAAAGTTGTGATGGTTATTTCCGCAAACGCAGAGCAAGCAACGGAATTTAAACAAAAATACGAAGCAAAATTCGATATCATCCCAGACAGTGAATATAAAATTTCACAAACTTATGGAATACGCTCAGTGCCGCAAGGATTTTTGATTGAAGGTGAAGGCACGATAATTTCTTCAACAATTTCGGATGGAAGAAGTTTGTGGAGTCAATTGGTTCCTCAGAATGCAGAGCCGAGTATTTCAGTTGAATCTTTAGGTGTAGAACATTCAGAAACACTGGGACAAGACGCGACCAATTTAAGCGGCGAAATAGTAAATGCGCCAACACAAACTGAAAGCTGTACAGAAGATAGCGACTGCGATCTTGATTTGGGATGCAGTGTAGATTACTGCGGCGCAGATGGATATTGCGTTCATATCGCTAAGCCCAATTTCTGTCTAATTAAAATGCAGACTTATTATCAGTGTGCTGTGGCAGGCGTGGAACTTTGGGGAGAATGCTCGGTATGCGATCCAAGCCAGAATCAATATAAGCTTACCCCCGTAAATGAAGACCTATCCTGCTATTTAGGTATGGCTTGCGTAACAACTGGTAATTGCAAGAACGGATATTGCTCCACAATATATGCAGAATATTGTGATGATGGTTTAGATTGCACAATAGACTGTAAGGATGGGGACTGCAAGCATTACAGAGTACCTAACCATTGCATTATAGATGGCCAGTGCTATGAAAATGGCGATGTTAATCCTGAAAATCCCTGCCAGCAGTGTAATTGGTCTGTAAGCACACATGCTTGGGTTAACAATAATAATTTATCATGCGATGATGGTGTGTCGTGTACGAAGGATGACTACTGCGTAAGCGGTACATGTACCGGAGTTCCATATTCCTGCGATGACGGTCTTGAATGCACTATTGACACTTGTTACGGTGATGGCGGATGCAGTCACACAATTGACAATGAACATTGCTTTATAAATGGCCAATGTATAGCACCAGGAACAATAAGTCCGTCAAATCAGTGTCAAAGCTGTATTCCTTCTATAAGCAAAACGACTTGGTCAAATTCTATGAATAGCTGTAATGACGGAGATTCCTGCACGCGTAATGATGTTTGTTCGAATGGGACATGCGGGGGAACGCCATTTACCTGTAATGATGGATTGACTTGCACAACGGATATATGTAATGGCAATGGAAGCTGCACATATAATATACAGTCAGGCAAATGCCTTATTAATGGCGTTTGCTATAACAGATATGCCGTCAATCCGGCTAATCCATGCCAGGAATGCAGGGATGATTGGGGCAGTCAATATAAGACTCAATGGTATAATGATAATTCTAATTCGTGCAATGACGCAAGCAACTGCACATACGGCGATCACTGCTCAAGCGGAAGCTGCGTTTCAACAGCATATACATGTAATGATGGATTAGCGTGTACGACGGATACATGCAATGGCGATGGGTCTTGTACATACACCCTCAACAGCGGGTATTGCCTGATCAATGGCAGCTGTTATTCTCGCGGAACGTTAAATCCTTCAAATCCATGCCAGGAATGCAGAGACGATATGGGCAGCCAATACAAAACACAGTGGTATAATGACAATACGAATCCGGGAGTAAATGACTGGCTATCATGTACTACGGACACCTGCAATAACGGGACAACAATTCATACAATAATCGAAGGCAAATGCCTTATAGGAACGATTTGTTACTCGAGAGGAGAATCGCATCCGATACAGCGTTGCAATATTTGCAGAGATGATATTAATCCGTATTCATGGTATGATACAGATATAGACAACGACAACGCGTGTGACAATTATGATAATTGCCCTCGTATGTATAATCCGCAACAGGAAGATTTTGACGAAAATGGACGAGGAGATAAATGTGACCCGTTTGGTTTGCTAAATGTGTGGGGCTATAACGTTTACCATCAAAGTGATGGTGAGCCTTCAGGTGGGGGATATGTTCAGGTCGAGGCGGGATACTATCATGCAACCGCATTGAAAGATGATGGAACAATAGTTGGATGGGGCAAAGATGATTATGGCCAGGTAAGCGGGATACCAGCCGGGACGGATTTTGTAGTGATTTCTTCAAAATGTCAGCATGGCCTTGCATTAAAGCAAGATGGGTCTGTTGTCGGCTGGGGTCTGAACGATTATGGGCAGGCAAGTCCGCCGTTAAGATATGATATTGCGGCTATCGCTACTGGTTATTTCCACAGCATCGCATTAACAGAAAGCGGGGAAATAATAGCCTGGGGCAGGGACAATTATAATCAGCTTGTTGTACCGGCAGGAAACGATTTTATTGCGATATCAGCTAATATGAATCATTGTATTGCATTGCGCAGCGACGGAAGCATTTGTTCATGGGGTAATGATACTTATGGTCAGGTTTCCGATACGCCGAGCGGTAATGATTTTATCGATATATCGGCCGGATTCTGGCACAGCCTGGCACTGAAATCTGACGGCAGTATTGTTGCATGGGGACAGAGCAGTACGACTACAAATTTGCCACCAACAGGAAATAACTATGTCGCTATTGCGGCGGGCAACAGCAGTAACCTGGCGCTTAGAGGAAATGGTACTGTTGCGGGGTGGGGCATTAATAATTATAACCAAATAATACCACCAGCCGGTGACACCTATACTGATATTTCATCAGGATATTATTTCAGTGCAGTAATATACAATTGCAAGACGATGTATAGAGGTGATATTAACTTCGATTGTTACGCAGATTTAACTGACTTGCAGAATCTTTCGCTTGAATGGCTGGAAAGTACAGAGCCGATGTATGCTGATATAGACGCAAGCAGTGAAGTCAATTTCGATGATTTTGTGATATTTGCAGATGACTGGCTGAAGTGCAGCCATCCAATAGATACAAATTGCCAATAAGAAATAGTTAAGCAGATAAAGATTTCAGAATCAAATCGGTATCAACATTACCTTTGAGTAAATCGTACGTGCGGGCGATTTTGTTGTGGTCATCGCTGCGGATTTTAAAATGCAAATCCTTCATCTTTGAAGAAACGGAGAAAGTGTCTTCATTTGTAAAAAGAACAGGGATATTGCTTTTCAATAGAAGCGATAAAATTGTCGAATGTGGTTTGAGGCCGCCGGTGAGTATAAGGCCGCCGCTGCATAATTTTTCGTGATAATCAATAGATTCTGTGAGGGCAAGCGTTAGCAGGATATTATCAATGCGGTCGCCGGGGGTGATTATCAGCGTATTTTTCTCTATGTATTTCAAAACATTCTGCGGTTCCATAGCGGCAACGACGGTATGTTCGATTTTATTGGAAAGTAATTTGTCTCCGCATAAGACCTGATAGCCGAATTCTTCGGCGACCTGTCCAATGGAAAAATAAGACAATTCCGAATCGTAGGGGATGGTTCCGACAAGTTTTGTGCCAATTAGTTCGAGTCCTTTGTTGGCGATTGATTTGACTTTCTCGAATTTCTGGGCGAAAATTTTGTTTAGTATTACGCCAATTACATTAACGTTATATTTATTGAAGAGGGCAAGTGACAGATTAATTTCATCTATAGGTCTGCCTATTCCTCCTGAAGAGACTATCACGACATTTGCATCGAGCATTTGAGCGACACGCGCGTTGGAAAGACCGAAGCAGCTTCCTACGCCGGCGTGGCCGGTACCTTCAACTATCATCATCGAATGCTCTGTTTTTAGCTTGTTGTAGCTATTGATAATCTGTTTTTCAAGAGGTGAGACGTCCGGATTTAAGATGAACTTTGAAGTGAAACCTTCGGCAACTGCGATAGGACTCATATCCTGCGGCTGGTCTTTAAAGCCGAAAGCCTGAAGCGCAAGCACGGCGTCTTCATCGACACTGTGGCCTTCATACATTACATATCGCTGGCCTACCGGTTTGCAATAGCCTGGTTTATGTCCTAAATTACGTAAATGCTGAATAAGACCGCAAATAACGGCGGTCTTTCCGCTGTCCTGACCTGTTGCGCTAATGTAAAGTGGTTTCATAGCGTATTTATAGTGAACAAAGGTCGAATTTACAAGTATAAGGTTGTATTAAAATGTAAGAATTATTGTTTCCGTAAGTTGTTTATTATAAAATAATTATAGCTTTTTTAGCAAAATAGTGCTAAAATTAATTTTTTGGGGTATATTAGGCCGAAAAGATAATAAATAGAAAAAATGGAAAAACAACTGTTTACAAAAGAAAATTTTTCAAAAGTAGAAGCTGCATTTCGCGGAAATTTCGAACTGCCGCTCGAAACCTCTGACATTGCAGGAAAGAATATTTCCTTTGCGTGCAGCAGGGACTGTCATCCGGAATTTTGTAAAATTGTGCGCAAAAGCCCGGCTGGTTTGAAACGCTGTCAGCAAGACAGACTGCGCGGTATGAAAATGGCTTTTGAAACAGGCCAGCCTTATATAACGATTTGCCATGCGGGAATTGTACTTGCATGCGTTCCTGCGATGGATAAGGACAAACCTCTTGGAGGTATTTTCTTTGGCAAATGTCTTTGGAACAATCCGGATGAAATTTTAATTGATGATATTGATAAACGTCTCAAAGGCATTCGGATTAACAGGAAAAGACTTAAGCAATCGATAGAAAAGCTGCCGATTTTTCCGGGAAGAAAAATTCACGAAGCGGCAGAGTTTCTGTTTGTTCTCCTATACGAGTCGACAGGTCTTGACCCGTATGTCGTTCAATGGCGAAGGCAGAGAAGCCAGCAGCAATCTGAAATCAGCGAACTGATACGGGAACACAAAGAACGAACGGGGGCAGGGCAATATCCGCTCGAAGCTGAAAAGCAGTTGATGGACAAAGTGAAAATCGGGGACCGAACCGGAGCGAGGGAAGTATTGAATATGATACTTGCGAGCATTATGCTGAAAGACCCGGGAAATATTTCTGTCCTTAAGGCGAGGATGTTCGAACTTCTCAGCGTTCTGGGCAGAAGCGCTGTCGAAGGCGGAGTCGATATAAACTTTATGCTCGAAAAAAATCTTGATTATATCAACAAAGTTTTGCAGATAGATAATCAGCAGGATTTGTGTGTCTGGCTGAGCAACGCTTTAAATGATTTTATAGAGCTTGTGTATTCTATTCAGGATAAAAAGCGAGTATCGCAGATAAAACCTGCTATCGATTATATTCGCAAGCATTTCAATCAGCAGGTATCAATCGATGAAGTGGCACACAGTGCACATTTGAGCGTTTCGCGGCTGAGTCATATTTTTAAAGAACAGACAGGATTGACAATAATAGATTATATGACAAATATACGCATTGAATACGCAAAAGAACTATTGATATCAACAAATAAAAACTGCACAGAAATATGTTTCGACACCGGCTATAATAACCAGAGTTATTTTACGAGGACTTTCAAGGAAGTTTCAGGTGTAACACCAAGGCAATTCAGGGAAATGAATAGAAGAAAATAATGGCGAAAAAAATAGCTATACTCGGTTCAACCGGTTCAATCGGCAGGAATGCCTTGAAAGTAATTGATGCGCTTAATGGGAAATTCGAAGTTATCGCATTGACGGCACATAATAATATAGCATTGCTCGCAGAGCAGGTAAAAAAATATAAACCTAAAATTGCAGTTGTAACTAATACTGAAAAATCAGATTTGTTTAGAAAGCTGCTTGGGAAAACCGGCACGGCCTTTCTATCGGGAGAGAAAGGGCTTTGTGCGGCGGCTTCTGACAATGATATAGACGTGGTAATTGCGGCAGTGGTCGGGGCGGCGGGGCTGGAAGCGATTCTGGCGGCGGCCAAGGTGGGAAAAACTCTTGCAATTGCGAATAAAGAGCCGCTGGTAATTGCCGGTGCACTTTTGACTAAGACAGCAAAAGAATACGGGGCTAAAATACTGCCGGTCGATAGCGAACATTCTGCGGTTTTTCAGTCGCTGCAGGCGGGGAATATCGAGGAAGTAAGCAGAATAATTCTTACGGCCAGCGGGGGGCCTTTCCGCGGAGCTACAAAAGAACAGATTCAAAACGCGACTATTGAACAGGCGCTTGCGCACCCGACGTGGAATATGGGAAGGAAAATAACAGTTGATTCAGCGACAATGATGAATAAGGCTTTGGAGGTTATCGAAGCGAAGTGGCTTTTCGATGTTCCTGTTGAAAAAATCGATGTGCTCGTCCATCCTGAATCGATTATTCATTCGATGGTCGAGTTTGTGGATGGGTCGGTAATCGCGCAGATGTCGGCTCCAGATATGTGTCTGCCGATACAATACGCCCTTACGTTTCCGCACAGGGTCAATGGTGCGGCCAAACATCTCCGTTTGGAGGAAATCGGAAGGCTTACTTTTGAAAAGCCTGATTTGGAGGTTTTTAAAGCTCTGAAACTCGGGTATCAGGCAGCCAAGGCAGATGGCACATCGACGGCGGTTTTTAATGCGGCAAATGAAGCGGCGGTGAAAGAATTTCTGGAAGGAAATATAAAATTTGTTAATATAGTCGAATTGATTGAAGAATGTCTGGATAAGCACAATAATAAAACTGATGCAAGCCTGGAAGATTTGCTTTTGGCGGATACCTGGGCAAGAAATGAGGTAACTAAATGTCTGAACAAAAAGGGATAAAAAACAAAAACTTAATCAATGCTTTTATACTTTTATCGATAATCGCGGTGATATTTTATTTTTTAACTAAAAAGTTCAACACGAGCAGCAGCGTAATTCTGTCTTTTGTTGGTTTAGGTGTGGTGATTTTCATTCACGAACTGGGACATTTTGCGGCTGGTAAATTTTGCGGCATCAGGGTAGAAGCGTTCGCGATAGGTTTCGGGCCGATTGTGCTTGGCGTAAAGAAGATAGAAAATTATCTTCAAATCAGAATTTTTCCGACAATACTTGAAAAAGAAAACGACCCTGAACAGGCGGGACTTCTTTGCCTGAAAGTTCCAATGAGCGGCAAAGCGGGGGAGACAGAATACCAGATTCGTATTTTTCCGGTCGGCGGATTTGTAAAGCTTGTCGGACAGGAAGACTTAGGCTCAGATAAACCCAGCGATGACCCGCGTTCATTTGTGAATGTGCCTATATGGAAGCGAATAGTTACCGTTTCGGCGGGTGTTACTTTGAACGTTGTTTTGGCAGGTTTGATTTTTATTTTTGTTTTTATGAGAGGAATAAATCTTCCGCCTGCGATTGTTGGTGATGTTCTTCCGGGTTATCCTGCGGCAAAGGCGGGATTGGAAGCAGGTGATGAAATTATTGCCATTAACGGCAGAAACCATGATGTAGATTTCAGCAGTGTCGCTTTCGCGGCCGCACTTTCGGGCAGAGACAAGCCCGTCTATTTGAAAGTGAAAAAAACAGACGGGACAATCGAGGATGTAAATCTTATTGCGATGCAGATTCCGGGAATGGGAATGAAAGGTTTCGGTATAGAACAACCGGGGACTCTTGAAGTCGCCAAAATCGATGACGCTAAAAAGTTAGATGAACAGTTCGGATTGAAAACCGGCGATGTTCTGGCTGCGGTTAATGGTGAGAAGATAGAACATGCATGGCAGTTTAATGAAAAATTGCAGAATATATTTGAGCCGAATATTACTCTTTCATATTCAAGGAAAGGGCAGGATGAACTTATCGAGACAAATCTTGAACTGCAATATACTTCCGCGATTGAATACGTCGATGGGGGTGAGTTTATTCCAACTCATATTTTTGGATTGATTCCAAGGCTTAAAGTTTCCTCAATTCAGATATCGGAAATCAATGATGTGCTGCAAACAGGCGATGTAATTGCTCAGGCCGGTGATAAAATAAATCCCACTTATAAGGAACTCAGGGACTTAACGACGGCAAGCGTTGAACAGGAATTAAGTATGGTTGTTTTGCGCAATGGAGAACCGGTAGATGTGAAAGTAACACCCAAGAAAGGAACTGACGGCAGAGCGGTTATAGGCATCGGAGTTGCGATAGATGTTGAAAGCACGGTTGCGGCGGCGACGACCGATACAAATAATTATCCATGGCCAAGCGATATTGCAGGCAGCGAAATTGTTTCCATTAGTGGAACAGAAGTAGAAAATTATTTTGATATCGCCAAAGTGCTCAAAGAAAATCAGGGTAAAACTGTAAAGGTAAAGTATAAAGGTTTACTTGATGTTGAAGAAATATCTTTTGATGTGCCGGTAAATGAAAATGCTGTTGCGGTGCAGGCACAGATTTCAGGAATACCGCCGTTTAAGATTTTGAGAAAACTTTATAAGGCATCGGGTCCTGCTGATGCGATAAAAATAGGCAGCAGAAAGACGCTCGAATTTGTCGGCCAGACTTATATGACGCTGAAAGGATTGATTGTACGCGATATAAGCCCGAAGAGCCTGATGGGGCCTGTGGGAATGATTGCGGCGAGCACAAAAATTATTTCCGACCGTGACTTTATGCAGTATTGCTACTTTATGGGAATGATAAGCGCGTGTCTGGCTGTTATGAATTTTCTGCCGCTGCCGATATTCGATGGCGGGCTTGTGGTCCTTTTGATAATTGAAAAACTTAAAGGTTCTCCTGTTCATCAGAAAATACAGGAAGGCCTGGTTTATATCGGTCTTGTCTTAATCATTGGATTGGTTCTGCTTGTAACTTACAATGATATTTTGAGATGGGTTTTTGGCAAATAAAGGAGTTCGCCAATGATGCTTGTTGTTACAATTCCTGCTTATAATGAGCAGGCAACGGTAGGACAGGTAATTTCAGATATTCCCAAAGAGATAAAAGGAATTGATGAAATAAAAATCGTTGTAATAGACGATGGAAGCACAGACTCTACATCACAGGCTGCTTCACAGGCGGGAGCATTAGTGTTTAGTTTTGGGCATAATAAAGGATTGGGTGCGGCGTTTTCACAGGGCATTCGTACAGCTCTATCACTCGGCGCGGATATTATAGTCAATATTGATGCTGACGGACAGTTTGATTCGAAAGATATTCCAAAGCTTTTAGAACCAATTCTAAACAACAAGGCGGATATGGTAACTGCAAGCAGATTTGCAGACCCTTCGCTTGTTCCTGAAATGCCATGGGTAAAAAAATGGGGCAACAGGCGTGTCGCGAATATCGTTAATAATCTTTGCGGCCTGAATATGAAAGACGTATCGTGCGGATTCAGGGCGTATAAACGTGATGCCGCTTTGCGGGTTACATTGCTTGGCGGACATACATATACTCACGAAGTAATTCTTGATATGGCGTTTCGAGGCTTGCGAATCGAAGAAGTTCCTGTGAAAGTGCAGGGCGTTCGCAAATTCGGCGAAAGCAAAGTGGCTTCCAATGTTTTCACTTACGGCTGGCGAAGTTTGTGCATTATGTTTCGGGCGCTTAGGGATTATAAACCTATGGTTGTATTCGGGAGCATTAGTGCATTTTTCCTTATTCTTGCAATATTCTGCGGCGGGTTTGTAATGATACATTATTTGCGAACTGGCGCGTTCTTTCCTTATGTCTTCGTTGCGTTCGCGGCTGCGGGATTCGGATTTATTGCTTTGATTTGTTATATCACGGCACTTCTGGCAGGAATGCTTAACAGGCTAAGGATTTTGCAGGATGAACAGTTGTTTCTGCTTCGCAAAAATGAATACGAAAAAAAATAATTATTAAATATAAAAATGAAGGACGCCTTTAAAAATTCGAAGATCAGAGATTGCTTCGTCGTCCCAAAGGGACTCCTCGCAATGACATTGAGCAGAGGAAATGAATGCGAGTAATAGTCGATATCAGCCATCCTTCCCAGGTTCATTTCTTCAAGAATCTTATTTTGAAGTTTCGCAAAAATAAAGATAAGGTTCTCATAACTGCACGCGGAAAAGATGTTACTCTCGATTTGCTGAAAAATCTAAATTTTAAACATATTTGCCTAAGTCATCAGACCGGCGGTGTATTTTCGATGGCTCGCGAACTTATTTTACGTTATGTTTTGATGTGGATTATTGTAAAACGTTTTAAGCCTGATATTTTGATCGCTGAAACTGGCGTTACAATTGGTTTAATTGGCCTCTTGCTGAGGATACCAAGAATTGTCGAAGAGGATACCGAACATGCTAAATTACAGCGAATGATAGGGCTGCCTTTTGTTTCGATTATTATGACCGGGCTGGGTTATTTAGGAAATCACGGCAGACGCGAACGGAAATTCAAAGGCGTTTGGGTGCAGTCATATCTGAACCCAGAATACTTTACACCTGATGCTTCTGTTCTTACAGATGCGGGGATAGATAGCAGCGAACCTTTTATTGTTTTGAGAATGGTTTCGTGGTCTGCGGCTCATGATACAGGTCTGCATGGTTATACTGAAAAACAATATCTCGAGATCATAAACAAATTATCAAAATACGGGCGGATTATTATCAGCTCTGAAGGTGCTTTGCCTCAGTCAATGGCTCAATACCGCAATCCTGTATCTCCTGAAAAAGTTCATCATTTGCTTGCGATGGCATTGTTATATATAGGTGAAGGAGCAACAATGGCTGCCGAAGCTGCTGTGCTGGGAACGCCGGCGATATTTTGCAATCCTCTGCCGCTGGGATATCTAAAGGCGATGGAGAAGGATTATCAACTGGTTTACAATTGTGAAAACTTTGATGCAGGGTTTGAAATTGCAGAAAAACTTTTGAATATCGATAATCTTAAAGAGCTTTGGCAGCAAAGGCGTAAAAAACTTCTCGATGAAAGCGAAGATATAAACGAGTTTATGTTTCGGACGGTGAAAGAGGAAACCACGAATTAACGCGAATTAACACTAATAATTTAATATTTAAATTTCGGGATGCCTTTGTACTGCATTTCTCTCAATATTTCAATATCATACATTGATATTTTGCAGTAACTATTTGTTTTTCCGGCTTATCAGACAGAAATTCTGTTATTGCTTTTTTTACTCCTGTGCAATATTTTGATTCATAGTCATCAATCAGTATAACGCCCCCCGGTACTACTCTGTCATAGAAAAACTCAAGACAATCTTTGATCGATTTATAAATATCAACATCGATATAAACTAAACTAAATTTGTTATCCCTGACCTCATCGCCTGTCGAAGGGAAAAAACCAGGATGAAATATAACATTATCGCAGCCTTTAAGGAAAGCTTTTACGGAATCAAGTGAAGTATCTGAAAAATCTCCCAATTTGTGAAAATCTATGGTTTTATCCGAAAGGGGCATTCCTTCAAATGTATCAAAAAGATGGACCCGCTTATTGGGGCAGGTCTTTGCAATCAGCCTTGCAGTTCCTCCCTTGTAAACTCCTAATTCAGCAATTTCGCCATTTTTGTTATTAGCATATTGTGATAATTGATAAAGCATGAAACAGCGGTCTTGAGATACTAAAGTTCGCCCGTCAATTTCTTTGAACAATAACTGAAATTCTTTATTCGAGCTCCATAATTCAGGAAAGAGTCTGTCATACTTATGAACTTTTAAACCAGCTAAACTGAATAATTTCCGAACGATATCTTGAAACACTCTGTTCATATTGATTGCTCCTGTAAGCAAATTAATAAATTAATCTAATGCAGCCTTTATTTCATCAATTACATCATTAACCTGAACACTATTGACGGTCTGGGAATATATATTTTGTATTTTCCTGTTTCTCCATATTTTGTCCATGATGTGGTTAGCTAAAATATCTGTTCTGTTTTTTGGTAAGACTATATGTTTTCTGTCATTATCGAGAAATCTTTTTGAAAATAGATGCCAATTTCCCGCATATATGCCAATTGTCGGTTTATCCAAAAATTCTGCGAGATGTAAAAGGCCGTTATCGTTACCAATAATTAAATTGGCCTTATTAAATAGGTGTATAATCTGAGGCAATGTTAGGGTGTCAGATATATTGTGAAATTTAGGATTATTGACGATTTCCTGCGGGATAAGTGCAGTATCATATTCTCCGGAACCTGAAACAACTGCAACGTCACAGTTATAATTGGCGAGGGCATAAGTAATCACTTCTATAAAGTTTTTAAATGGCCAGCGTTTGTAAGGCTGTGAACCGCTTCCCGGTGAAATAACAAGCATTTTAGTTGCAGCCAATGCTATATTTGAATCTTTAGAAGCTTCCAATAAAACATTTTTGGTTTTCTCTATATACCTTTTCATATCAACGTTCTTTTCAATCGCGCGTACAAGATCAAAATGAAGTGCGGCCATATTTCGGTTAGATGAATACACCTGATTTGTGAGAATAAATCTGAATATATTATTATGATTATACCAATATTTAGGCCCTATGCGGTTTTTAGCACCAGATAAAAAGGTAAGAAAATATTGATCAGGCAAACGAGCTTCTATGGTTGGAATGACCAAATCATATTTTTGTTTGCGTATGTTCTTTGAGAGAGCATAAAAATATTTCATATAAGAAATAATCGCATTGGGTGAAAAGCTCCGCAACCGCCGCAGATTGATTACTTTGTCAAATTTAAAAATTTCCTGCAGCAAAAAAGCATTATGTTTCAATTGTGGAACGATCGCGGTGATATCAGAGTCCGGGTGAAGTTCTCTCAAGGCGAAATATGTCGGCGCAATAAACAATGCATCGCCTAACCCGGAAGAGAAGAACAGCAGTATTTTCATTTTTCTCGTCCTTTAGTCGGCAGCGGCATTTCTTTCCATTACAAAAATAAATTGTTCGGTATATCTAAGCGGAATTAAAAAATAAAAAAATCGGCATATATATCTTAAAAACAACTCGAAGATATTCTTTGATTTTCTGTGCAAGACATTCTTAAATTCCCACGTATCCTGATAAATTTTGATTATTTTGAATCCATGATTTTCAAAATAAGATTTCCATTGTTTGAGAGGATATAATCTTTCATTTATTTCCTGCTGCTCTGTTCCCAGTTTGCCTGTGATTTTCCAATAAATGTAATTTACATTTGGAACTATTATCAAAAATTTAGCTGATGGCTTGGCAGTCCTTTTAAATTCCTTCACACCTTTATCCATATCAACAAAATGTTCAAGAGCGCCAAGACAGCAAACATAATCAAAAAAGCCGTTATGAAATGGAAGGTTTTCGTCATTCACCTCTTTAATATTTGATGAGGGGCTGTTTTGTTTGCTTAATTTAACTGCCTGGGCAGAGATGTCAACTCCGTAGGTTTCAAGTCCATTTTCTGCAGCGGTTCTAAGAAAGAAACCAGTTCCGCATCCTACATCCAGTAATTTTTTGCTCGATACCGGTTTGAGGAGTTTTAGAAAAATTGAATATGCTTCATAAGGGCGCCAAGCTGAATTCCCATATTTTAAATGCTTTTGATTGTACCATTCTTTAATGCTTGCATAATCAACCACTATTTAGCCTTTCAATTGATTTGTATTCTCAATGAATTATTTTTTTTCTTTAAGATTGAAAATCACATACGGGTACATGCCGGCTTTTAGGAATTTGCCGTCTTTTGTACGCTCGCCGTTAACGCCGGGGACAACCTCATACGGATAATCCTGTACGAGCTGATCCATTAAGGGCTTCAATTCACTAACTGCGGGGCAGATATAAACCGGATATTTGCCTGTCGAGGCGAATTGCTTGACCTCATTATAAGATTGAGCTGAAACAATACGGCGGTCAAGATGCCATGCGATTTCCGGCCGAATAAAGCCGCCTTTAGCTTCGTTTTGATTTACAATAAAATCCTCGAAGCTCAACAACGCTTTGTCGGGCGGAATTTGCTTGTTCAATTTTGTGAAAAACTCGATCTTTTCCGGCGGCTGCCAGCGGACATCGTAATAATATTTTGTTCCGAAAAAGCAAGCGGTCAATAAGCCAGCTAATAAAATGGCCTGAATGGTTAATGCAAAATATTTATTCGCAAGCTGTTTGAGTATGCTGCCTGTGCTTATAATCGCAAGGGCAAGGGCAATGGCGAAAAACGGAGCTAAAGGCATTTCCCATGTCTGATGCTGCCAGAGGCAGCCTTTGAGTACGAAAAGCTGAAAGAACGGGATAAGGAAAAATAACCAGAAGCAGGGATAGAGCAACTGGCGTTTGGTGTCTTTGTTTTTCAAGGCGGCTGTAATGAAAAGCTGGCCGAATATTAGATAAACAATGGCGATGATGAGACCTGTTACGGTGAAGTTTGTGGCGGCATGTTCCCACATTTTTGCGAACCATGCAGCCCAGTCGAAGCCATGCTGCATGTAACTTTCCATTTCGCCTTTCGCTGAACGCCATTTGAATAACGTGGTTATTTTGCTTACATCCCAGCCATAGCCTGCGGCCATTACGGTGAAATTTAAAATCATGCTTAACAGGGGCGCAGCAGCGAGAATCACAAGCAGGGGCCAATTCGGCATTTTCTTCTTTATGATGCACCCGAGGACGTAATGGAAACCGATGCCCATCGCGAAGAAAAAGCCAACCCAGCTAAATTGAATGGCTAAAAATAATGATAATGCTAAAAGAGCGTAATATATTTTTCTAATTTTTCGCGGAGTATGGCCTGAAATTATCAGATACAGCCACATCGCGAGAGTGCCGAATAGTACCGGAAAGCCGCCCATGCTGAAGTAACCAGTAATTGGAAATGCGACATAGATGAAACCGGAGAGTAATGCGGTCTTGCTGTTTGAAATATCTCTTACCATCAGCATAAAGACCAGCAATGTAGGCAATGCGATGAGAATATCTGTGAGGCGAAGGCTCCATTCGTGAATGCCGAAAATCTTCATAAAACCTGAAGCAACCAGAATGTTCAGTTGCGGATGGTCCCAGTATCGGTCAGGATTTTCGACTGGAGGCATCCCGACTGCCCATGTTGAAACCCCCTTTGTATAGTCAAGACCGTACTTAACATGCGAGCGCGCCGCCCAGGCTCCGCTTGCCTGTGCCCAACTGTGCATCCCATAAAAGGGTCTTGTGATGTCGTGAGCTAAAATTGCTGCCAATAAGACAAGGATGCAGATTGCAACAAACCAAAAATATCTAATTTTTAAGGTATTTTGTTCGAGAATTTCTTTTTTTGCCATTATTTCCTAATCCATTTGGAATAAATACAAACGTATTATGGGTATAACTTAACAAGTAATATATACTTTTTCCAATCAATATTGTTTCTTTTTAAATTGAAAAAATTGCGAAAATAAGCATAATCAGCGGAGTTTTGTCTTTAAGGCTGTTAAACCTAATATGATACTTAAATGGATTAAATACCTCCTTGGCTTTCTAATAGTTGGATTCCTGTTGTGGTATCTTGCTGTGAATTGGCATGATGTCAAACATTTGCTAAAACTTGACTTCCGGGACATTATAATAATTTACCTTACGGCGTTAATCGGCTCAATTAACAGCGCAGTTGTAGTTATGGAAATTCTCAGGCCTATGGGCATAAGGGCGTATTTTTGGAATATGTTTATGCTGCAGAACACCTGTATGCTGCTGAACTATGTCCCTATGAAATTGGGCACACTTTTTTTTGCGAATTATCTTAAAAGGCACTATGGCCTGAAATTTTCACATTTTGGCACATTTTCAGTTTTTTTGACTTTGCTGATTGCCGCAATTTCCTGTTTTATGGGCGTTCTTGTGATGGTTTTTGTTTATGGGGTTGCAGATGTCCAAAAGCAGCTTCTTGCGATTGCTTTTCTGATTATCTTTATTGCATCAGTTTTGATGATTTTCCTGCCGTTGCCGATTCCTAAAGGACAATCAAAATTATCTATCTTTATAAGAGATTTTATCAGCGGACGCTCATTTGTAACCAAAGACAATAAGGCATTGCTAATCGCATCGTTTTTCCTTTTTTTGAATTTCATTGTTTCATCGATTCGAATTGGCGTTATTTACTATAGTATGGGCGTGGAAATACATCCGGCAGGCTTTCTCGTGCTGGGAGTTCTCGGGTATATTGTTCTGTTTGCAAATTTTACTCCCGGAGCGCTTGGAGTTCGCGAGGCTGTTCTTGGCGCAGGTGCTGTAATTTTGGGTGTTCCTTTGGAAGCGGGGGTAACCGCTGCGTTAATTGACAGAGGCATAACTTTAATCTGGGCGTTTACTGTTGGAGGTTTTTGCACTTGTTTGCTGCGGTTTAATTCGCCGGCAGACTTCAAAAAAGAAAATCTTTACAATAAATAAATTTTTTTCTTGCAAAGTTAGGTACGGCTAACTATATTAGACGTAGCTAATTGAACGTGTTACGGTTGAGAGGCTCGTTTCGTTTATCGTCGAACGTAAATCGGATAGTAGTTCAGGCCTTGCAGTGGTTCGAGCTAACGGTCCTAAATGATAATGGTTTTAAAATATGGTTCAAAAACGACAATTAAGCTCATCACTGGAAGATTATCTGGAAGCGATTTTTAACCTTAGCCAAAAAGGTAAGGTAGCCAGAAGCAAGGATATTGCGCAAATTCTCGGTGTCGCGAGGGCATCTGTAACAGGTGCTCTTAAGTTATTGAACAGCAAGGGTTTAATAGATTATAAGCCTTATGGGTTTATAATTTTAACCGAAAAAGGTGTTCAAAAGGCACAATCGGTCGTTCGCAGGCATAATATTATTGAATCGTTTTTTGTGAATGTACTCGGCGTTGAACAACAGATAGCAGAACAGGCAGCCTGTAAAGCCGAGCACGCCCTTGGGCCGGTTGTAATTTCCAAACTTTTGAATTTTACAGAATTTTCGACATATTACAGTGAAAAAGGAACGGACTTTATCGCTGATTTTCAAAAATATTGCCGTTCGAAAGGTCTTTAATTCGATGACTGCGCAGGAACGAATTTTTTTAAAAGATGCGGTTGATAATTTAAAAGTCAGGCTGCTGAAAATTGAAGCGGGGCAGGCTTTGAAGGCAAGACTCGCCGCGATGGGGCTTTTACCGGGGGTACAATTCAAAATTATAAACAACGGCCATCCGGGCCCATTCGTTATAGATTTTAAAGGTTCGAGAATTGTTCTCGGCAGGGGTATGGCAGGTAAGGTCGTTGTCAAGCCATTAGAAAGTTAGCAGCTATGATTGATAATACAAAGAAGATTGCCGTGGCTTTGGCAGGCAATCCCAACAGCGGCAAAACAACCATTTTCAATTCTTTGACAGGTCTGCGTCAGCACGTCGGCAATTATCCCGGCGTTACAGTTGAGAAAAAAGAAGGAGCTTGCCGGTACAAGGGATACGAGCTGAATATTATCGATTTGCCTGGAACATATAGTTTGACAGCGTATTCGACAGAAGAGGTCGTTTCGAGAAATTTTATCATCGAACAGAAACCTGATGTAGTAGTCAGTGTTATAGACTCATCGAATATCGAGAGAAATCTTTATCTTGCTGTGCAGTTGATGGAATTAAATGTTCCGCTTGTTCTTGCTTTTAATATGAGCGATATTGCAAGACAAAAAGGACTTGTTTTCGATATCGAAAAACTTTCGACACTTCTGGACGTTAAAATTGTTCAGACTGTAGGTAATAAAAACAAGGGAATCGATGGGCTTTTAGATGTGGTTTTACAGACTTCCGGGGAACCAGCGAAAAATCTTGCTTCTTTGATAAATTATGGAAGTGAAATCGAAAATGAAATTATTAAACTTCAGCAGAAATTTCCGGATTCAGGGTTAAGTAAATGGACGTGGATCAAACTTCTCGAACAGGATGCTGATATTTTCAAGCATATTAATAACGAGGAAATTGTCATTTCTGTTATGGAAAGCATTCTTCGTTTAAAGAGTATTCTCGGCGAGGACCCTGAAATAATCATTGCTGATAAGCGATATGGTTTTATTTCAGGCGCGTGTATGGAGTGCGTTAAATCAACTATTGAGAGCAGGCACAATCATAGCGATATGATTGATTCTGTTGTTACGCATAAATTTTGGGGTCTGCCGATATTTATCGGGCTGATGTATGTTGTGTTTGATTTGACTTTCCGTTTTGGCGAGTTGCCGATGAACGGGCTTGAATTGTTATTCGGCTGGCTGGGAAGATTTGTTGCAGGATTTTGGCCTGAGGGCAGCGATAATATATTAAAGTCGCTTTTGGTTGACGGCATTATCAGCGGTGTAGGCGGTGTGATTATATTTCTTCCGAATATTTTGCTTCTCTTTGCGGCAATAGCCATTCTTGAAGGAACAGGTTATATGGCAAGAGCGGCTTTTGTTACAGACAGGTTTATGCACAAAATCGGTCTGCACGGCAAGAGTTTTATTCCGATGCTGATTGGTTTCGGCTGTTCGGTTCCTGCGATAATGGCATGCAGGATTCTCGAAAACAATCGCAATAGAATCACGACTATCCTTATTATGCCGCTGATGAGCTGCGGTGCAAGACTGACTATATATGCTTTGATTATTCCTGCGTTTTTCCGCCATGAATTGCGCGGACCTGTAATGTGGTCGATTTATTTTATTGGAATTGCTCTTGCGGTCATAATGGCACGGATTTTAAGAATTACTCTGCTGAAAGGTGAAACGATTCCTTATGTGATGGAGCTGCCGCCATACCGTATGCCTACGATGAAATCCATTCTGCTGCATATGTGGGAGCGGGGTTGGCTCTATCTGAGAAAGGCGGGCACTGTTATCCTTCTTCTTTCAATAATTCTTTGGGCGGCCGCAAGGTATCCGCGGATTGAAACAGCAAAACTTGCTGACTTGAATGAACAAGATACGCAGACGGCTATGTTAAAGCATAGTGTAATCGGCAGGGCAGGAACAGCGATAGAACCATTAATAAAACCTATTGGCTTCGATTATAAAATTGGAACGGCGTTAATTGGTGCTCTCGCAGCCAAGGAAGTTTTTGTCGCGCAGATGGGTATTGTTTATGCGGTAACAGAGCACGATGATATTTCTGTATTGCAGCAAAAACTCAGCAGCGATTATACGCCTTTGCAGGGTTTTTGCATAATGCTGTTTTGTCTTATTAGTGCGCCATGTGTCGCGACTGCCGCAGTTACTCGTTCGGAAACAGGAGCATGGAAATGGGCTGTTCTTCAGTTCGGCGGCTTGACAGCTATGGCTTATATCATAACTTTGATTGTTTATCAGGCGGGGAGGTTTTTGGGACTTTAATAGTTATGGAGATTAAAAATAAAGCAAATGAAAGTGATATAAAACGAGAAACGCGTCTGCTCGAATCGTCTCAATTGTTCGGCAGCGATAATGAAATAATGATTCGTCATCAAGGTTCGGTTTACAGATTACGAATAACAAGAAATGGTAAATTAATTATGAATAAATAATAGAAGTATTAAAAAAATACTTGCGACCCAGCAAGCTAAAAAGCCAGCAAGGGAGCAATAGATAGTAAATGGAACTATCTGTTGCTCTTTTTTTTGTGCTAAAACTAAAAGAAAGGATATTAGCTATGGACCAAAAGAAAAAACTTAAAATTGAGAAAAGATTTAAATTTATTATGAATAAAGGATTTACACTGGTCGAGTTGCTGGTTGTAATAAGCATCATAGCAATGCTGCTGGGTATTCTTATGCCGGCTTTGGGCAGAGCCCGTCAATCTGCCCAATCAATAGTTTGTCTTGCCAATGTCAAACGTCTGGCTCTGGCGGGAACAATATATGCTGATGAACAAAATGCATTTCCGCCATTCAGAATGGCCTCACTGAATGTAGGGGTTTATATAAATAAATATGGTGCGGAAAGGCCAAGATGGCAATGGTATTTTGATCATGGTGTGGGGCCGGTAATTGATCCTCTGCCGTACAAACAAAAGTATTCTTTCGGAGATAATGATTCATTGTTAATGACTAATGAATATTTTATTTGTCCGTCGTTTAAATATGTCGGTTGGGACAGGCGTGATATTCGTAACGGATCGTACGGATATAATTGGCAGTATCTTGGTAATTCGAAAGTGACCGCAGGCCGGTACGATAATTTTCCGGTTAAGGCTTCGAACATTCGCAGACCGGGCGAAACTGTAATTGTCGCTGACAGTCGCGGAGGCGGTATTCCGCATGGCGGACATTCATACGCACTTGACCCGCCAAAAGTAGCTCGCGAAGCGGGCGCAAAAAGTTTTTCTCCCGGAACAACTGAGCAAATACAGCATTCACCCGCTTCGAATCGGCACAATAATAAAGCCAATATCTCTTTTGTTGACGGCAGCGCTAAAAGAATGTCACTTGAACAATTAGGCTATATATTGGATGATAGCGGCAACGTTATACCTGACCATCAAAATGGCAGAAATGATTTATGGGGAAGGTCGCGATAAGGCATAGTTTTATTGTCCGATAAAAAGTGCCATATAGGCATATCTAAATGTGCAAACTCGTTATATTCGGCATAATAGTTAAATCACACTAAGAATTTACCGATAACACCTGAGGTTGGTTTTTCAAAAGGATAAGCCTTGACTTAATTTGAATGGATACAAAAATGAAAAAAGTATTTGTTTTGATTGCAGCTTTTATTTTAAATGCTTCAGGTGTATATGCCGGCGATACATTGATTGACCGAGAAAATTTCTTCGGACACAATCTGGAGAACAGCGGTATTCAGTTAGATCTTTCAACCACCCATATATATCAGGCGAATGTAAAAGGCGGGCTAAGTACGCATAATCATAAAGGCAGATATTCCGGACGATATGATGTTGAATTTACTTTCGATGGAAATAAAATTCTCGGTTTGGAAAATTCGATGTTTTATCTGCACGGCAGGGGAAGCTGGAAACATGAAGGCGGGACTGACCCGCTTTCGGTCGGCAGCTATTTCGGTGTAAATACCAACGCATACGGCGACAGAGCTTTTGATATTGTCGAGTTCTGGTATCAGCAGGGTTTCGCAGATAATAAACTTCTTTTAAGAGTTGGTAAAATAGACCTTACCGGCGGATTCGAATGTAAAGGCTGCTATGTCAGTTTTGACGGCAGCAGTTATGCCAATGATGAAACTTCGCAATTTATGAATGGTGCTTTGGTTAACAACCCCACGATTCCATTCCCGTATGAAGGTTTGGGCGTTGTAGCTTTTTATAATCCCATCGAATGGTGGTACATTTCGGCTGGTATCGCCGATGCACAGGCTGATTTCAGGGAGACTGGTTTTCGAACAGCTTTTCATAAAGAGGATTATTTTTTCAGTATAGCTGAAACCGGCTTTGTTACAGAACTTGATTCTGCAAATGGCCCGATGGTTGGTGCGTACAGATTTGGTATGTGGTATGATCCTCAGCCCAAAAGCAATTCAGATAGTGAAAAACTTTATCGTGATGACAGAGGTTTTTATCTTTCTTTTGACCAGATGCTTTATAGGGAAAATCCGGATGACACGCAGGGTTTTGGAACATTTTTCCGTTACGGCTACGCTCCAAGTAAAACAAATGATTTAACAACTTTTGTCAGTGCCGGTTTTCAATATCAGGGATTATTCGAAGGCAGAGATGATGATGTGCTTGGCTTTGGCTTCGCGAAAGGTTTCATAAGCGATCAGGCAAATGTTACATATACGCAGGATGCAGAATCTGTTTATGAGATTTATTATAACGCGCAGGTTATGCCGAATGTTAATGTTACGCCTTCAATACAATATATCACGCATCCGGGAGCACTCGATACAGATAACGCGACAGTATTCGCGGTTCGGGTGCATTTGACTCTTTAGGCGGAATAAACAAGCAGCGCAGCGACAAGCAGATAAATTAAAGCAAATACTCGCAGAGTAAAGCTGCTCTTCACAGCGAACCATTTCGTAATTGTCCTTGCATTGTGCGGAAGAGCTATAACAAAAACTGCGCCGGCAATCGCGAGGATGCCGAATATCATTATCACTTGCGGAAATGTGCATTTATCTGAAACGCCGAAAAGAAAAACTGTGCCGACCACAGCTTTAATAGCGGCGGCAAGGTATATTTTCGCGCCTTCAGCCATTACGGCTGCATATTTTTTCAAAAAATCGGGTCTGAATAAAATAATAATAGAATCAATCACAAGCAGGATAGAAACAATTTTCAGCCAGGTCATAAGTACTCCTTAAATTTAAATTGTGCTTTCAGGAATTACTTCGAGGAGAGACGCATCAATCTCAAGACAAGTCGCTTTGCCGAGCATATCTATTTGAAGGACAAGTTTAGTTTTGTTTTGGTCATTTGATACCATACCTTCTGTGCCCATAAGAGGGCCTGCTATAACTCTGCATCGCTGGCCGGCTTTTATGTAATTATATGGCGCAAGCTCGGCACCGCTTAAAATAGCCTTTTCAATCGGCAGAAGGTCAGTAATTAAATGTTCCTGATTTTTTACTTCAATCAGGCTTGCCACACGATTGGTTTTAAGAACCTCTACTCTTTGCGATTCATCGCAGCAGAAAAACAGATAGCCTCCAAAAAGCGGCAGCATTGAACGAAATATTCTTCTGCTTTTTTTGTAAACCTTTTCCGTCATCGGCAGAAAATAGCTTATATTTCTTTTCTGCATCTGCCATGCAAGCGCCTTCTCGTTTCGGCTCTTTGTATGCGCAACCCACCAGACGCCTTGAAAGTCTTTAATACTTTTATCCGGCGGCCAAATAACAGGAGGATTTTCTTCTGGTTTTAACATGACAGTATTGTATGCTTAAATACCTGAATTGTCAAAACTCAAATTATTGTTTCTAAATACGTGGTATCGCTTGCAAAATTGATTTTACCTTCAAATGCGGCAGGCAAGAGGATAGTCTCGCCTTTTGAAAAATCTACAGGTTGAGAATTTCCCGAAATGATTTGCCCGTTTCCGTTAATGACAACCAAAACCTTCATTATGCCTTTAGCAGTATTGTTAGAGGAATTTGCAGCGGCTTTTATTTTATCAACTTTGAAATAATCACAATTGACTAATCTGCCCGATGTCGCGACGGATAATTCATTTGGGTTTTGATTGAAATGAATGCTTTCCAATGCCTGTTCAATATGCAGCTGCCTTGGTTTGCCATTTTGTAATCTGTTCCAATCGAAAACTCTGTAAGTTGTATCAGATGGCGTTTGAATTTCTGCGATTAGAAGTCCTGCGCCGATAGCGTGAACAGTGCCTGCGGGGAGAAAATGACATTCGCCCGGTTTTACAGCAACTTTATTGAGAAGCTCTGCGCAGCTTCCATCTTTAATCGATTGTTCGAATTGCTGCCTTGTTGTTCCGCTTTTAAGTCCTTTGTATATGCATGCACCTTTTTCTGCATCGATAATATACCAGCACTCGGTTTTTAGGCTCCCGGTTCCAAGTTTCTTTACCGTTTCAGTGTCAGGATGAACCTGTACGCTAAGTACATCAGCGGCATCGATGAATTTAATTAGCAAACCAAAAGGGGGGATATACTTTTTGCCTGTAATTTGTTCTGAATATTTCTCCAACAATTCGGAAAGTGTTTTGCCCGTGAATTCACCGTTAGCAATTTGCGATTTATCGTTCGGTAAATCTACAAGCTCCCAGCTTTCACCGATTTTTTTATCAGCGGGAAAATCTTTGCCAAAAATATTATTAAGTTTATGACCGCCCCAGATTAGTTCTTTGTAGATTGGTGTGAATTTCAAAGGATAGATATTCATTTTACTTCCTAAATAAACATTAATAAACTCATTGCCATTACGACCATACCAGCGATAAAGCCGTAAACAGCGTAATGATGTTTGCCGTATTTTTCCGCAGTCGGCAGAAGCTGGTCTATCGAAATGAAAACCATAATTCCGCCTACTGCCGCAAAGATAATGCTGGAAACTGCACCATTTAAAAATTTAGTTAATAGAATATATCCGAGGATAGCTCCGATTGGTTCAGCAAGTCCGGAGAGAAATGAAAGCCAGAATGCTTCTTTTTTGCTTCCTGTTGCATAATACACCGGCACAGAAACCGCTATGCCTTCCGGGATGTTATGTATCGCTATGGCTACTGCGATTGGAATGCCTAATCGGACATCCTTCATCGCGGCAGTAAAAGTCGCAAGTCCTTCAGGAAAATTGTGAATAGCAACAGCAAGTGCGGTAAAAATTCCCATACGATACAGGTGACGGAATTTTTCTGCCTCCGCGGTATCGCCGAGTGTTTCGATACTTTTTACTTCGTGTGGATTATCAATACCCGGTATCAATTTATCTATTGCTGCAATCAGGAGAATGCCTGTAAAAAATGCTCCGACAGTAACCCAGTATCCTTTTGCCGGCCCCATTTCTTCGATAAGACCTGCTTTTGCTTTCGCGAATATTTCAATCAGCGAAACATAAATCATAACGCCTGCCGAAAACCCCAGCGATGTCGATAGAAATGAAGTGTTAGTTTTTTTGGCAAAGAAAGCCATAGCGCTGCCGATGCCGGTTGCCAGACCTGCGAAAACAGTCAGTCCAAAAGCTATAGCCAGATTTTCTGTAAACATATTCTATTTGCGATTGAGATAATTTGTTATGCCGTCCACAATAGCCTGTGCAAGTTTTTTCTGCATATCGACATTTCGCAGTTGTTTGGCTTCCCAGTAGTTTGACAGATACCCAAGCTCCACTAAAACGGCGGGGCATTGCGTACGTGTAAGCACACGATAATCGGCTTTCTTAACGCCGTTACTGCTGATGCTTGTGCGGGTCATTTGGTCGTCTATAGAGTTTGCCAGCTTGTCCGCGGACCATGATGCGCTTTTTGCGATATATACCGTAAAGCCGTTTGTGCTGCTCCTTGCTGATGAATCCGAGTGAATGCTGATAAATACATCCGCTTTTGCGCGGTTTGCGATTTCCGCACGTTCCTCAAGCTCGATAAATACGTCGCTGTCGCGAGTCATAATCACTCTGTGTCCTTTATCGCGAAGCATTTCTGTTATTTGAAGTCCGACATCAAGATTCACTGTTTTTTCATAAAAGCCGTAATAACTGATAGCGCCGGGGTCTTTGCCGCCATGACCGGGGTCGATGATGATTGTTTTTCCAGTAAGTTCCCATGCTTTTTTCGGCTCCTGCTGAATCTGCGGCCTGGGTGCAGGAACAATAATTGGCTTTATCGGCGGGGTATTGAGATTTTTTTTGATTTCATCAAGCAAAGAAAGTCTGACATTCAGCAGACCTTCAATCTTTTTAGTTTTGCCAAGTGCGCTTATGAAACTTTCATTCACGAAAACCTGGTTTTGTTTCGGGTAAATCGTTACGGTATTTAGCGTATCGTTAAAACTGATTTTTTCTTCGGTGATAGATGTGATGCTCATACCGAGCTTGCCGGCAAGATAATAAACATTGACCATTATCTCATCTTTAATTTTGCTTTTTGTTTGCGTTTGTTTTACCTGTTGCTGCTGACAGCCTGTAACCGCTAAAGCAGTGATTGCCAGCAATAAAACCATTGATAAATTTCGTCTCATTTTTCCATTCCTTTGTTTATTAAATAAGCAGCTATAATAATTCCGTATCGTCTGGCTGCTTTTTTGTTTTTAATGTAATATCTAAATGTTTGCAAGCCTGTTCTGTGATTTCTCTGCCCCGATTTGTTCTGCGGAGAAACCCTATCTGCAATAAATAAGGTTCAACCACATCCTCCAATGTATCTTTTTCCTCGCCCAGTGTTGCCGCAATTGCTTCAATACCTGCCGGGCCGCCATTATAGATATTCGCCAAAGCTTTCAAAAATGATCTATCCAGTTCGTCAAGTCCAAGTTCGTCAATTTGTTCCATTTTAAGCGAGCTTGCGACTATGTCGGTTGTCAATTTGCCTTTGCCTTTAACTTGCGCATAATCGCGTACACGTTTCAAAAGCCTGTTTGCAATTCGAGGCGTTCCTCTGCTTCTTTTGGCGATTAGCTCAATTGCTGAGTCCTGGCTGACAAGATTTAAAAGTTTCGCAGACCGTTCGATTATTTGCGCAAGTTCGTCGCTGCTGTAAAAATCAAGATGGTACAGCATTCCGAATCTGCCCCTAAGCGGTGCGCTCAAAAGTCCCGCTCTTGTTGTTGCGCCGATAAGCGTAAATCTTTTCAGCGGGAAATTGATCGTTTTTGCGTGCATCCCGCTATCTACTGTGAAATCGACCCGGAAGTCTTCCATTGCAGGATAAATAAATTCTTCAACAACAGTGCTTAGCCGGTGTATCTCATCTATAAAGAGTATATCGCCGGTATTTACATTGCTAAGCAATCCCATTACATCGCCTTGCTTTACAAGTGCCGGCCCAGAAGTCGTTTTAATTTTAGCATTCATTTCGTTTGCGATTACGTGCGCAAGCGTAGTTTTTCCAAGTCCGGGAGGGCCATAAAAAAGGATATGCTCAAGCGGTTCGCCTCTTTGTTTGGCGGCTTCGATTGCGATTGCAAGTTTTTCTTTAACGTTTTTCTGGCCGATACATTCATCGAAACTAACCGGCCTAAGCGAAGCGTTAAAGTTTTCTTCCTGTTCGTTCATCGAATCAGAGTTTAAAACCCTGTCTATCGCCATCGTTTATACCTCAATTCCCTGTTTAATTCTGTAAATCAGCGGCACAAGTTCTTCCGCCGATTTTATCTGCGGATGTTTTTTGCACGCCATATTTATAAGTTCAGCCGCTTCGTTGCGTTTTTCGCCCCAGGCGATAAGAATTTCAAGTGCTTCAATCTGGAACCCTGCGAGCATAGTTTCTTCCTTTGTTCCGGATAGCTGGGCATCGGCGGCATAACTGACTAATTTGCCTTTCAGTTCGGCAATGATATGCTGCGCAAGTCTTTTGCCGATACCAGGCAGGGCGGTTAGAGTTTTTTCGTCTCCGCCTTCGACTGCCGCCGCAATAGTCGATATCGGCATCGCAAGAGATTTAAGGCCTTTTCTAATGCCTATGCCCTTGACGCTGGTGTATCTTTTGAAAAATTCTTTTTCTCCGGCGCTTACGAATCCAACCATTTGCGGAATAAGATTTCCTCCGCCCGGCGATCCTTCGTAATATTCCATTGTTGAAAGGACAATCGGCTGTCCGATTTTTCCCGCAAGCAGACTCGCAAGATACCCCGGCACAAGCACTTCGTAGCAAATTTGCCCGACCTGCACCATCGCTTTGTCACTATCCAGATGAACGAGTTTTCCTTCAATTTGTACTATCATAAATTATGCCAGTGCCTGATTTAGGTCTTCAATAATATCTTCAGCGTTTTCTATTCCAACCGCAAGCCGGATAAGCCCGTCTTTGATTCCCAGTGCCAGCCGTTCTTCTCTGCTGATTCCGTAATAGCTTATCGTAGCCGGATGCGTAACGAGCGATTCTACACCACCGAGGCTCGGCCCGATACAGATAATTTTAAGTTTGCTCAGAAATTCCAGTGCATAAGCGACATCGTCTTTTACTTCGAAAGTAACAACGCCGCCGAAACCCTTCATTTGTTTTTTTGCGATTTGGTGATGCGTATGACTTTCAAGTCCCGGATAGTAAACCCGCCGAACCTGCGGATGGCTTTCGAGAAATTCCGCGATTTTTTGTCCATTCTCGTTGTGCCGCTGCATACGAAGTTCGAAGGTTTTCAAGCCTCGAATCAAGAAGTAAGACGAATGGGGGTCGATGCAGCCTCCGGTTATTTTTAGATAATCGCGGATACCGCCGGTCAACTCTTTTCTTCCCAGCACAACGCCGCTGAGCAAATCATTATGCCCGCCAAGATATTTAGTTGCGCTGTGAATGACTAAATCCACGCCGTACTCAAGCGGTTTTTGATTGTAAGGGGTCGCAAAAGTGCTGTCTGAGATTACAAGAATGCCTTTTCCTTTGAAAATGCCAATCAATTTATCCAAATCCATTATATTCAAGTATGGATTGGTTGGCGATTCCGAAAAGAAAATCTTCGTATTTGGTTTTATCGCGTTTTTTATTGCTTCATAATCGCCCATCTTCACAACGCTGCATCCGATATTGAATCTTTCCAGACATCTCAGCGAAAAATCGAGAGTTCGTTTGTAGGCGTCATCAGTTATTATGATGTGGTCGCCGGATTTCAGCAGGGCAAAGAGCGTAGTTGTTATCGCGCTCATTCCCGTCGAAAACAAAACAGCCTCTTCCGCGTTTTCCAAAGCCGCAAGTTTGCCTTCGGCGGCAACCTGCGTTGGATGGCCGTAACGGCCGTATTCAAAACGGTCTTTTACACCTTGCGCAAGTTTTTTTATGTCCTCTGTGTTTTTGAAAATAAATGTGGAGGTTTGAACGATTGGTGTGGTTATTGAGCCGTATTCATTATAACGTATTTCACCGGCGTGAACAGCCGTAGTTGAAAAACCTGCTTTTTTATTAACTTGTTTTTTCATAGCAATCCCTTTTCCATGCTGTCTTTTTAAATCGAGTTTGCACAGCAAAGCGCCGCCGCGATAGCATCAGCGACATCGGCCGGCTCCGGCACTTTCGCAAGCCCCAGCAAAGTTGTAATGCTTCTTTGCATCTGAAGTTTTGAAGCTCTTCCGTTTCCTGTCAGTGATTTTTTGATTCTTGTCGCCGCAAAGCTCCTTACATCCGTGCCGTTTTTACAGGCCGCCGCAAGTATAACACCTCTTGCGTGTCCCATCAAGATTGCGGTTTTTGGATGCGCATAATGCGAATATAACTCTTCCACGGATATATATTTCGGGTTAAACTTTTCCAATATCGAATTTATATCCTGCGTTATCTGCACCAGTCTTTTTTCAATCGGCAGCTTCGTATTTGTTCGGCAAATACCCGCTTCGAGCAGTTTCATATTATTCCTGTCTGCGTCGATAATTGCATATCCGCAAATATGCAGTCCGGGGTCAATACCGAGAATTTTCATCCCGTTAGACCTCACTTAGTTTCGACTTTGCAAAACCTATATAAAACATATTATCATCTCACTAATAAAAAACCGATATTTCTAAAAGAGGTCTAACGGGACTCATCCCGCTTCTCCCGCGCGTTTGAGTCTGTATCCTCCGCCGGGAGTGTCCTCGACTGTCCAGCCGAGCGAAGTGATTTGGGCTCTCATTGCGTCTGCCGTTTTCCAGTCTTTTGCAAGTTTTGCCGCTTTTCGTTTTTCCGCAAGTTCTATAATGTTCACAGGCACTTCGCTTTCACCTGCTTCAAGAACACCGAGCACGGAATCAATTTTATTTATTGTATCAAGCAGGGCGGCAGCCTCTGTTGAATTCATATTTTCAGCTTTATTGGCTTCGCGTATAAAATCAAAGCAAACACCGAGTGCTTTCGAAATATTCAAATCATCTGAAAGTGATTCATCAAAATCTTTGAGGCAATTGGACGATAAATCCTTTAATTCCGGCCTGATTTCGCCTGCTTTTGCATTTTTGCGCAAGTCTTCAAGTCTTAAAACGCATTGCTGAATTTTATCAATTGCCTGTTGAGCGGCTTTTAAACCGTCGAAAGTAAAATTATAATTTTGTCTATAATGCGAAGAGATAAGCGAATACCGAATCGCATTTTTCCTGAATCCTTTTTCGACAAGCTCCTGAATCGTATAAAGATTGCCCTTTGATTTGGACATCTTTTCGCCATCGAACATCAGGAAACGTGTATGCAGCCAGTAATGAACGAATTTCTTTCCGCTTGCCGCTTCAGATTGTGCGATTTCGCATTCGTGATGTGGAAATATATTATCTTCTCCGCCGGTGTGAATATCGAATTCCGCGCCGAGATATTTCGAACTCATCGCCGAGCATTCGATATGCCAACCGGGAAAACCTTTGCCCCATGGGCTGTCCCATTGCTGGAGATGTTTGGGGTCGTGCTTCCAGAGGGCGAAATCCTGCGGATTTGTTTTTTCCTGATTAACTTCAATTCTTGCGCCTGCGTTTAATTCTTCGAGGGTATTGCCCGAAAGTTTGCCGTAATCAGCAAATTTTTCAACATTGTAATAAACATTGTTGTCCACAACATAGGCATAGCCTTTATCGATGAGCTTTTTAATTATTTCAATCATCTCATTGATATGCTCTGTTGCCTTGGGATATTTATTTGCAGGTTTTATATTCAGCAGTTTGCTTGCCTGCATAAACGAATCTGTATAAAACTGCGCAATTTCCATCGGGTCTTTTTTTTGTTTTTTGGCCGCCTCTTCGAGCTTGTCTGCGCCTTCATCGGCGTCATCAACCAGATGACCGACGTCAGTAATATTCATTATGTGAGTTACTTGAAAACCCTTGAATTCAAAAAAGCGTTTCAACAGGTCAGCGACGAGAAAGCTTCTGAAATTTCCAATATGCGGATGCGAATAAACCGTCGGCCCGCAGCTATACATCCCGACTTTTCCCTGCTGCATCGGCACAAATTCTTCAATTTTATGGGTTAACGTATTGTATAACTTCATAGTGTTCTTTTTAACCTTCTTCTAAGCATAACGTTTGCAATCGCTGATATCGCAAGGCCTGAGCCGATTTCGCCGAGGCCTTCGTTTGTTTTGGCTTTAACATTTACATTAATAAAATCGATACCCATCAGGTCTGCAATGCACCTTTTCATCTGCATTTTAAACTTGCCAAGTTTTGGCTCTTCAGCGTTAATAATAATATCTATATTCACGACTTCCCAATTCTTCGAAGAGATGTAATCCCGCACTTTCAGCACAAGTTCCTTGCTGTCGATATTCTTGAATTGCGGGTCGGTATCAGGAAAAAACATCCCAATATCGCCGAGACCGGCTGCGCCGATAACGGCATCCATCATCGCATGAAGTACCACGTCGCCGTCAGAATGCGCAAGTAATCCTTTATCGAAAGGCACAAGGACTCCGCCGAGCTTCAGTTCTCTGCCTTCGACGAGGCGGTGAATATCGGTGCCGATTCCTGTCCTGTATTCGTAATTCAAATCGCTAATCACAACGAGCCTTTTGTGCTTGGGATGTCCTTGCCGACGATTTTAACTGCCTGCCCGATTGCTTGGCCGAGCGCTTTAAAAATCGCTTCAGCGATATGATGGCTGTTGGTTCCATGTGGAACAGTTATGTGCAAGTTCAGTTTGCCGTGATTTGCAAAGCTTCTGAGAAGCTCTTCCACACATTCGACATCAAAATCGCCGATTTTTTCGGTTCTGTATTCAACATTATAAACGCAAAACGGTCTGCCTGATAAATCCAGCGCAACATTTGCAAGAGCGTCTTCCATCGGAACTGCACTGTTGCCATAGCGTGCTATTCCTTTTTTGTCGCCAAGGGCCTGGCAAAGCGCCTCGCCCATGCAAATCGCGACATCCTCAACCGTGTGGTGCTGGTCAACTTCGAGGTCGCCTTTGGCTTTGAGAGTCATATCTATTTTGCTGTGCTTGCTCAAATGCGAAAGCATGTGGTCGAGAAAGCCGATGCCGGTATTGAGTTCGTATTTTCCCTGGCCGTCGAGGTTTATCTGGAGGCTAATATCTGTTTCATTGGTTTTACGAGTGATTTTCGCTTTTCTGTCAGCCATAATTTAGTCCCTGGCAATTAATTCATTTAACGCGTTTATGAGTTTTTGATTTTGCTCGGCCGTTCCGACTGTAATTCTCAATTTGTCTTTTATATCAGGATACGCCCAATAACGAACGTATATATTCTTCTCTTTAAGTTTATTGTAAATGTCTATGGCCCTTGCTTTTAAAGGCTTTGCGAAAAGAAAATTGGTTTGGCTTGGCTGCACTTCAAATCCCATTTGGGTCAATTTTTCAGTCAGATTTTTTCGTTCGATTTTTATTTTTTCTACGTTTTCTTTAAAATATTTCTGGTCATTGATTGCTGCCGTTGCTGCTGCGATTGATACCGCATCGACATTGTAAGAATCTTTGACTTTCATCAAACCCTTTATCAGGCCTTCACTTGCGATTCCAAAACCGAATCTCATTCCGGCAAGCGAATATCCTTTGCTCATAGAACGAAGGATAATTACGTTCTCTAAATTCTTAGCTAATTCCACACAGTTGCCATCCGCGAAATCCGCATACGCTTCGTCAATTAAAAGCACACCTTTTATTTCTTCGGCGAGCTGACGCAGTTCCTGACAGGGAATGAATGTGCCGGTAGGGGCATTTGGATTGCAAACGATTGTCAAAGCTGCGCCGGTCGATGTAAGTTTCGCGGGGAGATTGAATTCCGCATCATAAGGGATTTCGATGACAGGGCAGTTCTGGATTTTTGCAAGCTCGGGATAAAGCGAATAAGTGGGTGAAGGATAAGCGACGGGGCGGTTTTCATCGCAAATTGCGCGAATTGCCATATTCAATAAATCATCGCCGCCGTTTGCGCAGATGATGTTTTCCGGTTTTACATCGAAGATTTTCGCAGCCGCTTCCCTGAATGAATCCGCTAACGGCTGCGGGTATCTTCTTAGCTGTTCCGGAGTTAAATTTTTTATCGCCTCGAGAACTTTCGGACTGGGCGGGTACGGATTTTCATTGGTATTCAGCTTTACTACATCAGAATTTTTGGGCTGAAAGCCGGGTTCGTAGCCGGACATTTTTTCAATATTTTCACGGAAATAGGACATAATTTTAAGGATTATACGCAGAAAATTGCGGTTTGCAAAGTGAGATTTTGGGCAGGATTGATTATTAAACGATTTGGGAGTTACAAAGGAACCCCGTGCAGAGCACGGGGCTAATTACCGGTTTACTTTTTGGTGCAATAGTCGATAAGACGGGCGATTTCACTACGCAGGTCTTTGCGATGGACAATCATATCTACAAAGCCGTGTTCGAGCAGAAATTCGGCTCTTTGGAAACCTTTTGGAAGCTCTACTTTTATCGTTTCGTAAATTGTTCTTGGGCCTGCAAAACCAATCAAAGCGCCGGGTTCTGCTATAATAATATCGCCTAACATTGCGTAACTTGCTGTTACGCCGCCAGTTGTGGGGTCTGTTAAAAGTGAAATAAAAAGCCCGCCATGGTCGTCGTATTTCGCCAGAGCGGCACTGGTTTTTGCCATTTGGGCAAGCGAAACGACCCCTTCGTGCATTCTTGCTCCGCCGGTTGAACTGACGATAAGCAGGGGCAGATTTTCTTCAATGGCTTTTTCAATGGCACAGCAGAGTTTTTCGCCGACAACGGCGCCCATTGAGCCGCCTAAATAGTTAAAATCCATCACGGCGAGCATAATAGGGCGGCCTTTAATAAAGGCTTTGCCGACGAGCATCGCTTCTTTGCCGGCGGCGGTTTTTTCGGCTAACTTTGCCCGTTCACAATATTTAGTACCCTTACAAACGAAAGTCAAGGGGTCGGTTGTTACCAGTTCGGTCAAAAACTGCTCAAATGTGCCTTCATCGGCGAGGTAGGCAATCCGTTCCTTTGCACCAATTCTAAAGTGATAATTACATTCGGGACAAATATCGAGATTTTCCGTAACTGTTTTCTTGAAAAGCGTTTTGGCACAGCCGGGGCATTTAAGCCACAGGCCTGCGGGCATATCTTTCCTCGGCTTTAAACTAAAGCCGTCCCATTTAGACTGCGTTTTTTTTACCATATTTTCAGTTGTACTCATATTAGGGTTTAGGGGGATAAGGTATAGGGTTTAGAATAAAAATTCACAATGCCTTTACCAACTGAGGGGGATTTTACCAAAAAACTTTGAAATACGAAATATGAAAATTAAAAAACCCCGCTGAAAAAACTTGCAGCGAATTTGCTAAAATGTTCGTTTGAGTTATATTTTTACCATGATTTTTGGTCTCAATTCTGCCCAGGAAAATAAGGACTTATGAGCGATTTTCAGGTTTTTTAACGTGATCGCTCAAACAACGTAAATAAAAGGGTTATGAACAATTTTAAAGCAGTAAGTTCTTATTTTACAGGGATTTGTGCAGAATTACAAAAAATAACGAAAAATTGGCATAAATAGCAAAAAATTTGATGTGTTTTGATGAAAATTGGCTAAAAAAGCAGTGGTTTTAGGGGTAAATTACATATAATTGTGGGTACATAATGCTGTAGAATTCCACACAGGCCCGCACCATATTTTAGTGGAATCAGAATTTTCTTTTAATTAAGGTATATGCCGATATAACTATTGAGATTGTTAATTTGGATTATATATGGCACGGAAGCTGCACATCGGTGGTGAAAAGGCGCATCCTGAATGGGAGATATTTAATATTCAGGCAGGTGAACATGTGGATCATGTCGGGGATGCGGGCGATCTTTCGCGATTTGACGAAAATACTTTTGATGAAATATACGCTTCGCACGTCCTGGAACATTTCGATTATCAATATGGTTTGGTAAAAACCTTGAAAGAGTGGCGGCGTGTTCTCAAGCCGGATGGGAAACTGTATATAAGTGTGCCGGACCTTGAGATACTGAGTAAATTATTCCTGGCGAAAGATCAGTTGGAATTTAAAGATCGTTTGCTGGTGATGAGAATGATGTTCGGCGGGCATATGAACAGATATGATTATCATTTTACCGGATTCGATAGCGATATTCTTGGGCTCTATCTTGGATCGGCAGGTTTTACACAAATGACGCGGGTAAAAGAATTGGGGATTTTTAAAGATGCAAGCACTGTGAGAGTAAAAGATACACCAATCAGTTTGAATGTAATTGTTACCAAGTAATCTTAAATATCTCTTTTGATTGTAAGTATACTTGCGGCGGCGATAGCGGCTGTTTCAATTCTTAAAACCGTATCGGTTAAACTAACCGGCTGGGCATTTATACCCTTTAACAAATTTTCTTCCGTATCTGTCAGGCCGCCTTCGGGGCCGACGAAAACAACGCAATCATTTTCATGTGCATTGAAATTTATTATCGAAGTTGAGCCCTGGGACAATGAACAGAAAATAAATTTGGCATCGGGATAATCAATCTTCACTTTTTCAATTGTCTGGGGAAGAGTCATTGCCTGCGCGATTGTCGGCAGGAATAATCTATGGCACTGTTTTAAAGATTCAATCGCAATCATTTCGAGGCGGTGCGGCTGGATTGTCTGTTTTACAGTTCTTTCGTAAATAGTCGGAGCAATTGCATCGACACCGAGTTCCGTACATTTTGCAGTGAGCAGGTCGAAACGCTCGCCTTTGGCGATGCTTGGGACGATGATGATTCTGCGGTTTTGCGGTTTTGGAAAAGTCTGCGAATCCAAAATTGTGAAAACGGCGAGATTTTTTTCGATTTTTTTTATGACCGCTTTTGCGAGTGTGCCTTTGCCATCGACCAGTTCACAGCAATCGCCCTGATGGAGACGCAGAACTTTTGTAAGATGGCGAAATTGAGAATCGGCCAATGTAGTGTTCTGTGTGATGGAGTCGCAGTAGAAACGTATGATTCGCATAGTTAATCTGACCCCTCCCTTATGGTCGGGGCTCGGAACCCCCAGAATGAATCTGGGGGCTAATTGCTGTTTCGTTGGGGTCGGGGTTATGATCCGCCGGTACAGGTGCGGGATTTAAACTATCCGCTTCCCGATGGTCGCGGATACGATCCCCCGCCACGGGTGCGGGGGCTAAACTGGATGCACCATTGCGGAGGAAATCGGCGATTTGCTGGTAATCTTTTGAGCCGTTGCATTCCGGTTCGTATTCGAAAACTGTTTTGCCATAGCTTGGCGCTTCAGCAAGTTTTATATTTCTTCGCACGTAAACGGGAATGACCTGCGCGGTACTCCAGGGCAGGTCTGTGCCTCTTGCGGCCTCGAGGAATTTATCGATATCGTTTTTGACTTCTTCGGAAAGTGAAATTCTGCTGTCGAACATACAAAGAAGTACGCCGCTGACTTTTAATTTTGGATTTATTCTTTTATTTACAAGCTGGACAGTTTGCAGGAGTTTGCCAAGTCCCTGAAGCGCAAGAAAATGCGGCTGGAGGGGGATTATGACTTCATCAACTGCGGCAAGCGAATTCAAAGTTAACAGGCCAAGCGAAGGAGGGCAGTCGATAATCAGGAAATCAAAATTGTGCTGCGATTTTGTTACAGCTTCACGGAAAATTATTTCCCTGCCGACGACGCTGACGAGTTCGCTTTCTGCGCCGACGAGATGAATATTTGCGCCTAATAGAAACAGATTCGGACGAACTTCAATCAGCGCATCGTCGAAATCGGCCTGTGAAGTAAGGACTTCATAGGAACCTGCCTGTACGCTGTCTGGTTCGACGCCGAGGTGGATGGTGAGATGTGCCTGCGGGTCAAAATCCGCAACGACTACTTTTGCACCGCTTTGCGCGAGAGCGGCAGCGATATTGACTACCGAGGTGGTCTTGCCAACTCCGCCTTTTTGATTGAGCATTGCTATTTTTCGCATTTGTTTTCCGAATCCCTGGGAGAGTCCATTCTAAGTTTCTTTAAAATCGCATCCATAACGCCATTAACAAATGCCGGCGACGACTCGGCACTGTACTTTTTCGCGAGTTCAATCGCTTCGTTAATCACGACTTTTTCCGGTATGTCGTGACAATATTTTAACTGATATGCACCAAGGCGAAGGATGCTTCTATCGACCTGGTTCAATCTTGATAACTCCCATTTAACGGCTGCTACCGTAATAAGAGCATCACATTCCTTCATCGAGAGCCAAACGCCTTTCGACCATTTTTCCGCGAGTTTGCGAACTTCCGGGTCGTCGGTGTTTTCAGTGAAAAATCTATCGAGTGTAGCGAGGGCAGATTCGCCCTGGACGTCCATTTGGCAGATAGCCTGCATAGTAAGCTCTCTTGCCATTGTTCTTCTATCGGTTGAAGGCATTTTATTCCTATATTTGACAGAGCACGTTGACCATTTCCATAGCGGAAGCTGCGGCGTTAGAGCCTGCGTTGCCCGCTTTTGTTCCTGCGCGTTCGATAGCCTGCTCGATTGTGTCGCAGGTAAGAACGCCGAAGATGGTCGGTACGCCGGTTTCGTAATTAATCTGGCCGATGCCCCTGCTGACCTGCTGGCAGACGTAATCGTAGTGGTTTGTCGAGCCGCGAATTACGGCACCGAGACAAATCACTGCGTTGTACTTTCCGCCGGCGGCGAGTTTTTTGGCAACGGGCGTAATTTCAATCGCGCCCGGAACCCAGATGACGGTAATCTGCTCATCGGATGCTCCGTGCCTTTGCAACGAGTCGATTGCGCCGCCAAGAAGCTTTGAGGTTATGAACTCGTTGAAACGGCTGACAACAATCGCGAACCTGGCGGTTCCGGCTGAAAGCTGTCCTTGTATCTGTTTAATCATTTTTACTCCTTAGTAAATCTGTCAATTATCGAAGCATTATAAGACCTAAAGGCAATTTTTTCCAGAAAAAGGCACAAACGGGATTTAAAATTTAATATTTAATATTTAAAATTTCTATAAACATTTAATTGACAATCAGTTATGGCTCGGGAATTTAAAAAATAACATATTTTTTTAATTTCAAAAAAGTCCGATTTTGCACATTAACAGGCTGGATAAAAGTGTCGATTTCAATTTGCAATGGAATTTCAGGGAAATACCCTTGAAGGGTAGAAAATTCCCGCGGTTGAAATGGTAAGTTTATTTTAAAAGAAGTTACCCGAGGATTGGCGGAAAAATTTAATTAGGATCAGTATAATATGAATTTTGACAATGGATTTGAACGCGGCGATGAATTTAATTCATGGGACCAGGCTGAGCAGAAAGCGATTAAGGCTTTCGAGCTTTATGAGGATGGTCAGATGAATGAAGCGCTTACGGCGATGAACGAAGCGATAGATATTAATCCCGCTAACGACAGGTGGCACTTCAATAAGGCTCTGACGCTTGACGCGATGGAACGATTCGAAGAAGCGATTGAAGAATATAAATGCGCATTGAATCTTAACTCAGGCGATATTGAGACGCTCAATTGCCTTGCGGTCGATTATACACGCACAGGGCAATATGATTTGGCACTGGATTTGTTTTCGCAAATCGAAAAGACAGACCCGCAGTTCGAGCCGAGCTTTTGCAACAGAATTATCACTTATACGGAAATGGGCAATTATGATATGGCTGAGCAGATGTTTTACCTGGCTCAGCAGATAAATGATTCCTGTCCTCTTTGTTTTTATAATATAGGAAATTCATTTTTCATCCAGGGCAATTATAAAAAAGCGGTGTGGTGCTGGCAGAAGACTGCATCTATTGAGCCGAACCATCCTCAGATAGATTATCATATTGCGCAGGGATTCTGGAACCAGGGTGAGAAAAATAAGGCGCGTGAATATTTTATTCTTGAGCTCAGAAAAAATCCGGGCGATAAGGAAGTGATTTTTGATTTTGGTTTGTTTCTTCTGAACTGCGGCGATACTGCAAACGCACGTGAAAAATTTCACAGGATAATTGAACTGGAACCGCAAAACGCGGCGGCGTTGTTTTATCTGGGTGAAATAGAATTGAACGCGGGCAGAAAAGAGGAAGCGATAGAATATTATGCGCAATCAATGCGGTGCGATATGAATATGCCGGGGCCGAGATTTCGGCTTGCACAGTTTGCGCATCAGAACGGTGAAAAGGAAAAAGCTTCATCGCTGCTTTCAGCGGAAATGGAGCTTGATATACGCAGGCCGGAAGTTCTCGAAGCGATGGGCGTGATGATGATGGAGATGGGGCAGACGGATTATGCGACGCACTGTTTTTTGCGGGTTTCTGAGCTTCAGCCGACTAATGCGATGAATTATTATTATCTGGGTAAAGTACTTGCTGCTCGCGGGGAGATGGAAGATGCACAGCAGTTTCTCGATTATGCACTTGAACTGGACTGTGATAATAATGAGCTGGTGGAGAAAGTATTGCGTATTTATCTTGCGGCGGGCAAATCGAGGGTAGTGCTCGATACTATCGAGGCGCTGAATCGACATGATAAAATTTTCAGCGGATTAGGGATGATAAAAGCTGCGGCGAATTTCAAAGAGTGGCTTAAAAAATTGAAAATAAAAAAAGGCTGCTTTGTGGATGACAAAAAATATTCGTCTTAAAGCAACCTTTTAAATTGCACAACTCTATGCTAACGTCGAGAAAAAAATCTGTCAATAGTTAATTATGCTTATTTTTCAGAAATTTTTTCTTTTTCTTCAGTTTTTTGTTCTTTCAGGAAGTCCGCTTTGTTGTATCTGTTTTTTGCTTTTTCCTGGAGACCGGCAATCAGATTTTCGACGGCGTTTTTCTTTGCCTGATTTTCGAGAGTCGATTTTATCTGGTCTTTAACTTTGTCGAATTCCATAACGCGTGCGGCACGTTTGCCTTCGTGTCTGACGATTTCGTATTTGCCTTCCTTGTTTTTAATGGGGCCGATTAACTGACCTTCCGAGGCATTGAGCAACGCATCGAGAAGTTCCTGGCCATATTTTGCGCGAATGGAATCTTCTCTGACTTTTGCAGCTCTTCCGCCTGATTTTGCATCTGAAGCGGTTGATTCTGTTTTTGCAAGCTCGTTGATTTCTGCGCCTTCTTCAATTTTTTTGCGGATGTCCTGCGCTTTTTCGAGAGTGTCCACGTTAATATGGGAAAAGCTAAGGTATGTCGGCTCGGAAAGGCGAGGGTCGGTTTCCTTGTTATCATCGTAATATTTCTTTATTTCTTCATCGCTGATTTTTACATCTTTCTGAACCTGGTCAATCAGAGCAGTCGCAAATGATTTTTTATAATTCATTTCAGCCTGGAATTTTGTTTTAGCGTCTTTGTCGATGCCTCTTTTGGCGGCCTCTTCATAAAGAAGCTGGGTATTGAGCCAATAATCTGCAACGTTTTTAATAGTGTTTAAATCCGCATCGGGAGCTAACGAATTTACCTGTCCGAGAGTCAGTTCGTTGCCATCGAGAACCATAATCATGGTATTAGGGTCTTTCGGCACTGCCGGAGTATTGGCATCGGCGCTGAAACCAATTTGAGATGTTAAAAGGATTGCGGACACGACAAGTAATAAAATAGCATTTTTTTTCATTTTTTCTCACCTTTAAAAACAACAACGTTTAAACTGGACTATTTGATACTTTATGAGTATATTAAGACCTTATAATAAAATAGTCAACCATTTATACCGGCCAAAATGCCCGAAGGGTTCGTATAGGTGGAATAATTTGGAGCAGAAATGATTCTTCTTGAAACAAATAGTTTGATAAAGAAATATTCCGGCAGAACGGTTGTCAATCAGGTATCGATTGCAGTTGAGCAGCGAAGCATAGTCGGTCTGCTTGGCAGAAACGGGGCGGGCAAAACCACAACATTCAGGATGTGTATGGGCATGATTACGCCAAATGAAGGAACGGTGGTTTTCGAAGGGTCGGATGTTACGAATATGGCGATGTATAAACGGGCACGGCTTGGGATGGGGTATCTTTCGCAGGAGCCGAGCGTTTTTCAAAGGCTTAGCGTACGTGATAATCTGCTTGCAATTCTTGAGACGATGACGCTGACGGCGACAGAACGCAAGCGAAGAGCTGAAGAGCTTATTGCAAGATTCGCACTGACGGAAGTCGCGAAAAGCCAGGCGAGATTCCTTTCCGGCGGTGAGAGAAGAAAACTTGAGATTGCACGCGCGATGGTAACTAATCCATCGCTGATTCTTCTTGATGAACCGTTCAGCGGCGTTGACCCTATAGCTGTCGAGGAATTGCAGGGTGAGATTCACAGGCTTGTCGAATCGGGTGTGAGCATTCTTATTACTGACCACAATGTAGAGCGGACGCTCGAAGTTTCAGATAAAGCATACATCATTGACCATGGCAGAGTGATTGCCGAAGGAAGTCCGGCTGAAATTGTAAAAAATGATCTTGTTCGCAAGAGTTATCTCGGTCACACGTTCAAAGGAGACGAGTTTGACGACACGGCCGACAGGAGCGGATAATGATAGATGTTGAAAAATGTAAAATGACGCGGTGGCCTTCGCCGGTGCTTTTGGAAAAATCCAAACCAATAGATAAAATAGATGATAGTATTCGTGCACTTGCGGAAAAGATGAAAGATATTATGGTTGAATTTAAAGGCGTGGGGCTGGCCGGGCCGCAGGCGGGGGTGGGACTGAGGATTTTTGTCGCATCCGAGGACGGCACAAAAGAAAACGCCAAAGTTTATATAAATCCGGAAATAGTTCTTTCCGGCTCTATCGTAACTAATGAGGAAGGATGTTTGTCGCTTCCAAATATTTACGGCAATATACACAGAAGTTCGAAATGCTCGATTAAGGCGCTCGACCTTGAGGGCAAAGAAATATCGGAAAATGCTGAAGGACTTCGTGCGAGAATTTTTCAGCATGAGTGCGACCATCTTGACGGGACACTGATAGCAGATAAATTTTCGACGGTTGCGAAAATCGGGGCACGGCGAAAACTCAAACAGCTTCGAGAGAATTACGAACAGCATAAAGATGCATAAGATAAACCACGAATGAACACGAATAAACACTTTTTTTCTGTGATTGAAAAATGAGAATTGTATATTGCGGATGCGGGCGGTTTGGTGTTGATTCATTAAATGCAATCAAGGCATCGAATCATCAGATACTTTATATATTCACTCATCCTGAAAAACCTGCCGGCAGGGGAAGAAAATGTCGACCCAATGATGTCGAACAATGGGCGCAGCAAAATAACATTCCCTTTATTACTGTTGAAAATATAAATGTTCCTTCATGCGTTGATATTTTGGAAAAATTTAAACCGGATTTGCTTGTTGTCATCGCGTTCGGCCAAAAAATTTCACCTGATATTATTTCAATACCAACTAAAGGCGCAATTAACGTTCATGGTTCACTGCTTCCCCAATATCGCGGCGCAGCGCCTATTAACTGGGCGATAATCAACGGCGATAAGAAAACGGGTGTTACGATAATTACACTGGCGCAAACAATGGATGCGGGCGAAATGCTCGCAACGGCTGAAATGGAAATCAGCGACGATGCTACCGCAGAAATCGTTCACGATGAACTTGCGAAACTTGCAGCACCATTGCTTATTGAAACCATTGATAAAATAGAAGCGGGAACGGCAGTTTATACGAAACAGGATAATTCTACAGCAACAAAAGCGCCGAAGCTGAAAAAATCGGACGGCATAATTGATTTTAGCAAGTCGGCTCTGGAAATTCATAATAGAATCAGGGGGCTTTGGTATTGGCCTGGTGCTGTTGCGGATTTTGTTTCGGCAAAGAGCGGCAAGAGATTTACTGTAACGTTGGCCAAAACAAAGGTGGTTGAAAATACAATCAAACATCAGCCGGGGCTGATTAATCCGGAATTAAATGTCGAATGCGGAATTGGGACACTGAAAATTCTCGAGCTGAAACCTCACGGCGGAAAGCTGATGGACTTCAAATCGTTCCTCAATGGCAGGGCGGGCGGGACAGGAGATTTTTTTACTGTCTCTGAGGACATTAAATAATGGTTGATGTGAAATATTCTGCTCGCAGGGCGGTATGGGAAGTTTTAAATCAATTCAAAGCCGAGAAGCAAGATGCCTCTTTGCTTATTGATAAATTTTCAGCAAAAACTGAAAATCGAGCGGCGGTCATTGATATAACTTTCGGCGTAATAAGAAATTCTATTTTCATAGATAATTTCATTTCTCAAATCTCCGGAAGACCTACAAAAAACATTCAGCCAAAACTTGTTAATTGCCTTCGCATCGCAGTTTATGAATTAGTTTTCACTGAGCAGGCTCAATATGCGATAGTAAATGAAGCGGTCGAACTGGCGAAGCAAACAGGCTCGAAAAAAGCTTCAGGGTTTATAAACGCTGTTTTGCGCAAAGTTGTCGCATCGATAAAGAATAAAAATGCCAAATTAAGCGAAACTGATTCGAAAAAGACGCTGCCTCTAACAAGCGAGGCAGGTTGCGAATTTACAATCGAGATTCTTCCTGCCGAAAAAAAAGATAAAGCTGAATATTTGAGCAGGGCGTTTTCGCTTCCGCTGTGGCTGATAGAACTTTGGATTTCTCAATTCGGTTACGAAAAGGCTAAAAATGTTTGTTTTGCTTCAAATCGAAGGCCTTCGATTTACGCAAGGCCTAATCGGCTTAAAACTACGGCAGAAGAGTTGATAAATGTTTTAAAATCCGAAAATGTCGATTGCGAAATCGTCGAACAGTATAAAATGGTGAAACTGAATAAAACAGGCAATATTGCACAGCTTGAAAGTTTTAAGAACGGCCTTTTTACAATTCAGGATTTGACCGCATCATCTGTTGTTTCATTTTTGAACCCTCAATCGGGCTGGAAAATATTTGATATTTGTGCAGCGCCGGGAACAAAGACGACGCATATTGCGGAAATGGCTGATGATAAAGAGCTTGTGACTGCAACTGATATAGATGATTCGAGATTGCATAAAATCAATGAGAATGTAAACAGGCTCGGAGTTAAATCGGTTAAGATTTTGAGTTATAATGATTTTCTAAAAGAATCGTCAAAGTTAATTCCTGTTGAAGCAGTTTTGCTTGATGTGCCTTGTTCAAATACAGGAGTTTTGGCGAAAAGGGCTGAAGTCAGATTGCGATTGGATAAAAAGCAGATTCATGAGATTGCGAAAATTCAAAGTCAGCTTCTGGAATCTGCTTCAAAGTTTATAAGCAAAGGCGGGAGAATCTGTTACAGCACGTGCAGCATATTAAATGAAGAAAACAATGAAATTGTAAATAACTTTTTGAAGAATCATAAAGAATTTTCACTCGAAAAAGAAAAGTTGACATTGCCGTCTGCTGCAAGTATTGATTGCGATGGTGGTTATGCGGCGGTGATTATGAGGAAGTAAGTAAAGGAATCTGTTTTATTTGATTTCTCCGCTTCGTTCGCCCTTCGGGTTCACTCCGGTCGAAATGACACGCTTTCGTGCCGAAAGCGGCTAAACATATTTGACATTTGATTGTGATGGTGGATATTGTGCAATTTTACAAAAAAAATAAGTTATCAGTACTGATAACGGGGATTTTTAGCTGATTTTTCTTCCACATTTTTTCCACAAACCTAAATTAAGAGTGTGTATAACCTGTTCAAAATAAAAAATTATTTCGCGCAAGGTATTGTAATTAAATACTATCCGAAAGTGGAAAAGATTTTTCAAAGAACTGCATTGATTTAGTTATGGAGCGGGCTTATATTTTTACTTAACGTTTTTCTAATAAATCGTTACTATCGCTCAAAACTTAATAAGAAAATTAATAAAAGATGCAGAACACAATCACGGATGAGATAAGTGCAATCAATCAGTTTCTTGCTGAAAGGATTGGTCAGCAGAAACACAGAATCTGGTTCAAGAATTCGACCAGGTTCACGATTGCCGACGATTATTTGAAGGTTGGCGTGCCCAACCCGTTCGTCGGAAGCTGGATTGAAAGCCATTTTTTAAGTGATATAACCGCTGCTGTAGAGGCTGTTTGCGGTTCTGCTAAAAAAGTTACCTTTAATATCGAGCCGGAGTTGAGCGGCAATCAGCGAAGAACGCAGCTTGACAGCCAGGCGCAGCTTGTTCAGCAGGCGCAGAACAAAACGACGCGAAGCAGAATCAGTGAGCATCAGGCAATCGAACGGCCGTTAAAGATGACGCTTGATTCGTTTGTCGTGGGGCCATCGAACCAGTTGGCCTACAACGCAGCAAAGAGTTTGATATCTGAAGAAGTAAGTCCGTTCAATCCGCTGTTCATTCATGGAGGATATGGACTTGGCAAGACCCATTTGATGCAAGGGATCTGCAATATGATGAGCCGAACCAGACCGACAGCCAATTGGCTGTATGTTTCTGCGGAGGATTTTACTAATCAGTTTGTGCTGGCCTTGAAGACACGGAAGCTGGAAGCTTTCAGGAGGCGCTATCGACAAACGGATTTGTTGGCAATAGACGACATTCACTTCCTGGCCAGCAAGCCTTCAACGCAGGAGGAATTCCTGCATACGTTTAATACGATAAATATGGCGGGCAAAAAAGTGGTTCTGGCATCGGACGCCCATCCGAAATTGATAGGCCAGCTCTGCGAGAGCCTTGTGAACAGGTTCGTATCCGGTATGGTTGTGAAGATTGAGCCGCCGGATTTCAAAACGAGGTGCAAAATCATTCAGCAGAAAGCTGCCGCGATGAATAAGCATCTCGACGATAAAGTCGTAACGTATATCGCTGAGAATATTCGTTTGAATATTCGCGAAATTGAAGGCGCAATTTTGAAACTCATCGCTTATTCATCGCTATGCAATGAGAAGATTACTTCCGAAGCAGCGCGACAGGTTCTGGCGGAGCATATTTCGCGGACTGACCCCATCGTTCATCTTTCTGATATTGAATCGGCTGTTACCGCGTATTTCGGAATTACACCGGCAGATATTCATTCTTCCAAAAAGGACAGAACAGTAAGTCTGGCACGGTCGTTCAGTATGTATCTTGCAAGAAAATACACTGATATGTCTTTTCCGGAAATCGGAAGACTGATGGGGAATAAAAATCACGCGACGGTTATTCTGGCGTGCAGGAAAATAGAGGACTTTCTTAAAAACAATTCCCAGGTCAACTGGCAAAGCGCCAATGGCAACAGGCTTGCAAAAGCGTGTGATATTCTCGCTCAGCTCGGCGACAATTTCGCATGATTTTTCGTATTATTTAATGATTCGGGTCCTGGTTTTTAGCGGCTTCGAGGCGTGAATAGACAGCATCGAGGCCGGGATATTCAGGGTCGATAGTGCGAATCTCATTAACGATTTTCTCTGCGGCGGTGACATTGCCGGACTGCAAATAACTGTTGGCTTCGTTCAATCTTTTTTCAAGTCTTTTTCTCATTTTCGCAAACTGGCTCTGGCTGTTATCATTCGGCTCGATGACAGGGGCGGGTTCTGCTGTTGAGACGATGTTTGGAGACGCATCGACGAAATTGCCATTAACGGGCATATAGGTCGGCGTTATAGTTTCCAAGGCGCGGCCAGTTTCGTAATTATTGAACAGCAGGAGACTTTTTTCAAAATATACTGATTCTGCGCTTGAACGTCTTGCCTCGAAAAATAATCCATTCTGCTTCGGCTCGACCGCATAGTAAGTAAGTTCGCAGGTCGCGCGAAGATTGTCTTTCCATAAAATCATACTGTCGTTTCTGCTGCGGTTAGTGCCGAGGACATCGACGAGAACGTATAAAACACAATCGGGATTTTTAGCGGCAAAACTTACGCCCGAATGTCTCAATTTCATATTCAGCGCGGCTTCAAAATATTTTAAATCGCCGTCTGTTGCGAAGACGGTGGGTCTGAGATCCGTATCTGTAGAAATCGAAGCTCTTGCGTCCCAGCCTTCACGAGTATAAAGATTATTCGTTTTACCATCATTTTCGAGATTGCTGTAACCTGCTGAAATGCTGCTCAAGCCCGGCAGAGTTAACTGCCCGCCACCATTTTGGCTCATTGCGTCGATGGTAACCATAACCTTCAGGCCGCGAAGTTCACTGATATTCATATCGGCGACAGCCTGACGTATTGCAGATGCCACGACTCGCTGTTCTTCATCAAATCTTTTTCCGCCGCCATGGCTTGGAATGCCTCTCCAGGTGCTGCAACCTGAAAAAAACATAAAAAAGCTAATTAATAAAATTGTGATTCTTGTCATAATTTATCATCCATAAAATATTTAAGACGTTTAAGTGGTGCGGATTATTGCTTAAAATGCAATTAAACCAAAAGATGTTTAAAAATCCGTTTATAATGTTCCACCCCATTTTTTAAATCTTTAATTTTAATATGTTCGTTTGGTTTGTGACAAAGTCCCGGCAGGCCAGGGCCGAAAATAACAATCGGTATGTTTAAAGCTGATAGAAATGGCGCATCAGTGGTGAAAGGCACGGGTTTTGGCTGCGTTTTTAAGATATTTGTCAGTTGTTTTACGAATTTGCTTTTTGTATCGGTTTGGAGCGAACCGGCCTGACGCAGGATTTGCAATTGTGCCTGGAAGTTCGGATTTATTTTGGCGAGCCTGTCAATTATTTCATTTATACCTTCGACAATGCTTTTTATGTCCTGGCCGGGCACGGTGCGAATATCAATTTCGGTCGAGCATAATTCCGGCACGATATTCGAAGCTGCGCCGCCATTGATTTTATTTACGCTCAGTGAAGCTTTGCCGAGCAGTTTATTTGTGCCGGGGATTTTAAACTTCGCAAGTTCATTGAGGAATATTCGCATCGAATCGATTGCGTTGATTCCAAGATGAGGCATCGAGCTGTGCGCCGATTTTCCTTTTGTAATAATCCGGAGCCATAAAAGTCCGCGATGTGCGGCTACGAGGCCGAAATCGGTCGGTTCGGGGACTATGATTCCGCAGAGATTTTTATTTTTAAATGATTTTATGAATTTCTTTATTCCGCTGCTGTCTGTTTCTTCGCCTGCGGTTGCGGAGTAGATAATATCGCCTTTTAATTTGATATTCGATTTGGCAATTTCGACGATGGCCGCTGCCGATGCGACAAGGCCGCCTTTCATATCGCAGGCGCCTCTGCCGAAAATCTTACCGTCTCGTTCGGCGGGTTTGAACATCGAATCGCCTTCGGCCGGTACGACATCGAGATGGCCGACAAACAGAAGTCCGGGTTTTTCGCCTGTTGATTTCAGATGAACAGTAATATTTGCGCGGGTTTTGTCCCAAATATCGATTTTAGGTTTAAGACCTGCCGATTTGAAATAGTCCGCGAGAATTCGGGCGCAGTTCAGTTCGCCGACATCCGTTGTCGATTTGGCCTCAATCAGTTTTTTTAATAGTGCTTTCATATTGAACAACTCCGCCAGATTGTATAAAGTATTGGCTATGAATCAAGTAAAAGTATCGCTAATTAAATGTCCCGATTATAATGAGCGGACGGTTGAGGCTGCCTTGATGAAGCATTTCGAACTTCTCGGCGGGATTGATTCTTTTGTGAGCAGGGGCGATAAGGTTCTAATTAAGCCGAATATGATAGCGCCAAGGCCTGCTGAATGTGCGACTCAAACCGACCCGGCAGTTATTGTCGGGCTTGCTAAATTGCTTGTTGATTACGGAGCTAAGCCTTTTGTGGGAGATTCGCCGGCGTGGGCAAATACAATGGCTTGCGCAAAGGCGATCGGCATTATTGAGCCTTTGAAGAAACTCGGCGTTGAAATCAGGCAGCTCGATGAACCGGTGAAACGCAGGCTTGAAACCTGCCGAACGCGCGTTGGTATCAGCCGATATGCGCTCGAGGCGGATAAAATCATAAATCTGCCGAAGCTGAAAACGCATCAGCAGCTTGTCGTGACGATTGCCGTTAAAAATATGTTCGGTTGTGTCAGCGGAAAAGCCAAAGCAGTCTGGCATTACAAAAAAGGCGAAACTTTCGAAGAATTCTGCACGATGCTCATCGATATTTATAAATTGCTGAATCCTGTAATAACCATTGTCGATGCGGTTGTCGCGATGGAAGGACCAGGTCCGATAAGAGGAAAGCCCAGACATCTCGGCTGGATGGCGGCTTCTGTTGACCCTATTGCAGCAGAAACCGTTTGTTGCAGGTTAATAGGGTGCAATCCTGAAGATTTGCCAGTGATTAAAACAGCACAAAAACTGCGTTTTGGCTGTTCCAATGAACAAAATATTGAAGCAGCAGGTGATTTAGACCCGATAAAAGAGCAGGTAGAATTGGAGGCCGCTCAGCTAATACCGCTGAGATTTTCGCCTTTGCGGATAATTAAAAGTATTATAAGACAGATTTTTATCCTTGCTAAATCCCGGCAGACTTCTTAAGCTTTAGTATATTAAACGAGAATAGATATGAGTTGGTTTGATACAGAAAAACGTCAGGAAGATAGAAGAGACCCAGATTCGGATGACAATCGCGAGGAAAGCGAGCACCAACAGGAGGAAAGAAGGGTTGCCCAGAGACGGCAATTTTTCAGAGTAGTTTATCCCATAAATGAATCGCCTGAAATTATAAATCTTTCGGCGAAGATAATCGATATCTCTGTTCACGCCGTTAAATTTGAACTTCCCGCAGAAGCCGCTTCGAAGTTTAATGTCGACAGCAGAGTTGAACTAAAAATTAAATTCCATGACGGTCAAATCGTTGAAGGCTGGGGTAAAATTTTTCAAAAACGCGATGGAACCGGTAAAAGTATTTTCATCAGCATCTTTGAAAAGGAAATTTCATCGGCCGTGATTAATAAAGAACAGGCATATATGCTTAAAAATTATCCTGATTTTTGCCGCAGAATATTCAAATTTTAAGTTTTTGGCCGCACTCTCCTAAATTGACATATCATCAATATTATATTATCATTTCAGCTTAATGAAAACAGATGTAAATATTCTGGGTATAGAAACAAGCTGTGATGAAACTGCTGCGGCCATTGTACGCAACGGCTCGCAGATCTTGTCGAATATCATATCATCGCAAATTGAACTTCATCAGAAATACGGCGGCGTTGTTCCTGAAATCGCGTCACGTGCGCACATTGAAAAAATTTATCCAATTGTTCAGCAGGCAATCGAACAATCACAGCTTGATAAAAACGATATTGATGCGGTGGCAGTCGCAAATCAGCCGGGTCTGACCGTTGCTCTTATTGTGGGTCTTACGGCGGCGAAAACTCTTGCGCTGGCTTTAGGAAAACCGCTGATTGCGATTAATCACATTCACGCGCATCTTCAATCGGCGATGATGGACGTTGCGGATTTAAATCTTCCGGCAGTTGCGCTGGTCGTCTCCGGCGGACATACGAGTCTGTATGAATGTGAAAATATTTTGGACCTTCACCTGCTCGGCTCAACGATTGACGATGCGGCAGGCGAAGCATTCGATAAAGTCGCGTCGATTTTGAATCTGCCATATCCTGGCGGACCGAGCATTGAAAAGGCGGCTAAAGAAGGAAATCCCAAAGCGATACATTTTCCGCGTACGATGCTTGCTAAGGATTCGCTCGATTTTTCTTTAAGCGGATTGAAAACCGCGGTTCTGTATCACTGCTGCGGGCAGGATATGAAAGGATGCAGCAGGGTCGCGCAAATGAGCCAAAAGGAAATCGCTGATATCGCGGCATCTTTCCAGGCAACTGTTATAGATGTGCTCGTCAGAAAAACTAAAATGGCCGCTGATAAATTCAGTGCAAAAACAATTCTGCTCGGCGGGGGAGTAGCGGCAAATACTATGTTGCGAAACGAACTTGAAAATATGGCGAATCAAACCGGCAGAAAATTACTTGTCGCCCCAAAAAAATACTGTACCGACAATGCGGTTATGATTGCCTCACTTGCATATCATAAATATAAAGCAGGTATTTTCGCTGATATGTCGCTCGAAGCCAAAGCAGGAGTTGATGATTGAGAGGATTCTATGCAAAAGATAACTAAATTACCAAAGCTGCCGGTTCGCAAGGAATATTGCCATAAAGGCGATTTCGGCAAAGTCTGTATAATCGCGGGCAGTGCGGGTTTCAGCGGCGCCGCGGCACTTGCAGGCAAAAGCGCACTTCGCAGCGGGTCAGGTCTTGTTCGGGTCGCTGTGCCGAAAAGCATTTTGCCGATTGTTGCCTCGATTGAACCGTGCTACACAACAATTCCGCTTGCAGAGGATTCGACCGGGAAAATTTCTGTCAAAGCAATTGATACTGTTTTAAAGGCTATCGCAGATAATGATGTAATCGCGTTTGGGCCGGGTATTGGAATTTGCGCCGGCGTAAAAATAATTCTCGAAAATCTTCTTAAAGTTAAAAATTTAAAACTCGTTATTGACGCTGATGGTTTGAACAATCTTGCGAATATAAAAAATTGGCCTAAGATTACTAAAGCGAATGTGATTATTACTCCTCACCCCGGCGAAATGAAAAGGCTTTGGAGCGGGCTTTTGAGAAAACTGATGCCACAGGAAAGAGAAACTGCCGCTTCTGATTTTGTTAAAGAAAGCGGAGTTGTCCTTGTTTTAAAAGGTTACCAGACAATTGTTGCTGACAGAGAAAAATTTTACATCAACACAACCGGCAATCCCGGAATGGCAACGGCAGGCACAGGCGATGTGCTGACAGGAATAATTACATCGCTTTACGGCCAGAAACTCGAAAATTTTGCCGCCGCCCAATTAGGGGTTTACGTTCACGGTCTTGCAGGTGATTTTGCCGCCAAAGACAAAGGGCAGGTAAGTTTGATTGCAACAGATTTAATTGATTATCTTCCCCAGGCTTTTAAAGCCATTTCAGGAGACTAACTATGATAGTAATTATGCAACCTGGTGCAAGCGAGCAGGATGTTCAACACGTTGTTGAACTCGTCAATGACTACGGCTTGAAAGAGCACGTCATCGTCGGTACGAACCGCACCGTAATCGCCTGCCTTGGCGATAAACGCAACGTCGATAAAGGGGCGATAGAAAATGCCGCCGGTGTTGAACGCATTGTGCCTATTCTTGCACCATATAAAATCGCGTCGCGCGAAGTTAAAAAAGAATATACGCAGATAAAAATCGGCTCGAAAGGTTTTCCGCTTGGCGGAACGAAAATCGGAGTAATCGCAGGCCCGTGTTCAGTTGAAAATGAAACACAGCTTTTACAGACGGCTGAAAAAGTTGCCGCAGCCGGATGCGTAGGTTTACGCGCCGGAGCATTCAAACCGCGAACAAGTCCGTACAGCTTTCAGGGGCTTGGTGTTGAAGGTTTGAAAATTTTAGCGAAAGCTAAAAAGCAAACCGGCCTTGCGGTCGTTACGGAAGTTGTCGCAGTTGAGCACATTGATATCGTTGCCGAATACGTTGATATTCTGCAAATAGGAGCGCGAAATATGCAGCATTATCCACTGCTCGAGGCGCTTGGAAAAGTAAAAAAGCCGGTACTGTTAAAACGCGGCATGAGCGCGCAGCTCGATGAATTTCTGCTCGCCGCCGAATATATCATAAACGCAGGAAATTCGCAGGTCATTCTCTGTGAAAGAGGAATCAGGACTTTTGAAGAATATGTCCGCAACACACTTGCGCTTGCAATGGTTCCGGAATTAAAAGCCAAAACGCATTTGCCGGTAGTTGTCGATCCATCTCACGGCACAGGCCACGCGCATCTTGTTCCTGCGATGTGTCGGGCGGCAATCGCGGCAGGCGCCGATGGATTGCTGATTGAATGCCATCCCGACCCTGAACATGCGCTCAGCGACGGCGCTCAGTCGATTACGCCGTTGGCACTGTCAGAACTAATGCCGCAGATTAAAGCAATCGCCAAAGCAATCGGAAGAGACGCATGAGAAAGGGATTCGGTTACGGTTGCGCAGCTCGTATCGTTGCACGTCTTACGGTTGTGAATGAATACAATTAACGATAAGCTGCATTCATCGCAGGATGAATGCTTATTTTACGTTAATTCCACTGACCAATATGCGTGGTCGAGGAATTGTTTCCAGCTATGATACCGCTCGTGATTGAGGTGCAGGTGGATAGTGGGGTTGCGTTTTGGTTTAACCGGCTGTTTTATAAGTGCCATTCCGGCTTCCTTGGGCCTTTTGCCGCCTTTTTTCGCATTGCATCTTGTGCAGGCGCAGACGAGATTTTCCCATGTCGCCGTTCCGCCGCAGCTTTTTGGAATAACGTGGTCAAGTGATAATTCAGAGGTGGGAAATTTTTTACCGCAGTATTGGCAGCGGTTACTGTCGCGGGCGAAGATATTTCGCCGATTGAATTTTACATCGTTTCGCGGCAGTCTATCATAAAACAGCAGCCGAACAATTCTCGGCACGGCGATATGGAAGTTTACCGTTGAAATCCAGTCGTGTTGGTTTGGTTCGAAGGAAAGTCTCATCTGGCTGATGTCACGCCAGCTCTCGAAATCGTAGTTGTAATATTGGCCTTGCTCATAAGATATGACTTCCGCAAGGTCTCTGCAGAGCATGCAGAAGGCTCGTTTGACATCTATGATGCGCAGCGGCATATAGTGTTTGTTCAGCACAAGCACACTGCACGTCAAACCAAATTGTGGTTCGATATTTGCCATTTCCCTGCCAGGCTAAATTCATACAGCTTAATACCACAAAATGTGTGTTTTTTCAAGTTAAATTTATATTATTTCCGGATGTATAAACTTATTCAATTAGGGGCAGAATTTTTGATTCGTTGTTGCTCTCAACCGCATTTTTGTTTATATAAAGACAATCAAAAATAACGAACAGTAATAAATTAAACGGAGTTGCTCAAATGTCGAGAAAATCAGTATTAACAGTTTTGTTGTTTGTTATGGTCAGTGCTCAATTCTCTCTTTGCGATGTTCAGGATGCAATTGACAAACCTTATATCGTCAATGTGCCTGTTGAATCGCGTTCAATTACTGCTGAAAATCCCACCGGCGAAAAAGGCAAAGGCGGTATGACGGCCAGCAATCTCGGCGTTGGCAGAAAAGGCAGGGCGCTGCTGAATCTCAACCCCGGCAAAAAGATTACGCTATGCGATATAAAAGGCCCGGCCGTTATTCGCAGGATTTGGGTTACGCTGCCTGCCAAAAAAGAAAACCTGCTGGGCTTTGTTGTCAGGGGGTATTGGGATAGCCAGAAGACTCCATCGATTGAAGCTCCGATAGGTTATTTTTTCGGCTCCGCAAATGGAATAGCAAAGGCGTATCAGTCGGCGGTTCATTCCATGACCGATACTGCCGGAATGTCGATGTATCTGCAAATGCCTTTTCTTAAACATGCGAAATTTACAATAACCAACGAAGGCACGGAAAAAGATGTTCCATTTTATTATCAGGTTGATTATACGATAAATGAAAAATTGCCAAATGATATCGGCAGGCTGCACGTTTCATTCCGCCGTGAAAATCCGACGACCCTCGGCGAAGATTTTACGATACTTCCGAAACGCTCCGGTATGGGCCGATTCCTCGGCTGCGTTCTCGGAATAAATAACGTCGACAACAAATGGTGGGGCGAGGGCGAGGTGAAAATGTTTCTTGACGGCGATGAAAAATTTCCGACTATCTGCGGCACAGGAACAGAAGACTACATTGGACACGCATGGGGATTCCATAATAATGCATTCCTCTACGGTGGTATGGCTTTTCGGGATGACAAACTTTATACGCTATATCGCTGGCATTTACCTGACCCGATTTACTGGAAAAAAGATATTAGAATAACGCTTCAGCAGATTGGAGCAAGCGATGTTCAGGGCGGCGGTTATCGCAACAAGCAGGAAGATGTGAGTGCAGCGGCATTCTGGTATGAACCTGTTCCGAGCAAAGCACTTGAGCCGATGCCGGACTATGAAACTCGGATAGCGCCGGGATATACACCGCAATAAATTTAAAATTTATATTTATAATTTTAAATTTTTCGCTGAACGCTGTCATCGCCGTACTTCTTTTTTATCTTGTCGAAGACTTCGTCGATTTTTTTCTGCTTGCTATTTTGAGGTTCGGAAAATAATAATTTCTGTCCGCTGCCTTGCCGGGTTAATCCAGAAATACCGAATCCCAATAAACGCAATTCCCCGGCCTCATCAGCGTACCATTTTTCAAATGCCCTTTTTGCTTCCTGCCATAAAGTTTGACTCACATTCGTGGGATTTTCAAATGTATGACTTCTGGTTACGGTCTTGAAATTTTTATATCGCAGTTTAAGCGTTATGGTCTTTCCCTCCAGTTTTTCCTCGCGCAGCCTTGCGGCGACTTCCTCAACCTGTTTGAACAGTACGTTCAGCAAAAAATCTTTATCGATAATATCCTGCGCAAACGTTTCTTCCGCAGATATACTTTTCGCCTCTCTGTTTGCCTCGACAGGGCGGTTGTCAATTCCCTGTGCAAGCAAAACGATATCCTCGGCCTGATTTCCTAATATGGTTTGCAGGATTTTCAATGGTGTTTTTCTTAACTGCTCGATAGTTCGAATTCCTCTGTCGTATAAATGTTTCGCTGTAACTTTTCCGACACCCCATATTTTGGAAACATCCAACGGGTCGAGAATCTTTTGTTTATTTTCTTCTGTGATTATTACAAAGCCGTTTGGTTTTTGAAGGTCGCTTGCCATTTTAGCGAGAAATTTATTGGGCGCAATTCCGACCGAAGCAGTCAGGCCTGTTTCATTTTTGATTCTTGTCTTGATTTCCTGTCCGATTTTTTCAGCAGAGCCGAAAAGAGTGATTGAGCCGCTGACATCGAGAAATGCTTCATCAAGAGAGATTTGCTCAACCTGCGGTGTGTAGTCATTGAAGATTTTTATTATTTGTCTTGAAAGCTCTGCATATCTTCCCATCCGCACCGGAAGCAGAATCGCATTGGGGCAGAGTTTAAGAGCCTGCGAAGTCGGCATAGCCGAATGAATGCCGAATTTTCGTGATTCGTACGATGCCGCCGCGACAACACCTCTTTGCTGCACCGTTCCACCGACGATAACTGGCTTGCCCTTTAATGATGGATTGTCCATCTGCTCCACCGAAGCATAAAACGCGTCCATATCAATGTGCAGTATGTATCTTTCTTTTGGCATATTGTTTTAATTATAACCGTTGTGAAATGTTATAAAAGGATATTAAAGTAGACTTTTTGAGTCGTTATTTAAAATCAACTAACAAAATTTATGTTACCTCTTAAATAATCTTTCCACTTAATAGTTGAGATAGGCTCTGAAAACAGTGTCAATTTTGTTCTTTTTCATTATAATACTTTTGTGGAACAGGATTTGGACGACATTCTTGCCAGTTTAAATGGTGACGGTGAAGCCTATCGCCGGTTGGTGCAACTCTATCAGCCGCAGATAGTTAGGCTTATGTGGCGTTTTACCCGAGATAAAGCCGAACTGGAATGTCTTGTTGAAGATGTCTTTGTCGAGGCGTATTTCAGCCTGAAAGGGTACAAGGGCACCGGGCCGTTTTTGCACTGGCTGAAAAAAATCGCGACTCGCGTCGGCTACAAGTATTGGAAGCAGCAGGAACGAGCCAAATTGTTTGTTGAGGTTGAAGATTTCGATGCCGTTAACGTAAAGGAAAATGCCGATGAAATCGACCCATCAGAAGCGGCCGTGGCTTTGCATGTGCTGCTTGGGCGAATGGAAACCGATGACAGGCTTGTACTTACGTTAATGTATTTCGAGGAATGTTCGATTGAGGAAATAGCTCACAGGATGGGCTGGACCAGGGCGGGTACGAAAATGCGGGCGATGAGAGCTCGCGGAAAGTTGAAAAAAATCGCTGAGAAAGAAAATTTTTCGGAGAGATTCGAATGGATAAAATAATTGAAATTCTTGATAAATTGGCCGAAAGGGCGCAAAGCGAGATTCTGCCACAAATCGATGTATCTAATGGTGTTATGACCCGAATCAGCCTGATGCGGGGACAAAAGCCAAGTCTGCTGCCTTTGGAAGTTTTCGCAGGTCTTACTGCTGTAGCCGCTTCGATTGTGATTTTCTTTTCGATACAGGCCTGGCATAACATCGTAAATCCGTTTTATCAATTGTTCGCTCCGTATCAGGGGGTATCATTATGGTAGAAGAAAACACTATTCAGAATCTGCCTTGTAATAAGTTGTGGGTAAGGCTTTTATGTGCTTTTATAATTCTCGCTTCAGGCATAGCGATAGGCGTTGGCGGAACAATTCTGATGGTTAAACATCGTGTTATTTGGATCAGCAGGATGCCGAAAGACGCAAACGATATTACAGAAATGGTTACCAAAAAGTACGATTTAAATCCTCAGCAAATTGAGCAGGTTCGGAAAATCATAACTAATTCTTTTGAACAAAGGAAGTTAGATGACGAAGCTCAGTCAGCAAAAAGGGATATTTACGCCAAACAGATAACCGCAGAAATGAATTCGGTACTCACACCCGAGCAATTCGAAAAATGGAATAAAGATTTTCAGGAAATGCGAGAACGGTACAAAAAGCGCACGAAAAAATAAGCAGTAATTTTGGAAATGCCTGTAAGTTCTTTATTGCCTAAAAGAAACAACGCTTCGATTAAAAATTATTTAACCAGGTCTATGTTTTCCGCGCGGGGGCCTTTTTCACCTTGAACTATTTCAAAGCTGACTTTGTCGCCCTGATTTAGAATCTTCAAAGTTTTTTCTTTAAAGCCTGTATGATGAGCGAAAATATCGGGTTGGCCTGCTCCGTCAATAAAGCCGTAACCCTTTTTGGGGTCGAACCATTTAACTACTCCCTCTGCCATGGGGTGGCCTCCTTATAAATTCCTCTGTAATCCGAAATAGGTATTAGAGCTATTTCTTTATAATATGATGGTTTACAGGTTAATCTTCAGAATCAGGTGCTTCGTCATCGCCGCCGAGTTTTTCTTTCATTAATCGGCCCATTTTAAATTTAACAGTGCGTTTTGATGGCACTTCAACTCGTTCGAGAGTTTTTGGGTTTTGAGCGACTCTTGCCTCGCGTGTTCTTACTTCGAAAACTCCGAAGTCACGGAATTCCAAACGATTATTGCCGATAAGCTCGGAAATAATTTCGTCAAGAAACGATTGTACTACTCGCTTGACGACAACTCTTTTTGCCTGTGTTTGTTCCGCAATCCTGTCAATTAATTCTTTCTTCGTTACTGTGCCCATAGAGTACCTCGTTCTACAGAGTGTTTCAAATTTTTTTTAAGCTGCATTAGGCTGCAATTACATTCACTATTTTATTTTCAAACAAACCGCAAACCACTATACAGCAAAGACTTCTAACCATCAAGTAATTTTTCCATAATTTTTAAGTTAAATCCTTAAAATGCCCAATATAGTGTTTAAAACAGCTAAAAATATGCATAAAACCGGCATAATTGCTTGACCTGACCGAGCAAATAAGTAATAATCTCGCTTTCATTTAACCAAGTGTGAAAGGCTGCTGAATTGTCTCATAAAATCTTGTCAAAAAAAGAGTTATGTAAAGATGTCTATATAGCTGACATAGAGGCTCCGCTGGTTGCAGCGGCTGCTAAACCCGGCCAATTTGTAATTATTTGCCTGCAAACTACTTACAGTGAACGTATTCCATTGACTATCGCCGGCACTGATGAAAAAAATGGTTCAATTCGGCTTATTTGGCAGGCTGTCGGCAAAAGCACTGCGGAATTCGGCCACCTTAAAGTTGGCGATGAACTTGAAAATGTTTTAGGCCCATTAGGCAAGCCGACACATATCGAAAACTTCGGAACCGTTGTTTGCGTCGGCGGCGGAATTGGAAATGCTCCACTTCTTCCGATTGCAAAAGGTATGAAACAGGCGGGCAACAAAGTTATAAGCATTTTAGGAGCAAGGAATAAATCGCTTTTAATTCTCGAAGACGATTTTAAAGCCATCAGCGATGAATTGATTATTGTTACAGATGACGGTTCTTATGGCAGGAAAGCTGTAGTTACCGTTCCGCTTGATGAAATATGTCAATCGCAGAAAGTCGATATGGTTGTCGCGATAGGTCCTGCGATAATGATGAAGTTCGCAAGTCAAACTGCGGTCAAACATAATATTCCTGTCGTCGTATCTCTTAATACGATAATGATTGACGGTACCGGTATGTGCGGCGGATGCAGAGTAGAAGTAGGGGGTCAAACAAAATTTGTCTGTGTGGATGGCCCTGAGTTCGACGGCAGTAAAGTCAATTTCGATTTAATGATGAAAAGAATGCAGGCGTATAAAAAACAGGAGCAGCAGGCTCTGGAAGAATATAAACATAAATGCAAAATCGGTCTCGATAAATAATAGGATACTAAATTGAACGATAAACAGTTACTGGAAGAACTACTGAATAAACATAAAGCGGGTACATTAAAACCAGCCGACAGGTACAATATTCCTCCGCAGGCGATGCCTCAGCAGGATGGGGTCGCAAGGCGTTCTAATGTCGAAGAGGTTGCACTTGGATATAATGAAACTCAGGCTCGGCTCGAAGCGCTGCGCTGCCTTGGCTGTAAAAACGCACCTTGTATGGAAGGCTGCCCGGTAAGAATTAAAATAAAAGATTTCATCGTTGAAATCGTCGAAGGCAATTTCCAGAAAGCGCTCGGCATCATCAGGGAAAATTCACTTCTTCCAGCAGTTTGCGGAAGAGTTTGCCCACAGGAAGTTCAATGCCAGCTTCCGTGCACCGTCGGCAAGAAATTTAAAAACGTCGATATGTCCGTCTCAATCGGCAGGCTCGAAAGATTCGTTTCCGACTGGGGCAGAAAACAACACGAAAATTCTACTCCGGCTGTCGCCGCACCGACCGGCAAAAAAGTCGCCATTCTCGGCTCAGGCCCCGGTGGTATCGTTGTCGCTACAGATGTCCGAAGAGCAGGGCACGATGTTACGATATTCGAGGCGTTTCACAAGCCCGGCGGTGTGATGGTTTACGGCATTCCCGAATTTCGTCTGCCGAAAGCTATCGTTCAGGAAGAAATCGACGGCCTTGAAAAAATGGGCGTCAAGATTATCCGCAATTTCGTCGCAGGCAGAACCAAGACCGTAAAAGAACTTATGGAAAAAGACGGCTTCGATGCTGTCTATATCGGCGTAGGGGCGGGTCTGCCGATGTTTATGAACATCGAAGGCGAACACCTCGTCGGCGTTTACAGCGCAAATGAATATCTCACACGCGCAAATCTTATGAAGGCCTACGATTTCGGCAAAGGTGCTGATACGCCAATCGCAATGTCAAAACGCGTCGCGGTTGTCGGCGGCGGAAACGTCGCTATGGACTCGGCAAGAACAGCCGTTCGGCTTGGCGCGGAAAAGGTATATTTGATTTATCGCAGAAGCGAAAAGGAAATGCCCGCGCGAGTTGAGGAAGTCCATCACGCAAAAGAAGAAGGAATCGAATTCCATCTTTTGCGCAATCCCAAACGAATCATCGGCAACGGCGACGGCGTCGTAAATGCAATCGAATGTTTGAAATTTGAGCTTGGCGAACCCGATGCATCCGGCAGACGCAGACCTGTTCCAATCGAAGGCTCGGAATTTACGATTGATGTCGATACGGTCGTTGTCGCAATCGGCAACGGAGCAAATCCGCTCATCGGCCAAACTACTGATGGCCTGGCTTTAAATAAATGGGGCAATATTACAGTTGATGATAATTGCAAAACTTCGCTCGATGGCGTTTATGCCGGCGGAGATATAGTTCTCGGCGCCGCGACAGTGATATTAGCTATGGGTCAGGGCCGTACCGCCGCCGCAGGAATTAATGAATATCTTGCGAAAAAATAAACCGCGAATTAACACGAATTGACACAAATTTTTAATCACTGATTACGCTGATTTCATTGATTTTATCTCGTGACGAGTTTATGAGAATCATGAAAAAGAGTGTATGGTTTTTTGAGGATGGTTGCCCTTTTAGGGGCATTATTTACTGTTTGACATAATTAAGTTGTTGTTTTATACTGAATATATGAGTCCTACTGTTTTTCAAATAGGAAGTTACAGGTTCTATTTTTTCTCGAGAGAAGAGGAAAGAATGCACGTGCATATTGTTTCACCTGATGGCGAGGCAAAATTCTGGGTAGAACCAACGATAGCACTTGCAGCTTATAGCGGTTTATCGAAAACACAATTAAATAAAATTCAAAAATTAGTTGAGGAACATAAAAGTGAAATCATTAAAGCGTGGCAAAAACACTTCAAAGCTTGAAGTTACAAATATATCGCAGCATGGCTTCTGGATTTTGCTCAGCGGCAAAGAATATTTCCTGCCGTTTGAAAAATTCCCATGGTTCAGGGAAGCCTCCATTGCCGATTTAACAAATATCCAGCTTTTGCACAAAACACATCTTTACTGGCCCGCTCTCGATGTCGATTTATCAATCAACATTATTGAAAATCCGGAAAAATACAAGTTGATTGCAAGTTAAGCTTTTCTTTTTTTTGTGAGTTTTATCACTGCCCAAATATATAAAGCTGAACAGATAGCAGCTATCAATAAGGTGGGGGACATGGCAACAAAAGCGAATCCGGGCCCGTACATTAATACTTTTTGAGGTATTATTTTCTTATCTTGGATTCTGTACCAGCCTTTCAGCATAGAATCATGTGTTGTCGGTTTTTCAAGAGATACATCAATATAATCTGACCCTTTATCAATGATTTCAAAGTACCTGCGGCTGATATGTCCTAAAATAGTTGACCTTAAATCATTGTTGATTTTTGTCAAATCTTCTTCATCTACTTCCGTAACAATCGGGGTATCTGGTGCTATTTCTGAAAAAGAGATAATTCTGTAATTTTTATCATCTGCATGTGATTTAATGAGAATTGGGAATAAGCGGGATGTTTTTTCAGTGTACTCTTGAATAAATCCTTTTTCACACCATCGCCAAACAGGAGGAATAAATATAATCAAGACTGTAAAAAAGACTATAGGCGTTAATAGTAAACATACTATTCGAATATACTTATTCATTATTTTTATTTCTCTAATATAAGTGCCCTTTTCAATATTCTGCCGGTAAAAGCAATTTTTAATATTTTACCATCATCCGACTCGATTGTACATGTTCCTTCATCTGCTAATTCAACAGTTCCTGTGCCGTTGTTGACTGGGCCTTGATATGTGAGAAATTTTTTATCGTGGTCCTGGATGGGCGTTGCTTTGGTTTTCTCGTTTGTTAATTTTTCAGGTGGACTATCCAGTCGCCAAGTTTTTAAAACATCTGGCCATTCAATCATCAAATCCCAATGGACGTCAGTCTCTCGAGTATGTTTATGGATGACGAATTTTCGTTTCAATGGGATATTTGATATATCTTTCATAAAATCCGAAATCCTAATATCGAAATCCGAAACAAATCCGAATTACCAAAATTCAAATGATTGAAACTGATAACTTTGAAAAACATTCGAAAAATTATGTTTTGAATTTGTTTCGTATTTCGGGTTTCGTAATTCGAATTTTAAACTGACTGAATCGCTGTGATCGCAACAGCGGCGACGATATCATCGCTATTGCAGCCTCTCGAAAGGTCATTAACCGGCTTTGCGATTCCCTGAAGGATTGGGCCGTAAGCGTTATAGCCGGCAAGTCTCTCTGTCATTTTGTAGCAAATATTGCCAACGCCTAAATCGGGGAAGATAAAAACATTTGCCTGGCCTTTTAATGGACTGCCCGGTGCTTTCTTTGCCGCGACCGATGGGACGAAAGCAGCGTCGAATTGCAGTTCGCCGTCAATTGCATATTCGCCGTCGAATTCCTTCGCGAGTTTTTCTTTAGCAAGTCCGGCTGCTTTAATCATTTTGTCCGGGCCGGTTCCTTTTGCCGAGCCTTTAGTTGAATATGAGAGCATTGCGATTTTCGCAGCGAAGCCGAATTGTTTCGCTGTTCGAGCGGTTGTCAGCGCGATGTCCGCAAGCTGTTCCGCGGTTGGGTCCTGGTTCAAACCGGAATCTGCGTACAGCAGGGTTGTATCGCCTTTTGTCATAAAGAACATACTCGAAACGGTCGCAACGCCTTTTGCCGCCTTGATGATTTGCAAAGCTGGGCGTACGGTATCGGGTGTCGAATGAACGGCGCCGGAAACGAGACCATCTACTTCATCGGTCTTAACCATCATCGTCGCGAAGTAAACTTCGTCTTTCACTATTTCGAGAGCCTGCTCCTGTGTAACGCCTTTATTTTTGCGGAGCTGATAGAATTTTTCAGCGTATTCTTTTAATTTTGGACTTGTTTTAGGATTGATGATTGTGATGTCGTTTGTCTTGGCCCCCATTTTTTTAAGCTCATCGCTCATTTTCTTTTCGTCCCCGAAAAGCGTGAGCTTTGCCATTTTCATGTCGGCGATTTTTTTGGCCGCTTCAATCGTCCTGATGTCTTCGCCTTCCGGCAGGGCGATATGTTTGTAAAGTGATGCTGCTTTTTCGAGTATTACCTGTGAAAAATCTTTATTTCCCATTTTATATCCTTAAACAAAAATAGCCGCTAAGACACCAAGGCACAAAGAAAAATATAAACAGAATATTTTTAGTGTCTTAGTGCCTTTGCGGCTAAGTATAATACGCCCGACAGGAGTCGAACCTGTAACCTCTGGCTTCGTAGGCCGGCACTCTATCCAGTTGAGCTACGGGCGCAAGACTTTATAAATAAAAGACTTATACCGCTTTTATTTTGTAATTTTCTTTACTATAACGTTTTTACGGCTATAATAAAATCTTAAAATTCTATTTTCTTGCTGATTGTAATTAAAGATTTTACTTATATTACAAAAAGATACCCAAAAAAACATAAAACACGGTCTTGCGAATTTTCAGTTACTCTACATTCGACCGCTCGATTTTGCAAGAAAATTAGGGGTAAGCTGTATTATTTTGGACTTCAAAAGGAATCGGCAGTAAAGTTATCAAAAAAATGAATAGGAAAATATTGAAGGTTTGACATCATGGAAGAAAAACATATAGCTAAAATAGCAGGTGAATTGAACATAACCGCCAAACAGGTCGGCGCTGTCGGTGCGCTGTTGGCTGAAAACGCCACAGTTCCGTTTATTGCACGCTATCGCAAAGAAGCGACAGGAAGCCTTGATGAGGTTGCGATAACAAATATTCGCGACAGGCTCGAACAGCTAGCAGAACTTGATAAAAGACGGGAGGCGATACTCGAATCCCTTGAAAAACTTGGGCATCTCACGCCCGAACTAAAAGACAAAGTAACGGCAGCCGAGACAATGGCTGTGCTGGAGGATATTTATCTGCCGTTCAGACCGAAACGGCGAACACGCGCAACTGTTGCCAAGGAAAAGGGACTTGAGCCTTTGGCAAAATTGATTTTCGAGCAGGCAAGTTTCGATGTGGAAAAAGAAGCTGAAAAATTCATCAGCGCTGAAAAAGAGGTGGAGACAATTGAAGCCGCGATTGCGGGGGCACGCGATATAATTGCCGAGTGGATAAGCGAGGACCAGCAGGCAAGAGCCGATATAAGGCTGCTATATCAGAAAACAAGCAAATACGTTTGCAAAGTGGTACCCGGCAAAGAAAAAGAGGCGATAAAATACAAGGACTATTACGACTGGTCGGAACCGCTCGCTTCGGCTCCATCACATCGTGTACTTGCGATGCGCCGCGGTGCAAAGGAAGAACTTCTGTTATTGCGAGTGATAGTCGATGATGACCAGGCTGTCTCAATCCTTAATTCATTGTTTATTAAAAGTAATAATTCCGCATCCGAGCAGGTAAAGCTTGCGATTAAAGACAGCTTCAAAAGGCTGATAATGCTTTCGATGGAAACTGAAATTCGTATTGAGAGCAAAAAGAAGGCTGATGAAGAGGCGATAAGGGTTTTTGTAGAAAATATCAGGCAATTGCTTTTAAGCTCACCGTTAGGCGAAAAAAGCATTTTGGCTATCGACCCGGGTTTTCGTACAGGCTGCAAAGTGGTTTGTCTCGACAGGCAGGGCAAACTGCTGTACAACGATGTCATATATCTGCTTGGTGCCGAAGCTGCCAAACACGAAGGTATAAAAATTATGGCGTGGTGCCAGAAATACAAAATCGAAGCGATTGCGATAGGTAACGGAACCGCAAGCAGAGAAACTGAAAGCTTTGTACGTGCTATCGGCCTGCCGAAAGAAATAAATATTGTAATGGTCAACGAAAGCGGGGCAAGCGTTTATTCAGCTTCGGAGGCTGCCAGGGATGAATTCCCAGATTATGACATCACAGTCAGGGGAGCGGTATCGATTGGAAGACGCCTAATGGATCCGCTTGCAGAACTTGTAAAGATTGACCCTAAATCTATCGGTGTCGGCCAATATCAGCACGATGTTGACCAGACGCTTCTTAAACGCAGTCTCGATGATACCGTCAGCAGTTGCGTAAATGCGGTCGGCGTCGAGGTCAACACCGCAAGCAAACAGCTTTTGACTTATGTTTCCGGAGTAGGGCCTAAACTTGCTGAAAACATAGTGCAGCACAGAAACGAAAACGGGCCGTTCGAATCAAGGTCGAAAATAAAAAAAGTTTCCGGCCTTGGCGGCAAGACATTCGAACAATGCGCAGGCTTTCTCAGGATTCGCAATGCTAAAAATTCGCTCGATGCAAGCGCCGTGCATCCCGAAAGCTATGATATAGTAGAAGCGATGGCAAAGGACTTAAATTGTTCGGTTGCCGATTTGATAAGTAATTCGGAATTGCGTGAAAAGATAAAGCTCGAAAAATATGTTACCGAAACTGTTGGCCTGCCGACTCTGATGGATATCAAAGCAGAATTAAGCAAGCCCGGCAGAGACCCTCGAAAGCAGTTTGAGCTGTTCAGTTTTAAAGAAGGCATTAAGGAGATCAGCGATTTGGAAGTTGGAATGGAATTGCCCGGAATCGTAACGAACATCACGGCCTTCGGTGCGTTTGTGGATGTAGGTGTTCACCAGGATGGTCTTGTGCATATCAGCGAGCTTTCAGACCAGTTTGTAAAAGACCCTGCTGATGTTGTTAAAGTTTATCAGAAAGTAAAAGTACGTGTGCTGGAAGTCGATATCGCAAGAAAAAGAATATCGATGAGCATGAAAAAAGAGGCGGGCCAAAGCAAAAAATCTGACCACAGCGAAAAACATCAGCCGCTGAAACCGAACAAAAAGCCAATGATTGCAGCTCACCAGCCGAAGCCTGCAAATAATAAATCTCCAAGTGGTTCGCTTGCATCGAAACTAACTTTTGGCTCATAAAATTTCAAATCTTTAAATATTTAAAATTTTTAGACCCTGTGCATCATTTTGAAAATCGATTCATCCTGGAAGTTGATTTTCAATTTCATTTCTTCTGCTATCGCATCCAGCTTTTTATGGATTTGCGGAATTGTCAGAGTTGCTTTGGCGATATCGCAGGCCATCGTCATAACAAAATAATTTTCCATGATCTTCTGATTGACATCGACGATATTAATATTCGCTTTCGCCATCGCCACTGCAAGCCTGGCGATTATGCCGACTCTATCCTTGCCCGTAACGGTGCAAATACAAATCTGACTTTTTTTAGAGGCCATTGGTTCTTCCTTAAAATTTCATTTGATGGAGTTTTTCCATTCCCTTGTAATCTGTCATATCGAAACCAAGTGCTGTAACAGTAATGAAACCGTCAATCAGTTCAAGCGTATCGCTCGGCAAATCCACGTCGCGATGTATTCCGCCTGCAAGCTGATAGAGCGTTTGCCCCGCATCATTTTGCGTTTTGACATAATGTTCATCGAAACCCATCGTCGATTGCGGAACAATTTTTATTCCTTTCGGTTTACCTTTCGAAAGCCGCGGAATATTTATATTTATTACGCCTCGCCAATCGATCGGCTTCAACTTTCCTATTACCTCGACAGAATAAATTGCTGCGTTTTTAAAATCTATATGTTCCTCACCCGCTGCGCTAAGTGCGATTGCAGGTATCCTGTAAAACGCCGCTTCCATAGCCGCCGCAACTGTTCCCGAATAATAAACATTGATGCCGACGTTCGCCCCGTGATTTATGCCGCTTACCACAAGGTCGGGCTTTTGGGGGCATAGTTCCATAATCGCAAGTTTAACGCAATCCGCCGGTGAACCGCTTACGCTGTATCCTGTAAACTGGTCTTCGATTGTGATTTTCTCGCAGACCAGCGGCTCAAATACCGTAATGCTGTGTCCTGCTCCGCTCATTCTGCCCGAAGGCGCGACAACCGTTACATCGCCCAGCTTGACCAATTCTTTATAAGCCGCCGCGATTCCCGGAGCCATTATGCCATCGTCATTTGTCAGTAGTATATTCATCCCGACACCTTCTATTTTTAATCCTTTTCTGTGGATTTTTGTGTAAAGTTTTATCTATCATAAGCCCGGCCTTCATTATGAACTAAGAAGGTGCGGGATTCATCCAGTTAATGTACCGCCAAACCATAAATATTCAACATAAATCAACTAATTGAAAACTTATCGTTTAGCAGTATAATTAACGCAGCATGATAAGAAAATTCGACAGGCAAAATGACACGGTTCTAACCCGTCAGCAGATTCGTGATGTTGACGCATGGGCGATTAACACCCTCGGCGTTCCCGGCGTTGTACTTATGGAGAACGCAGGAAGAGGATGCACCGAAATCATTATCTCCGAACTGAAAAAGAGGGGCGGTTCAAAGGTCTGCATCTTCTGTGGAACTGGCAACAACGGAGGAGACGGTTTTGTTATTGCTCGCCTGCTGACAAACGCTGGTTACAAAGTGAAAATCCTTCTCTGCGGCCCGACAGCAAAAATCAAAGGCGATGCACAAATCAATTATAAAATTGCGGTCAATATGCAAATCCCAATTACAGAATTATCGCTTACACCGGAAAAAGTAAATGAGGATGTCAGGCGATTAGCGGGGGATTGTGATTTGATTGTCGATGCGATTTTTGGAACCGGCCTTTCAGGTGAGCTTGCAGGAAACTTCGCTGCACTTATTAATGCAATCAATTCGATTAATAAACCGGTCATCGCTGTTGATATTCCATCCGGACTTGATTGCGATAATGGTGAATCGATGAGCACCGCGATAAAAGCGATTTCAACTGTGACTTTCGTTGCGGCGAAAAAAGGCTTTCAGAATCAGCGCTCAATCGAATATACCGGCGCCGTTTACATCGCTTCGATAGGAATAGAGCCGGTATAAATTATTTCGTTTTACCCGCCAGCGATTCGTAACCGGTGAAGTTCAAAAATCTTTTCAAATTGAACACAGGTATGTACAAATCTTTCGCCTGTGCTTTTACTTCCTGGTATCTTTCTGAAGCTTTCACAGACGCCTCGTATTTTTCATTCGCCAGCGGGTCGGTTTCAATTTCTTCAAGAGTTGGTTTCTGCAAAATACGCGGCTCGGTACCGAGCACTACGTAATCGGTGTCAATCGTTACGCTCTCTTCCGTTTTGCCGCCCCAGTTTTCGACAAGCTGTTTTACTTTCGCATCTCCGTCACGGTCGATTGTTCCGTTGCCGTTAAAATCGAATTCACCCGCGACTACGAATGTATTGGTTGATGCGCTGTCCCAGATAAGATTAATAATGACATCGCCTTCGGCGACAGGATTTCGTTTGCTTTGTGTCGTTATTCTCGCGGTCGCGGTGTTCTTTGCGACATCGAAAATTTCAATTTCGCCTTTGCTTGTTCCATCGCTCGGAATTGGTGCGCTTCTGTCATAAACCGCGAAAGTCAGGCCGGGATATACTTTGCTCTCGCTGCCCAAATCGATAAACACGATGCCGGATTGTATATCGACAGAAATAACACTGCCGTCCGCTTTATATGCCGCGACATCTTCTTTCGGCCGCGGTTTCAAAACATCAAGTTTGCTAAGCGCTTCCTGCAATCTGTTTTGCGTAATATTAAGTTTGCTCATAGCTTCAAGCAGTTCCTGCCTGCTTGTATTTCTTTCGTTTATCGCTTCTTCTCTCTGTTGAATCATAGTCGCCATCTGCTCATCTGATTTCTGAGTCATCAGGTCACGAAGCTGATTATAACTTTGCTGAACATTGTTCGCATCCTGCTGAACTTTACCGAGTTGTGCCAGCAATTCTTCTTCACGCTCTGCGGCGCCTTGTTTTGATGCGTCCAAATCGCTATTCAAAGATGCGATTTGACTGTCCAGTTGCTCGACTCGTTGATTGACTTGCTCAAGTTTGTTGTTATAAAGTTCTACTATTCTGAAAAGCCCCGGCCCGTTGGCATCGTTCGCCTCTACCGCCAATTCAAAATCCCTGGCCGCCGCTGCGACAATGTCCTTGTGCTTCGCTCCGAGTTCAACCAGTTTCGCTTCTGCAGTTGTGTCTGTCGGAGCAGCGCCGGTCTGCATTTGATAAATATTATCGATATAGCCGATAAGCTGACGAACTCTGCTGTCATCGCTTTTCTGACCGACAAGATTGGAGATATTCGAGACTTCCGACGATGTCGCAACCTGCTCAAAGTTTTGCTGGCTGGTAACGTATTGTGTCCGCCAATCTTCCGCCTTGATATAGAAAACAACCGCTACGACCGCCGCGATAATGAATAAACCAACAAAGACGATAGCTGTATAAAGCATTGTATTGCTCTGATCCTGCCGCCCGACTGCCATTAAACATCTCCTGAAATGTTATTAAATCAGTTAGATTCGGTACTTACGTTTCTTCTAAGGTTCTCATTATCGGCAAAAGACACTATTTAGTCAACTAAAAACTTACCTAAATTCTCAAAGTTCTATTGGCGTAAGTGCTTTATGATTAGTATAGTTATAATAATTCTGTTATAAAGGACGATTATGGCTAACGAAAGATTACAAAAAATTCTCGCTGCCGCAGGTATAGATTCCCGAAGAAACTGCGAACAGCTTATCCTGCAAGGCGCTGTACGGGTCAACGGCAAAATTGTCGATACTCTCCCAGCCTTTGCTGACGTTGAAACCGACATTATCAGCGTTGACGGCCGCAAAATTCAGCGTCCAAAGAAGGTTTATTTCCTGCTCAATAAGCCTAAAGGTGTGATTTGCACCAATGACGACCCCGGCGGCAGGAGGAAAGCTCTCGAATTAATCGACTGCCGTGAACGCATCTTCTGTGCAGGCAGGCTCGACACGGATACTACCGGCGCGATAATCCTAACTAATGATTCTGTCCTCGCAGACCGATTGACGCACCCGCGTTATAATCTTGAAAAGACGTACATCGTAACGGTAAAAGGCAAATTTACTCCTGAAATACTCGCCAAACTCAAGAAGGGCGTCTGGCTTGCAGAGGGAAAAGCCGCACCATCAAAAATCAAGGTTTTAAAGGCTTCTGAAAAGGAATCGACGCTTGAACTCAAAATCAAATTCGGCATGAACAGAGAAATTCAGAGAATCATGGCAAAGCTCGGCTTTAAAGTTCGCGCTCTGAAGAGAACGCACATTGGCAGAATCTCAATAGAGCGTCTCCCGGTTGGCGGATATCGGCAATTGACTCCATCGGAAATTGATTACCTGAAAAAGGAAAAAAACTAATTAATATTTCCTTTCTGTGACGAAATAATTAACAGAGAACAAGCAGAAAGGGTAGTTTATGTGTCCGTCGAATGATAGAAGCGTCCGCAAATCGATTTTAGATAAATTCATAGGCATAATGACAGACCTCAATGTTATTGAACGCCGAAGAAATCGTGACCGCAGGGTCAGTTCTGCCGGCTATAACGGGCCAGAACGTCGAAGCGGAGTCGACAGAAGAGATATCGATATCGACTAAAATAGGAAAATAGGGGTCAGGAGCTATTTAATTTAGTGGGTTTGCATAAAATAGGAGAATTGCAGCTTAAATTTTAAATTCTGCTATCACCGGAGTGTGGTCGCTTGGCTTTTCGAGCATTCGGGGCTTTTTATCAATCCAGCAATTCAGGCATTTATCCGCCATCGGTTCTGTACCCATAATATAATCCAGCCGCCAGCCTCGGTTCCTTTCGAAAGTTTTCGGCATACGATAATCCCAAAACGAATACTGACCCTCATCGCTGCAATGTTTTCGGAAAAGGTCGATAAATCCCCAATCGATGAACTTCTTAAAAACTGCCGACAGTTCTTTATTAAAACAGACATGTCCTTCGAGCCTTTTCGGGTCGTGCACATCTTTTGCTTCATAAGCGACATTCAAATCGCCCATCCATAGAATTTTGTCGGTCGGCTTGTAATTTTTTTTAAAATATTCAAGCAGCCGATTGAACCAGTCGAGTTTATATTGATATTTTTCCGATTCAACAAAAAATCCCTGCGGAATATAAGTCGTGATGATATTAAGGCCGTCGATAGATGCCTTAATCATCCGCGCTTCATCTTTCGGCTCGCTGTCCAGTCCGAACTCAATATTCTCAAGTTTTTTAAGACTGAATATTGCAACGCCGTTATAACTTTTCTCACCCCGATAAACAAAATCATAACCGCTAAACGCAAACGCTTCGGATGGAAAATCTTTATCCTGTACTTTCGTTTCCTGCAAGCACAGCACATCCGGCTTGTTCTCTACAAGCCAATCGAGAATTATCTGCGTTCTCGACCTTATCGAGTTAACATTAAAAGTCGCTATCTTCATAATGGTTAACCACCGGCCCCGTGCCGAGGTGAATAAAAGTAAATTCTAAAATAAACCGGAATTCTCGGGATATCAATTCAAATATAATCCTTCATTCCTCTCTCTCTTTCAATAAATTTTTTAATTTGCATGTCTTCGTGCTTTAGCACCTCAAAATCAGGCATTTTGTAAAATTTGCGCAAGTAAAAAATTCTTTCACTTGCGCAAATTTGAATTTTTATTTCGCATCGACAACGCACCTGAAACCGACTGTACTGCACCTGTCGAGTCCCGGCCAGATACGCACAAATTTTGTGTGATGGTCGCAGGGCAGGGGGCCTCCTTTGTTGTACCAGATGCTTCCCTCAGCGTTAAAATAGCTGCCGCCACGAATCATTAAATATCTCGTATGCCCATCGTCTCGGCAGCTTTCAGTCCATTCCCACACATTGCCCGACATATTGTAACATCCATAAATGCTTTTGCCGTTAGGATATGAATTGGCCGGCTGCAATTTGCCTGTTGCATTGCATTTATTCGGGTCAAAGTCATTTCCCCACGGCCATTTCCGGCCGTCAAGTCCCTGTGCTGCTAATTGCCATTCTTCTTCCGTCGGCAATCGTTTCCCAGCCCATTGTGCGCATGCTCTTGCATCATCGATATTTATATAAACAACCGGATAATCCGCTAATTCTTCCGGCATTTCTCCGTTTGGCCATTGCTTAAGAAAATTTTCTGTGTACTTAGGTTTGTATCCGCTGCTCTGTAAAAATTTCTGATACTGAGCATTTGTAACTTCCGTTTCATCTATGAAGTAGGGATTGATTTTTATAAGTTCAGGTTTATGCTTGATTTGCTGATGGATAACATAAGGATAAGCCGCCCCGAATTCCAGACCGTATCCAAAACCATTATCATCTTTGTCAGGATAGCATCCGCATTCGCCTCGGATGTGTTCTATTTCCATTTTAAACTCCGCCGCTTCGACAAAAACCATACCCGCCGGTTTTTCTTTTCTATCGCTTATTTTCGTCCGTTTTACCGTTTCGGCGTTTGCAGTATCTTTGCGGAAATTTCTCGAATCGACCTTTGTTGCGCTGAATTTCAGATTATCGAGCAGTGTTTGCAATTTATTATTTAAACGTACTTTATGAATAATCGCAATACACCCGATTTTATCAATCGAAGAGACAATTTGAGACGTATTACCAACAACTTCCGGTTTGATTTCTTCACCAGTCCACAAATCGAAATAAAGCCAGTTCGGCTGATATTTGAAATCGAACAGATGTTGATTTTTAATCGAATTGCCTTCATTGCGCATTACGAAAATATGTCTGCCTCGAGTTGACCAGTGAGTGATATATAAGTCCTTTTGCAAAGCGGGGTAATACGGTTCGAACTCCTGTGTAAATTCATCTTTGAAATAATGCAGGATAAGATTGGCTTTTTTCCAGTTTTGCCTGTCGATAATATTCCACGGATTATATGTTCCGAACACGTTTTCCCAAACGAGCATTCCGCTTCCGTTGAAGAAAGCAGTTTCAATTTCACTGCTTCTATCAATGTCCCATCTCCTGATTTGATATTGAATGTGCCATGGCTGCACCCATTTTAATTTAAGTATTCCCGGTTCTTTAGGTTCATCAAGCCATTGTGCCCACGAACCGCTGCATAGCGCAAGCTGCTCAAATTCAAGATGACCTTCGCTGACAAGGGCCAGCCCCGGTCTGACTTTATCGAGTTCTTTCCGCAAATTAGGGTCTGCAGCTGAAAGAGTATCGAGAAATACTCCATCAGCGTTTATAGCCGCAACGATTTCCGCGAGGCATTTAAAATCATCTTTCTTTTCCCGCCTTGTGCCGATATCCCAGGGATTGTAATCTATGAAAACTTTTACATTTCTGGCGTGACATTTTTCAACTACTTTCCTTAATTTCGCAAGTCCTCCCGGCATCTGGCAGTACATATCGAACTGATTTCGTTCATCAATCCCCAGTCTCGGATAAGCGTGCCATAAAACAATGCTGTCGTACCCGCCGAACTCTTTATGGCCTTGCGAAAGAAGTGAATCTATAAGATATTCATCGCTGTCGGGTTTAAAAAAATCGCTGTCGTACATCATACACATTCGGCAGGTAAAATTTTCGCTCATCCACAGCAAATCCTTTGCTGGATTAATGTTGAGTTCATTTTTTTTGACGATTTCTTTCCGAAAATCCTGAGCTTGTTCGAGCCAGATTTCTCTATCGCCGGCCGGCACTAAATAGTGCGGATTATTTCCCAATAATTCTCCGCAAACCCCGAATTTATTTATGACTGCCAAAAGAAGTAGCACGAAATGAAGTTTATTTAAAAAAAACATTAGCTTTACCTCAGAAATTTAATATGATTCTAAATATACCTATAATACAGTCAATAGAAAAAAGATTGATTAATTTCTCTGTGTAATTTAATATGCACAATGGTTTGTGTAAAGCAAATTGTGTTTATAGGATTGGTTATGGAAAAGAATATAGGCAAAATAAACAGGCGTCAACTTCTTGGCGGTTCCATTGTTGCCGGTCTGGCTGGTTTGAGTCTTTTTTCTTCCTCGGCTAATGCCGCGATAGGTAAGCGAAAACCAAAAAGAAGCATTCGTTTTGCTCATATGACCGATATTCATCTTGAACCCAAACGCAATGCACCCAATGGGTTGACTGCTGCGCTTAAGCACATCCACGCGCAAAAAGACAAACCTGATATGATTATCACCGGCGGCGATAATGTTATGGATATGCTCCGATGTGATGCCAACTGGGCTGATACCCAAATCAACCTGCTTAAAGAAATTTTTGCAAAAGAGTGCAAGCTGCCTGTTAAATTCTGCATTGGCAATCACGATTCATGGGGCTGGGATAAGAAAAGCGGTACTAAAGGCAATGAAGAGCTTTGGGGCAAAGATAGATTCGTAAAAGCAATGGGGCTTGAGAACCGATATTATTCGTTTGATGCCGGAAACTGGCGTATTTTCGTCCTCGACAGCACGCATATAGATGAAAAAGATGCTTATACGGCCAAATTTGATGATGAGCAGTTTAACTGGCTTGCCGAGCAGCTCAAAAATAGTCAGGATAAACACGTTTGTCTCATTAATCATATTCCGATTCTTTCGGCGGCGGTTCTTCTCGACGGCGAAAACGAAAAAAACGGTCGCTGGACTCTTCCCGATGAATGGATGCATTTAGATTCGCGCAAGTTAGTGGATTTATTTTGGCAAAACAAAAATGTAAAACTCTGTATTAGCGGACACTTACATTTACAGGAACGTCTGGAATATAATAATGTTACGTATATTTGTGACGGCGCTGTTTGCGGAGCGTGGTGGGGCGGGGCATTTCACCAGTGTCAGGAAGGTTATGGTCTTTTTGACTTATATGAGGATGGCAGCTTCGGATTTGAATATGTTGATTATAACTGGGAAGTAAAAAAAGCATAAATTATGTTACAGGATGATAAAAAAAATATTCAGTTGCTCTCGATGACCGGCATTTGCAAGAGTTTTTCAGGCGTGCAGGTTCTGTCCGATGCGCAGCTCGAAGTGCGAAGCGGCGAAGTTCACATTCTTGCTGGTGAAAACGGCGCGGGCAAAAGCACTTTGATAAAAATCCTCGCGGGCGTGCATACCGAATATACAGGAACAATTCACGTAAATTCTGCGCAAGTTAAATTTGCTTCAATTCACGAAGCGGCGGCGGCGGGAATCTCCGTTATTCATCAGGAGTTGTCGCTTGTTCCGGCGATGAGCGTTGCGGAAAATATATTTCTCGGCCGTGAGAAGAGCCGCTTTCAGTGGCTTGCCAAAACTGAGATGATCAAAAAAGCATCTAATATGCTCAAAGAAATAGGGCTTGATATAGATGTAACAAGGGAGTTGGGCGATTATCCATTAAGCACTCAGCAGATGGTCGAAATTTGCAAGGCACTAACATTCGATTGCAGGATAATCGTTATGGATGAGCCGACAAGCGCTCTGACCGATGTTGAAGTTGAGAAACTTTTTGCGATTATTGCCAGATTAAAGCAGAACGGATGCGGAATTATTTATATAACTCACAAAATGGAAGAGATTTACAGGATTGCCGACAGAATAACAGTTCTTCGAGACGGAAAATATATTGGAACTGCCCCAGCATCGGAACTGAACCAGGCAAAATTAATTCAGTGGATGGTGGGGCGAGAGCTTAATCAGCAGTTTCCAAGACATAAGCCCAAAGATGGTTCGGTTGCCTTAAGCGTAAAAGATTTTACAGTTGCTGACCCAACCGGCAAACCATTCCCGGTCGTTTCAAAAGTATCATTTTCAGTCAAAACAGGTGAAATACTCGGTGTGGCAGGTCTTCAGGGTTCAGGCAACAGTGAGCTTTTAAACGGCTTATTCGGCACTTACGGCACAAAAGCAAAAGGCACAATCGAATTGGACGGAAAGTCTTACAATCCTTCGACGCCATCTTATGCGATTGCAAACGGGATATCGCTTTTAACAAACGACCGCAAAACAACAGGTCTTGTGCTTGGGATGGATATTGTGCATAACACAACTTTGGCAGCTTTGAAGAAATTTTCGCCCGGCCATTGGCTCAAGCCCGCAAAAGAATTGCAGACCGCACGGGAACATAAAAAATCTCTGAACCTTAAAGCCGCAAGTCTTTCGATGCAGGTTGATTCATTATCAGGCGGAAATCAGCAGAAGGTTGCGATTGCCAAATGGATAGAGACTTCGCCGAGAATATTTTTTCTCGATGAGCCGACAAGGGGAGTTGACGTCGGCGCAAAGCACGAAATATACGAACTGATGAACAAATGGACATCACAGGGCATTGCGATAGTTTTGATAACTTCTGAGATGCCCGAGCTTTTGGCAATGAGCGATAGAATAATAGTAATGCATCGCGGCAAAATAACGGCTGAATATACCGCAGCGGATGCGACACAGGAAAAAATCCTGCAAGCTGCTATGGGTTGATATGAAAGGATGATTTAGTGAAGAGCGGATTAAAACATTCATGGGTTGCCTCGCCTGTTACAAGGGCGCTGGGCGCTTTGATAATAATTTTCATAATCGGAATAATTTTTAACGCAGATAGCGCGTTTTTCAAATGGGGTACCCATCGCGATATGCTTCGCGCAGTTTCAGTTTATGGAATGCTTGCCTGTGGAATGACAATGGTGATTATCGCAGGCGGAATTGATCTTTCGGTCGGAAGCATTCTTGCTCTGACGGCAGTTTGTTTTTCGCTGTTTACAATTCACAGGGGTATGAACACTTTTGCAGCAATCGCAGCCTGTCTTTGCATCGGCACGCTTTGCGGAGTTTGTTCCGGTGCGTTTATCGCAAAGTTCCGCATTCAGCCTTTCATAGCGACACTTGCGATGATGGTTTTTGCAAGAGGTGTCGCAAAATGGGTCTCAGGCGGACAGAAGATTTCTACCGCAGTTCAGCAGGCTGACGGCACGTATAAATATGTCGATGTGCCGGAGATTTTTAATGTAATCAATTCCAAAATATTAGGTAATAACATTACGGTTGTTACAATAATATGTCTTTTCTGTTTATTCATTTCATGGCTGCTTTTAGTAAAGCTGCGTTATGGAAGATATATTTATGCAATCGGCGGCAACGAAGAAGCCTCAAGATTGTCGGGTGTTCCTGTATCGAAGGCTAAAATTCTCGCTTATGGTTTAAGCGGCCTGTTCTGTGGTGTGGCTGGAATATGTCAGGCAGCGCAGGAATTGCAGGGCGACCCCGAAGCAGGAGTAGCTTATGAACTGTCTGCGATTGCAATGGTTGTAATCGGCGGAACAAGCCTGCAAGGGGGCCGTGGAAGTATCTGGCTTACTCTTATCGGTGTTCTCACGATTGGTTATCTTGAAAAAATTCTCAGTATCAACGCTGTTGGCGAAGATAAAAGATTAATGCTTACAGGAGCAATTATCATAGCTGCTGTACTGCTGCAAAGAAGTAAAAAATAAATTCCAGTGAAAGGATTTTAAAATGAAAAAATTGTTATTATTGGTTTTGATTGTTACTGCGTTAGTATTCACAGGCTGTGCAAAAAAAGAAACGCAGTCAGTTAATGAACCGCAAACACCTGCTGCAAAATCCAAATGGGTAATCGGAATGAGCCAGTGTAATCTTGGCGAACCATGGCGAGTCCAGATGAATGCCGATGTAAGATTAGCTGCCGAAAAACATCCCGAATTACAGGTTGTTTTCAAAGATGCACAAAATGACACTCTCAAGCAGCAGGCTCAGGTCGAAGAATTCATAAGCGCAGGTGTGGATTTAATAATTATATCTCCGAAAGAAGCAGCGCCTCTTACGCCTGTTGTTGCCGTGGCTTTTGAAAAAGGCATTACAGTGATTGTTCTCGATAGAAGGGTGCTCGGCGACAAATACACTTGTTTTATCGGCGCAGATAACAAAAAAATCGGCAAATCGGCCGGTAAATGGATAGTTGAAAAACTTGGCGGCAAAGGTAAAGTGGTTGAATTAAAAGGTTTGATGACTACAACACCGGGTCAGGACAGGCATAGCGGCTTTAGAGACGGCATAAAGGACAGCGGCATAGAAATAATCTTCGAGGCCGATATGAAATGGCTTGAGCCAAATGCGCGCAAGGAAATGGAATCGGCGCTTGCGAGATTTCCACAGATAGATTTGGTATATGCTCATAATGACCCCGGCGCTCACGGCGCTTATTTGGCGGCACAGGCAGCAGGCCGCGAAAAGGACATAATCTTCGTAGGTATTGATGGTCTGCCGCAGGAAGGCCAGGCTTATGTCAAACAGGGCTTGATGTCCGCAAGTTTCGAATACCCCACAGGCGGCGGCGAAGCTATCGAAACAGCTATGAAATTGTTCAATGGCGATACAATTGACAAAGAAATAACCCTGAAATCTCGCGTATTTACCAAAGACAACGTTGATGCAGGCGGCGAGTGGCTAAGTGAGTAAACAGAAAAGATTAATGAACTTTCTTGAAGGGTAAGAAGTATTAAGGATTATATTGTTGACTTTTCAAGTTCAATTAATATACTAAAGTCAGTATGGTGTATATTTTTCATCTCTCAAAAGTATGCTTCCATTTAAATAAACGAGAGATAGTAGTTTTATGGCCTTTATTATGGGTCAAGGAGTTCAAAGTGAGTACAGGTACAGTAAAATGGTTCAATTCAGAAAAAGGCTATGGTTTTATTACACCTGATGACGGCGGCAATGATTTGTTCGTCCATCATTCAGAAGTTAAAACAACCGGTTATGCAAATCTTAATGAAAACCAAAAAGTAAGTTACGAAGTTGGCCAGGGCAAAAAAGGTCCTTGTGCAAATAACGTAAATCCTCTTTAATCAAATAAAGCCTGGATGAAATTGAAGGCTCGCCCTTAAAGCGGGCCTTTTTTCTGTTTAGTGACTTTTGGCAGGATTAATTAAACTTCTCAATTTTCCTTCCATTGGAAGATTGTCTCTATGTATATGACAATAAGTCTCATGATTGTATATACTTAGAGTGTTTTCACAATTGGGGAATTGGCATTTTCTGTTCTCAGCCGAGGTTTTTAGTATTTTAGCCATTATTGCTCCGTTATTAAACCACCACCATAAAAAGCTGTAAAGGCTGGTGTTTTTCCTCTGCGGCCTGAAGATTACATTAACTATACGTTTTATATCCAGCAATGTCAAAGAATCTCCAATTTTAAATTTCCCACTTTCGTTTATTATATATGGCGCAGAATGAATAGAGGATTTCCTTTAAATAATGCGTCCCGCTGCGCGTGATCTGCGCTTCGCTCCAACAGGTTTTTGATTAATTTATGCGCAAGTATTGCGCCTTGTTTTTGAGCTGAAAACAAGGTTTTTGTCTCAGAAAAATACCACTTGTTTTTGCGTCCATTTTCTACGTAAATAAAGGACTTATGAACGAATCACAAAACATAACTGCTTGAAAAACAAGCAATTGCATCGAATTTAAAGAAAATGAAGAATTTTGCATGAAATAGCTTCGATTTTGGTGAAAAATTGAAAAAAATGGTATGAAAAGTATATCAAAATGAAGCGTTTTCTATAGAGGTTCAGGGTCTTTAATAGTCGTCTATTGACGCAATCTGACGATTTTTAACGCAGATCGCGCTTGAGATTTTTTTATCGCTGATTTCACCGATGACACGGATTTTTTCACCACCGAGAACACGAAGATAATTTTAGCCACAGAGAAACAGAGCACCACAGAGATAATTTTTTTTTAGACGTGGATTAACACTGTTGATAATTTGCTTTAAAGGCGGTCTCGATAAATCGAGACAAAATTCAAAATCGTATGCTTTCTTACAAGTGAACTTGACGCCAGCACATCGATTTGAATTTTACCCTAAAGGGGTTTTTCGCTTTAAAGCAAAGCAATAACAGCAAAGTTGATTGCATCCCCTCTGATTTTGTTTTCAAGTTCCGCTGCACTCCAACCCCGCTTCGCTTATGGGTTTTCGCTGCGCTCCAACAAAATCCAAAAGAACCGGGGATCTCCCCTCTACGAGGGGCTGCGCTACGGCTCCGACGCTTCGCTCCGACGCAGCGTAAAAATTTAGAATTTAATCGGGGTATTGGATGAATTATTATTGTTTTTGGTTGAATCAAATAGCTCGTAGATTATAATCGGAAAAGGTTTTAGAGGGTGTTGCTTTGATGATTGTAAAAAGGTTGCGGAAGAAAATTCGCATAACAGAAAAATTTTGCATTTCGAAAAATTAGGATGATGGCAGTCATATGGAAATCAAATATCAAAGTGCAAAAATTTAAATGACAGATTAAAATTAAAAAATTGAGGATTACTTATGGATGAGAAAGAATTATTAGCAGTTATAGAAAAAGCAGCCAACGAAGAAGCGAAAGAATTAAACTTATCCGACAGTAATATTAAAGAACTACCTGCAGAAATTGGGAAACTTACAAATCTGGAAAAACTTAATCTTTTCGATAATAAATTAACCTCGCTTCCTGCAGAAATAGGAAAACTTACAAATTTGGAGGAGCTTAATCTTGCGAAAAATGAATTAACCACTCTCCCGGCAGAGATAGGTGCTTTAAAAAACCTACAAAGACTACGTGTAAATACTAATAAATTGATATCGCTCCCTATAGAATTTTGGGAGCTAGTGAATTTGGTTGACCTTAGGATCTATGAAAATCACCTTGAAGTATTCTCTAATAAAATAGGGCAATTGATAAATTTAGAGTTCTTATATATTGGTCCAAACCAATTAACAAATCTTCCAGAAGAACTGTCTTGTTTAAAGAATCTAAAAGAATTAGCAATCGATAGAAACAATCTGGATTCTTTCTCACCAATTCAAGAATTACACAAACTGCAAGTACTTCATCTATTTGAAAGCAATCTTGTCTCCTTTCCTGTTGAGATATTTCAATTGATAAATCTAAATAGGCTTTATTTGAGAGAAAACAGGCTAATATGTGTTCCACAGGAAATAGGACGATTGAAAAATCTGTCATATCTCGAACTTTCCAATAATCAAATTACCAAACTACCTGCAGAAATTGGAAATCTCTTGAACTTAAGTAAGCTTTTACTTAATACCAACCAGCTATCCTCAGTGCCAGCAGAAATAGGTGAACTTAAAAATCTAACTGAGATTCGTCTTAATGAAAATCAATTAACCTCACTTCCGGCTGAAGTAGGGAAGCTTAAAAATTTAAAACATCTTTATCTTAATTATAATCAATTAATCTCACTACCGGCAAATATAGGAGAACTTAAAAATCTGACGTGGCTTGATCTTAGGAATAATAAACTAACATTATTACCTGATTCGCTCAAGCAAATTCCTACTCTAAATAAATTATTATTGCACCATAATCCTGAACTTGGGATTCCGACAGAATTGTTAGGACCGGACCCATTAAAAAGTTTGACCGCAATTGAAAAAGCAGTCGAGCCTAGCCGGATATTAGATTATTATTTTCGGACCCGCTGGGGAAGACGGCCGCTTAATGAAGCCAAAGTTATTCTTGTAGGGCGAGGAGAGGTTGGGAAAACATGTATTGTGAATCAGCTCGTCTATAATGTCTTCAAAGATACGAGCAAGACAGAAGGTATTCAAATCAGCGACTGGAAAGTTCAAGCAGGAAAAAATGAAATTCGGTTAAATATCTGGGACTTCGGGGGACAGGAAATAATGCACGCAACTCATCAATTTTTCTTAACCCAGCGAAGTTTGTATCTGTTAGCATTAAATGGACGTGAAGGCGGGGAAGATTATGATGCAGAATATTGGCTTAAACTTATTGAAAGTTTTGCAGGCGATTCGCCGATTATCGTAGTACTTAATAAAACAGAACAACATCCATTTGAACTAAATTACAGAGGACTGCGTGCCAAGTATCCGCAAATTTGCGGTTTTATTAAAACTGACTGCAAAACGGGATTAGGTTTTGATATTTTGCGCAAAGAGATAGCAAAAACACTTGGCGAAATGAAAAGCGTTAAAGCAGATTTTCCTTCGGCATGGTTTGCCATAAAGGATAAACTTTCAGAGATGAAAGAAAATTATTTAAGCTTTGAGCGGTTTCGGAAAATATGTCAAGAAAATAAAGAAATAGACTCAAAGGCACAAGAGGAATTGGCCGGTTTTCTGCACTGCTTAGGGATAGCTCTTAATTACAAGGAAGACCCGCGACTAAGAGACACAAGTGTACTCAATCCACGATGGGTAACTCAAGGGATTTATCTTTTGCTGAACGCAGGTCAATTGGCCGATGACAAAGGAATTTTGAAACTCACAGATATAGCGAGATTTTTACCTCTTGATGAATATCCCCCCGAAAAACATGAATTTATTATGGAGCTGATGCGTAAATTTCGGCTTTGCTTTGCATTTCCTGACGGTCAACATCGTTACTTAATACCTGAACTATTAGGCAAAGAAGAGCCTGATCTGAAAAAAGAATTCGAACCTAAGAATTGTCTAAATTTCGAATACCATTATGATGTATTGCCTGAAGGATTGCTGCCACAATTTATCGTACGTACACATCCGTTGAGTCATAATCAACCACGATGGCGCAGCGGGGTAATACTCCAATGGGAAGGTTGTAAGGCTTTGGTTAAGGCGGACGCCGCTGAAAGACATGTAAAAATTCGTGTTCGCGGTGATGATCCAGATGGAAGGCGACGGTTATTAGCAGTGATTCGCAGTGACTTCGAGAGAATTCATTCTGATATTCCAACATTAGAAGTAAAAGGCATTGTTCCTATACCGGAATATCCCGATGTTCCTATGAATTATGACGACCTGACGGGTTTCGAAAAAGACGGCATCAAAGAAATTTTTGTTAGGGCCGATGGCAAAACGGTGAAAGTAAGTGTTTCTGATCTTCTTAATGGGGTGGATTTGCCTGATGTTCGCCATAAATCCGGAATAGAAGAACGAGGAAAACAACAAAAAGCATTTAGGTTATTTTACAGTTATTCTCATAAAGACGAAGCATTGCGTGATGAGTTAGAGACACATCTTAAACTATTGCAACGTCAGGGTCACATTTCTTCCTGGCACGACAGGAAAATTCTCGGTGGCGAGGAGTGGGACAAGAAAATAGATGAGAATCTAAAAAATGCGGAAATCATTTTGCTGCTGGTTAGTGCAGATTTTGTTGCCTCTGATTATTGTTACGATGTTGAAATGAATAATGCAATGCAAAAACATGAAAATAAAGAGGCGGTTGTTGTTCCAGTAATAATTCGTGATTGTGATTGGCATTCTGCGATTTTTGGTAAACTTCAAGCATTGCCTAAGGATGGTAAAGCGGTCAAGCTTTGGCCTGATCGTGATAGTGCATGGAATGATGTTGCCCTGCGAATTCGAAAAATTATTGAGGAATTGCGGAATTTACTTGGCGAAAATGGTGAGTCAAAGGAATAGGTATTGCAGAAGGTGTCGATGCCGGAGGGATATTCTCTATGGTGTGCGATTATCATGTAAAAAAATACAAACATTAGAATAGTTCTCTATAAAATTCCCGCTCCCCGATCAGGTCGAGGATAAACTATGGCGGGAATTAAAAAGTAGAAACAGAAGAGGGGGCAAATTAATATACAAAAAATAAGAGCAAAACCTTATCAGAAATTCGAACAACGGCATTTATTTGAAGGAAAAATAATACCTTTTGCCCGCGGCAGGATAAAATTGCATAATTTTAACTTACGGGATAGAATATCCCAATGGTATTATTACTCGCGTTACGAGGTTTATTAAATTTTTTGGGATTCCGTATAGGGAGGTTGATTATGAGTGAACAAGAGCAGCAAACGCCCGGCCCAACGCCGGAAATTCTTAAAAGCGCAATGAAGGCGTTTAAAAAGCGTCTTAGACTTACCGCTCTCGATGATGATTCAGGGCTTGGACGCGGCGCGTTCTCCAAAGGTCATACAGGCGTTTTTGCAATCCGGCCGCCGAATCAATTTCCTCCCGAAGTCTGGCAGGAACTTCATAGGCAGGGCAAATTGATTGATAGCGGACATGGTCTGTTTCAACTCCCTAAAAGTGAAGCGAAAGCCGATTAATACCAATTGGTATTATTACTCGCGCGTTGCGAGGTATGCTAAATTATTTACCAGCTTAGCTTTACCCCCATGCGGGGACTGGAGCCGCGGAGTACCGCACGACTATTTTTTGAGATCCGTATAATTACGTTTGAAATGCGGCAGCCGTTTTACCGCCTCCATCGCCCATAGCGGAAACGACGATATTATAATTACCATTACCCAATCAAAAAGGCCGAGCGGCACGGTTTTAAAGACCCTTTGAAAGAATGGCGTATAAATTACCATCATTTGAAGCAGAAACGAAGCTGTAACAGCGAAAATCAAATTTTTGTTCGTAAGCAGACCAATCTTGAATAAAGATTTTTTCTGATTTCTGCAATTGAATGAATGAAATAACTGGCTGCACGCAAGAACGATGAAAGCTGCGCTTCTTGCCGCCCCGATACCTTGTTTCTCAATGTAATAAACAAACCAGAATGCAAATAAGCTGCACACTGAAATGAACAAGCCTTGCAGCAGAATCAATATAGCTCTGCGTTTTGTTATTATTGATTCCTTCGTTGCTCGCGGGGGACGATTCATAATGTCTTTGTCAAAAGGGTCAACGCCCAGCGCAAGTGCAGGCAAACCATCCGTAACAATATTAACCCATAATATATGTATCGGCAGCAGTGGAACAGGAAATCCGATTATTGAAGCGATAAACATCAAAAGTATTTCGCCAGCATTGCACGATAAAAGATAATGAATGAATTTTCGGATATTGTCGTATATTCCGCGTCCCTGTTCGACCGCGTTGACAATCGATGCGAAGTTGTCATCGGTTATAATCATATCCGAAACTTCTTTCGTAACGTCCGTGCCCGTAATTCCCATCGCTACGCCGATATCAGCTTCCTTAACTGCGGGAGCATCGTTTACGCCATCGCCGGTCATTACCACAATATCATTTCTGCTTCTCCACGCACGTACGATCCTAAGCTTATGTTCCGGTGCGACTCGTGCATAAACGGGAATGTGTTCGATTCTATTTAGCAATTCTTCATCGCTGATTTTATCGAGCTCTTCGCCTGTAACTGCTATTGAATCAGCTTTGAAAAAACCAAGCTCTTTCGCAATTGCTGCTGCTGTATTTTTATGATCGCCTGTAATCATTACGGTTTTTATGCCTGCAGTTTTGCATTCGTGGACTGCTTGTTTCGCTTCCTCCCTTGGCGGGTCTATCATCGCAATCAACCCCGAAAACGTCAGATCTCTTTCGATAGATTCCGGGGACATATCGGACATATTCTCACTATCAAGATTTTTATATGCCGCCGCAAGCACACGCATTGCCGAATCAGTAAAATCATTATTTATTTTGAGAATCTCTTCTTTTTGTTCATCAGTCAAATCAATGCAGTCAGCAAGTATTACATCCGGAGCGCCTTTGATGAACGCGATTACTTTATCTCCGCTCCTGCGAATGACGGTCATTTTCTTTCTGCTCGAATCAAATGGAAGTTCGTCGATAAATTCAAATTCCTTTTCTTTTTTATCTTTCGTGATTCCCGCTTTTGCTGCCGCCGTCAAAAGTGAACCTTCTGTAGGGTCGCCGATAATTTTGTGCATATCATTTTCAATTACAAGCTTTGCGCCGTTGCACAAAACGAGGTTGTTTAAAAGATTAATAAGTTCCGGAAATTCGTCAGGTTTGATTGTTTTTTCATTAAAAAGAAAATGGCCGACAGGCGAGTAACCTGTCCCTGTTACTCGAAATATCTTTTCGCCTGCGTAAACAGCCTGCACCGTCATTTCGTTTCTGGTGAGCGTACCGGTTTTATCCGAGCATATTACAGTAGCGCTGCCGAGCGTCTCGACTGCCGGAAGTTTGCGGATAATTGCGTTTTTTGCGACCATCCTCTGCACCCCCAATGCAAGCGCAATTGTTACCACCGCGGGCAATCCTTCAGGAATTGCCGCAACTGCCAGACTCACAGATATTAAAAATATATCAACGAGTTTTCCGCCTCTGAGCCATTCGAGAATAAAAACAATCGAAACGAGCGCAAGAGCTAAATATACGATCCATCTTCCGAACTCCTGAAGTTTCTTTTGCAGCGGAGTGGTTTCTTTTTCAATTCCCTGAATCATACCCGCTATTTTACCGAGTTCGGTTTTCATTGCGGTCTCGACTACAATTGCTTTTGCCTTTCCTGTTGCCGCGTAAGTTCCCGCAAAAATCATATTCTTTCTGTCGCCCAGAGAAACATCTTCTTTATCAATTACATCAGAGTTTTTAATAACGGCAGTTGATTCACCGGTAAGTCCCGCTTCAGTGACGGAAAAATTAGATGTAACCCAGGAAATCCGGCAGTCTGCCGGTACGTTGTCGCCTGCCTCAACTTCAATTATATCGCCGGGTAATAACTGATTCGATGGAATCGCCTGATGGTTCCCATCTCGAATCGTTTTCGATACAGGACTTGATAATTTTTTTAAAGCAGCGAGCGATTTTTCCGCACGATATTCCTGTATAAATCCGAGAAATGCGTTCAGGATTACAATTACTATGATTGCGACTGCATCGACCCACTCTTTTAAAAGCCCGCTGACCAGAGCTGCGCCGATAAGTACCCAAATAATGAAATTTTTGAATTGGTCTAAAAAAATCGAAAGCGCAAAATTGGTTTTATGTTCGGTCAGTTGATTTAAGCCGAACTTATGCTTTCTTTCCCTGACTTGCTGCGAAGTCAAACCTCTTTCGAGGTTAGTCTCAAGTAATGCCGCCGCATCAGCGATTCCCTTGCGCCACCATTTTTCCATAGTATCTCCGCAATATTTTCAAGTAATCTATAGAGATACTAACCGGTTGACTTAAAGTCAATAGGGGAAAATGTTAAGCTATTCGACTACGCGAAGCTCCGTCTGACCCGGCTCGAGCAAATCATAAACTTCCGTCAATTCGCCGTTATAAAGCCGCATACAGCCGCGTGAACTTTTTGTCCCGATTGTATCTTCCTCATTGGTTCCGTGAATCGCAATTCCCTGAATGCCGCGAGTTCTGCTGTCAATGCCTTCCAGTGCAATCCAGCCTGAGCCTAATGGATAATCCGGGTCGTCAGCGTGATATGTTTTTCCTGTGTCCGGGTCAGTCCATGTCGGCTTAATCATTTTGCCGCCCATTTTGGCACGCCACAATCCTACCGGTGTCTCGTGTTCTTCTTTGCCGATGCCTATTTTGTAGCTTTTAACATAAATATTTTGAAGATATAGATCCATTATGAAAGCAGACTTATAGACTATGACGTGAAAAGGCCCATTAATGACTTTAATTACCTGCCCGGAGCGAAGTGCTCTTTCGCTTGGAATGTTATTTATTTTCATAAGTAATTGATAAGGCACTTTATGTTTAGCGGCAATCGATGAAAGCATATCGCCTGATTGTACTTTGTAGCTTGTACACAAATCATCGCCGAGTTGAATTACTCTTGTAAAAAGCCATTCATTTGCAAGGTTCGCCATCAATTTTTTCACAACTTCTCTTGTGGATGGATCCATTGACATATTCAAAGCATCGTTCAGTGTATTTCGTGCAGCAATGATTTTTCCATCATTTATACAGTTCTGTGCATCAGTCAGCATAGCCGCAACTCGCGGATTTGTTGAATTGACAGGAGGCGTAATCGCATTGGTTGTATCCGTTGTGTTTTGGGCGGTATTTTGTACGGCCGTCGGATGAGTTGTCTGTCCGGATGGCTGCTGATACTGCTGTGCAGCGGGTGGGGTTGCAGGTGATTGAATTTGGTCTTCGGTTTTATTTTTCTTTGGGCGGTAGAAAATAAATATTCCCGCCGCGACGATGACCAAACCAATAACTATGTAGTAAACTATAACTTTATTTTTATTATTGCCGTAACCAGAAACTGCCATTTTTAAAATCCTTTTTTTAATGTGCCTCCATGCGGGAGACTAAACTAACTATTTTTTACTAAAATGTATAACTCCCTTTTCAGTAACAATCATATCCACAGAGCGGTCGCTATCTGTGATTGGTACATCATCCACTATTTGCTCTGAGAACGCGAAAGCGCATTTGACTGCCCGAAGTTTTTCGTTGCTGAAAAATCTATCATAATATGAACCGCCTCGGCCGAGCCGGTTGCCTTTACTGTCGAAAGCAAGTCCCGGCGTTACTACAAGGTCGATATCCTCGATAGGAACAGGAATACCTGTAACAGGATTTCTCAGTCCGCCCGCTTCTGTGGCGATGCCCGTTTCGAGAGAATTAATCACAACCGCAATCATATGCCGCTGCTGCCATGAAATTTTTGGAACCGCGACGGTCTTGTTGTGCTGCCAGGCGTAGAGAATAAATGGTGCCGTTTCAATCTCGTGGGGCATAGATAGAAAAGCCATAACCGTATTGGCATCGCGAAACTCAGGAGTATCCACAAGGTTCTTGCAAGCCTTGTGACTCATATCAATCCGCTGCTGCGGAGTAATAGCCTTAAGCTGAGTTCTAATCTGTTGACGAAGCCGCTGTTTGTCCATTAAATATCCCTCCGTTGGATTTTTTCATTGTACAGACTTTCCCTGTTTTAACAGATTTTCAAGTTTTTGCAAATATTCCTTCATATTTTTTTCCCGCCCCCGACCGGTTGGAGTAAAATATTTTACTCCTTTTTCAGGTAGATATTCCTGGGGTGCGTATCCCTCCGGCCAATCGTGAGGATATTTATATTCTGTGCCGTAACCTTGTTTTTTAGCACCGGCGTAATGTGAATCTTTCAGATGTTTGGGTACCGGCACAGTTCGTTTGCTCTTAACATCGCTCATGGCAGACCATATTGCCTTTGCTGAAGCGTTTGACTTGGGAGCGCATGCGATATAAATTGCCGCCTGTGCCAGTGGAAGCTGTGCTTCCGGAAATCCAACAAACTCTGAAATCTGGACAGCCGCTGCCGCCAAAACTGTTGCAATAGGGTCTGCGTTGCCCACGTCTTCAGCGGCACAAACAGCGATTCGCCGCGCGATAAAACGGGGGTCTTGACCGCCTGCTATGAGTCTTGCCAGCCAGTAAACAGTCGCATCCGGGTCCGAACCTCTCATACTTTTTTGTAATGCGCTTGCAAGGTCGTAATGCGTATCGCCGGTAGGGTCGAAAACGATAGCTTTCTGCTGAATTGACTCTTTTGCGACTTCGATATCGAATTTTATTGTTTGTGCTCCGGTATTTTTCTGCGACATAATGCCTACTTCAAGTGCTGTAAGTGCCTTTCGGGCATCGCCGTCGCTCATGATCGCTATATATTCAAGTGCATCTTCGGCTGCGCGGACATCTAAACTGCCGAAACCTCTTTTGCTGTCCTTTATCGCTCTTTTTAACAGTTCCACAATGTCATTTTTCTCAATCGCCTTGAATTCGAAAACTGTGCTTCGGGAAATAAGTGGTGAATTTATCGCAAAATATGGATTTTCTGTAGTTGCGCCGATTAAAATGATTATTCCTGTTTCAACATCATCCAAAAGGACATCCTGCTGGGCACGGTTGAACCGATGAATTTCATCTATGAAAAGGACGGTTCTCGGGCCGCCCGTTAAAATCGTGTCTTTTGCTTTCCCGATTACCGACCGGATGTCCGCAACCGAGGCGGCAGGGGCGCTTAAATAATGAAATCTGGCATTTACAAGACCGGCGATTATCGTTGCAAGCGAGGTTTTCCCCGTCCCCGGCGGACCAAAAAAGATGAGACTGCTCAGCGAACCGGCATAAAGCATTCGGCGAAGCAGTTTACCTTGTCCGATAAATTCTTTCTGCCCTGCGAATTCATCAAGATTGCGCGGCCGCATCCTTGCCGCAAGGGGAGCGTTAGATTGAAGTTGAGCCTTTTCAACCTCAGAAAAAAGAGAATCATTTTTGCCTTTAAGTGCCATTAAGCACTATTATACAAGGCAGCCGATAGATTTTCGATAAGAATATTCGATTAGTTTGCGTTTGTTCCGGCTTTGGATAAATCGAATATTCGGAATGTGTTTTTGCCTGCCTGTTTGGCTGCGTAAAGGGCGCTGTCGCTGAAGCGGGTTATTTCGTCAGGTGTCATATCGCTGTCGAATTGGCCTACTCCGATACTTACTGAAAGCTGAATTTTGTTCCGCTCCCATGTAATCGCAGTTGCCGATACTTCTTTAACTATTCTCTCTGCAACCGCAGATGCCTCCGAAATCGGCGTGCTCGGCAGGATAATCGCAAATTCATCACCGCCATAACGCGCTGCGATGTCTATCTTGCGAATACACGAAGCAATCCTCGTACTGACTTTTTTGATTGCTGCGTCTCCTGCACGATGGCCGTATGTGTCATTGATAGTTTTCAAGTTATCAATATCAATCATTATCGCAGACAGTTGTCCGCCGTAACGCTGACATCTCCGCAGTTCAGTTTCAAGAACCTCGTAAAACGTCCGATAGTTTACAAGACCTGTCAAGCCGTCTGTGCGTGCCAGTACCTGCGATTTTTGAAAAAGTGTGATGTTGCCGATTGAGGCACCAATTAAATACCTGAATAATTCAATAACTGCGATGTCATCTCTCGAAAATTCATCAGCATTAATCTTGTCAGCCAGATTTAGTACCCCAACCACTCTGTTGTTTGATATAAGCGGGGCGATAATACAGGTAGGTGTACAATAATTATGTGTAAACCTGCAAGTATATCTTTCGGTTTCAACAGATGTGTTCTTTACTATGATCAGTTCTTTACTGCGGACTGCGGTTATCATTGGTGACATATTTGCCTGGTTCAGAGATACAATATTATTGATAAGCCATGTATGATTATGGCATTCAAGATGCAGCATATCGCTCGATTGGTCGAGAATATACAGCGAAACAAAGCGTGCGTTGATTAACCTGGGAAGCTGTTCAACGCAAATTCTGCCGATTTGCTGTATATCAAGGCAATTGAGCTGCTGTGCCAAAGGAGTTATAGCATCAAGGATTTTAGTATCTTTCATGTTTTTATATTCCATTTGATATAAAAGTAGATTGCAGTAATATTGTGCAACTTCAAAGTTTATCTATTTTAACTTTTAAATTACAAAAGTCCGAAAAAAACCATTATTATTCATACTCTACAAAGCAAAGCGGGGCATTTAATCGCCGCCAACCGCTTCTCCTTCACATAAAGAATAAGATAAATTTTCAAAGACTCCAAATACTCAAGAAACTTTAAAAAACTTTAAAAAAAAATTAAAAAAACAGTTGACGATTATCGGAATATGTTTTACATTTTATAAAACGTAAAAGTTGATTTTTGAGCACTGAAAGGTTTTTGCAATGTTGGGAATTCAGCAGTCAGGTTCAAAGAGTGAAAGTAAGGTGTTCACAGCTCCTGAAAAATTGTATCGCATCGGCGACATTGTTCGCTGCACTCCGTTTTCCCGGCAGACGATTCACAACTACACAATTATGGGTCTCATTAAAGAGACTTTGTGGACCGAAGGCGGTCATAGACTCTATGACGAAACTGTTTTTGAGAAGCTTTCGAAGATAGCGGAAATGAGAAAAACAAAAACTTTAGGGCAAATAAGAGATTTGCTCTAAATAAATAATCAGATTGAACGATAATATTAGGACGTTAGAGTAAAAGGAATACTGAATTGATGATAAACAACAGGCAAACGGAATTGTCATCACTGGTTCGCGACAACATCGATGAGATACTTGTTCGAATCATTCAGTTTACAAACATCCACCATAATTTAATTTCCGAAAACATTCGCGGCTGCAGGACAGCAGGTTTCATTCCGATGTGTATTGATGTAGAGGATTTCGCGAAAGTTATTTCCGTCGCGCTCACAGAACATCAGAAAACTAAAAGACTGGCTCTTTGTGACAGCAGAACTGTTACTTTTTTGCAGGATGGCGAATTTGCTCTCGAACCGCAGGTTGATTTCGAAGCTGCGGATTTAATGTGCACTGATTTACAGACTTATATGGAGCTTCAAAAAAGCAGGTTAAGAGAAAACATTGCTAATAATAAAGCCGCATGTACATTGCTCTACCACAAAATTAATGAAATGAATAATCAGGTTACGGATAACCCGGTTGAGAATCAGATATAATTTCTTTGACAATTATTATGAGTTTTTTTGGCTAAATAGCAGGCAGCGGAGGAACAGATGTCGCAGGGAAGTGTACAGGAGCTTGCCAGGTTAAACGCCGATACCAGGCACAAAGCTATGGTTCTAACTATAGCCAGCGGCAAGGGTGGAGTTGGTAAGACAAACATTACGGCTAATCTCGCGATTTGTTTCGCGGCCGCCGGTAAAAAGGTAGCCGTTCTCGATGCAGATTTCGGACTTGCGAATCTCGACATTATATTCGGTATCAGCACTAAATACAATCTTTCCCATTTTATCAAAGGCGTTAAAACTCTCGATGAAATTGCACATACTGCCTGTGAGGGTGTTGATATTTTCTGTGGTCTTGCAGGTGTCGAACAGCTCTCGCAATTGACAGAATTCGCCAGAGAACGGATTGTCGCCGCGATGGATGATCTTGCCGATAACTATGACATTGTTCTTATCGATACCGCGGCAGGTATTAGCAAATCAGTTTTAGGGTTTTGCCTCGCCTGCGACCACACAATTCTTGTCGGAACCCCTGACCCTGCTGCAATAACCGATGTTTATATGCTTATGAAAGCAATGAATATTCATAAATACAATGGCAGAATGAGTCTTTTGGTGAATATGGCTCAAAACGACACACAAGGCAAAAAAGTTTATAAACAAATTGCGTATGCCGCGGCACAATTCCTCGATGTCAAATTAAATATGGCCGGAGTTGTACCGCGTGATGCAAACGTTATATCGTCTATTCAAAAAAGAGAACCCTTTGTTCTTGCCTGCCCAAAAACGGCCGCCGCAAAATCGCTTATGTCGGTAGCTGCTAAAATCAGCAGGGTGCCGATGGCTTCGAGCGATTATGGGTTTTTTAGAAAAGTTGTTAATTGGTTTATCTAACATTGGAGGGTGCATAAATGCCCGCGGCAAAAAAAGCAGAAATTGATATTGATACAATATGGAAAAAGTACTTTAAGGAACGTTCCGAAGAGTATCGCAATAAACTTATGGAATTTTATCTTCCGCTCGTCAAATACACCGCGGAAAGAATTTATGTCAAACTTCCCGACAAAGTCGAAGTTGATGACCTTATCAGCGCCGGAATATTCGGCATGATGGACGCTATCGATGCGTTTGATCCCAAACGGGGAGTAAAGTTTGCAACCTATTGCACTCCGCGTATCAGGGGTGCGATACTCGATGAACTTCGAAGTATGGACTGGGTTCCGCGTTTGGTTCGGGCAAGAGCGCATCAGCTCGGAAACGCAACAAGAACTCTCGAATCGCACCTTGGCAGAGTACCTACTGAACAGGAAATTGCCGGCGAACTCGAAATGGATATGGAAAATTTCTATAGGCTCCAGCGCGACGCAAATGCGGTCGGCCTTGTTTCGCTTAGCAATAGTCTCGATTCCGATGGCGAAAATGATATCTGCGAAATCGATGTTATAGAAGACAAAAAAAGCGAAGACCCAATGACCGAAGCGCAAAAGCGTGATTTAAAGGCACTGCTCGGCAAAGGGTTAAGCAGAGCCGAAAGACTAATTCTCGTCCTCTATTATTATGAAGAAATGACAATGAAGGAAATCGGCGCAACACTCGATTTATCTGAATCGCGTGTTTCGCAGATGCATTCCTCAATTATCGCCAGACTGAAAGCACAAATGAGCACGAGGAAAAAAGAGTTTTCACCAAAGTAATATCATAAATGTTTGATTAAACCTCGCCTTTACAGGCGGGGCGGGCAGTCGTGGGTCACCAAAAAAGTCTTTCTTTTTCCAATTATTTTTAGTATTCTTATTCCCTTAAAATTTCCCTATATTTGAGGTATGTATGCGTTTTACGAAAATGCACGGTTTAGGCAATGACTATGTTTATGTCAATTGCTTTCAGGAAAAAGTGCCTGACCCTGCGAAAACAGCAATAATTGTAAGTGACCGCCACCGCGGCATAGGCGCAGATGGTCTGATTTTAATTTGCCCCTCGAATGTCGCCGATGTGAAAATGCAAATGTTTAATGCCGATGGCTCGCAGGCCCAAATGTGCGGCAATGGTATTCGCTGCGTTGCGAAATATGCCTACGAACACAATCTCACCAAAAGCAAACCCCCATCTCTAACTATCGAAACCGGCAGGGGTGTTCTCACTCTCGGACTTGAAATAAATAAAAACAATAAAGTCGAAAAAGTCTGCGTCAATATGGGTCAGCCTATATTGGAGCCTTCGAAAGTTCCTGTTTTGCTCGAAGGCGACAGCATAGTTGAAGCTGCGATTGACGTCCGAAATCAGCGAATGTTGATGACCTGCGTTTCTATGGGTAATCCTCATGCCGTTTTCTTCACCGATGACCTTGATTCGATTAACATCGAGAAAGTCGGACACATTATTGAAAATCACGAACTGTTTCCTGAGCGAATTAATGCTCATTTTGTCAGAGTCAATTCCCGCAATGATTTTACGATGATTACATGGGAACGCGGAAGCGGCGTAACTCTTGCCTGCGGTACAGGAGCCTGCGCTTGCTGCGTTGCTGCTGTTCTCACTGAAAGAAGTGATAGAAATGTTACCGCCCATCTACCCGGTGGAGATTTGCAAATCGAATGGTCGCAAAAAGATAATTGTGTTTATATGACAGGCCCTGCGACGGAAGTTTTCACCGGCGTCTGGCCGGAAGATAATGCGAATTGAAGACCAGATAAAACGCAAAGCTCTCTCGCTCGGGTTTGACCTTGCAGGTATAACTTCAGCACAGAATGTCGATAGTGAACAAATCGAAAAATTCAACAGCTGGCTCAAAGCCGGCTGCAACGGCCAAATGGCATTTCTCGAAAGAAATCCTGAAAGGAGATTTAATCCTGCTGCCGTTCTGCCCGGTGCAAAATCCATAATATGCGTTGCGATTAATTATAAAATCCAAAAACCCGCTTCGAAAGATTGTCTTCAAATAGCGTCTTATGCGCTTTATCCAGATTATCACAAATTCATAAAAGAAAAACTTTCTTTGCTTGCAGATTTTCTTAAAAGCATAGATAAAAATCTAAAATTTAAGATTTGTGTGGATTCTTCATCCGTTGCCGAGAAAGCCTTGGCAATGCGCAGTGGTCTGGGGTTCATCGCCAAAAATCGTCTGCTAACTAATAACCAATTTGGTTCATTTCTTCTGCTTGGCGAAATTATCACAAATATGCAGTTAGAACCCGACAAACCTGTAGAAAGGCAGGAATGCGGTAAATGCAGAAAATGCGTCGATGTCTGCCCAACAGGTGCGCTTACTGAAAATAATTTCGATGCCCGAAAATGTGTCAGTTATCTTACGATTGAGCACAAAGGCAGAATATTACCTGAACTAAAAAATAAAATAGGTCTACATCTTTTCGGCTGTGAAGAATGTTTGAAGGTATGCCCGTTTAATGAAAAATCACCGATAGCTGAAAAATCGAAATATGGTTTTACTGCAAAGCAGCCGAAACTTACAGTGGCTGAAGTTTGCCTCTGGTCAAAAAAAGATTTTGAAAATTTTGCAGCAAATACAGCTATACAGCGAACCGGATTTAGGAAAATAAAACGCAATGCGCTTATTTGCCGAGTGCTTCGAGAGCATCCATAACTTCAAGAACGTGCATATAAGCGGGGCCTCCGCCCATAACCACCGCAACTGAAACCGCATCTAATATCTGTTCTTTGCTTGAACCTGTTTCAAGGCATTTTTTCACATGGGCCATAATGCAGGGATGGCAGTTAACAGCGACGGCAATACTTAATGCGATAAGTTCCTTCTCGCGAAGGCTTATTGCGCCATCAACCATAACCTTGCTGAAAAGACCTCCGAATCCTGCAACCATATTCGGAGCGTCTTTTTTCATTTTTTCCATTTTCTGGCCGATTGTCTCATAAAATTCTTTTGAGCGCGACATTTTCATCATCCCATCTTTGTAATCATATCTTTAATATAATGTTCGAGTACTTTTTTAGGCACACTCTGCAATCCCGGCAGCGGTGCTTTTGCTTTCAATAATTTTTCAAGAATTGGTATCGCAGATTTCTTATAAGGGGATATTTTCTCGGCAAGATTATGTGCTTCATCCAGCGAACCGCCCGACATCAGCTTTAGATAATTAACTATTCTTGTCGCAAGCTCTTTATCGTCAATGGCGGTTTCCTTACCATTCTCTTGCGGTTCCTGCGTTTGATGAAGAAGTGATCGCGTAAGATTTTGAGTTTCAAGCATCATACGGGTATATTTTTCTTCTTCGGTTTCATCGATAGGCGCAAGCTTCAATTCTTCATCGTCTTCGCTCGGCGGCAATGGTATGTAACATTTATGATTGCAGTAGGGGCACTTTCCCCATTTCCCGCCGGCCGTATCCGGTGCGTTTATTTTTTTCTTACAGCATTCGCAATGAAATGTAATCGCCATAGCTAACTCCTAACTAACCTGGATATTGTGCGGTTACTTCTGTCGTTATTCCGCCTCGAGGTGTAAATTTTGCCGTTATTTTCATACGTTTTGGTTTGCAGGCCGCAACAAGGTCGTCAAGAATCTGGTTTGTTACAGCTTCGTAAAAGATTCCCTTGTTCCGAAACCCCTGCATATAATATTTCAGACTTTTCAGCTCGATACAGCTTTTATCAGGACAATAATCAATCACAATCGTCCCGAAATCCGGCTGCCCGGTCTTTGGACAAACGCTCGTAAATTCTGGACAGCAAATCGAGATATTATAATCACGCCCCGGCCTTGGATTGTCAAAAAGCTCTATTTTCAGTTGTTCCATGAGTCAATTAACCTTTTATTTATTAGAATCCTTACTATAATGTATTTTTACTAAATTATCAAGTAAGGTATTTTATGGAAAAAACCACGAAAAAAGCCGTTATTCTCCTTAGCGGAGGTCTTGATTCGGCGACGACGCTTGCGATTGCAAAGTCGAAAGGGTTTAAATGTTGTGCTATGACTTTTCGCTACGGTCAGAGGCATAGCATTGAGCAAAAATGCGCAAGTAAAATTGCGAGATTTTTTGAGGCCGAACAGCTCTTTTTCGATATCAATCCTGCGGTTTTTCTGCATTCGGCACTGACCGACAAATCCATAAAAGTACCTACGAACAGGAAAATCGATAGTTCGAAAATACCCATCACGTATGTTCCCGCGAGAAATACAATATTTCTAAGCTACGCACTTGCTTTCGCAGAATCTATCGGAGCCTTCGACATCTTTATCGGCGTCAATGCCACCGATTATAGCGGATATCCCGATTGCAGGCCGGAATATATCAAAGCATACGAAAAAATGGCAAACCTCGCAACAGCCGCCGCGATACAAAAAAAAGGCCGAAGGTATAAAATCCATACTCCCATAATCAAAATGTCAAAAGCGCAAATAATCAAAACGGGAACAAAACTTGGCGTCGATTATTCCCTGACCCATAGCTGCTACAATCCAGACAAAACCGGCAAGGCCTGCGGCAAATGCGATTCCTGTCAATTGCGTTTAAAAGGTTTTACTGAGGCAAAACTCATTGACCCGATTAGATATGCAAAATAAAATCAACATTTCTGAAATTTTTTATTCGATACAGGGCGAAGGCTTTCTTTCCGGTGTTCCGAGCGTGTTTATACGCATTTCCGGCTGTCCGCTTAGATGCAAATTCTGCGATACCGGTTATGCCGCTGATGCTTCTGCCGGAAAGAAAATGACGGTCGGTGAGATTGTAAAGCAAACGAAAAAATATCCTACGAACTATGTTGTAATCACCGGCGGCGAACCGATGATTTGTTCTGCTTTGCCTCTGTTGTGCAAAGCCTTAAAAAAATATCATATCACAATCGAAACATCAGGAATAAAATTTGTCGATGATTTAAAATGCGACCTGATGAGCATCAGTCCAAAACTTTCAAATGCTTATTACAAACCAAGTGATAAAGATTTGTATCTGAAAATTGATGAGTTGCAGAAATTGATAAAAAATTATGAGTATCAATTAAAATTCGTAATTGAAAAAGGAGGGGATATAAAAGAGGTCAATCAAATCCTTAAAAATTTGAAGAATGTTGATTTCTCGAAGGTAATGCTTATGCCGCAGGCAAAAAATATTTCCGATTATCTCAAAAGAGGTGCGGTTGCAGCCAAGTTGTGCAAACAATATGGTTTCGCATTTTCGCCACGTTTGCAAATCACTCTTTGGGGAAATAAACGAGGAAAATAAAGCTGACACATTTAACTATCAGGAGTGCGATATGAAAAAAGCAATGTTTCTTATATTAGTAATTGGAAGCATGCTAAAGGCTGAAATTCCACAAATAAGCTTGGAGAAACCGGTTAAAGATGCAAAAATTATTATCTCGGCGGTACCTGTAAGATCAGCTATCCAGGATATGACAATACATAGTAGTTATGCAATATGGAGTTTCAAAATTGATAAAGTATATAAAGGCGAATTTCAACATCAATTGCCCTCTGTGGATTTGGAAGGAATGTCTGAATCAAATGAAATTATGCAAGGTAAATTTTTGAATGTTTTAGTTTTTTCATATCCCAGCGGTAAAACCATTCCTCATTCTAAAACAAAAGCTTATATACAATCATTTAAAAAAAGAGCAAGTTTTGAAATACTCCCCCGTTACGAGATTGGGAAAAAGTATATTCTCTTCTTGTCAGAAATGATGGAGGATTGCTTATATATTAGAGTTGATAAATATTCTCTACCAAAGGAGTATGATAAAGAAGGTGAACAACAAGTGAAAGCTGTTATTAAACGGTTAAAAGATTTTGAAAATGGAAAGCCAACGGATTTTATTGATTACCAAATACCCAAGAAGGCTAAAGCTGTTTCAAGGAAAGCATCTGGTAATTATGGAGCTTCTGATATTATTGAATACTTGCTTGGTGATGAAAAAGTAGGGAAACGCGGATTTTGGAAGAATTCTAAAATGGCTTTTGATACACCTATGAAGTATGGAATGCGTTATGGTATTTCAAGGACATGTGATGAAAAGGGTAATAAATGGCGGCTGGAAACTTTTTTGGATGATGCTCAGCACGGGGTACTTAGAACGTGGGATGAAAATGGTCAATTAACTGAAGGTTATTATATTTATGGCCAATATGTTTCAAAAGATGAATATTTAGAAAAATGTAAATCGGATATTCGGCTTGAGCAATCATTGAAATTGAATTGGATTGATTTTGAAGAAACAAAAAGCACTACTCAAAATTGAGAGGTGCATTTTTGCTTGGGAAACGAACGAGGGAAATAAAAAAAACCGGACATACCGAACTTCTTTAACTCACCTCTTAGGCATGAACAATAAAGGAATGGACAAAGGATAAAAGTTATGAAGAAACAACAAAGTAGATTAATATTGCAAGTTCTCTCCTAAGGATCTGAATCTTTGGCGAGGGGGTATTTAATGCGGCGCAATATTTTGACATAAAAGGCTCCGCCAAGGAATGCAGGTATGATTTAATTTGTATTCATCCTGACACGAACATCGTCGCTCCGCCATGGATTATTATGTTTTTTTATTATAGATTATTATTGCAACATGCCGATTTAATGCCTATAAATTTAACCCCGCACCTATGTAACTTGTTGTTTATCGCAATATTTTTGCTACAAAAGGCACGGAACATTAGATGGGGTGGCATGAAAAATTTTCGAATGCATAACGGGGGAGATAGATAAAAGCCTGACAATATTTTTTCCCGTAAATTGCTCAATGAGTTTAGGAGTAAAACTGATTTATTCGTTTCCAGAGCCTGTTATTATCTGTGGGTATTTTATAGAAAGGGTTCTTATGAAAATGATTAAAGAAATGATTGAATCGCACCCCGCAACCTCATCTTTCGATACCAGCGAATTGGCAGAATGTATAATGAATTGCTTCAGTTGCGCCCAGATTTGTAATACTTGTGCAGATGCCTGTCTTTCGGAAGATAATGTTAAAGATATGATTCAGTGCATCCGGTTTAATCACGATTGTGCTGATATATGTTCAGCTACCGGCAAAATGATGTCGCGTTTAAGTTCGCCATCGGATGAAATGCTGCGGGATCAAATCAAGGCATGCATTACAGCTTGTGAAATCTGCGGAAATGAATGCAGTTCTCATTCCAAGATGAAGCATTGTGCAGTTTGTGCGCAATCCTGTAATGAATGCAAAAAAGCCTGTGAAAAAATATTATCAAGCGTGACCGCAGGTGTACGTTAGTTGATATTTCTAAAATAAAGGCTGCAACGGAATAAATGTGGGAGTTTGCGCGGCAATATTCAGCATAGGCCCTAACGGTGCAATACATGTTTTCGGAGTAAAACTTGTAGGTTTTACACTGGAAAACGGTCTAAAGCTTCTTCTGACGATTATTATATTTTTTGTTATTTGGATAATAGCAAAAATATTAAGATTGTTTATAAGAAGATATATGCGCGGCAGGGTCGATGCCAGCGCACTGTTCTGGTCAAACCAGGCAATAAAACTTTTACTTACTTTCTTTGTACTGATATTTTTCATATCAATATGGTTCGATGACCCCAGAAGACTTACGACCGGAATCGGATTGATTGCAGTAGGTTTAACATTTGCGCTGCAAAAAATAATAACTTCAATTGCCGGATATTTCATAATTCTCAGAGGAAGACTTTTTAACGTAGGCGACCGCATTTCGATGGCAGGGGTCAGGGGTGATGTAATCAGTCTGAATTTCACTCATACGCGAGTAATGGAGATGGGCCAGCCTCCTGCCGTGCAGATGGCAGACCCTGCAATGTGGGTCGAAGCACGCCAATATACAGGCAGAGTAGTTACAATTACAAATGATAAGGTTTTCGAGACGCCTCTTTATAATTATACGCGGGAATTTCCATATCTTTGGGAGGAAATACAGATGCCTGTAAAGTACAGCTCTAACCGGATAAAAGCAGAAGAAATAATGGTTAAAGCAGCACAACAACATACGGCTGAAATACAGGAAGCCGGTAAACTTGTTTTTTCAGACCTTCAGCGAAGATATATGGTTCGCTATGACAGGCTTGAACCTAAAGTGTTTTACAGGCTGACCGATAATTGGCTCGAATTGACATTAAGGTTTATCGCGCGGACATCCGGTATTCGCGAGCTAAAGGACCAGTTGAGCAGGGATATTTTGGAAGGATTTGAAAAAGCCGGTATTGAAATAGCATCTACAACTTTTGACATCGTCGGACTGCCGAAAATAAACATAGCACTTACGAGAGACAGAGAAAAAGAGAGTATCAAAAAGGCCGATTGATGACGTTCATTTCCTGTAATTAGTTTTAAGTTTCTTGTTGCAACAAGCCGATTTTGTAATATAAATTAGGTAAGATTTACATTTTAAATGGAGTTTGACATTGAAGATAATGGAGTGTAAGCCTATAAAATGTGCACATCATTATTATGTGCCGATAGGTAATAAAAATATGGAAAAAAAATCGCCAGCGGAAGGCAAAAATTATCATTTTATCGGAATTGGGGGCGTCGGAACAAGCGCACTTGCCGCTATTTTAATGAAGGAAAAAGCGTTCATCAGCGGCTCGGACATGCAAGGTTCGAACCTGACCGAGCGGCTTTCTGACGATGGGGCGACAGTCAAAATCGGCCATTGCACTGAAAATTTACCCAAAGATGTCGATGGTGTGGTAATCTCGGCCGCGGTAAAAGACGACAATCCTGAACTTATTGAAGCCAAACGCAGGCATATTATGATCTATAAGTATGCCCAAATGCTCGGCTTAGTGATGGACAGATACAAGGGCATCGCGGTTTCAGGCACTCACGGCAAAAGCACCACCACAGGTTGGCTCGTTTATGTACTCAAAAAACTCGCCATAGAACCCAATTATGTCGTTGGTGCTGATATTGTGCAATTTGGTACATCTTCCGGAGTTGGCAGCAGTGATGTTTTCGTCGCCGAGGCATGTGAATATGACAGAAGTTTTCTTAGTCTTCGGCCGCAGGTTGGAATCATCCTCAATATCGAACCCGACCATCTCGATTATTACTCCGGCATAGACGAAATAGTGGAGGCGTTCGGCGATTTCACAAACGGCATCAGGACCGATGGGGTTCTCGTCGCTTCGGGTGAGGATGCAAATCTTGCGAAAATAATTTCGCAATTCCGCAGAGATAAACACATTCTGACATTCGGATTGAATGAAAAATGCGATTATTGGGCAAAGGATATAAAGTTTTCTCCCGACAGCACCGAGTTTACCTGTTTCAATAAGCAAAACGAAATAGGCAAAACGATTTTAAAGCTGCCCGGCAAACACAACGTTCTAAACGCTCTTGCGGTAATCGCCGCGGGCGAAGCGATAGGGCTTGAAGCTGCGGATATTTTAAAAGTTATGGGGGATTTTGAAGGGATGGACAGGCGCCTGATGAAAAAGGCGGAAATTAACGGTGTAAGTGTTTATGACGATTACGCGCACCATCCAACGGAGATAAAGGCAAGCCTTAAAGCTATGCGGCAGCGGTATGACGGGCGGAAAATTTTCTGTGTTTTCCAGCCGCATCAATACAGCAGAACGAGATTTCTTTTAAAGGATTTTGCCGATAGTTTCAAACTGGCGGATTTGACTATCGTGCCGGATATTTATTTTGTCAGGGACACGGAAAAGTCGCGGAAAGAAGTAAATTCTCAGATGCTTGCTGATGAAATCAAGAAAAACGGCAGTAATGCGATGTTTATCAATTCTTTTGAAAGCATTTGCGAATTTTTGAAAAGTAATGTAAAATCCGGAGATATTTTAATAACTATGGGAGCCGGCAATGTCTGGAAAGTTGCGGACGAATATATTCAGTGGCTTAGAGCAAATAGTTGAAAAAGACTATTCTTTAAGCGAAAAAACATGGTTTGGACTCGGCGGCAAGGCGGAATTTTTCATTCAGCCTCAGACCGTCGAACAGCTTGCGGATGTTGTGCGCCGATGCAGCGAGAATAATATTTCGCTGCGCGTTCTCGGATACGGTTCGAACCTGCTGATACGGGATGAAGGCGTTAAGGGAGTCGTAATAAAATTAGACGGCGAAGAGTTCTGCAAAGTCGAACAAAAAGAACATTCCATAATCGCCGGCGCAGGAGCGGATTTGAGCAAACTGGTTCTTGATTGTGTCCGTAAAGGACTTGGCGGAATCGAATCACTTGCGGGCATTCCGGGTTCAATCGGCGGGGCGGTACGCATGAACGCCGGAGGAAACTTCGGTGATTTCGGCTCGGCTGTGGAATCCGTTACTCTGATGGATAATGAAGGTAAAGTATTTGAAAAGTCCAAGCCTGAACTTTCATTTGATTACAGGCAAACTAATATTACAGCCAAGATTATTCTGGCCGCGAAATTAAAAATGATTGAAGCAGACCCTCAGCAGCTTCTGCGTTCCGTCAAGGAAGTCTGGATTTACAAAAAAAATACCCAGCCTTTAAATATGAAAAGTGCTGGCTGTGTTTTCAAAAATCCAAGGGGTATGAGCGCAGGCGCAATGATTGACCGCTCCGGGCTTAAAGGTTCGAAAATCGGCGGCGCAAGCGTCAGTGAAAAGCACGCGAATTTCATCGTCGCTGAAAAAGGCTGCAAAAGCAGTGATGTTATTACATTGATTGATTTGATCAAAAAGAAAGTAAAAGACAAATTCGACGTTTCTCTCGAACTTGAAATAGAAATCTGGTAAATATAGATGGACCTTAATATATCGGGTGGTTTAAAAGTTGCGGTTTTAATGGGGGCGGTCGGCTCTGAGCGTCAGGTTAGCCTGACAAGCGGAAAGAGCGTAGCCGATGCTCTCAAAAAAATTCCTTCTCTGGAAGTAATCGAGCATGATTTCATGCCCGACAAACCCTGGATTCTCGATGATAAAAGCATCGACATATTTTTTCTTGTTTTTCATGGCGAATTCGGCGAAGGCGGCGACATGCAGGAAATCTGCGAACGCAAACATTTGCGATTTACCGGATGTAATTCCAAATCAAGCAGGCTGGCATTCGATAAAATTACCAGTAAAAACGCATTGCTGAAAGCGGGCGTTTCCGTGCCTCCAGCAATTGAAATCAGAAAATCCAAAGAATTGAAAAACCTTGAACATTTCAATTTTTCCACTGACAAAAAATTCGTAATCAAACCGATAAGGCAGGGCAGCAGCGTCGGCGTGCAAATCGTTGAAGGATTGGACAATGCTAAAGCCGCCGCCGAAGAATGTTTTAACGAGTTCGGCGATTGTATGGTCGAAAAATTCATTATCGGCAGAGAACTTACTGTCGGAATTGTGGATGATGAAATATTGCCAGTCATTGAAATTAAAACCGCCAGAAATTTTTATAATTATGATGCAAAGTACAACGATAATGAAACGCAATATCTTTTCGATACCATACAGGATGACGGTCTTCTCCGGAAAATAAACGATATGGCAATGAAAAGTTTTAAGGCTCTCGGCTGCCGGGATTTCAGCAGGGTTGATTTGATCCTTGCCGATGATGGCGTTCCTTTCGTTATAGAAATAAACACTATTCCCGGTTTTACGAGCCATTCTCTTTTGCCGAAAGCGGCCGCAAAAATCGGTATGGATATGAGCCAGTTGTGTATGAGAATTTTAAAAACCACGCTGAAAAGGAAAGCCTGAGTTGGCTGAAAAAAATAAAAAATCCTGGTTCAGTTTCAAGAAGAAACTCTCTAAAACCGAAAAAAAGCAGCGTTCCAAAGCGGTACGCAATACGATGATTATTTTCATGATTATCGCGGTTGGTGTCGGCCTGACCGTCGGCTTCATTTATCTCGAAAGATTTGTCAAAACCAATTACCATTTCGGTGATGAACCGCTAAGTCTTAACATGGCCAATATACCGTTTTGGGTTAGCCCAGAACTCGAAAAGAAGATTGTAGATACGGCCAGAAAAGGCGGCGTGAGATTTGTTTTGAATGAGACTGTCGCCCAGCAGGTTGGTGAAAACCTCCGCAATCTTGCCTGGCTTTACGATGTTCAGGTTAGTGTTGACAGCAATGCGATTGTGGTAAACGCAGGTTTCAGAAAGCCGGTTGCTGTGGTCATCTCGCCGAATGGCCAATTTTATCTCGATTCAAAAGCAATAATTCTTGATTATGTTCCAATCAGCAAATTAACCATCGTGGAAATTATGGGTGTTGCCGCTCATCAAATTTCGGCTCGTTTGATTGGTAGTAAATGGCAAAGCGATGATGTCGCAGCGGCGATAGAATTAATCGAGCTGTTGAATAAAATGGATTCACAGGTTCAGCCGCAAAAGCCTCTGCTCGCCGAAATTCAATCAATTGATGTCAGCAATTTCAATGGCAGGCGAAGCACTTCGCAGCCTCACATCGTTTTTTATGCCAAGGACGGTACAGAAATAAAATGGGGCGCAAGAATCGGTCAATGGCACAAAAACCTCGAAGCCAGAGATGAAGAGAAACTTGCGATTCTTTATAACACTTACAAAGAACTCGGCACAATTCAGATTCGTTCTGCCCAAAAAGGAACTTTTCTCGATTTAACCCGGCAGCAGAATCTTTCGCTTCCTATTGACCGGTATTAAGTTTTAATTTTTTCTTCATCCACTTCGGCATTTCCTCAGGCTTTACTTTTTTCCACAAGCCTGCTTTTTGTTTTTTAGCTTCGTCCTGAAGTCCCAGATATTTTTCAACGAAGCTGTGTGGAAAGCGATGATCTGCATACGCAAAACCATTCGCTATAAGTTCCTCGTTTAATATTCTGCCGTCCGCGAGCCGTATATGGCATAGCAGACGTTTATATTTATCACGAGGATTTGAAAGTTCATCCATAATCACGGTTACATTTTTGCCGAGAACCGTATCCCTGGTAAACTGGCTGGCCTCCGGCCCGAAATACATTACCGGAGTATATGGGCTTTTCGTTTCAGGCGTATCGACCCCGAGCATACGAATGCGCGTATGAGCGTAATTTCCGTCCGGTATGTTTATATCGATTGTATCGCCGTCAACAGTCTTTACGACGATAAAACTTTTTCCATGATATTTATCCCATTCATTGACAACCTGAGTTTCGGCAGGGGAAAGAACGTTTTTAATAATGGGGTGAAATCTTTTATCAACCCATACGAAAGCCGACAAAAGCAAAAAAGCCGACAGCGTCAGTATTCTCTTCTGCAATCGGCTTTGTGCGTGTTTTATTTTTTTATTTTTCAAAATATGTTACTTTACGTAACTTCGCTTATCCACAGGTTTATCGAGTTCGAAAGTTTTGCAAACCGCAACTAAAGCCTTATCACCCTGGTCTTTGTCAACGATGCAGCTGATTCGGATTTCACTCGTGGTAATCGAATCGATATTAATCTTTTCCTTTGCCAGCGTACTGAACATCATATTCGCTACGCCGTAATGAGTTCGCATACCAACTCCGATAATCGAAACTTCCGCAATGTCTTCGCGATAGAAAACGTCTTCGCAGCCGACTTTGCTCTTGATTTCCTCGACTGCTTTTTTCGCATCGCTGAAATCATTTTTGTTTACTGTGAAAGAAATGTTCGCCTTCTGTTTGCTGACTTCGGTTTGGATAATGTCGTTTACGCTGACTTTGGCCTCTGCCAGATGAGCGAAAACTTTCGCGGCATTGCCGGGCTTATTGTTAACGCCAATCAAACTTACTTTAGCAAGATTTTTTTCTATAGTTGCGCCTGATACTAATATACCTTCCATTTGTGGGACCTCATGAGTAATTAAAGTTCCTTTTTTATCTGACAAACTGCTTCTGACATGTATGACAACATTGTACTTCTTTCCGAATTCGATGCTTCGGCCGTGCATTACACCCGCTCCGAGACTGGCCATTTCAAGAACTTCGTCATAGCTGATTTGTTCGAGTTTGACCGCTTCCTTAAAGATTCGCGGGTCGGTCGTATAAACGCCGTCTACGTCGGTGTAGATATCGCAGGTATCCGCTTTCAGCGCCGCCGCCAGAGCAACTGCGCTCGTATCCGAACCGCCTCTTCCGAGTGTTGTTATATCTTCGTTTTCATCGACGCCCTGAAAGCCTGCGACGATGACGATATTGCCTTCGTCAAGCACTTTCTTTAAACGTTTCGTATCGATGCTTTTGATTCTCGCTTTTGTATGCACACTATCGGTAACCATTCTGATTTGTGCGCCCGTAAAACTTATCGCCTTATGCCCCATTGCTTCAATTGCCATCGCTACAAGTGAAACAGTCTGCTGCTCGCCTGTGCTCAGCAATTGGTCCATTTCCCGCTTCGGAGGATTGGGATTGACTTCAAGTGCATCTCTGATCAATTCGTCAGTTTGCTTTCCGCGTGCCGATGCGACCATAACGACCTGTTTGCCTTGATCGAACTCATTGATAGCTCTTTGGGCGGCTCGTTTAATTTTTTCCGCATTCGCTACCGATGTTCCGCCGAATTTCTGAACAACAATTTCCTTTTTTTTGCTCATAGTGTCATTAGCTCTTTATAAAGTATTCCATCAGTTCAAAACCTTTTTCTATTTTCAACCCCGACTGTGCCGCGTTAGCTTCACTGAAGGGACTATCCAGTAATGGACTTACACCTGTTCCCGCAATCGTAAATGGAACAGGCGCCCCTGTATGTGCCTGTCCTTTGCAGGGTGTCGGATGGTCGGGCATAATCAGTATTCGCCACCCATCGTATTTTTGCAGAGCATTATATACCGGCCCGACTACATATTTGTCAATACGTTCTACAGCTTTTTTCTTCAATTCGGCATTTCCCGCGTGTCCCGCTTCATCAGGCCCTTCAATATGAACGAAGACAATATCATATTTTTCAAGTGCATCAATCGCCGCCTGTGCTTTGCCGTTATAATTTGTATCCGCAAAACCTGTTGCACCTTCGACTTTAATCAGGTCGAAACCTATCAGCTTCGAAATGCCCCTGACAAGGTCGACAGCCGTTATCGCCGTACCTTTCAGCCCAAATCTGCTTTGGAAACTATCCATCGACGCTTTTTTGCCCTGCCCCCAGAGCCAGATTGAACTTACAGTATTTTCGCCGAGGTCTCTGCGAATCCGGTTAATTTCATGTTCGGCAAGAAGCTGCCTCGATTTTGCCATAAGTTCGGTTAAAAGCTCACAGTTTTTGCCTCGCGGCAGATTTTTTTCTACGAGTTGGCCGATTATATCGTGAGGCGGTTCGGTGTAAACATCGAACTCAACTCCCTTAATGACGCAAAGATGACGATAGCTTACACCGGGATAAAATTTAACTGTTTTGCTGCCGATTGCATTGTTCAGGTCTTCGATGATTTTTGCGCCTTCAGCGCTCGATATATGTCCTGCGCTGTGGTCGGCCATTTTATCATCTGCGATTGTAACAAGATTGCACCTGAAAACCCAGTCTGTCGGCTCAAGCTGAATATTCATTGCGACCGCTTCGAGCGGCGCTCTGCCTGTATAATATCTTTGCGGGTTATATCCGAGCAGACTCATCATCGCAACATCGCTGCCCGGCGGCATCTTGTCGGGAACCGTTTGAACAAGTCCAAGCCTGCCTGTCCGGCTTATTTTATCAATGTTCGGAATATCTGCCGCTTCGAACACGGTCTTACCGCCGAACTGTTCTATCGGCTCATCCGCCGCTCCGTCAGGTATTATTATAACGTATTTCATCCCGCACCTTCTTCTATTCCGATTGAAAGTTGAATCATCATAAAATTATTATGCAATTTATAATTAAAAAGTAAATCTGAAATATATGAATATTTAGAAGGTACGGGATTCATTAATCACTATCCTGTGGAATATCTACTATCCTTATGCAGACAGGTTTGCTTTTTACGATTTCGAGTTTTTCAAAATCTGCCAGAGCAGCAGTTATTTTTTTCTGCTGAGTCTGATGAGTTATCACAATCGCCGGCACGACATTATTTGTATTATGTTCTTCATGCTGAAGAACGCCCGAAAGACTTATTTCGTGCTTGGCAAGTATCGTGCAAATCTGTGCGAATACACCCGGCTTATCCGAAACACGAAGCCTTATATAAAATCTGCTGACAAGCTCATCGATTTTGCTGATATAACAAGCTGTTTTACTTCTCGGCTCAAGCGTCAAATGCTTGAACAGTTTTTTCGAATTCCCCATCGCGACATCGATAATATCCGCGACAACAGCGGAAGCTGTCGGCATCATTCCCGCTCCGCGTCCGTAAAACATCGTCTGACCTACAGCATGGCCAAAAATGCTTACTGCATTGAAGGGGCCATCAACACGAGCAAGGGCGCTTTCGCTGGCGACAAATGAAGGATGAACTCGCAGGAATATTTTTCCTTCATCGGTTCTTTGCCCGATTGCCAGAAGTTTCAGCGTATATCCCATCTCACCGCCGTATCGAATATCTGAAATATCAGTATTTTCGATACCTTCAACGAAAATATCTTCCGGCAAAATTTCACATCCGAAACTTATTGACGAAAGTATCGCAAGTTTATGTGCGCTGTCTCCACCGCCGATATCCAGGGTCGGGTCAGCTTCTGCGTATCCTTTTTCCTGTGCCTGTTTGAGAGCCGCGCGGAAACTTTCGTTTTTGCTCGTCATATTCGTAAGAATATAATTGCACGTTCCGTTTACAATTCCGTAAATCGCCTTTATTCTGTTCCCCGCCAGGCCGGTTCTGATTGCCGAGATAATCGGTATTCCGCCAGCGCAGCTCGCTTCGAACGCGATGCACTTATCCGCTTTGTGCGCTGCGGCATATAGTTCGTTTCCGTGCTCGGCCAGCAGTGCCTTGTTTGCCGTTATAACATCTTTGCCCGCGGCCAGCATTTTTAATTGAATATCTTTTGAGATTTTCGTACCGCCGACAAGTTCGATTCCTATTTGGATATCCTTGTCATTGAGCAGGGCGTTTAAATCATTAGTTAGAATACCGGCCGGAAGTTTTATAGGGCGCTGCTTTTCTGTATCGACATCTACAATCCTGGTAAGTTCAAGTTTTATGCCCGTACGTGCTTTGATGTAATCGCAGTCTTCCAACAGAATCTTCGCAACCCCGCAGCCTACGGTTCCCAAACCTACCAATCCTATTTTTACAGTTTTATCAGCCATAATTAAGGTGTCCTGTGAAGACGTGAAAGTTTACCAGTCAAAAGCCCGATAATCAAGAAAAATCAGATATCAAGAGTCAAAGGCTGAGATGCTAAAATCTGCTCGAAAATCTGTTTATTTATAAACGCATCGGGGCCTTTTGAATTGTATTTTGTGAGCATTTTTACGGTCGCTTTAAATTTTTTCTCAAGCGGCGCGATAAAATGATGGTTCTCGACTTCCAGCTCGTATGCACAAAGCGTGAGCCTGTCAATTAAGGGTTTTTCTTCAGCGAATTTACCAAGTTTGTAATTTGATTTAAAACTCGAAAGCATTATCGGTTCGTTATCGCCGTACAATGGGTCAATCGCGAGCGGAAAACCCGCATGGCTGAAATGAACTCTGATTTGATGCGTCCTTCCGGTCAGCGGCCGGGCGGCTACAAGACTTATTCTGCCGAAATCGGCCAAAACCTGCCATCGTGTAACTGACTCTTTTCCTTTTTTTAAATCGACGGTCATTTTCAAAGCGTTTTTCTTGCTCTGCATTATCGCCGCTTCGACTTCACCGGTGTCGCTTTCAGGTCTGCCGTTCACAATTGCCAGATATACCTTTCTGACTTTAGACTCCTCGAACAAACTGCAATATCGAGTTTGAGCCTCCTGATTTTTGGCATAAATTATAATGCCGCTGGTATCTTTATCCAGCCGGTGAATAATCCGAATGTTTTCCAGCCCCGGTTTTCGTTCGAGTATTTCGGTCAGGCTGTCGCTGCCCCCGCGGTCATGCGTAACGCTGACACCCGCCGGCTTGTTTATCGCTATTATATCATTATCCTGGTAAATTATTTCCATGGTTTTTCTATAAACGAAATAAGCCCAAAATGCAAGTCTTTGAGTATAAATTATTTATGTGATTGTTTCCCTTAGAGCCTAATACTTAGCATAAAATAGGAATAAATCCGCTGGAAAATTCTTAAATTATCGCTAATAATTGAACAATTACTCTTTAATGACGTATTTTTACTTTAATAGGAATGTAGAAGCTCCATAAAATGTAGGGCGACCTATCTGCCCATTAAATACAACAGATAAAACATTTGAAAGGATTTTGCTGATGAAACGTGAAAAAACTTTATTGGTCTTTGTATCTATTTTTGCATTATCATTTTTAAGCCCGTTTTGCCAGGCCGAACCTGATAAAAAAGCGGACCTCGAAACTCTGCGAAATACCGGCGAGATTTTTGCCGAAGTCGCCGAGAAAGTCAGCCCCGCTGTGGTATTTATAAGCACCGAACAGCAGGTTACTCAGCGCCTGCCCGAAAATTATTTCAATCCATTCGAAGATTTCCAAAATGACGAATTTTTCAAAAGATTTTTCGGCCCCCAGTTCAGGCAGCGGCAGCAGCAACAGCAGCCGAGAGAAAGAAAACAAGTCCGGCGTTCACAGGGTTCCGGTGTTATTATTTCTGCCGATGGTTATATCCTCACAAATAATCACGTTGTTAAAGACGCCAATACTATAACAGTAAAACTCTCCGACGATAAAGAGCTTAAAGCCAAAGTTGTCGGCACAGACCCGGAAACCGATATTGCTGTTATCAAAGTCGAAGGAAATGATTTGCCCACCGCACAGCTTGGCGATTCTGATACGCTTAAAGTCGGCCAATGGGTACTGGCGATTGGTAATCCATTCGGCCTTAGCCACACAGTTACAGCAGGCATTGTCTCCGCAAAAGGCAGAACAAACATCGGTCTTCCCGATGTCCAGTTTCAGGATTTTATTCAGACCGATGCCGCGATTAACTTCGGCAATTCCGGCGGCCCATTGATTAACATCGATGGTCAGGTCATAGGCATAAACTCCGCAATTTATAGTTCAAGCGGCGGATATATGGGCATTGGTTTTGCTATTCCCGTCAATATTGCCAAATACGTTTACGAGCAAATTGTCAGCGAAGGCAAAGTTATCAGAGGATACATCGGCATTTACGGTCAGGATGTAACGCCTGAAATGGCAGAACTCCTCGGCGCAAAAGGCCAAAAAGGAATCGTCGTCCATCGGCTCGTTGAAGACAGTCCCGCCGCAAAAGGAGGACTCCAAAATGGCGATATTATTATTAAGAAAGACGGCAAAGCAATTGATAGCTGGGATACGTTCAGAAATGAAGTCGCAAGAACCGCCCCCGGCACAAAGCTTGAACTTACAGTCATAAGAGACGGCAAGGAAGAGAAAGTTACAATCGAACTCGCGACCCGTCCCGGCCAAACCGCTCCGGCTGATGAAGAAGAAGAGCAGGCCGCTGATAAAATCGGCATTACAGTCCAGAATTTAACATCCGATATGGCTCGTCAATTCGGCTTTAAAAATGAAACTGGTGTCGTTGTAACCGCTGTCGAGCAGGGTTCGCCCGCTGAAAACGCTCAAATCACGGTCGGCACATTAATTCTCGAAGTCAATCGTCAGAAAGTAAAAGATGTTGAGGAATTCAGGGATTTAATTAAGAAAAGCGGAAATTCAATTCTGCTCTATGTCCGGCAGGATGATATTTCAAGATACATCGTCATTAAAATTGGCGAATAACATAAATTGTATGTATTAATAATGTAAGGGCGAACCTGTGTGTGTTCGCCCTTTTTTATTTCATCGTTTTGCTTATCAATCTCTCAAAGCAAGCGGTTTGCCCAGAATTTCCTGGTACAAAATCGCAGAACGCAAATCCTCAACCGACGATAAATTCACAAGTCTATGCCGTTGCTCTTTGGTTTCGGGTGCAGCCTTTGTTTTCACTTCCTGAAACAGCGGGGCAATTTCCTGCCTTGAATATTCCGGCCGATAAGCAGTTTGCGTCTGAACAGATTTTTTCTTCTTTTTCGGCACATATATTGGCGGAGGCTCCATTTGTTTCTGTTCAATTTTCCAGGGTTCTTCCGGCCTTTCTTCTTCCCTTCGAAACTCTGTTTGCCGGGACTCTTCTCGCCGCATTTCATCACGCTGAGATTCTTCTCGAACATTTTCGTGAGTAAGTTTAACAGGCTTGGGAATGCCGTAAGCCGCCCGAATTTGCGCAATTTTCTCTTGTCTCAACTGCTCGATAGTTTTAAATTCGCTATTTGCATATTTTTTTCGCGCAGATGCAGGTTGAGACGGCCGCGGTTTATGTTGTTGTAATGGCCGCTGCTGCTCAGTTTGCCGTTCCGCGTGCTCTTTCATAACCGAAAAGATTTTTTTCAGAATGGCAAACCCGAACACCACAGCAAGAATAATAAGCTGTTCCCATCCGCCGCCGTCTTTGGCGGCAATCAGATTTTTCATTAACTCAGTCATTTTTATTCATCTTTTTTCTGCGGTTTTGCGATTGAATCTCTCATAGAAGTATCAGCCACAATGTTTTTCATTTTATAATAATCCATTATGCCGAGATTGCCTTTCTTGAAAGCATCCGCCATTGCCAGCGGCACTTCAGCTTCAGCAAGCACAACTTTCGCACGGTTTTCCTGAACCAAAGCCTTCATTTCCTGTTCTCTTGCAACAGCCATTGCTCTGCGTTTTTCCGCCTCTGCTCGTGCCCGTGCAAGGTCAGCTTCAGCCTGGGCAGCCTGTAGTTTTGCACCAATGTTTTCGCCTACATCGATATCAGCGATATCGATCGAAAGAATTTCAAACGCTGTACCGGCGTCAAGACTTTTTGCCAGAACCTGTTTTGAAATATTGTCCGGATTTTCAAGAACATTTTTATGCGAAACGGCACTGCCGATAGTTGTTACTATACCTTCGCCGACACGTGCGATGATGGTTGGTTCCGTAGCTCCACCGATAAGCCGCTGAAGATTCGTTCGCACCGTTACACGCGCTTTTGCTTTTAACTGAATGCCGTCCTGTGAAACCGCATCAACAGTTTCGCGTCCCTTTGCAGGGTCCGGGCAATCGATAACTTTCGGATTAACAGAAGTCTGCACCGCGTCAAGAATATCTCTGCCCGCAAGGTCAATTGCCGTGGCCACTTTGAAAGACAAATTCAAATTCGCTCTGTCAGCGGCAATTAATGCTCGCACAACGTTCGGCACTCGTCCGCCCGCAAGATAATGGCTTTCCAAATCCCGTCGGCTCAAATCAATCCCAGCCTGCACAGCCGTAATTCTGCTCTGTACGATTGTACGAGCGTCTACTCTTCGGAGCGTCATTCCGATAAGTTCGCCTACCGATACCGGTGCGCCCGAAAGTCTTGCCTGAAGCCACATTCGCCCGTAAGCTAAAATCAGCAGACCGAATATAAATATAAGGACGAGAATTACTATCAGGCCTATACCCGGCAGTGCTTTCGGCACCTGCGAAAAAATGAATAAATTTCCGATTGTCATTTTAAAATCCCTTCAAAAAGTATTAATTTTTTATTTTTATATTCTTAAGCTTTTTCAATTTCTCTGACAGTAAGCTGCGTTCCATCAACTTTTATAACTTTTACTGTTTTTCCTTTCTCAACATAACCGCTTTCAGCAACACATTCAAGTTTTGCTCCTTCAAAATCGCACATCCCCACCGGCCGAAGCGGGCTGATTACAATTGCTGTTTTGCCCAGCAGTGTCGAAAGATGCTCGGCATCCGGCACTCCTTCGCCCCTGGTTTTTTTTGGTCCGTCGAGTGTTACCGTTTTGCCAAAGCTGGTTTTTGGGAAAATCTTATACGCGAACACAAATCAGTCCGGCACCATAATCACCGCCACAACCACGCCCGTCCATCCCGCTGCCGGACTGATTTTGAAAAATATCGCCAATCCTCCCGCAAGACATCCCAGTGCAAGCAGCGATATCAAACCGAAGCTCGGCACAAAAACTTCCGCTACCAGCAAAATCGCACAAAGCAAAAAAAGTATTATTGCTATTATTATCATCCAAAACATTTTTAATCCTTGTAATGCTTTAACTTTTAAGTTTCTTTAATTTGTCTTACAACGACTCTGTTTCCTTCAATGTTAATAATTTTAACCTTCTGTTCCCTCTGTATATAATCTCCTTCCGCCACTACATCGACTATAGAATCGCCGATTCTTGCTCGTCCTGCGGGTCGCAGAATCGTAACCGCGATTCCTTCATCGCCTACTTTTATTTCGCGTTCTGTTTCAGGCGGTGCAGAGATATCCGCTTCGATTCTACCTCCGCCTGCCGCAGGTTCAAGCACAAGCCCCGCAAGAGGCCCGCTCTTCGGCAGATATTTCGACAGCATATAAGCCAAAACTACAAAGCCCAAAAATCCGATAGAAAACGCCCACGCTCCATTCGACAAAATTCGCCACTGTACGTCATCGAAATCATATTTCGGCCATGGCAGTTCGTCAGGCCTGTTCGGAACCAGAATCGCGAAAATACTCACAAGAATAAAAGCGATTCCCACTACTCCGGTTACGCCAAATCCCGGTATCACAAAAATTTCTATCGAAAGAAGAATAATTCCGATTGCGAACACCGCGATTTCCCACCATGTCGCCATACCCGTCAAAAATCTGCTGCCGAAAAGTATCGCAAAGCACACAACCGCTACAAGCCCCGGCAAACCGATTCCCGGCGTTTTCAATTCTATATAAACCGCCAGTATCGCGACCATAAACAAAATGCCGCTGACCGACGGATGGTTAAGCATTCTCACAAGCTGTTCCGACCAGTTCGGCTCAAGCCGTATCGGCGTGCCAGTAAATTCTACATTATCGCGTTTGCCCAGAAATGAAATCGCCTCGTTAGCATCTCCTACAACCGCCCGCGCAACTCCGTATTCGTGTGCCTTTCTTGCCGTCAATGTCAAAATTTCATTTTCGTTATCGACCAGTTCTTTATTATTTAAATCGAACGTGTTCGAATCTTTCGGGAGATTTTCATCTTTGAAAAATTCATAATTGTCGGTTTCGATATTTTTCACACGCCAGACTTTTATATGTCTGCTGACCATCGCTTCAAGCAGTGCTTCGGGATAATTGTTCGCTTGTGCCGCTCGCTCGAAAACTGAACGAATAAAACTTTCCGCTTTTTCGCGTTCAACGTCCTCAAGTGCCTGTCCGCCCATCTGGATTGGTGCGCTGTCGCCGATGGTGGTATTGTGCCGCATTATTATATCCTGGCACGAAACGCTTATCATAGCTCCTGCGCTTATTGCTTCGGTATTGATGTATGCGACAGTCCTCGCTTTTTTCGATAAATCATGAATCAGGTATTTCGAAATATCATCGGCGCTCTTAACAAGTCCGCCGTAAGTTTCGATTTCAAGAATTATATAATCGGCGCCCATCTCGATTGCGGTATTTGCCCGTCTTTGAATTGACTGATAAAGCCCGTCATCGATAAGCCCTGTGCAGGTAATTATCGCCGCTTGTGCGTTCGCGTCATCGGATGGAAAATTGGGGTCAAGTATCGAAACCGGGTCAAACTCTGCCCGAACAATCCCCGCCGACTGAAATACCACACACAACAAAATAAATAGTAATTTTGTTCGCATTGGAGTAATTTTAACTGGAATTAGAACATCCGCAAGTAAAATTTACCGTTTTTCTTCCATAAACCAGCTTAAAATAAAGCTGATGCTGAAAGTCATAATTGTACCCATGACTATCAGCCAGCTCCACGCAAGACCTATATATTCATAATGTTTTAGAACCAGCAGAACAGTCATAGATACGGTGCTGGTAATCATTGCAGCGACATTGCCCCTGTTGATTTTCCGGTTTGTCAACATACCAAAGAGAAATACTCCCAGAGTTGCGCCGCCTGTTAATGAAATTATCTGAAAGGCGAACCATAAAATATTTTCTATCGGCTGACACGCAAATGCGATTACCGTAAGTATCAGCCCGAAAGCAATCACGCCAATCCGCGAAACGGCAAGATAATGTTTTTCTGTCGCGTTTTTTCTTATAAGCGGCCTGTATATATCCATCACAAACGATGAAGACAAAGAGCTCAGCGGCGAATCGATGCTCGCCAATATTATTGCAGAAAGTATTAAACCCTTCAGACCAGAAGGCAGAAAATTGGCGGTAAAATATGATAATACTTCTTTCGCTTTTGCAGGTTCTGCGATATTCGGATTCTGCCGGAAGAATACAAAGAACAATGTGCCGATACACAAATAAATACATAGAATCGGCAGCGCTGTAACTATCGTAAGCAGTATCGCGTTCTGACTTTTTCGCCTCGTTTGAACTGTCAATAATCTTTGCATTAATTCCTGGTCGGTACCGAAAACCGCAAGACCAATGAAAAATGCGTTAGCTGTTCCCGCCCAGAAAGTTGTAGCGTCATTCAGATTCAAATCGAAATTAAATAAACTTAATCTTCCTGCCTGTCCCGCGGTTTGCCAGATAGTCGATATCCCACCATCGATATGAAAGTACAAGTATAGCAGCAGGGCGATTCCCGCCGCGAAAAACATAATTGCCTGATAAGCTCCCGCCCAAACGACAGCCTTAATTCCGCCAAATGCGATAAAAGCAATACTTACCGCTGTAAACACAAGCAGTGATTGCGTCAAACTCCATCCAACGATTATTCCTATCCCAAGGCAAGCGGCATATAACCGGACTCCGGATGCTGTCAGCCGTGTGATGAAGAAAAATATCGAACCGGCATATTGAGTTTCCGCTCCGAATCGATGCCGTAAATACTCGTAAATGCTTGTGCAGTTAAATTTGTAAAATACCGGAATAAATAAAAATGCCACTAAAATTCTCGCCGCCGCCGAGCCAATAAAAAATTGCAGATATTCCCAATTCTCACTGTATGCTGTCGCAGGCACCCCTACGATGGTCAAAGCGCTGACTTCAGTAGCTACAAAGGAAAGACATGCAATGATAATTGGTACTTTTCGTTCACCAAGGAAAAAATCGTTAGTATTTTTTTCTTGTCGCCCGAAAATATAAGAAATAACAAATAAAAAAAGAACAGCCGAAGCAACAATAAGCAAATCTAAACCGCTAAGCAATCCTCCCAGTTGTTGTAAAGGCGTGACTTCGTTCATTTATCAATGGCCTTTCGCAAAGATTGCCCGCATTCATTTAAAATTTCCACCGCATCAGCAGAATTGACTTTTCTAAAATACATAACAATTGCTGTTTTGACTTTCATATCAGCTTTCTTCAGCAGTTTTGTCGAATCATTTTTTGATAATCCAGTCATTTCCGAAACAATTCTCACCGACCTGTTGCGTAATTTATTATTTGTCGCTTTCAAATCGACCATCAGGTTGCCGTAAACTTTACCCATTTTTATCATTGCTGTCGTTGTCAGCAGATTGAGCACAAGTTTAGTTGCGGTTCCCGCTTTCATTCGTGTCGAACCGGTAATAATCTCCGGGCCCACGACTGGATTAATAACTATTTCAGCGGGTATATCTTTTATCGCTCCCGCACACGTTATAAATATTGTTCCTGCTTTTCTTTTTTTTGCTTCTTTAAGTGCCGCCCGCACAAAAGGCGTCAGTCCGCACGCCGCGATCCCGACAACCACATCTTTTGCGGTTATCTTTCGTTTTTTGATTTGCTCGATTCCGTCTTTGATTTTGTCTTCAGCGCCTTCGACCGCCCGCACAAGTGCCCGTTTGCCGCCTGCGATAATTCCCTGCACAAGCAGGGGACTTACACCAAAAGTTGGCGGACATTCCGATGCGTCCAGAACTCCCAGTCTTCCACTTGTTCCCGCCCCGACATAGAAAAGTCTGCCGTTTCTTTTAAACCGCTCAACAATCATATCGACTGCCGCGGCAATTTTTTTCGATTCTCGCCCAACCGCCGGCGCAACAAGCATATCTTCCGAATTAATGAGTTTAACAATTTCCAAAGTATCTAATTGGTCGATATTTTTGCTTTTGCTGTTTCTTTTTTCCGTCATAGGCAGTTTCATTTTATTATTTTTCCTAAAACTACTGGTTCTCTTGCTCCCGTTGCGTTCGGAACGTTATTTGGCATTCCATTTATCGTAGCGTATGCCAGAATCGCAAACGACACAGCTTCCTTTGCATCGCTGCTGATTCCGAAGTCGTCCGTAAAGAGAATCTTGGCCTTAATATTTTCCCGCAGCATCTTCACTAAAGTATCATTTCTCGCTCCTCCGCCGCAAAGTATCACTTCATCAGGCTCAATCGGCAAAAATTTCCTGTAAGCATCAGCGATGCTTATCGCGGTAAATGCCGTCGCCGTTGCGATTACATCTTTGCTCGGCAATTTTTTAAAAAATTCATCTGCGTATTCTTTCCCAAACATTTCTCTTCCTGTCGTCTTCGGCGGTTTCCTGCGCAAGTAGGGATGTGTCAGCATTTGACTTAATATTTTAGAATTTACTTTTCCTTGTACCGAAATTTTTCCGCCTTTATCGAAATTTTGCTTTCCTTTAGTCAATAAAAATACAAGCCTGTCAATTATCATATTTCCCGGCCCAGAATCAAATGCGATAACATCCTTCAATTTGCAGTTCGCAGGCAGAAAAGTCAAATTTGCTATTCCGCCGATATTCTGGACTACTCTGTTTTTTTTACTTTTAAACAGGAAATAATCGGCAAATGGCACAAGCGGTGCTCCCTGACCGCCTGCCGCGATATCCATCGGCCGAAAATCAGCAACCGTCTTTATTCCCGTCTTATAAGCGATTATAGATGGTTCCCCAATCTGCAAAGTGTTTTTCGCAGGACTATGAAAAATGGTCTGACCGTGCGAACCGATAAGGTCGATGGTTTTTAGATTTATTTTATGTTTGCCGCATAGTTTTTTTACTGCCTCTGCAAAAACTCCTCCAATCTCAAAATTCAAACCGGATATATCCGCAGGTCTACAAAGTTTCTGTTCACCCATTTCGAGAATTCTTCTTCGCATCGAAGCCGAATATGCAAAAGTATCGAACGCTATCACATCGACCTTGTTATTTTCGATATCGACAACCGCCGCATCAACTCCGTCGGTGCTTGTTCCGGACATAAGACCAATTATTCGCATATTTGTTTAAACAATTTTAAATTATCTTTTAATCTTGAAGGCTTATTCCGTTTCAGCCACAATCTTTTAAAATCCTTCGTCATATTATTAATTTCATTTTTAGAAATATTTATTTTTATTCCTTTTATTTTTAACGCTCGTTTAGCGGCAATGCAATCCATCTTCGTCGCAAGCATAATTTCTTCATAAGTTGTATTTTCAAATGTATTCAAAAGTAGGGGCAGACCTGTGTGTCTGCCCAAAGAAAACCGCTCAGTTATTTTTTTCAATCCCTTATCATTCATTTTATATATATAGCTGTCAGACCCTACATTCTCTACTGGTTCGACCAAAGCATGATACAGCCAGCTTTTATTCGGAACATTTGTTCCACAGAGAAGATAATTGTTTCCCAAAGATTTTATGGTTTTTGAAATTTCAGGCTTGTGAAAAAAGTTACGGCAGAAATTTTCTGTAAACTTTTTATTATCGACCGCTTTTCCATTCCAGCTTTGCGCCGCTCCATGTGCAAAACTGTGCAGACTTACGCCCAGAAAATTCCTGTGTCCCTGATCGCCCCAGTCAGTGTTCAGCAAACCCTCCGCTCCGAATTTTCTTCCCTGCTCCGCAAAATTCGTAACATTCTCCATTGAATTTGGAAGCCTTGACCCGTGTGTTAGCCAACTGCTCGTACCCGGACAAACCATAAACGGCAACCCCGCTTTCGCAAGCTCTTTTGTCCTGTAAATATTTTTGCCGCTGGCTTCGTATTCCCAATTGAGCAGCACAATATCTTTCGGCAGTTCACCCAAAAGTTCAGGATGCTTCAATACAATATCTGCCCACATATTCATTCTTTTGCCGTATTTCTGACAAAGCTCGTAAATCTTCAATATAAACTCAAGATAAATTTTCCCCTTTCCGATTTCGTCGGCCAGTTTTTTACTTCTTCCTTCGCCCAGCTCCCATGTCTCATCGCAGCAGACATTAAAATCTTCCGCCTCGAACAGCGGCACAAATTCTTTGTACAAATCCTTCATAAGTTTTATTGAGCCAGGATCTGTCGGACAAAGCGTTGTTCCGCCCGCAAGTCCCCGATATCCCGGCAATTCGCCAAGATGCTGATATTTTGGAATTTCAAGAATTCTTTCCAAATGACCAAAACTCGCCAGCGAACCGACTAATTTGATATGATATTTTTTGCAGTGCCTCTGAAGTTCAAGAATTTCATCAGGCGTAAACGGAGAATATCCCTTCCCGATTAAAGGATGCTTTTTAAAAGTAAAAACATTTTCGATATAAAGCTGAAGTTCGTTGATTTTCCATTGTGCAAGATAAGTTACAAGGCTTTTCAATGTGCTTAATTTCGGCACTTTGCCGCGTGAACAATCCAGATAAACCCCGCGCCTTTTAAAATCAGGCCAATCCTCAATCACACAGCAGGGCAGTTTATCATTATGAATTTCCGCGAGGTCTTTGAGTGTTTGAATGGCGTAAAAACTCCCCGCTTCTGTTGAAGAATAAATTTCTATGCCGTTTGGAAGAATTTCAATTTTGTACCCTTCGGGATTGCAAACTGTATTATCCTGATAGAACTTTAAAACGGCCGAATCTGTCAGCCGGAAAAAACCTTTGCGTACAGAAACCTTCCTGGGCGGTATCAACAATCTTTTGAACATTTTATCTTCCCTGATAAGTATTCTGTTAGTATATCATATAAGAGATGAAAGGCAATTGTTTAAGGTATGCAAAATCTTCAATCTTCAATTTTCTATTTAATTATTCATGTCGAAGCGCGATGATTGGGTCAACTCTCGCAGCGTTTATCGCCGGATATAACCCAAAAACAATACCGATTCCAACGCTTATGAACAGAGGAAATAGAATGCTTTTTGCAGTTATAACTGTCGGCATTTTCGCGAAAAATGTTATGATTAAAGGAATTGTAATTCCCATCGCAAGCCCGACAATTCCCCCCAAAGTTGAAAGCACGACTGTTTCGATTAAGAATTGACTGATGATTTGACTGCGTTTGGCTCCGATTGCACGCCGAATTCCTATTTCGCGCGTCCGCTCAGTTACAGAAGCAAGCATAATATTCATAATGCCTATACCGCCTACCAGCAGACTTATGCTTGCGATAGAACCAAGAACGATATTGAATCTGCGTTTGGTTGCTTCCGCTTCTTTAAGAAGTGCAAGCGGAACACTCATAACATAATCATTTTTCTTGTGAAAATTCTGCAGCATTCTCTCGATTCCTGCCGCCGTTGATTCGACATATTGGATATCATCTACCTGAACGATTACCTGGTGCAGTTCTACAAGCTCGAATGTAATCGTCCCGCTTGATCTTTTGAAAAAGATATCACCGAAATATTTTTTTATTGTACTCAGCGGTACATAAGCATCTACCTGCTGGTCTGGTATCTGGATATTTCCAGCCATACCTTGTTCATTTTTGACAATCCCGATAACTTCGAAGGAATCTCCGCCTATTTTTATTGGCTGCCCAATTGAATTTTTATTCGCCAGAAGTCTTCTTGCGCCAAATTCGGTTAATACCACAGCCGCGGAAAAGTTTTCTACGTCTTTTTTGTCGAAAACACGTCCCGCGAGAACTTGTCTTGGCACAAGGTCAAACCATTCGTTTGTTGTCCCTACAATTCTTAATTCCAGCGTATTAGATCCGACTTTTGATTCTTTGCGTATCAGTTTGGCAGGGGCCACTTGCTGAACATTCGGAAAATTTGAGCGAATTCTTTCGTGGTCGAGGTAAGTCAATCCATATATACTCATATACGATTGCTGGGTTGACTGGCCTTCCTGGTCAATTGATTTTACTGAATTGATAATGATATTATTGCTTCCGAGTTTTTGTATACGGGTAAGCGCTTCTTTACTTGCGCCTTCACCGACCGCCAGCATTGCCACAACACTTCCGACTCCGAACACAACCCCAAGCATCGTAAGAAATGAGCGAAGCTTATGCAGCAGCAGGTTTTCGATTCCAAGCCAGATATTCCGTGCGATTTTTGATTGATGTATTGCCATTAGTTACTGTCGATTCTTTCTACTTTTCCGTCTTTCATATGTAATCTGTGATGCGCGTGTGCCGCTATATCAGGTTCATGAGTTACCATAATAATGGATGTCCCTTCTTTATTCAACTCCGTGAGAAGCTCCATTATCTGTTCGCCGGTTTTGCTGTCAAGATTTCCCGTCGGCTCATCTGCAAGAATTAATTGCGGGTCAACTGCAAGAGACCTTGCAACCGCAACTCTTTGCATCTGTCCGCCCGAAAGTTCAGAAGGCCGATGATTTAGTCTTGTCTCCAGACCGACTTTCGCTGCCAGTTCTTTCGCTCTTGCTGCGCTTCTTTCCGCATCCCACCCAAGATAATAAAGAGGAAGCTCGATATTTTTCTGAACTGTTAATTGCGGAATCAAATTAAAGCTCTGAAAGATAAACCCTATGTACTTCAATCTTATATCGCTTAACTCATCATCTGCAAGTGTACTTACGTCTTTCTCCTGGAGAAAATATTGTCCGGAAGTAGGGCGGTCAAGGCATCCGAGTATATTCATCATCGTGCTTTTGCCGGACCCGCTCGGCCCCATTATTGCCCAGAAACTTCCTTTAGCAAATCCAATATCAGCGCCGTCAAGTGCGTGCACAGGCTCGGCGCCCATTTCATATATCTTCCGAATATTCTTAAAACGAACTATGTCCATTTATTGATTTTCCTGTGTCCTGCTTCGTTTTTTGCCGCCTTGCTTGCCCCCGCCGAATTGCTGTTTCTTTTTTTCTTTTTCCTCAGGAGACATATTTTCATATTTATTTTTCATTTCTGCAATTTGCTCAGGAGTAAGGTTTTCAAGCTGCTTCGTTATCGCTGCAGCATCAGGGATTTCGACTTTGGGTTCCTCTGGTTCGACAGCAGTCATGCCCATTGTTTCGGCATTTTTTAGACCGCTGCTGATTTTTTCCTGCAGCCCCGTACCGTATTCATCCTCCGCTTTAGTATATACCGCCGCTGACTTTAATGGAGGATTAAGAAGTATCGTATCGCCGTCATTTAGTCCTTCTGTAATATGAATTACTTTGTTATTATCAAGGCCGGTTTTAACTGTTCGCGCTGCGAATGTTTTTCCGTTCTTAACAAAAACGGTTGGCTCCTGTGCCACTCGTATAACCGCTTGAAGAGGAATATAAACTGCTTCTTTAATTTGCTGAACTATTATTTCTGCCTGACAGCTCATACCGCTTCTTAGCATTGGGTCCAGGCCTTCCATTTCAACTTTCGTCATGTAAACTTTCAAATCAGGATTCATCCACATACTTCGGGAGTCCGGCAGCGGTGCGATTTGCTTTATCGTGCCGTAAAAAGTTTTACCGGCAAGAGCATCTACCGTAATAATTGTCGGCATGCCTTTTAAAATCTTTTTCAAATATGATTCATGAATCATAATTTCGGCATCTGTCGCGTCTCCTGTCGGAAGATAAATCAGTTCTTCACGTTCAGAAACTTCTCTTCCGATATCTAAAGGCTCCGAGCTTGAACCTCTCCAGCCTGAGCTTTTCGCGCTTGTGGCATATATTACCAATCCATTTTCCGGTGCATATATTTTCGTTTTTGAAATTTGATTTTCAACTTTTACCAATTTATCTTTTTGCCTTCTGAATTCCGCTTCTTTAGCCTTCAATTCGGCTTGTGCTTGTATTACATTTGCATTGGCTTTTCGAATGGTTCGCTCAAGAGCCATTTCGTTCTGGTTTACATCACTTATGAGTTTGGCGAGATTGCGTTTATAGGTATAATCTGTGAGCAGTTGCTTATTAGTGTTAGCGATATCTAAATTAAGTTCCCATTTCTTTTTTGTCAGCCTGTCGCCTTTAAGTTCTGTCTCTGGAATATATTTTTCAGAAAAAAGTTTTTCAGACCACTCAAGATAGTCTTCTGCTTTGCTTAGTTCTTCCTCGGCAAGTGTGATCTCTGTGTTTGCCTTCAAAAGCTCGGAAAGGAATTCTCCTTTTTCATATTTTTCCAGGTCTTGCTTTGCGAAAGCAAGCGTAAGTTCTGCGAGGTCATTATCGCTTTTCGCCTGATTTTCCACAACCGCAAGGTTTTCTTTTGCGCTTATATATGCTGCTTCAGCATTCTGAACATCAATTTCACGATCAATTCTCTGATCTTCAAGGCTGCTTACATCAAGTTCTATAAGCAGTTCACCTTTAGTAACTCGAGTTCCTTCGGGTATGACGTAGGTTATCGATGTCCTGCCTTCGACCTCGCATTTCAGTATCACTTGATCTCGGGCCTTTATCGTGCCGGATTCAACAAAACTGATCGTTAATGGTCCTTTCTTAACGTTATAAAGAGGACCATACGCAGTATTGCTATCCTTATTTTTGAGCAATTGCAGCCCTGATATAAAAACAAATACAGGGATTATTGCTGCGCAGCTAATAATAGAGATTTTCTTCTTTGACATTTAATTGTTCTCCGGAAAAGTACTCTTTCCATAATCCATTTTCGTCGATTTCCAAAACACCCATATCCCGCTGAATGTTCAATTCCGATATTCTATATCGTACTATTGCGGCCGTTAGAGCATTTTGTGCCTCTAATAATGCATCTTGTGCCTCCAGCAGGTCACGAATCTGCGCTCTGCCGGCGTCTAAAAACATATTTACGCTCTTGACTCGCTTTTGTGCCACTGCAACTGCTTTTGCCTGGATATACATATTTTCGCGAGCTTCCAGTGAATCTCGAAGCGAGTTGCGAATATCGATTTTAATCGAATCCTCAAGTGTTTGCACGTCCCGGACGCTTCGTTCAAGAGCGATATAGCTGTTGCGGTAATTAACAGCTTCCAATGTCCTTTCAAATGGTAAATCCAGAGTTACTAAAGATGAAAAAACACCTTCATTTGCCACAAATGTCGCGTTTGGAAGTCCCGTTGAACCTATGCTTCTGCCTGAACCTATTCTGCCTTCTCCCAAAAATGTCAGTTCCGCTCTCAATGCGTCCGCCGCGACTACAACCGCTCTTTGTGCATCATAAACCTGACCTTCAGTTCTTTTTAAATCCAATCGATTAAAAAATGCAAGCTGTATTGCGTTTGGCTCTTTGATTTCATAAGGCCCTGCGTTTTTATAATCAGGCTCCATGATTTCAACTAATGCCTGTTCTTCATTGTCCTCTGTAATTATCGGCGATTCATCTATCAAAGCCCGCTCCTGGGCCTCGTTAATCATCTCCATCGCGGGTCCGATGAGTTTTTCAAGTTCATTCGGATCAAGCTCGAGATCGGCATCCGGCGGAAGTCCCAGGAAAACTTTAAATGAATCGAGTTCTCGTTTATATGATTGTGTTGCACGGATCCAACTCTGCCGTGCGCTCAATTCCTGCTGTACCGCCTGGTCAACTTCTATTTCCTGAATTCTGCCCGCATCGGCCAGTCTTCTGCTTCGATTGGCGGTATCTATTCTGCTGCGATAATCCGAGGCGGTATTTTTTATTTCATCCAATTGCTGAAGCACTGTGAGATACCGGGTTGCGACTCCTACTGCAAAATCTTTTTTGAATTGTTCGAAATCCCAAAACGCGTAAATCACATTTCTTTCCGCCTGTATCAAAGGTTCCGTTACTATATGTCTCCCTGACCCTCTAAGCAGAGGTATTGAAATGGTCATATCTGCTGAAAGCCCTCTTGAAAACTCTCGGCCGTTTGTCAACAGGTTTGCGAAATCTATTCCTATAGAAGATGTTACTTCCGCTCCGTTCATAAACCTTCTGCTGACTCCTACGGAACCGCTTGTAACTGTTCCGCTCACAGTCCTGTTGCCTGTTGTGTCTGTGCTAACAAGGTTTTGAATTTGCGCGAAAAATGAATTTCGAAATTCATCTCGTTCAAGTTCAAGTTCAAGAGCTGTCTGAAATATTTCTTCTTTGCGTGTTTGATAATCGAAGCTGTTATATGCACCGATTTGCAGCGCATCCAACAATGATATAACAACTATTCCGTTCACGTCGTTAATATCAGTGATTTTTCCCCCCGTAGTTTCATGGGGATAGCCTTTCTCAGGCCAGTGTTCAATCTCTTGCAGCTTTTCAGCACCCAGAGAAGCAGGACTTGATACTGGCAAATTCTGACCTTTTAATAATCGTTTTCTGAGAATATCACTTGGTCGATTTATTGAGAATTTCGTTCTTTTTCCGGTTGCATCATATTGTTTTTCGGCCAGAATTTTATCCGCGGTTTTATCTATATCTTCCCTGTATTTTGCAGGACTGCACCCGCTCATAAAGAAACAGACCATAAATGTCGTAAATACAATAAAGGCTTTTGTGTATAAGTCCTTGTCATGTATTCTGTTATGACACTTTTTTTTCATCTTTTTTTGTACCTTGATAGTATGTCTATAGTTACTTACCTGAATGTTAGTGTACTATAGATAGTTTAGGTAACATAGAAAATTTAGATATTATTATATCGGTTTATTTTAAATCAACTTGAAACCCATTCTCAAGTTTAAAATCCCTGCTTAAACCCCGCTTTCTAAGACTTTTACTCTTGTTTTATAAGAATTTTACCAATGGAAGCCGCGTTTTTATTTTGTAGCATTGCATGTGTAAATTAGGATTTAGATTTGAAAAAATTATTGCATATAGTAGCCACTCCGCGCAGTGATGAATCGAGGACTTTGCAGATATCTCAAGCTTTTCTGGATGTATTCAATCGTACACATCAAGGCTGGGTTGTTGAATTGCTTGATTTAACCAGGGAAAATTTACCTTCTCTTACAATGAAGCGCGTCGATGGTAAATATGTTCTTTTAGATGGCAAAGAGTTGTATGGTGATTTAAAAGAAGCCTGGCAGGAAATAATTGCGCATATCGAACGTTTTAATTCTGCGGATGCTTATTTACTCAGTACGCCTATGTGGAACTTCAGTATTCCATATTTTTTAAAACATTACATCGATATTATTGTACAGCCTAAGTTTCTATTCAGATATACACCCACAGGAGTGGAAGGGTTGGTAAAAGGCAAGAAGATGATGGTCATAATCAGTCGCGGCGGAGATTACAGCAGTGACAGCCCGGAAATTTCTAAAGATTTTCAAAAGCCCTATCTGCGCTCCATCTTTGGTTTTGTTGGTTTAACAGATATGGATTTTATAATTGCCCAGCCTATGGATATCGACATTGAAACACAGAAAGCCAGGCTCGCGCAAGCTAAAAATGATGCGATTGCAACTGCTGAAAAATTTATTAAGGAATAATTTATGCCCCGGGATTTACCTGTTGGTAATGGCAATATTTTTATTTCTTTTGATAAAGATTATCTTCTGAGAGAATTTTACTACCCCTATGTTGGACAGGAAAATCACACCAGCGGCCGGCCTTTTCGTTTCGGTGTATGGGTTAATGGTGATTTCAGTTGGGTACCCGACGGCTGGCGAATTAAAATGGATTACCTTGATGATACTTTGGTGACCAATGTTGAACTTGTCCACGACAACTGGAAACTGAGAATATATGCAAACGACCTTGTCGACTTTCATGAGAACATTTATGTAAAAAAATTGGTTGTTGAAAATTTCTCCAGCCGCCGAATGGAAGTGCGGCTCTTTCTTGCACATAATTTCCATATTTTCCATAATGATATTGGCGATACCGCAATTTTTCGACCCGATGTTAATGGCCTGCTGCATTATAAACTTGATCGGTATTTTTTAATCAACATCTTTGCGAATAAAAAATCCGGTATTGATTATTTCGCTGCCGGCAATAAAGGCCGTCCACATCAATTAGGCACATGGAAAGATGCCGAGGACGGTGTATTAAGCGGCAACCCCGTCGCTCAAGGGTCTGTCGATTCTGTCGCAGCCATTCACTTAGACTTGAATGAAAATGAAAGCGATACGTGCTATTACTGGATATGTGCTGGAAAAGATTGGAAGAATGTCGAAACTTTGAATTCCGTCATTTTGAAAAAAACTCCCGAAGAGATTATCAAACGGACCGTCAATTATTGGAAACTCTGGGTCGATAAGGAAGAATTGAATTACGACCTTCTGCCCCCTGAGATTGGTCGTCTATACAAAAGAAGTCTTTTGATTTGCCGTTCGCAGATAAATAATAATGGCAGTATCATCGCAGCCAATGATTCAGATGCAGAATATTTTAATCGTGACACTTACAGTTATATGTGGCCGCGTGATGCCGCTCTTGCCGCCTATGCTCTTGATTTGGCAGGTTATTTTGAAATCACAAGAAACTTTTATAATCTTTGCGCCGATATTATTGTCGAAGATGGTTATTTTTTTCATAAGTACAATCCATCCGGTTCAATCGCCAGTTCCTGGCATCCCTGGCAAAAAGATAACAAACCTCAACTCCCGATTCAGGAAGACGAAACAGCTCTGGTCATTTGGGCCTTGTGGAATAATTTTTATATTTTCAGAGAAACTGAACTCATCAAACCGCTTTACAAACCTTTGATTAAGAATGCCGCGGATTTTATGATGAACTATCGTGACAGCGGCACAGGACTTCCGCTTCCGAGTTATGATCTTTGGGAAGAACGGCAGGGGATTTTGACCTTTACAACTGCTGCTGTATATGGCGGCCTTATGGCTGCCGCAAATTTTACAAACGTTTTCGGCGATGTCGAACTTGCAGAAGAGTATCGAAACGGTGCGCAAAAAATGCGCCGTGCGATGGACAAATATTTGTATCTCGAACAGGAAAAACGGTTCTGCCGAATGATTAATTTCAAAAAAGATGGTTCAATCGAGATTGACAAAACAATAGACGCCAGTCTCTATGGCATTTTCGCTTTTGGTGCTTATGAGCCTGATGATGAAAAAGTGGCAAATACGATGCAGCAGGTTTATGACAATCTTTGGTGCAAAACTAAAATCGGCGGATTGGCACGCTATGAAAATGACCCGTATTACAGAATATCTCAAAACACACCAGGCAATCCATGGTTCTTATGTACCCTTTGGCTGGCTCAATATTACATTGCCGGCAGCCGCAGCAAAGATGACTTGAACAAAGCGATGGAAATTATGCAATGGGTGCAGAGCCGCGCTTTACCCAGCGGCGTCTTGGCCGAACAGGTCAACCCTGAAACTAATGAGCCTATCTCAGTCTCACCATTGACGTGGAGCCACGCTGCATTTATTGCCGCAGTCCAGCAATATTTGAATAAACTTATAGATTTGGAAAAATGCCCGTCATGCGGGATGGCTAAATATTCTAAAAAAATGAAAAAAATCTGATTTAATAAAAGGAGAAAAAAATGATTTATAGAACACTCGGAAGCACAGGCCAAAAAGTATCCGCCATCGGCATCGGTGGTGCTCATTTAAGCCGAAAGAACGTCGATGAACGCCTCGCGATTCGCATTATACGTACAGCCATCGATAATGGCATCACATTTATGGACAACAGTTGGGATTACAGCAATGGGCAAAGCGAGTTGCGGCTGGGAAAAGCTTTGAGAGATGGTTATCGCCAAAAGGCGTTTGTTATGACTAAAGTCGATGGCCGCTCAAAAGACCAGGCCTCGAAGCAATTAGAGGACTCTCTTAAACGCCTCAATGTGGACCATATCGACCTGGTGCAGCACCATGAAATAATTCGTTATGAAGATCCTGACCGCATTTTCGACACTGATGGCGCAAATGAGGCTTTGATAAGGGCACGCGATGCCGGAAAAATCCGTTACATAGGTTTCACAGGCCACAAAGACCCGCATGTGCATTTGTATATGTTGGAAGTTGCGGAAAGATTTGGCTTTAAATTCGATACAGTCCAGTTGCCTCTGAATCTAATGGATGCGCATTTTCGGAGTTTCGCTAATTTAGTTCTGCCCCGGCTTGTGATGAGGAACATCGGCGTACTTGGAATGAAATGTTTGGCTGATGGTGTTCTGCTGAAATCAAAAACTGTAACTGCGATTGAATGTATACATTATGCTCTCAATCTGCCGACTTCAGTTGTGATTACCGGAATCGACAGTTTGGAAATACTCAACCAGGCTTTGGAAGCGGTAACCACGTATTATCCTTTAAGCGAACAGGAACTTAGCGATTTGCTTGCCAAAACCGCAGATGCGGGTTCTACAGGCAAATTCGAACCATATAAAACATCTTCGATTTTCGATTCTACTGCGCAAAATCCGCAATGGCTTGGTGAAGAACCGCGAAAAATTCGTGAATTGGTTTCCGTCTAAATTTTCTATTGCGGCTTCTTTTCTTTATTCCTATAATTATGCAGGCTCTAAAATGTTATTGCGAGGAAGTCGTTACAGGCGACCGAAGCAATCTCTGGTTTATACTTTAGAGACCGCTTAATTATAGGATGAATTTATGCAAAGTCAGGATGACAAAATGCTTTTACGATGGGGGAGTACAATCCGTTTACATTTCCGTTCGCTTTTCTTTCGAAAGGTAAAAAATGCATGAGGAAATTGCTGTAGCTGTTTTGATTATTACTTTAATAATCTGTGTTTTATTATCTGGCTTAATTGGCTTCATCATTTCCATAATCGCTTTGAAAAAAGTCAATAGATTATCCAATGTGATGATTGAATTTCTTCATCCTGAGCAGCAGCCCCGAATTATACAGCAGCCAATCTCGATTACAGAACCCTCACCCCAGCCCCAGGTCGTGCACGAAACACCGCCGCCAATTCCAACTCCGATATTCGAACCTATTAAAGAATCCGCTATTGAACAGGATTTCAAAATATACGCCGAAACTCAAAAGTACTCTGCAAAAACTCAGTCCGCTTCTCTCGAGCAGAAAATCGGCACCAAATGGGTTTTAATATTAGGCGTTATCACTTTAATCTTCGGAACCGTTTTCTTTCTGAAATATGCTTACGATAATAACATGGTAGGGCCTTTAGGCAGGGTAATCATTGTCGCGTTTTGGGGACTGGTTGCTCTTGCCGCAGGCGAAATAACAAGAAAACGAGGCTTCGGCATCGTTGCAAAAGCTGTTACCGCTCTCGGTTTCGCAATGTTATATGCCGCTGATTTTTCCGCTTATGGTTTCTACAAACTAATTGACTCGCCGCCCGCTTTTGTTATCGCGATAATCATAACTCTTGCTGCTATGCTCTATGCCGTCGCTCTCGATGAAATCTGGATGGCGATACTTTCCCTCCTCGGCGGATACTTAACTCCTGTCCTTGTTTCCACAGGCGAAAATCTTCCCGTTCCTCTTTTCACTTATGTTCTAATCCTCAGCTTAGGCGCAATGTTGTGTGCTTATTACAGGAAATGGCGTGCCGTAAATGTCATCGCATTCCTCGGCACATTCATTCTCTACGCCGGCTGGTTTGAGAAATTTTTCCGTTCGCAAATTTATTCCGAAAATCAGCCCCCGCGCCAATTGGCAATAGCACTCGGCTCTCTCGCGGTATTCTTTTCGATATATTTAATTCTGCCTTTGTTCAATGGCTTGGTAAAAAAAATAAAAGCTCAGAAAGAAGATGTCCTGCTTGTCTTATCAAATTCAACAATTACTTTTTATTTCTGCTGGACAATCCTTTATTCCAATTATCGTACAGAACTTGCTTTTTGTGCCGTCGGCCTGTGTATCGCTCATCTTATTTTGCTCAATATCGTCAACAGACGCTGCCCCGATGATATTAATCTTCGCCTTGTTCTTCTCGCCGCCGGCCTCTTTTTCCTGACAATCGCAATTCCGCTATACTTTAAAATGTATGCGGTCGTATTGGCATGGGCTGCCGAAGCTGTTGTTTTGGCTATAATCGGCCTTAGATACCGAAGTTTCTGGACGCAAATTTCCGCCGCAGTTGCTTTCTTCCTAAGCTGGGCTTTCCTTCTCGACAAACTCCCGCTGCACCGGGCCGCTTTCGATTTAGTTTTCAATCCCGCTTTTGGCACCTGGCTTTTCCTTGCCGCATCAGCCGCTTTGTGCCATATCCTTTATCGTGCAAACAAATGGATTGCCCCCGAAGTCAAAAGTATCATTTCACAAAGTCTATATACCATCGCTAATCTGATTCTGCTTGTCGCGATTGCAATGGAATTGTATTGGCACTGCGAATATAATCTGACCAACCAGAAGTTCTCCCAGACAATTTTTATTAATTCCCTTATTTTGCTTTGCTCAATTTTTACTCTGCTCTTTGTTGCAAGACCCATTTGTCCCACTGGCCTGATTTGCAGGTATTGTGCCGTATTTATTGCCGTAATCGGTTCTTTCATTTTGTTAATCGGTTTTACGGAAGTTTATTACAGCAAATTTATAATCTTCGCCAATATTAATTTCGCGATAGCTGTAATTTTCGTCATTGGTCTTTTCCTTTCCGCTTTCCTGCTTAATAAATCTGCCGCCAAAGATGAAACTATAAAGCCTTTTGCTTATATACTTTCGATGGGTGCGATATTTGTTCTGTTCGTGCTCCTCAGCGAAGAAATCTATTTATACTGGCACGCCAAAAATAAATATTCACAAATCCAAATCCCCAACTGGCGTTTCCTCGCAAATATGTATATGTCGATTATGTGGGCTTTTTATGCCGCTGTTTTAATGATTATCGGCTTTTGGCGTAACAAAGCATTTCTGCGATATATTGCCCTCGCTTTATTCGGCGTTTTGCTCGTCAAAGTCTTTATCATCGATATGGGCACGGTTAAAAGCGTTTACAGGATCGCCGCTTTCCTTGCTACCGGCATTACTCTCGTCGGCGTTTCATATCTCTATCAATTCTTAAAGAAAAAAGGCTTCTTCGAAATAGTCTTGAACGATAATTTGTCAGAGAGGCGTTTATGAAAACAAAAATGTCATTGCGAGGAGTCCCGTTGAGCGTCAAGCGAATCGGGAGGACGAAGCAATCTCAGGGTTACATATTATTATTCGTCGTGTTTAGCTTAATAATCTATCGGATGCTTGCGCCATAGACCTTAAAGATTGGAAATACGTTTCGCCAATTTCATTTGTTCTCGAACCTTCCGAGTATCACAATCTCGACATCACTCCGCAGATATATGATATCGCCAAAACAGATTTGTCGGATATCAGAATTATAGATGCAAATGGTTTGCAGGTTCCGTACATAATTGCCCGCCCGCACGATATTACCAGCAGAAGCAGGTTTTCACTGGCGGTAATAAACCGTTCGACAAATTCCCAAAACGCTTCACTTATAACTTTGGATTTCGGTTCGCAGTTGATTAAGAATTCGCTCGATGTAATTACCGATGGAATCAGTTTCCGGCGTGCCGTCAAAATCGAAGGCTCGAATGACAATATAAATTTCTTTACAGTTGTAAATGAGGCTTTTGTTTTCGCAGTCGATGATAGAAAGTTTTCTCGCTTCAATGAAATTGATATGCCCGCAAACGATTACCGTTATTTAAGAATCACCGTTTACCCAATGCCAGATGAAAAAAATGCGCCGGTTATAAATGATGTTCAGACTTTCATCAGCGAAAATAAACCCGCTCCAAGAACAATCATTGCAATCACAGGTACAAACCATATTGAAGACCAAAAAGAAAATATAAGTATTTATGAATATGATTTGGGATTCAAAAATCTTCCAGTCAGTGAAATTCAGTTAACATTTGCCGACCAATCTTTCTATCGGCAGGTTTCCATCGAAGGCCGTAACGCCGTTAAGCGAAGAGTCAAAATTCACAGTGAAGACAACCGCGAAAGATTTGAAGATGTAAATGAAACATGGAACTACATCACCGGCTCTGTTGTTTACCGATATGTTTCTTCAGATGGCAAAGAGCATCACAATACGACTCTTCCGATTTCTTCCGCATACAGATACCTAAGGCTCACCATCCGAAATTACGATGACCGTCCCTTAAAGCTTCTCTCCGCCTATGCCGAAATGATACCGCACAGACTCATTTTCAGCAAAGCTGGCAGTACCTCACCTTTATCGCTCTACGTTGGTTCGCAGTCCGCCTCCAAACCGCAATATGACATCGTTCAAAAGTTGAGTAATCCTCTCGAAGTATCGACCACCCCGGCAATAGCCGAAATGATTACCGATAATCCACTTTTCGCCAAAGAGGCTCAAAAACCAGTCCCCTGGACCGAAAAGCACAGAACGATGCTATTAATCGCACTTATAGCAGTCGTTTCAATAGTTGGCTTGTACATGTTAAAATCCTTCAAATCCATCGGTCCGCCCCGGCAGGAGTAAAAAAACCTCGCTTTTCCCATTTACCCAGAATACTAATTTTGACATTCCCGCCTCACACTGTTATAATTCTTAAGGTAGCCTCTAAAAAATTGTCATTGCGAGGAGTTTTTGTGGCGTTTAAGCCCAAAAACGACGAAGCAATCTCAGGTTTTCGAATTATTAGAGGCTCCCTTGAATATTAAATCTAAAGGCAACCTCTAAAAATTGCCTTTTTGACAATAATTTTTTTTATTAACTTTTTATTTGTACTTTTTTGAACAAAATTTTAAAAAATCACGTTCATTTTAGCTCGTTTGCAGACAATTTTCTCTGCCATTCGGCTCTATTGTCAGGCAGTTCATCTGCCTTGACCCTATGCCTGCACCAACAGG